>Ga0209292_1000003_pt1 | contig 484865 bp, 405 predicted proteins | sample GOMGulsemesocosm_2_FD_184634 | JGI IMG/M metagenome (GOLD analysis project Ga0209292, IMG submission 184634) | Methane-oxidizing microbial communities from mesocosms in the Gulf of Mexico - GOM9C Gulf of Mexico (SPAdes) (version 2) | ecosystem: Environmental > Aquatic > Marine > Cold seeps...
GGTGGTAGCAGGCCCAGGCTTGCTCGAATTTATAGTCCATGGTTTTTGGCTCTGCTAGCGTTGCTGGTGAATATATTGATAGAGTTGGTAACTGGTCGACTGAGTAAAAACCACCAGATAGAGACTAAGAAATAGCACACCGTTTAGGACGATACGAATATATGGTGCAGCTTGAGGCAAGCCTTCGGGGTCAAACTGCTGGAAATAAAACAGCGCACCATAAACACAAACCAGCATAGCGAGGCCGCCAACAATGCTAAAAATTAACTCTTTTTTCCAGCTAGCGCTGCCAAGGATAAAACCATTGACCAGCAGCCATAGCAGCGGCATCCAATAACGCCCCGCCAGCGGTGGTGTCCACATCAAAGGCAGCAGCATCGCGACCAGTAAAATAGCTACGGGGTTAACGATAAACTTGGCCCAGCGACTGGGCTTGGGCTCATCAATGATTTGGTAGTGATCAGCGGCCATTTTTGTTTATAAACTCCAGTACGTCGTCATAGCGACCACCCTCATTGGCATAGCGGGCATAGTTGCGGGCGGTGGTTAGCCACTCGGTGGTGGTGGCGCGGCAATCGGCCAAGGCTGTTTTAAGGTGCTGCTGGGAGATGTCCACCTCGCGGCCGGCGTCCAGGGTTTCATCGATGGCCTCATCGGCTGCGGCGTCAATTAAGTTCTCCAAATCGGCACCACTAAACCCTGGGGTTTTTGCGGCAATCGCAGCGGTATCCATTTTACTCTCAGTGGGGCGATCCTTGAGGTAGTGGTCGAGAATATGCAGGCGGGCCTCCTTGTCCGGCGGCGGTACAAAAAACAGCCGGTCGAAGCGGCCCGGGCGTAAAAAAGCAGAGTCTATTGACCAGGGCACGTTAGTCGAAGCCAAGACTAAAACACCGTGGTTATTTTGATTAAAACCATCCAGCTCGGTCAAAAATTGGCTGACAATATTGGCGCCATTGCCGCGGCTGTGCTCACGCTTACCGGCTAGTGCTTCAAGTTCATCAAAGAATAATACACAGGGAGTGTCCGCTCGAGCCCGTTCAAAAATCGCGTGCAATTTGTTTTCCGATTCGCCGATATACATATCCAGCACATCGGAAATCTCAATATTATAAAAACTGGCATTGCATTCGCCCGCAGTTGCTCGGGCGAGTAAAGTTTTACCGCAGCCAGGCGGGCCATACAATAATACTCCGCCGCCGACTTTTTTGCGAAAACGCTGGAATAAACTAGGTTTTTGAAAAGGCAGTATGATTTTTTTATGGATCTGTTTTTTTATTTTTGTCAGACCAATCACATCGTTAAAATTGGTGGTTTTTTGGCGATATAAGTTTAGATCAGCTACGGGCTCAGCCTCGGCTTTTTCAACCACGCGTAGTTTGGGGCGCTTGGGAGCTGCGCTAATGCCCAGGCGTTCAGCCAGTTCGGGGCTGGCCAGCTCAACTTGCTGGTCGATAAGTTTCAGGTAAAGATGTTTGGCTAGTTCTAGGTTGCCGATCTCGGCCTCAACCATACAGCGTTCTAAGCTGGGTTCCTCAGCCAAAAAGGTAGCGGCGAGCTGAGCCTGATTCTGGCCAATAAGATAATGGATAAGTTTACTACGCTGGTCTGCCTCTAATGACCGGCTGAGTTGGTCAATATGGTCCTGAATATCACTAAAATCTTGATCCAGGCTATTAAATACAATCACTTTGGCGAGCTCGGCTGAAGGAGCCTGGGCAAAAGCGTGTTTTAGGCTGTCTAGGGTGTTTTTATCCAAAGCGATTAATCCGTAAAACTGGGTGCAGCTGTTTTATCATTGTCTTATTTAAAGGGCAAGCGGTAGGGGCGGGCGAGTAGTCCAAAGTTTAGCAAGCCGGCGGCAAGTAAACTACACCGGTGGCCCGGGTTACTGCCGCTGACCTTAACAACGGGATCAAATAGCAGAATACTTTGAGTGTTGCGATTCTCTTCCGGCTTAACTCTGGCGTTTTATTTTCCAGACCCGTCCTTCGACAAGCTCAGGAGGAGCGGATTATGGGGCTTCACGTCGAATCTGTTTTTGTGCCGCTCATGGTGAGCCTGACGAACCAACAGAGTCCGGAAAACAAAACCCCAGATCTAAGCCTGCATCATGCTAGCGCCTAGCTCTAAACTCTTCAGCTAAGGCTAAGGCTAAGGCTAAGGCTAAGGCTAAGGCTAGGGCCGGCGGGGTGGTTGGTATTGCCTACAGGACGTAGGTAAGGTGCGTGAGCAGGAGCGGTAGCTTTGCCTACAGGACGTAGGTAAGGTGCGTGAGCAGGAGCGGTAGCTTTGCCTATAGGACGTAGGTAAGGGGCGAGAGCAGGAGCGGTAGCCTTGCCATTTGGGTTTGAATCTCAAACTTCCCCGCCAGCAGGTCTATTAGGCCTTAGCTGTAAATTTGAGATTCTTCCCCCAGCTTAGCCTAACTGGTGCTGTCATTTATGCTAGTTAGTGCTCATCCAGAAACGGATGCATAAGATGTTTAAGGTAAGCCGTTAGACGTAAAAAGCACTTTTTTTAAGCGTATGACATTTCACGTTTTACGGCCCAGAAACGGAGTTTCTGGATGGGCACTATTTAATCATCTACATTGTGACCGCCACCACCGGGCTTGTCATTTTGACTTATCCCATACCAATCAATATTTCGGGTAACTACCATTAAGCCTGTGAGTACGGCAAAAACTAAGCAGGCTCCCATCAATAGGGCGAAGTCTTCCGCTTGGACTATGACATACAGCAGGGAATATAAGGCGATGATCATACTGCTAAACAAGCCAGCAGACTTTAGGTCCCCCAGTATAAAGCGCAGATAGAACAGCAGCAGGCCGGAGCAAGCCGTGGCGCCGATTAAATAGGCCCAGTGGAATTCGATATGCTCTGCTAGGGAAATTAATAGCAAATAAAAAACCGCAATGGCCAAGCCGACAAAGGTATATTGAATCGGGTGGATGGGTGTTTTTTTGATATGCTCGAAGATGAAAAACGCAATAAAGCTTAAGCCAATAAACAACATGGCGTATTTTATTGAACGCTCCGATTGCAAATAGATATTGACCGGCTCAATAAAGTTGGCTCCTGCCGCTGCTTGGCTTAAATCGTGGCAATTAGCACCGCTAAAACAGCTCTTTAAAAAACTCATATTGTTGTTTGAATACTTGCTGGTTTGCCAGCTAGCGCTGAACCCCTGCGCTGTAACTTCTCGTTGGCTGGGCAGGCTGGCGCCGACAAATTCAGGGTGTGGCCAGTTGGACTTCATGGTTAATTTGGCGCTATCGGCAATCGGCACAAAGCTGAGGCGGCTCATGCCTCGCAAGTCCAGCTGCAGCTGGTAGGCCAGCCCCTGTGGATGTTTGATTGCATCCAGAGCTACATCGGCGGCCAAGGCACTACCGAAGTTTTCAAGGCCTTTGCTGGGGTTGAACCGAGTATTGAGGCCGTTAAGCTTGAGTGATGGAGTGCTATCAATCCCTCGCATATCGCTAAAATACAACAATAGCTGGGCCTTGCCCATGCCATCAAAACCGTCTTCAGCTTGCAATTCATTTAAGTTAGTGCGAATTTCAGCGGCGGAAAATACTCCCTGTAGCTGAATATTGCTGTTATAGACCGGAATCTTGTAGATGCCTTTCTTGCGCAGACTATTATCTACTTGAATGTCACCGTTTAGCTGCGCCACCGAAATAAACCGCAGTTTGTTTTTGTAAGTAATGACCGCAGTTTTGGTCTGAAAACCGGAATCCTTAACAGTTTTTATTCGGTAGGGGATCATTAATACCGGGCTGATTAATTGCTGCGGGCCGGTCCAGCTGTGGGCGACTTTAGCTTCTGCTTGGCGCTGGTAGCCTTGTCGTTCATCTACTTTAAAAGACACCATGGTTATCGGAATCCATAGCAGCAAGGCCAGGCCAAGAATAAGTAGTAGTTTTAGGGTCAGTGATTTTTGCATTATAGCCTCCATGTTTAATCCTAAGAGTATTTAAACAAGGTGGCGTAAAGCGGCCGCAATTGTGGCGAATTATGGCTATAGCGTAATGCGACGTTATCGAGGCAACTCGATGGCCGTGTCAGATCAATCTTAGCTTGGTATGATAATGGGTACACGTCACCGGGCTATTCCCTCTGCTTGGGAAATCTATCCCAGTGTTTAGAGCTCAGAATAATAACCAGCAAGGTGAGAATAATGAAGCTATCGCGCTATATCATACAATGGGCTACCGCCGTATTTGCAACGCTAACCTTGACCCTGGGCTTGGTGCTAACGCTTATTATGCCCTTCGAGGCTGAGCTCGCTGAAGGCTTTAGGACTCCAATTATCGCCTTTGAATTTGCCCAAACCGAAGCCGACCTTGCCTTTTTGAGCGGTAATAGCGCCGCTAGCAAACAAAATCGGGATAAAATGGATGCTGGTCATCAATGGGATATGGCCTTTCCCTTCGCTTATGGCGTGTTTATCGCTTTGCTGATATTACCTATGGCTTTGTCTGGTCGGCGAGGCATGCTGGTGGGAATGCTGGCAGCCTCGTTGATTATTCCCTTTGATATATATGAAAATTTAACGCTGATAGATATCACTGCCTCTTTCAGAAACCCAATGCCATTGGGTGATTTGTTAAACCAGCTATATATCGCGACCTGGTTAAAGTGGGGCGCAATTGGCATTAGTATTACAATGTTGACTCTAGGATTATTTAGGACTGGCAGGTACTTCTCTGCGGTGGTCGCAATGACGGCAGCGGCAGGTGTGGTGGCTGCATTTTTGTCTGGTTCTAATCCAATGATGACCGAATTAATGTCGATGCTGGTGTTGATCTTCTTTCTGTATTTTTCTATTTCTAGTTATATTACGCTGTGGCGCTGGTTGGCGTTTCAAGTTAAGTGAAACTTTATTCATCATAACAGTGAGCGATAAATGAGTATTACCGGTGAGTGCTTTTGTGGGCAGGTTAGCTACCAGCTGGATGGCAAGTTATTTGACGGTATTTCATGCCATTGTTCTCGCTGTCGCAAAGCGTTTAATGCTCAAGCCTCGGCCTCGGCCAGGGTTAATGCCAATGAATTTAAATGGTTAACAGGAGAGGGCCTGCTCAGCTCCTATGTTGGTAAGCAAGGTTTTGGGCTGCAATTTTGTAAAACCTGTGGCTCTACTCTCGCCACTATTTACCAGGGCGAGATATTCCAGCTAACCCTAGGCTGTGTCGATGGTCAGCCAGATATCGAGATAGGCAAACATATTTATGTCGATTCCCGGGCTCGCTGGGAAATTATGCCCCTAGTGGAAAATCAATTTCCCGAGGGGCCGCAATGACCCATAATCAGGGCTATTTTAAATACAGGGCATGAAACGCAATATGCTCGGCCATAAAGCTGGCCATAAAAAAGTAGCTGTGGTCATAGCCTTTTTGCCGACGTAAAACCAGCGGATAGCTGTTTTCTGCAGCGGCTTGTTCTAGCAGCTCAGGCTTTAACTGTCCGGCCAAGAAATTATCATCAGTGCCTTGGTCTATCAACATCGGCAGGGGTTTCACGGCCTGACGGATCAACTCGCAGCTGTCATATTGTTTCCAATGTTCACGCTTGCTGCCTAAATAGTTAGCTAGCGCCTTTTCACCCCAGGGGCACTGCATGGGCGCAGCAATAGGGGCAAACGCTGAAACCGACTTGTAGTTATCAGGATTTTTTAGAGCGATACTCAGGGCCCCGTGGCCGCCCATGGAATGACCAAATATACCGGCTTTTTTAGCTTTAATTGGAAAATTGGCATTAATCAGGGCCGGTAGTTCCTGGCTGATATAGCTGTACATCTGATAGTGCTTATTCCAAGGCGCTTGGGTCGCGTCGACATAAAAGCCAGCACCCAAGCCAAAGTCATAAGCGCCGTCGGCATCGTCGGGAATATCATTGCCGCGGGGGCTGGTATCGGGTGCGACAATGGCAATGCCGTGTTGCTCTGCATATTGTTGCGCACCGGCTTTGTGAACAAAATTTTCATCGCTACAGGTCAAACCCGACAACCAGTAGAGCACCGGCACCTTTTTCTTTTTTGCCTTGGAGGGCAGGAAAATTGAGAAGCGCATGGTGCAATTCAATGTGCTGGAAGGGTGATTAAACTGCAATTGCTCGCCGCCAAAACATTTATTGGCGGCGAGTTGCTTGAGTACTTGGTTTGGCATAACTTTGTGCTTCAGCTATATGTTGGTTTTAAAGAGCTCAGGTGAGCCGCCCATTGTTAATACAATATTACCGAGCGAATAGACTCACCGGAGTGCATTAGGTCAAAGGCCTTATTAATATCGTCCAACGGCATGGTGTGAGTGATTAGGTCGTCGATATTGATTTTACCTTCCATATACCAATCAACAATTTTGGGTACGTCGGTACGACCGCGGGCACCGCCAAAGGCGGAGCCTTTCCAGGAACGGCCGGTCACTAGCTGGAACGGGCGGGTGGAAATTTCTTGGCCGGCACCGGCGACACCAATAATGTACGACTCGCCCCAGCCTTTGTGGGTGCATTCCAATGCCTGACGCATGGTATTAACATTGCCAATACACTCAAAGCTGTAATCAACTCCGCCTGAGGTCAGATCTTGAATGGCCTCAATTGGATTGGCTATTTGCTTGGGGTTGATAAAGTGAGTCATGCCGAACTTTTTGGCTAACTCAACTTTTGCGGGGTTAATATCAACCCCAATAATTTTATCGGCACCGGCCAAACGCGCGCCTTGAATTACATTTAAACCAATACCGCCGAGGCCAAACACTGCAACGGTGGAGCCGACTTCCACTTTGGCATCAAATACTACCGCACCAATACCGGTAGTTACGCCACAGCCGACATAACAAACCTGTTCAAAGGGTGCGTCTTCACGGATTTTTGCCACTGCAATCTCAGGTAGTACGGTGTAGTTGGAGAAGGTGGAACAGCCCATATAATGCAAAATGGGTTTGCCATCTAAGGAGAAGCGGCTGCTGCCATCGGGCATTAAGCCGGCCCCTTGAGTTGCGCGGATAGATTGACATAGGTTGGTTTTGGGATGTAGGCAAAAATCACATTCGCGGCATTCTGGTGTATACAGTGGAATAACGGTGTCACCTGGCTTTAACGAACTCACTCCTGGCCCAACTTCAACCACTATGCCGGCACCTTCATGGCCCAAAATAGCCGGAAAAGCGCCCTCTGGGTCATCGCCTGATAGGGTGAAGGCATCGGTATGGCAAACGCCAGTGGCTTTGATTTCGATCATGACCTCACCGGTCTTGGGGCCCTGTAAGTCTACTTCGGCAATTTCAAGGGGCTTGCCCGCGTGGGTAGCAATGGCTGCACGAGTTTTCATAATGTTTCCGGCTATAGAATTGGATAAATGATACCAGACACTATAGTTTGTTGTGAGTCGATTGATAATGATCAAAAATATGAAACATTGTTTCTAGTGTGCAACAATGCGGCAGGTGTTTATCTGTAGGATTGAGGCATGAGTCGGTGGGATAGTGTAGAAATGTTTACCATGGTGGTTGATACCGGTAGCTTCTCGGCTGCAGCAGAAAAGATGGCAGTGTCTAAATCCCATGTCAGTCGCAGCATCCGGCAGTTAGAAAACCGCCTACGGGTGCAGTTGCTTAACCGCACCACCCGCACCCTGGCACTGACCGAAATGGGAGAAGCCTATTACCAGCGCTGTAAACAAATAATTAGCAGCATGGAAGAGGCTGACCAAGCGGTAATGGATCTGCAGGCCAAACCTATAGGTACATTGCGGATGACCGTGCCGGCCGGTTTTGGTGAGAGCTATATTGCCCCGGCGGCGGCGGAGTTTATGCTGCGGCATAGTCAAATCCGTATTGAGATGGATTTTTCCAACCGCACTATTGATTTATTGGCGGAAGGTTATGACTTAGCCATACGGGCCGGTACCCTTAAAGATTCCTCCTTAATCGCCAGGCGTATTGCCGGCCGCCAATTACATATCTGTGCCAGCCCGGAGTACTTTGCTCGCTACGGTAAACCCGATTCGATCGCCGCCTTGAAAAAACACAACTGCTTGGTTGGCTCACGTCCAACTTGGCGATTTCGAGAGGATAGTGGTCATCACGCTGATATACGAGTTGACGGTAGTTGGCATGCCAACAATGGCTGGGCATTGTTAACTGCGGCAGAGAAGGGGCTAGGCATTGTTCAATTACCCGAGTTTTATTTGCAGAAGGCGCTTAAACAGGGCAGTCTCAAGACCATGTTAGAGGAGTTTCAGCCGCGCGATACCGCTGTTTGGGCGGTCTACCCCAGCAACCGCCATCTGTCGCCCAAGGTCAGGTTGTTTATTGAATTCCTGGTTCAGCGTTTTGACGCTGTCGATTATTTATAAGCCTTTGTATGAAAAAATTTAGCAATATACCGACCAATATAATTACCGGTTTTCTTGGCGTAGGCAAGACCTCGGCGATTCGTCATCTGCTCAAAACCAAGCCCCCGCAAGAAAAATGGGCGGTTTTAGTCAATGAATTTGGCGAGGTGGGTATCGACGGCGCCTTGCTCAGGGCTGATAACATAGCCGTTACCGAAGTACCTGGCGGCTGTATGTGCTGCGCTGTAGGCCTACCTTCAAAAGTGGCGATGAATAATTTAATTCGTCAGTACAAGCCGGATCGAATTCTGATCGAGCCCACGGGGTTGGCCCACCCCAAGCAGGTATTGCAGCAATTTAGCGGGCCGGAATTCAGCGCTGTATTGAATCTTCAGGCGGTGGTTTGTTTAGTCGATCCTTGGTGTTTAAGCGATCCGCAGTTTTCTAGCCTAGCGGCGTTTAATGACCAAATTGCGATGGCGGATGTACTATTGGCTAGCAAGGCGGATATTGCTGATACTCAGCACCTGAAAATTTTCCGCGACTTCTGCGACAGTTACCAGCCACGCAAGCAGTATTGTGGCGAGATTAAAAACGGGCAGTTGGATTGGCGTTTGCTGCAACTACCCCGGCTTGATAATAATGCCGGGGTGGAGTCTCAGGTTCACCACCATGATACCAGTCACGATAAACTTAATATTGAGTTTGATCAGCAAGGGGTGGCTTGCCTTGAGAGCCAAACTGAATTCGCTTATGCCTGCGGTTGGCGCTTCCGGTCGGATTGGCGTTTCGATAGTGACAAACTCCATCGCTATATTAGTGGGCTGGAAGTACCTCGGATTAAAGGTGTGTTTGCCACCGCAGATGGCTGGCTTGGCATTAATAAAATGCGCCATGTGGTATCCCTGCAAGCTATTGATAGCGGCGAGGATTCACGCTTAGAAATGATCGCCATGGATGTGACAGACTGGCCGGCTATAGATCAAGCGTTGCGGCAATGCCGAGTTGTTAGCGATTCCTTGCCGGGCTCTAACTTATAGCCCGGTACTTAAGCCGTATTTTTGCAATCACTAAAACTATAAAATTAAAAACTCCCAATTAGAGATCTCTGGATGAAAAGTTTTTTTGTTAAACCAATGCTGGCAGCGGTTGCGGCCATTTTTCCATTAAGTCTAATTCCTGCATCACAGGCTTCTATTGTTGAAAATTTGGCTCAGGCGGTTCAAATTAAAACCATCAGCCATCAAAACCCGGCTGACAATAACTACGCTGAATTTAGGCGTTTTCAGCAATTTTTAAGAACCAGCTACCCGCTGGCATTTACTCATTTACGAGTTGATGTTGTGGCCGAGCACAGCCTGGTACTGACTTGGGCAGGCAGCTCGCAAGACTTGAAACCGGTACTGTTTGATTCTCACTATGATGTTGTTCCGGTCGAGCCCGGGACCGAAGACGATTGGACGCATCCGCCATTTGCCGCCACACTTGCCGATGGTTATCTGTGGGGCCGCGGCGCACTGGACGATAAGCCCGCGGTTATCGCCACCTTTGAAGCGATTGAAACTTTACTGACCTCGGGTTTTAAGCCTCAGCGAACATTGTTATTTAGTTTTTCCCATGATGAAGAAATTGGTGGCCCGGTAGGTGCGGCCAATATTGCTCGGCATCTGCAGGCGCGCGATATTAAATTGGAATTTATGGTGGGTGAAGGCGGTTTGCTACTGAAAGACAGTCCGTTTGTAGAAGACAAAACCATGGCCATGGTTTCGTTGGCGGAAAAAAGCTACGTCACCCTAGAGTTGAGCACCAAGGGCCTGGGCGGCCATTCTTCCAATCCGGTTGAGGACAACGCCCTGATTCGCTTGGCCGTAGCCGTTGAAAAATTGCACAGCAACCCTTTCTCGCCGGAGCTTAGGGCGCCGGTAACCAATATGCTAGAGGTATTGGGTGAGCACACTGATGGCTTACAAGGTTTTATGATGCGCAACCAATGGTTGGGCGGCTCGTTTATCGCGTCCGCCATGAACAAGCAAAAAGGCAGCCTTGCTTTGGTTCGCAATACCACGGCGGTGACCATGTTTAATGCCGGGATCAAAGAGAATGTGATATCCCAGCAAGCCGAGGCCAAGGTAAATTTTAGGTTGCTGCCGGGTTATAGTACCGCGCAGCTGATTGAGTCGGTAAGGGGTATTATTGCGGACCCTCGGGTCAAAATTGAAACCCGTGAATGGAAGCCAAACCCAGGCGTGGCTGACATTAAAGGCATAGGCTACCAGCGTATCAGCGCGGCTATTGCCGAGGTTTCACCAGAGACTATAATTGTGCCTGGCTTGTTGACCGCCTCTAGTGATACTCCGTACTACACCGAATTGAGTGAAAACATTTATCGCTTCCACCCCTATACACTGCCGATGGCTGATCTTGGCTCGGTCCATGGCACCAATGAACGGATCGCCATTAAAAGTATAGAGCAAAGTGTTAAGTACTCGATTGCGCTGATCAAAGCCGCTGCCTACTAGTACGATTGTTGAATTGGGTGGCTTAGTTATCTAAATAACGTTTACGTTTGGCGGCTTTAAGTTTACTTAGATCGGCAACAAATAAACCGTCTAGGCAGTCGCCGAAGTCCGGGTCGACGCTAAAGCACAGCAGTTGCAAACCACCTGCTTCAAACAGAGCGGTATACTGTTTGAACAGTACCGGCATCTTATAACCGGCTTCAGCAAAGCGTTGCTGTAATAACTTCAGTGCCTCTACTTTATTTAACCCATGATAATCGGAGTCGAGCAGCAGCTGGGTTTCAGCGTTTAGTTGATAAGGCTGCTTGGCAGTTGCCAGAGTTTCCGTGGCGGAAAAAAATCGTAGATAGTAATGCACCAGCTGATCAATTAGGGGGCGAGGGTAGCGGGCGCTCATGCTAACGGGGCCAATTAAATAGCGAATATCAGTATTGTGCCTTAGGTAGGCGCCGATGCCCTGCCATAGATAATCCAGGCTTGCCTTACCCCAGTAGTCTGGATTGACAAAACTGCGACCTAATTCTAAGCCCTGCCGTAAGTACGGCGTGAAGCTCTCTTTAAAGTCATAGAGTGAGTGGGTATAAAGCCCCTCGACGCCGTGCTGGCTGGTTATCTTGGCAACTTCGCCGATGCGGTAAGCGCCTGCAATTTCCAGTTGCTCGCTGTCCCATAACACTAAATGGCGGTAACTTTTATCGTATTTGTCTAAATCTCTTTTACCACCGCTGCCTTCGCCAACGCGGCGAAACGCGACCTCACGCAAACGACCGACCTCCTTTATCAAGCTTGAGCCTTGCTGGTAGTCGGCCAGTAGTATGCGATTGTGGTCGCGGGTTTCCCCTAACAGCCGGGCTTGGCGCATATCTCTTTGTAAGTCCTGTCGATCTTCAGGGTGGGCGATGGTCTTCTCGGTGACAAAAATGGCTTGCTTGCGTTTACCAATTTTGTAGAGGTGTTTGCGCAGGCGCTTTACTAAGCCGCGATCGCCTAAATTATTGTTATCCAAAGCCGTGGCGGGAATAGCTTCGCCAACACGAAATTGAATTTGGCTGGAGTGTTTGTTGAACATCTCCCGCGCCAATAGCGCCGTTCCGAGCGGCTTAAACAGCATTGAGGCACTGTAAAACAACAGGGAATTCTTGGCGCTGATAAAAACTGGTAATAAAGGCGCTTTGGCTTTGCGGGCGAAATGTAAAAAGCCGGAGCGCCAATGAGTATCTTTGACTCCAGTGGGCCGGGCTCTAGAGACCTCGCCGGAAGGGAAAATGATAACGGCCTCTTCCCGCTCCAAGGCTTCCATGATCGCACGATAGCTTTTTCGGGTGCCGGTACCGCTAATATTATCCAGGCCGATAAATAACGGATGTAGCGGCTCAAAATTCATTAGTATATCGCTGGCTACTATTTTAACATCGCGTCGAACTTCACCTATTAATCGTAATATGGCTAGGCCGTCCAAGGAGCCAATAGGGTGGTTGGCAATGATAACCACCCGGCCCAGGGAAGGAATGTTATGTCGGTCCCGGGATGAAATGGTATAGCTGAAATTGAAGTGCTCAAAGACCTTGTCGATAAATTCAAAACTGGATAAATCACCGTGCTCCTGCAAAAAATGATTGATTTCTTTCGCGTGGGTGATTTTTTTAATAAATGACATAGCAGGTTTTCTAATCAGTTCAGGCTGCTGCGCCAAGTTGGGAAACTTGTTTATTACCGTCTGCTCGATATCGATCATTATGAACCTATAGTCCTCAGCTCGGCCGAGGTAAAATATTAATAATATTAAATAGGTTTTAGGGTAAAAAAATGACGGCTGCGTGACAGCGAGGTGAAGCTTAGATGACAGACCAAGCATTATGGTGCGGCGCCGGTTTGAGCGTAGGGTTATAGCTAATTTAGATTAAGCCAGGTCGGTAGCCAGGGTTTTTAGCTGCTCGTCCAGCAGCTTGCTATATGCAGGCTTGATGTGATCAATGATTTGGGTGTCGGGTAAGTGAGTAGAAGACAGCTCAAGCTGCTCACGCATATTACTTTGTTGTAATAAGCTTTGGCTGATCAGGACAGTGCCATCATCTTGGTCTTGCAGTAGTAAGCGTTGCTTGTGGCTGGCCTTATATGCAGCAAATAAATGCGAGTATTCGCCCCCGCCCGCTGGCGGTAATATGGCGGCTTTAAAATGCAGTTTGATGCCTGGCCGCTTACGCCCCAGTTCTAATAGTAATTTACTTGAGCAGATGGCGTTACTCACAGCGCAGGCATTGTGCTTGCTGTCTATATGAAAACCACAGTGAAAGCTGTCGCCGTCTACCCAAAGTAGCTGCCCCTGATAGAGATTTAAAACTGATTCCAGCTGGCGGTTAAACTCAGACAGCAACTGTTCTAGTGCCGCAGCGCTAAGTTGCTGTTGTAAACGGCCCAAATTACCACTTTGAATTATTAGCCAAGCGCCGATGTCAGGCTTCTCCGTGTCGCCAGGCTGTGGCTCGGCGGAAGTTGCTGAGCTTGTTTTTTTTTCTTGCAGGCCAAGGCTAGGGTGCCCTAGCCAGCTGAGCGCGGCGCCCGCTAGGCTTAATGCCAGCAGAGCCCAAAAGGTATATTGGAAGCCTGAACCGGATGTTCTGGAGCTGGTAGTAATAGTGATATAGCCGACCACGCTATCTTCTATATTAATGGCGTGGCTATAGCTTAGATTGGCTGTTGGGTGGCGATTATGAGGTTCGCCGGCGGCGGCCAGTAATTTATTGTCGACGCCAAAGACGCTGACGCTATCGATGTTGGGGCTCTGCAATGCTTGTTCAGCAATGACCCGCAAGCTGATTAGGTCGCGCTTTAAGGCTGCTCCTTGAGCTTGCTGAGCGAGATTCACCACCTGGCTTTTGCCGTAGCGGTCTTGGCTTTGCTGATGTTGTAGCTGCAGTTGTGAGAGCCCAAGGCCGCCCAGGATTAGTACCGCGATAAACGTACCAATACACAGAGTGAATAACGGTGGGAGTTGCTTGGGCGACATAGACTGGCTTATTTTAATGGCTTAAAAATAGTACATTCTAGCCTATGCTTTGTCGCTAAGAAATGGGCACTGGCTAGGAATGGCCTGATTAATTTTACCAAAGGTCTTATAATAGGTTTTTTTGTATTTAGGTTTATTGCTGTGTCTGAACTTTCCCGTACGCCTTTGGCCCTTTGCCCCCAAGCTTTATCGCACCCAGAGTTAACCACTGCGCTTAAGTCTCTATCATTAGCCGTTCAGCCAGGCGACCAGTCTTGTGTCGGGGTCGATTCGGGCAGCTTGTTGCTGATGTCGGCACAGCTGGATCACGCGGCTATCGCTGAATTGATTCGGTCGCTAGACGCAATTGAATTAATTCAAAGCTTGGGCTTGCCGGCGCTGCGTTTTATTCTGCCCAGCAAGCCAGATGACTTGCTTGAAATTAAAGCCCGATTAGACCTATTGGGAGCGGATTTAAATTGGCAGCCCAGTATCCACATGCCCTACCAACTTGAAGCTGGACTAGCCTGCTTTGATATGGATTCCACCTTAATCCAGGTAGAAGTCATTGACGAGCTAGCAAAAAAAGCGGGTATCGGCGAGAAAGTGGCGGCGATCACCGAATCGGCTATGCGCGGCGAGCTCGATTTTAATCAAAGTTTTAGTGAGCGCATGGCCTTATTAAAGGGATTGGATGAAACCGTCTTAGCCGAAATTGCGGCCAGCCTACCGGTGTCCGATGGTATGCCTGAGCTAATTCGTGGGCTGCAACAACTGGGTTATAAAACCGCTATTTTTTCCGGTGGCTTTGATTATTTTGCCCGTCATCTGCAGGCGCTCTACGGCTTTGACCATATTCACGCCAATACCTTGGATATTGTTGATGGCAAGGTGACGGGTAATGTCGTTGGCGGCATCGTCAACGGCGAGCGTAAAGCCGAATTGTTAGTTGAGGTGGCTAAGCTGGAAGGCATCCCGTCACCGCGAGTTATCGCCGTGGGTGATGGTGCTAATGACTTGCCCATGCTGGGCCTGGCGGCCATGGGCGTAGCGTACAGGGCGAAACCGGTAGTGAAGGCCGAGGCTGAAATTAGCATTAGTCATATCGGCTTGGATGGGGTCTTGTTCTTGCTGGGGCAGGCTCGCTAGCCTTCCATACTGAAATCGTATTCCATGGCATTGCTCGGGGCTTGCAGGTAATGGCCTTGGATATAATGTACCCCTGCCTGCCATAGGTGGGACAAGATACTGGCGTTCTCTACCAGAGGCACAATGGTACGCAGTTCCTGCTGGTGTAGTTGATTGAGAAGCTCGATCAAGCTATCTGAGCTTTGGTTGTGGTTTTGAATGTCGAGTGAGAAGGACCCATCAATCTTGATGAAATCAAAGTTCAAGTGTTCCAGGCTGCCCATGGGGTTGAGCGCGCAGCCAAAGTTACTGAGCAGGCACGGGATGCCCAGTTTTTGCAATTGTTGTAAAAACTTCTCAGTATCCTTGAGGTTGTGGTTGGCATCGGCTTCAGAGATCTGAACAATTAGGCTGGCGCCGTCCATTTTTGCAGCTGTTAGAACTTTTCCTATCCAGCTGTGTAGTTTATGGTCTTGAATGGAGTCCCGACCTAAATTAACCAACAGCTTTGTCTTGGGGTATTTGTTGCGCTTTTGGCTCAGGGTTTTCATGGCTTCTAAAATTACCCAGCGGTCAACCTTGGCGCCTAGGCCAATAGATTTCACCGTATCTAGGAATTGTGCTGGCGAAACTTCGGTGTCATTGTGGTCCAGCATACGCAGGGTGACTTCATAAAGTTCCTCGCCGGAGCCACGTAAGCTAATAACAGGCTGGAACAAGAGGCGGAAGCGTCCGTCATCTATTGCGGCCTGCACCGCACCCTCAGTAGCAGGGTGATTGCTAAGCTGAGTCGCTTCGTAAATATGGTACTGGTTGTGATTGAGCTTGGGCTCGTCACTGTTTCGAATCGCGGTTATGGCGTTTTGAGCGTGAGTAATCACCTCGTCGCTAGAAATCGAATTTTCATTGCTAAGGGCTACACCTATACTTAAGCTGAATTGTAAGGTTTGTCCTTCGACTTCAATAATGTTGGCATTGGCAGCATATAAAATCCCCTGGCACAGTTGCTTGGCGTTGGCTAGTGAGATATTAGGCGCTAGCAGCATTAAGCTATCTTCACCAAATCGGGTCAGCAAATGCTCTTCTTGGCAGCAGCTTTCTACCACTTGGGCTATCTTGGCAATGGCCTCATCGCAGGCAGTAAGCCCGATTTTGGGTTGGATGTAATCAAAGTATTGGTCGACTTCGATCATCATGGCGTAACCATGGGGTGAGTTGGAATTAACTAGCTCCTCCAGGCGGCGAATCAAATAGGCGCGGTTGTGCAGGCCGGTACTGGCATCGCGGTCTTTAATTTCTTCAATCTGCTGGCGCAATTCGTCAGAGGCTGGGCTGTAGTGTGGGATTTTTAATTCAAAGCAAGGCTCTTCGTCATAAATAGCATGGCAGCCTTCGAGCTCTAAATTAACCAGGCTGCCATCGGCGCAGACTAATCGAACCTTGAATATGCCGCTTTGGGCGCCTTCTTCGTCGCGAATAGCAAACTTTTGCAATAGGTAGCGAACCCGGTCCTGGTCTTCCTCGGCGACCAGGTCTATGACCGGTACACAATGAATATCTTCTGCGTCCTGGTATTTCAAGTGTTCAGCAAAGGTCTGATTGGCATAGAGGCTCATGCCGTCTTGGACATAGGCGATACCGTCTTTGGAATTTTCCAGTAGTTCTTCGGCACGCTTTTCTGCCTCACGACTCTTGCGATCAGCCTTAACTCGCTGGTGGCGTTGGCGGGAATTATTTATCTCACGGTTGATGACCAGCAGCAGGTGCTGGTCTTGGTCCAGTTGAACAACGTCGACCGCACCTTTTTTCATGCCCTCTACTACCGCTTGATTATCGTCGCGGTCGGTTTGCAATACGGTGGGAATGTCTTTATTAAGTTGACGAATTTGCAGTAAGCAGGATTCAATGCTGATTCTTTGGCTTTCGGCCTGGGCAATGAGTAGGTCCCAGTTTTGACCTTGAATTAATTCGGCAAAGTTTTCGTCACTTTCGACCATTTGAGCGCGTACACTTTTACCGGCATTGCGCAGCATGCTGATCAGGCGCTCGGCTTCCTCTTTTGAGTCATTGAGGATAAGTAGGCGAATTATGTCATTGGGGGTCATGTGTGCTTGTGCTGTAGGGCGACGGTAAAGTCGTGCCTGTTTGGCTCCTGGCGGTGGGTCAAGCTTGGTTAAATTATAGCTTAGACAACACAGATTGCTGAAGTGTTTATTATGGCTGCATTTGTCCGGGTGTGCACTAGGTCTCTAAAACCCGGTATTCAAATTGACTGATGGAGCCGGTCGTCATTATTTTGCGGTTTAATTGTATCACGCGATTGTTACCGCGTTGGTTCAATTTAACCTTATGGCCTTCCTGGAATGGCATTGCAGGGGTCAATAAGGCGCTTTTTAAGCCAATTGATTTTTGCTCTGGTATCAAAAAAGCGCGCATAAAATCTTCATCATTGCTGTCTTTGTGAATAACCGATGCTGCGAAAGGCTTGGCCAGCGATGAAATCATCTCCACACCAAAATGGCTAACCCCTTTGGCTTGTTTGAGCCAGCGAATAATGGCCAGGGTCCATTGGCTATCCTGGCCTTCGCGTACGGCGACAATTTCACCGGAGCGCAGTGATTTAGGCACATTTTTTTTCCATTTAAGGCAGTAGCCTGTGCGACTGCGATCTTCGCTTTCTACCGTGCCAATGGGGAATCTGTTTTGGCTGTCATCGCGTTCCCGGGCCGCAAGCTGGCTTTCAATGCCACTGGTGGAAAAGCCCAGAGTGTCGAAATTTCTGCCGCTGCCGCCGGCGTCAAACGCACTGTCCCAAGGGTCGTCACCAGACAGGCTTAGACCTTTGTCCTGGTCAAGGTAGAGGTTGTGCTGTTTGCTAATATTGGCCTTGTCTGAAGATAATATAAAATTTTCGAATGGCAGCCCTAGGCAAAGGTGGAAGTGAACACTGGTCATGCCGACCAAGATATCGATCTTTTGACAAAAGGTTTCGCGCTCGTGTTGGCGATGGAATTGCTCGCCCCAAGTACTTAGCAGGTATTGCAACAAGCTGACGGGGGTGGCGTTGGGAACCTCGATTTTATGGCTGCCGTCGTTTTCTAGGTGATCTTCAAGCGCATCCAATAGTGGCGATACATCTAGGTCTAGGCTGGCTTCCAGCTCGCCTTTGGGCAGTAAGCTCTTCGGGGTGGGGCCGCTGTCACTTTGTAAGTTGACCGAATGAATGCTGCCCTGGCAATGCCCCCCAGGATGCAATACCAAGAGGTCAGACCAGAGTTCAATCAGCTTGTGGCTAGTGGAGACATCAAACTGGCGCATCTTATTGGGGCTGGTGCTGGCGAGTAGCAAAATACGATGATAGCTCTGCTGCATGCTGCTGTGCTTAACATAGCTCAGCATCTCGTCCTCGATCGGAAGGTCTTTAATCCCAGCTTTTAGAGCCACCCGAAACAGGCTGTGAATAGTAAGCCAGACGCCGCCAGGGGTATTGGCATAAAGCTGATAGCTGCGCATTAGTTGGATACCAAGGCCGTTGATAGCGCGATGACTGGCGCAGGCCAAGTTTTTCAGTAAAGTCTCGTCGGCAGGTGCATCGGTAACCTGTAGGGCGAAATCTCTGGCAGCGATGCAATAGGAGTTGCTCAGATGCCGTTGTAGTGCCAAGGCGACAATAGCGGCCTTCATAGCATCTTCCGGTAGTACGACCGGCTTGTTTAGGAAGCTTTGCGCTAGCCCTTGAATGCAGCGCTGTACATAGGGCCTTACATTTTCCAACATGGCAAGACGGATGTCGGGGGAGCATTGCAGGCGGCTAAATTCAGGTAGAATTTTATATAAAACGACACTGGTGTGATTAATTCTAGTTGCGGGTAGGCTGCCGGCCCAGGCGCCGACCGCTGCGGCGCTAGAAGTGGAGCAAAAGCTAAGATTGGCCAAGTCTTGAGGTGGGAGTTTGATCCTGGCGAAAAGCTTAGAAGCGATCAAATTAACCGACATTAAAGAAACCCTATCAATACTCTAGCTAGAGTCTGTGTTGTTATGTAGTTAGCCTTGGCCTTGTATCGTTGCTGCTGTCCTAGCTGCTCAGCCATATTCACCTCCTGTGAGTGGTTCTTTCTTCTTATTCTAGACCATGAAATCTTAGAATACTTCTACTGGAAATGTGGCGTTTTGTGAAGTATATCACAATTATAGACTAGGTCGCGCCAGAATAAAGCCCCTTTATAGTTAGTAGTATTTTGTTAAAGGGGATTAGTCAAAAGATTAGCGCAGTAGCTTGGTCTAATTACAGCAATGGCGTCTTGGCCCCGGCGCCTGGCTCCTCGCGACTGAGTAGGGGAACCAGGTAACCGGGCAGACGATCCCGTAACTGGTAGTACAGTTCTTTTGCTCTGTCATCGTCGATTAAAAAATGTGCGGCCCCGGCGACCTTATCCAGTTGATGCAGGTAGTAGGGCTGGATGCCTGCTTCATACAGTGATTCGCTCAGTTCAGATAAGACCTCACAGTTGTCATTGATGCCTTTGAGCAAGACCGATTGGTTGAATAGTCGGACGCCAATAGCGTGCAGCTTCTTGCAGGCCTCGACCAATTCGGGGGAAATTTCTTGCGGGTGGTTGATGTGCAAGACGATGGCGCAGCTAAGCCGGCTTTTTCGCATCCACTGTAATAACGCTTCGTCAATTCGATTGGGGATAACCACCGGTAATCGAGTGTGAATTCGCAGACGTTTAAGGTGGGGGATTTGATCGAGCTCAGCGCTTAACCAAGCCAGTTGTTTGTCTGCCAGGGAGAGCGGATCGCCGCCACTGTAGATAACCTCTGTGATGCTATCGTCGGCGCGGATGTAATCGATCAAATCCAGCCATTGTTGGCGATTTGGGCGGTTCTCAGCGTAGGGAAAGTGACGGCGAAAGCAATAGCGACAATTGATTGCACACTGGCTAGTGATAAGCAATAAAACTCGGCCGTGATATTTGTGCAGCAGACCTGGTTGGGGGTTGCTGAGGTTTTCTTGCAGCGGATCAAGAATGAAATCCGCCGGGCTATGCAGCTCTTCACCGCAGGGTAAAATTTGCTTGAGTAATGGGTCGTTAATATCCCCTGGCTTAATTAGTGATAAATAATGCTGAGTTAGCCTTAGCTCAAAGCCTCTGTGAGCCAGGAGGCTATTAGACAATAAATTTTCAGGCAGCCCTAGCTTGGTAAATAGCTCCTGCGGGCTACGGATCATTTGCTGTAAATCATGTTGCCAGCTATCGAGCTTGCGGCTGGGAATAATGGAAACGGGCTCTGACATGACTGGCTGCTAATCAAAATTGGGGGTGTCCATTATAGCATTAGCCCTGGCAGTATTTTAGCTTTAACTCCTTTGCCCCAGCTTTTCTGGGGCGACCCGCTTTGTTGATAATAATCTGTTGGGCGAAGCGGTTACCGCCTTTAGCCGGACAATAAGCAAAGCGCCCATTCTGGTGGTCGGTATAGCCCAACGCGTTGTACTGGAGGTAATTGCGGTTGCCAAAAGCGCGCCAGTCTAGCCAGCTGCCTGGAGGTAATGGGTCGCTAAACAGCAGTATTTCTTCAGCGTTATCGCGCTTGCCGTTTTCATCTTGGTCAACGAAAATAATAATACCGTGCTGCCATTGTTTGCTGCAGCTTTGACCCGATTTACTCGGGCATAGCGCAATCATGGCTTTGGTCTCCACCGCCTTGCTACGGCTGAACTGTACCAGTTGGATTAGCTGGTTACTAATATGGCTGGCTTGGGCTCTTTGGTATAGTTGGGACATGTCTGGCAGAGCTTGGCTTGCCAAAATCCCGGTGATGGCAAGGACGGTCATGAGTTCAGCCAAGCTATAGCCGCGAGCTGATGTGGGGTCGAAGAAGTTCCTTTTCATTGCTGTGCTCCCGGTGTTTCTAAGGGAAGCTCAATTATAAAAGGAATAGTTTTAAAATCTTTAGGCTAAAGGGTGGTTTGTTTTTTAAATGGCTGAAGTTTTAGGCGTCAATACCTGGGGCTTTTACTGCTCATCTAAACCTAATTTCTTAAGGCGATAGCGAAAAGAACGAAAGCTGATCCCCAGGCTCTCGGCGGCGGCAGTTTTATTCCAGCGACATTGATCCAGCGCTTTTAGCAACAGCTCTTTTTCTATGTTTTCCAAAAATTCATCCAAACTCTGGCCATTAAGAGCGATGCTCGGTCTGTCCTGGCTGGGCTCGACCTGAGCTTCGTTGCTAATGGATAGGTCCCGTTCACAAATTTGACTATCTTCACTCAGGGTAAAAGCCCGCTCGAGAATATTTTCCAATTCCCGGACATTGCCGGGGTAGTGGTAGCTGCCGAGTTTTTTTAGCGCCGCGGGGCTTAAGCTGGTGCTGTCTAGGCCGGTTTCAGCCGCCATCCGGGCTAGAAAAAATCGACTTAGTAACGGTATATCGTCACGTCGTTCTCGCAGGCTGGGTACCGGGAGCTCGATGACATTGATGCGATAAAACAAATCGTTGCGGAAGCGCTGAGCTTTTACCTCGGCGCTTAGGTCCTTATGGGTAGCGCTTAATATGCGGACATTAATATTGATTTCAGCCTGGCCGCCAATTGGACGCACAGCTTTTTCTTGAATAGCGCGAAGTAATTTCACCTGCATATCCAGCGGCAGATCAGCGACTTCATCTAAAAATAAAGTGCCGCCATCGGCCGCTTGAAATAATCCGGTTTTGTCTTGGTGGGCGCCGGTAAAGCTGCCTTTTTTGTGCCCGAAGAATTCACTTTCCATCAATTCACTAGGTATTGCGCCGCAGTTAACGGCAATAAATGCCCCTTGTTTACGCGGGCCACTGTAGTGGATAGAGCGGGCAACCAGCTCTTTGCCGCTGCCGGATTCTCCGCTGATATAGACTGGGGCTTGGGATTGAGCCAGTTTTTTAATCTGTGCTTTGAGGCGTATTATTCGTTCAGATTCACCGATAAAAGCCAGGTCGGGACTGCTGTCGGTACTGCTTTGTTTTACTTCCAGGGCGTTGCCAACCAACTCCCTTAACTGCTCTAAATCCACCGGTTTGGAAACAAAATCATAAGCACCGGCTTTCATGGCGGTTAACGCGGTATCCACATTGCCATGGGCAGTGAGTACCGCAACCGGCAGGGTATAGGCGAGTTTTTGAATTTGTTTAACCAAGTCAATGCCATTGCCATCGGGCAATTTCATGTCAGTTAGGCACAGGTCAAATTCTTGGCTTTGTAAAAGCTTTAGGGCTTGTTGGAAGTTGGCGGCGGATTGGGTGGTGAGGTTCATCCTGCCCAAGGTAATTTCCAGCAATTCGCGGATATCTGGCTCGTCGTCAACAATTAACACTGTGGCCTTCTCTGTCATTGCACCATCGCCTCTGGGTGTGGGAAGCGAAGGCGGAAGCAGCTGCCGCCATGCTCCGCTATGTCTGCGCTCAAAATAATATGGTTGCTGTCACACAGCTCTTTAGCTATATACAAGCCCAGCCCGGAACCTTCGTTACTGGTGGTAAAAAAGGGTTCGAAAATTTTACTGACGGCCTGCGGATCAATACCTTGGCCATAGTCTATCACTTCGATCAGGGCTTGCTCGGAGACATCTTCGCGCTTTATTCGGATTAGGATCTTTTCGCCTTTGCCCTGCTGCTTGCTGTACCGCAAGCCATTGTCGAATAAATTGCTTAACACTTGTGAAATTTGTTGCGGGTCGAATTTTGCCAGCAATGTGTCGGGGTAGGGCTGAATTACTACCGCGGATTCAGCTAGATTTTTTTCCAAACGATAATTTTCTACCATCTGTACGAGCCAGTCATTGAGCGACAGTAGCTCAGTGTTGGGTTTTTTACGGCGGGAGTGCTGTAATACCGTTTCAATAATCCGGTTCACCCGCTTGCTGTGGCGGTCAATAATGTCGGTCAGCTTGCTGTCTTCTGAGCTCAGTTTTTCAGATTCCTGCAGTAATTGATTGGCGTGGCTTAGGGCGCCCAAGGGGTTGCGAATTTCATGCGCAATCGAGGCCGTTAGGTGGCCTAAAGAGGCCAGCTTTAATTGCTGGGCTTGGCGTTCAACCTGGTGGTTGTTATCAACAAAAACCAAGGTGTCGCGCCCCATGTTTACAAAGCCAAGGCGTAGCTCCTGTTGGCTTGCTGCCGAGGTATACAGCCTGGCGCGGTTGTCTTGTAGTTCGCGCCAATTGTTCAGCCAGTGTTGTAGCTCATCTAGCTTGCTCAGGGCAAACGGTGGCTGGGGCAGCTTCTCATCGGGGCTTAGCATCTGCCGTGCCGAGTGGTTAATAATCAATACTTGCTGGTTTTCGCTGACCACCACGATACCGGTGTACAAGCGGGCAACAATTCGGTTGGTTAGCTGTTCCAAGTAGGCGGCGTTTTCGGCCTGTGCCATGACCTCTTGTTCGCTGGATTTTAAACGGCGGCTAACGGACTGGAATATCCCGCCGGTGGCAAACAATAGCGCGCCCATGGTGCCGGCAGAAAAAATATTGCGCAGCTTGCTGGACTCAAGATTGAACTCGATGGTCAGTAGGGCAATGCTGGCTAAGGCTGCCAGGGCGAATAGCAATTGGCCATGTAAAAATAAACTGGCGGTTATTAAACAGATAAAGAAAAGGTAATTTAAGCCGCTGTCGACGCCGCCGCTGGCGTAGCTGAGCAAGCTAATAAATAGCAGGTCGAGTAAAAAAGTGGCGAAGGTTTGTTCGATCTTGGGGGTGTAGGGCTTTACCGTAATAATCAGCAAGGCCAGGCCGTTTAGAGCTAGGTAGGCCCAGCCGGTGAGAAAAAATAACTGCGGGTTAAAGTTGCCAATAATTCCCGTGGTCATGCTGCTACTAAACGTCACTAGCAACACAATGCTGAGTACTAAACGATAATAGCTATAAACTCTAAATAGCCGCGGCTCAGATTGATATATGCTAGTGATTGCCTGCAAAATTTTTGCCTAGTCGTAAATGGTGGGTATGGCCTGGCGTTTATGCTGGGTGCGCATATAAATGCCAATGAGCTTGTCGCTTACCTCGGTGCTCGTGGTTTTACCCTCTAAAAAATCATCGATTTGGTCATAGTTAAGCCCCAGTGCGGCTTCATCTGTCTTGCCTGGGTCTAGGCATTCTAGGTCAGCAGTTGGCACCTTGCCGACGGCGGACTGTGGTGCACCTAGGTGCGCCGCTAGCTGTCTTACTTGACGTTTGCTTAGGCCAAACAGCGGTGCCAGGTCGCAGGCACCGTCGCCCCATTTGGTATAAAAGCCGGTAATGTTTTCTGCCGAATGGTCGGTACCCAATACTAGACCTGCGCTTAAACCAGCAATTTGGTATTGAATTACCATGCGGGTGCGCGCTTTGACATTGCCTTTGGCAAAGTCGATTTTGGCCGTATCGCTGGGTGCCAAATTAGCCTGCTCCAGTGCCGCTAGAGTGCTGCTATGGATGCCGTCTGCACCGGGCTGTACATTAACCACGATCGATTGGCTTGGGCGGATGAAATCTAAGGAGATTTGCGCATCTTGCTCATCTTGCTGAATATCAAAGGGCAGGCGTACGGCGATAAACTGGTAAGAAGAATCGCCGCTTTGTTGTTGTAATTCTTCAATGGCCAGCTGTGCTAGGCGACCGCAGGTGGTAGAGTCGACCCCGCCGGAGATGCCGAGCACCAAACTGCGGCTGCCGGATTCTTGCAAGCTGGACTTGATAAAGTCAACACGCCGACGTTTTTCGTGTTCTGGATCAATCTTGGGTAGAACTTTCATTTCTGCGATAATATCGGCAGCTTGCATAATCTGAATTCCAATTTGAGAAATGCTAAAGCGGGTGATTATACCCTAGCGTATGGCAGCCTGTTTAGTAATATAGTGAGGGATATGAACTACTCGATATTGAAGGGGCAAATTCAAGGCGCCCGGCAAATGGCTTGTCCCAATTTCAACTTGCGGCCAGAGCAGACTGAAGTCAGCCTATTGGTGATTCATAACATCTGCCTACCACCGGAGCAATTTGGCGGCCCCTATATTGCACAATTTTTCAACAATGAGTTGGACCCAGAGGCCCATCCTTATTTTGCCAGTATCAGTCAGCTGCAGGTCTCTAGCCACCTCTTGATAGATCGCCAGGGGCAGCTACTACAGTTTGTCAATTTGGATAAGCGAGCCTGGCATGCCGGTCGCTCTAGCTTTGGCGATCAAGCAGAGTGCAATGATTACAGTATTGGCATTGAGTTGGAAGGCAGCGATAATCAAGCTTATGAGGCTGTTCAATACCAATGTCTGGCGAAATTGACCAAAGCCTTGCAGCGGGCCTACCCCGCCATTCACAATGATCGAATAACCGGCCACAGTGATATAGCCCCGGGCCGCAAGACCGACCCAGGGCCGCTTTTTGACTGGGATTACTATCGTGAGTTATTGGCATAACCGATTGTTAGAGTTAATGTCAGTTTCACCAATGCGGCCATTATTATGGTTGCTAAACTATTATCAAATATCCGAACTGCTATAGCGGTGATGAGTTGAACTATGCATTTATCTATTTTGTTGATTTCAATTATTGTGGTGCGCTGGTACGGAGCGCCGCAATTTTTGCAGCCAGATGGTTGGCTTAAGCCCTGGTGGGCTATGACCGCTGCGGTGAAGTCAGTTGGCCTGCGTCTGTTAGTCGGTGTGAGCCTACCTATTGCGGTGGTGGTGGTGGTCCTGGCTGGCTTAAATGAAATGAACGGCCTAGTCGTCGCCAGCATTGAGTTTGCCATCATCGCCGCCTTACTCTTTTATAGCATTGGGCGCTATGATTTTCCCAAGCAGGTTGAATCCTTCACTCAGGCGGTCGCTGCCGGTGAGTTGAGTCAATGCCAGCGCGCCGCGTTTGATTTAGGCGTGGCCGAACCCGCTGATGAGCGCAGCCAGCTTTATCACCAAGTGTTGCTGGCCGCAGGTTATCGCAGCCTAGAGCGGACTTTTGTGGTGTTATTTTGGTTTGCTATTCTGGGGCCGCTGCTACCTCTAGCGTATCGTTTATTACAGCTGTTGTTGGCTGAGCAAAATACAGAAGATAAAGAAACGTCTGCTCTAATTTCCCGCTGCCTGTGGGTGTTTGAATGGCCGGTGGTTCGTTTGATGTCTTTGAGCTTTGCGCTCACCGGTAATTTTCTTAGCTGTGTGCAGCGCTGGCAGGACAGCTTGCTGTGTTTTAAAACGCCCTCCGATAGGGTGCTAGGCAATGCCATTGGCGGCGCGTTAAATATTGATGTCGACTGCCAGTTGGGCTGCGAAGATATCGATAAGGAGCTGCTCGCCTTGCAGGGTCTTCTATTTAGGACCTCTTTGTTTTGGTTGTGTTTGTTAGCAGTCTATATCTTAGTGTTGTTGTAGTGAGCCGAGGCAATATGGACGGTGACCGGGCGTATCGATTAGATATGCGCATGTTAAGATGGTTGGCTGAGAATTCCCAAAACATGAGTTTAAAATGAGCCAAGAGGCTAATACCAGTATCGATATCGGCTCCAGCCCGAGTGTGGAGCCGAAGCCCGTTGCCAATAAGAAGCATAGCCGAGGCGAGCAGACTCGACGACAGATACTCGCTGGGGCCATTGAAGTGCTGGCAGAGCAGGGCTATCGGGCCTTAACGCATCGAGCCATAGCGCAGGCGGCCGGGGTTAATTTGTCGCTCACGACGTATCATTTTAAAGACCTGGAAGCCTTGATTAACGAGGCTTTCAGTTTCTATAAAAATGAGTTGCTGGAAAACTTCAAAAAACGTTGGGACCTATTTTACCAAGGACAGCTACAGCAGCTAATCGAGGCTCGACAGCAAGGGCAGGGGCAGCAGGTCGCTGCCGCGCTGGCGACCTACCTGTGTGAGGCGATATTAGACGATGTGAAAATTCATCCCCAGGGTGTGGCGGTAGAGATGACCTTTCATTTTGACTTGCACCTTAAGCCCGAGCAACGAGCCTTCGCGTATGAGCTGTGTCATCGCTTGTACCCTCAGTTACTGGAAGTCTATCAGGCTCTAGGTTCAGCCGAGCCCGAAACCGATGCTATGTTATTGCTCGACAGTGTTCATTTTTTGCGCTTTCGCAAGCTGGCGGTAGCGACCGAATTGAGTGATGCTGATATATATCGACGCATTCATCGTCTGTTGCAATTACAACTGGCGTAATCCCTTTTATCCCATTGCATAACGAGGAGTGGCTGCATGCCTTCTTTTGATATTGTGTCCGAGGTGGACAAACATACGTTGACCAATGCGGTCGACCAGTCTAACCGGGTCATTACCACCCGCTTTGACTTTAAAGGTGTGGACGCAGCGTTTGAGCGCACTGACTTTGTGGTTACCATTCGCGCCGATGAAGAATTTCAGGTGCAGCAAATGCTGGATATCTTGCAGAGCGATTTGCATAAAAATAAAATCGATATCAAATGCCTAGAGTGTGGGGATATTCTGTCCTCCGGCAAACAAAAGAAAATGCCCGTCACCGTCCGCACTGGTATCGAAAGTGAGTTGGCGCGGAAAATCGTCAAGCTCATTAAAGATAAAAAAATGAAGGTGCAGGCGCAAATTCAAGGCGACCAAGTTCGAGTCACCGGTAAAAAACGTGATGATTTGCAGCAGGTAATGGCGGCGATAAGAGCGGCGGACCTGGGCATGCCAGTACAGTTTGATAATTACCGTGACTAGTTCTAGCACCGCGACAGCGGGTTCTTTTTGGGCTGCTTTGTTCAATCGACGTATGCTCACTTGCATCTTTACTGGCATGGCTTCGGGTTTGCCATTGTATGTGCTTATCCAGCTGGTACCGCTATGGTTGCGTGAAGGTGGCGTTGGCTTAAAGGAAATTGGTTTCTTCACCTTGGCCACCTTTCCCTATACCTGGAAGTTTTTATGGGCGCCGCTGCTTGACCGCTTTAGTTTGCTACCTATTGGCCGGCGCCGCAGTTGGTTGTTGATCACCCAGTTAGGCTTAATTGCTAGTATTGCAGTATTAGGCTTATGGCAGCCCGAAGTAGACATCACCATCATTGCTTCCATCTGTGTATTGGTGGCGGTGCTGAGCGCGACTCAAGATATTGCCATCGACGCTTTTCGGCGAGAAATGTTACCGGACAATGAGTTGGGCATGGGTACTAGTATCCATGTCCAGGCGTATCGGGTGTCTGGACTTCTGCCTGGTGGTTTGTCCTTTATTTTGGCCGATCACATGGGCTGGGAAAGTGTGTTTTTCGTGACCGGACTATATATGTTGATCGGCCTAGTGATGACCTTCTTTATAAAAGAGGTGGTGGCAGATTCCGCTCGACCTCGAACTTTAAGGCAGGCTGTGGTTGAGCCGTTTAAGGATTTTATTGGCAGGAATGGTTGGGCTGGAGCTTTGCTGATACTCAGCTTTATGTGTCTGTATAAATTTGGTGACAATTTGGCCGTGGCGTTATCCACGCCTTTTTATCACGACCTAGGCTTCAGCAAAACCGAGATTGGTTTGGTGGCAAAAAATGCTGGTCTGTGGTCATCCATCGTTGGTGCCTTGCTGGGAGGGTTGGTGATGATCCGTATTGGTATCAACAAGGCTCTATGGCTATTTGGTTTTGTGCAGCTGGTTTCTATATTGGGTTTTGCCGCTTTGGCGATGGTGGGCCATAACGTCTGGATGTTGGCCGGCGCCATTGTTTTAGAGTATCTGGGAGTAGGGTTGGGTACGGCCGCCTTCTCTGCCTATATGGCGAAAGTTACCAACCCAGTATTTGCCGCAACTCAATTTGCTCTGTTGTCGGCACTGGCAACATTGCCACGCACAGTGGCGGCAGGCTTGTCTGGACTTATGGTAGAAAGCCTTGGTTGGGTTGTTTTTTTTATTGTTTGTGCTTTTACGGCAATTCCTGGTTTGTTGTTGCTGTTTAAGGTGGCGCCTTGGTCTGCCGAAGAAAACCTCTGAGACAGGGAGCTTAAACTCATTAGATTCAAATTAGCCTAGGTTTAAGGCTGCCACAGATGCCCTTTGGCAATGCGAGCGCCAATAAACTCAATACCCTCCTGTAATAATTTAGCTTCTTGGCGTTCATAAGCGCCAGGCGGCAGAGATATCTTACGTTGGCTGTTAACCACTCGGTACCAGGGGAGCTTGCTGCCTTTGGGGAGCTGCCCCATGAGCTTGCCGACGTGACGGGCATGGTTGGGGTAGCCCGCCATCTTGGCGACCTGGCCATAGGAGGCGACCTTAGCCCGAGGTATGGCGCTGACAATTTGATACACCGCTTGACGGAACTCCTGCAGTGAGTCGTCGTCTTTATTATGTTTGTTCATTGGCTTATTAATTTAAATTTAAAAGACTATTTTACTGATTATGCGCGCTTTCAATTTACTATTGGCAATTTTTTTGAGTTCTGTTTCTGCGGCACTATCCGCCGGTGAGCTTATGTTAAACAACGGCGATCAGCTCGGTGGTGAACTGATCCGCTTAGAGGGCAGTACGCTGCATTGGCGCTCCGACAGCTTTGGTGACCTTAAAATTGATGTGAGCAAGGTCAAAGCGTTTGACACTCCCAGCCTGGTTAAAATTTCCGGCCATGATGGCCCCTGCGCTATTTGGTTTAATCAGGGCCAGCAGCTGCGGTATAGCTGCGCTGACAACAGCACCAAAAACATACAGGTAAGCACTGTTGAGTTGATTGAGCCCTATGATGAATTTAGCCAACGGGGCCTGGAGCTGAGTGGTAACGTCGGTTTTTCTGGCGTGATGTCGCGGGGCAATAAAGAAGAAGATGATTGGGACTTGGATGTGCTGACCCAGCTTAGGCATGACGATTATCGCCATAGTATCGGTCTGATTTACGACAATACCAATAAGCTGGCTCAGGCTGAGAACACTGAAGACTATAAGCTGGATTATCAGCTCGATTGGTTTTTCCGTGAGCAGTGGTTTTTATATGGTGATATTAATACCTCAATGCTGGAGTCTAAAAATATTGAAGCTCGCCATGGTTTAGGGGTGGGCTTTGGTTATCAGCTGTGGCAGAGGCAGGATGCCAGTCTAAGTTTTGAATCGGGTTTTAGCTATATTGATGAGCGGCAAAACAACCAGGCCAGTAATGATTCGAGTGAGCGGGTGAATTGGCAATGGAGTATTGATTTTAAATACCAGCTGCCCTTTGAAACCGATTTATACCACAAGCACCAGCTCAACTACTCCCTGCAGCAAGGTGACGATTGGGAGTTGGTGACGGAAACGGGCTTGCACTTCCCCTTGGGTTTTGGTTTGTCGTCGGATCTGAAATTCAAGTATGACTATGACAATCTGCCGGCGGCCGGTGCCAAGCGCAAGGATTCCAGCGTCAGTGTGGGGTTGGGTTATCAGTGGTAAATATTGGCTAAGCAGCTTGTAAGCCTTGGCTTTGCCCCCATCTTTACTAGAAGTTTGCTTTTTTGCAGAGGTTTGTTATGCGCGGTTTATTTTTCATTTTTGTGCTGATGCCAGTACTGGAGTTGTGGCTGTTGATCCAGGTGGGTGGCGAAATTGGCGCCTTAAATACCATTGGCCTAGTGTTTTTAACCGCTTTGGCGGGTTCCTGGTTATTGCGCCAGCAGGGCCTGAAAACGCTGCTGAGTGCTCGGGCTAAGATGGAAGTTGGGCAGCTGCCAGCTAAAGAAATGGCCGAGGGCATATGCCTGGCGGTAGGCGGGGCATTGCTATTGACCCCAGGTTTCGTTACCGACACTATCGGCCTGGCCTGCTTAATTCCGGGCATACGCGGCAAAGTGGCCAGTTTTTTGATGGCTAGAGCCGTAGTTCGCTCGAGCTATAGTGCTCAACATCAGGGTGGTTTTCAAGCCGGCCCTGGAAGGGGTCAGCCGCAGCGGCAACCCAATCAAGGCGATATTATTGAGGGTGAGTTTGAGCCAGATTTGCCTAAGCATGACCACCTTGAGGGCGATAAGCCTGAGCGTAATTAAGTTTTAGTGATAGCTAAATCACATTTTTACCCAGTGAGCTATTGAATTCCCCTGTCCCAACCCCATTTCTACCAGAGCCCAGTCCCGTACCCACTCGGTGTCTGGGGCAAGATTATCGCCTTTTGCGACATATTTCAGCCGCCCGGCCTTGAAAGCGTTTTAAAGGGCTCCATATAGGTATCCAGGCCTACTCCCCTAAGGGAGGGGTAAGGATAAATCGTTCAACAGTCCTTCCGCGGAAGGTAGAAATGTTTGGAGAAAACAGATGAAAATTCGTCCCTTACACGATCGTGTTGTGGTTCGTCGCCAGGAAGAAGAAGCCACCTCAGCTGGCGGTATCGTATTGCCAGGTGCTGCGCAAGAAAAGCCTGCCCAGGGTGAAATTATTGCCGTAGGTAATGGTCGCGTACTACAGAGCGGAGAGATGCGCCCCTTAGATCTAAAAGTTGGCGACAAAGTTGTTTTCGGTAAGTACTCCGGCAGCAATACTGTGGAAGTCGACGGCGAAGAGCTGTTAATTCTTAACGAAAGCGAAATTTATGGTGTGCTTGAAGCCTAAGCGCTGCAGCATTAAACCTTAGCAATAATATTTAAGGAATTTGATCATGGCTAAAGACGTATTATTCGGTGATGACGCACGCCTGAAAATGGTAGCCGGTGTAAACATTCTAGCGGACGCGGTAAAAATCACTTTGGGCCCCAAGGGTCGCAACGTGGTTTTGGACAAGTCTTTCGGTGCTCCCACCATTACCAAAGATGGTGTATCTGTTGCCAAAGATATCGAGTTGGCAGACAAATTTGAAAACATGGGCGCACAGATGGTTAAGGAAGTTGCTTCTAAAGCTTCTGACGATGCCGGTGATGGAACTACCACCGCGACTGTTTTAGCTCAGGCCATTCTTAACGAAGGCTTGAAGAGCGTTGCCGCTGGCATGAACCCTATGGATCTTAAGCGCGGTATCGACAAAGCCATTGCGGCGGCCGTTGCTCACGTCCAGTCTGTATCTCAGCCTTGTACCGATAGCAAGTCTATCGCTCAGGTAGGCACTATTTCTGCTAACTCCGACGAAGCTATTGGCGGCATCATTGCTGACGCTATGGACAAAGTAGGTAAAGAGGGTGTTATCACCGTTGAGGAAGGCAACTCTCTAGAGAACGAGCTAGACATTGTTGAAGGTATGCAGTTTGACCGCGGTTACCTATCACCTTACTTTATCACCAACCAAGATAATATGAGTGTTGAGCACGAGTCTCCGTTCCTATTGTTGGTTGATAAGAAAATTTCCAACATCCGTGAATTGCTACCAACTTTGGAAGCCGTTGCTAAAGCGGGCAAGCCATTAATCATCATCGCTGAAGATGTTGAGGGTGAAGCGCTGGCAACATTGGTTGTTAACAATATGCGTGGCATTGTAAAAGTTGCTGCTTGTAAGGCACCGGGTTTTGGCGATCGTCGTAAAGCTATGTTGCAAGACATCGCAACTTTGACTGGCGCTACCGTTATCTCTGAAGAAGTTGGCCTAGATCTGGAAGCTGCTACTCTTGAGCACCTTGGTACTGCTAAGCGCATCACCATGAGCAAAGAGAACACCACCATTGTTGATGGTGCTGGCGACCACGCTGAAATTGAAGCTCGTGTTGCTCAGATTCGTACTCAAATCGAAGAAACTTCTTCCGATTACGATCGTGAGAAGCTGCAAGAGCGCGTAGCCAAATTGGCTGGCGGTGTTGCTGTTATCAAGGTTGGCGCTGCGACTGAAGTTGAAATGAAAGAGAAAAAAGCCCGTGTTGAAGATGCCCTACACGCTACTCGCGCTGCGGTAGAAGAGGGTGTAGTTCCTGGAGGTGGTACTGCTCTGATCCGTGCGGTTGAAGCTATCGTTGATCTTGAAGGCGATAACGAAGACCAAACAGCGGGTGTTGGTATTGCTCGTCGTGCCATGGAAGCGCCTCTGCGTCAGATCGTTGCCAACGCCGGTGACGAAGCCTCTGTTGTTGCCGACAAGGTAAGGCAGTCTTCTGGTAACGAAGGCTACAATGCGGCTACTGGTGAGTACGGTGATATGTTGGCAATGGGTATTCTTGATCCCGCCAAAGTAACGCGTACTGCTTTGCAGGCAGCGGGTTCTATCGCTGGCCTAATGATCACTACCGGAGCTATGGTTGCTGATCAGCCTGCTGAAGCCGGTGCTGGTGGTGGCATGCCTGATATGGGCGGCATGGGTGGTATGGGCGGCATGGGCGGCATGATGTAAGCCAGCTTTCCCAAAAGCTCTTGAAAAAGCCCGAACTTAGTTTCGGGCTTTTTTTTGTCTGTCGTTTAATTAATTATCACGATAAGTCTTAGTGTTGTTCCAGTAATGCTCTTATAGCTTTACTTACCGCTTCAGGGTTCTCAAATTGAGGTCGGTGACCAACGCCATCCAGCTCAAGAGTCGTCAAATTAGGCACAACCGATTTGAGTTCGGTAATAGTGTCGGCGTTTATTAAAAAGTCGTCTTTACCCCAGATAAATAGGGATGGGGTTGCGACGGTAGCTTTTCGGTGGGGCCAATAATCTTTTTCGGTAATATCGTCTAATTTTGGTATGTTCATTTTATACCAATTAATATGGGCATTGACTCGTTTGGGGTCGCTGGCAGCATGACGGAAAAACTCTCCTTCTGCTGTCTGCAGCTGTCCTTTTTTAATCAACGGTTCAAAAGCCGTTTGCCAAATGCTCTCTTCAACGTTCATGCCCCACAGCAATAATGGGTTGGCCTGTCGAAAGTAGTCGATATAAGAAAAGGTTTTGCGCTGGTCAGCTTTGCTGGTAATAAGCTCTACCAATACACTCTGTGGTGGGGCGCTCATCATGGTGAGTGTTTTTATTCGCTCGGGGTAGAGTTGGGCCAAGCCAAAAGCCAGACCGGTGCCCCAGTCGTGACCGACTAAGTGAACTTTTTCCTCCCCCAGGTGATCGATTAACGCTTTGATATGAGCGGTCATATTATCCATCGTATAGGCTTCGTCGTCCTCTGGCACATCAGAAAGCCCTTTGCCCAGCCCGTCTATAGCCACGACTCGGTAGTCTTCTTTTAGGGCTGTCATGGGCCGAACTAATGAGTACCAGTAGGAAGGAAAACCATGTAAAAACAGCACCACTTCACCTTCGCCGGCAGAAACGTAGTGCATATTATTACCATTGTACTGGATGAACTCACCGGTAAACTGCGCGCCACCACCGCCATGTTTATTGGCAAAATTAATCGATGGGTCGGTTTGGTTCAAAGCAGAAGGAACGGGAATGTTCAGCCAGACAACCGCTGCCAGTGACAAGGCTAGGGCCAGGGCAAAGAAAACTGCACCTAGGCGTTTCAGTATTTTCATAGTTACTCCTTAATTATTGTGTGCTGCATTTATTGTCAGCGTGGCCTGGAAATCAATCAAAGAAGTGTTCAACTTTGTTAAAGGAGTGTTAATTGCCGACTTGCTTGCAGTTGAGTTTCCGCGCCTCGTTCTTATTGATAATCAATTGCGCCTGATAATTATTGCTGTTTGATGTCTAAGGTCTTACTATGTCGGGGTTTATCGACTGGGCTCAATTGCTATGAATTTCTCTATTATCAAACCGCTGAGTGGGTTGGCGTTAATCGCTGGCCTCAATGCAGCCTGTATGCCACAGGTTTCCATGGATGGTGTTTCAGCTGTCGTGCCGGAAGAGGCGGTGCCTAGCCTTTACGACTATCGTCTCACCGACCTGAGCAACCAAGACCTCTCAATAGCGCAATTACTGGCACAGCTTGAAAATACCGACGTCATTATGGTGGGCGAATGGCACGGCCATCCTGGGGTGCATTTGTTCCAAGCGAAGCTACTAGCAGCTTTGGCCGCGCAAGAGGGTGAGTTGGCTCTATCGATGGAGCATTTTACCCGCGCCGACCAAACAGTATTGGATCAATATTTAGCGGGGGAAATTGGCGAGTCAACGCTGATCAAAAAGGCCAAAGTTTGGGATAATTACAAAAGTGATTACCGGCCTCTGGTCGAGATGGCGCGGTTAAATAATTTTCCCGTTATTGCCGCCAATGCGCCGCGCAAACTGGTTAAGTGCGTTGGCCAAAAAGGCCCGACTTACCTCAATAGTTTGGATGTGAGTACGCGCAAGCTGGCCGCGCAAAATGTTGATATCAGTGACTCTCCCTACAGGCAAAAATTTCTCGGTAATATGGCCGGCATGCAGCTATCAACAGAGCGGATAGGAAAAATGTTTGGCGCCCAGCTAACCTGGGATGCGACCATGGCGGAGTCGATAGTTTTACATAAACAAAAACACCCCAAGGCGAAAATTTATCATGTCGCGGGTCGTTTTCATGTGATCAATGGCTTGGGCACCGGGGCGGAAATATTAAAACTAAGCCCCAATTTAAAAATTGCCTATATCTCGGCTTCGACCGAGGAAAATCCAGTAGAAAACAGCCAAGATTACCGTCTGCATGTGCAAAGCTTGCCACCACTGTGGATCAGCAAGGAAGAGCGCAAGGCGGTATTTGCCGGGCATAAACGCAGCCAGGTGGATTGCGGTAAATAGGTGATATACGAGACGCGAAATGTGAGACGAAAGATCGAAAAACGCGTAGTTTTATGCGTTTTTCATCTCACAATAAGCGTCTCACGCCGCAGCAGTTAAGTTTCTAGACCGGGGTTAGCTAGTGGCTTTAATGTGCCACAGTAATTTGCCCTTTAGGTGTGCGTATTGGCATCGCCCAATTTCCTGGCTATTGATACCTGCTGGGTTGTCGCTGGCAAGTAAGAACCCCTGCCGATCGATATGGCAAACCCTTTTAAATATATCACCGTAATGTGGGTGGGTGTATACAACGAGGTCTTCTTTTGCCGGAAATTTGCAGTGGCGCAGCAGCAAGTAGTCTCCGCTATTAAACTGGGGAGACATACTGTGACCCTGGACCTTAAAAATTGAAAGCATGATATTAGCAAGGAGGTAAGTGGGGTATGGTACTTACTTAAGGCTGGATCAACCGCAGGGCTAGGCCCGAATTAACTTAAGTCAGTGCCATTCAGGTAACAGGGTATGTGAAGCGCAAGGCGTAATAACCCTAGCCCTAGCGTCTCACATATTAACATCTCAGCCGCTAACCCAAACGTGGGTAAACAACCTGCTCCGCCGGTGCATATGGGCTGGTGGCGGTATAGCTCTCTACGCCTTTGCTGGCCCAGAAGTTTTCTGCGAACTGATTGATCAGGTTCAAAAATTCCACCGCCATAGCGCGATCGATATGCTGGCGAACTTTGGAGCCCTGTAGCATGATGCTGTGGGCCAAATTGTGAGTGCCGGGAAACTTTTCAAGTTGCGGCGCTTTAAAATAGTCCCCCCAAATAATACGAATTTCTTCCTTGGCCTTGTTGCAGTGGTTTTCTTTCTCGGCTACCAAGCGGCCTAGCTTGGCTTGGTCGGCCAGGTTTAGCTCATCTTTTTCCGCCAATTCATTAATCTGGTCAATCATTCGAATAGCGGTCAGCGCGGCTATCTGCGCAACGGCTGGATCGTAGATGCCACAGGGGATATCACAGTGAGCGCTAGCGGTGGGAATAAAACGGTCGAATCTCTTTAGCAAAGCGTGCATTGCAAGCTCCTATTTATCGGTTTTGTGGGCATTGCTACGTTTGCGTAGCAGGTAGGCAGCGGTGCCAATGATAGCGGCGATCGCCAATGCGGTTACGGCGTGTACGGGTTCGGCCAGCCAGTGGCTGTGATCGTGCCCGGGGTGGGCAAAAGCAGGTGTGGCGGTGGTTAGCAAAATGGCGGCGCCATATAACTTATTCATCTCTATCTCCTTTGTTAAAAGCTAATGCTAATGCTGTTGTGAATTATTATCAATAAATATAAATGATGCTTGCTTAAATTTATCGTTCGAGAAGTACTGATCACGCTTGGTTTTAAGGCGTAAAGCGAGTAATTTAATGACCAGCGGCCGGGCCCGATTGGCAGGCTCTATTGGTCTGAATAATAAAACTATAAGGATAGTGATATGGAAACTGTGAATTTTCTGGCTCGTTGGGCCCATCTTTTGTTTGGCATTACCTGGATTGGGCTGCTCTACTATTTCAATTTTGTTCAAGGTGGGTATTTCAAAAAAGCCAGCCCCGAAGCTTTGGCGGATGCCAAGCAGCATCTAGCGCCAGAGGCTCTATGGTGGTTTCGCTGGGGGGCAATGTTCACTTTTATCACGGGCTTAGTCTTACTGGGCGGTGTTCATGGTCTTGGGGTATTAAATGACTATATTTTAGTCGGTGCCCTGATGGGTATCCTGATGTTTATGAATGTTTGGATGATTATTTGGCCCAATCAAAAAATTGCCTTAGGCATGGTTGAAGGTGATGGCCCCGCTGCAGGTGCCAAAGCGTTATTGGCTTCACGCACCAATGTCCTGTTTTCCGCGCCAATGATCTACTGCATGTTGGCCGGCCCACATGCCGGTGCTTATGCCAGTCATAATGTAAACAGCGAGGCTTATTCGGCCACCGCTTTAATTGTGGCTAGTGTGGTGGTTCTGGTACTGGAAGCTAATGCTCTAAAAGGCAAACAGGGGCCTATGACCACAGTGAACGGTGTTATAGGTAGTAGCCTGGCTTTAACCGCTGTTATCGTGGCTATTTTAACGCTACTGTAAATATTTAATATCTAATGGCCTTCGGCTTGGGGCCATTAGATATAACTCTAGTGACGATAAAAATATTTTATAAGCTGTAGCATTTAGTTAAACAAAAAAGTGCTAAAATCCTTCCCAATAATTAAAAAATGTAATTAGCCACATTAGCCCCACGATAAGGAAGGATAAATGTCCATTGAACTACCCGCGCTACCCTATGCGCAAGACGCCCTACAGCCTCATATTTCTGCTGAAACTCTAGAATTTCACTACGGTAAGCATCACCAAACCTATGTGACCAAGCTAAATGGCTTGTTGCCGGGTTCTGCTTTTGAAGGCAAGACGCTAGAAGAAATTGTTAAGACCTCCGACGGCGGCGTTTTTAACAATGCTGCTCAAATCTGGAACCACAGCTTCTACTGGAACTGCCTAAGCCCCAATGGCGGCGGTGCAGCTACCGGTGCTATCGCAGAAAAAATCAATGCTGCTTTTGGCTCTTTCGCTGAATTCCAGGAAGCCTTCACAAATTCTGCAATCAATAACTTTGGCTCTTCTTGGACCTGGTTGGTACAAAACGCCGACGGCAGCCTGGCTATTGTTAATACCAGCAATGCCGCTACCCCTTTGACCGATGAAGGAATTACACCTTTGTTGACGGTTGATTTGTGGGAGCACGCCTACTATATCGATTACCGCAATGCTCGTCCTAAGTACATGGCTGCCTTTTGGGCCCTGGTTAACTGGGAATTTGTTAATGCCAATGCTGCATAAGCGACATTAGTATTTAAAATACCCGCCTAGGCGGGTATTTTTTTGCCTGAAATTTAGCTGCTCTGTGGCTCTGTTGGCTGACTAAAATGGGCATGTTTTGGCGACTTATGCACTTTGCCATTCTATCTCGTGGCAGCGTAGCGATGGCAGCAGTAGTATAAATATCGTGCTGTTTGGTCGTTACCTAAAAATCGACCTAGTAGCCATGAGTCGGCAGGCGTGCGACGGTGTAGAAATCAAAAGACTGGTGTAGAATGGGGCTTTTTACTCGGAAGCGTAAAATATGAGCATAGAACGTCGTGAGCCCACCCTGGGAGGCGGAGTTGAAATTCCTGAGCCAACGATTCAGGCAACGGCGACTAGCCCCAAGTCAGTGACGCCGGCGCCGCTGAGTCACCCCAGTTCAGGCTCAGCAATGGCTTGGTTTGCTTTCATTTTAGCCGTACTCGGTTTGTCCACTTCCGGCTATTTATATTGGCAGGGCCAGCAATATCGCTTGCAAGCCAATACTGCCCTAGTCGATGCGGACACTCGTTTGGCGCGACTGGAAAAACGTCTAGACTTTACCGATGAGGAGTCCAGTCAATCGGTTGAGGCTATACGGGTAAAACTCAAATGGGCCGATTCAGAAATTCGTAAACTTTGGGGGGTTGCCAACGACCGCAACCGCAAAGCCATCGCCGCGCAAAAGAAGCAAATAAGCAACCTCAACAAAAAACTCGCTACGGCGGCCGCCAATGCTAAAAATGCCATCACCAAGGGCAGTGGTAATGCCAAGCTAATCGCGGGCGTAGATCAACAGCTACAAAGCCAGCTTAAAGCTCAGGCTGAAGTCGCTAAGACCCTGGTCCAGGCAGAGGCTGGTTTGCAAAGCCAGGGCTTGTCATTGGAGCGTTTGCTTAAGGATGTTAAGGCCCAGGCCGTCACCTTGGACCAGTTGCAAAATGGCTTGCTAGAGCGAGTACAAATGAACGAAGAGGCCCTAGAATCGATTACGGTTTATCGTAAAACCACCAATCGTGAGCTATTGAATATTAAAAAAAGACTGGCTGGGTTAAGCGCTAAACCAGCCCCGTAGGCTGGTTAAACCGCATTGACCAAGCCAAACCATAGAGACACAGCGAGAAATAACTATGACTACCGTGATTCGCCAGCAGGACTTGATCGACAGCGTCGCCGATGCGCTGCAATTTATTTCTTATTATCACCCCGTTGATTTTATTCAGGCGGTACATCGCGCCTATGAAAAAGAAGCCAACCAAGCGGCTAAAGACGCAATGGCTCAAATTTTGATCAATTCACGTATGTGCGCCGAAGGCCACCGCCCCATTTGCCAGGATACCGGTATTGTTAGTGTCTTCTTAAAAGTGGGCATGGATGTCCAATGGGACGCCAATATGAGCGTGGAAGATATGGTGAATGAAGGTGTGCGTCGCGCCTATAACCACCCAGACAATAAATTGCGTGCCTCGGTGCTAGCTGATCCAGATGGGGCCCGTAAAAATACCGGCGACAATACTCCGGCAATGATCACCTACAAAATTGTACCCGGTGATAAGGTCGATGTGCACGTGGTCGCCAAAGGCGGTGGCAGCGAAGCTAAAACTAAGTTTGCCATGCTTAACCCCTCTGACAATGTGGTCGACTGGGTTTTGAAAATGATACCCACTATGGGGGCGGGCTGGTGCCCGCCAGGAATTTTAGGCATCGGCATCGGCGGTACTGCCGACAAGGCTCTGGCCATGGCCAAAGAGTCCTTACTTGATCCTATCGATATTCAAGACTTGCAGGATAAAGGCGCCAGCAATCGCTCTGAAGAGTTGCGTCTGGAATTGTTCGACAAGGTTAATAATCTGGGTATTGGTGCCCAGGGCCTAGGTGGTTTAACCACGGTGTTGGATATTAAAGTTAAAGACTGCCCCACCCATGCAGCCAATAAGCCAGTGGCGATTATTCCTAACTGTGCGGCAACACGCTTGACTAAATTTACCTTGGACGGCAGCGGCCCCTCTTTGCAAACACCACCGAATTTGGATGACTGGCCCGAAATCACCTGGGAAGTGGGCGATGCCCGACGGGTTAACTTGGATGAGTTGCAAAAAGATGATCTGCTGGACTGGAAAACCGGTGAAACGGTTTTGCTTTCAGGCAAAATGTACACCGGCCGGGATGCAGCCCATAAGCGCATGGTCGATATGATCGCCAAAGGCGAAAAGCTGCCGGTCGATTTCACCAACAAGTTTATCTATTACGTAGGCCCGGTTGACCCAGTAGGAGACGAAGTTGTAGGTCCCGCTGGCCCTACCACCGCCACTCGTATGGATAAGTTTACCCGCACCATGTTAGAGCAAACAGGCCTGATTGGTATGGTTGGTAAGGCCGAACGTGGTGCTGTTGCTATTGATGCCATCAAAGACAACAAAGCGGTTTACCTAATGGCAGTGGGTGGCTCTGCCTACCTAGTTTCCAAAGCGATTAAAGCGTCAAAAGTGGCCGGCTTTGAAGATCTGGGTATGGAGGCTATCTATGAGTTCGACATCAAAGATATGCCCGTTACCGTGGCGGTAGACAGCACCGGTGAATCGGTTCACCAAACTGGTCCGCAGATTTGGCAGGCTAAAATTGAAGAAGGTGTGATCGAAGTTCGCTAGCCGCGGTTGTTTAGTGTTTCGTATAACCTGAAATACTAAATTAACTGTACACCTTATCTGGCTAGATAAGGTGTACAGTTAGAATACGAACACGACTCTAACTATGCGCCTCTACAGGGGCCTTATATCTGAGGCTGTTTATTATGAATGAGCTTCATCAGCTGGACCTATCTCAACAAAATTCTGCTGCCCCCGTTCTCAGCGCTGCAGACATGCAAATCTATTTGCAACAGCTTCCAGATTGGCAACAGAAAAGTCCCGGCATTGAAAAAACCTTTGTCTTTCACAGCTATTTAAGCGGGCTTGAATTCAGCCAGCAATTGGCCTTGTTGGCTGAATCTGTTGATCATCATCCCTTGATTACCCTTGCCTGGCGTAAGGTCACGGTCGCGTGGTGGACACATACCATTAATGGCCTCCATAAAAACGATTTTATCATGGCCGCAAAAACCGATAAGCTGGGCCAAAGCTTTGAGCGAGAATCCGATTGAATACTTTGTATTGGCACGACTATGAAACCTGGGGTGAAATCCCAGCGCTAGATAAACCCAGCCAGTTTGCCGGCATTCGCACCGATGAGGACCTAAACCCGATTGGTGAACCCCTGATGGTGTATTGCAAGCCGGGTAGCGATGTTTTGCCCAAGCCGGATGCCTGCATGATCACCGGCATCAGCCCGCAAAAAGCTCTGGCTGAAGGCTTGACCGATAAAGATTTTATCGCCGCGATTGAGCGCGAACTGGCGCAGCCTGGCACCTGCGGGGTAGGTTATAACTCGCTGCGCTTTGATGATGAGGTTAGCCGTAATGGGTTGTACCGAAATTTTTACGATCCCTATGAACGGGAGTGGAAAAACGGCAACTCGCGCTGGGACATTATCGACATGGTGCGCCTCTGTTATGCCTTGCGCCCTGAGGGTATTGAATGGCCGCAAAATGAAGACGGCAAACCCAGCTTTAAGCTTGAGCATTTATCCAAGGCCAATGGCCTGGCTCACGATGCGGCCCACGATGCCTTGTCGGATGTATATGCCACTATTGCCTTGGCTAAACTGGTTAAGGACAAACAGCCGCGGTTGTATGATTATGCCTATCAGCTGCGCAGCAAAAAGCGGGCAATCGAGCTGTTTGATTTAATCAGTCGCAAGCCGTTGCTGCATATTTCCTCCATGTTCCCCGCAGAAAAAGGCTGCTCGGCCTTGGTTATGCCCTTGATGATGCACCCGGTAAATAAAAATGCGGTCATTGTTTTTAACCTAATGGAAGACCCCAAGGCCTTGCTCGAACTTAACAGCCAGCAAGTTATTGAGCGTTTATATACCCGTACGGATGAGCTGCCCGAGGGCGTTGAACGGATCCCGTTAAAGTTGGTTCACCTCAATAAAACCCCCATACTCTGCGCCAGCAGTGTATTGGATGAGGCCACCCAGCAACGTTTGCAAATAGACCTAGATTTGTGCCGCCAGCACTGGAAGCAAATTAATACCGATATCCAGCAGGGGGCCTTGCTGAATAAACTGCGCGAGGTTTATGAGCACAACGCTTTTGCCACACCTAAAGATCCAGAGCGCATGCTCTACCAGGGTTTTTTTAACGACCACGACAAACAAACCATGGCCAAGGTGCGAATCGCCGATGAAAACCAGCTGGCCGGTCCCAGTTTTGAATTTGATGATCCGCGCTTAGATGAAATGCTGTTTCGCTACCGCGCTCGAAATTTTCCGCAGAGTTTATCGGCACAAGAGCAGGAGCGCTGGCAGGATTTTTGTTACCAGCGCTTCACCGACCCAGAGGCCGGTGGCCCCATAACTTTGGAGGATTATTTCGAACGCATCGCCTATTGGCGTAATAGCCCCGAGTTGAGCGAAAGCCAAAGCCAGCTGCTAGATCAACTGGAAGAATATGGCGATAGTTTACTGGGCTGATTTAGAGCAGCCGTTATCCCCAACCGTTAAAAGGAAAGCTCGGATGCCGGAATTTAAAACAATCGGCTTGTTCGTTGTCACTGCGCTGGCTGAAATTATTGGCTGTTATCTGCCCTATCTCTGGCTGCGAGAGTCAAAATCCATTTGGTTGTTGTTGCCAGCAGCATTTAGTTTGGCGGCCTTTGTGTGGCTGCTGTCGTTGCACCCAACTGCTGCGGGTAGAGTTTACGCAGCCTATGGCGGCGTTTATGTGTTTATGGCAATTCTGTGGCTATGGCTGGTTGATGGCGTGCGGCCGACCAGCTGGGATATATTCGGTTCATGTGTGGCGTTGTTGGGCATGGCCATCATTATATTTCCGTCTCGGCCTGCATAAGACTCAGGTCGTGTCAGAAGGTCTGGGTTACTCAAATTTCGACGCTATCCAATCACGCAGTTATTCGGCATTTCCCTTTTACGCCTTATTTTGGCAAACTACCGCTATCGCCTTAAACGGCGGTTTGGCTGCGGCGAACCTATAAAAATAATCATGTTCTCCTTTTTCAGCTATTTGCAGGGCTAATTGACTAAATTAAACGATAGGAATGTTTAGATGAATCAATTTTTTGCCCGTTCGATGACCTGCTGCTGTACCTGGGCGTTGTCTCTAGCCTCGGCACTATGCCCGGCCCAAAACCCGCTCGATTTCGGCAGTGATATATTAACTGCAGACCCCTCTGCTCATGTCTGGCAGGACGGTAAGGTGTATTTATATACCTCCCATGATGAGCCCTGCCAGAAAGATTTTTACATGAAAAATTGGCATACGTTTTCATCCGCAGACATGGTTAATTGGACTGACCACGGTCCTAGCTTGTCGGTTAATGATTTAAGCTGGGCCGATAACTTTGCCTGGGCGCCGGATGCGGCCTACAAAAATGGCAAGTACTACCTGGTTTTTCCCGCTGGCACCGGCTTTAAAGATCGTAAAAATCCAAAAAATAGCACCAAGTGGATGGGCATCGGCATTGCTGAAAGTGATTCACCTACAGGGCCTTTTAAAGATGTTATAGGCAAGCCTCTTTGGACTGAGCCCTACGCCAATGACCCCAGCATGTTTATCGACGATGATGGCAAGGCCTACCTCTATGTTCATGGCAAGGGGGCTGACTATCGGGTTATTGAAATGGCCGACGATATGCGTAGCGTCAAGGGTGGCTTTTTCAAGATGGACATGGGTGGTTATGAACCAAAAATGGAAGGCCCATGGATATTTAAACGCAATGGATTGTATTATTTCACCATGCCAGAGAACAACCGCCTGCTGGCCCATTACACGGCTAAGTCACCCAAGGGGCCGTGGACATACCGAGGCGTATTTATGGGCCAGGAGAACGGCAATAACCACCATTCAATTGTTGAATACAAAGGTCAGTGGATATTGTTTTATCATCGCTGGTTGGCAACAAAGTTTAGCTGCAATAAAAAGCAGCGCTATGTGGCGGCTGAATACCTGCAATTTAATGCCGATGGCAGCATCAAGCCAGTTAAGCGTACCGATAAAGGAATAGCGAATTTTACTGCGAAGATAAAAGCGGCCAAGGCGAAGTAACGCCGTAATGTATTTTGTCAGGAGCTAGCTAAGCGAACCCAGTGCGAGTTATCGTACCGGGTTCATGCGTTCAAAGTCTAATTCAAAGCTGCCTACCACCGGGTGGCAGTCAAATACGCGAACTCTTTTGAAACTCTCTTTCAGTAGCTTGCTAAAAGCGTCCTTGGCTTTGGGGTCCATATGGGCACCGAAATAAACCGAGGTAAGGTCTTCGGTTTCGAAGCTTACATCTTCAAACCAGGTTTTAGGGTCGCTATCTTTATCCGTTTGCTTGGTTTTAAAGCAGCGCCACTCTTGCTCTTCTTTTAGGTATGGCGGTTTAATACACAGCTTTTCCAGGAAGCCGTCTTTGGCTTCGGTGTGGCTGGCGGTCACAATACCGTCAAGCTGTTCTTTTAAGGTAGTGATTTCAGGGCAGGTGGACGGGTAGTTAACTTTTATCGGCTCATGGAAATCATTCTCTTCATCGCTGCGAAAACGTAAGGCCAAGCCGGTGTGAGCATCGGCATAACGCTCCCAGGCCAACATATTGGTGGGTTTGGCGCTAAAACTACAAACGCGAGTATTGCGGGCAAATTCACGCCAATCTAACAAAATATCTTGAATTTCGTTATAGCGCTGGTCAACCATTTGGCCTAGCAGTTCGACTAAAACTTCCTCGGCTTCTTCTGGTGTGTCGAAACGTTCTTCATCGCGCCAACGGCGAATGGCTCGCGGTAATGGTGCTATGCCATGGGGCTCATCACGGGCAAAAATCATACCTGAGGCCAATTTAACCATGGCCTGGTGCAACTCGGCGTGGCTGAAGTTTAGGTGTGAGCCATGGCCCAACTCGAAGAAATTATTAAATAGATGTGGTGCGCTCCAGCGTAGAGTCTTCTGGCGCAGAATGGGCAGTGCCTGTTTTACACTGCAAAATTTAATCAGGTTTTCTTGATTGCCTACCACGGTTATTCCTTTATTTGGCCTGTTGGCCTACTACTGTTCATGCTTCTGTCTTTAAGGTTAGGCCACAATTGCATTTTTTTAAAGGCCCGGAGGACATATCGGTTCTAAAGTCTGAATCTTTAGTTAAAGACTGGGTGCGAGTGTTTTGTATTAGCTATATAGCGGCCGACTAAGCCGTTATAATAGCGCCAATTTGATGAAAAATCTGGAGCAGTTGTGGAATTTCAAGGCGCCAATATCCTTTCTATCGGTCAATTTCAACGTGATGATATTAGCAAGGTATTCAATATAGCCGATAAAATGGAGCCTTACGCTCTACGGCAGAAGGTTACGAGAGTGCTGGAAGGCGCTATTTTAGGCAATATGTTCTTTGAGCCTAGCACCCGTACCCGAGTTAGCTTTGGTTGTGCGTTTAACCTGCTGGGCGGTGAGGTAAGGGAGACCACCGGGTTTGAGTCATCGGCGATTGCCAAAGGTGAGTCCCTATACGATACCGCAAGAGTCTTATCAGGCTATAGCGATGTGATCTGTATGCGCCACCCATTAGCAGGCTCGGTGGCTGAGTTCGCCGAGGCCAGCCGGGTGCCGGTGCTCAATGGTGGTGACGGCCCCAATGAGCACCCCAGCCAAGCGCTGTTGGATTTATACACCATTAAAAAAGAACTGGCGGCTAAAGGGCGAGATATTGATGGGCTGCGTATAGCCATGATCGGCGATCTTAAACACGGTCGGACCGTGCATTCTTTATGCAAGCTATTAATGCTGTATAAAAACGTGCAGCTGACCTTGGTGTCGCCCAAAGAGTTGGCCATGCCTGAGTCTATTGTGGCGCAATTAAAAGAGGCCAATCACAAGGTAATTATCTCTGAGGAATTAACCGCTAGCTTGGGTGATCAAGATATTGCCTATTCAACTAGAATCCAGGAAGAGCGCTTTGCTAGTCAAGCCGAGGCCGATCTATACCGGGGCCGCTTCCGCCTAAACCAGGCGGTGTATACCCAATATTGCAAGCCCAACACCGTTATTATGCACCCGCTGCCCCGCGATTCGCGTGAGAGTGCCAACGAGTTAGATAACGATCTTAACCAAAACCCTAATCTGGCCATCTTTCGCCAGGCCGATAACGGAGTGTTGGTGCGGATGGCTTTATTTGCTTTGGTTCTAGATGTGGCCGATCAAGTGGATGCCCACGCCCGCCCGGTTAATTGGTACCACAATCGCTAGCCGGTTGTTGGGTTTAGCTCACTAGGCGTTAGCAGCTGAGCAATCGCTTGGCTTAAAACCTCTGAGCGCTGGGGCAGCCTAAAAGCCGCCATCAACGCTAGCCGTAAGTTTGGCTGGAATAGCATCTCTGCCAATAGCCCATTAAAAACACCCTGCCCGGCGGCGGCTAAATGCTCTAAAAACACCAGCGCAAACTCGGGCTCTAGTGCGGTTTCGGCGCAGCGGCTGCTGATGGCCGCGAGCAACTCCAATTGCACAATTTCTGGGTGGCTTAGGCAATAGCGTAAAGCCTGTTGCAATGGTTGTGGTTGGCGGCTGGCCGAAAGTCCGCGGATTAAATTGGCCATAAGCTTGGCTTCATTGCTTAGCTTTAACCGTGCCAACAAGGCATGGCTTAATTCTTCGCCAATTTTTTCATGTTCCAAGCACTGGGCCAGCGGTACCAGTACCTGTTCCGGCAAGTGCGGCAGCGCTTGGCAAAGTAGTGCAGTGTGTTGCTGCCAGCGGCTAGCAATATCAGCCAGGCCTTGTACCCCGACGGCCTGCCACTGGGGCCAGTCTTGGTTTTGTAAATAGCCCAAGCTGTTTTGGTAATGGCTGCTGGCGGGCTGCTTTAATTCCAGGCTTATTTTAGCGTGTAGGCTGGCCTGTTTTTCTGGCGGCAGCTTTAGCTCATAGGGGTTATTTTCCAGTACCGCGTTTAATCGTTTGCCGGCTTGGGCCGCTTCAATATTGCTGCCCAAGGAAAACAGCAGCTGCTTTAAAAAGTCATCTCGAGCGCCGAGGTCCAGCTTACCCTGCTCATCCAGCGGCAGGCGCAAGCACCATATTTGTACCTGCTCTTTTTTCTTATCCTGCTCTGGCCAAAAGACCAGGCCCAGCCAAGCTTGGCGTAAATAGGGATGAGGGTAGGGTGCAATGCCATCTTCAAACTGCTGAATTTGCTCGCGCTTTAATTTGCCAATGCGCCGGCCCAGATCAAACCAACGGGTTTTCACCTGCATTTGTTCCAGTAGCTTGTACAGGGTAGAGGTGTCGGTAGTCATATGCAGCACTTCTTAAATTTTTTACCGCTGCCACAGGGGCAGGGGTCATTGCGGCCCACGGCCTTGGGTATTCCGCTGGGCTGGTAGCCGTCGACATAAACCCAGCGGTCGTCGCGGCGCTCAAAGTTGGATTTTTCATGCAGGCTTAGGCGAGCGCTGTTATCACCCTTGGGGCGGTAGTAGGCAATAAATTCTACCGTGCCGGTTTTATGGTGAGCCTGGCCCTGGCGGCTTTGAATAATTTGCAGGCCCAGCCAGTCGTGCTCTTCAACCCACTGCCGAGTATCGGCGGCGGTTTGGCTGTCATGTTTTTCTGTGGCTAAGCTAGCCAGCAAATAATCGGTATTGCCGGTGGCATGGGCCGAGTAGCGCGAGCGCATTAGCTGCTCGGCGGTATCTGGCTGTGCTTGACCTTGTAAAAAAGCTTGGCAGCATTGCCCAAACGGGCGCTTACTCAGGCAATAGCAGGTAGCGGGCATAATAATTTAACGACGTTGAAAAGCCCGCTATTTTACAATGATTCTCGCTTTTGTATTGGCTTTTCGGTATGTTTTCGGTTTGCTGTTTGAACACGAGCCCGCTATGAGTAAATTCGACGATATCCGCCCCTATAATGATGATGAGGTTCGTCCGGTAATCGATCGTATTTTGAACGATGATGAGCTGATTCGGGCGATAGCGGCTTTTCGTTTCCCCAGATCTATTAGCAGTCTAGGTTTTATCTGGCGCCCCTTAGTTAAGCAATTTCTAAAGCGGCGTTTACGCACCACTGAAACTGTAGAAGACCTGCAGGTAGAGGTGAAACGCTATATGGATAAGATGATTGCCAAAACTTCGCGCGGTTTAACTGTCTCTGGTTTGGATAAGCTGGATAGTAATGTCTCCTATTTATTTATCAGCAACCACCGCGATATCGCTATGGACCCGGCCTTTGTGGGCATGGCCCTGTATCGTAACGACCATGATACCGTTAGAATTGCCATCGGTGATAACCTGCTCACCAAGCCCTATGTGTCTGATCTGATGCGGCTCAATAAGAGCTTTATTGTCAATCGCTCAGCCACGGCGCCACGGGAAAAGTACAAGGCGGCTAAGCACCTATCCAGCTATATTCACCATTCCATTAACGAAGAAAATGCCAACATTTGGATAGCCCATAAAGAGGGCAGGGCCAAAGACGGCATGGATATTACCAACCCCGCCATCATCAGCATGATCGCCCTCAGCAAGGGCAAACAGCGTAGTTTAAGTGAATACATCAACGAGCTGCATATTGTCCCCGTGGCCATTTCTTACGAGCTAGACCCCTGCGACGGCGCCAAAACCAACGAGTTATACCAGCAGAGTAATAACGGCGATTATGAAAAAGGCGAGCATGAAGATATTGCCAGTATTGCCTTAGGCATTACCGGCGACAAGGGCCATGTGCATGTTGCCTTTGGCGAGGTTTTACGCGGCCAGTTCGACAGCACCGATGACGTGGCGGCCGAGATTGACCGGCAAATTCGTTTAAATTATCGACTTTTTCCCAGCAACTGTTTTGCCTATGAAAAGCTCAATGGTAAGTTTCCGCTGGTTAAAGTCGGTGAGCGTGCCGAGGAATTTAAGGCGCAGAAATTCACCGCCCAAGAACAGGAATTTGAGCAGCGCTTGGCGCAAATTCCGGCCGAGCAGCAAGCTATTTATTTGGCCATGTACGCCAACCCGGTGCTGAATAAACTGGCTTAGGGACTTTGTAATTTTTGCTTGCTTGCCGGGCTGGCAATTACGGCCTAAGGGAGTAAAATCCTGATTCCTATATATTTATACAGTAGTTGCCGTGTTAGACGATAAGCTTAAAAAGAACATTCAAACCGCCTACAGCAAATTTTTAGAGGCCAAGGGGCTGCGTGCCCGCTATGGTCAAAAGCTGATGATTGCGGATATTGCCCGCACCTTGGGTAATATTGAGCTGGACGATAACGAAGAGCGGCAAAGCCAGGGCCATGTCTGTGTGGTTGAGGCTGGCACCGGCACCGGTAAAACCGTGGCCTATTTATTGGCTGCCATTCCCGCCGCCCAGGCCATGGGCAAAAAGCTGGTACTGGCCACCGCCACCGTGGCCCTGCAAGAGCAAATTATTAATAAAGACCTACCTGAGGTACGCCAGCATAGCGGCCTGCAGTTTAACTTTGCCCTGGCCAAAGGTCGGGGCCGCTACCTGTGTTTGAGCAAACTTGACGCCCTGGTAGGTGACGAGCAGTTCGACGGCCATGTCGACCCAGGTCGCGCCCTGTATGAAGAGGAGCCAACCATTGATGAGCACTCCTTAAAAATATACAACACTATGGCCGAAGCTCTGGCTGCCAATAAATGGGATGGCGACAAGGATTCATGGAGTGATGGCGTAGAAGATAAAACTTGGCGCCGGGTAACCACCGACCACCGCCAATGTACCGGCCGCCGCTGTTCCAATGTGTCTTCTTGCAGTTTTTTAAAGGCCCGCGATAACGTTGGCAATGTCGATATTATCGTTACCAACCACGATCTGGTATTGGCCGACTTGGCCTTAGGCGGCGGTGCAATTTTGCCCGATCCCGCAGATTCAATTTATGTCTTTGATGAAGGCCATCATCTACCCGATAAGGCCTTGGGGCATTTTGCCCACCACAGTCGGGTGCTCTCTACCTCAAAATGGTTGGAGCAGGCCACCAAGCAGTTATCGGCCATGCTGGGGGAGATCTCTGGCGCGGGTAATATAGACCGCTTTGCCGAACAACTGCCGGCTGCATTTTTAGATGCTCGGCAAAACCTGGATCGTTCCTACCCTAAGTTGCAGGCCTTGGCCGATACCATCGATGACGATGAGCGCAACCAACGTTACCGCTTTGAGCGCGGTATAGTCCCAGAAGATATCGCCGCTGAAGCGCTGGAAATTTATCGCGCCTTTGATCGTTTGCAAGAATTATTGGGTAAAATCAGTCGCGAGCTAGACGAGGCCATGGAAGACGCCTATTGCGATGTGCCCAAGGTCGATCTAGAAACCTGGTATCCCTTAGTTGGCACTTGGCAGTCCCGGGCCGAGGCCAATATGCACCTCTGGCACAGCTACGCCGTTCCTGATAAAAAAGGTGTGCCGCCCATTGCCCGTTGGTTAACCGTGGTGGAAGTTGGCGGCTATATCGATTTAGAACTGTGCTCCAGCCCCATATTAGCGGCGGGTACTCTAGCCTATGGTTTATGGAGCCGCGCCTGTGGTGCGGTAGTCACGTCGGCGACCCTAACGGCTTTAAATAAATTCGATCGCTTTCGCATGCGTGCCGGCACCCCCCAAGACAGCTGTTATAACTCGGTCCCCAGCCCCTTTGATTATGCCGGCAATGGGGTGTTACAAATCCCTAAAGAATGCTCCGATGCCAGCAAGGTAGACGACCATACCCGCAGTATTATCGACCAGTTACCTGAATTGCTGGGTGATGAAATGGGCAGCTTGGTATTGTTCTCTTCGCGCCGCCAGATGATGGAGGTGTATGAAGGTTTGCCGATGTCATGGCAGGGGCGAATTTTAACCCAGGGCGATAGGTCCAAGCAGGAAATTATTAACGCTCATAAAAAAGCCGTCGACCGCAGCATGCACAGTGTTATTTTTGGCTTGGCGAGTTTTGCCGAGGGCATCGATTTACCCGGTGATTATTGCAGCCACGTGGTGATAGCCAAGGTACCGTTCTCAGTACCGGATGATCCAGTCGAAGCCGCATTGGCGGAATGGATTCAAGACCGAGGCGGCAACCCGTTTATGGAAATTACCGTACCAGATGCCGCGCTAAAACTAGTGCAGGCCTCGGGTCGTTTGCTGCGTACCGAATCCGACACGGGCACCGTTAGCCTATTGGATAACCGCGTTATAACCCGCCGCTACGGCCAGGCCTTATTAAATTCCCTACCGCCTTTTGCGCGTAAGTTTTGATGTTACGATGTTGTTTCTTGCAGGTGAGTTTTAATTGTTTTGTGCCGCCTGGGCTTAGGCGGTTTGGTGTCAGCAAGAGTTCGCATCGTTTTTTCATCACTCCGAAAATAGGTATCGGTAGATTTCTCCCAACCGCTCATCCTGAGCGTGTCGAAGGCTAATGGTAGACCGTAAAGGCATGTTGATGAACTATAAAAATCTAGCCAATTTATTATTAGACATTGAGGCTGAGCTTAAGCAGCTGCAATTATGGCAAACAAACCGCCCCAGTGACAAAGCTTTGGCCAGTACCGAGCCATTTTGCATCGACACTCTAAGCTTACCCCAGTGGCTTCAATTTATATTCCTAGAGCGAATGACTAACTTGATCAGCCAGAAGAGGGCGCTGCCGGCTCAATGTGGTGTCGCGCCGTTGGCAGCGGAGTTTTTTAAAGGCCATTCGGGTAATGGCCTGCAATTGATAAATTTATTACAGCGTTTGGATGCGCTGCTGTCGGAGCAAAAATCGTGATTGCCGGTGAAGCCGAGTTAGACCGCCAAGGCTGGCGCACGCCTTTTCGCTTACTGACCATTATGTCGGTGGCTATGCCTTTTGCTTTCTATAGTTGGTACGGTTTACTCAACAACTTTGTGGTCGAGCGTGCTCAATACACCGGTGCCGATATTGGCTTGTTGCAAAGTGTACGTGAGATACCCGGGTTTTTAGCCTTTACCGCTATCTATTTAATTATGGTAATGAAGGAGCAAACTCTGGCCTTATTTTCCTTAATATTGTTGGGCCTGGGGGTGGCGATCACCGGTTTTTATACCTCGCCTTTGGGTTTGTTATTCACCACCTTTTTAATGTCGGTGGGTTTTCATTATTTCGAGACCATTAAAAAATCTCTAAGCCTGCAATGGTTGCCGAAAAAAACCGCCCCGGCACAGATGGGTAAGCTATTGGCATTTGGCTCCGCCGCGTCGGTGTTGGCCTATGGTGTGTTGTGGTGGCAGCCCTTTAGCTATGAGGTTCATTATTGGATTGGTGGTGGTGCTTGTATGCTTATTGCCGCGGCGCTGTGGCTTGTTTACCCATCTTTCAAGGAGCAGCATGGGCAAAATAAAAAGCTATTTTTACGCAAACGCTATTGGCTATATTACGCCCTGGTGTTTATGTCGGGTGCTCGGCGGCAAATTTTTATGGTGTTTGCCGGCTTTATGATGGTGGAAAAATTTGGCTTTGATGTCTCCAGTATTGCCGCTTTGTATTTGTTAAATCATGTCATCAATACCTTAGTTGCCGCACCCATAGGCCGCTGGATCAATAAGGTTGGCGAGCGTGCCGCTCTGTGCTTTGAGTATGTTGGTCTAATCGGGGTGTTTATCGCCTATGCCTTTGTGCAAACCGGCGAGGTAGCGGCGGTATTGTATGTGGTGGACCATTTGTTCTTTTCCATGGCGATTGCCATTAATACCTATTTCCAAAAAATTGCCGACCCGAAAGATATAGCCGCTACTGCCGGGGTGAGTTTTACCATTAATCATATCGCGGCGGTGGTTATCCCGGTGTGCTTGGGCTTTGTTTGGTTGGTATCGCCTATGGCCGTATTTTTATTGGGCGCGGCCATGGCAGTGGTATCGTTATTATTGGCCCGTAAAGTACCGCGCCACCCAGAGCCCGGTTGTGAAGTTGTTAAGTCATAAGTTGGACTCTAAGGTTGGAAGTCTACTTTTAAGCGCTGGCACGATGTGGGCATGGACCTGTGGTTTAAACCCGGGCCGCCAGGGTGGTTTATATTGCTGCCGGTCGCACGCACTCAGTATTGGCGGCGGCCGGGTCACTCGCTGCGCTTGATAGTCCTCGCCTAAAAACGCCGCCAACACTGAGCCTGTATTATCCGCTCCTCCTGCTTGTCGAAGGACGGGTCTGGAAAATAAAACGCCAGAGCTAAGCCGCCTTAGAATCACGATACTCAAAGCATCATGACAATAATTCAAAGAAACCGATATTCATTTTAGTATAAACTAATTAGCTACCATTCAAAAAATAGAGATATGTGATTTGTTTAAACCGACCAAACCCCTAGCTATGGGGGAGTTTGTAGCGTTAATGGCATTGATGACCGCCTTAGTGGCATTGGCCATTGATGCAATGTTACCTGCCTTAAGCCAAATTGGCACAGAATTAAAAGCCAGTAACGCCAATGACGTACAGCTGGTGGTAGGGGTGCTGTTTTTTGGTTTGGGCCTAGGGCAGCTATTCTTTGGCCCGCTGTCCGACAGCGTTGGCCGCAAGCCGGCCATCTATATTGGTTTAGCTGTGTATTTATTGGGCTGTTTGATTTCAATGCTGGCGCAAGATTTTAACACCATGTTGTTTGGCCGATTATTGCAGGGCCTGGGCTTGTCAGGGCCACGGGTTGTGTCTATGGCACTTATTCGTGACCAATATAGCGGCCGCCAAATGGCGCGAGTCATGTCTTTTATTATGATCGTTTTTATTTTTGTGCCCGCTTTAGCACCAAGCTTGGGGCAGTTGGTGCTGTGGCTGGCGGATTGGCGGGCCATTTTTGGGCTGCTTATGGTGCTTGGTGTGATGATTTGGCTGTGGTTGGCCAGCCGCCAACCCGAGACCTTAAAGCCGGAATTACGCCGAGAATTCAAAACCAAGGTAATCATTAGTGGTTTTGTTGAGGTGTGCAAACAGCCCGTGGCTATAGGCTACACTATTGCTACCGGGGTTTTGTCTGGCGCTTTTGTCGCGTTTTTAAGTACCTCGCAACAGATTATACAAGTGCAGTATCAGGCCGGGGAGCGCTTCCCGTTGTTATTTGCTTGTTTGGCGTTGTGCTTGGGTTTGGCAGCGTTTGTAAATGGCCGTATTGTATTGCGTTATGGCATGCGAATTATCAGCCGTACAGCGCTGCTGATTGTTACCTTGCTGAGTGCTGGCTTCTTGGTGGCGACGACCCTGTTTTTACAGCCAACGCTGCTGCAATATATGATTTTCTTAGGCTTGGTTTTGTTTTTTGTCGGCCTGGTGTTTGGCAATATGACCTCGATCGCGATGGAGCCTCTGGGCCATTTGGCCGGTGTTGGCGCTGCGGTAGTTGGTGCATTTTCCACCATAATTTCTGTGATATTAGCGGTGACAATAGGCAGCTTTTACACCAATACAGTGACCCCGCTGGTGATAGGCTTTGCGGTATGTTCTGCAGCCGCGCTAATGATTAGCCAGTGGGCAGATCGTCACCACCAAGAAACGAATTAATCGCAGTTGAACAGTTGCGGGCTAAAATAATGGTTCAACGTAATGGTAACTGCTCAGGTTGCGTTCGACTTGTCTTAGAACAAGGCGAAAAATGCGAGTCTACACGAGTAAATGATCATTTTTAACGCAGCTATGGGGCAAGTCGGACGTAAGTTAAGTGGTTACGGGCTAAAAAGGATTTAGAATGAACAACGTCGTAAAATATGCCAGTGTCAGGCCAAGGCGCAGCCTGAGCTTATTATCTCATCAAGAAATGAATAGCTTGTTGAACTCCAATGATGATATTCAAGCGCTGTTTCGGGAATGTGCGCTGGCAGTATTGAACACTGGTTCAGAGCAGGATGACCCCGAGCTGGCGCAGCAGCAATATAAAAACTTCGCTATCAATATTGTGCCGCAATCTCGCGGTCTAAAATTAGAAGTACACAATGCACCTGTGTCGGCCTTTGTTGATGGGCGCATGATTCGTGGTATTCAAAATCAGCTGTTTGATGTGCTGCGCGATATTGTTTTCACCCACGCCAAACTTAGCACCGAGGGGCGGTTTGATCTCAATAGCAGTGACGGCATCAGTGATTGTGTATTTCGCATCCTGCGCAATGCCGGGGTGGTTAAGCCCGAGCGGGTACCCAATTTAGTGATTTGCTGGGGCGGCCATTCTATTGACCGCACCGAATATGACTATTGCAAAAAGGTGGGCTACCACATGGGCCTGCGCGGCCTAGATATTGGTACCGGCTGTGGTATGGGCGCCATGAAGGGACCAATGAAAGGTGCTGCCGTTGGCCATGCCAAGCAGCAAATTCACGACGGCCGTTATATTGGCATTACCGAACCGGGTATTATCGCTTCAGAATCACCCAACCCGATTGTTAATGAGTTGGTTATTCTGCCGGACATTGAAAAGCGCCTAGAAGCCTTTGTGCGCATGGCCCATTGCATCGTGGTTTTTCCCGGTGGGGCTGGCACCGCCGAAGAGATCTTATACCTACTGGGGATATTGATGCACCCCGATAATAAAGATATTGAACTGCCGCTGGTATTTGCTGCGCCAGAACAGAAAGCCGATTATTTTGCCAGTATGGATGGTTTTATTCGCAATATTTTGGGCGATGAAGCTGCGCAGTATTATCAAATCATTACTGGTGACCCCGCTGAAGTGGCCCGCCAAGTTAAACAAGGTGTGGATAGGGTTAAGCGTCAGCGGCGCAAGACCGATGAGTCTTATGTGTTTAATTGGCAGTTAAAAATACCACATAAATTACAAGCGCCTTTTTACCCCGATCATAAAAACATGGCCGGTTTGCAGCTAAAGCAAGAGCTGCCAGCGTATCAGTTGGTGTCTGAGTTGCGCAGTGCCTTCTCCGGTATTGTTGCCGGCAACGTTAAAGCATTTGGTTTGGAGCAGGTGCGAGAGCATGGCCCCTATAAAATCTATGGTGATAAAAATATTGCGCTGGCGATGGATAAGTTGCTGCAGGAATTTATTAAGCAGGGGCGGATGAAGTTATTTGGCGACTATGAACCCTGTTTTCAAATCATTGAGTCATAACTGCTTTTGCATAAAATCTCCAGCCTCTGGTATTCCAAAGGCCGGAGCGTGTGCTTGTAAGCCTATTGGCCTAGTTTAAACTTGCTATCAAGGCTTAAACTGTCATCCGTTTTAAAGGCCAGCATTACCAGGGTGGCAAAAAACACCGTGGTGGATGGGAAAAACAAGGGGATGGGGCTGGCGGCTAAATATAGGCCGAGTGGGTCAAGAATATATTGCCAGATAACCAGTAAGCCAACGCCCAAAATAATAGCCTGGGCCGGGTAGACGTATTTTCGAAATAGGCCCAAGCAAACCAACAGACCAATCAATACCTGGCTTGCGCCCATGGCAAAAATAATCGTTTCGCCACTCACCAGACCTTCATAATATTTATCGGATACGCCCTTGGCTTTTTCGGGAGCACCTAATTTTATGGCCCCCCAAAGTATCAATAATAAGCCGGTGGATATTCGAGTGAGTAATAGAGTGATTGCCTTCATAGGTCTGCGCCTGTTGGAGAAAGGATAGAGTGGTTTGATTTACTGTGCTTGAATTCGGATGGCAGTGTAATGACTAAAGATTGAAAAAATATCACAAAACGCCCCGTTGGCGTGAGCGTTCTGTGATAGCTAGGGCTATAGGTGAATGACACTCACCTATAGCCCTAGCTTGGCGCAGGCTTGACCTAAAGCAAACGCTATTCGTTTTATAGCTTATTGATACGAGCCAAAGCCGCTTTGTATTCACGACCTAGCTGGGCGATATAATCACCGGCGGGCTGAACTTTGCTGATGCCACCGATACCCTGACCACAGCCCCATATGTCTTTCCAGGCTTTGCTTTTTTGATCGCCGCCGGAGCCAAAGTTCATTTTTGAAGGATCGCTGACTGGCAGGTTGCCGGGGTCCATGCCGGCCGCTTCAATAGAAGGCTTTAGGTAGTTGCCGTGTACGCCGGTAAATAGGTTGCTGTAGACAATATCTTCGGCGCTGCAATCGGCGATCATTTGTTTATAGCGCTCATCGGCATTGGCTTCGGTGGTGGCGATAAAGCCAGAGCCGATATAGCCTAGGTCGGCACCCATGGCTTGGGCCGCTAAAATGGAATCACCGTTGGCGATTGAGCCTGATAATAGCAGGGGGCCTTCGAACCACTGACGAATTTCTTGGATTAGGGCTAGCGGTGATTGCACCCCAGCATGGCCGCCGGCGCCTGCTGCTACAGCGATAAGGCCGTCGGCGCCTTTGGCAATAGCTTTTTTGGCGAATTTATTATCAATAATATCGTGCAGGGTAATGCCGCCGTAGGAATGGATAGCATCGTTTAGTTCAGTGCGGGCGCCTAGCGAGGTGATCACAATAGGCACTTCGTACTTAACACACAGGGCAATATCTTCCTCTAGGCGGTTATTAGAGCGGTGAACTATTTGGTTGACGGCATAGGGTGCTGCGGGCTTGTCTGGGTTGGCTTGGTTATATTTGTCCAGCTCTTCATTAATCAAAATCAGCCATTTTTCAAACTCGCCCTCACCGCGTGCATTGAGCGATGGAAAGGAGCCAACCACACCGGCTTTACACTGAGCGATGACCAGCTCAGGGTTAGAAATAATAAATAAAGGCGAGGCGACAGCGGGCACTGAAAGGTGATTTTTTAGAATATCTGGAAGAGCCATTTTGAATCCTTAAGCAATGAAAAATTACGCTGCCTATAAAACCGCAGATGAGAATCGGCAGCAATGGCAAGAAGTGCCAGATATACTGGTTAATATAGTCATATTGTGCCAAAAGTGACATTTGAGCAGTGTGCGCGATTGCTCTGATTGGGGCGAAGCTAAAGCCTGCCCCAGCTGGGCAGGCTTTGCTGGAACGGCTTGTGACGTGCGTTCTGGACTAGGGGGTCTCTGGCTTACATCTTATCCATGGTTTCAATGCCCAGTAGCTCCAAACCTTGCTGGATAACCCGGGCACTGGCTTGGCACAGCACTAAGCGGCTGTTTTTTTCAGCTGCGCTGACGCCTTCTTTTAGAATGGGGCAGGCCTCATAAAACTTCATAAACAAGCTGGCGGTTTCAAATAGGTAGGTACACAAAATATGTGGGTAGGCTTCGCGGGCGACCTGTTCAATAGTCTCGCTAAAACGCAACAGCTTTAAGGCCAGGGCTCGCTCGGTATCTTCGGCCAAAACGAGCTCGGCGTTGAGGTCGGTAGCCTTTATACCCGCTTTGCGAAAGATGCTTTGAATGCGAGCGTAGGCGTATTGCAAATAGGGCGCGGTATTGCCTTCGAAGCTGAGCATGGCCTCCCAGCTAAAGATATAATCGTTGGTTCGAGTTTTAGATAGGTCGGCGTATTTAACCGCACCGATGCCAACTTTGCGTGCCACTTCTTTGCGTTCGGTTTCATTCAAGTCGGGGTCTTTATCGGCAATCAGCTGTTCGGCGCGTTCCACTGCCTCGACCAGTAGGTCCGCCAGTTTGACTGTGCCACCGCTGCGAGTTTTAAACGGCGTGCCGTCTTCCCCCATCATCGTACCAAAGGCATGGTGTTCCATGCTGAGTTCGGCGGGTACAAATTTAGCTTTGCGGGCGGCGGTAAATACCTGCTTCATATGCAAGGATTGACGGGCGTCGATAAAATACAAGATACGTTCGGCTTTCAGCTCACCTACTCGGTGGCGTAAACAGGCCAGGTCGGAGGTGGCGTACAAATAACCGCCGCCTTGCTTTTGAATAATCATGACCGAGGGCTTGCCTTCCTTGTCGGCTAGCTCCTCTAGAAAAATCACCTGAGCGCCTTGGTCTTCTACCGCCAGGCCCTGATCTTGTAGTTCGCTGACAACGGTGGCTAGGTCGTCGTTATAAAAACTCTCGCCTTTGACATCGCCGCGTTGCAGTTTTACGTTCAAGTCTTGGTAAATCTCATCGCCATGTTGCAGCGATACTTCACGAAACTGCTGCCAAAGCGTTAATAGGCCTTCGTCTCCGCCTTGCAGCTTAACCACATAGTCACGCGCCTTTTGGGCAAATTCTTGGTCGTCATCGAAGTGCTTCTTGGCTTGTTGGTAAAACACTTCCAGATCTTTTAAGGCAATGCCGGCGGCGGAATTTTCGCTCAGGTGCTCTTCCAGCTCAGCGGTGAGCATGCCAAATTGGGTGCCCCAGTCGCCCACATGGTTTTGCCGAATAACGTTATGGCCCTGAAATTCCAGTACCCGGGCAACGGCGTCGCCAATAATAGTGGAGCGTAAATGGCCAACGTGCATTTCTTTGGCTAGGTTGGGCGAGGACAGGTCAACCACGATATTTTGTCCGGGCTTGGCTTTGGCCAGGTTTAACTGGGCATCGTTCATCATGGCTTGGGTTTGTAGCGCCAGCCATTCAGGTTTTAGGTAGATATTGATAAAGCCGGGGCCGGCTATTTCGGTTTTGCTGGCGACATCGCCCAGCTGCAAATGTTGCTGAATACTGCTGGCAATATCACGGGGTTTGGCTCGCATCGCTTTGGCGGCACCCATGGCACCATTGGCCTGATAGTCACCAAATTGTGGGTTTTTGCTGGGGGCGACAAGGGGGTTGCATTCGGCAGGGATGCCAGCGGCCGCCATGGCCTCGGCAAAGCGCTGGTTAAGTAGTTCGCGGATATTCATTCAGGAGTCCAAAAGCGAGATAAAACAAAGCCGCAATTGTACCTTGGCCTATGGCAGCATGGTAGCGGCAATAGGGTATACTGCCTGGCATAAATATTTAAGGGGGTGGTGTGAAGTTACAGTTGTTTAGCGATTGGAATCGGGCTTTGTTGCCGCTGTTGTCTGAGGTGGGACGGCCAGCTTTTGTGCCCGCCCTAAAGCAAGCTCTAGACCCATTGCTTGGCCCCTGGCAACTCATTGTCTGGTATTACCCCCATGCGGGTAAGCCGATCCCATTACATGATCTAGACGCTTCGCCCAGCTTACAACAGGACGTTGAGCGTTATAGCGCCGGCCCCTATTTACTCGACCCGTTTTACTTGGCTGGTCGCCATGGTCAAAGTGGGTGTTTTACCATAACTGAATTGGCCCCTAGTGGTTTTAAACTGGGTGAGTATTACCGCAGTTATTATCGTTTTTTACAGTGCAGCGATGAAATCGGTTTTCTTGTCACGGCCGAGTCGGGTTTTTGCAATATTTCTTTGGGGCGGCAGCAGGGGCAAAAGCGCTTTAGTAAAACCGAGTTAGGGTTGCTGCAAGCAGCCTGGCCTTTGCTGGAGCAGTTATGCCGAGATCATTTACAATCGTTGGGTAAGCCCAGTCAAGAAGGGCAGGGCTTATATCCCCAATTAGCCCATGCCTTGGATCAGTTTGCCACCAGTGTGCTGACCCAGCGTGAGGCCGAAGTAGTGCAGCTATTGTTAAAAGGCTACTCGACCCAATCGGCGGCGGATAAGCTGGGTATTTCTCCGCAGACCATCAAGCTACATCGCAAAAATAGCTATGCTAAGTTGGATGTAAGCTCCCAGGCGGAGTTGTTCTATTTGTTTATCGATTCCCTTAGCTGCGTAGAGCAGGCCCAAGGCGGCGATACGCTGGCGGTTTATTTGGCGGTAAAACGCTGAAAGCTAGCTATAATCCCACCGGGCGGGTAATTTCGCTTTACATTTATTAGCTTGGAAGTGCCCAGGTGAAAGGTGACAATTGGCCCCTGTTTTTTATAGGTGTATTCCCGCACCGAGTCCCTAGATAAACCTTGTTTGCCCAACGGTTATCTCGCAATTTTTAGTGAAGACTTATGCAAAATATTCAAACTCTGTGGAAGAGCAAAAACTATCGTAATGCCACTATAATCGCCCTGTTATCCATACTTTGGTTAGGCAGTGGTTTGGTTGTAAGTTCTGACTCGAAGGAGCCGGTCGAGGCCAAGTCACAGGATAAAAAGTTGAATAAGGTGCAAGTACGGCGCTTAGAGGCCCAGCCTTATCACCTCAGCGTTAAATTACGCTCACGCACCCAGCCTAATCGATTGGTTGATTTAAAGGCCGAAGTAACCGGCCGTATTAGTCATTTACCGCTAGAGAAGGGCAGCCAGGTTAAGGCCGGTCAGGTGATTTGTGAAATAACCTTAGAAGATCGGCAGCTGCGCTTAGATGAAACTGAGGCGGCGGTAATGCAAGCTCAATTAGAATACGACGGAGCACTGCGGTTAAAAAGCGGTGGTTTTCAGTCCAAAACTGCCATAGCTGGCAGCAAGGCAAAATTGCAAACTGCCAAGGCGAATTTGCAGCGAGCGAGCCTGGATTTGGCCAACTTAAAAATCCGCGCGCCTTTTGACGGCATTGTTGATTTACGTCCAGTTGAGCTGGGTGACTATATGCGTAAGGGCGATATCTGTGCCCGCGTTATCGATTTAGATCCGCTGGTATTAAGTGGCCAAGTATCTGAGGCCGATGTCGCCCGCATTGCTATTGGCGGCCAAGCTAACGCCATGCTGCGTTCCGGTGAAACCCTGTCCGGTAAAATTCGCTATATCGGACGCGAGTCCAATAGTGTTACCCGTACCTTCCCGGTTGAAGTCATAGTCAATAATGCTGACGGCAAGCTCTACGCCGGTATCACCAGTTATCTGCAGCTGCCGGTTGCCGAAGTGTTGGCCTATCATCTTCGTTCTTCGTTGCTGGGCCTGGATGACGAAGGCCGCGTGGGTGTGCGTATTGTTGATGACAGCAAGCGGGTGCAATTTTATTTAGTCAACATTATCGGCAATGACGATACCGGTGTTTGGGTTACTGGTGTGCCAGAGTCGGCATTGCTGATTACCGTGGGTCAAGAATATGTCAGCAAAGGCGAGCGAGTAGATTACAGCTTGCAAGACAGTAGTGCGCAAACCGCACAAGCGGCCAGCTTATGAGTTTTTTAGCAACGGCGGTTTCTCGATCGCGCAGTACCTTTTGTATTTTGCTGTTGATTGTTCTAGCCGGGATGTATGCCCGGGGCAAAATGGCGGTGGAAATGCAGCCTGATGTGACCTTGCCGTTTGTGATCGTCTCGGTTTTTCAAGACGGTATCTCTCCGGAAGATGGGGCGCGGTTATTGTTGCGTCCGATTGAGCAAGAACTGCGCTCGCTGGAAGGCCTAAAAGAAATGAAGGGCACTGCGCGAGAATCGATGGCCTATATCGTCGCCGAGTTCGAATCCGGGGTGGAAATTAAGCAAGCCGTTACCGATGTCCGTGAAGCGGTCGATAGGGCTAAGGCCAAGCTACCGCAAGAAGCGGAAGAGCCGACCGTTGAAGAGGCTTCGGCGTCAGACTTTCCGGCTATTGTTGTCACCCTGCGCGGCGATGTGTCTGAGCGTACCCTATTCAAAACTGCGCAAATGCTTAAGCGTGAATTTGAAGGTGTGCCCTCGGTATTGGAGGCCAATATGGTCGGCCACCGGGAAGAGGTGGTTGAAGTTATTATCGACCCGGCTCAGTTGGAAAATTACGGTATTACCAGCACCGAATTGGTCAACTCTATATTTTCTAACAATCTATTGGTACCCGCCGGCGAGCTAGACAGTAGCTCGGGCCGGTTTTCAATTAAGGTGCCGGGGTTGATTGAAAGTGCCGCCGACGTTTACGATATTCCGATCAAATCCACCGCCGATGGGGTGATTACCCTGGGCGACGTCACCGATATTCGCCGCACGTTTATGGATCCTTCGCGGTTTACTTCGGTGAATGGCGAAAGCGCTATAGCGGTCGAAGTCAGCAAACGTCGCATTGCCAATCAGATTCAGGTGTCGCGTGAAGTACGGGCTATTGTTGACAAAATGCAGCCCAATATCCCTTCCGGCATTGAAATCGAATACATCCTTGATCAATCGGGTTTTGCTCTAAGCATGATCAACGAAATGGAGGGTAATATTGTTACCGCCATGTTGTTGGTGATGATTATTGTGGTGGCGGCCTTAGGCTTTCGCTCCGGTTTGTTGGTTGGTTTAGGTATTCCCTTTTCCTTATTGTTTGCAGTTATTTTAATTAACTACTTAGGCTTCACCTTTAATTTTATGGTGATGTTTGGCATGTTGCTGGCTCTGGGTATGTTGATTGATGGCGCTATTGTTATCACCGAATATGCCGACCGTAAGATGGCCGAAGGACTCAGCAGCAAGGCGGCTTATCAAATTTCCGTTAGCCGTATGTTTTGGCCGGTAGTGGCGTCAACGGCCACCACCCTGGCAGCCTTTTTACCATTGATGTTCTGGCCCGGTGTGGCCGGTGAGTTTATGGGGTATTTGCCCACTACCGTATTTGCGGTATTGATCGGCTCTCTGTTATACGCCTTATTATTTGCCCCAGTTGTCGGCTCTTTGATGGGTCGCAGCGAGATGGATGTAGAAACTACCCAGTACCTTAAAAAACTGGAAACCGACCCACCAGAGACCATCAAGGGTATTACTGGCTCTTACGCCCGTTTATTGGCTCGTTTATTACACCGACCAGTGGTAATGTTTTTGGTTAGCATCATTACTTTGGTCAGTATTTTTAAAATTTATGGTGCCTTTAATAACGGAGTGGAATTTTTCACTGAAACCGAAGAGAAGTATGGTCAGGTCGCGGTACGCGCCCAGGGCAATCTATCGGTGGAGGAGGTGCGTAGAATTGTGCAGCAGGTTGAGCGCTTGGTCATCGCTACTCCAGGTGTGCTCTCTACCTATTCAGCCTCTGGCTCAGGTGGTACCCAAGGGGGTGGCGCTAGACCTCCAGAAAAAGATCAAATAGGTACTTTATTAGTTGAATTGGATGACCCTCAAAACCTGGATAAATCGACTCGCGCTGTATTTACCGATATTAGCAAGCGTGCCAATATCATTCCTGGTGTTATTGTTTCGGCCAACTCTTTTGAAGGCGGGCCGCCAATCGGCAAACCTATTCAGCTGCAACTGGAATCGCATAACGAGACCAAGTTAAAGGCGGCTACGTTGATGGTGGCACATTACTTGGCTGATAATATCGAAGGCCTACGTGATGTTACTGATACTACGCCGTTGCCGGGCATCGAGTGGGAGATTAGTGTTGATCGTTCTCTGGCTGCCCAGATGGGTGCGAATGTGAGCGAAGTAGGGCGTGCGGTTCAGCTGGTTACCAACGGCGTTAAGGTTGGTGAATATCGCCCCGACGACGCTGATGAAGAAGTGGATATTCGCGTACGTTACCCTGACGAGGCGCGCGGTATGATGGCGCTGGATGACTTGCGGGTGAATACCGCTTCAGGTTCGGTCCCGGTTTCTAGTTTTGTGCAGCGACTTGCCCGGCCTAGGGTGGATAATATTAAACGTGTCGATGGTATCCAGGTAATGAACGTTAGGGCCGATGTGAACGAAGGTGTATTGGCCGATAACAAAGTTAAAGAAATCGAAAAATGGTTGGCGACGGCTAATATCGACCCGGAAGTTGTGGTTGAGTTTCGGGGCGCCAATGAAGAGCAGAACAATTCAGCGCAGTTCCTGGCAGTCGCTGGGTTGCTGGCTTTATTCCTAATGTTTGTATTGTTGGTGACTCAGTTTAATAGCATTTATCAGGCGGTATTAATTCTCTCCGCAGTCATTATGTCTACTGCTGGAGTATTGCTGGGGCTGCTTATTTCTGGCGCAACTTTCAGTACTATCCTTACCGGTGTTGGTATTGTAGCTTTGGCCGGTATTGTGGTGAACAACAATATTGTCTTGATCGACACTTATAACCATGTGCGCAATACCGACCCAGATCTAACTCCGGCAGAGGCCGTTGTGAGGGCCTGCACCCAGCGTTTACGCCCGGTATTCCTAACTACTGTAACCACGGTACTAGGTTTGCTGCCAATAGCCCTGGGAACCAGCATTGACTTTGTTGGCCGCGAGATAGTGCCAGGTGGTGTTATCACCTCTTTCTTTGTACCGTTGGCCAGTGCGGTGGTCTACGGCTTGGTGTTCTCTACCTTGCTTACCTTGATCGTTACCCCGGTGCTGCTGGTATTGCCACAAAGGCTGCGTTATTTGTGTGTCTATTATTGGCGTAAGCTGAGGGCGTCCAAAGCGGGGCAGGCGGCTTAGTATTTAACAGCCAGCCGAAAAAACTCGGCAAAACCCAAAAAAATCCGCTATAACTATTACTTTGTAGCGGATTTTTTTATGCCTCGGTTTTGCCTTTTTGTCTTGGTCTTCTCCTATATGGGTTCCTGCTGGGCCGATGTCATTATGTGGCTGCCTAAAAGCTATGAAGACAAAGATCGCCACCTCTCTATGGCGGTTGATGTTGTGATGGATACTGAACGTTGCCATCAGGCCCTTAAGGCTACTATTAGCATTGACCAAAGCACCTTGGCGCACCCTATTTATAAAGTGCTTTGTCGGGATGAAAGCCAGACCACCTATTACGAATTGGTTGATGGACTGGATTTAAAAATTATTGTGCCGGTTGTTATCATTGAGCCGGACGACGGCCCTTCAGTCGAGGAGCTGGAACAGGCCCGCAACGATAATATGTGGCGTACCTGCGAAGCCATGCTACAGGAGCAGTATCGCAATTACCCCGAGGTAGATGTGCTTACTAAGAAGCGGCCCAAGGAGCAGTTAACCAGCGATGGCAGCGTGCTGTTTACCGTGGATTTTGATGCGGTTAGTATTTTTGGCAAGCGTTTGCGCTACCGCGCGATTTGCAGTTTTAACTCAGAAAAAGACTACAATATTCGTTTGCGGCCTCGGCCAAGTCTTTAAGCTGCAGCGCTATTGATTGTTACCTCACAGAGTTAGGGCCTGCGGGGTGGTTCGTTGGCCCAGTTTAGTTCGCTCACTCCGGCTGCGTTAACAGCGGCGCTAGTTTAGATGCAAGATTTGCCTTTAAGCTCGGCAATTTTCTCCGCGCTGTAACCTAATACCGTTGCCAAAATATTATCGGTATCTTCCCCTAACATCGGCGGCGCCTTGGCGGTGCTGACCGGCGTACGGCTAAACTTAATGGGGTTGCCAGGCAGGTTTATCTTCCCCGCCAAGGGGTGCTCAACTTCTAGCTTCATTCCCCGGTGCAATATTTGAGGGTCTTCAAACACCTGGTCGATATTGTTTATAGGGCCGCAGGGGACGCCTAAGGTGGCTAACTCTTGCAGCCAATAGTCGCTGCTGCGCTGCACCATAATGCCGGCTACGGTCGCGCAGACGAGTTCACGGTTGGCGACGCGGCTAGGGTTGGTGGCGTAACGCGAGTCGTCCATCAGAGCTTCTTGGCCGGCAAGCTGCAGTAACTTGCGGAATTGGCCGTCGTTGCCCACGGCTAAAATAATAAACCCATCGTCGGTGGTAAAGGTTTGGTAGGGCACAATATTGGGGTGGGCATTGCCCAGACGCTGGGGCACCTTGTTGCCGACTAAAAAATTGGTAGCCTGGTTGGCCAGCATTCCAGCTTGCACATCGAGCAAGGCCAGGTCGATATGCTGGCCCAGGCCGGAGTTGTGACGCTCCAATAGGGCCGCTTGGATAGCAATGGTAGCGTAAAGCCCGGTAACAATATCGGCTACCGCTACCCCAACCTTTTGTGGGCCGGCGCCGGCTTGGCCTTCTTTTTCGCCGGTAATACTCATAAGCCCGCCCATGCCCTGGATCATAAAATCGTAACCAGCACGGTCTTTATAGGGACCGTCTTGGCCAAAGCCGGTAATTGAGCAGTAAATTAGCCGGGGGTTAAGTTCGCACAAGCTGGCATAATCCAAGCCGTATTTTTTTAACCCACCGACTTTATAGTTTTCGATTAAGACATCACATTTTTGCATCAGCGCTTTGATCAGAGCCTGGCCCTCGGGCAAAGTAATATCAATGCTAATGGATTGCTTGCCGCGATTGGCCGCCAAATAATAAGCGGCTTCGGCGGTGTCGTTACCGTCCAGGTCTTGTAAGTAGGGCGGGCCCCAACGACGAGTATCATCGCCAACACCGGGGCGCTCAACCTTAATCACTTCGGCACCCAGATCGGCCAAAGCTTGGCCCGACCAAGGGCCGGCTAAAATACGACTCATATCTAAAACGCGGACACCAGTAAGTGGGGCGGACATCGAGCACCTTCCTAATTTATCAATCCAACAGAGGTTTGAATGGGGCAGCGTACTGCCCCATTAACGGTTAGTAAAAAGCTTGAATGCCAGTTTGAGCGCGGCCTAGAATTAGGGCGTGCACATCCTGGGTGCCTTCATAGGTATTAACCACTTCAAGGTTGCACATATGGCGCATGACCGGGTACTCATCAGAAATACCGTTGCCACCGTGCATGTCGCGGGCTTCACGAGCGATCTCCAGGGCCTTAACGCAGTTATTGCGCTTCATCATAGAGATTAGCTCGGGCGCTAGGTTGCCGGCGTCCTTAAGCTGTGATGCGCGTAAGCTGCCTTGCAGGCCGAGGCTGATGTCGGTTTGCATGATCGCTAGTTTTTTCTGGATCAACTGGTTGGCGGCCAAGGGGCGGTTAAATTGTTTGCGATCTAAGGTGTACTGGCGGGCAGAATGCCAGCAGGCTTCAGCGGCACCCATAGCACCCCAAGAAATTCCCAGGCGAGCTGAGTTCAAACAACCGAAAGGACCCTTTAGGCCTTGTACGCCCGGCATTAAGTTTTCTTCCGGGACAAAGACATTGTCCATAACAATTTCGCCGGTAACTGAAGCCCGTAGTGCGAGCTTGCCTTCAATTTTAGGTGCGCTTAAACCTTTCCAGCCTTTTTCAAGAATAAAACCGCGAATGATATCGTCTTCGGTTTTGGCCCAAACAACAAATACATCAGCAACCGGTGAGTTGGTGATCCACATTTTTGCGCCAGACAGGCTGTAGCCGCCGTCAACTTTTTTGGCGCGAGTGATCATGGAGCCTGGATCGGAGCCGTGGTCGGGTTCGGTCAAGCCGAAGCAACCGATGAATTCGCCGCTGGCTAGCTTAGGCAAGTACTTTTCTTTTTGCATTTCGCTGCCGTAGCTCCAGATAGGGAACATGACCAAACTAGATTGGACCGACATCATTGAGCGATAACCGGAATCTACTCGCTCTACTTCGCGGGCGATTAAGCCGTAAGAAACGTAACTAACGCCGGGGCAGCCATAACCTTCTAGCGGTGAGCCCAATAGCCCCAGCTCGCCCATTTCACGAAAAATGTTTAAATCTGTGTGCTCATTGCGGTAGGCCTCTTGGACGCGGGGTAATAGTTTTTCTTGCGCGTACTGGTGGGCGGTATCGCGCACTAGGCGCTCTTCATCATTGAGTTGAGCATCCATTAAGAATGGATCTTCCCAGTTAAAACTTCCCCAAGCTGATTTAGCCATGATGTAAACCTCATTTTTTAATGGTTGTGGGTCGCTGGCAAGCGACTTTAGCGTGGTAATTCGGTGCGCCGTTAGCAGAGCTTATCTATTAAGGGCGTCAATATTATCAGGTCTATTATGTGTAAGTATTCTAACAAGGATATATGCATATAAAAAATATATCGTATATATCATTACCATATATTTATTATATGAAGTCGTGTTGTTTCCTTATATAGTGAGGCTAAGATGGAAGATGACCTAGGAGCTGAGCCTAGGCCGGTCATTGACACAGGCTGATCAGCTTTAACATCGTTGCAGTTTTACTTTAAATAGAAGACGCCGGAGAGTAATAGGTAGGCCATGGACAAACGACAATTACAAATATTCCGCCAGGTGGCCATTAATTATAGTTTTACTCGGGCGGCTGAACAGCTGCATATGGCTCAGCCGGCGGTGAGCATTGCGGTGGCCAAATTAGAGGCAGAGCTGGCCGTCAAACTATTGAATAGAGTAGATAAAAAGGTGTCTTTAACCGATGCCGGGCGTGCATTACTGGTTCGAGCGGATAGGATTCTCGATGAGTTTGAGCAGGCCAGCAATGAGATTCGTGATTTACAGGTGCTAAATAGCGGCGAGGTTCGGTTTGATACGCCGGCTATGTTGGGTTCGTACTATTTCCCAGAAAAACTCGCCTTGTTTCGTCAAGCTTATCCCAATATACAGTTTCAAATTACCGCCGAGGGTACTCGCCGTTCAGAGCAAATGCTGTTGAACGGTGAAACCGATATGGCCATTGTTAATATGGTTGGGCGATCCCAGGCAATTGAGTCGCATCATTTGGTCAAGGAGGAGGTAGTCCTATGTGTGGCAAAAAACCATGTGCTGGCTCAATCCTTATCGCTCAGCCTAAAGGACTTACAGCAGCAGGATTTTATTGTGTACCACCAGGGTTACCATTTACGGCAAATCTTTCAGCGTTTGGCCAGAGAGGCAATGATGAAACCTAATATTGTATTGGAAACAGATTTGTTGCGACTGATGGTCTCGATGTTGAGCCAAGGTTTGGGAATGGGGCTGTGTTTGCGGCGTTTGGTTGATGCCGAACCTAGTTTGGTTGCTATTCCTTTCGATACGCCTGAATACATTGAAATGGGTATTGGTTGGAAGCGGGGCAGTTATTTGTCTAGGGCGAATCGTGTATTTGTTGAGTTTTTGCTGAATCAGCCAGGCGCAGTCAGCTAAACGTGGAGTATAGGGCTGAATTTTGTCTAGGCAGAAATAAAAAACGGCGCCGAAGCGCCGTTTTTAGTCTGGCTAAAAGATTTACTTCTTAGCTGGACGACCGCGAGTGCTGGCTTTCTTAGCAGCAGGCTTGGCTTTCTTGGCCGCTGGCTTAGCTTTTTTAGCAGCAGGTTTGGCTTTCTTGGCCGCTGGCTTAGCTTTCTTAGCAGCTGGTTTGGCTTTTTTGGCCGCTGGTTTAGCTTTCTTGGCGGCAGGCTTTTTGGCCGCTTTCTTCTTTGGCTTGGCTTTGGCCTTAGCTTTAGCAGCAGCTTTCTTGGCAGCAGCTTTGGCTTTGGCGGCAGCTTTCTTTTCGCTAGCTTTGGCTTTGGCAGCTGCTTTCTTCTCAGCACCTTTAGCTTTGGCAGCAGCTTTACGAGCAGCGGCTTTTTCGCGAGCAGCTTTAGCGCTGGTAGACGCCTTGGCTTTGGCAGCGGCTTTCTTAGCAGCAGCTTTCTCTTTTACTGATTTGGCTTTAGCAGAAGCTTTAGCCTTGGCGGCAGCCTTCTTGGCGGCTACTTTAGCGCGTTCAGCGCGTTTCTTGTCAGCAACCTTGGCGCGAGCAGCGGCTTTCTTAGCGGCTACTTTTGCTTTGGCAGAAGACTTCTTATCGGCATCATTCTGCTTCTTATCTTGTGCGGCTTCGGCTTTAGCAACTGCTTTGGCCAAATCACCGGTGCGCTTGTTGCTTGCTTTAAGTGCTTTTAGGGCAGCTTTAGCGGCAGCGATGTCTTTCTTGGCAGCGCTAGCAGCTTGTTTGTCAGCAGCAGCGGCTTTCTTAGCAGCAGCCAATTGCTTGGCTTGAGCAGCGGACTTCTTCTTTTTAGCAGCGGCGGCAACTTTGTTAGCTGACGCTTTCGCTTTAGCAACAACCTTGGCTGCGGCTTTATCTTGTTTGGCGATGTCAGCGGCTAAGCCTGATTCTTGCTTAGCGCGTGCCTTTGCCAATTGGGCTTGGACTTTTGCCAGTTCTGCTTCTAACTGAGCGACTGGATCTACAACTTTAGCTTTGCGAGCTGCCATTTTTATTTTCCTTTGAGATTAAATAATCTAGCACTGAATTTTTGAAATGACCGCTGAATTTTGCATGCTCAATTCATAGCCATATACGACGCGTGTATAAGGTACGACTTTGATAACAAAATTCAAGGCTTAGGGGCAAAAAAATGGTGATTTTTATCATTTAATCAACATTTTTTTGTATTTCGCATCAATTTTAGTTCAAAACTGTAAATCTGCATTTCGTTTTTGGCTAAAGAGGGCCATTGGGGAGATAGCGGTTATCGGTGTTGGATTTAATCCAAATTAAAAAATCACGCTCAATCGGGGTGCCTTGTTGGCGTAAATATTTTACTAAATAGATAACCGGAGAGTGTTCGCCAGCTTCCCAGTCGGACAATTCCATTTCGGCCAGGGTGAGGAATTTAATTAGCGCTAGAGTTTGCTCGCTGCTAAGTTTTGCCGCGATATCAAACCAAGCGTCACGGCTTTGCTTCATCATTAAACTGTGTTGTTGGCGGTCAGAGTCAGAGAAAAAATTCTTGCTGGAGCAAGGCTCGGTACCTTGTGAATGATCGGCGATTTGTATTATTAACTCGATATCGAGGTGATAGCTACCTGCCTGCTTGGCAATTTCGGGGTCCCAGGAGTCAACAGACATAATTTTTCCTATATAGAGGCTAGAGTAGCGGGGTAATGGCGTTATTATAGACTGCCTTGTCGATAGCTGGAAATGCGTTGAGTCGAATAAACGAAAATTTCAAGTTTTTGAAGTCGAACTCTGCGGGTGTTGAGGCGGTGGGTATAAATTTTGCCTTGCAATCGAGTAACAGCACTTACTTGAGGCTTTGCGCCGACAGGTATCCCTTGTTAGGGTGAAATTCATTAATACAGCTTATATAAGATAATGCTTGAACTTCGAAAAATAATTCATATTGATGCAGATTGCTTTTATGCCGCTATCGAAGTGCGCGATAATGCGCAGCTGCGTGGCCGTCCGGTTGCCATCGGTGGTGAATCTGATCGGCGCGGGGTTATTTCAACCTGTAACTATGAAGCCCGTAAATTTGGTATACGTTCGGCTATGGCCACAGCTTACGCCAAGCGTTTGTGCCCTGGGTTGATTTTACTGCCGGGGAACATGGAGAAATACCGCCAGGCTTCGGTGCAAATGCAGAAAATATTTCATCAATATACGGATATGGTTGAGCCTCTTTCCCTAGATGAAGCCTACCTTGATGTGAGCCATCACTCCGAACCGGCAGCAGCCATTGCGGAGCAAATTCGCCAGCAGGTTGAGCAATCCTTGGCGATAACTGTATCTGCTGGGGTTGCGCCCAATAAGTTTTTGGCCAAGGTTGCTAGTGATTGGCAAAAACCGGATGGCCTGACTATCATTAAGGCAGTGGACATTAGCAATTTTGTGGCCGAACTTGAGGTAAAGCGAATACCGGGGGTGGGCAAGGTTACCCAACAAAAACTAGCCCAACATGGCATTACTTATTGCCGCGATTTGCAACGTTTTACCCGAGGTGAGTTGCAGCAACGCTTTGGTCGATTTGGTGGCCAGCTTTATGATTTATGCCGCGGTAAAGATTTGCGCCCAGTAAAGGCCAGCCGAGAGCGTAAGTCTCTGAGTGTAGAGCAGACGTTCAGTAAAGACCTTGCTGATTTATCTTCCTGCTTGGCTCAGTTAGAGGTGTTGATGCCTAAGCTGCTTGAGCGTTTGCATAAGCAACAAAATCGCTTGATTGAAAAGGCTTTTGTTAAACTCAAATTCAGTGATTTTACCAGCACCACAGTAGAGCGGCTTGGCACCGAGCCGCGTCTGGATGACTACCAAGAGTTGCTGGAAATTGCCTTGTCTAGGGCTGAGCTGCCAGTGCGGTTAATTGGTATTGGGGTTCGTTTTCAGGCCGCTAGCAAGCCGGATTCTATTCCACAGATGTCTTTGTTTTAGCCTTGCCTAGTCATACCGACAAAATAGTTGCTGTGACTAAGTTCCGCCTGGGTTAAAATTGCGTCAGAACGACTAGCTGGTCGGTAATTATATTGAATTTAATGGGATAAAAAGATCTTTTTTTGACGTTGACATTTGGGCTATCTTAACTGAGCCGCCAATATGCAAAAAATATTGCTGCTATGACCATTGGCCCCTTACTTTTTATCCCTCATTCATTATAATCCTCGGCCTTTTATCGCCCGCTTGATTATCGAGCGGGCTGTGTTTTATTCCAATAGAGGTACACCGGTGTTTGTATTCACCGTGAGCGACAAGCTCAATCAACAAGTTTATGTGGGCTCATGTCGTACGGATATCGAGTCACACTGGGTTTTGATCATGGATCAAGCCCAATCGGGTGCTGAAGGCACCTTATTTGAATCCATACGCCATAACTCCCAGGATAATTTCGAGGTGGAGGAATGGGCCTATGCGGAAAATAGCCGGGAATTAAAGCCCTTGCTGGAGGAAGCCAAAGAGGCTACCGGTGCCCAGCCTATCCGCCAGCAAGCCAAATTGTATAAGCCAAACGTCAAGCGGGAAGATATTAACCCCGATATTCGTCGTTTGTTTGAAATGGTCGAGGCGGATTTAGAGTCCGAGTCGGACCAAGATCTATTGCCTGCCAGTGAGACAAGCTCAAGCGACGATAAACTTGAGTCCACTCAGCAAGCGCAAACCACAGCTGGGCCTGATAGTGTTGCGGTTGCAGCTTCGGATAAGGTTGCTTCGGGTCGCACGGGTTCGGCGCTAAAGGAAAAACGTATAAAGGAAGCATTGGAGCAGGAGCGCGAACAGCGCGAATCTCATCGCCATAACCAGTCAACGGTTGAGGCCAATGCCATGCGCGAAGTGATGCTGAGAATCGAACAGCGTCGTCAGTCGCAACGCAAAACCCCGCTACGAAAAAAACCCGGCTCTTCTCTACGCCAAGCTGTTAAGCAAAAAGCGACCACCACGGCCGCTAAAACCAGTAAAAAGGCAGAGGCTGCGAGTTCGGGCAAGCTAGCCAAAGGCCGTACGGGGTCAGCCTTGAAGGAAAAACGCATTAAAGAAGCGATTGCGCAAGAGAAGCTGGCTATGGATTCCGCCAAGAAGCAGCAGGTTTCGGCTCAGGCCGATGAAATGGCCTCTATCTTGGCGAATTTGGATGAGCGCGGTAAAGCCGCGGATAGCCGTCGCCGAAAAATGTAAATCTGATGGCTTTCGAGACCTGCCTGGCTAGTATTGGCGTGGACATTATTCTAATTATTTAACATCGTGCATAGGTGTTGAGAGCATAATGTCTTGGTCTTTGGGTGATTCCGGTGGCGGAATGTTGGGCTGAGTTCAAACTTCGCGGTCTGGATAGCTGGAATCCATGAGTTTTTACTGGATGAATATCAATGACTCAAAACGTTTGGATTCTAATGTTGGCGCAGGCTTTTGCTATGTGTGCCGCTCCTTTGGTGGTGTTTGCCGGTGGCTTAATCGGCAAGCAGCTTGCCCCGGATAGCAGTTTTGCCACTTTACCCGTTGCTGCAATGGTATTAGGGACTGCCTTGGCGGTATATCCCGCCGCACTCATCGCCAATAAAAAAGGCCGCAAGTTGGTCTTTCTAGGGGCGATGATCTTAGGTGCAGCAGCTGCCCTGGTGGCTGTTTACTCCCTGCAAGTTAAGAGCTTTTCTGGTTTTGTTGTTGCCGCCATGTTGATTGGTGTGGTGTTGGCCTGCATGCAGCAGTTTCGTTTTGCAGCGATGGAAAGCGTTGCCCCCGACTTAATGCCAACCGCCGCATCAAGATTATTATTGGCCGGTATTATCGCCGCCTACCTCGGCCCCGAATTGGTGACTATTGGACAAGCCTTGCATGAACAAACTTTTGCCGGAGCATTTTATTTATTGAGCGGCTGTTTTGTTATGGCCTTCCTGCTGATATTGCTGGGTTATCAGAATATCGAAATTGAACATCAAAAAAGTGAGACCAGTCAGCGCAGTTTTGGCCAGATTTTGTCTCACCCAGGGATATTATTGGCCATGGGCAGTGCCGCGGTGGGATTTGCGGTGATGAGCTTTATTATGACGGCAACGCCCATCAGTATGCATGAAATGAATCACCACAGTTTAGAAGAAACCAAGTGGGTGATTCAAAGTCATATCATGGCGATGTTTGTGCCATCACTTTTCTCTGGCTGGTTGGTGCGCCGGTTAGGGTTCACCCCGATGATGTGGGCGGGCTTGGGGATATATTGTATTTGCCTTCTCATCGCTTATTGGGACCAATCCTTGCTGCACTACTGGGGGGCATTGGTCTTGTTGGGCTTAGGTTGGAATCTATTGTTTGTTGCTGGAACGGCTTTACTGCCGCAGATGTATCAAGCGAATGAGGCACACAGAGTGCAAGGCTTGAACGACCTGGTGGTGTTCAGTGCGCAGGCGATTGCGTCGTTAGGCTCTGGAGTTTTATTGTTGCTGCTGGGTTGGCAGGGGCTTATGTGGGTTGCCCTGCCTATTATCGCTATTCAAGTACTGTTGCTGCTGAACTGGCGCCGCGCTAATAATCATCAAACTGTACTTTAGCAACGGCGTTAGCATTGCCTGCCTTATGCCTAAGCTGTGCCTAGACTACGCCAGCCCGCATGGATCATAGGTGGTGAGCTAGCAATGGCTATAGCGACGAATTAGAAATCTGTTGCGCTGTGTCGCTCCGGCAATTGTAGGGCTTCATCGCCCCAGACTTTATTTACTCGTGTGCCACGCTGAACCGCAGGCCGGGCTTGAACTTCCTTGGCCCAGCGCACTACGTGCTCATAGTGGTTTACGTCTAGAAATTCCTGAGCGCTATATAGCTCGCCTATGACTAGGATTCCGTACCAGGGGTAGATGGCCATATCAGCAATGGTATATTCATCGCCAATCATAAAGCGCTTATCGGCCAAATGGCGATTAAGTACGTCCAGTTGGCGTTTGACTTCCATGGAAAAACGGTCGATACAGTATTCGATTTTCATCGGCGCATAACTGTAAAAATGACCAAAGCCGCCGCCTAAATAGGGTGCGCTGCCCATCTGCCAAAATACCCAATTCATGCACTCGGTGCGCGCCGCTGGTTCGGTCGGTAAAAAGGCTGAGAATTTTTCTGCCAGGTAAAACAAGATCGACGCGGACTCAAATACTCGCGTCGGCGGGGTAGTGCTGTGGTCGAGCAATGCGGGAATTTTTGAGTTTGGGTTAATGTCGACAAATTCATTGCCAAATTGTTCGCCCTCGCCAATGTTAATTAAATAGGCGTCGTATTCCGCTTCCTTGTGTCCTAGTAGCAACAGCTCTTCCAGCATAACCGTGGCTTTCACACCATTCGGGGTGGCTAGTGAGTAAAGCTGGAATGGGTGTTTACCAATGGGCAGGGTCTTGTCGTGGGTGGCGCCGGCAGTGGGGCGGTTAATATTGGCAAATTTACCGCCGCTTTCAGAATTCCACTGCCACACCTGGGGTGGAGTATAGCTTTCGTTTTCGCTCATTACTCATCTCGCTTATGGTTTGTTGGTTTTATGCCGGGCGGGGTTGGTTTGGGCGTCTTGCAGTAAAACCCTTAGGCAGTTCAGCAATTTATAGCAGCGCGATGAATACTTAAAGGCGAATTAACAAATCATCACACTGGGCTATTCCAAGCCGAGATAACAGGCCACTTCAAAGATGTCAGGTTTACCTTCTTCGTGTCCGAAATAGCACACTTCTTCTAACTCGCTTGAGCTGTCGTCCCCTTGGCAAATAACAAACTCTTGTTTATGTTGCTTGGCCAAGTCGTATAAAAAGTTGAGCGGCACTTTAAGTTGTTTGCTCTTTTTGATTTCCCAGCAAATACCCAGTCGATCTTCTGCTTGTACCGGTTGGCAAATACCCGGCCCGGCTTGCAGCCACGCTTGCAGTTCGGCCGACATAGCCTCGTAACAATCGGCCAGCTCTGGGCCTTCACAATAAATACTTAAATACATACAGATGAACCGTTAAATTGAATGATCGAGAGTTTTTGTGCTGAAATTTGTCGCATATAGTATGCCGCAATAGAGTATTTGTAAAAGCTGAGTTTGGTCGTTTGGTTTAAAATTTAGCTTGAGCTTATTGCTTGTGTTTTATCACATTGAGTATTCGTGATTATGATTCTGAGCTGGCGTTTTCCCGTCACCCCTTGATTTTTGGTGTCTAGACATTAAAGTGCCGCTGGACTTGCCTGGTTTGTTTTGTGATATTGACTGACCCAGGCAATGAATAGCCTGGGCTGAATGTCTAAGTTTGCCTGTTAGTTTGGTTCGCGCCTATCGGTGCATACCTTCTCTGTTGGAAGGTCGGTAACAACTTTTTGGAAATATAAAAGGAATTTATATGAGTCGGTTTGGGCTGTTAGTGCTGACGTTACTGGGTTGTTTGTCTCCTCCTCAGGCTGATGAGCTTATATTTTCCACTCACTATATTAAACCCTTCGCCTGGCAGGAAAATAATCAGCTGCGAGGGATGGCGGTTGATATGGCTAGGGAGATGATTAAAGACATGGGTGGAGAGCAAGCTATTCAAGTATTGCCCTTTGCTCGAGGTCTTCGAAACGTAAAAACCGGTGCCAAGCAAGTTATGTTTGTGGTGGCTAAAACCCCTGACAGGGAAAGTTGCATGCAGTGGGTTGGGCCAATTATTAGCAACGATGTGTATTTTTATAAACTTAAGTCCTCAGCCTTTAAATTAGAACAGTTAGCGGACTTGGCTGATTTGACCATCAGTGTTGGGCGCGGCAATAGTGACCATAGCTACTTATTAAAACTGGGTTTAGGGCGGCTGATTCCGGCGGGCAACCAAAAAGCTTCCCTGCAAATGCTGAGAATGGGGCGGGTTGATGTCAGCCCCATGGGTGAAATGGTGATTCAGGGCATGGCAGAGGACGCCAATATTAATCCAGATGATTTCGAGCGAACTAATTTAAAACTGTACGAGTCAGAGCTGTACTTCGCTTTTTCGAGTGATGTGCCCGCCGCTACGGTACTTAGGTGGCAGCAGGCTTTTGCGCGCTTAAAAGACAGCGGCAAGTATCAAAAAATCACTCGTGCCTATTTAGTTGAACAATAAATAGTGTGAGCAATATTTTTGTTGAGAGGCTTTTTTAAGAGGTAATAAAAAAGGCCAGTAAGCATGGCTTACTGGCCTTTTAAATAGTGGTAGCTAGAGGCGGACTTGAACCGCCGACCCCAGCATTATGAGTGCTGTGCTCTAACCAGCTGAGCTACCTAGCCACTGGACCTAAAAACAATTCCTACAGGAGCTGTTTGAAGGGCGCGTATTTTGTCTATTTGCCGGGATTATGTCAAGGCTCTGATCGGAGAAAGTCTATTTTTTTTGTGATTCATGCTTCTCCTCTCTCGCCCCCCTATGGGTTTGTTTCATCAGTGGGTTTTGGCTTGGCCTTGGTTTTTACTAAGGCGATGGTCATGGTGCCGGCAACCACTAAAAAAGCCCCTAACCAACTCAGCCAGGATAGCTGCTCTGGGGTGACAATGCCCGGTAGTGCCCAGGCAGCTATATGTACGGCTAAGACGCTGGTGAGTGGGGTAATGGCAACGGTGGCGCTAACCCGGCTGGCCTGCCAGTGCTCCATGGCCATGGCGAAAGCACCGTAGGAGACAATAGTGCTAAAGCTGGCAAATACTAGGCAGTAAAGCTGGGTTTGATCCAGGTTTAGTAGTTGCTCTGGTTTGGCCAATGGTAACAAGAAAAAAGCCCCGCCTATGTATATAGTGGCCAAAATCTGAGGCGAGCGGAAATCCTTAAGTAGGCGCTTTTGGGCTAGGCCGTAAACAACCCAGCTGAGGGCAGAGACAAATACAATTAGAATGCCTTGATGGTAACGTGAGCTACCACCCCCTTCGAAAACATTGACAATACTGCGGTAAAAAAATAGCAATAAGCCAGCGATAAAAACCATCAAACCCAGCACTTGCCAGGATCCGAAGGGTTCTTTGTAGAGCCAGACACTGATAACCATCAGCAGCAGCGGAGCAACCTGGATAACCACTTGGGTGGCTTCGGTGGAGCTGTAATCTAGACCGATCGCCCAAAGTAGGTAGTTGATGACCAGGCCAGTAACGGCGGCCAGCATGTACAGGGCCAGGTTGGCTCGCCGCAGTTGTCGCCAACCCAGACCGCCTTTGTAATATTGGTAGCCTCCCACTAATACGGCAGCGACTAACAGCCGGTACCAGGTAATGGTTAGTACATCCATGGCTGGCAGGATGGCCGTGATGGCCACCGGCAAGACTCCCCAAAATACCGCAGTTAGCAGGGCTAGGCTTAGGCCCAGCTGCCAGCGACCGCTAGGCTGATGTGCGCTCAATTTCCGCGCTATACGTTAAAGCGGAAGTGAATGACATCGCCATCTTTAACAATATAGTCCTTGCCTTCTAAGCGCCATTTGCCCGCATCTTTGGCACCGGCTTCGCCGTTAAACTCAACAAAGTCTTCATAACCGATGATCTCGGCGCGGATAAAGCCTTTTTCAAAATCGGTATGGATCTTACCAGCGGCTTGTGGTGCAGTAGAGCCGACCGGAATAGTCCAGGCGCGAACCTCTTTAACGCCAGCGGTAAAGTAGGTGTGTAAGTCGAGCAAATTGTAACCGGCGCGAATAACGCGGTGCAGGCCGGGTTCTGCTTGGCCCAGCTCTTCGAGGAAGTCGGCCTTTTCTTCATCATCTAACTCGGCAATTTCTTCTTCAATTTTGTTGCAAATCGGTACTACAACGGCTTTTTCTTCCGCCGCGATGGCCATAACAGTGTCGAGGTGAGGGTTGTTTTCAAAACCCTCTTCATCGACATTGGCGATATACATGGTTGGCTTGAGTGTTAGCAGGTTGAGTTCTTTTAATTGTGTTAGCTCATCATCATTTAAGTCGAAGGAGCGCAGCGGCTTGGCTTCATTCAAATGCGGTAACACTTTCTCCAGCAGGGCCTTCATCGCAATGGCGTTGGCATCGCGGCCTTTGGCGGCTTTGGTGAAGCGTTGCAGGGCTTTTTCACAGCTGTCCAAGTCGGCTAGGGCCAGCTCGGTATTGATAATCTCGATATCGTTAGTTGGGTTGATTTTACCCTCAACATGAATCACGTTTTCGTCTTCAAAGCAGCGTACTACATGGGCTATGGCGTCTGTCTCACGGATATTGGCGAGAAATTTATTGCCCAAGCCTTCACCCTTGGATGCACCAGCAACTAAGCCGGCAATATCAACAAATTCCATGGTGGTGGCGATGGTACGCTCGGGCTTAACGATTTCAGCCAGCTTGTCTTGGCGCAGGTCGGGTACCGCAACCACACCCGCATTGGGCTCGATGGTACAAAACGGGAAGTTCTCAGCACCGATGCCGGCCTGGGTTAACGCGTTGAAAAGGGTAGATTTACCTACATTGGGTAGTCCCACAATGCCACAATTAAAGCCCATAACGGAGTCTCGCAATAAAGTCTAAAGTCGCTGCAAACAGCGCTGAAAAAATAGGCGGGCATTCTACTACAACTGCTCTGGGGCCGATAGGTGGAGAGCGATGATGAGCTGAAAAACTATGCCAACTGTCGTTACAAGTTTCTGCTAGTTCGGGTGCTTATCCGGGCTTTCGGCCTAGGGCCGTTCCATCTATTCCGCTTTTTCCCGCTCGATGGTGGGCTATTCTAATGAACAAGGCAGGCATAAAAAAGGCGCCCGTAGGCGCCAGGTCAATCTACCAGCAAGGCTTTATGCCGTTTGGCCTTGCTGAGTTTCGTGCTTATCATCGTCAGCGGGTAGGTTTTCCCAGATGCGTGAACGCAGCGATACCAGTAGAACAACGATGGCAATACCAACGCTGAAGACAAATATTTGCCCATATAAGTTGGGAATTTGTTCGATGTTTTCTGGGTCAAAGCTGCCTGCCAGCAAGCCTGAGATAATATTGCCAATCGAGTAGGTCAGGGTGAAAACACCCATCATCTGGCCCAAGAACCGGCGTGGCGATAAACGGCTAACCGCAGCTAGGGCAACAGGACTTAAGCATAGCTCACCGACAGTGTGTAAAAAGTAAGTAGCAATCAACCAGTAGGGCGCTACTTTCAAACCACTGGCGGCATATTGAGCGGCAAAATACATAACCACAAAACCACTGGCCATAATGATTAGGCCTATTGCACATTTTATACCGTAAGCGGGGCTGACAAAGCGCTTGCCAAGGTTAATCCATAAGGCTGCAAAGAAAGGTGTCAGGGCGACGATAAATATGGCGTTGGCCGAAGCAAACCAGCCGGTGGGGATGGTAAAGCTGCCAATAACTCGGTTGGTGTAATCTTTGGCGAACAAATTTAATGAGGAGCCCGCTTGTTCGAAACCAGACCAAAAGCAAGCCGAGGCAATACAAATGAGTAACAAGGCCCAGAGTCGTTTTTTCTCGTTATCGCTTAAGTTTCCTAGAAAATATATATAGCCATAGTACGCAACAAACATCAGGGTAAACGCTATAGCGGTGTACTGGGCCAGAGGGACTGGATTCAGGGTGATGACGCCTTTCATGGTCAATGTAAACACTAGCGCTATCAGGCCAATGAACACTGCAATGGCTACCCAGGTATTCTTTTGCCCGGCTGCGGATAGTGGCTCGGGGGGGTGGCTACCAACACCTTTAAGCTTGGGCGCCGTCAACTTATATTGAATTAAACCAGCCGCCATGCCTATAGCTGCTGCGCCAAACGCATAATGCCAACCGGCATTCTGTTCTAACCAGCCACAGATAAAGTAGCCAAAAATAGAGCCAAGGTTGATACCCATATAGTAGATAGCATAACCGGCATCGCGGCGTTCATCTTTTTCGCTGTAGAGTTGTCCCACTAAGGCGGCTATATTGGGTTTTAATAAGCCTGTGCCCAACACTACAAAAATAAGTCCGATAAAGAATGTGCCCTCAACTGGAATGGCCAAGATAACATGGCCAATTAATATAATGACCGCACCGTAGAAAACCGCATTCTGGCCCCCAAACATTCGATCGGCCAGCCAGCCTCCAGGTAAGCCCATAAAGTACACGGAACCAGTGTAAAGGCCGTAGATAGCAGTAGCTGACGCAATGGTGAAAACCAAGCCTCCTTCTTGCAGGCTGGCGGTCATATAGATAACCAGCAGTATGCGCATACCGTAGTAGCTCATGCGCTCCCACATTTCGGTGAAAAATAGCGTGGTTAAGCCGCCAGGGTGACCAAAAAAGCTGCGATCTGTTGCTGAACTCGCTTCTGGGTTCATAGGGTTTTCCTTATGGAGTTTCGGTACTGATTAACGCCCAGGGGCGAGAAAAAGGCACTGTTATTATTCTTTCTAAGTTCGTTATACATGACGAACACTTGGCCTAAGTCCTCCATTCTATCGCCAAGCGGTGTCTTGAGTCACTATGGGCGGGGGCGCTATTGCCGAATAATCTGGCTGCTGTTTCGATTGCAGTCCGTCAAAAGAGTTTATCGGTAATATTATCAGGGTTGTTTATGACCCCAAATTATTGGGATCAGCTATACCAGGGTTTAGGCGCGCAGCCGATAGCGGCCGAGTACCAAGCCAGGATTGACCCACCGGCACTGGGCAGGTGGTGCAGGGCAAGCGTTAGATCTTGGTTGTGGCCTGGGTGAAGTGCAGTTACAAGAAAAGACCATTTGCCCCTATAGCAAGGCAAAGCGGGTGCCGGCATGTTGGTTTCGAAAAGGATAAATGCAGCGCCGGCTTATTTTTTGCTGACGCTGTTATAGAGGGTTAAACCGTTGTTAAATAGGCATCGTATTCTAACGGGGTCACCCGGCTGGTGAATTCGTTCAACTCCTGCCATTTACACAGGGCAAATATTCGCTGAAAGTCTTCACCTAGCTGGTTTTTGATGAAGTCTGATTGCTCAAGTTTTTTCAAGGCGTCGGGCCAGTACTGTGGCAAGCTAGGTTCACAAACACTATAGGCATTGCCTGTTATGGGCGCATCAGCTTGCAATTTGTTTTCTAAACCATATAGGGCGCCGGCTAATACGGTGGCCAATACTAAATAGGGGTTGGCATCGGCACCGGCTACTCGATGTTCAATGCGACGGGCCTTGTTGTCACTGTCGGGTACCCGTAAGGCAACGGTACGGTTTTCATAGCCCCAGCTGGGCGATAGGGGGGCGTGGCAGCCCGCTTGAAAGCGTCGGTAGGAGTTTAGATGTGGGGCAAATATCGCCATCGACGCCGCCATGGTTTGCTGCAGGCCGGCAATGGCATGGCGCAGCTGTTCGCTGCCTTGCTCGGTGCCGTTGTCGTAAATGTTGTCGCCGTTTTTATCTAGGCAACTAAAGTGCATATGCATGCCGTTGCCGGCTTCGTTGCCGACCGGCTTGGCCATAAAAGAGGCCATAAAGCCGTGCTTTTGACAGACGGCACGAATAGTACGCTTGAGCATTAAAGCATGGTCGGCGGCGAGTAGTGGCTTATCAACGTGGTTAAGGTTGATTTCGTATTGTGAGGGCGCCGCCTCTTTAACAAAGGTGTCTGCCGGAATGCCGAGTTCGGCACAGGCGGTTTTAAGCTCGTCCCAAAGAGCGCGGTTGGCATTCATGGCATCCAGGTCGTAGGGCTGGCCACCTAGATCGGTGTCGCCAAATAAATTAACCCCGGTATGAACGGGCTCGCCTTTGTCATTTAAATTCTGTTGGAATAAATAAAATTCCATTTCTAGTGCGACCACTGGAGTTAAGCCCTGCTGGGCAAAACGTTGCTGAATATTTTGTAAAATATTGCGTGGGTCGCTGGGGTCTGGTTTGCCCTGAGTGGTGGCCATGGTCACTTGAATTTGAGCCGTGTCAGGTCTCCAGGGTTGTTGTACTAGGCTGCCGCTAACCGGTAGACAGACGCCGTCGGCATCGCCGCTGGCAAATACAATCTCTTCGATATCGCGACCCCAGATATCTAAATACAAGGCTGTTACAGGTAGCTTGAAGGCGCCCTTGTACAGCTTGCTGATGTTCTCTGGGCCAATTAATTTACCTCTGGCACGGCCGTTGTAATCGCAAAGTAATACCTCGATGGTTTTTATTTCGGGGTGTTGTTGCAGAAAGTCTAGGCTCTGTTGCATATTTGGCTGCTGCTCAGTGGGCATATTTATTGCTCATCGTGGAAACAGCCCCTGTCACCAGGGGCTTTAATATCATATTAAAAAAATAGTTTTTTTTAAAAATTAAAAGTCGTAAGTAAAGTCTAGGCCCCAGCTTACTGGCTTGGAAATACCCACTTGAGTATTGTTGATGCCGTAGCCATATTGGTTGTCTAAATCACCATTGGCCCAGCCACGTTCAAAGTAGCGCTCACTAAAGACGTTTTCAACCCAGGCATTAATGTGCCAGTTGGAATCGCTGTTGAAGCCGGCGCGTAAATTGGTAACGTGATGGCTGCCTTGGCTAATCGCTTCGATGTTATCCAGGTCGCTGTACTGTTTGCTCTGGTACAAATGCTCCAGGGTGAAATACACCGAGCCGTTGCTAACAGGCAATGTGTAAGTGGCTAGGGCGGCAGTACTGACCTTGGCGGAAAAGGGCAGTTGATTGCCTTCACAAGCCGCATTACAGGCTGTGCCAATTACGCCTTCGTCATCGCTAACTTCAACATCTTGATAAGCGGCGGTGAAAAACAGATCGAGATTGTCAGTGGGCAACCAGCGAATATCCAGTTCGGCACCTCTACCTTCGGCCTCGCCTAAGTTATCGACCAAGGTTGAGCCATTGTCGAAATAAACCAGCTGTAAGTCTTCGTAGGTATAAGAGTACAGGGCCAGGTTGGCTTGTAAGGTGTTGTCGAATAGCTTGGTTTTAATGCCGACTTCAAGGCTGTCTACGGTTTCAGGGTCGAAACTCAGGGGCTTAGTGCCCGCATCGGCCACACCGTCATCATCGTTGTCGACCAAAACGGCGCCATAGGTAGCGTAACCACCGGACTTATAACCTTGGCCGTAGTTGGCGTAAACTGAGACTTCTTCGCTAATTTGATAATTGGCGGCGACTCGTTGAGTGGTGTCGCTCCATGTTGTCTCGTCATAAACGAAATCAGGGATGGAAAATTCGAAGTTAAAGTTGTTGCCTAAATAGCCGCCGGAATCGGTGACTTTGATACCCATTTTTTTACTGTCTTCAGTGTAGCGAACGCCATACATCAAATCTAAATTTTCAATCGGGGTCCAGGTCAGGTCGGCAAACACGGCCCAGCCATCGGCTTCCACTTTGTTAAAAATATCTTCGGTTTTAAAACTCAGTGCATCGGCCTGGGCTTCGCTGATATCCCCAGCAGAAGGCGTGGCTTCTAACCAATAGCTTAAAAAGTTAACATCGGCGCAGCCGTTAACAACGGGGCCGTCAAAGTCGTCGGAATCAGTGCGACCAATGGCGTTACACAGGTCGTTTTCGTTGAACTGGCTGCCGGTATAGCTATCAATTTCTTCTTGGTAGTAGCTGGCGCCGACAAAGCCGACCAATGAGTCGCTGGCTTCAAAGTTCAGACGCAGTTCCTGGCTGAAGTATTCAACATCTAGGTCTAAGAAATAGTTATCAACTAGCTCTGGGCGGGCGTCGTAGTCTTCTAAGTAGTAGAAGTTATAGCTTTTCCAGCCAGTGATAGAGGTCAGGCTCATGCTGTCATTGATGTCGAATTCGATATTGGCGGTGATGTTGGCAATCTCGCCCTCATCAATTGCGTCTTCACCTTTTAGATCCTGGCTAACGCGATTTTTGGACAGGCCTAGGGTTTCATCCCAATAAATCGAAGAGTTTTGCTCACGGTCTTCATACTGGGCGGTGATGGTGGCCTCGACAGAGTCGCCGACATAGCGCAAGGCGATGCGAGCGGCGGTACGATCGTGGAAGCCAAACTTATCTCCACCTTGGTTGTTGGCAATATAGCCATCTTCATCCAGGTCGCTAATGCTGGCACGCAGGTATAAATTTTCGCTTAAAGGTTGGTTGATGGTGGCGGTAATTTCGCGACGGTCGTATTTACCTAGACCCACCTTGATAGAACCCTCAAATTCTTCGACCGGCTTTTGAGTTTTAATGCTGACGGCGCCGGCAATAGCGTTACGGCCAAACAAGGTGCCCTGGGGGCCCTTGACGACTTCGGCTCCAGCCATATCAAAAAATGAGGTTTGCACCCCGCCGGTACGGCCTGACCAGACGCCATCAACAAAAATGGCGACGGATGGATCGCCACCAATACCAAAGTCATTGGTGCTGATGCCGCGCATCGCCATGGCGTCGGCGAAGCTGTCTTCGGTGGCACCGCTAAAGCCCGGTGACATAGCGACTAGGTCGCGCACATCTTCCATGCCGGCCTTTTCCATAAAGTCTTGTGAGAATGCGGAAACGGCTAGGGGTACATCTTGCAGGCTCTGTTCGCGTTTCTGTGCGGTAACGACGACCTCTTCAATTTCTGCAGCATTTGCAGGTAGGGCGATGGCCGCTATAGCGAGGGATAACAGCGTTTTTGGAATAACAGTTTTTGACAGTGTTTGCAGTGACTTGCTCATGGTTTTGCCTTTCATGATTGTTTGCAGACTGAGTCTGTAAACGGGATGTTATTTTTTTATGCTCCGTCTCCGGCCAAACAACGACCAGTGAAGTGCTGTTTTTTATGTTACTACCGGCTTTCAACCAGGCTAAACCACGAGCCTTCGCTAAAATTACCGTTAGTTGGCATTTATCATAGAGCGAGAAAAGTTTTCAACAATGCCCCGTTTGGGGTAATACAGGCCATTGTTTTCCTAATAGTTATGGATTTGTTTGTTTATGCGCCAGGCTTGGGTTTGGCGAAGTAACTCGCCAGGGGGTCTTCGCTGGGGGATTTTTCGAAATGGCTCAAGGAATTCAGAAACAGAGAGAAAAGTTCGGTTTGGGAGCTAACATCCAGTTTTTGATACATGTTTTTGCGATGGCGGCGTAGGGTTTCAGGTGAAATTCCCAGCTTTTCAGCGGACCGGTTGGTATTGTTGCCTTGCAGCATCAGGCCCAATACATCCTTTTCGCGGCCAGTTAGTAAAGACCGGCCAAATAAATCGAAGGCCCGGTGCACGCTCTTGTTGACACCGGTAGCGTCTATTTTTTCACCTTCGATATCGGTTAAATTTACCAGGCGAGCGTGAACTTGGCTCAAGCTACGAATTGTGGGTTCGATATCACGTAAAAATTCTAGTTCTTGCTCACTGAAATGCGCCGTCTTCATATCGCGCATTAATGAAATATGCAGCGTGGCATCGTCATCAAGCTCGGTGATATAAGCAATTTCGTCGCTGGTATCTAAGTGGGCATAGTAGCTACGGTAATAGTCGCTTTGCTTTAATTGCTGGTTGCCGATTTCGGTAATACGATAACAGCCTGGAGACTTCTGGTGGTTGACCGCCGAGAGGTAGAAGGGGTCGAGTAAATAGCCGCCTTCAATATAATGGTCTATCTGTACATTGACCTCTTTACTGCCTTGAATCTCATGGTAGATGGCCGTTGGCGCGAGATCGCGACGGAATAACCAAATTTGTGGGTGATCTACGTGCAGGTAGCTTGCCAGCATCGCAATAAGCTTGGGGAAGAAATCTTGTTTGCCTAATTGGTCAACCACGGGGCTTAAAGATTGGTTCCAGTGGCATAACTGTAGTTTGTCATTATCCATGGCAGCATTATTCAGTGGCGCTATAGTCATGTCAATCTACCCCAGTTGGGGTGTTGTGAAGATGTTGGAGTCTATGGTCTTATTGCCCCACGCTGGCGCTTTTAATCCCGCGCCGAAGATAATTGCCACAATTCAGTGAGCTTAAGCACCGTTGATTCCAAGCGGGGTGGTCATTTTGGCGCACTCTGGATGAAATACGCTGAATAACTAGGAGGCTCCATGAGCTACAACCGTACTACCGCTGAATACCAGCAGTTAGATGCTCAGCATCATTTACACCCTTTTACTGATTTCAAAGACCTGCTAGAGAAGGGTAGTCGTATTGTGGTGAAAGCCGAAGGCCCCTACATTTATGACTCCGAAGGCAATAAAATTCTCGATGGCATGGCCGGCTTGTGGTGCTGCAATTTAGGTTATGGGCGCCAGGAAATTGTTGACGCCGTAAACCAACAGCTGCAAGAACTGCCTTATTACAATAACTTTTTCCAATGCAGTCATCCGCCAGCGGTTGAATTATCAAAACTGCTAACCGATATCGCCCCTGAGCATATGAATAATGTGTTCTATACCAACTCCGGCTCCGAGGCCAATGACACCGTCATTCGCATGGTTCACCGGTATTGGGATTTAAAAGAGCAGCCTCAACGTAAAACCATTATTGCTCGCAATAACGGTTACCACGGTTCTACCATTGCAGCGGGCAGCCTGGGTGGTATGAGCGGTATGCACAAGCAATACGCTACCTTGCCAGGCATTGAACATATCGACCAGCCTTATTGGTTTGGTGAGGGCGGCGACCTAAGCCCGGAAGAATTCGGCCTGCAAACGGCGCAAAAATTAGAAGCTAAAATTCAACAGCTGGGTGCCGATCAGGTCGGCGCTTTTATCGCCGAGCCAATACAAGGTGCCGGCGGCGTGATTATCCCCCCCACAAGCTATTGGCCGGAAATTCAACGTATTTGTAATGAGTATGGTGTGTTGCTGGTCTGTGATGAGGTGATTTGTGGTTTTGGTCGCACCGGCGAGTGGTTTGGTTCAGATTACTTTAATATCAAGCCCGATTTAATGCCCTTTGCCAAGGGTGTTACCAATGGCTATCAACCCCTAGGCGGTGTGTTAGTTGGTGACCGTGTTGCTGATGTCTTAAAATCGGGTGGTGGCGAATTCACCCACGGTTTTACCTATTCGGGTCATCCGGCTTCCTGTGCGGCAGCCATTGCCACCATTAAGTCACTGCGCGATGAAAAAATTATCGACAATGTGAAAAATAATACCGGCCCGTACTTACAGCAGCGTTTGGCCGAGTTAAAAGATCACCCGCTGGTGGGCGAAGTGCGCTGCATTGGTTTTATCATGGCGATTGAATTGGTGAAAGACAAAGCCAGTCGCGAACGCTATGACGAAGAGCTGGGTGCCGGTAGCCTATGTCGTGATGCCTGCGTGGCCAACGGCCTGATTATGCGTGCGGTGGGCGACACCATGGTAATGTCACCACCGTTAACCCTAAGCAAGGAACAGATAGATGAGCTGGTGAGCAAGGCTAGGGCGGCCTTGGATGATACCGCTACAGCACTGGCCTAGGTAAAAACAAAACCCCCGCTTAAGCGGGGGTTTTGTTATCCGCCGCAGTTGAACCACAACTCCAATAAAAACTAGAAAGGCAGGCCATGAATACCCATATCAAAGCACTTAAGCCCCGCGACCTCACCTTGTTTACCGTATCGGCGATTTTACTGCTCGATACCTTAGCGGCCGCAGCGGCGGTGGGTGTCTCTAGTGTTTTTTGGTGGTTGTTTCTGGGGCTGGTCTTCTTTTTACCGTTTGGTTTTATTAGCGCAGAGATGGGCACCACCTACCCAGAGCAAGGCGGTGTTTATGCCTGGGTTCGCAATGCCTTTGGTAAACGTTGGGGCTCACGCGTCTCTTGGGCTTATTGGGTCAATACCGCTTTGTGGTGCCCGGCAATCTTTATATTATTTGCCGGAGTGTTTAAACAGCTGTTTGCCCCTGAGCTTAGCTTGGCCTGGCAGATTGGCATCGGCATCGCGCTGTCTTGGATAGCGGTGGCGGTTAATGTAATGACCCTGGACGTCGGCAAGTGGGTGCCTAACCTCGGTGCAATCTTAAAAATCGTTATCTTCAGCACGCTGATTGTCGGTGGCTTATTTTATGTGCTTGAAAATGGTATGGCCAATACCATCAGCCTAGAAACTATGACTCCAAACTGGAGCAGCAGCCTGGAATATATCCCCGCGATTATCTACGGCATGTTGGGCTTTGAACTCATGTGTTCCAGCAGCGATGAAATTGAGAATCCCGCTCGGGATATACCCAAGGCCATATTATATTCCGGCCTAATTATCTTGGCCTTTTATGTCTTTGGCACTGTTGCTGTACTGGCGGCAATACCCGTTGCGGATGTTAATTTAGTCGAGGGTTTGGTTGATACCTTAAGGTTATTTTTTGGTGGCAGCACCTTGGGCAATAGCTTCGTGGTCTTGTTGGGCATTGCGGCCTTGTACACTTTTTTTTCCAACGGTGTAACCTGGGCCTTGGGTTGTAATCGCACCATGGCCGAAGCGGCGATTGAAGGCGAGCTGCCGGCGATTTTTGCCAAAGAGCACCCAAAGCACGGTACCCCAGTAGGTGCTGCCGTCGCCATGGGGGTGGTGAGTAGTTTAGTCTTGGTTTTATACGGCGTTATGGCGGCCGACAATGAAGATTTATTTTGGTCGTTGTTTTCATTTAGTGCGGTAATATTTTTGTTAACCTATATCGGTATGATGTTGGCGTTTATAAAATTACGCAGTGCTGATGCCAATAAAGATCGTCCTTACCGTGTGCCTGGCGGCGAAGTTCTGGCAAAAATAATGGCATTGACTTGTCTCGCGGTTATTGTCCTGGCGATTGTTTTGTTTATCTATGTTCCGGGGGGTGATGACGGTGCAGGTATGCAATGGCCGGTGTTGATCGGCACTATCGTGACCATGCTGGTAGGTGAGATCATGGTGCGCTTAGCCGAGCGCGGGTCGGCAAGTAGCGCAGCCTGAGTTAAGCGGGATTAGAATCAGAATACCCAAGCTTACTGCTATTAGGTCGTGTTGGTAAGGTTCGCGGCCCTAGCCTCAGCAGAATAGTTTAGATCTAGACACTAGCACGATGCAGGCTTAGATCTGGGGTTTTGTTTTCCAGACTCTGTTGGTTCGTCAGGCTCACCATGAGCGGAAAACAGAGTTAATGTAAAGCCCCATAATCCGCTCCTCCTGAGCTTGTCGAAGGACGTGTCTGGAAAATAAAACGCCAGAGCTAAGCCGGAAAAGAATCAGAGAATTTATTGCTAGGGGTGAAAATCCGGGCCGCCAGGGTGGTTTGTATTGCTGCCGGTCGCACGCAGCTCAGTGTTGGCGGCGGCTGTGGAACTCGCTACGTCGCTCAAACAGTCCTCGCCTAAAAACGCCGCCAACACTGAGTCGCTAAAAGCGCGCCCTGATTGGCTGCAAAGCTACCGCTCCTGCTCACGCGCCTTACCTACGTCCTGTAGGCAATACAAACCACCCCGCCGGCCCTCGCATTGCGGGAACAATAAATAGATTGGAGATTAGGACTGGCGCGATGCAGGCTTAGATCTGGGGTTTTGTTTTCCAGACTCTAGGAGACAGGAGTCGACGTGAAGCCTACATGACCAATTCCCGTGGAGGAAATTTGGGCTTGGTCGAAGACCGAAAGCCCGGATGGCTTGAGTCCATGTATTCACCGGCGTGTCTGGAAAATAAAACGCCAGAGCTAAGCCGTAATAGAGCCACAACACCCAAAGCATGCTGCTATTAGGTCTCGTTGCTAAGGTCAGTGGCAGTAGTTCGGGCCGCCAGGGTGGTTTGTATTGCTGCCGGTCGCACGCAGCTCAGCCGAATTAAGAACCCACATACCCAGTTACACCTAATTTTGACCGGAGGTGTCCGGGTAAGCACTGGTTAAATGCTGCAAAAATAAATTCAAAATTTTATTGCTGACCCCGGGCCGATGGCTGGCGGCGATAGAGGCGTGGTAGCTGTGTTGGTCTGATGTTAGCTCACGTAATTCGCCGTTACTGACCAGTTCTTTCGCGTAGTGGGAAGGAAAGTAGCCGATAAATAAGCCGGTGTTTAGCAGTGCCACCCGGGTTTCATAATGATAGGCGGTGGCGCAGCGGTTTAGCTGTTTGATGGCCTTGTTGGCTTGTGGATTAGTTTGAATACCGGGATGGACAAAGGCCTGGCGGTTTAATAGTTCGGCGTTAATATCTTGCGACTCGAGTTCAAACAGCGGGTGCTTTTTATGGCAGTGCAGATTGTAAATTTCATCATATAGCGGTAAATATGCTAATGAATTTAACTGGCGGTGATAGGGAATAAAACCGATGTCAGCGCGGCCGTCGAGTAGGGCGCGCTCTATGTCTGGCAATATATCGGTGGCGATATTTATTTGCACCTGTGGCGCTTGCCGGGCGAAGCTTTCTAAAATTTCCGTTAGTTTAAAATTGTTAGTGTCATTAACAATGGCGTCACTGCAAAGAATATTGATTTCCCCGGTTAGTTCATTGTGCAGGGCATTAACTTGGCTGCGAAATCCCTCCAGGGCCGACAGTAGTTGCAAGCAAGCTTGGTATACCTGTTTGCCATCATCACTCAGAGAGAAACCGCTGCGGCCGCGACGGCATAAAATCAAACCCAGCCGCGCTTCCAGATCCGCCATATGAGTGGAAATGGTCGAGCGGGCGATATTGAGTTCGGTCTCGGCGGCGCTAAAGCCGCCACATTCGGCCACGGCTTTAAAAATGCGCAGCAGCCGAATATCAACATCATTAATTTTACGCTGGATAGACATGGTATCGATCTTATAAAGTGGTAAGAAATAAGGATAACACGGGGTTGCCCTACTTGCCCTTACAACGGCCAACACCACATCAAACAACGCTAGCCTTTTTGCCAGCAGCGAGGATAATAGCGGCTTATTTAAAGTGATTGTGGGGTGAGGTATGTTGGCGGGGCGAAGCGTAATATTAATTGGTATGCCGGGCGCGGGGAAAAGCACCATTGGGGTGCAGTTGGCGAAGGAGCTGGCAAAAGACTTTGTCGATACCGATTTGTTGATTCAAACCCGCGAAAATAAAACCCTGCAAGACATCATGGATGAAGGTGGCAGCGAGGGATATTTACACCTGCGTGAAGTTGAGTCTGACGTTATTCTGGAAACCCATTTGTGCAACCATGTCATCGCCACGGGTGGCTCGGCGGTATACAGCGACGCCGCCATGAAGCATTTACATACCTATGGCCCCATTGTTTACCTGCATGCTGATCTCGCCGAGTTGCGCCAGCGTATTCGTAATTATGAAACCCGCGGTATTGCCCGGCGTGAAGATCAGAGCTTTGATGATGTCTTTTCCGAACGCACGGCCTTGTATCGAAAGTATGCGGATATTACGGTTGACGGCAATGGGGTGAGCCAAGACCAGGTGTTGGAAGAATTACTAATAAAGCTGAGAACGCCTCAAGTTTAGTGGCAATAAAATTGAATAAGCTATGCGACTTAGGGTTAATGTTCGTCTAATTGCTGTGATTTCACTGCCAGGCCCCTGCGGTGAGGCGAGTATTAGCGAGGAAAATCGATGAAGTTGCTTATTAAAATTACCAGTTTGATGGCCGTCATGGCCTTAAGTGGTTGCGCCACATTAAGCAAAGAAGAGTGTTTAACCGTAAATTGGCGTGAAATAGGCCAAACTGATGGCGCCAACGGTGCCGAGCATGGGCGGGTGGCCGAGCATAGGGAGGCTTGTGCCAAACACGGTGTAAAGGTTGATCTTGACCAATATAACAGCGGCCGGGCGGTGGGTTTGCGCACTTTTTGCCAAGCTAATTCCGGTTTCGCCCGGGCTCGACAAGGCTATGTTTATAAAGGTATTTGCCCCAGTGATTTAGAGCCGAACTTTATCGATGGCTATGAAGAGGGTAAGGCAATTTATCGTCTGGAACAGAAAATTTCTCAGCTTCAGAGTAAGGTCAGTAATACTGAGGCGAAGGTTAAAAAGCTGAAAAAAAAGCTCAAGAAGAAAGAAGAGGCGATGCTGGCTGACGATGTGACAGCGGAAGAGCGGCGAGCGTTATACCGCAAGGTAGAAGACCTAAAAGACGATATTCACGACCAGGCTTATGATCGTGGGGCTATTGATAGCCAAGTTCGGCAGCTTGAGCTCGAGTTAGAAGAGTTGATTAGCCGCAGCCGCTATTATTGAGTGGCATTGTTTCTACTGTTTGGCCAGGCCCTAACGTTCAGGCATAAAAAAACCGGCAATGCCGGTTTTTTTAACGAGGAAGTCCGAATTACTCGGCCATTTCCTTCATTTTCTTCAGCGGGCGTACCTTAACTTGAATGGACGCAGGCTTGGCTTTGAACATGGTCTCTTCACCAGTAAAGGGGTTGATACCTTTGCGGGCTTTCTTGGCGGGCTTCTTAACGGTGGTGATTTTCATCAAACCGGGCAGAACAAACTCGCCACAGGCGCGTTTCTTGATGTGGCCTTCAATAAGGTCAGTTAACTCGTCCAGTACCGAGGAAACTTGCTTTTTACTTAGCTCAGTATTTTCAGCAATTTGAGTTAGAAGCTGGGTTTTGTTATAGCGATCTTTAACCGCTTTGATCTTCTTCTCAGGAGCTGGGGCTTTCTTAGCAGCAGGTTTTTTCTTGGCAGCCATGTTGATATCCTTTTATAGCGTCTAATAATGGTCTTGGAGCTTAATTTTACTTCTATTAAATTAAAATAGTCGTCAAAAAAGCCTTTATTTATAGAGTGAAACACACCGAAGACTCGGATGAAGCTATATATATAGTATTAATTCGGCTCGGGCAACAAAAAACCGCTTAAAATGCGAAATAAAGCCATATAACTCAAGAAGAGCTTATTAATAAGCCCGATGCAGGGCTAAGATTGATGATCTATCCTAATTCAGCTATTTGTGCCTTGGCGTGGCTAGGGTATAATTGCCCGCTTTTTGAACGGGCCTGGTCTAGCTACCGGGTTCACTGCTGAAAATGTAAGATTTTCTGAAATAGACAGATCGAGATAGACAGACCCATGCCCATTTATGAGTATCAATGTGCTGCCTGTGGCCACCAAATGGAAGCCCTACAGAAAATGAGTGATGATCCGCTAAAGGATTGTCCCGAGTGCAACAAGCCTGAATTAAGCAAGCAAATATCTGCTGCCGGTTTTCGCCTAAAAGGTGGCGGTTGGTATGAAACCGACTTTAAGTCAGGCAGCAAAAAGAATTTAGCCGGAGACAGCAAGGCTGGCACAAGCGCTGGCAGCGACGCCAGTTAAGCCTGGCGCAAGCTCGGCGAACCCACGAATTAAGCGATTTTAAAATAGGAAGCGAATACATGCGCACCATCTACGGGGGCAAACTCAACGCCTCACATATTGACCAAGAAGTTACCCTATGCGGCTGGGCCGATACTCGTCGCGATCATGGCGGGGTGATTTTTATCGATCTGCGCGACCGCGAAGGCATTGTTCAAGTGGTTTTTGACCCTGATGGACAGGACGATTTCAGCCGAGCCGAGCGAGTGCGTGGCGAATATGTGGTGCAGGTTACCGGCAAGGTACGCGCCCGTAGCCCCGAGACGGTGAATGCCAATATGGCCACCGGCGAAATTGAAGTTTATGGCACTGAGTTGGAAATCCTGAACGAATCGGCACCGATGCCCTTTCAGATGGACGAATACACCAATGTTGGTGAAGATGTACGGTTGAATTATCGCTACCTAGATTTACGTCGCCAGGAAATGCAAAACAATTTGCGTTTGCGCTCTAAAGTCACCAATTCGATTCGCAACTATCTAGACGATAATGGCTTTTTGGATATCGAAACGCCGATATTGACCCGAGCCACCCCCGAAGGTGCGCGTGATTACTTGGTGCCTTCTCGCACCCATGAAGGTAAGTTTTTCGCCTTGCCACAATCGCCTCAGTTGTTTAAACAGCTGTTGATGGTTTCTGGCTTTGATCGTTATTACCAAATTGCCAAGTGCTTCCGCGATGAAGATCTGCGCGCTGATCGCCAGCCAGAATTTACCCAGATTGATATCGAGACCTCGTTTATGGGCGAGGAAGAAATCATGGCCATCACCGAGGACATGGTTCGCAAGCTATTTAAAGAAGTTAAAGGCGTAGAGTTTGCTGAGCTGCCGCGTATGTCTTTTGCCGAGGCGATGGACAAATACGGATCAGATAAGCCTGATCTGCGATTGCCCCAGCAGCTGGTGGAAATTAAGGACCTGCTTAAAGACATCGAGTTTAAAGTCTTTGCCGGCCCCGCCAACGACCCCGCTTGTCGGGTTACCGCTCTGAAAATTGACGGTGGCGCCAAGTTGTCGCGCAAGCAAATTGACGAGTACACCAAGTTTGTCAGCATCTACGGTGCTAAGGGTTTGGCTTGGATCAAGGTTAATGAAATCGAAAAGGGCGTCGAAGGCCTGCAATCACCGATCATTAAGTTCCTGGGTGCCGAAGTCACTATGAGTGTGATGGAACGTGTTGGCGCAAAAAATGGCGACATCGTTTTCTTTGGTGCGGATAAGGCTAAAGTGGTTAGTGAGGCTTTAGGTGCTTTGCGCTGTAAGCTGGGTGAAGACCTAGACCTGTACACCTGCGAATGGGCGCCTATGTGGGTGGTCGACTTCCCCATGTTTGAAAAAATTGACGGTGGTTGGACTGCTCTGCACCACCCCTTTACGGCACCTTCTTGCAGCGCGGAAGAACTTAAGGCCGACCCCGGTGCCGCATTATCACAGGCTTACGACATGGTACTGAATGGTACTGAGTTGGGCGGTGGTTCGGTGCGTATTCACCAGCAGGGTATGCAGCAAACAGTTTTTGAAATACTCGGTATTGAAGAAGAAGAGCAGCGCGAGAAGTTTGGCTTTTTGCTGGACGCTCTGCAGTTCGGCGCGCCGCCACACGGTGGCTTGGCCTTTGGTTTGGATCGTTTGATTATGTTGATGACCGGCTCAGCCTCGATTCGCGATGTAATCGCCTTCCCCAAAACCCAGTCCGCTGCCTGCGTAATGACTGACGCCCCCGGCGCGGTCGACAAGACTCAGTTGAGCGATTTGAATATTCGTTTGAAGCTAAAGGAAAAGCCAGCAGCAGAAGCTGAGTAATTTTCTATAATAGGGTCGTCATCCGGCGACCCTATTTTTATCTCCATCTCCTTGAAAGCTATATCGCTGCGGTAAAAATAAATTCAACCATCAGCGCGATCCTTGCGGTAATTGGGGGGTTTTTTGTCCTCGCTATTTTCACTGTCATCACAGCCGGCGTTCACCTTTTCTTTAGCCAGTTCAATATTCAAAGCACCAGCCCAGTCGTCTGTGCTCTCGTCACTTACGCTGGCCGCGGCAAAGTTACTACAACGTTGGCCACCAGCCGCTGTTGCCGGTAATAAGTTTAAACCATCACCTGCAATGCTCAGTGCGGCTAATTCGACTGTGGGTCCCGAACCTGTTTCATTGGTCAAGGCCTGTCGAGTGTTGTCGGTATTGGTAATTTGGCTAATACTGGCGGTGGTGAATAGTGTCTGCGCGCTTAAGATGTAATTGGCCGCATCAAGGCCTGATAAGGCTATGTCTTTTACTTCAACCTGTAAATTGTTGCCTAAGAGCTGGGCAAAATGTGCGCTACCATAAGTCAGTTTTACTTGGTCGCCAGATAGAATGCCGGTGCTGTTGGCAAAATTTATGCTGGCTACTGTGGTGTTATCAAACACCTTGTCAGCAGCAGTAACCAATACGCTCACCAGCTTAGGGGTGATCAACGCCAGGTGCTGCCCACTGGCTTGATAATTACTATTACCTAAATTTAAATTGTCAATATTAATGATTTGCTTGCCGGCATTCTTGCTGGCCAAGGTGGCGCTGCCACTAAAATTGAGTTGGTCGTTGCCAATGAGGCCGGTTATGGCCAATAGGTTTGTAAGCAAGCTTACAGTTCCGTCATAGGCGCGACTGGCACTTAGCGTGATGGCCTTAGCCAGTATTTTAAACGTTGCGTTGTCACTGCTGCGGATATCGTAACCCTGTTGGTTAGAATATAGATCTGCAGCGTTGACCACATAAGTGCCTGCGTTGGTGTAACTAGCGGCACTGATGGGAGACGTACTAAATAGGTGAGCGGCAAAGCGATAGGTTTGTGGCTGCCCGTTGTAGCTTGTGTCAACGCTGCGCATATCGTTGTCAGCCAGGCTTAAAAAGCTGCGCAGCAGTGGTGCAGTATGGCTGTCATATATTCGCCAAACCCTGCCGCTGCCACCCAGATCATCAATATCCCAGCCGGCAAAGGTGTCCAGCTGTAGCATTTCAGCAGAGGTTTTGCCAAAGCTATCGGCACTGCCTGAACTGTGGTTTTGAGTGCTGCTTTCTTTGTTCCAGAAGCTATTGCTGACCGTATCCAGGTTGCTGCCAATTAAACCGCCAAGGTCGCTATTGCCAACCACGGTTCCGCTGGCGTAGCTGTTGCGTATAGGGCTACGGGATAGGCCAATTAAACCGCCGACTTTATCGCTGCCTGTTGCGGCTCCGGTGGCGTAGCTTTTGCTTATCTGCGTGCCAATAAAGGACTCGCCAACTAGGCCCCCAACTTTATCACTGCCGGTTGCCGCCCCAGTTGCATAGCTGTTGCTGACAGTGCCGTCATTGCTGAAAAAAAAGAAGCTTAGAATACCATTGTTGCTTCCTGTCGTAGTAGCAGAATAGTTGGTGCTGCTTGCGGGAGTGCCGCCAAGGCTTCCCAATAGTCCTCCGACCGAATCGTTGCCCGTTACGCTGGCAGTGGCATAGCTGTTACTGACTGTGGCATATGCGCTGCCAATTAAGCCGCCGACTTTATCGTTACCGGTTACAGTTCCGGTAATGTAGCTGTTGCTAACGACCCCTCTGGCAAAGCCAATTAAGCCGCCGGTGAAGTCATTACCTTTTATGTCCACCGCTGTTAGGCCGATGTTTTTGATACTAGCAGGGGCAAGGGACCTGCCAATCAATCCAATATTGTCGCTGCTGCTTCGCTGTATGCTTAGGCCGTTTATGGTATTGCCTAAACCGTCCAGCGAGCCGGTGAACGGGTTCGAATTATCGCCAATAGGTTTAAAGCCTTTACCGGAGTCCCAGTTTGTAGTGGCGCCGGCATCAATATCCGCCCCCAATGCATAGGGGGCCGCTAGATTACCTTGTATACCTTGTAAGTCAGTGCTGGTGGTGCTGCCTTCGCCGCCGAGTTCGGTAATTACGGTGTAGTTGATCTGGCTGCCGTCGCGGCCCAATTTGGTGCTAAAATTTTTCCCGGCACGCAGCTTAATCGCAGCATTTACAGTGTATTCGGCGCTATTGCCAGCGGCCACGGCAGCTTGGCCGTAGAGCAGATGCAACTTGCCATTGGCACCGGTAGAAAAGATATTACGATTGATTTTAATATCACGCTCGGCGTTTAAGGTGAGGGTGGTATTGGCGGCCCAGTTGATGACGTCGTTAACCCATATGTCGCCATCGCCGGCGCTGCCGCCGTTGACGCTTTGTATTTCAACATTGGTGCTACCGAGCTGGTTGGACAGGGTTGCGCCGGTAATGTCACCGCCACTGGGAGCAATGATGAAAACATTGGGGTCGATCAGCCATTGACCGTTACCGGCTGCAGCGGCCGTGGTAATGTGGCTGCGGGAGTCGACATTAACTTGGTGGCCGCTGGTTTCAATAAACCCACCCTGAGCTAGCGCCGTATCAGCACTGGCGTCTAAGCGACCGTTGATCGTAGTGGTTCCGGCCAGCATGCCCGCCAGCAAAATTATCTCACCTTTGTGCTCGCCCACACTTTTGGCCTCTATCACCCCGTCATTGTTGACCACGCTGGCCAGGATGCTGTCTTTGGCTCCGGCGTTCATTAATACCCGGCCACCCTCGGCTTGAATCAAACCTTGGTTGTCGGCCAGGTTATTGAGGGTGCTTTGTAAAATGTCTAGGCTCAGTAGTTGGGCCCCGGCAAAGCTAAGGTTAACCTCGCTGCCTGCCGCCAAGCTGACATTTCCCTCCGTGCTGCTTAGCTGGCCGTGGTTGCTGACCTGCTCACCAATAAAGGCAATATATCCGCCCTCGGCGGTATGAATGCTGCCGAGGTTTTGCACCAAGCCGCTGGTTTGGTCCTTACGAAATTGTGCGTTGAAGTCGTTTGCCCCGGCCAAGGCCAAGCTGGAGGCGACTATACCGCCCACATTCACCCGGGCCTGTTGACCAAATAACACGCCGTTGGGGTTGACCAGCCAAACCTGGCCATTGGCGTTGAGGCGGCCGTGAATCTGGCTACCATTGCTGTCTAATATATAATTGATGGCCAGGGCTTCACGGCCGGGCTGGATGAAGTTAACGGTCTCGTGGCTATCAATATTAAAGCTACGCCAATTAAGAGCCAGGCGTTGGTTTTGTTGGGTAATAGTGGTGGTGTGTCCCTGTTGGCGGACATGGCCTATGCCCTGCTGTACCCCGGTAAATTCGGGTCCAGCTAGGACGAGCTTGGGCCACAAACCAAGCATTGCAATGACCCAGCGCAGGCGACCTAAGCCCAATCGTTGCTGGGTTTGGCAGCGCTTGGTCAGTTTGCCAGCTCCTTTGCTGCGGCTCATGGGAAACTCTTCTACCGCCACCCAGCATTTTAGGGCTTGGTTCCAAATAAGGCGGTAGTGGTGATTCAAACCCAGGTACATGATGGTGTTTTCCTCTGGGGTAATACCCCACGCGGTAGGAAGGGGTGCAGGTAATACGCTTTAGCGCCCATCCAATTTACTTAATAGTGACGACCTATTTGAAACCACAGCTGGCCCGTTCTGCTCTGTGCCGTGGCGCCCGGGCGGTTGCCAATTGGAGTGGCGGCAAATAGCTGGCCATTCCAGCTTCGATGTTGCCAGCGTAGGCCAAAACCGATGCCGGCTAAGTTAATATGATTTGCGCCACTGACCTGGTCCCAGCGTTGGTGATTAATTTGAGCCCGAGTTAGATCGACAAAGCCATATAGGGCAAAGCGACCATAGCGGTTATCGTTTAAACGATACTGGGACTCGGTACTTAGCAATACGCCGCTATCGCTAGAGATGCCGCCGACATCATAACCGCGTACGGCGTAAGGTCCGGTATTACCAAATTTTTGCGAGGAATCTAAATTGTCTCTGGCTTTTTGAGCTGATAAGCGCAGCAACAACTCTATTTTTGGACTTATGACTTGCCGGTGTTGTATGTCGAGATTTAAGCGGTTAAAACGACCTTGGCTGCGAGCGCTTAGGCGGTCGCGTACCTCGGCCTCAGGGTTGTTGAACTTCAGTTTTCCAATAGTCAGGCCTAGTCTGATGCTACTGTTGCTGCCTTCTAGCCAGTAGTCACGAATATCCCCGGTTAAGGCAAGGGCGAGCGTATCGACATGACGATCCGTAAGAAAGGCACCTTCATTGAGTTGGTCTTTGAGGTCTTGGCGTTGCAACTGGACCCTAGTGCTAAGGTTTTCACCTAAGTTACGCAGCCAGTGGTGATGCCAATACACCGCTGCGCTACTTGCTTGGCCTTCGGCATTTAAGTCCTTTAAGTTTTCACCAAGGGCATAATCCAAGTGATTCAAATGCAGGCCAAGTTGGTCGCTGTTATCGCCTATGCCCAATTCATAATTAATGCTGGCCTGGATCATGCGTTCACCGCTGGTGCTTAGGGTGGCCGCTAACAAATCACCTCGGCCCAGCAGGTTGGCAAAATTCATACCGCCGTTTAGGCGAAGGCGATGAGTGTGGCGGCTGCCAAAATTGTGGATGCTAAGGTGATGCTTAGGGGGCTGCTCGCTTATCGCAACTCGTAAGTTAGTTAGCCCCAAGGAGTCGCCAGCTCGAACAGCGGTGTGTACCTTTATGCCGGGCACGTCTTGCAGTAGCAGAATAGCGCGATTGAGTGTTTTCTCTTTTATGATTTCACCCGCTGGAACTTGGGACAGTATCCTATCTAAGTATTTAGTCTTTACCCGGCTCGAGTTATTAGTGATTACCTTCCCCAGGCGCGCCTCAATAACCTGTAGCTGTAGAACGCCAGCCTTAATGGTTTGTTGAGGTACTACAGCTCTAGAAAATAAAAAACCGCGCTGGCGATATTGCTGGCTAATGTCGTAGCAAAGAAGCTGCAAGTCTTGCAGGCTTAGTTCCTTTTCTTGGTATGCACCAATGATAGGCGTCATGTCCGCGTCCGACAGGTGCTTGTTGCCTGCTACTACAATTGCTCGCACAAAAAAAAGTGTGTTGTCAGTGCTGACGGGTTGCGCTTGTAATTCGAATAAGCTGTCTTTTTTTAAATTCGGCGGCGCGATCGGAAACTGTTGTTGCTGGAGCAGGTCTCCCGAGTCGGGTGGAATTTGGGCGCTAACAGTTGGCAGTAACAGCAAGGCTAAAGCTGGTAGCAACCGTTTTACTCCGGCCGGCAAAAATGTAGCGATTTTTTTTTGCCAGGGTAGCAACTTCGCAAGCTTCATCGTGACTCCCTGTTCTGGCTTCGCACCTCAGTGAAAATGAGTGGCTGTGCTTAGCTATTATAGGGCCAATTCCAGCTAAAAAACGAGAGTTTTTTTTTGGTACCTTGTAACTACTTTTTAGATGAAAACAAATAAAATACAACGTTAGTATAAGCGTGATGAGTGGGAAAATGAAATATTGACAAAGAGTTGAGATCCTTCGGAGTGGTGTGTTGGTGATCATCTTTGTGCCCGTTAAAGTGCTTAAAATGGCTGTTTTTTCTGCTTGTTCTAGGTATTTTGCGTTTCATTTCCGATCTTTATAGGCGGTTGAGTTTGTCGTAATTTTGCCTGTTTTTCATATTTCTTAATCTAAAGTTCTGGTCTCGAAAGAGTGAATCAATACATGCCTATATGATAATTTTGACGAAAATATATGTGAAATCTAGATTTTGTCTGTGAATATTTTTTGGATGGTTGGTCGTCGATAATACAGTGGTTTTCTGTGGTTGGTTAACTTTATCTTTTAGGGGCACTGCTAGCATCGATTGGTGCTGGTAATCTTTTAGGAACTTTTGTGGTTAGTGGTCTCGGCGGATTAGGAGTTGTCGCTTATTTTAAAGTGTTTTCGTTACAAGGTTGTCTCATTATATTTTAAAGGTCTGCTTTAGAGGCGCCGCAGTCAAGGCGATATTTATAGTTGTAGAGATAGTTAGCTTTAAGTTGTAAGTGAGCTGCGACGGTCGTAACTTTCAGCATTCTGTCGCCGCTCTATTTGTCCGAGCAATAAGCCGAGCCTGCCTCATATGAAAGTAAGCTGTGTTATGGCCAGAAGTGTTAAGTGACGGGGCCGCCGTCCGGCGGCCCCGTCACTTCCTTTGATTTCAGCTGCCCTAGCTCCTAAACATTCTCGTCCTCTTCATCCTCATCGTAATCATAATCATCGCAGCGGTCGTTCAATTTCTCTTGGAGTAATTCAATGTCTAATGCATCAGCCCAATTTTCCGTGCTTTCATCATCAACACTTTGGGCTACAAAATTGCCACAGCGCTTACCTCCTGCCGCGGTTGCTGGCAAGCCATCAAAGCCAGCACCGCCATTGTTTAACGATGCCAGCTCGGCTGTGGGTGGTGGCCCTGCTTCATTTGCCAAGGCTTGGAGGGTGCTGTCGGTATTTATCGTGCGGGTAATGCTGGCGGTAGTGGTTAGTGCGTCTGCGCTTAAGATATAGTTGGCGGCATCCTGGCCAAACAAGGTAATACCCTGTACCGAAACGGGTAAATTGTTGCCCAGCACCTGAGAGAATTGAGCGGTACTGTAGGCCAGGTTGGCTTGGTCGCCAGCGACAATTCCAGTGCTGCCGGCAAAGTTTACAACGGCCCCGGTGGTGTTATCAAACACCTTGTCCTCAGCGTTAATCACAATAGTCACCAATCTAGGTTCAATCAAAGCGATATGCAGACCACTGAGCAGATAGTTTCCATTGCCTAAGTTTAAGTTACTGGTATTGATGGTTTGGGTGCCCACATTTTTACTGGCCAATGTGGCGTTGCCACTTAAACCTAGTTGGTCCTCACCAATAAGGCCGGTGGAGTTTAACAAGTTTATGTTTAATATTGTGCTGCCATCGTAGTCGCGGCTGGCATTGAGTTGAATAGGCTTGGCATTGATTGTGGCGGTATGGCCGCTGCTGGCCAGCACATAATTGCCATTGCCCAAAGTTAAGCTGCCAGTATTAATGGTTTGGCTGCCGGCGTTTTTACTGGCTAGTGTGGAGCTACCGCTGACATTTAGCTGGTCGCTACCAATAAGGCCTGCAGGCGTTAGCAAACTTAAACTCAAACCCGTGGTGCCATCGTAAACACGACTGGCACTGAGTAGAATCTCCTTGGCATTAATCGTGGCTGCGTGGCCGGTGTTGGCCAGTACATAATTACCATTGCCTAAATTTAAGCTGCCGGTATTAATAGTTTGGCTGCCGACGTTTTTATTGGCGAGGGTGGCGCTGCCGCTGACATTTAGCTGATCGCTACCTATTAGGCCTGCAGGCGTTAGCAAACTTAAACTCAAACCCGTGGTGCCATCGTAAGCACGACTGGCACTGAGTTGAATCGCCTTGGCGCTAATTGTGGCGGTGTGGCCGCTGCTGGCCAGCACATAATTGCCATTGCCCAAAATTAAGCTGCCGGTATTAATGGTTTGGCTGCCGGCGTTTTTACTGGCCAAGGTGGTGCTGCCGCTGACATTCAGCTGATCGCTGCCAATAAGGCCCGTGGTGCCCAGTAAGCTTGTATTTAATCCTATGGTGCCGTCATAATCCCGACTGGCGCTAAACGTGATAGTTTTGGCTAATATTTGAAACGTCGCATTATTATTACTGAGAATATCGTAACCCTGCTGGTGGGACCATAAATCGGCAGCGTTGATATTATAGTTGCCAGCATTGGTGTAGCTCGCGGCACTGGAAGAGGCGGCGCTAAATAAGTGGTTGGCCAAGTTATACTGCTGCGCTTGACCGTTGTAAGTTGATTGGGTACTAAGGTTGTTGGCCGAGGCGAGCCTTAAAAAATTACGCAGCAATGGTGCGGTGTGGCCCGCATATATGCGCCAGACTTTACCGCTACCACCAGTGTCGTCAATGTCCCAACCTGAAAAGGTGGCTTGTTCTTGCATTTCAGCACTGGTTTTGCCAAAGCTATTCGCACTGCCTGAGCTGCTGCTTTGGCCGCTGGTGTTTTTGTCCCAGTAACTCGTGTTAACAGAGCTGTGGGAGTCGCCAATTAAGCCGCCGACGTTGATACGTCCAGATACCGCGCCAGAGGCATAGCTGTTACTGACAGTGTTAAAGGACTCGCCAATCAACCCCCCGACCTGGTCATCTCCAGTCACGGCACCGGAAGCATAGGTATTGCTAACTGCGTTAAAGTTTCTGCCTATTAGGCCTCCGGTCATATCATCTCCATTCACTGTACTGCTGGAGTAACTGTTGCTGACCGGGCCACGGTTTAGGCCAATTAATCCACCAACTTCGTCATCTCCAGCCACCGCACCGGTGGCATAGCTGTTGCTGATTGTAGTTCCTAAGTAGGTGTTGCCAGCTAGGCCCCCGATATAATCACCACTTCCCGTTACACTACCGGTAGCATAGCTGTTAAAGACTGCGCCACCTTCGCAGAAGCCAATTAATCCCCCGAGGATACGTCTGCCAGTTACAATGCTCGCGGAATTGCTGCTGCGGACTGTGTTGTTGGAGTAGCCAATTAAGCCCCCGACCGACTCACTTCCATCCACGGTGCCCGTGGTATAGCTGTGTCTAACGGTACCTGCAGAGGAGCCAATTAGCCCTCCAACATTGATTGCCCCTTTAATATTCACCTCTGTTAAACTAATATTCCTGATGCTTGTTGTAGTCCCTGAATACCCGATCAAACCAATATTGTTGTTGCTTGCCCGCAGTATACTTAGCTTGTTAATGGTGTGACCTTGGCCGTTTAGAGAGCCGCTAAATGTACCGCCAGAATCCCCAATAGGCTTAAACCCTTTGCCGCTCTCCCAGGTTGAAGTCACCGCGGCATCAATATCAGCCCCCAGCGCATAGTGGCCCGCTAGATCACCTTGCATGCCTTGCAAGTCGGTACCGGTGGTGCTGCCTTCGGCACCCAGTTCTGTAATCACGGTGTAGTTTATTTGGCTGCCGTCGCTGCCCAGTTGGATGCTAAAATTCTGCCCGGCTTGTAGATTAATCGGGGCATTTACGTGGTACTCAGCGGTATTACCTGCGGCTAAGTTACCTTGGCCATAGTGCAAAATTAGTTTGCCACTGGCACCGCTGGCACTGATGCTTTGGTTAATTTCAATATGACGCTGGGCGTTCAAAGTTAGGGTGTTGTTTGCCGCCCAGCTGACGCTGTCGTTGACAAAAATATCACCGTTGCCACTGCTGTTGCTGCCATTAATGCTTTGTATTTCAACATTATTATTGGCCAGTTGGCTGGACAGAGTTGCGCCGCTGATGTCACCGCCGCTGGCGGCAATGGTGAAGTCATTGGGGTCGATTAGCCATAGGCCATTACCGGTAGCGGCGGCGGTGCTGATATGGCTGTTGGCACCAATGTGAACCTGGTGGCCGCTGGTTTCTATAAACCCACCGCCAGCTTGGGCGCTCTTGGCACTGGCATCTAAGCGACCGTTAACTGTCGTGGTGCCGGCACTCATTCCTGCCAGCAAGATAATCTCGCCGTTGCGCTCGGTTACACTGTTGGCTTCTATCACACCGTCGTGGTTGACCACGCTGGCCAGCAAACTGTCTCTGGCACCGGCGTTCATTAATACCCGGCCGCCTTCGGCTTGAATTAAGCCTTTATTTTCGGCCAGGTTATTGAGGGTGCTTTGGGCTATGTCTAGGCTCAGTAGCTGGTTGCCGGCAAAGCTTAGGTTGACCTCGCTGCCAGCCGCCAAGCTGATATTGCCACCGGTACTTTTGAGCTGGCCATGGTTGCTGACCTGTTCACCAACAAAAGCAATATAACCGCCTTCGTCTGCGTGTATATTGCCTAGGTTTTGTACCAAGCCGCTGGCTTGGCCTTTGCGGAACTGTGCGGTCGAGCCGCTAGCCCCGGTCATGGCCAAGCTAGAAGCGACGATGCCGCCGACATTGACTTGGGCTTGTTTACCAAACAACACGCCATTGGGGTTGACCAGCCACACCTGGCCATTGGCGTTAAGCCGGCCGTGAATTTGGCTGCCGTTGCTGTCGAGGATATGGTTGATGGCCAGGGAGTCGCGGCCGGGTTGAACAAAGTTAACGGTTTCATGGGCGGCTATATTAAAGCTATGCCAATTAAGCGTTAGTTTTTGGCTCTGTTGATTAACTGTAGTGGTATTGTCTTGCTGGCCAACATTGCCAACGCCTTGCTGCACCCCGGTCAATTCTGGCCCGGCAATGGCGAGGCCAGGGGATAAGCTAAGCAGGGCCATAACCCAACTGAGGCGGTTTATACCGCGCCGTTTGTTAATCCGATCGGATTTAACGCCGACCACTTTGTCGCCACTTTTACCGTGGCTCTTGGCCAGCTCTCCCACCGCAATCCAGCAGCGTTTAATTTGGCTCCAAATAAGACGATAACTGTGATTTAAACCCTGGTACATGATGGTAACTTCCTCTGGGGTTGCGCCCCAAGTGATAAGGGAAAACGGTAGCCAGTAAAGCGCTGTAGGCGCCCCCATGCATTAAAAAACACGGCCTATTTGAAACCACAGTAGGCCGCTTTTGCTTTGCGCCAAGGCTTCGGGCTGATTCCCAATAGGGGCGGCGGCAAATAGCTGGCTGTTCCAGCTTTGGTGCTGCCAGCGCAGGCCAATACCGGCACTGGCCAGGCTGATGTGGTTAGCACCGCTCACCTGGGCCCAGCGGTGTTGGTTGATTTGCGCCCGGGCTACATCCACAAAACTGTATAGGGCAAAGCGGCCATAGTCGGTATCGTTTAGGCGGTACTGTAATTCTGTACTTAGCAATACCCCGCTATCGCTAGAGACGCCGCCCACATCATAGCCACGCACGGCGTAGGGCCCGGTGTTGCCGAGTTTTTGCGAAGAATCCAAATTGTCTTGAGCTATTTGAGCTGATACACGCAGTAATATTTCCAGCTGCGGGCTTAAAGCTTGGCGGTGTTGCATATTGAGGTTTATGCGGCTAAAGCCGCCTTGACTATCGGCACTTAGGCGGTCTCGTATCTCAGCTTCGAGGTTGCTAAACTTCAGTTCCCCGGCAGTCAAACTCAGCCTTAGGCTACTGATACTGTCGTCAAACCCGTAATCGCGAATATCGCCGGTCAACGACAAGGTCAGCGTATCGACATTGCGCTTAGTGACAAAGGCACCATTATTGAGTTGGTCATCCAGCGCTTGGCGCTGCAGCTGTACCTCACTGAAGATATTTGAGCCTAAATTTCGCAGCCAATGGTAGCGCCAATACACCGCCAAGGTGCCCGCTTGTCCCTCGGCGTTTAAGTCTTTTAAATTTTCACCAAGGGCATAATCTAAATAATCAAAATGCAGCCCCAGTTGATTGCTGTTATCGCCTACGCCGAGTTCATAATTAATACTGGCCTGGACCATAGGCTTACCGCTGGTGCTTAAATAGGCCGCTAATAAATCACCCTGGCCGAGTAAGTTAGCAAAGTTCAAACTTCCGTTTAGGCGTAAACGATGGGTATAGCGGCTGCCATAATTGTGAATGCTGAGGCTGTGTTTAGGGGCTTGTTCGGTGACGGCTACCCGTAGGTTAGACTGGCCCAAGGATTGACCCGCTCGAATGGCAGTTTTCACGGTGATGCCGGGCACGTCTTGCAGTAATAACATGGCGCGGTTGAGACTTTTTTCTTCGATGGCTTCGCCCGTAGGGGCCTGAGATAAAATTCTATTTAAAAACTGGGTGTTTGCCTGGCTTTGGTTATCAATACTTACCTCACCTAAGCGCGCCTCAATAATCTGCAGCTCTAAGGCGCCATCTTTTATGGTTTGTTGCGGCACTACGGCTCGAGAAAACAAATAACCCCGCTGGCGATATTGCTGGGTAATGTCGTAACACAAAAGTTGTAAGTCGCTCAGAGTAAGCTCTTTATTTTGATAGTCGCTAATAATATGCATTAGATCTGAATCGGGTAACTGCTCATTACCCGCTACCACAATAGTACGCACAAAAAATGGTTTGCTGTCCTTGCCAGGTTGCTGTGCTTGTAATTTGAATAGAGGTTCTTTTTTTAAGCTAGGGGAGGTGAGCGGGGCTTGCTGCTGTTGCAATAAATCACCTGAATCAGGAGGAGTTTGGGCGTCAGCGGCATGGGGTAATAGCGAACAAAATATGGGCAGCATTAGCTTTAGGCCATGCATCCGGGTTGGGCTGGATGAGTTATTACAGAATAGCAACATGAGGAACTCCTGTTTTAATCCCAGCTCTAACTGCGCGTCTCAGCCGCAGTAAGAACCTGTGGTGAAGTCAATAGGGGCTAGCCTAGTGAAAAAGTGATTGGAAGTTCTTACCAGAACCTTGCCGTTACCTTCTCAATTCTTACCGTCAAAAATATCCAATAAAATCAATCGGCTGCGGTTTAAAAAAAGAATGGCAGGGGAAGTCTTGAAAATCGAGTGCGCAGTGGTTAAGAGTGTAGCGACATAATCTTGCTCATTAGGCCGAGGGTAAACGTGATTTTAGTGGTGTCTAGTCGATTTTTTACGACCGAATTTAATTTCACCTGAGTGCAGTTAGATGTAGATTTTTGTAATCAATCGCAACTATATTTAATAATGATTAATGGAAAGCACTAGATCATAGGGCTGACAATCTCATACCTTTACCTCATTTTCTGGGACATTTTCCTAGCTAGGCGAGTTTCGGTTTCGTTGCGAAACCTAAGCCGTTATATTTAATTAGTTAGCTGCCTAGCCATCAATCAAGTAATAATAGAGTTGCGGGTGGTTTTCTCACCATGACCACATTATCTAGCTGGTTTCGCTTGCAGCCAGTCGTTATATAAAGGTGTTTAATGAATCTCGCCGCTACTGATGTAAAGCTTCGACGGATAAGTAATGATGAATTACGACCGCCGTTGTCTAGTCCTTTCTATTTGAACGACCGATTAATTGACCCCAGAACCAATCAACTTTATTTGCATGATGAATCGGTAAGCCTACAACCAAAGTTAATGGAGGTTTTGCTCTACCTTTGTCAGCGCACTGGAGAAATAGTCAGCGGCGAGGCATTAGTGTCAGCCTGTTGGCCCAATCAATACATCAGCGACAATCCGGTACACAAATGTATCGCGCAACTACGCAAAGCCCTAGGTGATAGCTCCCGCAATTCCCTATTCATTAAAACGGTGCCCAGAAAGGGCTATACGATCGTGGCAAAACTTGAAGCTGCAACTGAGCTTCCACTAAGTGATGCGCCAAGTTGGTCCCATGGCTCACCTTATCCAGGTGTAAAACCTTATGGGGAAGAGCATGAGAGTGTTTTTTTTGGCAGAGATCAAGTTGTTTATGAAACCTTACAATGGTTGCAACGTCCATTGCTAAGGAATTTGGACTGGCTTTGTATTCATGCGCCCGAAGGTGCCGGTAAAACCAGTTTGTTACGTGCAGGTTTGTTGCCAGCCGTTAAGCAATTAGTTGATAAGCAAGGCATTGCTTGGCTTAGTTATACGGCTTTAGATTTAAGGGAAGAAAGTGCTGCAAAGCTGCTAGGTTTGTTGGCAGGGAATGGCGCAACACTTGATCGAAATTTGTTATTTTTAGATCACTTTGACCATGTGTTTAGCGAAAGTTGGTCTGACCAAAATCGTAGTGATTTGTGGAGCTCGATCGAATCTATAGATCAATGTGGGAAGTTTAAGCTGGTTACTTTATTGGCCTCTAGCCAGCAGCTGCGCTTAGATCAAGAGTGTCCAGCCGAATTGCATAGAGATGATTACTCGCTGCCGAGTTTCAGTCAGGCCGAAATGTTAGACATTATCCTCAGGCCGATGGTCTCCTGTAATTTACACTATCAATACGATAAAAATAAGCGTGAACAATTGGATCTGCATTTGCTGCAGAATTGGCACGAGTTTAATTTCCCGGTTGGTATAGTTCAGGAAACCCTGCATCTTTTATACCAGGCCCAAGTTGACGGCGAAATTGGTTATCAAGCTTATGACGAGTTAAATGGCTTTATTGGCTGCTTGTGTCGGCGCGCCGACGTTAGCTTGTCGGCTGGCGACAAAAAAAATATCGGTAGATTTAAATCGTTGTTGTACCACTTGCTTTCGCTTAAGGATTCGACTGAAGCTGTCGGCGGTAGCGAAACAGTGCCGGTAGCGATCGCTCAAGAAGTACTTTCTGCGCCTTTGTTGTCAAGCCTTATAAAAAATGGTGTGCTAAGTTTAATTGCAAGCCGTGGTTCGCTAAGAGTGAGGTTTGGCTATGAACTGCTGCTGTATAACTGGTCCATTACGCGAGATTGGATTTCAACTCATTTGCTGGAGCTCTATGCTAGACATGATCTAAAAGTTTTGTGCGAGCGATGGTTGTATCACGATAGGAACTCTGAATTTTTAATTTCATCAAAAGAAGCCTTGCTGAGGTTGAAAGTACTAAGTACTCATTCCCATTTTAGTTTAGGTGACAACGAACTGCTGTTTATTGAGTTGTCGAAAAGCCTCGTAACTAAGCGGTACATCTACCGTGCCGGTTTTACTGCAGTTATGGTGTTTTCAGTGGCGGCGCTGAGCTGGTTAAGTTACAGCCTTAATGATACTGCTCGCGCACTTGAAAAATCCAAGACCAGCGCTGAGAATTTACTGTCATTTGTATTGTATGACCTTGAGGAAAAGCTAACCCCACTGGGAAAAATTGAGCTGCTGGATATGGTGGGAAAAAAGGCATTGCAGTATTTTGAAAACGAAGGAACTCAAAATCTAGATAATGCTTCTCGCGCGCAATGGGTCAAAGCCTTGATTATTCTTGGTGAAGGTCAAGTTAAACGAGGTGATTTGGATCAAGCTAAAATCTACTTTGAAGAGGCCGGTGAATCTTTGGTAATACAGCTGCAGCAATACCCTAATGATGTGGCACTGCTTGAGCAAGCAATGCTAACTCAGTATTGGTTGGGTTATATCCCCTATGATCGATCTAATTACGGTGCCGCCAAGGCTCACTTTAAGCTCTATTTGAACTTTGCTGAAAATCTAATTGCCATCGATTCGGATAATGAAAATTGGATTCTTGAGAGATCCTATGCGCTAAATAATTTGGGTTCGATAGCGTTTAATGAATCAGAGGTTAAGCTTGCTGAGGGTTATTTTTTGGAGTCGTCAAGGCTGAAAAGTTTAGTGTTGGCTAACTCCCCAGGTGACATAGATCTGCAAATAGATGTCGCCGACACTCTATCATGGCTGGCAAGCTCACAGGAACGGATGGGGGACTATAATAAGGCGATAGCAAGCTACCAATTGGCCTTGGACCTTGCCCAGAGAACTCACCTAAAATTCCCGGAAAACATGGATTTCGCAATGGATTTGGCGATCTTGGCCAATCGAGTTGCCTTAAGTTATCACCAGCTTGGTGATAACTTAAGGGCCTTGCGTGAAGCCGAAAAGTCACGGCAGCTTATTGATGACTTGGAAAAAAATGATAGGGAAAATATAGACTACAAGGTGGAGGGTCTGACTAATTATTGGTTGTTAATGAAAGTTCATAACAGCAATGACAATATTGACCTGGCGATGACATATTTCAGTGCAGCCCTAAGCCAGATTGAGAAACTAAAATATATAGACAAGTATTCACATAAGGTCCAGCGTATAGAGGCTAGGTTAAATAAGCAAAAATTTTTAACGATGATTTTTATAAAGGATATGCCCGCTGCCGTGGCTGCTATTAGGCAGTCGATTATTCTAGCTAGGCCATTGGCCAAGAAGTCTGAAGAAGTTGGCTATGTTAGCCGAGTCTATTTATTGGATTATCTGACCTTAGAGTATGTATTGCTAAGAGAGACGAAGCCCAAACATTTGCTGGATGAAATTCGTAATAATTATGATTTTTTGAATGCTAACTTGAAGTCTGAATTTCCGGAGTCGACCATGAAATCGGCTTTTTATCGAGCTAGGCTAATACTGTATGAGCGGGACGGAAAATTTAACCAGGAATCTATAGGTGATTTGATTTCAATTCGTTAAGTGAAAAGAGGAAGTAAAAATGACTGATGAAAATAAAAATGAAATGTATTTAAAAGTCCAAAAGTCTGGCGCTAAACATGCCACAGAGGATAGTCAGGGTTATTCCTTTCAGTACTTTGCAGACCAAGAATGCACAAAACCTATTTCCAGTCCCATTACCGAAGAAGCACGCTCAGATATTGTTGTTAACCTTGTCAATGGTGACAAGGAGGGTGCTAATACAGATTATGTCTTTAAATATGATCCCAAGTATCCAGAGCAAACCTTATTAATAAAAAAACCATCTAATCCGGCCATGAAGTCGAACTTCACTATTGATGCAACGTCTTTAGATGGTAAGAGAATAACCATTATAGATTCCGATACGGAAAGGGGCCTTGCCGATATATCATTATGCGTAACTGAAGCTACGTCAGGGAATACATTTTGGTGTGATCCGCAAGTAAGAAATAAAATTCGTCACTAGCAACATCGCTAGCACTCGGCTAATGCTCGCTAAGGGGGGCTGAGTTTGGTGAGCTTTATGGTGTTAAAACTCATCCTCAGCTTCCTGCATGCGTTCTATTCGGTCTTGCTCTTCTTGCATTACGGCTTTAATTTCTTCCAGTACTGAATCGACGTCGGCGTCTTCGCCATTGTCTTCAAACTCGCCGCTGAGTTGGGTTTCTGGTTTTAATTCGCCTTCCTCGTAGAGGGCCCATATTTCATCGGCATAGCGACTGCTGAGTAGCTCGGGCGCGATATCACCGTAGTAACGACGCATATTGTTGATGTCGCGGGCCAGCATTTCCTTGGCATTGTTATTGGCGGCAGCGTTAACAGCCTGGGGTAGGTCGATAATAACCGGACCATATTCGTCAACCAGGACATTAAACTCGGATAGGTCACCATGGACTAAGCCTTCACATAGCATCAGCTTGATATAGTCCATCATCAGGGTGTGATCTTCGATGGCCTGTTCCACCGGCATGGTGATATCGTCTAAGCGTGGCGCTACTTCGCCGTCACCATCAGTGATCAGCTCCATCAGCAATACGCCGTCGACACAGCCAAAGGTTTCGGGTACGCGCACGCCGGCGCGAGCTAAGCGGCTGAGGGCGTCGACTTCGGCATTTTGCCAAATTTCTTCCTGCTGCTGGCGGCCGTAGTTGGAGCGTTTATCCATGGCGCGGGCGCGGCGGCCGCTGCGAACTTTACGGCCTTCTTGATATTGAGCGGCTTTTTTGAAACTGCGTTTAACCGCATCTTTATATACCTTGGCGCAGCGTATCTGCTCGCCACAGCGAACAATAAAGATATCGGCTTCTTTACCGCTCATCAGGCGGCTTATCACATCATCAATCAAGCCGTCATCAACGAGCGGCTGTAGTCGCTTAGGTGTTTTCATAACATTTACTGCGGTTACTTCTGGGCCCACTGAAATTGGGGCGGTATCTTGAAAACCGCCATTGTTCCAATTTTTGGGCCGAAAATACAGCAATTTGTTTGTCAGCTAGCGCAGTAGGCGCCAACTGGGGGCCGCAATGAACGCGCGGAGGCGGATAAATAGCGCTGTGATTATTAATAATAGACGCTAAACGTCGGCCAGGAAAACCCATTGAACCACAATGATCAGCGCTAAGCAGGCAGACATTAATTGCCAAAATTTTAGCGGGTTGCGCTCTAACAAGGGGGCAGGGCGGTATTTTTGTTGCAAGGATTGATTGGGTTGGTGCAGATCGGTTAGCAATTCAGACAATGCTTGGCAGCGCTTGTCCAGGCGTGGGTGGGTAGCTTTTTGCAGCGCCAGGTCTACCCACAGCGGCAGTGTCGAACGATGACGGAGGGCGGAAGTATACTTCCAATCAGATAAGTTGACTGAGGCGCCTTGCATAGTAGCCCGGCTGTCGTAGGGCAATTTACCGCACAGCATTTCATAGAGAATAATACCGACGGAGAATATATCTGACTGGTGGCTGCCCTGGCTACTTTGGAAGTACTCCGGCGCGGTATAGCCGACTGAACCTACGGGTACCTCGGCGTTGATGGGCGAGCCGATTTCTTCCAGACCATCAACTTGGACTGTGCCAAAATCGATAATACGCAGCTGACCCTGTGGGTCGAGCATTATATTTTCAGGCTTAAGGTCGCGATGCACCATGCTCAGCCGCTGGAAAGCACGCAGGGCGGCAACCAGCTTCTGGGCAATATCCCGAACCTGCTCTAGGCTGGGCTCGGCATTGTCATACATCCATTGGCGCAGGCTTTGACCTTCAATATATTCACACACATGGTAGAGAAAGGGGCTGTTGGCTGGGCGCGGATATATCTTCATCACCCCGGGGTGGTCAATTCTAGCGCCGGCCCAGGCTTCGCGGATAAAACCTTCGAGGTACTGGGCATCATCAGAAAAATTTTCTGAGGGCATTTTTAATACATAGAGCTGCTGGTCCTGTAAGCAGCGGCTAAGGTAAACATGACTGCGGCTGCCGCTGTGGATAATTTGCTCGATCTCATAATGGTCTAACTTGTGGCCAATATTAAGTGCCGGTGGTATGGCTAATTGGGTCAGCTGACGGTGCACTTCATCGATAGCTTGATTGGGTAAGGACACTACCTTGACCAGCAAGCAGCTGAGGTTGTCGTTGCTGCCGCGTTCCAGTGCTTGCTCGACTAGGTTTTTGGCCACAGATTCTAATGACTGGCAGCTCGCCTGCCGTAACTTGTCCTGTTGCTCGCCGAGCATATGTTGTAGTTCGCGCAGGGGCAGGTAATCGTGCACCCCGTCGGTACTGAGCAGTAATATATCACCTTGCTGTAGATCTTCTCGTAGGTAGTCGACTTCGAGCCTACTGTCCATGCCCAGAGCGCGGCTGAGGAACTGCTTGCCGCCGTTATGATACTGGCAGTGATCTTGGGTAAGTTGTTCTAGTTGACCCTCGCGCAAGCGGTAAATACGGCTGTCCCCGGCATGGAAAATATGCGCGGTGTTGGATTTGATTACTGCGGCGCTAAAGGTGGTGACGAGGCCGTTGTGAGGTAAATTGCTAAAGCGGCCCTGTTGATACAGCCAGCTATTGAGTGCGGCCAGTACGCGAGCGGCGGCGGTTTTTACCGGCCAGGAGCTTGGGGTGCTGTAATAATCACTGATAAAGGTGGTGGCACTGGTTTGGCTGGCCTGCTGGGCGTTCTCACTACAGCTGACCCCATCGGCAATACAGGCCACTACGCCTTTCAGATGGCGATTGCCCAATGAGGGCGGTTGCTGGGCCGCAAAGGCGTCTTGATTTTGATCCTTGAGTCCGGCAATGGAGTAGCCGCCGAAACAAACCTCCAGGCCCTGATCAATTTTTTCTGGGCTAGTGGCCGGTGTTGTTTCAGCGCTCATGCAGGCTCCAATTTTTATTTAGCGTAAGTCAATATCGTTGCTAACTTCTGAAAGTAACTGTTCAGATTGCGTTCGAATTGCGCTAGGGCAAGGCGAGAAATGTGAGTTTACATGTGTAAATGATCATTTTTCAACGCGGTCCTAGCGTAAATCGGGCGTGAGCTGAATAGTTACTTATTATGAAACGTCGATTAGCTCTACGCTGCCATCTTCACGTATTTCGGTCATTTGGCCGCTGGGCTCTTCCATGAACAACAAGACAATAAAGCCGAGTATTGCGGTGGCCGCGATCACATAAAAGAAGGTACCGTAATCCACCATCGACAGGACGGTCAAGTAAACCACCGCGCCAACATTGCCGTAGGCTCCAGTCATGCCAGCGATTTGGCCGGTCATGCGGCGTTTGATCAACGGCACTACTGCAAATACCGCGCCCTCTCCAGACTGCACAAAGAAGGAACAAGCCATGGCGGCAACAACCGCTAGCGGTAGGGCCCAGCTGCTATCAACCTGGGCCATGACAAAATAACCAATGGCCAGGCCGGCAGTTAAAATAAGCAGGGTTGGCTTGCGGCCAAAGCGGTCGGACAACCAGCCGCCACCGGGGCGTGACATCAGGTTCATAAAGGCATAGGTTGAGGCGACCATGCCGGCTACCACTGGGCTCAGATCGAAAGTGTCCAAGAAAAACAATGGCAACATGGACACCACCGCTAACTCAGAACCGAAGGTGGCAAAGTACAGAACATTCAACACCGCTACTTGCTTGAATTTATAGCGATGCATAACCGGTACAGGTTTAACAAAAATTTCTTTGTTGACCTTCCAAACTTGGCTGCATTCGTAGATGAAGAGCAACACCAAACCGACATAGATGCAGACGGTGGTGGTTTGGCTAAGCATCTCTACCCCGGCCGGGGATAACTTCCAAGACAGCAGGGCCATGGCCGCGTACATCGGGATTTTCATTACTAGTAGAAGATAAAAGTCGCCCTTGCTGGTGACTTCCATGGCGCCAAGATTTTTCGGCCGAAAATAGGTGGCGCCCTTGGGTGTATCGGTAACGTTGAAGTAAAAGACAAAGGAAAATAACAGGCTCATGGCACCGGTGAGGCCAATAGCATAGCGCCAGCCATCGTCGCCACCGAACCACAGCGCAACAGCAGGCAGGGTGAAGGCTGCAGCTGCCGAGCCAAAATTGCCCCAGCCGCCGTAAACGCCTTCGGCGGTGCCCAGCTCATTATGCGGGAACCACTCAGACACCAAACGAATACCAATAACAAAACCGGCGCCAATAAAGCCCAGCAAAAAACGGGCAACGGCGAGTTGGGTAAAGTCATCGGCAAAGGCAAACATAAAGCAGGGGATGGAGCATATCGCCAATAGACCGGAGTAAACCATGCGCGGGCCGTATTTATCGGTCATCATGCCGATGATAACGCGAGCGGGAATGGTCAGGGCGACGTTTAAAATGAGCAGGGTTTTTATTTCAGCTGAGCTTAGGCCCAAGCTGGCCTTTATAGCTAGCAGCAGGGGGGCAAAGTTAAACCACACTAAAAAGGTGATAAAAAATGCCATCCAACTCATATGGAGGATTTTCATTTTTCCAGTAAAGGAAAAAATATTAAAATTTGTAGCAGACATTAGAACTCCTGCGATCTCGATGAGATCGCTTGCGGGTTAAAAACGACGGTGCGGTTAGTTACTCAAAGCAGTTTAGGCTTGAAGCTGTAACTCGCCCTGGTGCACTCGCACGGGGTAGGTTTTAATTCGCTGGCTTGCGTCTTCTACACACTCGCCGGTATCCAGGCAGAAGTGCTGTTTATAAAGAGGTGAGGCCACCACAACCTTGTCGCCGATAGAACCAATAATTCCGCGACTTAAGACATTGGCTTCACCAAAGGGGTCAAAGTTTGAAACGGCATAGACCTTGTCGCTGACACTGTCGCGAAAGATGGCAACCTGTTGGTTTTGATGCAGGGCACAAACCCCGGAGCCCGGTGTAAGGTCCTCTGATTTGCAAACAGTAATCCAATTATTACTCATGATGTACTCCAAAAATTTAAATCTATTACATTGCCAATAGCGCTGTGGCTAACAAGGGCTGCGGGGTTTGCCCGCAGCCGCTACTATAATTGTTAGGCGATCTCTATCGCTTGTACACGCTCGCTTTTGCTGGCTGGACGACGCTGCTCGCGCTCTTCCACAAACTGCAAATTATCATCGGCTTGGTCGGAATTAATAAAGTGACTGAAACGTTTTAGCTTTTCTGGGTCTTCAATGGTGGTTTTCCATTCACATTGATAGTTACCCAAGCTGGCCGCCATTTCGGATTCAAGCTCTTGCGCTAAGTTAAGTTTGTCGTCGATCACAACCGAGCGGACGTAGTCCAGGCCACCTTCGAGGTTTTCCAGCCATACCGAGGTACGCTGGAGGCGATCGGCGGTGCGAATATACAACATCAAAAAACGGTCGATGTATTTAATTAAGGTTTCTTTGTCTAAGTCGGTGGCAAATAGGTCGGCATGGCGCGGACGCATGCCGCCGTTGCCACAAACATACATATTCCAGCCATTTTCAGTGGCGATGATACCAACGTCTTTACACTGTGCCTCGGCGCATTCGCGGGTACAGCCAGACACTCCGAACTTGATTTTATGGGGTGAGCGTAGGCCCTTGTAACGGTCTTCAACCTCAATCGCAAGACCGGCAGAATCATCCACGCCATAGCGGCACCAGGTGCTGCCGACACAGGACTTAACGGTACGTAAAGACTTGCCGTAGGCGTGGCCGGTTTCAAAGCCAGCATCGACCAAGGTTTTCCAGATGGCGGGTAGCTCGTGCAGCTGGGCGCCAAATAAATCGATACGCTGGCCGCCGGTAACCTTGGTGTACAGGTCATATTCTTTGGCCACTTGGCCTAAGACAATCAACTTGTCTGGGGTGATCTCGCCACCTGCCACCCGCGGTACGATAGAGTAGGTGCCGTCTTTTTGCATATTGCCTAGGAAGATATCATTAGTGTCCTGCAGGCCTAGGTGCTCATCGCTGAGGATATAGTCATTCCAAAACGAGGCTAGGATAGAGCCCACGGTGGGCTTACAAATTTCACAACCATGGCCTTTACCATGGCTTGCAAGAAGCTCGGCAAAGGTGCGAATTTTTTTGACCCGAACAATATCGGCCAGCTCTTTACGCGAATAGGCAAAGTGCTCACACAGGTCGTTATTAACTTCGACGCCGAGGCTGAGTAATTCAGCGTCCATAACCTGCTTAACTAAGGCGGTGCAGCCGCCGCAGCCGGTCGAGGCTTCGGTGACCGCTTTTACGCCGGCCATATCCATAGCGCCATTTTGTACCGCGGCACAAATGTCACCTTTGCTGACATCTAAACACGAACAAATTTGCGCGGTGTCGGGCAGGGCATCGACACCGAGGCCAGCGGAAGCTTCACCATCAAGGGCGGGTAGAATTAATACCTCGGGGTTTTCAGGCAGGTCCATATCATTAAGCTTGTACTGCAATAGGCCGCCATAGCTCTCGCTATCACCAACCAGTACTGCGCCCAATAGTTTGCTGCCATCCTCATTAACGACCAGGCGTTTATAAACTTCCTTGCACTCATCATTATAAGAATAGGTTTTTGAGCCTGGCGTTTGGCCGTGGGCATCACCAATGCTGGCTACTTCAACCCCTAGCAGTTTTAGCTTGGTGCTCATATCGGCGCCAGTAAACTGTTCGGCACTGGCCTTGTCGTCATCAGCTGCGCAAATGTGCTGGGCGGCAACCTTGGCCATTTGATAGCCCGGTGCAACCAAGCCATATATACGGCCTTCCCACAGGGCACATTCGCCGATGGCATAAACATCGTCAGCCGAGGTCAGGCAGTTATTGTTAACCACGATGCCGCCGCGCTCGCCAATGTCTAGACCAAAGCTGCGAGCCAATTCATCCTGGGGACGAATACCCGCCGAGAATAAAATCATATCGGTTTCAAGTACGCTGCCGTCGGCAAATTCCATCTTGTAGCGGCATTCTTCACCGGCACTGATGGTCTTGGTGTTTTTCTCGGTGTGAATTTTCACACCCAGGTTTTCAATTTTGCTGCGCAGTAACTGACCGCCACCCTGATCCAGCTGTACCGCCATCAAGCGTGGCGCAAACTCTACTACATGAGTTTCAAGGCCGAGGTTGGTTAAGGCATTGGCCGCCTCCAAACCAAGCAGGCCGCCGCCAACAACCACACCAATCTTACTCTGCTCGGCAGAGCCTTTAATGAGGTCAAGATCGTCAATGGTGCGGTACACCTGGCAGTGCTCTTGGTCGCCGCCGGGAATCGGTGGTACAAAGGGGGTGGAGCCTGTTGCCAATACCAGCTTGTCATAAGCTTCTTTACGGCCTTTGGCGGTAACAACAAACTTTTCTGCGGTGTTGATCTCGACCACCTTGTCGGACAGCACATAGTTAATGCCGTTGCTTTGATAATAGGCTTCATCGGTCAAGGCCAGGTCGGACTCGCTGGCACCGGTGAAATAGCTGCTCAGCTGAACTCGGTCATAGGCCAGGCGTGATTCCTCTGAAAAGGTCACAATGTCAAAGCTGGCACTGTCCTGCTGTAACAAGTTATCAATAAACTTATGTCCAACCATGCCATTGCCAACGACTATAATGCGTTGTTTTTTCATTTTAAAACCTCGGTGCTATCAAGCTAATCGTGAATTTGTTTAAGTGACGAAACTTAGCGGCTCGCCTGTTTTGATTCTGCTATTTTTGACTCGAATAATGCTGTTGCATCGTTATTTTTCTGTGGTTTAAACCAGGCCAGTTGCTCGGCTAAAGAAACCACTTTGCCCACTACGATCAATGCCGGAGCGGAAACGTTTTCATTTATCACTAATTCCGCTAGCTGGTTTAACTCGCCGCAAATCAGGCGCTGCTGCTCGGTACTGCCATTTTCAATGATGGCGACTTCGATACTTGGCGCCATGCCGGCGGCCAATAATTTTTCTTGGATGGTGGCGGCCTTGGCAATGCCCATGTAAAAAACTAGGGTTAGACCGCTGTGGGCCAGCCCGGGCCAATCTAGGTTTAGGTCTTTTTCACCGTGGGCGGTAACAAAAGTACAGCCCTGAGCCAGGCCGCGATGGGTCAGCGGTATGCCCGCGTAACTGGTGCAAGCCGAAGCGGCGGTAATGCCCGGGACAATATCAACTTTGATACCGTGTTCTTTCAGCAGTAACATTTCTTCGGCGCCGCGACCAAAAACAAAGGCGTCGCCACCTTTAAGCCGGCAGACATTGAGGCCTTGCTTGGCCTTCTCTATCAACAGGCGATTGATTTGGTCTTGGTTCATGCTGTGATTGTTTTTTGCTTTGCCGACATACTGAGTCGGTGTATGAGCTGGAAATAATTGACATATTTCAGCACTCACTAGGCGGTCATAAACAATGTAGTCGGCCTGCTCGATGTTGCGTAGTGCCTTTACGGTCAACAGGTCGGCATCTCCGGGGCCGGCGCCGACTAGGCTTACGCTACCCAGTGGCGTTTGTTGTTTGGTGCTGGCGCTGCTCAGTGCGGTTACGCTCACGGACTTACCTCGGTTTCTTTTCTAATACGCCAAGTGAATGCGATAAGCACACAGCAAGACGGGCTACCATGGCCTAGAGCAAGGATGGTGCCAATCATTCCACGGCACGGTAATTTTTCTACAGGCCTAGCTTGAGGGGGAGCTTAGTCCTGGCGGCTGATGGTCTGTGAGTGAAAGTTGTTACTATTTAGCACAGTTCTGGCGCAGTAACGCCCCGAGATAACGCACTGTTGGAATCCTTGTTGCGCTAATGATAATTGTTATTATTAGCGTGGGCTGAGCTGAGCAAAGCTAATCGTGGCTTTGCTGGCAATTGCCTATTTTTTCAATTATTTGTGTGTTGGTTCGATTCTTGCGAGTAGCTCTTTAAAGCAATGCACAGTCATTGCCAAAATTGAGTCATAAGGTAAGTTTGATATGTTGTTTGGCCGTAAGAATCGCAAGCCCATTGTAATACCGGAAAAAAAAGTAAAAGAATGGAAATATTCGGTTTGTAATTACTGCTCCACCGGCTGCTCAATTGAGATTGGTTTGGATGAAGAAGGCAAGGTGGTTACCAGTCGTGGTCACGCCGGCGCCGATGTTAACCGAGGTAAGCTTTGTATTAAGGGCCTTACCGAGACCGAGCTGTTTGACTCCAGTGGTCGTGGCGACGAGCCTTTAATTCGCCAGCGTTTCCATGAAGAATTTGAAACTTGCAGCTGGGACCACGCCTTAGACCACACGGCGGCCAAAATTAAAGAGATCCAGGGTAAATACGGCCGCGATTCATTTGCCGTCGTTTCCACTGGCCAGTTGATGACCGAAGAGTTTTATACCTTGGGTAAGCTAACCCGCGGCTGTATCGGTACCAACAACTACGATGGCAATACTACTCTGTGCATGGCCTCGGCCGTGTCGGGTTATAAGCGCTCGTTTGGTTCCGATGGCCCACCCGGTTGTTATGCTGATTTCGAGCATACCGATTGTCTGATGGCCTTTGGTTCTAATTTGCCCGAACAACACCCGATTATTTATTGGCGGTTAAAGGAAGCTCTAGAAAAGCGTAGCTTTCCTTTAATTGTGGTTGACCCAAGGGTGACTATGCTGGCGCAGTTTGCCGATATCCACCTGCCCATTACTCCGGGTACCGACTGTATTTTAATCAACTCTATGTTGCAGGTGATTTTCACCGAAAACCTGCAAGATCAGTCCTATATTGATGCCCATACCAATGGCTTTGCCGAGTTAAAAGAACTGGTAATGAGGCCTGAATATGACCCGCGTCGCGCCCAGCATACCTGTGGTATCGATGAGGATCGTATACGCATGGTGGCCAGAATATACGCCAAGGCCGGTGCCGCCATGTCGATTTGGACCATGGGCATCAACCAGAGTACCCACGGTTCTGACGGCGTTGCCAATATCAACAACTTAAATTTGATCACCGGTAATATTGGCAAGCCTGGTGGCACCAGCTTGTCGATTACTGGCCAGTGCAATGCCATGGGCACCCGCGAGTGGTCTTCCTGTTCGGGTTTGCCGGGTTATCGCTATTTAGAAAATGACAACGATCGTCAAGAAATAGCCGATTACTGGGGTATCGACCCAGAATTCTTCCCCAAAAAACGTGGCCTGGCGCAAACCGATATCTTCCCGGCGATTGAAACCGGTGAAATTAAAGGCATGTGGCTGGTCGCTACCAACCCCATGACCTCCATGCCCGATACCGCGCGCATTCGCAAGGCACTAGAGAAACTGGACTTTTTAGTGGTGCAGGATTGTTACCGCGATGTGGAAACCAATCAATATTCCCACGTTTATTTCCCGGCAGCAGTTTGGGCCGAGAAGGAAGGCTGCCATACCAATACCGAGCGCCGGGTTAATGTAACCCGCAATGCACTGCCGCCGTACGCTAATTCAAAATCAGATTTTTGGGTGTTCAATCAAATGGCCAAGCGTTTTGACAACGGCCAAAAAATTCACTTCCCGCAGACGCCAGAGGGCGCCTTTGATGAAATGAAACACTTATCTAAGGGCGAAGGTCGAACCTTGGATATCTCAGGTATGAGCTATGACAAAATAGAAGCTGCTCGGGGCATACAATGGCCGCTGCGCGACACCGATGAAGGTTTGCAAGGCGAGCCTCGCTTATATACCGATGGTCGTTTCCAAACCCCCAGTGGCCGCGCCAATTTGATCTGTGTCGATTATGTTGAGAATAACGAGCGCCCCTGTGAACAATATCCCTTCTGGTTGAACAGCGGCCGCTTGGTAGAGCATTTCCACACCCGCACTCGTACCGGTAAGGTCGGCAACTGCAATAAATTCAGCCCCACGCCGTTTATGGAAATGAACCCCGATGCGGCGGAAGAGCTGGGTATTGGTCACCAGCAATATGTGCGGCTGACTTCTCGCCGCGGTGATGCGGTGGTGATGGTGCAGCTGACTCAGCGAGTAGCGCGCAACGCAGTATTTATTCCGTTCCACTTTCACGACTGTGTAAACCGCTTAACCTTGGGGCTGTTGGATCCCTATTCGCGTCAGCCGGCCTTTAAACAGGCTTCGGTACGAATTGAATTGATCGACCAAGATGAGGCGGCCCGGCTTAATGTTGAGCGCCGCGATTATTAATCGCCTTAATTGTTAGCGTGATTAGTTTTTCGTTGTTAAAAGAATTTATAAATAGGATGTACCGTGTCAAATTTAGTCGATAAGCCAAACTCTTCAGTCGCTGGTGAGCAAACGCCCCAGGCCGATGGCAGCAGCATATGGGAAATTCGCACCGAAGAACGCCCCTATGCCTTCTTGCCGGATACCGAAATTCAAGATGAAAATCGTTACGGGCAGAAAATTGATTTGGTAGAATTAAGTGGCCTGCCCGAAGATCGGTCGATGTTTATCAATGACAATCCGGAAGTGGGTTGCAACCCCAACCGAAATAAACAACACGGTTTTTTCTTTACCGCCGATAACTGTATTGGCTGCCACGCCTGTGAAGCGGCCTGCAGTGAGAAAAACGAAAACCCGGCGCATCTGGCCTTTCGCTCGGTGGGTTATGTAGAGGGCGGTAGCTACCCGGCCTACCAGCGCATGAATATTTCCATGGCGTGTAACCATTGTGATGATCCGGTCTGCCTAAAAGGTTGCCCAACCGGCGCCTATACCAAGCACGCCGAATATGGCGCCGTATTACAAGACCCAGAAACCTGTTTTGGTTGTGGTTATTGCACCTGGGTATGCCCCTACAACGCACCGCAGTTAGACCCGGTTAAAAAGCAGGTGTCTAAATGTAATATGTGTGTCGATCGTTTGGAAGTAGGCCTCAAGCCCGCTTGTGTATCGGCGTGTTTGGGTAACGCTTTGGACTTTGGCGTGATTGAAAATACCCCTGAGAACCGCGAGCAGGCCAAGACCCAGATTCCTGGTTTTCCAGACCCCAGCATTACCCACCCCAATATTCGTTTTCAACAGACTAAAACTCTGCCCGAAAACATGACCCGTACCGATTCGATGCCGGTTAAATACCATAAAGATGAACAGGGTGAATATAAGCCCGTGGTCGATCCTAAAAAAGGTCGAGCCAAACATTGGAACCTGGCGCGTTTAAATTCCAGGGAAAACCCTTTAGTTATCTTCACCCTGTTAATGCAGGCGGTGATGGGTGTATTTACGCTGTTCTATGTGGCCAAGCTGTTTAACTTCGCGCCGTTGCTCGCCGTTGCGGATGGCGTCGCCTACGCACCGCTGATGATCGTTTGTTTGGTTATCGGTGGTTTGGGTAACGTTATGTCGGCTATGCACCTGGGTAAGCCCAAGCGTTTTTATCGTGGTTTTAATAATTTGCGTCATTCACCTATGGGGCGTGAAATTTTAGGTGTAGCGGGTTTTATGGCCGGTTTGGGTTTGCATACTTTGTTTGTGCTGCCGGCCAATGTTATTTTCCAAGATTTATTTTTGGCTGTGTTGGGCCTGCCTATTACCGCTATCATCAGCATCGAGCTTAGCCAAACTATTGCGCTGGTCTTCTCTACTCTGGCGGTTAGTTTTGGATTGTTCGCGCTCTACTATATGACCCGTTGTTACCGCATCAAGGCCCGGCCGTTTTGGAACCACTACCAGGTTAGCACCGCGTTTGTCGGTAGCTTTTTAAGCCTAGGTGCCATCTTAGGTGCCGTTGTTGTGGTTGCAAATGGAATGGTGTTTGAGCTTGACTACCGTGCCGGTCTAGCTGTCTTTGGGGTAATTTTGGCGGCCGGTATTGCCCTTGAGGCGTTGGGGCATATAGGCCACGCACGGGATATGAATGCCGCCGAGCATGAAGGTGCCGCGGCTCACTATATTCAGTCCACGACTTTCGGTAAAACCTATATTTTACGCAATTGTTTGCTCGGTTTAAGTTTGTTGGCTGCGCTGGCATTGCTGCTCACCGCCTGGACCGGACCGCTGGCCCTGGTTGCTTGGTCGCTGGTAGCACTGACGGCCATGACCAGTAGCATTATCAGCCGTACGCTGTTTTATATATTGGTTATCCCGACCACCATGCCCGGTGCTTTCTTCTGGAAAAACAAAGGTTTTGAGCAGCACGCCCGTGATATCGGTTTAGCCAATATGCCGCAAGTTGGTGTGGTGCCAGACGCGCATTAATTTCCTGGAGAATAATAGTTTCCGAGTTGGAGAGAATATAAGTGCTCATAGGAACGGGCACCACAGCTCAAAACGAATTATTGACGCTAGCACAATGCAGGCTTAGTTCTGGGGTTTTGTTTTCCAGACTCTAGGAGACAGGAGTCGACGTGAAGCCTACATGGATGTATTCACCGGCGTGTCTGGAAAATAAAACGCCAGAGCTAAGCCGTATTGGAATTACAACGCTCAAAGCATCCTGCTATTAGGTTTCGTTGGTAAGGTCAGCGGCAATAATCCGGGCCGCCAGTGTGGTTTGTATTGCTGCCGGTCGCACGCAGCCCAGTGTTGGCGGCGGCCGGGTCACTCGCTACTCCGCTCAAACAGTCCTCGCCTAAAAACGCCGCCAACACTGAGCCGCTAAAAGCGCGCCCTGATTGGCTGCAATTCAAACCACACTGCCGGCCCTAGCAGCGTAGATGGAAGTGAGTGCGCTACCTCAGCTTGGGCATTCAATCCTAAACGCAACCACGATGCAGGCTTAGATCTGGGGTTTTGTTTTCCAGACTCTAGGAGACAGGAGTCGACGTGAAGCCTACATGGATGTATTCACCGGCGTGTCTGGAAAATAAAACGCCAGAGCTAAGCCGAAAAAGAATCCAAACGTTCAAGCTAGGTGATAATGATCCGGGCCGCCAGTGTGGTTTGTATTGCTGCCGGTCGCACGCAGCTCAGTGTTGGCGGCGGCCGGGTCACTCGCTACTCCGCTCAAACAGTCCTCGCCTAAAAACGCCGCCAACACTGAGCCTGCCATTATCCGCTCATCCTGAGCTCGTCGAAGGACCTGATTGGCTGCAAAGCTACCGCTCCTGCTCACGCGCCTTACCTACGTCCTGTAGGCAAAGCTACCGCTCCTGCTCACGCGCCTTACCTGCGTCCTGTAGGCAAAGCTACCGCTCCTGCTCACGCGCCTTACCTACGTCCTGTAGGCAATTCAAACCACACTGCCGGCCCTAGCCTTAGCGGAAGAGTTTAGATCTAAACGCTAGCACGATGTAGGTTTAGATCTGGGGTTTTGTTTTCCAGACTCTAGGAGACAGGAGTCGACGTGAAGCCCCCAGGGAGGGGTTTACGGCGTGTCTGGAAAATAAAACGCCAGAGCTAAGCCGGAAAAGAATCCAAACGTTCAAGCTAGGTGATAATGATCCGGGCCGCCGGGGTGGTTTATATTGCTGCCGGTCGCACGCAGCTCAGTATTGGCGGCGGCTGCGGAACTCGCTACGTCGCTCAAACAGTCCTCGCCTAAAAGCGCCGCCAACACTGAGCCGCTAAAACGCGCCCTGACTGGCTGCAATACAAACCACCCAGCCGGCCCTAGCCTTAGCGGAAGAGTTTAGATCTAAACGCTAGCTCGATGCAGGCTTAGATCTGGGGTTTTGTTTTCCAGACTCTGAGAGACAGGAGTCGACATGAAGCCTCCAGGGACGGATTCACGGCGTGTCTGGAAAATAAAACGCCAGAACTAAGCCGAATTAGAATCTGATTACTTGGGTATAGCTTAAATATACGTTGGCTTTTTATGGAATGGGTTCGATTCGGCTCTCATTCCCCACTTGTCTCCAGCCGGGTAGTGAATGGCCTTGACCTTGATCCCCAAACTTGCCAAACTACTGGATAAATTCACAGTATGGTTTGACGTGTGGCGGCAACAATACGAATCTTGGGTATTGACCCGGGCTCTTTAAAAACCGGTTTTGGCGTGGTCGATGTGGCTGGGTCTAAAACTGGCTACGTCTCATCCGGGGTTATTCGTCTGCCGGCCCAAGCAACCCTGCCTGCGCGTTTGAAAATCATTTTTGACTCCATGCTCGAAGTTATCGATGAATATAAACCCGATGAAATTGCGGTGGAAAACGTGTTTATGGCCAAGTCGGCCGGCTCCGCGTTAAAGCTGGGGCAGGCTCGGGGGGCTGCTATCGTGGCCGGGACCTTTCGTGATATACCCATTGCCGAGTACGAGGCCAAAAAAGTTAAACAATCGGTAGTAGGCAGCGGCGCAGCCGATAAGCTACAGGTACAGCATATGGTCAAGATTCTGCTCAAACTCTCGGCCACGCCACAGGAAGATGCCGCCGATGCATTAGCGGTGGCGCTATGCCACGTTAATACCCGTAACCATATGATGAAAGTCAGCGACGCTCGCCAATATCGGCGTGGCCGCATAGTGTAAGCCAAAGGAAAAATATGATTGGTCGAATAGCCGGTAAATTATTGGAAAAACAAAGCCCCTGGCTGCTGGTCGATGTCGGCGGGGTAGCTTATGAAATGCAGGTGCCCATGACCAGCATATACCGTTTGGGTGACGTCGGTACTGAGGTGGTATTACATACCCATGTGGCCGTTAGTGAAACCTCGCAGCAGCTGTTTGGTTTTGCACAAAAAAGTGATCGCGAGCTGTTTCGTATCTTGATTAAAATAAATGGGGTTGGCCCCAAAATGGCTTTGGCCATTATGTCGGGCATGGAAGCGAGCGACCTGGTGCGTTGCGTTATGGAAGATAATGCTGCGGCCCTGGTTAAGGTCCCTGGGGTCGGTAAAAAAACCGCCGAGCGTTTATTGATTGAATTGCGCGATAAATTGAAAAACTGGGAAATGCCAACCCTGCCACTGGCAGAGTTGGAAGCGGCCAGTGCGCCCAAGGTGGCTGCCGCCTCGGCGGAAGAGGCCGAGAGCGCATTGATTTCCCTGGGTTACAAGCCCACCGAGGCCACTAAAATGGTCGCCGCCGTGGTGAAAAAATACGCCGCCGATATTTCCAGCAGCGAAGACCTCATTCGGTTATCGCTTAAAAGCATGGTGGCCTGAAGCTAAAGCCGCGCTGATTGGTCTGTAGATGAGTTCAGGCCGGCGCATTACTTGCCAACTGAAGGTCGAGCGGGTAGGTAGCGGCCATAACCCATCTCCTTGCCCAGTGCGGCACAGGGTTCGCCGTTGTCCGCGGCCAGCTTGCCGTTTATCATCACCTGCGATACTAGGCCTGGGTTGCGGTTAACCAAGCGCTGTAGGCCAAAGTTTTCCATATCGTCCCAGTGCACCTGCTCCAGGTCTTGGTCAAACTTGCTGGGATCAATAATGACAATGTCGGCGCGATCGCCTTCGCGTATTTTCCCGGCGTCTATATCAAACCAGTCGGCTTGTTCGCCGGTCACCCGCCAGATAGCTTTTTCGATATTCAAAAAATTATCGCCCTCATCGTTTGCCTCTTTCACTAGCTGCAACATACGTAACGGCAAGTTATAGAAGGCCATATTGCGGATATGGGCACCGGCGTCGCTAAAGGTAATTAAGGCATTGGGCTCCGCCACCATTTTTTTCAGCACCTGTTTACGGTGGTTGCCAACCACGGTGTACCAACGCAGTTTTCTACCAAACTCCACCACTAGATCAAGGAATAGATCGACCACATGAATGCCGCGCTGCTTGGCAATAGTGTCAAAGTCTTTACCCACAAGAGATTCATCGGGGCAGCCAATAATTTTTGCGTCGCTAAAATCACGCTGCCACACTTTTGCGCTCAGTTTCTTGCCGTAAAATTTTCTGAAGTTGCGGCGATAAGCTTCATCTTTAAGTAATTCGTTGCGTTCTATTTCATTTTTTAAGTCTAGCGCTAATTCACCGGCGCCAAACTCTTCAAAAAACACAACATCTATACCGTCGGCATAAACAGTGAATGGCGTAGGTAATACCTGCCAGCGAAAGTCACCGCCAAAAAAGTTGGTGAACTTGGATGCCAGTTTCGCTAGGTTGCGTAAATAGGCGCTGCCCTTAAGGTCCATTTGGCTGATTAGAGTCGTTTTTAAGGGCTGCTTTATCCAGCCTAAACATTCGCCTACGTATTGGAATATTTGCAGCGGCCTAGAGGCATCAGGTGCACCTTGGTGGACGCGATCATATTGGCGTAATAGCTTATTCAGGCGGGCTATTTCTGACCAGTCGGCGTAGGTACTGGGTAGGCTTTTTGACCATTCCCGGTCACCGTCAATCTTGTCCCAAAGCAAACACATGGTCGATAGCCCGAGAAAGCCCGCCTGCAGAGCTTGCTCCAATACTTGTTCCATCGCTTGCATTTCGGTTTCGGTCGGAGTGATATTCTTATCAGTAGCGCGGCTCAAACCCATAACGCTCACCCGTAAGTCGCTGTGGCCCAACATACTGACAACGTTTGGCCCTAGCGGCAGTTGGGCAAGGTGTTTTATCCATTGCGGCGCGGTAGACCAGGTTTTGTGTTGTTGCAAAATTGGCAATACTTTTTCTCTGGGTACGGTTTCTACCCGAGTGAAGATATCAGAAGCATCTTCGGCATCGCTGCACACCATGCTCAGCGAGCAACTGCCCACTAATATAGTGGTAACGCCATGGCGTACCGATTCCGATAGGCTGGGGCTCACCAGCAGTTCGGCGTCATAATGAGTGTGGGTATCGATAAATCCGGGTGTGACCCATTTGCGGTTAGCATCGATAACGCTGGCAGCCAGTTGGTGATCAATCGGCTCGGGCGTGACCTTGACGATAGTGCCGTCTTTAACGGCGATATTCTGCAGCGATGATGGCTGGCCGGTACCATCAAAATAGCGGCCGTTCTCAATTATTATATCGTACAGCATTATGACGCTCTCCTTTGACTAGCCTATAGCATGCTGAAGTCCGAACAAATAAACTTGTCATTTTATGACAGAAGCGTTATTTTTTATGCTCTTTTACGTTTGGATGCGCCATGACGCCTGAGCTTCAAATTTCAACTAGAGCGTTGAATCAATTAGATCGGGTGATTGCAAATAGGGGGGGTGAGCCCGAGCGCCTGCTGTCGCGCTATGGGCTCGACATTCAAGCCTTGTCGGATAGCGCCCAGAGCATGAGTGTTAACGACTTTAATCAGCTGCTAAACGAATGTTCTGCTGAACTGAACGCGCCGGACCTGGGGATGACTGTCGGTGCGATGCAAGAGCTCGAAATGTTGGGGCCGCTAGGGGTGTTATTGGGCAACTGTAACTCCACCGCTGAGGTCATCAACGCCATCCACCTATATTTGGTTTGCCACAACCAATCAGAGCACTGGCAGTTCACCGAATACGATCGAGTGATTGTGGTTCAGCGTTTTGACAGTCTAGATTCTATGTCCGACACCAGGCAATACAAGGAGCTGGCGATAACGGCCTGTTATTGGCTGAGTCGGCGGCTGTTTGGCAGTGGCAGGTTTATCGAATGGGTCGAACTAAGTCATGCGCCCATGGCGGCATTGCCTCGCTATGCCGATATTTTTTCTTGCCAGTTGATGTTTAATCGGGAGAGGGATGCCTTGGTACTTAACAAGGCTGCACTTGAGGTGGATTTAGGTAAGTCTATCTTGAGCTTAAAGGCGGACGCCCTAAGGCGTTTGCAGCTTGCGAAAAATAGTAAAAGGCGAAGCGTTGTGCAGCAGGTAGAGTTGCTTATTGAGCAGCATTTAACGTCGCGACCTGTGACGCTCGACCTAGTTGCCGATGAAATGAAGTTACAGAAACGGACCCTGCAGCGAATGTTGCAAAAACAAGGCGTGGTATTTAGAGACCTGCTTAATAACATCAAGCATAAAAATGCCTGTTGGTATCTACGCTCCAACGTTATGGCTATAACTCAAATAGCCGAGTTACTGGGTTATACCGATTTAGGCAATTTCTCCCGCGCCTTCGCTAAAAAGTCCGGCTGCTCGCCGAGGCAATGGCGAGCGCAGCACGCTGATATTACTTAGTGCCCGCCAGACACGCAGCTTATGATCTCTATTGCACGAATGTCAGCTTGAGCGGATGCCTGCTAAGCGGTGCTTCGATACGCTCTAGCAAAACTTCCTCCACCGCGACGCCATTCCAATCTTTAGTCTAGTTCGCACTGTTCAGTAGATAGCGAATGAGTCTGTTTTTCCTCGCTAAAACTGGCATAATCCGGGCTCGAAAATCCATCGCAGTGATAACAGTCGTCATTAGAATACGAGACCATAGCAATGCAACCATCCGTAAAACCACAAAATCCTAATTTCTCCTCTGGCCCTTGCAGCAAGCGCCCTGGCTATGATGTCAGCGCCCTAGATCTGGCCACCTTGGGTCGTTCGCACCGCTCCAGCCTTGGCAAGGCTGCCCTGTTGCAGGCCTGTGAACAGACCGCCGAATTATTGGGCTTACCTGAAGGTTATCGAGTCGGTGTTGTGCCTGCCTCGGATACTGGCGCGGTAGAAATGGCCTTATGGTCAATGCTAGGTGCTCGTCCAGTTGATGTCATGCACTGGGAATCGTTTGGTTCTGGCTGGTATAGCGATATTAGCAAGCAGCTGAAACTGGCTGATGCCCGCTCATTGTCGGCCGAATATGGCCAGCTACCCGACCTAGACCAGGTTAATTTTGACAATGATGTGGTCTTCACCTGGAATGGCACCACTTCTGGCGTCAAGGTGCCCAATGGTGATTGGATCGCCGATGATCGTCAGGGTTTAACCATTTGTGATGCCACCTCGGCGGTTTTCGCCATGGACATGCCCTGGGAAAAGTTAGACGTGGTGAGCTTCTCTTGGCAGAAAGTGTTGGGGGGCGAAGGCGCCCACGGCATGTTGATCCTTGGTCCGCGGGCGGTAGAACGCTTAGAAAGCTACACCCCGGCTTGGCCACTGCCTAAAATATTCCGTATGACCAAGGGCGGCAAATTGATTGAAGGCATCTTTAAGGGCGCCACCATCAATACCCCATCAATGCTTTGTGTAGCGGATTATCTGGACGCCCTCAATTGGGTTGAATCCATAGGCGGGGTTAAGGCGGCTATTGCCAAGTCCGAAGCCAATCTGGCGGTAGTGCAGCAGTTTGTTGCCAAGCATGACTGGATTCAGTTCTTAGCGCAGCAACCAAGCCAGCTTTCTAATACCAGTATTTGCCTAACTTTGGACGCCAGTGCCGAGCAAGTTAAAGCCTTGGTTAAATTATTAGACCAGCACGGGGTAGCCTACGATATCGGCGCCTATCGCGATGCGCCTGATGGTTTGCGACTCTGGGGCGGCGCCACGGTTGAGCAAACCGATCTCGAGGCGTTGATGCCCTGGATTGAATGGGCTTACCAGCAGGTTACGCAAGCTTAATATGGTATATCAATGCCCATCGGCAGGATAAAAGTACTGGATTGTCGCGAGCTTAGTACTTTGTAGGTTCGAGCTTGGGGTTTTGTTTTCTAGACTCTCTAAGACAGGACGTCGAAGCGAAGCTCCCAGGGACGGGTTTACAGCGGGTCTAGAAAATAAAACGCCAAGATTGAACCGGCTAAAGAAATTGTTACTTAGAGGCTACCATTGTTAATGGTAGGGCGGCTTCGATATGATCCGAGTGCTATGTAAAGCGGCTGGGATGGCTATAAAATTAGCGGAACGAAAACAATAATTCCAAACAACAAATTAAAACAATAAGGTTCCCATAGCATGTTTAAAATTAAGACCTATAACCAAATTTCCAATAAAGGCTTGGATCGATTAGAGCGTGAGCTGTATCAAGTTTCCAGCGATACCCCGGCTCCCGATGCCTATATTCTACGCAGCCATAAATTACACGATGAAGCTATTCCTGCTAGCTTAAAAGCTGTAGCACGCGCTGGCGCCGGCTATAACAATGTTCCCGTGGCCGACTACAGCAAGGCTGGAGTGGTGGTTTTTAATACCCCCGGCGCCAATGCCAACGCCGTTAAAGAACTGGTTTTAGCGGGTTTATTACTAAGCTCCCGCGATATTGTTGGTGGCATGGCCTACGCCCAAGACCTGCGCGAAATGGATGATGCGGCCGCCATGGGCAAACTGATGGAAAAAGAGAAAAAGCGCTTTGCCGGTAATGAGTTATACGGTCGAACTTTGGGTGTAGTTGGCCTGGGTGCAATCGGCTCCATGGTAGCGGATATGGCGCTGTCCTTAGGTATGAACGTGGTGGGTTTCGACCCGGCTTTATCGGTCGAGGCCGCTTGGCGTTTACCTAGCCAAGTCGAGCGGATGGAAAATTTACCGGCCCTGATGGGCAAGGCCGACTTTGTTACCATGCATGTACCGGCAATTGAGCCTACCCACCATATGATCAACCGCGATGTATTGCGGGCGGCTAAAAAAGGTTTGGTGCTATTGAATTTCGCCCGCGAATCCATTGTCGATGCTGAGGCGGTGGTGGCCAGCTTGGACGCCGGGGAAATGAATATGTATGTCTGCGATTTTCCTGAACCCTGCTTACTTAACCGAGCAGACGTATTGGCGATGCCGCATATTGGCGCCAGTACCGCCGAGGCCGAAGAAAATTGCGCGGTGATGGCGGCGGAACAAGTCAAAGACTATTTGCAAAACGGCAATATCAAAAACTCGGTTAACTTCCCCGCAATCAGTTTGTCCCGCGCCGAAGGCTGCCGGATTACCTTCTGCAATGACAATGTCTCGGGAGTGCTGGGCCATGTACTATCTGTCTTCAGCGACAATGAGATCAATGTATTGGATATGCTCAACAAAAGCCGTGGCGACATGGCTTACAGTATCATCGATGTAGAGAGCCGCCCCGAAGCTGCCATCATTGCCGCCATAGCGGCGGTAGAGCATGTTATTGCTGTGCGTGTGATCGACTAAGGAGTGCCCCCAGCCAAGAATCCCATTTTTGGACAGTGCGGGGGCGTAAGAAGTAAAACGTAAAATGTCAGGCGAGAGGTGTCTAAACAATGCCATCTTAGGTCTCACTTTTTTACATTTAACATCTAAGCTACAAAGAGAACCCAGGCCAGACCATGATAGAAAAAGACCAGCTGCAGGCCGAGCGCCTTATTTCCGCCGAAGCCAAAGTCACAGAAGAGGTAGTGGATAGGGCAGTAAGGCCAAAGTCCCTGCAAGACTATGTCGGCCAGCCGGTGGTAAAAGAGCAGATGGGTATTTTCATCGAGGCCGCCAAAAAGCGCAGCGAGGCCCTGGACCACACCCTGATTTTTGGCCCGCCGGGCTTGGGTAAAACCACCCTGGCCAATATCATCGCCAATGAAATGGAGGTGGATTTAAAAACCACCTCCGGCCCGGTGTTGGAAAAGGCCGGCGATATCGCCGCGTTAATGACCAACCTAGAGCCGGGGGATGTCTTGTTTATCGATGAGATTCACCGGCTTAGCCCCGTGGTAGAAGAAGTGCTGTACCCGGCAATGGAAGATTACCAGCTCGACATTATGATTGGTGAAGGCCCCGCCGCCCGCTCGATCAAACTAGACCTGCCGCCCTTCACTTTGGTGGGCGCGACGACTAGAGCTGGTTTGCTGACCTCGCCCCTGCGTGACCGCTTTGGCATTGTCCAGCGTTTGGAGTTTTACAATATCGAAGACCTGAGCTCAATTGTGGCTAGGTCGGCCCGCTTAATGGGCATTGAAATGAAGCCAGAAGGTGCTTTGGAGGTGGCCAAGCGTTCGCGTGGCACGCCGCGCATTGCCAACCGCCTATTGCGGCGGGTGCGGGATTTTGCCGAGGTTAAAAGCGATGGTCGGGTAACCGCTGCGGTAGCGGATGATGCGCTTAATATGCTCAATGTCGATAGCCATGGCTTTGATCATATGGATCGCCGCCTGCTAATGACCATGATTGATAAGTTTGGTGGTGGCCCAGTGGGGGTGGATAACTTGGCGGCGGCAATTTCAGAAGAGCGCGATACCATCGAAGATGTGCTGGAGCCCTATTTGATTCAGCAGGGCTATATAATACGCACGCCGAGAGGTCGTATGGTCACAGATCACGCCTACGCTCATTTTGGTTTGAGCAAGCCTGAGTAAAGTTCCGTCTAATAAACTAAGTTTAAGGAAGAGCAATGGAATTTTCTCTGCCAATACGTATCTATATCGAGGATACCGATGTCGGCGGTATCGTTTATTACGTAAATTATTTAAAATTTATGGAGCGAGCCCGCACCGAATTTATGCGGCAGCAGGGTTTTGCCAAGGCGGCAATGGGTGGTGATGGTTTGATTATGGTGGTGCATTCCGCCAATATCCAATATCGCAGCCCGGCTCGGTTGGATGACGAAGTCCAGGTAACGGCGAAAGTAAAGCGTTGTGCCCGTAGCTATATTGTCTTTAGCCAACAAGTTTTTCGTGACGGCAAGCTATTGTGTGAGGCCGAGGTTAAGGTGGCTTGTGTGCAGCAGGACAGCATGAAGCCAACGGCTTTACCAAAACAGATAAAAGATGCCTTAACGCCCATGGCTAATTAGGTCAGGTTAAATATAAAGCGTAACACTTTGTGACCCTTAAAGTGTATGAACGGCACAAGCTAGGCTTAAGCCGAGCTAAAACACCGAGACGCGGTAAGGGCAAGCCAGTAAGGCACAACAGGCTGGTTTTTTACTTGAGATTACATTGTCCCATGTACACTGTGGGTTATGAGCTATAACTCAAACCGTTAGCCGGACAGCCTGAAAAAATAATTATTGAACACGTATAGCTCGCTAGATAGCGAGCTTAAAACACAGACCTAACATTGAGACTTTACAGTATGACTCAAGCGGAACCGCTTTCTATTTGGGGCCTAGTCGCCAACGCCAGCCTATTGGTACAAATTGTCATGGGCTTGTTATTTTTAGCTTCAATTATGTCCTGGGCGATGATTATCCAGCGCGGCTTATATCAGGGTAAGGCGAAACGCTTACTCACCAGCTTTGAGCGGGAGTTCTGGTCGGGGGTCGACCTTAACCAGCTGTTTCGGCAAAGTAATAGCCGCAGTTCGGACGGTACGGTTGATGGAGTAGAAAGTATTTTCCGCGCGGGTTTTAAAGAATTTACCCGCTTGCGACAGCAGGCCGGTGCCGACCCCGATGCCGTGATGGAGGGGGCGCAAAGAGCCATGCGAGTGGCGCTAGCACGGGAAGAGGAAAAGCTTGAGCAAAGCTTGCCATTTTTAGCCAGTGTGGCCTCCGTAAGCCCCTATGTGGGGTTGTTTGGTACAGTCTGGGGAATTATGAATTCCTTTCGCGGCCTGGCCAATGTTCACCAAGCGACCTTGGCTACAGTTGCGCCCGGTATCTCTGAGGCATTGGTTGCTACGGCCATGGGGCTGTTTGCGGCCATTCCCGCAGTACTGGCTTACAATCGTTATTCTGCCCGGGCTGACTCGTTAAGTAATAACTACCAGACCTTTGCCGAGGAATTTTCTTCGATACTGCATCGCCAGGTGCATGCGAAATAAGATCGGGAGTCAATTATGAACTGGAGTCGCAGGCCCAAGAAAAAACCCATGGCCGAAATTAATGTGGTGCCCTATATCGATGTGATGCTGGTGCTGCTGGTGGTGTTTATGGTGACCGCGCCGATGCTGATGCAGGGCGTTAAAGTAGACTTGCCGCAGGCACCATCACAGCCCATGTCGGAAAACCAGCTGGAGCCATTAATAGTGTCGGTAAAAAAAGACGGCAGCTACTACCTCAACCTGGGAGATGAAAAAAAGGCCCAGAGTTTAAACTATATTAGCCAGGCAGTGGCCAAGGTGTTACGGCAAAAACCCACCACCCCAATCCTAGTCTGGGGTGACCAGGATGTTGATTATGGCCTAGTGGTGGGTTTAATGAGCCAGCTGCAAGCCGCTGGCGCGCCTTCCGTTGGGCTAGTCACTGAGCCGCCAAAATAAATGCAATCGTTTAAGCTTAGTTATCGCCACAACCTTGCTGCACTTAATAAAAGTCGCGGCATGGGGCTGGTGCCGTTAGTTATTATTAGCTTGGTATTTCATCTGCTGTTATTTGCTGCTTTTGCCTTGGGTTGGCAGGGTGAGCAGGCGAACCAGCCAAAAAAGATTATGCCGAAATATGTGCAGGCCAAACTGGTGCAGCTGAAGGCTAAGAGCAAGCCAAAAAAAGTTATTCGAAAAAATAAGATCATCGACCTAAGCCAAAAAAAGCGCGAGCAGGCCCTGGCCCTGAAAAAGGCCAGTGATTTAGCTAATAAGAAAAAATTGGCCAAGATAAAAGCCGATAAAATAAAGGCAAATAAGGCGCAGGAAAAAAAAGACCAGGCCTATAAGGAAAAGTTGGCGCGGCAAAAAGCCGACCAGCTAAAGGCTGATGAGGCCTTGGCCGCCAAGCAAAGGGCCAAAGAGCAGGCCGCCGAGTTAGCTCAGCAAGAGGCTATCCAACAGCAGTTGGCGGCCGATTTGGCGGCCGAAGAGGCGACCTTAAACGAGCAGGCTGAGGCCGAGCAAGATCAGGTTTTCGTGCAGAGCCATACCGCGATCATCAAGCAAAAAATAGCTGCTAACTGGTCGCGTCCGCCTTCGGCCCGTAAAGGCATGCAGTGTTTGTTGGCGATTCAGCTGGTGCCGACTGGCCGGGTTATTGCGGTGACGGTAGTGGAGTCTAGTGGCAGTGCGGCGTTTGATCGCTCGGCCGAGCAGGCAGTTAAAAAAGCTGAGCAATTTCCCGAATTGAGAGAGTTGCCGCCGCAGGTGTTTGAGCGCAATTTCAGAAAATTTAAATTATTATTTAATCCAAAGGATTTACGTTTGTGAGCAAAAATATTTTCCTGGGCCTTTGGGCTTTATTGGTCGGTGTGGCCGTGCAGGCTGAGCTGGTGATTGAAATCGACTCGGGTGTTGATGACCCTACTCCTATTGCCGTAGTGCCCTTTGGTTGGGCTGGCGACCATGGTTTAAATGAAAATATCGGCGATATAGTTGCTGCAGATTTACGCCGCAGTGGTCAGCTGCGACCGTTGCCGCAGGAAGATATGCTGTCTTTTCCAACCCAGCAGGACGAGGTATTGTTTCGCGACTGGAAAATACTAGGGGCGGAGTTTTTACTGATTGGTAATATATTCACCCAAGCCCAAGCCCAAGCCCAAGCCCAAGCCCAAACTCAGGTTCAGGCGAAAACCTATCGTATCGATTTCCAGCTGTTTGATGTGTTGGGCCAGCGTGTGGTCTTTAATAAAAATGTCAGTGGCACAGCGGCCCAGTTGCGAGATATGGCGCACTACGTTAGCGATGAAGCCTATGAGGCGATTACCGGTATTCGCGGTGCCTTTAATACCAAGATTATATACGTAGAAGCCAGCCGTATTAACAAAGACAAAATTCGCTATCGTTTGATGCGGGCCGACGCCGATGGCGCGCGCCCCAAATTGCTGCTGGAATCATTTGAGCCGATCCTGTCGCCTATGTGGTCGCCGGACGGCAAGCAGGTAGCTTATGTATCCTTTGAAACCGGTCGCCCGGCTATTTTCCGCCAGGTTATTGCTACTAAGGAGCGCGAGCAGCTGACTAATTATCGGGGTCTTAATGGTGCGCCGTCATGGTCACCCGATGGCAGTAAGTTAGCGCTAACCCTGTCGAAAGATGGCAACCCTGAAATTTATACCTTGGAATTAGCGAGTAAGCGGCTAAAGCGTATTACCCGGCATTTTGCTATCGACACCGAACCAGGTTGGTCTGCCGACGGTGAGAGCTTGATCTTTACCTCGAACCGCGGTGGCAAGCCGCAGATTTACCAGCAGCATTTAAGCAGTGGCCGGGTTGAGCGGCTGACGTTTATTGGCGATTACAATGCCCGTGGTCGGCTTTCTGCGGACGGTAAAACCCTGGTGATGGTGAATCGCCAAAACGGTATTTTTCATATTGCCGCGCAAGACCTGCAAACCGGTGATTTGCGTATTCTTACCGAGACCCGTTTGGATGAGTCGCCTAGTATTGCCCCCAATGGCGCGATGCTGATGTATGCCACCCGCCACAGGAATAAGGGGATATTGGCGGCGGTTTCCCTGGATGCCGGGGTTAAATTTCGTTTGCCGTCTCAGCGTGGCGATGTTCGCGAGCCGGCGTGGTCGCCTTATTTCGACTAATTTGATGCGTTACAACGAGTGCTAAAAAGCGAAATTTAACCGACCGCGACGGCGAGATACTCAATTTGTAACGTAATTTGTCTATTATTTGCGATTGATTATAATTAAGCCGGTGTTCAGCCAACTAAATGCTGGCTATAATCAAAAATAGTGCGCCCTAGCTAGTCTCCGTCCAGAAACGGACACGTGAGATGCTGAGTGTAAGACGTTAGACGAAAAAGCACTTGTTTTTTTAAGTGCATTACATTTCACGTTCTACGTCTTACCCATCCAGAAATGGGTTTTCTGGATGGGTACCAGCTAGACGCACGGGGTAAATGTTAGAAACAAAGAACGTTAAAACATAGAAAGCATCAACAACGATGCCGCCTGAGTGCGGTGAAACGGGAGTTAAGGTATGACCTTGAATATGATAAAGAATAGTCTAGGTATGGCTTTGGTAGTCGCTGTATTGGCGGGCTGTAGTGGTAATGATACCCAGCAAGATAATTCAGCGCTCGAGCAGGCCAATAGCGGTAATGACGTTGCTACCGGTAGTGCTGCCAACGAAGGCTTGCAGGCCGGCGATAACTCAGCCCAGGATATGTATGCCGAGTTGGATCGGGTTTTCTACTTCGATTTCGATAAAAGCGTTTTACGCCCCGAGGCCCGCACGGCATTGATTGGCCACGCTACGCGAATCAAATCTAGTGGCGCCAGTGTGCGTTTAGAAGGCCATGCCGACGACCGCGGTACCCGTGAATACAATATGGCCCTAGGTGAGCGACGTGCTCAGTCAGTCCGCGACTTTCTCCAGTTGCAGGGTGTTAGTGGCTCGCAGCTGGAAGTGATCAGTTACGGCGAAGAAAAGCCCGCAGCGGATGGTGCCAATGATTATGCTCGTGGCCAGAACCGTCGCGTTGAGATGGTTAACTAAGACAATTATGAAAATCTTTGCTGCCGCCGCCGTTGCGGCATTTTCCTCTTTTACATTCGCCCAGGCCCAGGTTGTTGATTCGCAGGCGGTTATTGATAACCGCGCAGCGAGTCAACAGAGCGATGGCGCCAACCAGCAAGCTGAAATTTTTTACCAAATGCAGCAGTTACAGCAAGAGGTATTAACACTGCGCGGTTTGGTGGAAGAGCAGGCTAATGATATTAAGCGGCTAAAGCAGCAGCGGATGGATGATTATCTTGACCTGGATCGACGCATTAGCGGTTTGACCAGCAAGCCTGCAGCCCAGTCGCAAGTGGTTGGTACGGCTGTAGCGGTGCCAGGTGCAGCGTCAAAAAGTAGCGGTAACGAGCTGCAGGACTATCGCGCGGCAATCAATACCGTGTTGAAGAAGCAAGACTATCAGCAGGGCGAAAGCTTGTTGAAGGCTTATATCAACCGCTACCCTGAGGGCAAATATACCGCCAATAGCCAGTACTGGTTAGGTCAGGTGTATTTGGCCGGTGGTGATTTTGAGGCGGCCAAGCAGCGCTTTAAAATTGTCACCGAGCAGTACCCCAGCCACAATAAAGCGGCGGATTCGGTTTTTAAACTGGGCAAGTCCTACCATCTTTTAGGTGATAAGGCGGCGGCGCGGCCCTTGCTAGAAAAGGCCGCTACCGGCACAGGAAATGTGGCTAAAGAGGCTAAGCGTTACCTAGACAGCAATTTCAACTAGACCGCCGGATAAATGGCCAGGTACCGCAACGGTGGTGCTCTGGTGGTAGATTCGGTAGAATTCGCGCCCTTTTGTTTTAGCGAGTAGCCTGTAGTGACGTCGCCCGGTCAATTACGTATTACCGAAATTTTTTATTCTCTCCAGGGGGAGGCCAAAACCGTGGGTCTGCCGACGGTTTTTGTGCGCCTTACCGGCTGCCCTTTACGGTGCAGCTATTGCGATTCTGAATACGCTTTTTTTGGTGGCGAGCGCATGTCGCTCAGCGAAGTGATGGCCAAGGTGGCGAGCTTTGAACCCCGCTATGTTTGTGTTACTGGTGGCGAGCCATTGGCGCAGCCCAATTGTCTGGCCCTGTTGACCGGGCTCTGTGACCAAGGCTACCAGGTATCACTGGAAACCAGCGGCGCCCTGCCAGTTGATTCAGTTGATGCGCGTGTGTCTAAAGTGGTGGATATAAAGACACCGGACTCCCAAGAGAGTCATCGTAACCGCTATGAAAATCTACGCCTACTCGGCGCCAACGATCAGCTTAAGTTTGTTATTTGCAGCCGCGCCGATTATGACTGGGCGCGCTTTAAGCTCGATGAACTCGACCTAAATCAGAGTGTGGGCGATATACTATTTTCACCTGTACACGGTGATTTAAACCCTCAGGATTTGGCGAACTGGATCATTAAAGATAATCTACCGGTTCGTTTTCAATTGCAGTTACATAAAATCCTCTGGGGCGACCAGCCCGGGTTTTAATTTCTGTGGCAATAAAATAACAGGCCAGGGAAGGTTTTTGCAGCGCTTGCGGGGCAGTTGCCAGTAGCTAGCTAGCGGGAGGTTTTTCTGGATGAATAAACTATTTTTTGTAGCCTTACTATTTGGGTGTTTGTTAGCCGCAGCCTCAGGTGTACCTGCGGCACCGTTAAAAATGGTGTCGACCAATGTTATGCCTTGGGGGTATTTGAATGCAGCCGGCAAGCCGGCCGGCTTGCATGTGCAAATTTTAACTCAGCTTGGGCGCAGCAGTGGCCTGGATTACCAGCTTAAAGTTGAGCCCTACCCCCGAGTGGTCCGGGATATTCAGTTGGGTCGGGCGGATGTCAGTATTATGTTTGATTCCGCCGAAAGTCGAGCTATGGCGCATTTTTTAGCCCCGGTCGAGCTGGGCAGTGTTTTTTTGGTCGGGCATAAAGATGTTAGCTGGAATCAATTGCTGGCAAAGCCTAAGTTGCGCATCGGCCGCATGGGGCATTCTAATTATGGTTTGGCCAAGCTAAAGCTGGCGGCGAAAAACTTTGTTGCCATTAATACCGTGAGCCAAGGCGTGGCGATGATGTTGAGGGGGCGTTTGGATGGTGTGGTTTGCACCTCTTCTGCCTTTTCTCTGGCCCTGGAGAAGCTTAAGGTGGACTCAGTTAATTCGCTGCAAGCTTTTCATTTGACAGAAATTAATGGCGCAGTATTTTTATCCAAGCGTAGCCGTGTTAAACCCGAGCAGTTGCAGCGTGCCGCCAAGGCGGCGGTTAAAAAAATTGGGGTGCAAATATATCATCAGGGGCGCAATCTTGATGAGCTAACCCTGGTCGATATTGAATAGGATAAGTGATGAATAAAGCAAAGGCCGTGATTCTTGTTTCCGGCGGTTTAGATTCTACTACAGTACTGGCGATTGCCCAGAGCCAGGGTTATGAGTGCTACACCCTAAGTTTTGACTATGGCCAGCGTCACCGGGCCGAGCTACTTGCGGCGGAAAAAACCTCAAAGTTAATGGCCGCGGTTGAGCATAAGGTGGTGAAGTTGGATCTCGCTACCATCGGTGGCTCGGCGCTGACCGACAGTCGTATCGATGTTCCGGAACAGCAAACCGAGGGGATTCCCATCACCTATGTGCCGGCCCGCAATACAATATTTCTTTCCATTGCTCTGGGTTGGGCTGAAGTGCTGGGTGCCCAGGATATATTCATTGGTGTTAATGCGGTGGATTATTCCGGCTACCCCGATTGCCGTGGTGAATACATCAAGGCTTTTGAGTCGATGGCTAATTTGGCGACCAAGGCTGCGGTGGAAGGCCATAAATTGAATATTCAAACGCCCTTGTTGGACTTAAGTAAGGCGGAAATAATTCGTCAGGGGCAGGGCTTAGGGGTCGATTATAGTGCCACCGTTTCTTGTTACCAGGCGGATGATCTAGGCAGGGCATGTGGCGTGTGCGACAGCTGTCGATTGCGCAAGCAGGGTTTTGCCGATGCCAACAGCGAAGATGTGACCGCTTATATCTAATTTTAGGCTCTTGTTGTTTTAGCCTTGCGGTTGGCCTAGTCTAGAAGCTTCTGCTATCCGGAGCTGTTATGGCCTTTTGTTTGCGGTTGTTAATTTGCTTAAGCCTTTGGGCGGTGGCGCCGTCGATGCAGGCGGCCCAACTGGAATTGGGTGTGCTGGACTTGAAGCCTTTTGGTTATCAGGATAAAAACGGGGCGATAAAAGGAGATATTGCCGACCTGTTTCGGCAGATAGCGACAGGGGCTAATTATACCTATCGACTTCGCTTGGCACCCCACGCCCGCCTATTAAGCGATCTTAATACTGGGGCTGTGGATATGGCAGTGTTGATCGATGATGTATCGTCAAATGCCAGGGCCGAGGTTTTGGTTAAATTACCGGCCAGCCCTATTCACCTGGTGTTGCGTAAAGGGCTTAGCTTTGCCAGCCTTACGCCAGAAACAAAGATAGGCCAGGTTCGGGGCTCTACATTTCGTAACTTGGTCCTCGAAGTGCCTCCGGTGCAATGGGTCTATTACAATAAAACGGCCCAGGGGGTCGCTATGTTGGAAAGAGGGCGGCTTGACGGCTTCATCTCTTCTGAGGCGGCTTATCTTGAGGCTTTGCGCGAGCTGGATACGCAGCCCTTGCCAGGCGCCCAGGTGGAAGTGCTAGGGAGGGTGAGTGGCGGGGTATTCCTGTCAAGGCAAAGTCCGTACATCAAAGATTTAGATAAGATAAAGCGCAGTGCCCAGAGAGCTGTCGCCAGTATTCTTGCTCGGGCTCGGCAGGCCGAGGAAAAAAGGGTTTTAAGCCATTGAAACCAAAGCAAAAAAATAAATGAAAATAGCCAAAAAAAGCCCTTGTCTTTTATCGTTAAATCATTAAGATATGCGCCTCTTCGGGGTCGTTAGCTCAGTTGGTAGAGCAGTTGGCTTTTAACCAATTGGTCACTGGTTCGAATCCAGTACGACCCACCATATAGAGATTTAAGGTTTTTAACTGAGCGTCCTTAAATCGACAAAGAAAAAACACCACGAGTTTACGGGTCGTTAGCTCAGTTGGTAGAGCAGTTGGCTTTTAACCAATTGGTCACTGGTTCGAATCCAGTACGACCCACCATATAAAAAGGGCTGCCCATTAGGGCGGCCCTTTTTTTATGGTGGGCCGTACTGGATCTGTTCGTCCAGTAGGTTCGACAAGTTGCGCCCAAGCAACTTGGATGAGGAGTGCAACGACGAAACCCGCAGGGCCGAAATGGCCCCAAGGCCATCTCGGTCAATCCAGCAGACTAATCCCCAGCACAGAGTATTTCGAGCAGGGCAGCCCTTTTATGGTCTGGATGACCGGTATCCTGCGGGCGCCTGGATGGCGCAGGAGCATGGGTATGGTGGGCCGGCCGGGCTTTGTCTCCATGACGCCAGGCACTTCCACCATCCGTGGTGGTCGTACTGGATCCGTTCGTCCAGTCGGTTCGACAAGTTGCGCCCAGGCAACTTGGATGAGGAGTGCAACGACGAAACCCGCAGGGCCGAAATGGCCCCGAGGCCATCTCGGTCAATCCACCGCTCTAATCTCCCGTGCTGTGTATTCCGAAGCGGGGGCACCTTGTTTAGCTTAGCTCTGCAAGCCTCCTCCATTTCTATAGGTCTGGCTATCACTGCTGCTGGTGCTGCGGCGATATTTTTATAAGGCGAAAGTGGGTGTTTGCGCCTTGTTTGGTTCGTTTCATTTGCTCTTTGTGTGATGGTTTTGCAAATGCTGCTTAGTTGTCCGTGGTCGCCGAGTTTTGAACTATATTTGAACGGCCCCCAGAAAAATTGATGTGTGGCTGGGTGTTGATATCGGGTTGTTTGCACAGATGAACGGCAAAGCTTAGTTTTTACTAAAGTTTTTGCTGCTTAGGTAGATAACCTAGTAGATAAACAATGAATCGTATAAGCGCGCCTGTATGAATGGGCGAAGATGGACCTCATAGTATATGCGCCATGGATTTAGGCACGCTGAGATATATCGAATTGTCTCTTTTGGTGTTGTGTTCTGATAATGGAGTAACTATGAAAAGCCTGTCTCTCAAATGGAAGGTTCTACTAGGGGTAACCCTCACGGCGATGGCTGCCGTCATGATCGAAAGTGGGGTTGCGGCAAACGCCCAGATCAAAAGTTTAAATTCTGAACTTAAGAAATTCACTCATACTATTGAGGTGTTAGTGGGTGGTAGTGTGTCTGGCGCCTTGGCTTTCGGTGACAAGGGCACGGCAAAAGAAATTCTTACCAACTTGAGTCAAAGTAGCCGTGTTGACAAGGTTGTTATTTATGATGACGCCAGCAAGCCCTTTGTTTGGTATCAGAAGTCTACCGGCGTTAAAGGTAAGACCCTGCCCCTAGGTGCGCCCAGCCTTGGCGGCCAGAAGATGCTGGTCGATACCGAAGCCTCCATTATTAAGATGGACCCTATTAAATCCGGCAGCGAGGTAGTGGGGTCGATATATATCGAGGTGAATAAAAGTGAGGTGGCAGAGGCGACTTCGAGCGCATTGCAAAGTGCTGGTATCAGTGTTGTGTTGATCTCGATTCTAGCTGCAATTGTTTCTTATTTTGTTCAGCGCTCGATTACCGGGCCGGTGCAGGTGGTGTCGGATGCGCTGCGGGATATGGCCGATGGCGATGGGGATTTGACCTTACGCCTGCCTGATGAAAGCCAGGATGAGTTGGGCTTGTTGGCGCGGCGGTTTAATGCCTTTATGGAAAAATTGCATGGTGCTATTGCGGGCTTTGCCAGTAACGCCGCCGAGCTTGATCGTTTTGCGGGTGAACTCTCCCATACGGCACGGGAAACTGAGCGTGGGGTGGTAAGCCAGCAGGCGGATATTCAGCAGGTGGTTGAATCGGTTCGAGAGATGTCCAGTGTGGTTCAAACGGTGGCGCATAATGTTACCCAGGCGGCGGAAAGTGCCGAGTCGGCTGACCAGGAGTCCTCCAGTGGTAGCCAGGTGGTGAGTGATACCATGGCGCAAATTGATCGTTTGGCGCAGGATATTAATGGCGCCTCAGAAGTGATTAACCAGCTGCGGCAAGAGACCGATGCCATTGGTTCGGTGTTGGATGTAATTCGAGGTATTGCTGAGCAGACCAATTTGCTGGCCTTAAATGCGGCGATTGAGGCGGCGCGTGCAGGTGAGCAGGGCCGGGGCTTTGCGGTGGTTGCCGATGAGGTGAGAACGCTGGCTTCCCGGACTCAGTCCTCTACCCAGGAAATCCAGGAAATGATTGAGCGCTTGCAGGGCGGTGCCCGTGAAGCGGTAGAGCGAATGCAGCAGGGTACTACTCAGGCAGGCGAGGCGGTGCAGCGTTCTGAGCAGGCAAGTGAATCGCTCAGTGCTATCACCGGCGGAGTCAGTGAAATTCGTGATCGTACCCACCAAATTGCCAGTGCTACCGAGCAGCAGGCCGCGGCAACTCTCGAGATTGAGAAAAATATGGACAGTATCGCCGTAGTGGCGCGTCAGGCGGCTGCAGGCTCTACCGATATTTCTTCGAATATCAGTGAGCTGGCGCAGATGGCGACTACCATGAAGACAACTCTCGGGCAGTTTAAGCTTTAACTCTTTTCTTGCTTGCCAGTGTGGACAGTTTGTGGGGTGTTGCCGTATAATATCGCGTTAGATTGCGACAGGCCCGAGCCAGTGCAAACCGCTGTATTGTTTAAATTTTAAACGGCTGCGGCGGCCTCCTCAAGGTAGGCAGCAGAATAGGGTGAAGTTATGAAAAAGCGAGATGAGACCGAATGTTTCATCTCGCTTTTTTGCGACTTAAAGCCCTTAAAACCAGAATAAACCATCACTAACAGCGTGTGAAGTTCCGCACGGGTGGTGTCTCTGGGTGTCTGTTTTGTGGAGTTAATTGGTTGGGAGCCCTAGCTGCTTAGTCTATATCCCGGAGGCAGCCCCTTTAATGAGTCTTTTATCGAGCCCTAAACGTCCAGCTCTTTTAGTATTGGAAGATGGCAGCATCTTTCGCGGTACCGCCATTGGTGCGGATGGTTTAGCCGTTGGTGAGGTGGTGTTCAATACTGCCATGACCGGCTACCAAGAAATCTTGACCGATCCTTCTTACGCCCAACAAATTGTCACCCTAACTTACCCCCATATTGGCAATGTGGGTACCAATAGCGAAGATGAAGAATGTGAAAAAATATGGGCCACCGGCCTAGTGATTCGCGACTTACCACTATTGGCCTCTAACTTTCGCAACCAGCAAAGTTTGGATGAGTATCTACGCCAGCATAACATCCTGGGCATTGCCGATATCGATACCCGTCGCCTAACTCGGATATTACGAGATAAAGGCGCGCAAAGCGGCTGCATTATGGCTGGCGAGCTCAATGATGAGCAGGCATTGGCCGCAGCAAAAGATTTTGCTGGCTTAAAGGGTTTGGATTTGGCCAAGGTGGTTTCCACCACTGAGCCCTATACCTGGGCTGAGGGCAGCTGGACTCTGGGTGCCGGCCACGCCAAAGATATCGAGAAGAAATTCAAAGTAGTTGCCTATGACTTTGGGGCCAAGCGCAATATTTTGCGCATGCTGGCCGATCGCGGCTGCGAGCTAACCGTGGTACCGGCACAAACGCCCGCCAGTGAGGTATTGGCCATGCAGCCCGATGGTGTTTTCTTGTCTAACGGCCCGGGCGACCCAGAGCCCTGCGATTATGCCATCGAGGCAATCAAAGAGATTGTTGCCAGCGATACGCCAGTATTTGGTATCTGCTTGGGGCACCAGCTATTGGCCTTGGCCTCCGGTGCAAAAACCATGAAAATGGGGCTTGGCCACCACGGTGCCAATCATCCGGTGCAAAACCTAGAGAATGGCACGGTATTGATTACCAGTCAGAATCACGGTTTTGCGGTCGATGAGGCGAGCTTGCCCGAGAGTTTGCGCGCTACCCACAAATCTTTGTTTGACCAAACCTTGCAAGGTATACACCGCACCGATAAGCCGGCCTTCAGCTTCCAGGGTCACCCTGAAGCGAGCCCTGGCCCCCACGATGCGGCGCCTTTATTTGACCACTTTATTGAATTGATGGAAGCAGCTCGATAAGGTCTGTTGACACTTATTCGAACTGCCTCTGTCTAGCATAGCGACGATACCATGCCAAAAAGAACTGATTTAAAAAGTATATTGATTATTGGTGCCGGCCCGATTGTTATCGGTCAGGCCTGTGAGTTTGATTACTCTGGAGCGCAAGCCTGTAAGGCACTGCGTGAAGAGGGTTACCGAGTTATTCTGGTGAACTCCAACCCCGCCACCATTATGACCGACCCCGCCATGGCGGATGCTACCTATATTGAGCCGATCACCTGGCAGACGGTAGCAAAAATTATTGAAAAAGAGCGTCCCGATGCCGTGCTGCCCACCATGGGTGGCCAGACTGCGTTGAACTGCGCCCTGGCCCTGCACGATAACGGCGTGCTGGAAAAATACGGCGTTGAGTTGATTGGTGCGACGCAAGAATCTATTCATATGGCCGAGGATCGCAACCTGTTTGATCAGGCGATGAAGCGCATTGGTTTGGAATGCGCCCGAGCTGAAATTGTTCACACCATGGAAGAGGCCAAAAAAGTACCGGATATGTTTGGTTTCCCGGTAATCATTCGACCTTCTTTCACCATGGGTGGCTCAGGTGGTGGTATCGCCTATAACTGGGATGAATTTGAAGAAATTTGTGCCCGTGGTTTTGATCTTTCCCCCACCAATGAGCTGTTGATTGATGAGTCGCTGCTGGGTTGGAAAGAATACGAAATGGAAGTGGTGCGTGACAAGAACGACAACTGCATCATTATCTGTTCGATCGAGAATTTCGACCCCATGGGGGTACACACCGGTGACTCCATCACCGTGGCGCCAGCGCAAACCCTAACCGACAAAGAGCTGCAAATTATGCGTAACGCCTCGTTGGCGGTACTGCGTGAAATTGGTGTAGAAACCGGCGGTTCCAACGTCCAGTTTGCGGTTAACCCAGAGGATGGTCGCTTAGTTGTTATCGAGATGAACCCGCGGGTATCTCGTTCTTCGGCCTTGGCTTCTAAGGCAACCGGCTTCCCCATCGCTAAAATAGCCGCCAAGTTGGCTATTGGTTATACCTTGGATGAGTTGCAAAACGAAATTACCGGCGGTGCTACCCCGGCCTCGTTTGAGCCTTCCATTGATTATGTGGTTACTAAGATACCGCGCTTCACCTTTGAAAAGTTTGGCGACGCCGATGCCCGCTTAACCACTCAGATGAAGTCAGTGGGCGAAGTGATGGCCATTGGCCGCTCCTTTCAAGAGTCTTTACAAAAAGCCCTGCGCGGCCTCGAGGTTGGTTCGGCCGGCTTTGAACCCAAGGTTGAGCTGGAGTCCGATGAGGCCATGAGCCTGTTGCGGCGCGAGTTGTCGACCCCGGGTGCCGAGCGTATCTGGTATGTGGGCGACGCCTTCCGTGCTGGCTTGAGTGTCGAGCAGGTGTTTGAAATTTCCGCTATCGACCCCTGGTTCTTAGTGCAAATTAAAGACCTGATAGATACCGAAGCCGAGCTACAGGCTATGCCAATTGCAGATATTAATGCCGACATTATGCTTGCTGTTAAGCGCAAAGGTTTTGCCGATCTACGTCTGGCTGATTTGTTGGGTGTAAGTCAGCGCCGGGTGCGCAAGCTGCGCCAAGATTTAAATATTCGTCCGGTTTATAAGCGAGTAGATACCTGCGCCGCAGAGTTTTCTACCGAGACCGCTTATATGTACTCAACCTATGAGGAAGAGTGTGAGGCGGCGCCCAGCGACAAGAAAAAAATTATGGTGCTGGGTGGCGGCCCTAACCGTATCGGCCAGGGTATCGAGTTTGATTACTGCTGTGTACACGCCGCCTTGGCGATGCGTGATGACGGCTATGAGACCATCATGGTCAACTGCAACCCAGAGACGGTCTCTACCGATTTTGATACCTCCGATCGCTTGTATTTTGAGCCGGTCACTTTGGAAGATGTATTGGAAATTGTGCATAAAGAACAGCCCGAGGGCGTTATTGTACAATTTGGCGGTCAGACCCCACTCAAGCTAGCGCGTGCGCTAGAGTCTGAAGGCGTGCCGATTATTGGCACCACACCTGAAGCTATCGACCGCGCTGAAGATCGCGAGCGCTTCCAGCAAATGATTCAGCGCTTAGGCTTGTTGCAGCCCGATAATGCCATTGTACGCTCCACTGAAGAAGCGGTGCGTGAAGCCATTGGTGTGGGTTATCCTTTGGTGGTTCGTCCGTCTTATGTACTGGGTGGCCGGGCGATGGAAATTGTCTACAACGAGAAAGAGCTGCGTATGTATATGCGTGATGCAGTTCAGGCATCGGAAGACGCACCAGTATTGTTGGACCACTTTCTGCACGCGGCCATTGAGGTAGATATCGATGCGGTCAGCGACGGCAAAGAAGTGGTGATCGGGGCGATCATGCAGCATATCGAGCAGTGCGGTGTGCACTCTGGTGATTCGGCTTGTTCTTTACCGCCTTATAATTTGGCGGCGGAGGTGCAAGATGAAATGCGTGAGCAGGTCAAGAAAATGGCTCTGGAACTTGGTGTCATCGGTTTGATGAATACCCAGTTGGCCTACCAAGACGGTGAAATTTACGTGATTGAGGTTAACCCTCGCGCTTCCCGTACGGTGCCGTTTGTTTCAAAGTGCATTGGTACCTCGTTGGCTAAAATTGCCGCGCGCTGCCAGGCCGGCATGAGCTTGGCCGAGCAGGGTTTTACCAAGGAAATTATCCCCGAGTATTACTGTGTTAAAGAGGCGGTCTTCCCGTTTAATAAATTTCCTGCGGTCGATCCTATTTTGGGCCCAGAAATGAAATCGACCGGTGAGGTCATGGGTGTTGGCGATACTTTTGCCGAAGCTTATGGTAAATCTCAGCTGGGTGCCGGCGACGAAATTCCTACCTCGGGCAAAGTTTTTGTCAGTGTGCGCGATGTTGATAAAACTGGCGTAGTTGATGTAGCCAAAGACCTAATCGGTTTAGGTTTTGAGCTAGTAGCTACCCACGGCACCGCCAAAGTATTGCAAGATGCGGGTATTGCGGTTGAGCGCGTCAACAAGGTGAACGAAGGTCGGCCACATATTGTTGATATGATTAAGAACGATGAAATCAATATGGTGGTGAATACCACCGAAGGTAAAAAAGCCATAAAAGATTCCGCATCAATAAGACGTAGTGCAGAACAGCATCGAGTGTACTACACTACGACTTTAGCTTCGGCCGAGGCGGTAGCGATGGCGCTAAAGCATGATTCTGGTCTAAGAGTAAGATCAGTGCAGGAATTGCACGCGAGACTTAAAGTATAATGTGATAAAAACGCCCGGCTTAGCCGGGCGATTTCGTAGATAGGCATAGATAGAATAGACAGGTAGGATAAAAAAATGTTGGATAAGGTGCCAATGACCGAAGAGGGCGCAACCGCTCTGCGAGAAGAATTAAACCATTTAAAAAAAATTGTACGACCAAAAATAGTACAAGCTATTGCAGAGGCCAGGGAACATGGCGATTTAAAGGAAAACGCCGAGTACCACGCAGCGCGTGAACAACAGGGATTTTGTGAAGGAAGAGTTCAAGATATAGAGGGCAAGCTTTCTGTCGCCCAAATCATCGACATCACCAAAATCCCCCACAGCGGCAAAGTCATGTTTGGCTCTACGGTCAATATTATTAATATTGAAACCGATGAGGCAGTTACCTATCAAATTGTAGGCGACGATGAATCCGACGTGAAAGCCAATAAAATTTCTGTTAACTCGCCGATAGCCCGAGCCTTAATCGGCAAGCCCGAAGGTGATGAAGTTTTAGTCCGTACTCCCGGTGGGGAAGTGGAGTATGAGATTGAATGGGTGAAACATATTTAAGAACAAAGGGTCAGAGTTTTAAGCCCGCGTCCGTCTAGGGTGTGGGCTGTATGAAAAGCATATATAAATAATAAGGGTGATAAATGGAATCAAGTGTATACCCAGTGATTTTATCTGGGGGCGTTGGCTCGCGCCTGTGGCCACTATCAAGAAAGCATTATCCTAAGCAGTTTCTGCGGCTGGTTGGCGATAATACCATGCTTCAAAAAACAGCAAAAAGATTAGAAGACCTTAACTCCCCTATTGTGGTATGTAATGAAGCGCACCGTTTTATAGTCGGTGAGCAGTTAAATGAAATAGGCATTGAGCCTAGTTCCATCATCTTGGAACCGGAAGGAAAAAATACTGCACCAGCAATAGCCTTAGCAGCTTTTGAGGCGCTCAAAAATAACCCAGAAGCAATTTTGGTGGTATTACCAGCAGACCATGAAATTAAAGATATTGATGGTTTTAGGGCGAGTGTCAATCTAGCAATAGAATCAGCAAACGCCGGTCATATCGTGACGTTTGGCATCATACCTACATCGCCTGAAACGGGGTTTGGCTATATAGAAGCCAATGGTAAAGATGGTCTTTGCTCCATTAGCAGTTTTAGAGAAAAGCCTGATCAAGTAACTGCCATCGAGTTTTTAAAGCAAGGGAATTACTACTGGAATAGTGGCATGTTTGTTCTGCCTGCCCAGGCCTTCCTTAATGAATTAAAAGAATTTAAACCGGATATGTATCGGCAGGTTGAAGCTGCGTATCAAAAAGCCAGTTTCGATATGGATTTTGTCCGGGTTGACCCAGCTGCGTTCGCCAAGATTGAAGAGGACTCGATCGATTATGCGGTAATGGAAAAAACCAACTTAGGTAAGGTGCTACCAATCAATGTGGGTTGGGATGATCTCGGCTCATTTTCGGCCCTGCTGGAAAATCTAGAAAAAAATGAGTGCGGCAATGCCACCAGTGGTGATGTCTGGTCGCAACAAACTGAAAACTGCCTAGTTAAAACAGAAGGCCAGTTTATAGCCACCATAGGCGTAAAAAACCTAGCCATCATTGCAACCAAGGATTCGATTTTAGTTGCAGATATGGATCACATTCAAAATGTTAAAGATGTCGTTACTTTTCTAAAGGAAAATAAGAGAAGTGAGCATTTAAGCCATCGTGAAGTATACAGGCCTTGGGGCAGTTACGATTCGGTAGATTCCGGCGAGCGCTATCAAGTCAAACGTATTTCTGTCAAGCCAGGAGCTAGCTTGTCATTGCAAATGCATCATCACCGAGCCGAACACTGGGTTGTGGTGAGCGGTACGGCGTTGGTTCAACGCGGTGAAAAGGAAGTGATGGTGAGTGAGAATCAATCCATTTATATTCCCTTGGGCGAAAAGCATAGGCTAAAAAACCCGGGCCGTTTGAACCTAGAGCTGATTGAAGTTCAGAGTGGTAGTTATTTGGGTGAGGATGATATTGTTAGGTATAAAGATGAATACTCAAGGGTTTGATAAATGAATAAAATTGCATTAATTACGGGTATAACAGGACAAGATGGTTCCTATTTGGCCGAGTTACTTTTGGGAAAGGGCTATGAAGTGCATGGCATAAAGCGTCGTGCTTCATCGTTTAATACAGAAAGGATCGATCATATTTATCAAGATCAGCACGAAAAAAATTCTAAGTTCATTTTACACTATGGAGACCTTACTGATAGCTCCAACTTAATTCGTGTCGTTAAAGATATTCAGCCTGATGAGATATACAATCTCGGCGCTCAATCCCATGTTGCGGTATCTTTTGAATCACCGGAATATACTGCTGACGTTGATGGAATAGGTACGCTACGCTTATTGGAGGCTATACGTCTGCTGGGCCTTGAAAAGAAAACACGCTTTTACCAAGCGTCAACATCGGAGCTGTATGGATTGGTGCAGGAAACGCCTCAAAAAGAAACCACGCCTTTTTACCCGCGTTCACCTTATGCTGTAGCCAAAATGTATGCTTACTGGATAACGGTTAACTACCGAGAGTCCTACGGGATCTATGCCTGCAACGGTATTCTTTTTAATCACGAGTCTCCTCGCCGTGGCGAAACTTTTGTTACAAGAAAAATCACTCGTGCGTTAGCAAATATTTCTCAAGGCTTGGAAAGCTGTTTGTATCTCGGCAATATGGACGCTTTGCGTGACTGGGGACATGCAAAAGACTATGTGCGGATGCAGTGGATGATGCTCCAACAAGAGCAACCCGAAGATTTTGTTATAGCTACAGGAAAACAAATATCAGTTCGTGAATTTGTGCGGCTATCTGCAAAAGAGCTGGGTATAGAGCTTGAATTTAGAGGTGAAGGTGTAGACGAAGTAGCAATCGTTAACTGTGTTACAGGCGATAAAGCCCCGAATATAAAAACAGGTGACACTATTGTGCGTGTAGATCCTCGTTACTTCAGGCCAGCAGAAGTTGAGACCTTATTGGGAGACCCCGCTAAGGCGAAGGCTAAACTTGGCTGGGTACCTGAAATTACTGTCGAGGAAATGTGTGCCGAAATGGTTTCGTCAGATCTGGATGTTGCCAAGCGTCATGCGCTTTTAGTAGAGCATGGCTATGAAATACCCGTCACAGTAGAGAGTTAACAAGATGAATAACCAACGTATTTATGTGGCTGGCCATAGAGGAATGGTTGGGGCGGCCATCGTCAAAAAACTTGAAGAGCAGGGCCTTTCTCAAGAGAATGTAGTGACCAGAACACATGCTGAGATGGACCTAACCAGCCAGTCTGCAGTTAATGAGTTTTTTGCTAATGAAAAGATTGATAGCGTTATTCTAGCTGCGGCGAGAGTGGGGGGCATTCTTGCCAACAATGAATATCCAGCGGAATTTATCTATCAAAACCTAATGATAGAGGCCAATGTTATACATGGCGCCTATATGGCAGGTATAAAAAAGCTCTTGTTTTTAGGAAGTTCATGCATCTATCCTAAATTTGCAGAGCAACCGATGAAAGAAGAGGCACTGTTGACGGGTGCTCTAGAGCCCACAAATGAGCCCTATGCTATTGCTAAGATTGCAGGCATAAAGCTCTGCGAATCCTATAATCGTCAATATGGTGTAGATTACCGCTCAGTTATGCCAACCAACCTGTACGGTCCGAATGATAATTTCCACCCTGAAAATAGCCATGTAATACCGGCACTAATCCAACGTTTTCATAAGGCAAAAATAGAAAACGCACCAAAGGTTACTATTTGGGGTACAGGCAAACCCATGCGCGAGTTTTTACATGTGGATGATATGGCAGAAGCTAGCTTGCATGTTTTAAACCTGCCTGTAGAAATTTACCAAAAAAATACCAAGCCAATGCTTTCGCATATCAATGTAGGGGCTGGTAAAGATGTAACCATTAAAGAACTTTCAGAAACCATTGGTAAAGTTGTTGGCTATCAAGGATACATTGAGTTTGATAGTGCAAAGCTTGATGGAGCGCCTAGAAAATTGATGGATATATCGTCCCTATATAAATTGGGATGGAAGCCAAAAGTGAATTTGGAAGGCGGCTTAACCGAGACTTACGCTTGGTACAAAAGTGTATATTAATATTAAGGATGTTAATTGTGATAGATTTGGAGTTATTACTATTATTAGCTGTAAGTAGCTTGTTGGCTGTAATAGGCGTGGGGGCATACATAAAAGCAAGAATTAAGTATCGCTTATCTGAGGTTGATTCTATCTTAAGAAGTGAGCTGTATGGCAAGATAGATGATTTATACGCCAGCCTGAGTAGTAAAGTAAGTGAGTTAGATGGCAAGCTGAACAGTAAAGTAAGTGAGTTAGATGGCAAGCTGAACAGTAAAGTAAGTGAGTTAGATGGCAAGCTGAACAGTACAGTAAGTGAGTTAGATGGCAAGCTGAACAGTAAAGTGAAAAATTTGAAACAAAAAGTCGATACTCAATTGAGTGTAGACAGAGTTGCTGACGTGGAGCAGTTGGCAATTTGTTCAGGTTTGTTGGCGGCAAAGGCTTGTTTAAATAAAGAGAATGAAACGTTCCACCTGTCTTCTGTGATGCATGGCCATGCATCGATGATGGAAATGATTCTATTAGACAGAGCCGCAGGTATAATTCCTGAATATAGAAATGGATGCCACATTATCGAAATAGGAACTACACGAGAAAAACAGTGGGCTCAGATGTCGACAAGCAGGTTGGCTCTTGTTGGCAGAGCTTTTGGTTATAAAATGATTTCAGTCGACATCGATCCTGAAAATACAAAATCTGGCAATGAAGTTAAATCAACTTATGGTAATGTTATTACAGCGATAACAGATTCTGGTGAAAACTTTCTTCAACAATGGGAAGGAGAGCTGCCAAGATATATATATATTGATGCCTATGATTTTGATCATGGTAATCATTCAGAGCAAAGGCAGGAACGTTACCGTAGGCTACAGGGAAGTAATATCTCAGATGAAGCGTGTTGGAATATGCATTTAGACTGCGCAGTTGAATTTGTGAGGAAGTGCCCACAAGGAGGTATTGTAGTATTTGATGATGTCTTTAATGAACATGGTGAATGGCTTGGGAAAGGGAAAACGGCGGTGCCCTATATGCTTGATAACGGATTTGAGATGGTTACACGTACTAGTAAAACGGTTGTGTTTAAAAAATCATAATGAATAGAATTTATTACCGTCAGCAGACTTTGAACTATATACATAACCAGCGTCAACAAGGCGGTTTATGGCTTATTTGGTTTGTTATACTGCCAGTTGTTCCAATTTTCGCATACGCATTTTTGGGGTATTTAAGAATACTCCCCTCTGATAACATTATTCCTAGGCATATCTACATTATTGTTGGCGTTACAATATGGCTCCTATTTTCAGATGCCATTATTCAGCCATCTAGGAGTATTGATAGGTTTAAACAATATTTCATTAGGCAAGAAATAGGGTTGTTCACATTACTTTCAGCTTGGTTGCCTGAAAGAGCTATCGTAGCTGCTCTTCAGTTTACGGTTTGTTTGGTGTTCGCGCTTCCTTATTCGGGTTTTGATGTTATAAATATTGCTTTGTTTATTTTTTTAGTAATGACAGGCTTCTTATTGTTCTTCTCTATAGGGATTTTTTCATCTATAGCGATTTTACTGGCCCCTAACTTCAGGAATTTAATAGAAACAGTAAATCGCTTCCTTATCTTTCTAAGTGCGGTGATTTTTCCTATAGAAGACGGTGGGCAAATAATACACTACCTAAAAGTACTCAACCCTTATTATGTTTTTATCGATAGCTCGCGGTTAGCTTTGTTTGGCATCAATGTAGATTGGCAGCTGGTTGCAATGTGGTTGTGTGTTCTTGTTTTTGCTCTTTTATTTCTTAAAATTCGGTTAAATGCAATTGCTGCAGATGTGCGGGATTATCTGCAATGATAAGTGTAACTTTTAATAAGGTTAGCAAGTCCTACGCTGTTTCGGCAGTAAATAAAAGACAGCGGTTAAAGTCGAGGGTTTTTAAAAAATGGTTCGGTTTGAAGTATAGAGAACCAAGTGTTCATTATAGAGAAGCATTGAGCGACATAAGTTTTTCGGTAAAAAAAGGCGAGGCACTAGCATTTATTGGAAGAAATGGTGCGGGTAAATCTACCTTACTGAAAATTGTCAATGGATCATTGCAGCCAGACAGTGGGGAGGTAGAAGTTGTTGGGCGAGTCGGCGGACTAATTGAATTGGGCGCAGGCTTTGACCCAACAAAGACTGGCTACGAAAATGCTATTGAGAGAGCTAGACTTTTAAGGGTAGAGAAGATTCAAGTTAGTAGTTTTGTTTCTGCTATTGAAGAGTTCTCAGAGCTTAAAGATCAATTCTATGAGCCTGTAAATACATATTCAAGCGGAATGAAAGCAAGACTTGGATTTGCGGTGTCGGTGACATTGCCTTTCGATATAATGATTTGTGATGAAGCCTTAAGTGTAGGTGATGCTGGTTTTTCTGCCAAATGCCTTGCGAAAATAAATGAGCTTAAGAAAGAAAGAGTCTTTCTATTTGTATCCCATTCTATGACTCAAGTCCAAAGGTTTTGTGATATAGCAATAGTTATTGATTCAGGAAATATTAAATTCAGTGGCGAGTCTAAAGGCGCTGTAGCATTTTACGAAAATAATATATTGCACTTAGAGGCTAGAGGTGATGAGGAGTTAAGCCGTTCTGAAAAGGAAGTGGGGCCAAAAAAAACACCGTCATCTAAAACGCAAACATTCACTCCATCTTACCTTCAGCCAATATTGCACAATGTACATAAAGTTAAGGAGTGGGGTGTACAGGTTGAGCAGGATGATAGTGGGGGACTTGTAATTAATTGGAGCTTTCTTCTGGGGCGAATCAAAAATGGCCAATTACTCCGATTGGGCTTCCCTGTTTTTTCTGCTGATGGTGTGATGGTAATGTCTTGTACAAATGAAAATTTAGTAGCTACTGGATCTGAATCTAATGGCACACTGATAGTTTCGTGGCATGGGCTTAACCCAGGAGTTTACAGTGTCGTCGTTGCTCTTTACGATGAATTGGAACCAGTTTTAAGGCAGTGTTTTGCTGAAATAATAATTAAGTCAAAAGGCGAGCCTGTTTTTGGCATTTATAATGTGCCACACGAATGGTTACTCAGTAACTAACTTTGGTTTTGCAGGTCTTTTTTAAAAATCCAACTTTACTAGGTCCAAAGAATGCGAGTATTTTATTACCCGGAATTTAAGAGTAATGATGAGCTAAATGATCAAGTCAATAGAGCATCTTGGTATTTGTCCTGCGTCTTTCCTTTTTCAGTAACATTTTTCACCAGAGGTGTCTATTCATATAAGGAAAGGGATGAGTTTTCATATAAGCTGAAAGAAATGGTTAGCGATAGTTTTAAGGCGGGAGTCTTTAAATTAGAAAAACTATGCTCAATTGAAAGTTTAGATGTCCGTAGAGGAGATATAGTGATCCTATGGAAAGATAAAGGAGATCTAAATGACAATGAGCTCACTAAATTGAAAAGAATGTCTTCTATAGCAAAGCTATACGATGTTAATTCTTCAAGGAGAATGGAAGGCTCGCTCTATATAGAGATTAGTAGAGAGTATTACAAGTTTGATTCCAGTCTTATTGAAATGAGTAATAATAAATTTGAAACATTAAAATCAAAATATAACTCTATTGAAAACTCCTTTATTTTCTGTACCGGCCCGTCTATTAAAAATTACAAATTGTTTACATATGACTCTTCATTAAAAATCATATGCAATAGTGTGATTAATGATGATGATTTCATGGAGTATATTAAGCCCGACATACTTACTTTTGGAGATCCTATTTTCCACTTTGGTTGCTCTAGCTACGCCCAAGCATTTAGAGATAAGCTGTTAAAGTCTGCAGAGCTATATAGCTTTGATATCGTTATACCTATTAAATACTATCCAATATTTAGCTTTTACTTTCCTGAATTAATAGAAAGGACTATCCCACTACCATATTCGGATATCGAAAATTTCAATGTCGATTTGTCCAATGAATTTCTAGCTAAAACTACTGATAATATCTTGACGTTTATGATGCTTCCTTTGGCTACATCTTTATCAAGTAATGTTTTTATTATGGGCTGTGATGGGAGACCGTTAGATGAGAATGATTATTTCTGGAAGCACAATAACAAGACCCAGTTTTCAGATGAAATGGATAGCATAAAGCTTGCACACCCATCGTTTTTTAAACTCGAGTATAATGAGTATTATTTACGTCATTGTGATAATTTAGAGTTGTTCTTCAAAAAATCCGAACAGCTTGGTAAACGTTTCTGTTCTCTAGGGTTTTCATACATCCCTGCGTTAATTAATCGTGAGTATGAGTATAAAGAGTTTGTAGGGGCGGGAAAAAAAACGTTTTATATTAGTGTGAACCCAGATCTAAAAGACAGTTTTGGACATTTTTTGCATTATGATATGCGAATTTTTGATACGCTCGATAATGGAGAAGACTTGTTGTCATTGGGGAGTAAAGAATTATCTATCTTAGATTCTCCTTATTGTATTCAGCCTGTGTTTAGCCGTAATACCTGGAACTTACGTTCATTTGATTTATCTCCACACTATCAGGTGTTTAAAGGGGAGTTGGCCAGTGAGTTAAGGCTTATTTCATTGATTAACAGGGAGATATGCGTCTATATTTATCCCGGTTCCATGCAGTTTTATGCTTTAGTTATTGATTTGATATCGCTTTACCCAGAGTTGAGAAAGATTAATTTTAAGATAAATGTTTTTTACACGCATATGGATTACAGTGCCTTATATATCCCTAATGGAAAGGGGCATAGCTATTATTTGCGTCTCCTCACTCTATACAAAGAGATAAAATCTGAGTTTAATCAAGTTGAATTGTTTTCTGATTCGATAAAGCTCAAATCACTTATATCTAAAGATTTTGGCGTGGACTTAGGTTTTTGGCCAATGATAAGTGTGACAAATATCGCTGAGATAAATAGGTATAAAATTAATAATTCTAACTATGATGGCGATTGTTATAGGATACTTTTTCCCGGCACTGGTCAGCTTGCCAAAGGGTATGACCTTATATGCCAATTGATTTTGTCATATGAAAAACAACCTATCATCAATGGGAAAAAAGTTATCTTCATCATCAGAGATCAATTTCGGGATTCTGAAGTAAATAATCTTGAACTTAAAATCAATTATAATAAAGTAGTTCTGTTGCCATGGGTTGAAGTTATTAAAGGAAATTTAAGTGAACCTGAATATTTCAAATGCTTCCATGAAGCCAGTATTGTTCTTCTACCGTATAGAGTGAATAACTTTCATACAAGAACTTCAGGCTGTCTAGTTGACGCGTTTAATTTTGATAAGCCAGTTGTCGTATTCTCTGATACATGGCTGGGAGATGTTGTTTGTGAGTCCGGATTTGGGGAGTTGGCGGTAGACGGTGATATTGATTCAATTAAGGAGTCTATATACAAACTTGCAGGAAAAGGCAGTTCAACTGCTGGTTGTGAAAATAAATTTTGCCCTACAAATTTAAAAAAAGTTTTAAAATATAAAAAGCACAAAGAAAACAATTTGTCATTTTTAGTACTAAGTAAAATTAATAGTGTATTGAAATTGTTGTTTCATTCTGACGCCAATCCAAAAACTGAAATTGTAGCTTCTTATATTGAAAGGACCAAGAGATCGAATTCCAAATCTTATTTTTCTGATTTATGCTTCAGGGTGTCTGGTAAAATGTCAACTTTATTAATGGGGCATCCTTTTTTACATAAGGTTTTTTCCAAAATATGGCATAGACTCAAAATGTGGCTCTAATTAAGATTCAGCGATTTCTCGAGGGTGGAGGGCTTCGCCCAACTTTTTAAAAGGAGCTATCGTATAATTTTGAATTAGTCTTCTATGTCAGCTTCACTTTCTTCTGAGTAGAGGTGGCTTTCGGTTTCAAATTGTCTTTTATCTGACTCCGGCGAAGAAAAATATGACTGGGCAGCCAAATTCGAAATCCTTATATTGCTTAAGCCCAAACAGCCACTGGATAGTAAGGCCGTAATGATCACTCATTTGCATAGGCATCACTGTGAAATCGATACTTTATTGCCTTTGTCAGTAGCTTCTCAGAAACCCTTTTTTCTATATGGTACTTAAATGATAAAAGACATAAGTGAAACGGCGACAAGATATATTTTAAGCCTGTTGTTCTTGTTGTCTTTAGTTTTGGCGATAGGAGATTATGTTCAACCTTTTGATAATAACTCCGGTGAGCTACTAATTGGTGTTGAACTCGAGCCCAATAGTGAGATAACGATTTGGAATATCGGCAGCAACTTGGATTCCTCAATTGACGCTCAGTCGTTTGAGTTGCCTGAAGGTTGGACGATTATTAATCATGGAAGAGGTAAGGGTTATAAATCGATTAATATTAAGAGTAGTGGTAATTGTAAACTTTCAAGTATCAAAGGTGAGACACTGCGAATAGATTTTGTAGCAAAGGGAAAAGGGCGAATTAATTTGTCCTATTTGGAGCATTCAAAATCAATTGATTTTGAAGGGGGGAAGTCCTGGATTTACCTTGGTCAGTGGTCTTATCCTGATCTAGTTATGAGGTTTATTTTACAATTTCTATTTTTTTCATTCATCGCATATTGCCTTGTTCGCCACCTAAGAATAGGTTTGTTGAAGACCGTCAATGTGCCGGTTTTATTATCGGTAGCGGTACTGCTCTCAGTGGTTAACGTTCTTTGGCTGTTCGTGCAGGCTGGAAGTTTTACCGGTGATGCTCAATCCTTTGTCAATGAAGCGCGCCGTAGCGGAGGAGTAAGCGACCTGCATTCTCCTTTCTTTTTATTCTTTTTTAAGTTCTATTATATGTCCACCGAGAGCAGGCTCTATGGAATTATATTGCTTCAGCTCTACGCCTTTACTTTTAGCTTCTATTATTTCTTGTATAATCTGGTTTTGGTATCAGAGCCCAAGACTAGTGTGGCCGGTTATTTCGCGCCCATTGTGTCACTTGTTTGTACCTTGTTTATTCTATGTAACCCTGTTCTTATTGGTTTTCTTACCCTTCTCTATTCCGATCCGCCCTTTATTTGTTTGGTCCTACTTGGAATGGGCTACTTCATGAGTATCGTTCGTAAAGGTAAAGGAAGTCTCAAGCTACTTATGGTTTTTCTAATTTCATGCTTACTGTATCGTCACAACAGTATAGTGTTGTTTCCATTGGCCTTGCTGTTGATTTGGATTGCGCGTCGCGCAGTAAACGATAAAAATAATGGAATACTAGTTGTTGGTTTTCTCAAAGCAGCCTCTGTTTTTACAATTACTCTTTTCGCAGCCAGCTTTCTTCTAAATAATTTTTTTGTTGGTAAAAAAACAAACTATTATATTGCCACACCTGTTTATGAGCTAGTCGGTTTGATTGCTACTTTTAAGCATTTAGATAGCGAAGACTTTGATTGGATGAGAAATTATATGAATCCAGAGAGGATAATCAGTCGTTATGGCAAGCAGAATGCACTTATTCCTGTGCTCTGGGAAGGTAATAGTCGAAGAGAGGTTGATTTGTCGGCTATTTACGCTGATCATGACAAAATATGGGCGCGATATATTTCAATTGCTACTAAATACCCTTTAGAATTGTCTTACATCAAAGTTCATCATTTTTTGTTGGCACTTGGAGTAGATGACTTCCACCCTGCTCCATTTTTTTATGATCAAGTGAATAAAGCTTACCTGCGTGGAGAGTCTTTAGATCGCTTACACAATAGAGGGATTTATAAAGTTTCAAGATTTGGAGCGGAGCACGACAAAATTCGAGCCAAAATGCCTTCGTACCAAAAAGGAGAGTTAAAGTATTGGCTAAGTTCGGCGTTGTACCCGTTTCTTTTATCTTGCATCGTTGTAGCAATTGGTGGGGCTCTGTGGGTTCTAGGTAAGCGTTTTCAGGGTTTAAGTACAGTGATCGTCGTGGCATTATTTAATGTTTGGTATATGGCTTCTTATTTGATTTTTTCACACGGTGCCTTTGTTAAGTATGGGTTTGTTTCCTATTTAGTGGGTGTTGGAATCGCGTTTGGTTTGGCTTCAATCTTGACTAGATATTTTTTCAATAGTATTTATAAGAACTTGAAGGAATACGTAAATTTTAATTTTCTAATTTAAGAGTGAATGATATGCAGTTGGTTATTCCGATGTCTGGTCTAGGTAGTCGTTTTTCTGCAGCAGGCTATGAAAAAGTTAAACCGTTAATAGAAGTGTTCGATAAGCCAATGATTGAATGGGTTTTGAAAGCATTCCCGGAAGATGATGTTATTTTTATTTGCCGTAATGACCACATAGAAGACACTAATATGGTGTCTGTACTGAATCGTATAGCCCCTAACGCGTCGACTGTGGCAATTCCCGGCCACAAAAAAGGGCCTGTATATGCTATATCTTTAGCATTTGAACATATAGATGATGATCGTCCGGTTCTGATTAGTTATTGCGATTACTATATGTTATGGGATTATGCAGCGTTTAAAAGAGGCCTAATTGATCGGGATTGCGACGGCGCCATACCCTGTTATACAGGATTTCATCCCAACCTTATCCCAAAGGATAATCTATATGCATCATGCCGTATTGACGATGAAGATAATTTAATTGAGATTAGAGAGAAGCATTCTTTTTCTGAAGATAAAATCCAGTCTTTACACTCCCCCGGTGTTTATTATTTTAGAAGTGGTTCATTAATGAAAAAATACTGCCAATTGTTATTGGATGAAGGCCCGGCCCTCAATGGCGAGTATTATAACAGTTTGGTTTATAATCGTATGGTAGAAGATGGACTTAAGGTATGGACTCCTGCGAATGTATCATTCTTTTGTCAATGGGGAACACCGCATGATTTACAGGAATTCGAGTTCTGGGTTAATACAATAAGAGAGATAAACCAGTGAAACTATTGATCCCAATGGCTGGCGCAGGTAGCCGGTTTTCTGATGCTGGTTATATCCAGTCCAAACCTGTTCTGCCAATAATTGACCGACAAACTGGGCGTCAATTACCTATGGTTGTTGCCGCGACAAAAGAACTGGCTGTCGGTCAAGATATAAGCTCTTATATATTTGTTGATCGTGATTTTCATAAAGCTTCTGGCGTTCAAGGTGAGATCGGCTCGTATTTTTCTAATGCTAAGTTTGTAACCTTGACGGAATTAAGCGATGGTCAAGCATCAACTTGCTTAATGGCCAAGGCCTTGATAAACGATAATGAGGAATTATTAGTCGGTGCATGTGATAACGGTGTTGATTATTGCTCGACGACATTTAATGATTTGCGAGGTTCTTGTGATGCGCTTATTTTTACTTATCGAAACAATGAATTGGTGCTCGACAGACCTGAGGCGCATGGATGGGTTTATGTTGAGGAAGATGGCAAAACAGTAAAGCGTATCTCTGTAAAGAAGCCAATCAGTGATACTCCGCTTAATGACCATGCGATTGTTGCAAGCTTTTGGTTCAAACGCGGGAAAGATTTTATTTCGGCGTCGGAAAAAATGATAAAGGAAGATGACCGGGTGAATGGGGAGTTCTATGCGGATCAAGTTATGCATCATGCACTAGATATGGGCTTAACTGTAAAGGTTATTGAGGTTGACCGCTATTTTTGCTGGGGGACACCAAAAGATTATGAAAGTTATCAACAGACCTTTTCTTACTGGAAACAGTTTGTAGGGGAGGAAGAGTGGCTATGACTGATGTTTTTGAACTTTCTGTTGTTGTCCCTTGCTATAATGAAGCGCTCAACATTTCATTGATAATCGATCGCTTCAAAAAAGTCATTGATGTGAATCCAGAAACGCAAATTATACTTGTCGATAATGGTTCAACCGACGAATCACAGTTCGTAATATCAACTTTACTTAGAGAGCTTAGTGAAAATTACAGCGGAAACTTTAAATTGGTTCATGTTGAGCTTAATCAAGGGTATGGTTACGGAATTATGATGGGGCTAATGCAAGCCGGCGGAAAGCTATTGTCATGGACTCATGCCGATATGCAGACAGATCCATTAGATATTATCGCAGCGTATAAGATGTATAATCAGGAGGGTGGACATAAGGTACTTGTGAAAGGTAAACGTAAAGGTCGGGCACTAGCTGATGAGTTCTTTACTTGGGGCATGCAAAAATTTTGTTATGCTGCATTGAAAATATCGATCAATGATATTAATGCTCAACCAAAATTGTTCAATAGACAGTTTTATGATGACGTGCTGAATAAGTACGCGCCGCATGATTTCTCATTAGACCTGTACATACTCTACCACGCTAAAAAACTTGGTTATAGTGTACTTGAAATACCTGTAGTTTTTTCTGAACGAAAATTTGGGAAGGCTAAAGGTGGGGGCAGCTGGAAAACAAAGTTCAAACTGATAAAACGAACTATAGCGTACATTCTTGAGCTAAGAGTGGCGCTTCGAAATAGCAGATAGATGAAGTTGAATTATTGTGAATTTTCCCGAAATTAACATGAACACTATTCGCGCAGTATTGATTGACCTAGATGACACTCTTTATTCATATAAAAGTGCTCATTTGATCGCAATTAGTTCTTGTCATCATCATTTCAATCAGCGCTTTTGGATAATGGATGATTTTAAAGAGTATTATCGAGAAAAAAGAGACCAGGTGACTCTGTTGCTTAGTGGACAGGGAGCTTGCCGCTCAAGGCTGTTCGCATTTCAATACATGTTTGAAGAAAAGGGCTTGCCCACGCCTTATAGTGTGGCTCTTGAATTCGAAGAGCTATATTGGCAGGTATTGATTGATGCAGCAGAACCTTTTCCCGAAGCTATTGAGTTTTTGGCTACTTGTAAAGCTGCAGATAAACCTGTTTGTATTGTATCTGATATGCAGGCGAGTATTCAGATAAGGAAGATAAAAAAAATGCAATTAGAACAATACATTGACTATATGGTGACATCTGAGGAAGCGGGTTGCGAAAAACCTGCGCCAGATATTTTTCAAATGGCACTGAACAAGCTCGGATTGATGCCGCATCAGGTGGTCATGCTTGGAGATAATTGTATAAAAGATGTTAAAGGTGCTGAGGATTTAGGTATCCATGCTTTTCTTATTACGGAAAATGAATGCAGTTTATGAAAAAGCAAGTGCTTAGGTTTGTTGTTGTTGGTATTTTGTCGACTTTTATTAATTATACAGTTTTTTACGTGCTGTATAAGTTCATTGGCTTTGGTTATTTACTGTCTTCAGCTTCCGGCTTTCTTGCTGGCGTCGTCTTTGGGTATCGTTTGAACCGTACGTGGACGTTTGAGCTTTATAGCGATGCTTCACTTTTTCACAAGTACTTGCTTGTCTACTGTTGTTCATTGTTGCTGACGCTTATTTTTATGGAAATATTAATTTCTCGTATAGGTATTCCAGCAGAAATAGCTAATGTTGTATGCATTATATTGACGACATGTACTAATTTTTTCGGTATGAAGATGGTAGTTTTTACCAGCCGGAAGCATGCAGGTAAATCGAATGATTAGGGTTTTTCGAGAAAAAATTAGCCGATTAGATTTAAGCGAACTTATTTATTCAAAGTTGTTCTGGTTTGGGATTCTGCTTAAGTTAGTGTTAGGTGCTTTTCTGGTCTCTGACTATATGGTGATTTTGTTTGCACCGTTTATAGATTTCTTTTCAAACAATCCTTCAGAAAACCCCTACAAATATTTTTATGATAAAGGCACTAATGATAACTTTCCTTATCCAGCATTTATGCTCTATGCAATGAGTTTGCCACATTTTGTACTAAACTGGAGGGAGGGGCTAGATGTAACAAACTTATGGGTTTATCGTCTGCCGTTGTTGTTTTTTGACTTGGCAATCCTTTTAGTTCTTTGGCGTTGGATGAAGGGCGCTACGAGCCGTCGAAATTTACTCATATATTATTGGTTGTCACCTGTTTTAATTTATATTACTTATATTCATGGCCAGTTAGATGTTATCCCTATGAGTTTAACATTTATCACTCTATATTTTTTGTTTCGCGAAAAGCTGTCTCTAGCGCCGATTTTCTTAGGCTTGGCTATCTCGTCGAAGCTTCATATTGTATTGATCGTACCATTTATTATTTCATATTTGGTAGTACAGCGCACATCAAAGATTAAAATTCTCAAAGCTTCAAGTATCTGCTTGTTAGTTATTCTTGTAGTGAACGCACCTTTTTTGGCGAGCGTGGAGTTTTATAAGCTAACATTTAGCAGTAATGAACAATCAAAAGTGTTTGGTGTATTGCTAACATACTTAAACAATAGCGATGTTGAATTCTATGTTGTTCCATGCGCTTACGCTCTATTGTTTGCAAATAGCCTGGTTAGGCAGTCGTTTAATCGTGACATTCTAATCATGTATCTTGGATTTGCATTTGGAATTTTGTTGTTTTTCATACCGCCGCAACAAGGATGGTATTTCTGGATACTGCCTTACTTCTCGTATTTTTATAGTAAAGAAAAACGCCATGCGCTGCCACTGTTTCTTGGCCTTCAATTTTTGTACATTTTGTATTTTGGAATAAAGGAAGATTCAGATTACATTGAAGTTTTTCAATTAGTTGCTCCCATCCCAGACTGGAGCTTGAACATGTACTTGGATCGTAAAGGAGTAAACGTACAGGAAGTTGAAAGTTTGATCTTTACCTTTTTGCAAACACTGCTATTAATCAACTGTATTTGGATGTACACACGTGGCATTGCGAGTTACCAAAAACATGGATTTACATCAAAGCCATATATGGTAGGAATCGGAGGAGATTCCGGTGTTGGGAAAACCACTCTTTCAGAAAACATTCGGCAGGTTTTTAAACTGTCAAATACAACAGTTATTCGCGGTGATGATATGCATAAATGGGAGAGAGGACATGAAATGTGGGAAGAGTATACTCATTTGAATCCCAAGGCTAATTATCTACATAAAGAATATGATTATTTAAAAATTTTAAAAGAAGGAAAAAGTGCTTTTCGCCGGCATTATGATCATACTAATGGGCGCTTCACAGAAGAAAAAGGCACTGTCGTTAAAAAACTTGTTATATTTGAAGGGCTGCATACCTTCTATCTAGATAAAATGCGATCAATATATGATTTAAAAATTTTTATTCGACCTGACACTCAACTAGCCACACACTGGAAAATTATTAGAGATAGGAAGAAGCGAGGTTATACTACTAAGCAGGTGCTTGAGAAAATACGAAAGCGTGAAGACGATAGAGTGAAATACATAGAGCCTCAGGAAAAGTATGCCGATGTATTGATTGAGCTATTGTGTGAAAAAAAGATTGAAAATCTCGGGGATGAGACTGAGGTTCCTGAAATCTACTTGCGGATGAGATATAAGAATTCAGTTTACCTTGACGAACTTGTTGAGAGGCTGGGGGTGATTCCAGGCTTAAACATCCAGCATTACTACGACCATAACGAAAACCAATTTATTGTATTTCGGGGTGATATACCTGATCATAAACTTGAAAGTATTGCCCATAATGCCCTCCCAGATTTTGACGAGATAGGTGTATATAACCCCAATTGGCCACCAGGCTTTCAAGGTATTGTGCTGTTGTTCTTGAGCTATTATATTTTTGATGACGAGGCAAACAGAAATGCTTGAAAAATTTAAAGATTTAAAAAAAATGTCTCAATATGTCGGTAATCGATCTGACTATGTTCAGGGTGGTGGCGGTAATACATCGGTCAAAATCAATAGTACTCATATGGCTATTAAGGCATCAGGAACACTATTGTCTGAATTAACTCAGAACAAAGGTTTCGCTGTCGTTGATTACCCTGCTGTAAAGCAGCTATTAGAAGAAAAGTTAAGCAATGAGGATTTTTCAAAAAAAACTGGCGACTTACTTGTTTTTGATTACCACAGTGAACAGTCAGTTAGGCCTTCAATTGAGACTGGTTTCCATGCGCTATTGGACGATTTTGTTGTTCATTCTCACTCTGTTTATGCAAATATCCTTACTTCCTCGGAAGAGGGCGAGGAGATTAGTAAACAGCTTTTTCCAAATTCTTGCTGGGTTCCATACGTAAAGCCTGGGTTGGAATTGACACGCTTTATTTATCAATTAACAACATCTTCCCCAGCTCAGGTAATATTTCTACAGAATCATGGTGTCATTGTTAGTGGAAGCTGCGCAGACGGTGTCATTAATTTGCACCAACAGGTTTCTGAGTCGATTATTCAATCTTTAAATCTACCTAGTTGGGGCGATGTTGTTGACACTGTTGACCATGCGTTTATGCGTAAGCATGTATTATTTCCTGATCAAGTAATTTTCACTCAAACAACTAGTGAAAAATTGTTAAATAGCGTTGCCGGAAAAGAAACCACTAGTGCTTATCAGTATATCTATAAAAATATCATGGATCTTGGGTTTTCACATCGATTTCTGTCCGAAAGTGACATGACCGATTTATTACACATGGAAAGTGAGAAATACAGACAGAGTATTGCAAAATGATTTTTATTTATCACAGGGTTAACACTCTTGAAGAGCTATCTAAAGTACCTTTTGATAGTGGTGCAGAAATTGACATTCGCTATCACAACGATGACCTAATTCTCCACCATGATCCATTTGGTCATCACGAAAAACGCCCAGAGTTATTAAAAAATTTTCTGACAGAGTGGAGGCATCGGGGGCCGTTAATCCTCAATATCAAGACGGAAGGTATAGAGCAGCGTTGTATTGATCTAATGAATCAATATCAGGTTAGGTCTTGGTTTTTTCTTGATCTGTCAATGCCTTATTTCGTGAAATACGCCAATTTTGCCTCGGCAGGCTCTGTAAACGGGTTGTCACCTGAAAATCTCGCGGTTAGATTTTCTGAATTTGAAGCTGAAGATTATGCGATGGGGTTTGCTGGTAAAGCAGGCTGGATGTGGATTGATTGTTTTAATGAATTACCTGTTAATGCTAATAAAATAGCTTATTTTAAGAGTGTAGGCTTCAAAATTTGTATTGTTTCTCCAGAGTTACAAGGTCATAATCTGACACGGATCACAGAGTTCAAAGATGTACTATCCGATGGTTTTGACGCAATCTGTACAAAGCGTCCGGATTTATGGATTTAAAATTTAATTGTTACTAAATAGTTGGGAGGCAAAGCTATTTCGGTTATGTTTGAGGTCAATCTGGTCTGTAGGGAACAAATTGAGTTGTCTTACGATAAAATCCCGCCTTCGTTTGGATTGAGGCTATTAGAAGCAGGTGAAACGTTGTGCTTGTAAGTGTTGTTATTCGTACATTGAATGAAGAAAGGTACTTGGACGAGCTTTTGTCTGCGGTTAATGCCCAAAAAAGCGATATCTTTACCATAGAGGTGGTTATTGTTGATTCTGGTTCTACAGATAGGACTCTTGAAATCGCCAAGTCGAAACAAGCAAGAATCACTTATATTAAAAAAGAGGACTTTTCATTTGGACGTTCACTCAATATAGGTTGTGATTTTGCTAATGGTAAAATTCTTGTTTTTGTCAGCGGACACTGCGTACCGGCGTCTGAAAACTGGATCCATAACCTCTGTCTGCCAATCTATGAAGCGAAAGCGCAATACATTTATGGACGCCAAATAGGGCGTGATACGACTAAGTTTAGTGAAAGGCAGGTGTTCGATAAGTATTTTCCTCGTCACTGTATGGTGCCTCAAGAAGGTTTTTTTTGTAACAATGCTAATTCGGCGCTATTGAAATCAGCCTGGTCTGATTTACCTTTTGATGAAGAGCTGACAGGGCTTGAAGATATGCATCTTGCTAGGAAGCTTGTAGATAATGGTGGCCTGGTCGGTTATGTAAGTACTGCCCCTGTTTATCATATCCATGATGAGTCATGGGCCCAGGTCGAGCGTCGCTATGAACGTGAGGCTATTGCGCTACGCAGTATTAACCCTGAGATACATATGACCTTTGGCGATTTTTGCCGCTGTGTTCTAGCGGGGATATTCTCCGATTCGGCCTCGGCAATCAAAGAAAAGATTTTTTTCAAAGAAGTATTGGGCATACTAAGTTTCCGTTTTTTACAATACTGGGGAGGGTATAAGGGCAATCATATACACAGAAGGTTATCTAACGAAGCCAAGCAGAAATATTTTTATCCTAAAAAACGAGTCACACAAAAACTGAAAGTAGATAATGATGAGCAAAGTTATAGCACTAATGCCCCTGAAGGCGAATAGCTCAAGGGTCCCAGGGAAAAATTTCAAGCTTCTTGACGATAAGCCGCTTTTTCGATGGATGCTGGATAAGCTTTTATCCAGCGATTTGATTGACAAAGTGGTTATTAATACCGATGCTAGACCAGAGCTTGTAGCTGCAGGCCTTCCCGTCAATACTAAGCTAGTTATTAGAGATCGGAAATCTGAATTGTGTGGCGATGAAGTTAGTATGAATTTGATTCTTTCTGATGATGTGGCTTCAACAGACGCTGATTTTTATCTGATGACTCATACTACTAATCCATTTATTAGTTTGGAAACTATTAATGCAGCGATTAAAGTTTTTTTAAATAAAGAAGATAAAGATTCTTTGTTCACCGTTAATCGAATGCAAACCCGCTTTTATACTGGGGACTGCAAAGCGATTAATCATGACCCCAATAATTTAATTCCGACTCAAGACCTTGAGCCCTGGTTTGAAGAAAATTCATGTCTTTACCTGTTTAGCAAAGAGTCTTTTAACAAAACAGGCGCTAGGATAGGGGCCACGCCCATCATGTTTGAGACCAATATGTTAGAGTCCGTTGATATTGATGAGCGTCAAGATTGGCAGCTAGCTGAGGTTTTGGCTCCGGTTATGAAGGATAAATAAATGAAAGTGTTAGTGACTTGTCCTCCTATGTTAGGGCAAAAAAAGCAGTTTTTACCTTATTTTGAAGAGTACGGTATCGAAGTCTGTACGCCAGATGTTGTTCAAGTCTTGTCAGAAGATGAATTAATTGAGCTTGTTCCTCAGTTCAATGGTTGGATTATTGGCGACGATCCTGCAACATCAGCTGTATTTGAAGCAGGGAAAGCCGGTAATTTAACAGCCGCAGTAAAGTGGGGGATAGGTATTGATAATGTCGATTTCAGCGCTTGTGAGCGTTTAGGTATACCTATCACTAATACACCTAATATGTTTGGGCGGGAGGTTGCTGATATTGCTTTAGGGTATGTTGTCGGCTTAGCAAGAGAAACATTTTTAATTGATAGGTCTGTACGACAAGGGAACTGGTTAAAAGTCAGTGGAATGTCACTTTCAGGTAAAAAAGTGGGTTTGGTTGGCTATGGCGATATTGGCCGCAATACTGCAAAAAGGTTGCTAGCTTCTGATATGGACGTTACAGCATTTGACCCTTTCTTTGATCAATCCCAAAACCCCTACCCAGGGGTGAAGTTCTCAACATGGCCCGAAGGCATAAATCAATTTGATTTTATTATATTTACCTGCGCTCTGAGTAACGAAAATACCCATATGCTGTCATCTTCTGAACTTGAGCAGTGTAAGCAGGGCGTTAGAGTTGTAAATGTCGCTAGAGGGCCTTTAATTGATGAAGCTGCCTTAATCAAGGGGCTGCAGTCAGGAAAGGTTTATTCGGCAGCTCTTGATGTGTTTGAAAATGAGCCTCTAAGCTTGGACTCTGAGCTAGTAGCAATGGAGCGATGTATATTCGGTTCTCACAACTCATCAAATACGGTTGATGCGGTTCATGCAACCAATATCCGTGCGATAGATGAGTTATTAACGTCACTGGGTGTTAAATAAGTTGAAAGCTATTTTGCTGACAGGTTGTAACGGTGGTATAGGTACAGCTATGGCTGATTATTTCACTGGCCAAGGGTTTCATGTGGTAGGTATAGATAGACAACCTGAAGCCACACCTCCTATGGGTAACTATCTGCAACTTGATCTGGCCGAACTTGTTGATTCTCAATCATTACAGGCTCAATTCGTTCATGAGGTATCGACTCTTATACGAGATAGAGAGCTCAATTTAATGGCTATTGTTAATAATGCCGCCGTTCAAATTCTTGGTGGTGTCTCTGAGTTGTCAATTGATGACTTCCTTTTAAGCCAAAAAATTAATGTGGCGGCTCCCTTGTTATTGGTGAAGTTGCTCTTAAATCAGTTGCCCGCAGGTGCTAGTGTTATCAATATTGGCAGTATCCACGCAAGCTTAACAAAGCCAAGGTTTGTCAGTTATGCCACAAGTAAAGCTGCATTAAGAGGGCTTACGCAAGCTATGGCGGTAGATCTAGGAGGCAAGATACGAGTGAATTGTATAGAACCTGCTGCTATCGCAACTGATATGCTGGTTGATGGATTTAAAGAAAGCCCTGAACGTTTAGAGTTGTTAAAGCGTTATCATCCGTCAAATAAAATTGGATCATCTGAAGATATTGCAGAGCTTTGTCATTTTCTCATTCGCAGTAAGGTAACTTTTTTAAACGGAAGCTGTATTGCTGTTGATGGGGCTATCTCTTCAAGGTTGCATGATCCGGCATAAAATGAATAAACTTAATCCTTATCGTGTAGCCTTCTCATTGGCTTTTAATCGTCTGAAATGGGATTTAACTCCTAAATCCTGGTCTTCCCGCAGTAAACTGCGCTCACTCCATAACTGCTACTCTGGTGAGAAGGCAGTAATAGTCTGTAATGGCCCCAGCTTGCTAAAGTCAGATTTTAAGCTGCTAGATAAGGTTTATACATTTGGGCTAAACAAAATTAATCTTTTATTTGATAAACAGAGCTTTCGTCCAAGCTGTATCGTCTCTGTGAATCCTTTTGTGATTGAGCAAAATAAAAATTTTTATGCTAAAACGGATATTCCCCTTTTTTTAGATGCTCAGTCTTCACAGGCGTCAGGTCTTATTCAAGAGAAGCACCCATGCTTTTTGCATAGTTCGGATTTCCCATTCTTTTCTGGCGACTGCTCTTTGAGTGTTTTTCAAGGCTATACAGTTACTTACGTCGCTATGCAGCTTGCGTTCCATTTTGGGTTTTCGGAAGTTGCTTTGGTTGGCTGCGATCATAGTTATGCAGCAAAAGGTCATGCAAATACGGTCCAAACGGCAGAAAGTGAAGACGAATCACACTTTCATCCTGCTTACTTTTCAGGGGGAGACCAGTGGCAGCTACCTGACTTGAGGCAAAGTGAAGTCTTTTATGAGAAAGCATTCGAGTATTACGAAAAAGCTGGTAGAAAACTCTTTAATGCGACTGTTGGAGGAAGACTCGAACTCTTGCCAAGAATAGAGTTGAGCGAGTTTCTTTTGTAATGGTTCGTTTAACTATTATTTTTCCAGTTCTTAATAATGTCGCTGGACTTGAAAGGGCTGTTGATAGTGCTTTACATGCAAGATATAAAGGTGTTGAATTAATTGTTATTGATGGAGGCTCTACGGATGGAACCCTTGAAGTAATTAAGTCTTATAAAGATGAAATTGCCTATTGGGAGTCCGGTTTGGACTCTGGTATTGCCGATGCCTTTAACCGCGGCATAGAGCGGGCAACAGGGAGCATCATTGGTATACTAAATAGTGATGATGTGCTTGAACCGGGTGCATTGAAGTCTTTGTTTGAAACTGTTGATTCCAATCCATCTGCCGAGGTTTATTATGGTAGCCTTCGTTACTACAATCCAGAGAAGGATTACAGCTATATCCGAAAGCCTGATATAACCCAGATGAAAAGGCGGATGTCAATATTTCATCCTGCGATGTTTGTACAAAAAACCTGCTACGAGGCGGTGGGTTTGTACGACTGTAATCATGCCCATGCAATGGATTCTGAATGGTGCCATCGAGCTATGGTATCAGGCGCTGTTTTTTGTGAAGTTCCCGCTGTGTTGGCAACTATGTCTTTGGGTGGGGTGAGTGATCTTGAGTATAAAAAGAGCTTAAGTCAGTATCGTGACTCGACGGTCAAGCATGGTATTGCTTCTTCTATTGATGCCAATTTTTATTATTGGATTCACCTTTTACAGAAAATCGTAATGGGTTTTCCTTTGATGTATCAGATAAAGCGGCTACGGGATCGGCTGTTCAGTTCTCGAGTTAAGTAAGGTTGATAGCGTTGCTTGTGCGGATCTTTCCCAGCTGAAAGCATTGCTTTGTTTCTGCGCATAATTTGAGAGTTCCTCTCGCAATTCTGTATTTGAACTTAGTTCACAAAGAGCCTTCTCAATTGACGCTGTATTTTTGGGTTCAACTAAAATGCCTCCCTTCCCAGAGACTTCAGGCATTGAAGAGCAATTGGATGTGAGACAGGGTACGCCATATTGAGATGCCTCAAGTATAGGTAGGCCAAAACCTTCATAAAGCGATGGCATAAGCAATGCATCTGCATGTTGGTAGTAGCTTTGTAGCCCCATATCTGAAATATAGCCGGTAACAATGGTTTCTGTATCTATATTAAGTTCGTGAATTAATGTTTCTACATTTTGATCACCCCAGCCCTTGCTTCCAGCTAGTACCAGCTTGTGCTTACAACCTCCGTGTTTAGTTGCATTTGAAAATGCTTTTAATAGCCTTTTAAGGTTCTTCCGTGGTTCTAGCGTTCCAACAAACAAGAAGTAGGGTGTATTAAGTGGCCGTGCTAAAACTTCGTTTATAGTGCTTTTGTTGACGCCGCCATAGATTACTTCTGTCTTAGATATTTGTTCAGGGTAGAACTCATTAATTGTATCTTGCGTTGACTTGGATATGCAGATGATATGATCCGCGCGTCTGATAGCCGGTGGCATTAATAGTTTTTCTGTAAACAGGCCTGCTCTAGACATGGTTTTCGGGTATTTTTTCCAAACCAGGTCATGAATAGTAAGCACTTTAGTTATATGCTTGGGGAGTGTTAGGGGGAGTTGATGACGTGCGCCCCAAAAAACGTCGATATTGTCTTCCTTGCACCATTGAGGGTATAGCAGTTGACTAGTGAGTGTAGAGCGAATGCTGCTCAGCAAGCTGTTATTGGGTTTATCTTCTTTTACCTTCCTACACCTTCTAGTGAGGTTCTTAAATTCGTAGGGAAAGCTTATTTCCTGATCGGAATAGAGGAACCACTGAACTTTCCCCTCAGAAGCTGGTATCATTTTTATCAAAAGCTGTTGCAGGTAACGACCGATACCGGTAATAGTTATTGATAATGGCCTCGTATCTACAGCGATATTAATGGTCAATGTGTACCTACAGTATGTGATTATAAAGGTTATGGGTCCAGCCTCCGCAAGAGTGACAGCTTCTGTTCTGTTCTACAAAGGGTTTACTTGTTTAGATGATTAAAGTTCTTCATGTATATCGTACTTTCTTTCCTGATACTCAGGGTGGGCTTGAAGAAGCCATCTTACAGATCACAAAAAATACATCAAAACTTGGTGTTGAATCAAAGGTTTTTACTATATCAAAAAAAATAAAAAAAATTGATACTATTCAGTTTGAAGGGATAGAGGTAATACGGGTGCCAGAACTATTCGAGCTGGCCTCGTGTAATATTTCGTTTAAAGGACGAAAAGAATTCAAGCAATTGGCTGCATGGGCTGATGTGGTAAATTTTCATTTCCCCTGGCCTTTTGCTGATATTTTAAACTTTTTGGTACCCAAGCGTACCAAAAGGGTCGTTACTTATCATTCTGATATTGTACGACAAAAAATGTTATTGAAGATTTACAGACCATTAAAAAGAAACTTTCTTGGTACTGCTGATTGTATTGTTTCGACTTCTCCTAATTATTTTGAATCAAGCCCGGTTTTACAGCGTTATAAAAAGAAGGTTTCAGTTATTCCGATCGGAATTGACCAGAATCCAAATGTTAAATTATTACCATCAAAGCTTGATGACTGGAAATCAAAGGTAGGCGATGGTTTCTTCTTCTTTGTTGGTGTGTTGCGCTATTACAAAGGACTTCATATTTTGCTGGATGCGTGTGCTAACTCTTCATTTCAAGTAGTTATTGCAGGGATAGGGCCAGAAGAGGCATCCTTAAAAGCACAGGCCGAACGATTGAATTTACATAATGTTACTTTTTTGGGTTTTATCTCAGATCAGGATAAATTAGCGCTGATGACTTTGTGCAAAGGCATTGTTTTTCCATCTCATTTACGCTCAGAAGCATTCGGGATTACTTTGCTTGAAGGTGCTATGGCTTCTAAGCCCTTGATAACGGCTGATATAGGCTCGGGAATGAGTTATGTAAATGAGGATGGAGTAACAGGTATTCATGTAAAAGCTAGTGATCCTATAAGCTTAAAACGTGCGATTTACTTGATAGACTCTGATCAAGAGTTAGCTGATAAAATGGGATATGAAGTAAGAAGACGCTATGAACGCTTGTTTACAGCAGAGCACATGGGGAAAAGTTATGTGCAGCTTTATAAAAAGTTAGTGGGTAAATAAGTTGTTATGTGTTTTTTGAGACAGTTCAGGCTAAAATGGACAGATTCCCATGAAAAAAGATTGCCGATTCTGATTGAAGGTGACTAAATCCGAAATCGATTGTAACCGAACAATTACCCCTCCTATACTTGATGGCCTAGGTAGTACGGCTTTAATCGTTTCAGCTTTTTTTTGGCTCAGTAATCTGGGTGGCTATATGAACTGCATAGCCTGATTCAAGCGCCGCCTTGGCTCGGTCGATCCAGTGAAGGTTAAAATACCAGTCGACATTGATGATGTATAAAAGCTTTATCATAAGGGTACAAGGCAAAAGAATGCATTGTACCACTACATGATATTGATCCTAGGGTTTATGAAGGTTTAAGATCCTTCAACAAATACCTCCCCGCCATCCAAAAGCACCAAGCCGCACCCAGGCCGCTAAACGCCATTATAGTCAACGAATAACGCAGCGACTCTATGCCGTAGGTATTGGAAAGGGCGTCGCTCATTAGTCCAGCAAACAACGGGCCGCCGCCGAGCCCAATCAAGTTTAGGATAAAGAACAATACCGCCGAGGTCATGGCGCGCATGTTGGGGCTGACTAGGGTCTGGGTCATGGCCAATACTGGGCCTAGGTACCAAATGCCGAAGAAGGTGCTTAAACCTAGGGATACGGCGATGACAGCGTGGTTGTCGGCGTAGAGTGCTAGCAGGCCACAGGGGATGGCAAGTATTTGGCCGGCGCAGGGGATCCAGGTGTACCACTTCTTATTATTTTGACCTATTTTATCGGCCAACCAACCCGCTAAGAATGCGCCAATACCACCACCAATACCCGCGCCGAAGGCTAGCATCAAGCCGATATCGGTGGGTTCAATGCCGTGGCTGCGTGATAGGAATGATGGCATAAAGTTGCCGACACCATAGCTGCTGAAGGAGGCCAGCCCTGAGCCTAGCGCTAAAAAGACAAAAGAGCGCATTAAACTCAGAGTTTTTAACGTGTCACGTAGCGACACCGCATCGCCTGTAGGGCCGCTTTCTTGTTGGCCGCGTACGGGCTCGGTGATGCTAAACCGTACCAGCAGGGCAACGGCAACGCCGGGTATGCCGACCACAAAGAAGGCCATGCGCCAGCCGTAGTTTTGATCGATCCAGCCGCCAACTAAGTAGCCCACCATGATGCCGATATAGATAGCGGCGGTGTAAAAGGCCAGGGCGGTGCCACGCTTATTGGCGGGGTAGATGTCAGATATAATCGAGTGGGCTGGGGGGCTGCCACCGGCTTCGCCGATGCCAACGCCAATTCGCGCCAGCAGCATTTGCCAGAAGTTTTGCGCCAGACCGGAAAAGGCCGTCATAATGCTCCAAGTGGCAATGGACCAGGAGATGATGTTGCGACGGTTGGACCTGTCGGCCAAACGAGCAATAGGGATGCCTGCCGAGACATAGAAGATAGCAAAGGTAAAACCGGTCATGAGGCCCAGCTGGGCGTCGGATAGATCCATGTCTATCTTGATCGACTCTTGCAGGATTACCAAAATTTGCCGGTCAATAAAGTTAAAAACATAAACAATACTGAGTAAAACTAAGGTGTAATGGGGCCAGCGGGTGTTATTAGACGACATACTTGTTGTTCCGCACAGTGGTATTAATTATTATTTAAACCAGTCTACGGCCTGTCGGTGGCAATGGGAATAGCGCAGCAGCTTTTAATAGGTGATGAGGGCTGATAAGTCTTGTGAATATTTGCGCCAGGCGTGATACCTGGCGGCAATGGTGCTGAGGTTTAGCTTAAGCTAGCTTGGAAAGATTGGACAATTTGGCATTGGGCTTGCGTGCGGCACGGAAAATAAGCGCTACCTTGCCTATTTCTTGCACGACCTGGGCTCTGGCCTGCTTGCACATGTCGGCAATCACTTTTTTGCGCAGCTCGCGGTCATCAACCACAATCTTAATTTTGATCAACTCATGGTCTTCCAGGGCCCGATTTAGCTCTACCATCACGGTCTCACTTAAGCCATTTCCCGCAATTGTCACAATCGGCTTAAGACTATGGCCCAAGCTGCGATATTGTTTTTTGCGATCTGCTGTTAACGTCATACAATAACCTCAATTAATTAGGCGGCTATTCTACCTGTAAAAGCCGTCACAGCATAGGAAGGTACCCTGAATGGCTCGATCTAAGAGCAGTGGCCGCTGGCTACAAGAACACTTTGAAGACCAGTACGTAAAAAAAGCCAAGCAAGACGGTTATCGCTCCCGCGCCAGTTATAAATTATTGGAGCTGGATAAAAAAGATAAGTTGTTTCGCCCCGGTATGTCGGTGGTTGATCTGGGCTCGGCCCCAGGCGGTTGGTCGCAAATTGCCGCCAAGTTGGTCAACAATTCCGGTGGTTCCGCCAAGGGGCGGGTGTACGCCTCGGATATTTTGCCTATGGACCACTTGCCTGGGGTAGCGTTTATTCAGGGCGACTTTACCGAGGAGGCGGTGTTCGAGCAGCTGATGAGCCTAATGGGTGGCGCCAAGGCAGACCTTGTAATTTCCGATATGGCCCCCAATATGTCAGGTATGGCCGACGTTGATCAGCCGCGCTCAATGTATTTGGTTGAGCTGGCTTTGGATATGTCGCGGCAAGTATTAAAGCCTGGCGGGGTATTTGTCGCCAAGGTGTTTCAGGGCGAGGGCTTTGAAGAGCTGATGAAAGATTGCCGTAGCAGTTTTGGCAAGGTTCTTACTCGTAAGCCCGAGGCATCCAGGCCTAGGTCGCGAGAGGTATACCTAGTGGCTAAGCAGTTTAAAGGCTAACTTGACGAACAAATCCGTCGGGCTACTGTAAAGAACGGCTAAACTAGAGAAGAAACTCGCCGTTGGTCGGCAAAATAGGGCTACAATAAAAAGCACGACGCTTAAGTAGCAACGAATTTCCAAAAGCGAGCAATTAGAGGGTTACGCTTTGAACGATATGTCTAAAAATCTTATTCTCTGGCTGGTTATTGCAGCAGTATTATTTGCTGTATTTAACGGTATTAATGGCCAGTCGCAAAAACCACCCCTAACGTATTCGGAATTTGTAGCTGAGGTGCAGTCCGGGCAGGTGAATAAGATCACCGTGGATGGCCTGATTATATTTGGCGAACGCGCCGATGGCAGCAGCTTTAAAGTTGTGCGCCCACAGATGCGTGACGACAAGCTAATGGACGATTTACTCAATAATAAGGTTGTTATTGAGGGTAAGTTGCCCGAGCAGCCCAGTGTCTGGAAGCAGCTATTGGTCTCCGCTTTTCCGATTCTGATCATACTCGTTATCTTTATGTTCTTTATGCGCCAAATGCAGGGCGGTGGCGGCGGTAAAGGCGGCCCCATGAGCTTTGGCAAGAGCAAAGCGCGCTTGTTGAGCGAAGATCAAATTAAAACCACCTTTGCCGATGTGGCCGGTGTGGATGAGGCCAAAGAAGAAGTGCAAGAGCTGGTAGAATACCTGCGCGACCCTTCAAAATTCCAGCGCCTTGGTGGTCAAATTCCCCGTGGCGTATTAATGGCGGGCCCTCCAGGTACCGGTAAAACTTTATTGGCAAAAGCCATTGCCGGTGAAGCCAAGGTGCCATTCTTCTCTATCTCCGGTTCAGACTTTGTTGAAATGTTTGTTGGTGTCGGTGCCAGTCGCGTGCGCGATATGTTTGAGCAAGCTAAAAAGCAGGCGCCTTGCATCATCTTTATCGATGAAATTGATGCGGTTGGTCGCCATCGTGGCGGCGGTCATGGCGGCGGTCATGATGAGCGCGAGCAAACCTTGAACCAGCTGTTGGTTGAAATGGACGGCTTTGAGGGCAATGAGGGCGTTATCGTTATGGCGGCCACTAACCGCCCCGATGTCTTGGACAAAGCCTTGATGCGCCCCGGTCGTTTTGATCGCCAGGTGCATGTCGGTTTGCCCGATATCCGCGGCCGCGAACAAATTCTTAAGGTCCATATGCGTAAAGTGCCAATGGACGATGCCGTGAAAGCATCCGTTATTGCCCGCGGCACCCCTGGCTTTTCCGGTGCCGACCTGGCTAACCTGGTTAATGAGGCTGCGCTGTTTGCCGCCAGAGCCGACGCGCGCACGGTAGGCATGGAAGACTTTGAAAAAGCTCGTGACAAAATAATGATGGGCGCCGAGCGCAAATCTATGGTGATGAGCGAAGACGATAAGGCCATGACCGCCTATCACGAGGCCGGCCATGCCATTATCGGTTATTTAATGCCCGAGCATGACCCGGTGCATAAAGTCACTATTATCCCTCGTGGTCAGGCTTTGGGTGTTACCCAGTTCTTACCGGAAGATGATAAATACAGCCATAGCCGCCGTTACCTGTTAGGCCAAATTTCCACGCTTTATGGTGGTCGTATCGCCGAGGAAATGACCGGCGGTGCCGATGCGGTGTCTACCGGTGCTTCCAGTGATATCGAGCGCGCCACCCAAATTGCTCGCGGCATGGTAATGAAGTGGGGCTTGTCCGATAAGCTGGGCCCATTGGCCTATGGCGATGACCAGGGGCAGTACCCGGGCACCAGTACGCCAAACTATTCGGCGGCTACTTCAAAAATTATTGATGAAGAAGTGCGGGCAATTATTGATGAGCGTTATAAGAATGCCGAGCAGGTGCTGGAAGAGAATCGCGATATTCTCGAAGCCATGAAAGACGCTTTGATGGAATATGAAACCATCGACTCTGAACAGGTTGGTGATTTAATGAAACGCAAACCGGTGCGAGCGCCTAAAGATTGGAATGACGATGACTTTAATAGCCATGCCAATAAAAAAGATAAGCCCGAGCCTAAAGCGCCTGGCCCAATAGGTGGCCCGGCCAACCAAGGCTAATAATTAAACTCCGCTTTACTCAATGCCAGGGCTTTTGCTCTGGCATTGTTGTTTTGGGCCGGTGAACTCAAAAAGGTTAATTCATGTTGTTGCAGTGTGGCGATAAAACGCTAGACCTTACAAGACCGCAAATAATGGGGATTCTAAATACCACCCCTGACTCTTTTTCCGATGGCGGCAATAGCTACTGCGGTGGCCAGCTGGACCTTAGTTTAGCGCTAAAGCGTGCTGAGGCGTTGCAGCGGCAAGGCGCCAGTATTATTGATGTTGGTGGCGAGTCGACTCGCCCCGGCGCGGCGGCCGTTAGTTCCGAACAGGAAATGGATCGGGTGCTGCCAGTCGTTGAAGCGATAAAACAAAATTTAGACATTGTCGTCTCGGTCGATACCAGCAACCCCCTGCTCATTGAGCAGGCGGCCATGCTCGGCGCGGGCATAATTAATGATGTTCGTGCCCTGCAGCGCCCGGGTGCCTTGGCTGCCGCCGCTAAAACCACCTTGCCGGTTTGTTTGATGCATATGCAAGGTAAGCCGGCAACCATGCAGGCGGCGCCGCAATACGCCAGTGTGGTCGATGAGGTCAGCGCCTTTTTAGCCGAGCGTAAAAGTGCCGCCATTGCCGCCGGCATCGATGCCAGCAAAATTATTTTTGATCCGGGCTTTGGTTTTGGTAAAAGCTTGGCTCATAATGTCGAGTTAATGCAGCGCTTGGCTGAATTGGCCGCCGAGGGTCAGCCGCTGCTGGTTGGGCTTTCCCGTAAATCCATGATCGACGGGCTATTGCAAAGGCCGGTGGCCCAGCGTTTGGCTGGCAGCATAGGCTTGGCGCTAATGTCATTGCAGCGCGGCGCAAATATTTTACGGGTTCATGATGTGGCCGAAACCCGTGATATGGTCGAACTTTATCGGGCTATCGATAAGAGCTAATTAAATAGCTGTTAACGCTCTGGTAAAATTACAAAATAATTGATCTTAGGAAAACGCTTATGTCCCGCAAATATTTTGGTACCGACGGAATACGCGGCAAGGTTGGGCAGAGCCCCATCACCCCTGATTTCATGATGAAGCTGGGTTGGGCGGCAGGCCGGGCGCTGTCTAAAAATTCCAGTAAATCTCCGGCCCAGCCGAAAATTTTAATTGGTAAAGATACCCGTATTTCCGGCTATATGTTTGAATCGGCGCTAGAGGCGGGTTTGATCAATGCCGGTATTGATGTCGGCTTGCTCGGCCCCATGCCAACTCCCGCCATTGCCTATTTAACCCGCACCTTTCAGGCCTGCGCTGGCATTGTCATCAGTGCCTCCCACAACCCTTATTACGACAACGGCATAAAATTTTTCAGTGGTGATGGTACCAAACTCAGTGATGAGGTTGAGCTGGCGATTGAGGCCGAGTTGGACCAGCCTATGGTCACAACCTCGGGCAAGCTCGGCAAGGCAGTGCGTATCGGCGATGCCGCCGGCCGCTATATAGAATCTTGTAAAAGCACCGTGCCCTGGGGTTTCAGCTTGCGTGGTTTAACCATCGTATTAGATTGCGCCAATGGCGCAACTTATCATGTGGCGCCGTCGGTATTTACCGAGCTGGGTGCTCGGGTTATCTCTATTGGCGCCGAGCCAGATGGTTTAAACATCAACCTTGGTTGTGGTTCCACCCACCCCGAAACCCTGCGTGAAGAAGTGATCAAGCACCATGCCGACCTCGGCATTGCCTTTGATGGAGATGGTGACCGGGTTGTGTTTGTGGATCACCGTGGTGACGTGGTTGATGGCGACGAGATCCTTTATATTATTGCCAGCCACCGGCGCCAGGCCGGTATAGCCTGTCCGGGTGTGGTCGGTACCTTGATGAGCAACTTTGGTTTTGAGTTGGCCCTGAAAGACCTGGATATTCCCTTTGTTCGCGCCCAAGTTGGTGATCGCTATGTGATCGAGGCCATGAAGCAAAATGGCTGGTGTTTGGGGGGCGAGAACTCTGGCCATATTGTCTGCAGCGATGTCACCACCACCGGTGATGGCATTGTTGCCGCGCTGCAAGTTTTGCTGGCAGTGGTGGAGCAGGGGCGCTCTCTGCATGACATTAAGAGCGGCATGGCGAAGTTACCGCAAACCATGATCAATGTGGCCAGGGTTAAGCAGGTCGACTTAGCGGTTAATGAGCCAATTCAGCAAGCAATAGCCCATGCGGAGCAGGCGTTGGCGGGGCGTGGGCGAGTACTATTACGGCCTTCGGGAACCGAGCCGGTTATTAGGGTGATGGCCGAGGGTGAAAATAGCGAATTAGTCCTAAGCTTGGCGCAAGAGCTGGCCGAGGTGGTAAAACAGGAGGTTGCTTAGTCGCCGCTTGTATCCCATGGCTGTCTCATATACTATGAGCGCCCGATTTTTGGCGGTATCCGGATCTTTTATTCGGACCAATTACCGCATTAAACGTATATAAAAGAATAGACTATGCGCACATCACTGGTTCTAGGTAATTGGAAAATGAATGGCAGTCTGCATTCAAATGCTGAGCTGTTACAAGCTTTGCTTTCTGGTTTTCAGGCCGCTGAGAAGGTGCAAGTGGCTGTATGTGCTCCCTATGTTTATTTGGCTCAGGTAGCACAGCTATTGCAAGGCTCCGCTATTGGCCACGGTGCTCAAGATATCAGCATTGCCAGCAAAGGCGCCTACACCGGCGAAATTTCTGCGCAGATGCTGCAAGAGTTTGATTGTACTTATGTTTTAGTTGGGCATTCCGAGCGCCGGGATTATCACCATGAAAGTGATGCGCTGGTTGCCAAAAAGTTTCAAGCTGCACAGCAAGCGGGCTTAACCCCGGTACTCTGTGTCGGTGAAACCTTGGCGCAGCGAGAAGCGGACGAAACTCTGGCCGTGATCGGTAAACAGTTGCAAGCGGTTATGGCGTTGGTGGGGGCTAAGTCCTTGGCTGCCGCAGTTATAGCCTATGAGCCGGTATGGGCAATTGGTACGGGTTTAACCGCCAGCCCAGAACAAGCGCAAGAGGTACACGCTTACATTCGCCAGCAGTTAGGGGCAGAGGGTGTAGCCACACAGATTTTATACGGCGGCAGTGTTAAGCCAAACAGTGCCCCCGAGTTATTTAAACAAGCGGATATAGACGGCGCCTTAGTAGGCGGCGCGGCTTTAAACGCAGCAGATTTTTTAGCCATTGCCGCAGCGGTATAAACTGCTGCTCAGTGTTATAAAGATCCAGACATTAGAATTTTTATAGAGAACAGACATGGATAAAATTGTTTTAATCGTACATATGCTTGCCGCCTTTGGCGTTATTGGCCTTATTTTAATGCAGCAAGGCAAGGGTGCCGAAGCCGGCGCTTCTTTTGGTGGCGGTGCTTCGCAAACGGTATTTGGTAGCTCTGGTAGCAGCAATTTTTTCTCCCGCACCACTGCTATATTGGCCACCGTATTTTTTGCCACTAGCTTCGGTCTAGCGGTACTGTCTAAGCAGCGGTCAGGCGTAAATATTGACGAAGGTATTCCTACCTTAATCGAGCAGTCTGCCAATGAGCTACCTGCTGTTAACGACAGCGACCTGCCCAGTGTTGATAGCTCAGCCGCGGCCGATGATTCGGACCTGCCCAATGTTGATGCGCTGGTAGAGGCGGCCCAAGCCAAGGTTGATGATGCGGCTAAAAAAGCCGAGCAGCAGCCTGAGCCCAAATAGGCCTTATTAAAAAATTACGCGGATGTGGTGGAATTGGTAGACACGCTACCTTGAGGGGGTAGTGAGCATTGCTCGTGGGGGTTCAAGTCCCCCCATCCGCACCAATTTAAAAAGCAGGATAGTATCCTGCTTTTTTTGTATCTACTATTTCACCTCCAGCCGAATAATGATTAGAGGATTTGCCCTTGAAGAACGAACTGGTCGCAAAACTTAACTCTCGCCAAGCGGTTATTGGCATTGTCGGTTTGGGTTATGTTGGCTTGCCGCTTATTTTGCGCTATTCCGAAGTGGGTTTTTTAGTCAAAGGTTTCGATATTGACCAAGGCAAGGTGTCTGCGCTAAACAATCGACAGAGCTATATCGAGCATATCCCCAGCGATAAAATCGCCGGTGCCTGTGATAAGGGCTTTAGCGCGACCACGGCTTTTAGTGAAATTGCATCAGTCGACGCCATTATTTTATGTGTGCCCACGCCATTAAATAAATACCGTGAACCCGATCTTAGTTTTGTCATCGACACCCTGGATAAAGTTGTTAGCAATATGCGCCCAGGCCAGGTGCTGTCGCTAGAAAGTACCACCTATCCGGGCACTACCGAAGAGGAGCTGGTGCCGCGCTTAGAGCGGGCCGGTTATACCTTGGGTGAAAGTAGTTTTGCGGTTTATTCCCCCGAGCGTGAAGATCCCGGTAATGCCAATTTCTCTACTGCGACTATTCCCAAGGTCTGTGGCGGCCATACCGGAAGTTGTCTGGAAGTTGGGGTTGCTTTGTATGACCAGGTGATCGACCAGGTGGTTGCTGTCAGTTCGACTAAGGCGGCCGAAATGACCAAGTTGTTGGAAAATATTCATCGGGCGGTCAATATTGGTTTGGTTAACGAGATGAAAATAGTCGCCGACGCGATGGGGGTTGATATTCATGAGGTGATCGCCGCCGCTGCCACCAAGCCTTTTGGTTTTACCGCGTATACACCGGGGCCGGGCTTAGGTGGGCATTGCATTCCTATCGATCCGTTTTACCTTACCTGGAAGGCCCGCGAGTATGGCTTGAATACCCGTTTTATTGAGCTGGCCGGTGAGGTTAATTCGATTATGCCGGAATGGGTAATCAATAAATTGGCCGATGCCCTCAATAACCAACAAAAATCAATTAATGGCAGCAAAGTATTGGTGTTGGGCATAGCCTATAAAAAGAATGTTGATGATATGCGCGAGTCACCTTCGGTGGAATTGATGAGCCGCCTGCAAGCCAAGGGTGCCGAGGTACATTACAGCGACCCTCATGTGCCTGTCTTTCCCAAGGTTAAAAAGCAGTATTTTGATTTAAGCAGTGTAGCCCTGGATGCTGGCACTGTTGCGCAATATGACGTGGTATTACTGGCCACTGACCATGATGGCTTCGATTATCAGCTGATAGCGGATAACGCTCAGCTCATTGTTGATACCCGTGGCCGCTATAAAGGCCAGCTGGAAAATTTAGTCAAAGCATGAGTATGTAAGGCGTTAAATGTAAAACGTTAAACCACTGCTGTCCCGCTAACTTCTTGAGTTATAGCCCATAAGCCACTGTAGACATGGATCGATGTAATTTTCACACAAGAGCGACATGAACTGGCTAATTGTATCTTATGGGTTTTCCTAGACGGCGTCTGGGTGTTTAAGCCCGGCTTAACCATGACGTTTTATTTTCCAGTCACGCCGTAAACCCGTCCCAGGGGGCTTCACGTCGACTCCTGTCTCCTAGAGCCTGGAAAACAAAACCTCATGTTTAAGCCTGGATTGTGCTAGCCTATATTCTTTAAAGTTAACGGGACAGCAGTGACGTTAAACGTAAAATGTGAGGTGCTGATAAGCTGTCTCACGTCTCACATGATGTGCATGGATGCACGAATGCTGGGAAGCGCAGGAAGCGCGAGAGCAGTGCGCACAGCGGCTGACGTGTTATTGCAAAGCCCCCTCCGCTCTTAGTTCAACCATGGTCATTTCAATCGCCTGTTTTAAGGTGCGGACAATAAAATCCACATCATCACGGCTCATAATTAACGGCGGCGACATCACGTTCAGGTGGACGATGGGGCGGGTAATTAGGCCGAGCTTATCAGCGTGGTTGGCGATACGCTTGCCGATATCCAGCTCCTCCGGAAACAAGGCCTTGCTGCTTTTATTGGCAACATATTCAACGCAGGCCATAAATTGGCGGCCGCGAACCTGGCCGACAATGTCGAGCTGTTCCAAGGTTTTTAATTGCTGTTGAAAATAAGGCCCAACGGCCTTAACGTTTTCAAGCAGCTGCTCTTGCTGCATGATTTCAATGTTTTTAAGCGCCGCCGCGCAGGCTACCGGGTGGCCAGAATAGGTGAAGCCGTGGGCAAAGCAGCGGCCTGAATTTTCAGCATTAAGTACATCCCAAATCTGCTCGGAAAAGAGCAAGGCGCCAAGAGGTTGGTAACCTGAGGTCAGGCCTTTGGCGCTGGTGATCATGTCCGGCACTATGCCAAATTCATCTTCTGAGGCAAACCAATGGCCTAGCCGGCCAAAGGCGGTAACAACCTCATCGGCAACATACAAAATATCATGGCGCTTACACACCGCGTGCATGCGCTTTAAGTATCCGTCGGGCGCCACTATTACGCCGCCGGCTCCCATAATTGGCTCGGCAAAAAAAGCCGCGACCTTATCGCCACCACCTAGTTCGGATATTTTATCCTCGAACTCTTGGATCAGGCTGTCGACAAAAGCTGCTTCGTCCATGCGCTGGTCGGGGCGGCGGTAAAAGTTGGGATAGCTCAGGTGGTGTACTGTATCTTGAATATAATCAAACTCCGGTGGGTGATCGCCGGGTTTGCCGCCAATCGACATGGCGGCATAGGTGCTGCCATGGTAGGAGTTGATGCGCGAAATAATGTGTTTTTTGTCATGTTTGCCGCGACAATTTTGATAATAATGAATCATCCGAAAGGCGGTGTCGATAGCGGTAGAGCCGCCACAGGTATAAAACACATGGTTCAAATTACCCGGTGCCAGCTCTGCCAGCTTGGCCGCCAAAATGGCCGCAGGTTCGTTGGTAAGGTCAACAAAGGGGCTGGCGTAACTCATTTTTAAGGCTTGTGCGGCAATGGCTTCGGCCATCTCTTTGCGGCCCAGGCCGATATTGTTGCACCACAGGCCACCGACGGCGTCGAAATAGCGTTTGCCATTGATGTCTTCGATATGGCAGCCGTCTCCCCGGCTAATGGGCAGGGCGCCTTCTTCACGAAATACATCAAATATTTGCCAGGGGTGAAGGTGGTGGGCTTTATCTTGGGCAATTAAAGTTTGGCTATCCGAGGGTGCTTGGCTCATGCTGACGTCCGTCTGGTTGGCTGCTATTGAGATCTAATGCGTAGATACTAGCTTTGCTTACAGCCACCGGCTATACCACTTAAGGGTAGGCGTACAAAGCTAGTCTATCGTATTCTTAGGTGTTCGCCAGGTGTAATTCCTAGCTGTGCCAGTACGCCATAATCCGCAACCCTTTAAGGGCTGCCAATCTGGGTAAATTGCTGACTCGAATAACAATGGCCAATTTTTTAACCTTGCTTGTGATTCGCGACAGCTTGGTCGATCAAGACTTCCAGCTGGGCCAGGCCACCTTCGAATAGTCCAAAGCGCAAATGTTCATTGGCACCGGATTTAATACCCGCTTGAATAAGTTGGCCAATTTCAAAATCTTCGTCCAGTGTGACGCTGGTGATTTTGTGGTTGCGCTGCCAGTGTGCCTTATCGGATTCGGTCAGCCTATCTTTGGGGACTAGCATTCTAAAGGTGATTTCAGTTTGGTCTGGGCCGATAGGCTTCATCGAAAACATGGCCAGGTGGTCGTCTTCTAAAATAAACGCCGTGCTGGGAAACACTTGATAAACAATATGGCTGTGTTGACGAATATCCCAACCGGCCTTGTCGGTACCCGACAAGCTATTAATGGACTGCCTTGGCATGGTCACTCGGAAGTGAGGTGACAAGTTGTCGCAGATGGAAATGTTGTTAAAGAAGTAAGGCGCTATGGATTTTGCATGGGTCACTTTAAAGTGATAGGTTTCCAGTCCGCCGCCGGTAACAATTTTCCAGTTGACCTGCCATGTTTTGGTGACGGGGTGATAGCTTTGCAAATTGGCCGTGTCGTAATTGTCAAAATCTGGGGCCAGCGGCGCCCAGAAATTTTCAAAATCAAAGTCAAAGTTTCCATCTGCCAAAACAAATATGAATCCGTCCCTATGCCATAGGGGTAGCTCAACCAAGCTATTCTCAGCTTTGTCTAAACTCGGAAACCCCTCCGCGAAGGGCACCCCTTTGAGTTGCCCGTCGTTGCTGAACATCCAGCCATGGTAAGGACAGACAAAACGATTTTTACAGCCGCTTGGGCTTTGCTCTAATTTAACCCCGCGGTGGCGGCAGACATTGATCAAGGCCTTATATTCGCCGTCACCGATTTTGGTGATGATGATCGGTGTGCCGAACAAATCATGGGTTATATAATTAATTTCTTCGATGAACTCGGAGGTGTGGGCGACTAGGCTGGGGTTGCCGCGGAATACCGCGTCCATTTCTTTATCAAACCACTCTTGTTGGTGGTATTTATAAACCGGCGAGAAATGCTCTTGCTCACAGGTTTGAGTGGTTTTTTCATCGATATGCAGGAGGCAGGTATCAATCAGGCGAACTTGTTCAGCGTGTTTCATCGGGCATTCCTCGGCTTATCGTTATAAGAATAATTGTTGTTCAATAATGTGGCTAAGATTTTGACGTTGCTGTTGTAGTAACTGCTTATAGTCATTGGCGCTGAGTATTTGTTTTAAGGTGGGCAGGGAGACCACAAAATAATGTTGTGCTCCGATCAGGTTGTAGATAAAGGCGAGGGCTGGCACAGGTTTAAATACGCCCTTGGTTTGGCCTGCTTCAACAATGCCGACCATTCGTTCAATAAAGGAGGCCAGGTACCAGTTGTTGGCGCTGGCGGCGCGAGCCGGGTTATCCAGCATTTCTCGTAGGATCAATATCGCCTGTTCGGGTTGTTCTTTGTTCCAGCTATAAAAGCTTTCAATAACAGCGGTAAATTGTTTTTTTTCGTCCCTATCACTTTGACTGGCGGTATCGATCGCCAGCGAAAAATTATCGGCGATTAATTGTAATACCGCGCCATAAAGCTTTTCCTTGCTGGCAAAGTGATGCAGCAATGAGGGTTTTTTTATTCCTACGGCGGCAGCAACCTCGGCAATGCTGGTGCCATAAAAGCCATTAAGGGAGAAGCGCTGCTGGGCCACCTGCAAAATCCTTTCTCGGGTGCTAAGCGCGGGTGTTACTACATTGAGTGGTGGCTTTTGTTTATTCATGCTTTTCCTTTGAGTTATCTACCGACTGGTAGGTAGGCTAATTGTTAGGGCGAGGCCTGTCAATGTCTTATTGGCTAGAGCAAGGCTAAAAACCATAAAACGGCTGGGGTTATGGCGTCTTATCCCTTAAGCTAGGGGCCTGTTAAAACCGTAGGGAGAGGGTTGAGCAATGTCTAAAATTGCCCTGGTATTGGGGGCTACTGGTCTAGTTGGAGCGGAGTTGGTACAGCAACTGGCCGCGAGCGCCAGCTACCGGCAGGTGGTCGCTTTTACGCGCCGGCCGCTGGACTTTGAGCACGATAAGGTGGTCAACCGGGTATTGGACTTTGAGCGGCTGGAGGATTTCGCTGATTGGTTTCAAGGTGATGTGATGTTTTCTTGCCTGGGTACGACTAAGAAGCAGGCCGGTTCTATCTCTGCCCAGCGCAAGGTCGATTTAGATTACCAGCTGCAGGCGGCTTCATTTGCTGCGGCAAATGGGCTTGAGCATTTTCTACTAGTATCTTCCTCGGGTGCTAATGAGCAAAGTTTTAGTCCCTATTTAAAGATGAAAGGGCAGCTAGAGCAGCAGCTCAAATCTCTCGGTTTTCCTCGGCTCAGTATTTTTCAGCCCTCGGTGCTCACCGGCCAACGGCAGCAGGTTCGTGTGGCGGAAAAAATGGGGGCCAAATTACTGCAGGGCTTGTCGTTGCTGCCTGGGGTTGGTCGGTACTGCCCTATCCCTGGGGCAGAGGTGGCGGGAAAAATGTTAGCGGTGAGCTTAAGTCCGGGCAGGGGCCTGCAATTTTTTCGTTTGCGGCAAGTGTTTTTAAATGGGGCAGAATTGAGTTCAGCCAAATAGCAGTAGCGACTTGGCGCTGTGGCGACAGGGCTGCTAGCTTGTCACCACAGCGCTCATTGCCGTTTTATTTTTTCTTGCCGAGCATCAGTCGTAGGAATAAGTTCATGGTTTTACCATAGGGTGCCGCCATATATTTGGTTCCGGGCATCGGCGCCTGTTTCATTATTGGCCTTAACTTTGATAGCTCAACAAAACCTTCGTAGCCATGGTAATGCCCCATACCGCTGTTACCAATACCGCCAAAAGGCATGTCGTGTTGAGCCACGTGCATCATCACATCATTAAGGCAAACACCGCCAGACAAGGTGTTTTTAATCACCCGCTCCTGCAGTTTTTTGTCATTGCTGAATAGGTAGAGCGCCAGCGGCCGCTCGCCTTGATTGATGAATTCCAAAACCTCATCAATCGTTTTATAGGTTTTTATTGGCAAGATGGGGCCAAAAATTTCATCTTGCATCAAGGTCATTTCAGCCGTGCTTTCTAATACCAGGGTCGGTGGAATCTTACGGGAATCGTCGTCGGCCGGGGTATCGCCGAGCAGGTTGATCACCTGGGCGCCTTTGGCTTTAGCGTCGTCCAAGGTTTGCAGCAAGCGGCTATAGGCGCGGTTGTCGATTATTGAAGTGAAGTCTTGCGTATTTAGTTGCGGGTAACGCTGTGGGATTAGGGTCTTGGCGTGATCGACAAAGGCCTGGGCCTTATCCTCAGGTATAAATAAGTAGTCTGGGGCTACACAGGTTTGGCCGGCGTTATATAGTTTGCCTTGTAATAGCCGTGAGCAAGCCTCCTTTACGTCAAAGTCATCGGCAATAATACTCGGCGACTTACCACCTAGTTCAAGCGTTACCGGGGTCAAAAATTGTGCCGCCTTGGCCATAACCTGACGGCCGACCCCTGGTGAGCCGGTAAAGACTAAGTGGTCATAGGGCATGTCGGTAAATTCAGCCGCACTGACGCCGGGTAAGATGGCGATAGTATCTTGGTCGAAAACCTGGCCGACCAAATCGGTTAGTAAGCGGCATAGGTTTTGTGAGTTAGCCGCCATCTTGATCATAACGCGGTTGCCGGCGGCCAGCGCGTTGGCCAGAGGGCTCATGCATAAAAACAGGGGGTAATTCCAAGGTACCACGATACCAACGACGCCCTTGGGTTGTGGTAATAGGGTGTTTTTGGCACCAAAGAACCAGATCGAGGTGTGGCGCTTTTCCGGCTTCATCCATTTTTTTAGGTGTTTACGGCAGTATTTAGACCCATCGATAGAGCCAAACAGCTCAAGAAACTTGGTTTCATGAATCGAACGATTGCCGAAGTCCTTATTAATGGCAGCCGCAATTTCATCCCGATTATCGCTCAGCAGCTGCTCTAGCTTTTGTAGGTTCTGATAACGTTGCTGATATTCAGGGTATGGCTGCTTTAAGTAAGCGGCTTTTTGCTTGTTGTAAATATCTTGCACGGTGGAGCTGGTGCTGTTGATTGCGCTAACGGTGCTGGCAGCTTGGTTCATATCAGTTCCCGATCTAATAATTAGAGTTATTTTCAGAATGCTGGCAGATTAACAGGTGTTTGTACATATGTCCTAATTGCTGCTTGGCTTGGCGTCATTGGGTAAATTCGTAGCAATAATAACTATATCTAGTAGCGGCTGCTTGCTTATTGAACAAGATGTGAGGAAATAAGTGGTAGGCTCTTGGCCTAGGCGGGCAAAACCGCTAGTATGTGGCCTCTGATTTCGGCACAAATGCCCTAACAGAAGCGATGAAATGTACTTATATTTAGCCTTACCGAGTCGCACGGTGGCGGTTTTACTCACCAGTAAAAGCCTATAAGTGCAATGATATAATGATTGATAAGAAACGGAGCCGATAGTGAGCCGTAGAAAAAAGAACAAAGTAGAAATTGAAGAAAAAGCTGAGATTGACTTAACACCGATGCTCGATGTGGTGTTTATTATGTTGATCTTCTTTATTGTTACGGCTTCGTTTGTAAAAGAAGTGGGTATTGGTGTCAATATTCCACCTAAAAACGATACGCCTCCGCCAGAGGACGCACCTAAAAACATTTTGGTTGAAGTCAGTGCTTCTGATGAAATCTGGATGGATGGCCGTCGCGTTGACGTCCGTGCGGTACGTGCCAACATCGCCCGTTTACACGCTGAAAACCCGAATGCCTCGGTAATTATCAAGGCTGACGGTAAAGCTACCGCCGCAAAATATATCGCCATTGCCGACGCCGCTCGCTCTGCCGATGTCTATAACATCTCTTTGGTACCTGATATTAAGAAATAAATCAGTTATTAACGATGTAAAAAGGGAGCCTAGGCTCCCTTTTTTGTGGCTGGATTTTATGCCTTTGAATTAAACCCCGGTGCCTATTGGCAAGCCGGAATAACTCGGGCTATGATTAGTGTGAGTAACTGGTTTGTACTTGTTCTGATTTTAATCAATAAAACGATTCAATCAATAAGGGCCCAGATATGAAACACAAAGATAGATACACCTCAGAAAAAGCTGATATTGACCTAACTCCTATGTTAGACGTGGTTTTTATTATGCTTATCTTTTTTATTGTCACCGCTTCGTTTGTTAAAGAGGTCGGCATAGACATTAATATCCCACCCAAGGCCCCGCCTTCTAATCAACCTTCTAGCAATATTTTGGTAGAGATTAACGCCAATAATGAAATTTGGATGGAAAACCGTTTGGTTGATATGCGTGCGGTACGTTCCAATATCGAACGTTTACATGCAGAGAATCCCACCTTCTCAGTCATTATAAAAGCCAGTGGCAAGGCCTCAACGCAGTCTTATGTTGCAGTGGCAGACGCGGCTAGGCTGGCTAAGGTGAGTTCGGTATCGCTTTTGCCGGATCTACAAATAAACTAAAACACCTAGGGCGGGTCGACTTAACATGCTGTTGCTTGGCCGCATGCTAAGTCACTGATGTTTATTTGCTCGAGATACTTTCTAAAAATTCTCGATATAACTCGGCACTTTGTTTGGGTTTTTCAATCATCGGTACATGGCCGGTATCGGCTAAAATATGACTACTTGAATTGGCAATGCCTTGAGCAAACACCTCGGCTGCGGACTTGTCGATAATACGATCATCGGCACCCCATAAGATATAAGTCGGCACGGCAATGCGATTCAACTTGTTGTCTAAGGGGTAGGGTTTGGCCATTAGGTCACCGGCTACCTTGATGTTGAAGGGCTTATCCGCGATGGCTTTTTGGGCCAAGTAATCTCGCGCAATGCTGGGTAATTTGGGCGGGTGGGTAAAGGCCAGTGCAAAGGCTCGATCAATATCTTCAGCGGAATTAACCAGCAGTAAATTCTCGCCGCGTAAAATAGCTTGGGTAAATTCACTGGGTACTGGCTCTAAAACCCCGGCGCTATCAAGCAGTCCTAGGCTTAGGAAATTTTCAGAATTTTGCTGCACCATGGCGGCGCTGAGCCAGCCTCCCATTGAGTTGCCCATGATGTGAACCTTGGTTAAGCCCAGGGTTTTAATAAAAGCTTCTAGGCGCAGCCGCTGGTTATCGATATCGTAGCTGGCGGTGTAAAGTTTGCTGGCCTCACCAAAGCCCGGCAAATCGGGAATAATTACCCGGTAATCTGCAGTAAAGTACTGAGCGAAGCGGGGCCAGTTATCTTTATTGCCGGTATAGCCGTGCAGCATGATGATGATCGGGGCTGGTTCGGGGCCGCCGATTAAATAAGGCATAAGGTGCTTTTCTTTGCCTATGCTTATTGTAACTTCTTGTCGGCTAAGCTTGGCTGCGTTGCGCTCGGCATGGATGCCGGCTTCGACAATTTTACCTGGGGCAAAAAAATAAATAGCCGCGCCAATAAAACTGATTACAAGTAATAGCCCAACAATTAAACGTAGTGCTTTTGCCATGGTGCCCGCCCTTTGTATAGATGGTGTGTTTTTCGTTGCTGCCCGTAATGTTTAAGGTGGCGGGCAGCGGCGAAGTGAATTTTTAGCCAGGGATGAAATTCCATTTTATCCTTAGGTATTTCTTACATCGACAAGCTGCGCCCGCCGTCTACCGATAATATTTGCCCGCTGGTGTAGCTTGCTTCAGTGCTTAAATACAAAGCCGCCGCGACGATATTGGCATAGCCGCCCAAGCGTTGCAGTGGGATTTTGTCCAAAATAGTTTGCTGCTTGGCCTGCTGTTTGGCTTCGTCGCCTGTTGCTTCGGGCCAGGCAATAGCGCCTGGGGCAATGCCATTGACTCGAATGGCCGGCGCTAACTCCTTGGCTAGGGTCTTGGTGAGCATAATGTTTCCGGCTTTGGCGATATTGTAAATGGCGTGGCCGGCCATCGGTTTGTCGCCATGGATATCCGCCAAATTGATAATGCTACCGCCTTGTTTTTGTAGGGCGGGGGCCAGCGCCTGGCTCAAAAAATAGGGCGCTTTTAAATTGCTGTTGATCAGCTGGTCCCAGTCATCCTCACCGCTACTACCAATGTGAGTGGGAAAAAAACTGGAAGCGTTGTTGATTAAAAGGTCCACCCGTTGCCATTGCGCCAAACAATTTTGCGCCAGTTGCAATACCTCGGCATGTTGGTTTAAGTCAGCCGGCAGGGCTATGGCACTGTTGGCTCGCGCCGAGTTTAACTCGTCGCTAAGCTGCTCCGCTGCGGTTTTTGACCGACCATAATGGATCGCCACATTAAAGCCCTGCTGGTGAAAGGCACGACTAAAAGCGGCGCCGATTCGCTTGGCGGCACCGGTAATTAATACCACGGGTTTAGTCATTGGCTGAGCCTTTTGGGTACTTTTTTTGATAGGTGTTTTTATAATCGCTAATAGCTGCCAGGCGAGCCTTGCTGATGGCCTGGCCCAGCTCGGCACCTTTAAAGCCTTGCTGCACCAAATCCGCTATATCAATAGCTTTAGCGGCCTGAAAGATCTCTTGTAGATAATCGGTTTGGGAGTATTCTACCTTTTCGTAACCGGTGCGACCGCGGCTGTCGGCTTTACAACACAGCAAAAATTGTTCAAATACTTCGGGCTTGCGTAGGGCGTCTAGGGCTTGCAACATCTTAAGCAAGGTTTGAGGTTTCAGCTCAAAAGCACGGTGGCAATGGCTATGGTACTCCGCCACTTTTAAGGACAGGCCGATATATTCCTTGGGTACCTTGAGCCGCAGGCACAGAGCTTTGATGAGCGCCAGGCTTCTCTTCTCATGGCCAATATGGCGCGGCAGTATCTCGGCTGGAGTGTTGGCCTTGCCTAAATCATGGACTAGGGCGGCAAAACGAACTTGGCGGCTGCCACTTAACTGACAGGCTTGTTGTAATACCAGTAGGCTATGAATGCCACAGTCAATTTCTGGATGGTAATCTTTGCGTTGCGGTACACCAAATAAATTATCCAGTTCTGGCATAATTTTTTGCAAGGCGCCACAGTCTCGTAAGGTTTGAATAAATACCTCGGGATTCTTTTCCGTCAAGGCTCCATACAGCTCTTTCCAGCAGCGCTCGGCAACTAGGTGATCGGCCTCACCGTGCTCTACCATTGCCCGCATCAGGGTCATGGTTGGTTCGGCAATGCTAAAACCTAAATGGGCATAGCGTGCCGCAAAACGGGCGATACGTAAAATTCTTACCGGGTCCTCGGCGAAGGCAGGGGAAACATGACGCAGTACTTTGTCTGCCAAGTCTTGTCGGCCTTGATAAGGGTCGAAATATTCACCGTGCTGATCCTGGGCTATGGCATTAATAGTTAAATCTCGGCGCGCCAGATCCTGCTCGAGGCTGATATCGGCCGCCGCATAAAAATCAAAGCCGGTATAACCCGGGCCGGTTTTTCTCTCGGTTCGAGCTAGGGCGTACTCTTCTTTAGTTTTTGGGTGCAAGAAAACAGGGAAGTCTTTGCCGACCTGGGTGTAACCTTGGTCGAGCAGTTGCTGCGGCTCGGCCCCAACTACCAGCCAGTCTTTTTCATGGAAGGGGTAGCCGAGTAGCTGGTCGCGAACCGCACCGCCGACGAGATATATCTGCATTTTTTAGATTCGCTCTTGACCTTGTAGGATTATTGTCCGACACTGTAATTGAATTGTATCAGCTTGGCCATTTGCCGGGCCGTTTTATTTTTACCAAATTATTTTTATTCTTATGAATCATCAACGTTATTGCCTTTTAGATACCTCAGCGACTGCAGCTGTTTCGGCCCGAATTTGGCTGAAACCTGTTGTGTTATGCGCTGGGCGGCGGACTTGATGAAATAAAGAATTTTCAAAAAGGCCGCATATGAAAATCTGCGGCCTTTTTTGTGCACGCCGATTTTGCATGCGGTCGTAAGGAGATCACAATGCGATTGCCACTAACCTATTTTATGGTGGTGCTGGTATGGGCCAGCACCCCGCTGGGAATTAAGCTCAGCGGCGACAGTTTTTCTTTTTTGGCTGCGGCTGCATCCCGTATGGGCCTGGCCCTAATTTTGGTTTTGCCGATATTACTGTTGCTGCGCAAGCCATTGGTTCAACATCGCAGCGATTGGAAGGTGTACTTTTCTGCCGCCTTGGGAATATTCCCAGCGCTGCCCATGGTGTATTGGTCGGCGCAGTATATTTCTTCGGGTTTGATATCGGTGTTATTTGGCTTAGCGCCGTTTGTAACCGGGATTATGACTTTACTGATTATGCGGACCAACCCTTTTGACGGGCAAAAATTAATCGCCTTATTGATGGCGGTAGTCGGTTTGCTGGTTATTTTTCAGGGCCAATTAAAGCTTGGTGCGGACTCCGTTTATGGTGTGATTGCGATATTGCTAGCGGTGACAGTGTTTGCTTTAAGCAGTGTATTGTTACAGCGCCAAGCCAGCAATATTGAGCCCATTCGCCAAACGGCCGGAGCTTTATTGGTCTCCTTCCCGGGTTTGCTGCTGGCCTGGTTTGTTGTCGACGGCGAACTGCCTCAGAATATATCCAATACATCGCTGTTAGCGGTTAGTTATTTGGCCATATTTGGCTCGCTCTTGGGGTTTCCAGCCTACTTTTATTTACTAAAACACTTAAGTGCGAGCACGGTTTCTTTAACTACGTTGATGACCCCGGGTATCGCCATTATGCTGGGGGCTACTTTGGCTGGCGAGCCAATCGAGCCGGCAGTCATGGTGGGGGCTGGAATTATTTTGCTCAGTCTAGTTTTTTATCAGGGTTTATTTGGCAAGTTGCTAAAAAAAATCAGGGCGGCTAAACCGGCAAGCTAAGGATGAATTCAGTTCCCTTGCCGAGCTCGCTCAGTACGCTGATATGACCATTATGGCCGTTGGCGATATTGTAACTGATGGATAGGCCAAGACCACTGCCTTGGCCTATGGCTTTGGTGGTGAAGAATGGGTCAAATATTTTATCTAGCTGATCCGGGGCAATGCCTGCCCCGGTGTCGGCCACGCTAATGTCTATATAGACCTGCTTGCCGGCGGACTTTTGCAGCCGGGTAGTAATAGTTACTGTGCCTTGACCTTCTATAGCTTGTTCAGCATTAACCAGCAGGTTAACCAGTACTTGGCTTATTTGGCTATTGATGCAATTCACTTCGGGCAAGTCTTGTTGGAATATTTTTTCTAAACGAATTTTGTATTTAAGTTGGTTGGCGACAATATTCAGGCTGCTGCCAATGATGTCGTGGATATCGGTTTTTTTCCACTGATGTTGCAATGGGTGGGAATAGCCTTTGAGATCCGTAACTATTTGTTTTACCTGGTCAGTGCCCTGCAAGGAGTCCTGCATTAGCTGCTCGATATCCCCGCTAATATATTCCAGGTCCAACTTTTTGTATAAGGCCAAACCTGCCTGAGCCTTACTTTCATCTGACATGCCCTCAAAGCTCTGTTTGCTGAAGCGCAAAAAATCGGTAATGTCTTTCAGGTAGTCTTGCAGGCTGTATAAATTAGAGCGGATAAATCCAATGGGGTTGTTTATCTCGTGGGCAACACCGGCCGCTAGCTGGCCTAGCGATGCCATTTTATCGGCGTGAATCAATTGGCGCTGAGCTTGTTGTAGTTGTTTGTGGGTATTGCTGAGCTGCTTGCTGCGTTTTTGCACCAGCAGCTCTAGATGAATCTCGCGGTCGCGTAATAGCAGTTGGGTATTGATTCGGGCGAGCAGTTCTTCGCGGTGGTAGGGCGTAGTGACGTAGTCGGCGGCACCCGCGTTAAGTGCTTGGCTGATGGTACTGGGGTCTTTATGGGAGGAAACCACGATAACGGCTGGTGAGTGGTCCTGTGGTGCTTGTTTAAGTTGTTCCAGTACCTCAAAGCCTGAGAGCTCGGGCATATTCAGGTCAAGCAGCAATAAGTCTACCGTGTGTTGGTTCAAAATTTCTAAACACTCTCGGCCATCTTTTGCTTCAAGTACCTGGGTGTATTCAGCGCAAAGCATCTTCCGTAGAAGCTGGCGGTTTACGGGATTGTCATCAACGAACAGGAGGGTTTGGCTCATTCCTTTGACTCATTCTCATACAGCGAAGAGGTGTTTATAGCAATTAAGAGTAGCACGGGAGGGGGAAAAAAACGCCCCCGATACAACTGGGGGCTAAGGGTCTTAGGGTGTTCTTAGCAGTTCGAGTGGTTTGTATATCGGAGGATAAGCCAAACGAGCAACTGCTTGCTTTGAAAGCATGAACATAGTTTGGTCTATAATGCCTAAGCTGTCAATTGTGACATTTAGGTCATTTTGGCATAGATTTGTTCATAAATAGTCGAAATAGTCATTTCAGACAGTTGCATAATTAGTCTAGTCTTGTAGAGTTAATATGATTGACGTGCCACGGAGGTTGAATTCAGGGACTGCAGAGAGTTTTATTGAGCAGACAACTACAGTCTCATCTTAAATAGCTAGGTGCCTATGGAGCAAATTAAAGTACTGACCACGGGGGAGGCTGCAAAATATTGTGGCGTTAATTTTCGTACTGTTATCCGTTGGATCGAAAAAGGCCGTTTAAAGGCCTATAAATTACCCGGTCGGGGTGATCATCGTATTCGTATCAAAGATTTCATCGATTTCCTGGTTGAAAACCAAATGCCTGTTCCAGATGAGCTGGCGCAAGAACTACAGGCGCCGTTGGTATTGGTGGTGGAAGACCAGTTGGAAATGGCCTCGGCTATTCGTCGGGTCTTACGCCGCGCCGGTTTTGACGTAGACGTTGCCTCGGATGGGTTTGTCGCTGGTCATATGCTGGCCAGTAACAAGCCTAGTCTAGTGACGCTGGACCTAAAAATGCCGGGTATGGATGGTTATGAGGTGCTGCGTTTTATGCGCGAGCATATTGAATATAATAACGTAAAGGTCTTGGTGGTTTCGGCTGAAACCGAGGCTGGCTTACAAAAAGCCCTGGAGTTTGGTGCCGATGATGTCTTGGCAAAACCCTTCGATAATGATCAGTTGTTGGAAAAAATTGAAAGCCTAATTGGACATATTCCCAAGAGTCTCTCTCTCGTTTAGGCTTATATCCTCCCACTCCAGTCAATATTCAAAAGTCCTAAGCTATTAGGGCTTTTTTTCCCCCCAGTAGGTGGGATAATCAACATATCTAACAATATTTGGATTTAGCTAAATGGAAGTTTTAGTTACCGGCGGTGCCGGCTATATCGCCAGCCACACGGTTATCGAATTAATTGCTGCCGGCTATCAGCCGGTTTTGGTCGATAACTTTTCCAATTCTAAGCCCGAGGCGCTAAGGCGAGTCGCCGCTATATGTGATGCCGAAGTTCCCTTCTACTGCCTGGATGTCTGTGATCGTGAGGCTTTACGTGAGGTAATGCGCCAACATGATTTTGTCGCGGCTATCCATTTTGCCGGTTTAAAAGCAGTGGGCGAATCTTGTGCTCAACCTCTGCGTTACTACCATAACAATGTCGAAGGCTCGATTGCTCTGGCTGAAGTAATGGAGGAGTTTGCCGTACGCAAGGTGATCTTTAGCTCTTCGGCGACGGTTTATGGTGACCCAGATTCGGTTCCTATTAGGGAGGACTTTCCCACCAGAACCACCAACCCCTATGGCGCCAGCAAGCTGATGGTTGAGGATATTTACCGTGATCTTTGTAAAGCCAATGCACAATGGTCAGCCTGTTTGCTGCGCTATTTTAATCCGGTTGGGGCCCACCGTAGTGGCTCTATTGGCGAAGACCCTAAGGGTATTCCTAATAACTTACTGCCCTATATTTCCCAGGTTGCGGTTGGCAAGCTAAAACAGTTGCAGATTTTTGGTGGCGATTACTCCACCGTGGATGGCACCGGTGTACGGGATTATATTCATGTGGTCGACTTAGCCAAAGGCCATGTGGCGGCGCTGAACTATTTGCTGAAAAAGCCGCCGGCCAGCTATACCTTTAATTTGGGCACCGGCCAAGGCTACAGTGTATTGCAAATGGTCGCGGCCTTTCAGTCCGCGGCGCAGCTTGAAATTCCCTATGCCATCGTCGACCGTCGCGCCGGCGATATTGCCGAGTGTTATGCCGAGCCTAAGCTGGCTCGCGATGAGCTGGGCTGGCAGGCCGAGCTAGACCTGGCCACCATGGTGGCCGATACCTGGCGCTGGCAGTCGGCCAACCCTAATGGCTATGACGATTGATTTGGATGGTCATCAGAGTGAGGGATAGTGTTTAGTTTCGACATTAAACCCACAAGTATTTGGTGTTCGGCCGCAGCTGAATTGCAATACCTAAAGTTGGTACTGAAACAGCTGCCTATCTTCTAAGCGCATCATAGTTAGCGGGCCGCCCCATACACAGCCAGTGTCTAAGGCGTAGACTTTGGGGGTGTGAGTCTTACCTTGCAAGGCCGCCCAATGACCAAACACGATACGGTCATTACGGGTTTTACGCTTTTTATGACTAAACCAGGGGGCGAAATTTTTAGGAGCATTTTCTGGCCCTGATTTTATATCGAACTCCAGTCGTCCCGCGGCATTACAAAAGCGCATCCGAGTAAAGTAATTGGTGATCAGGCGGAGGCGGTCTTGGCCTTTTAGGTTTTTTTTCCACTGGCTGGGTTCGCTGCCGTACATATGCAGTAAAAACTTTTCGCAGGCGACATCGTCTTTTAAAGCAGTTTCAACTTCGGCCGAGCACTTTAGTGCTTTTTTAATCCCCCACATTGGTGGGATGCCTGCATGGACCATGGTGTAGCCAAGCTCTGGGCAATGGTGAACCAGTTTCTGTTGGCGTAGCCAATGTACCAATTCATCGCAGTCGTCAGCGGCTAATAGCTCGGCTAGGGTATCGCCGTGGCGCTGAGTTTGAAAGCCATAGGCCACGGCTAAAAAATTCAAATCGTGATTGCCTAATATAATGCGGCTGGCTTTATCGCCCAGCTCTTTTATAAAGCGTAGAGTTTGCAGAGATTCAGGGCCGCGATTAATTAAATCGCCCGCCAGCCACAGCACGTCATTGTTGGGGTCAAACCTCGCGTGATCAAGAACCCCTCTTAGCTGTTGATAGCAGCCCTGAATGTCGCCAATGGCGTAATTTGCCATATCTGTCGCCCTAGTGCATTAACTCGCGCGGTACCAGCGCAAACATTGGAATATTCGCTACAAACTGGCTGCCGTCATCATGCTTCATAGTATAGCTGCCTTCCATGGTACCGGTTTCAGTTTCCATGATAACGCCGCTGGTATAGCTATAGGCTTCGCCCGGCTCAATTCTGGGCTGCTCTCCAACTACGCCAATACCGCGTACTTCCTGGACCTGATCATTTTCATCGATGATTTTCCATTCACGACTTATCAGTTGTGCTGCTTGGGCACCATTGTTCTCAATGCGAATGGCATAAGCGAAGACAAATTTACCGGTCTGGCTTTGCTCCGGCATATATTTTGGTGTGGCGATAACATGTATATCAGACATCAAAAGCATCCATTTCGTCGCTTAGCTGGGCGTAATCGGCGACGCTCAAGTTTTCCGGTCTTAGCCCGGTATTTATAGTTAATGAGGCCATTTGCTCGGCACTAATAAATTGTTTTAAGGTATTGCGCAGGGTTTTACGCCGCTGTTGAAAGGCCGCATTAACAATTTTTTCCATCAGCGCTACATTTTTAGCCTTAACGGGAAATTCGCTGTAGGGCTGCAATCGCACAATGGCGGAGTCGACCTTGGGCCTGGGGTTGAAGCATTCCGGCGCCACCGGGAATAAATTTTCAACCTTACAATAATATTGCACCATGATCGTTAGGCGGCCATAGGATTTTTTGCCTGGCTCGGAAGCCATTCTTTCCACTACTTCTTTTTGCAGCATAAAATGCATATCTTTGATTTTATCCTGGTAGCCAAGCAGGTGAAAAATCAATGGGGTGGAAATGTTGTAGGGCAGGTTGCCAATAATTCGCAGCGGCGTTTCGGCTTGGCAAAGCTGCTCGAAGTCGAATTTTAGGGCGTCCGCCTGGTGAATTTTGAACCCGGGATAAATGGCAAACTGGGTTAACAGTATTGGAATCAAATCTCGATCTAATTCCACCACATTTAAGCGTGGGCATAGCTCCAGGATCTGTCCGGTAATAGCACCTTGCCCAGGGCCAATTTCAACAATGTTATCGTTGGTTTTGGGAGTGATAGACCGCACTATCTTATTGATAATGCCGGGGTCGGTTAAAAAGTTTTGACCAAAGCGTTTGCGCGCCTTGTGGCCGAAGTCTGGTTTGCTCATGATAATATTTCGATTGGTATCAATGTTGTATGCCCCGCCATCTAAGCGGGGCATAGGTATAGTTCTATTGCTGGCGAGCTCGTGCCATTTGTGTGGCGCAGTGTATCGCAGTTAGCAGGCTGCCGCAGTCGGCTTGGCCGCTGCCGGCTAAATCAAAGGCGGTGCCATGGTCAACCGAGGTGCGAATAATGGGCAGGCCAAGGGTGATATTGGCGGCGCGGCCAAAGCCAGCGTATTTTAACACCGGAAGCCCCTGATCGTGAAACATTGCCAGGGCTGCATCGGCATTTTTCAGGTGTTTTTCGGTAAACAGGGTGTCGGCGGGCAGGGGGCCAACTAATTGGTAGCCTAGTTGTCGGTATTTATCTAACACCGGAGTGATGATATCAATCTCTTCCCGACCTAGGTGACCCTCTTCACCGGCGTGGGGGTTTAGACCGCAAACAAGAATCCTAGGTTGAGGTATACCAAAGTCATTGATTAGGTCGCGCTGTAATACTTCAATAACCAGGCTTAAGGATTCTTTGCTAATGGCGGCGGCCACATCCTTCAGTGGCAGGTGGGTCGTTGCAAGGGCGACCCGTAAATCCTCCGTGGCCAACATCATAACTACTTTGCTTGAATGTGTTTTTTCCTGCAAGTATTCGGTATGGCCGCTAAAGGCAATGCCAGCTTGGTTAATAATACTTTTGTTGATCGGCCCGGTCACCATGGCCGCAAACTCGCCGCGCTGGCAGCCCTCAATGGCTAGATCTAAGGTATGTAATAGATACTTGGCGTTAGCGATATTGGCCTGGCCTGGTTCCACCGGCTGGGCCATCGGGCAATGTAATACCCAGAGTTTATCGTTACTTAAGGTAATGTTGTTTTGATAGGGTTCGATCTTGAGCTTGATGCCCAGAGCTTGGGCTCGTTGCTGTAGCATGCCCTGGTCGGCAATGACGACCAGCGGGCCGAGCTTAAGGGCTTGGCTGGATAGTTGCTGGAATATTTGGCAAATAAGGTCAGGGCCAATCCCCCCGGGTTCACCGGGGGTGATGGCAATAGGCTTAAGATTCGGCGCTGTCGTCTTCATCTTTCAGCTTTATTTCAACATAGGCTTCATCGCGAATTTCTTGCAACCAGTTTTGCAGCTCTTCTTCGAAGCGACGCTTGCGAATTAAGCGAGAAGCTTGGTTGCGAATGACGGTATCGGTAAAGTCTTGCTGGCGACGCTCGTCAACCTTGAGGATATGCCAGCCATACTTGGTGCGAATAGGTTGAGAAATCTCGCCAGGTGCTAGCGCGTTCATAGCGTTTTCAAACTCGGGTAAAAACTGGCCTGGAGTCGACCAGCCCAAATCGCCACCTTTGAGCATAGAGCCTATGTCTTCGGAGTTTTCCTTGGCTAACTCGGAAAAATCAGCACCTTTGACAATTTGTTGGCGTAAATCGGCGACCTTGGCTTTGGCTTCATCGCCGCTAAGAATAGTCGAAGGTTTAACCAGTATATGGCGCACTTTAGACTGTTCAACAATGGTCTCGCCACCGCCGCGCTGGTCATACAACTTTAAAATATGAAAGCCAGCATCGCTGCGAATAACTTGGCTGACATCGCCTTTTGTCAGGGCGGGTATCGCGTCGGCCAGCAAATTAGGCAGCTGGGCGGTTTTACGCCAGCCCAAATCGCCACCCTTGAGAGCATTTTGGCCGCTGGAGTTGGTTATCGCCAGCTCGGAAAAATTGGCGCCAGCCTGCAGGGCCGTTACCAATTTTTCAGCCTTTGCTTTGGCTTCGCTCTTAGTCTCGGCATCGGCGGAGGAACTTAGACCAATTAAAATATGACCCAGCTTATAGTCGGGAGAAACCCAGAACTTACCTTCCTGGGAGGCGAGAAAATTATCAATCTGCTGCTCGGAAATATTAATCCGGCGGTTGACGCTGCCTTGCTGAACGCGGTCGACGATAACTTCACGGCGAACCTTCTCTTTCAGCATGTTCATGCTCATGCCATCTTTGGCAATTTGCTGTTCGAAATCTTGTGGGCTCATTTTATTGGCCGCTGCCATGCGGCCAATCGCTTGGTTGATTTCTTGGTCGCTGGGTTGGACTCCGGCGCGGGCGCCCATTTGCAGCTGCAGGCGCTCACGAATTAAATGCTCGAGCACCTGGTGACGCAGTTCATTTAATGGTGGCATTTGTGACTGTTGGCTTTGTAAACGTTTGGCAATTAGACCAATTTGGCTTTGCAGCTCGGAGGCCATAACGACATCGCTATCAACAATGGCGATGACTTTGTCCAGCATTTGGGCGCTGGCCAGGGTGCTGTTTATTGCCAGGCTGGCAATCGCTATTTTTACTAACTTCATTTTTTTCATTTGCTTTTTATTCCGTAAAATTCTTCACGTTGTTTATAGCCAATAATGCCTTCTTCTAAAATTCCGCTAAGCTTACCGCCAATACCGCCAAGGCCCTTAAGCTGAATTTCAAAGAAAATTCCCTTGTCCATTTGCAGGTCATCAAAACTGATGTTTGACAAGCCGGCTACGTCATTATCCAACCAGCGACGACCCAGCAGCCGGATACGGTAGCAGCAGCTGTTGTATTCGAGTCCGGCAATGGTCTCGAGTTCCCGGTTGCGACCGATATCATAGTTGGTTTTAGCAATCACGCTCCAGTTGTTATAAACCGGCCACATGATTGAAGCCTCGGCCTGTTCCTGATCATTGTCGACCAAGCTTTGCACTGTATTGCCGTTTACCGTTTCCGTTAATACCGAGGAGTACATGCGGTTGTAGCGATAGCTTAGGTTTAAAATGCGCGCCTGATCATCGAAGTAGCGAAGGTAAATGTCACCGCTTTCAATTTGGCTGCCGTCGTTTTTAATGACCAGGTTGCTGCCATAGCGTACCCGTTTGGCCAGCTGGCCGGTAATCTCCAGGGCAAATTCCGAATCGTCATCTATCTGTAGGCCGAGCTGATCCAGTTGGCGTTGTGCATTGATGCGGGTATTTAAATTGCTTGACTGTAAATCCTGTTGCCACAGCTGCACCATGGTATCAATTGTATTTGTGTCGGTTAAGCTGGACTTGTTGTACTGGCCGTTAACGGACACATAACGATCATCAAAATAGAAGATCTGGCCCAGGCTCAGGCGCAGCCACTCTAAGCCCGAGCGGTCGTTGATAAAGCGGGTGGTTAGGCCAACGGAGAGCTGGTTGGCGTCATCAATGCGGTCGCTGCCGGAAAAGCGGGTATCGCGGAACAGCTGGCTATAACTGAAGGTTAAGCCCGCCGTGTCAAATTTTATATCGCTGCCACCGGCCGTCAGATTGAAAAAATCTGATTGATCGGCGTATTCGCTGTACAAGTAAAACAACCGTGGCTCAAAGGTTTGGCTGTAGCTGCGACCAAACAGGCTGCCGGAGCGTTCAAAATAGGCGCCGCTGTCAAAGCTGGCAAAGGCGGCACCGGCGTCAGGGCTGTTATTGGCGCCAAGCAGCAAGTTCTCGCTGTCCAGTTTATAGGCCAGAGCGCGGTAACCCACCGTGGGTTTGGCAAAACCCCAGAGCCATTGTTTATCCCAGCTTAAGCGATAGTCCAGGCGGGCGCGGTCGCCGGTAATAATGTTGGTATTAATATCGGCATCTTGGTGTTTGAATACCGTATATTCATGGTTTAACTCTAATTCAATGTCGCCCCAGCGGTAATGGCCATCGGCCTTAATCTTCGGTAACTGCTTGTACTGATTACCGCCATTACGAATCAGGCTCTGATATTGCTGCGCCGTCGCAGAAACATTCCAGTTATTAAAGCGATAGCCCAGTGCTGCGGTTTGGTTCAGGGTGGTTTCGCTGTTGACGCTCAGGCTGGCGGTATCTAGATCGCGGAAATAATCGACATCGCTGACTTCAGAATAATCAATGTTGCTATACCAGCGTTGGCCGCTGCCGCCGCTTTGGGCAAGGCTGGCCAGCCAGCGATCTTCGCCTTCATAGGGGGAGGCGTCATTCTCGCTGATAAGGCCTAGGTCAACAAAGCGTTGTAGGTCGGTATCACCGCCGCCTTTATCGTCGGATAAAAAGGCAAAGGTAGCGACAGTATCAAAGTAACTGTTTAAATGGCGCAGCTCGGTCTCAAGCATAAAGCCCCGGTCGCTGATATAGCGAGGCGTTACTGTGGCGTCGTAATTAGGCGCCAAATTAAAGTAGTAGGGTGTGGCTATATCAAGCCCACCATTGTCGCTGGAGCTGATTGATGGGAATAAAAAGCCGGACTGGCGTTTATCGCCCACCGGGAAGCGCAAATAAGGGGTGTAAAAAACCGGTATACCCTTGATGTTTAGGGTTAGGTTGCGGGCAGTGCCGACCTCAGTTTCAGGGTCGATGGAAATCTTGCTGCCGCGTATATCCCAGGATGGGTCTTCCGGCTCACATTGGGTGTAGCTGGCATCATGCATCACCAAGGTTTCATCTTCGTTGCGATCAATGCGGCTGGCTTGGCCGTGAATGCCCATTAGGTGCAGTACATATTCCGCTTCGGTAATGGTGGCGGCGCCGGTGTCCATATTAATGTCCATGGTGTCACCGGTGACCAATATGCCGGGTTCACGTAGGCGGATATTACCGTCCAATTCGGCCCGGTTAGCACCTTGGTCAACCAGGGCACTATCAGCTTCTACCTGGCGATAGCCCTGAATAATTTTCACCTCGCCAGAGACGGAGCTCGAAGTCTGCTGCATAGCCTCGCCATCATCGGCAGAAATACGCACAGGTGATTGCTCGGGGTTTAATTTGGCCTCGGCATCGGTTCGCTCTGGCGCAATAAAGGCACCGCAGCAGCCCGGGCTCAATTGTTGACGCTGAGCTTCGGAAAGCTGGGCTTCATCGACCCAGTCTAAGCGATGATGGCTGTAAACAGTTTTACTGTCGGCGCTATCTTTGGGGCCGCGGTTGTTATTGATTGGGCCGCTGGAGCGCAAGGGGCGTTTATAAGCAGGGCCAGGAGCCGCTTCTTCTCGACAGTTCCAGCCGCCCGAATCATCGGCCAAACAACCCCATTGGGTATGCTGTTCCTGCTGGGCCGAAACATTGCCGCAAGCCAGGCTAATCGCCATGGCTAATAGGGTCTTGTTCGGAATGATTATCGAGGGTTTACGCAGAGAATTGTCCGCCATAGTTCCTACTTTCTATTTATTAAAATTTCCCAGCCATGCCACGGGCCAAACAATAGGCTTGTTGGGCAAATATTGGGCAGTTGCCAGATGATCGCAATAGAGCGCCAAAACCGCCGATTCTACTTGGGTTCGGCTAACAAGGCTAGCCGTAGTTCGCTGTAGCTGGAATAGTAATTGGCCGGCAGCTAACTGATTCTAAACCGGAGGATTCCCCCTTCCAAGTCAGCTTGCAGGCATCTGCCCTGCCAGCGCAAAATTATCAGCTGCCTTAGGCCTATTGGCAATTGGGCGAAGTCACGGTAGAGTCGCCAGCTTAATAGTCAGTAATAATTTGGGATGGGTGTGGCAGAGCAGCAGTTACAGCAACGGGAAGCCGAGTTGGCACAATGGCTTGAGCAGGAAATTGGCATGGCGCCACGATTACAGGCCCTGCCTGGGGATGCCGGCTTTCGTCGTTATTGGCGGTTACAAAATAAGCTTCAAGGTCTGTCGTTGCTGGCAGTTTATGGCCCGCCGGAGCAGGAAAAAAATACCGAGTTTTTAGCTGTGGCTAATTATCTGCAAACACAGGCTTTGCCCGCACCTAAAGTTTTTGCCAGTGATTTAACGCGCGGTTTTATGCTGGTGGAAGATCTGGGCAAGCAGCAGCTGTTCGATGTCTTAAGCTCGACTAATGCTGACGACTTTTATAACCAGGCCTTTAATGACTTAGCTCAACTTAGTACTGCGCCCAAGCCAGATTTCTTAGCCTCTTATGACAGCAAGGCCATGGAACAGGAAATGGAGTTGCTGCGGCAGTGGTTTATTCCTCAGTTGCTGGGTTATAACTTGGATCAACAAGAATCGAGCCTGCTGGATGAGTTGTTTGGGGCGCTCGATCAAGCAGCGCAGGAGCAACCTCAAGTCTGCGTTTTACGTGATTTTCACAGCCGTAATATTATGCTGCGTGAAAATTCCGAGCTGGCCTATATCGATTTTCAAGATGCGCTGTGGGGTCCTTGCACCTATGATTTGGTTTCCCTGTTACGTGATTGCTATGTTCGCTGGCCCAAGCAGCAAGTAGAGCAGTGGTGCGAGCAATACCGGTGTTTGTGGCAGCAAGCCAGCGGCATGGAAGTTAGCTCACAGCAGTTTAAAACCTGGTTTGATCTAATGGGCTTGCAGCGCCACATTAAAGTGTTGGGTATCTTTGCGCGTTTGTACCTGCGCGATGGTAAAACATCCTATTTGGAGGACCTGCCTCTGGTTATTCGCTACACCCTGGAGGTGGCCGAGCAATATCCGCAAAGCCAGGCATTTGCGCAGTGGTTTAAGCGTAAGCTCTTGCCTTTGGTGGAGCAGCAGCCGTGGTATAAAAATTATTTGCAGGCAGGATCTAACGGCAAACATTTACAGCGCCCATAAAGGCCGGGAATACATTTGATGAAAGCCATGATACTCGCCGCCGGTTTAGGCAAGCGAATGCGCCCCTTAACCGACAACTTACCCAAGCCTCTGTTAATGGCGGGTGGTAAAAGCTTAATTGAGCATCAGCTGCTGCGCTTAAAAAACGCCGGTATTACAGAGGTAATAATCAACCTCGCTTATCTGGGTGAGAAAATCCAGCAGGCTCTAATGGATGGTTCACACTTGGGTATGCAGCTGCACTATTCCCAAGAGCCCGAACCACTAGAAACGGCCGGGGCTATCCAGCAGGCTTTACCTATATTAGGGCGGCAGCCTTTTTTGCTGCTCAATGGCGATGTGTGGTGTGATATGAATTTGAGTTCACTCGTGGCCGTCGCCAGTGGGCTGGATCGCCACGGCCATTTAATTTTGGTGGAAAACCCAGCTCATAACCAGCAGGGTGATTTTGCTTTAGCGCAAGATGGCCGCCTGCAGCTGGCCGAAGCCAGTGGCGCTTCTTATACCTATAGCGGTATCGCAGTGTTGCACCCTGACATGATTGGCCAATATCCCCGGCAAAGGCATAAATACCCATTGCGGGAGGTGTTTGAACACAGTATCGCTCAGGGCCAGTTAAGTGCCGAAGTTTACCGCGGTGATTGGCGTGATATAGGTACCCCGGAGCGCTTGAATCAGTTGGACCAGGACTTGCGGGCTAGGCTGTAAGGCAGTGCTCTAATACTCAGTCGTTGCTGACTTAAAGTGCTTTTAAGCGTTTAGCCACGCCCTTGGCATTTTTTTCAACAAAACCGCGTATACGTTTGCTGAGGCGATTCTCCCCTAACGACAAAACACCATTTAATTCGGCCAAACGAATTTGCTGGTAGATTTTCATCTGTTTTCTCCCGGCTAAACGCCTACGCATTTTGGCGGCATTGAGGCTAGTTTCTTCCAGGCCAAAATAAATATCCAATACTGGCATTTCTGCAATGCTAAGGCCGGCGCTCAGTAGCTTGGCCTCGGTCGGGTTTTTATCATTAATGATTACCAAGGCCGCTATCGGCCTGGCAGCCTTGGTTCCTTCGGGTGTGGGCGGGGGTTTAGGCAGAGACTCAATTAGCTGTGCCCCCCTAGGCGCGCCAGTGCCGGAGCCAACCAATATGACATTCAGTAGGCCCTGGCTGCCCAGGTGATTTATCGCAGCCTGCATTCGAGCTATAGCGGCGGCTTCGGTGCGTTGGCTACCTTGCTCATCTTGCTCGCGTGCGGTTTTGATGTCAGGCAGGCTAATGGTCAGTGTCGCCCAACCATAGTCTGGCAGGGTGGCAGCAATTGTATCAACCGTGTCGGGCCAGCGAGGATGCTGACCATCGTCATGTAAGATCAGCAAGGCGCCTTTGGTGGGGTGTAAATTGCTGGCCTGATATAGGCTTAAAAACCTGCCCTGTGGGTCCTCTAGCCACACTTGATGTTCGGTATCGGTATTGTCCGCCAGTAATTTCATGCGCTGTTGATCGGGCGCGGGAGTTTTGGCGCGCTCAATATTGACTGGAGCAGCTGGGTTTGCTGCTTGGGCGGCCGCCTTAGCGGGCGCGGGATCATTGTCCTTGGCATCCTGGGCCGCAGTAAATGGGCTGATACTGAGCAGGCTAATGATCAGTATGGGTAGCAAGTTTGAGCGGGTAGGGGTTTCCACAGCAACGACCGGTTTAATTAAATCCCACTAATTATAGTGCTTATTATCGTTGCTACCAGTGTCGGGCTTATTAGGCTATGCCTGCGTTACCCTGCCGGGCTACAATAGCGCCCTAATAGCCCTGCTCAACCGTGTACCCTGAAGAGATAAACCATGACCGATTATAAAATTGCCCCCTCTATACTGGCCGCCGACTTTGCCCGTTTAGGTGAAGAAGTCGATGCCGTATTGGCCGCTGGTGCCGACATTGTTCACTTTGACGTAATGGATAATCATTATGTGCCCAACCTCACTATTGGCCCCATGGTTTGTAAGGCGCTGGTCGACTACGGCATTAAAGCGCCGATTGATGTGCACCTTATGGTCGAGCCGGTGGATGATTTAATTGCTATGTTTGCCGATGCGGGTGCGACTTATATCACTTTTCATCCCGATGCTTCTCGGCATATCGATCGTTCAATTCAGTTGATTACCCAGGCCGGTTGCAAACCTGGCTTGGTATTAAACCCGGCCACCCCGATTGATGGCATTCGCCATATTTTACCGCAGCTGGATATGTTGCTGCTGATGTCGGTCAATCCCGGTTTTGGCGGGCAGAAATTTATTCCCTATACCATCGATAAATTAAAGGAAGCCCGCAGCGCCTTGGACGAAATTAAAGCCGCTACCGGCAAACACATACGGTTAGAAGTTGATGGTGGCGTTACCGCGGACAACATCCAGGCAATTGCCGCCGCCGGTGCCGATACGTTTGTTGCTGGCTCGGCCATATTTAGTAAGCCAGATTATAAAGCCGCTATCGACGCCATGCGCGCCGAGCTGGCCAAGGTATAGCGATTTGCTAATAGCCGCTGCTGTCCATCGGTTTTGATGGGTGGGACGCTACAGCTAGCCAGAAAATGTTAATAGGCCTGCGTGGGCGCCCTTCATCCGGCCTGGCTCTGGGGTATTGTTTTTCCGCTAATGGTGAGCCCGGCGAAGCAAGAGAGCCTGGAAAATAAACCCCAGAACCTAGCCTATGTCGTGCGGCTCCCTATCCGCACTGAGGTATAAATTCGGAACTGGGTTGGTCGCTTACTTTGTTCAAGTGCTTAACAGGAAGGTATTAAATGAAAGTTTATATTGGCTTTGTAGTTCTGGCTTTTTTGGTGCATTTTGGAGCGCCAAGCGCATCGGCTTATGATCGTGTCACCGGGGCAGCGTTTGCTTCGCGTTCGGAAGTTATCGCGCGCGAGGCGATGGCGGCCACATCCCAACCCCTGGCTACCCAAGTGGCCTTAGATATATTAAAACAGGGCGGTAATGCGGTGGACGCAGCCATTGCCGCTAACGCAGTTTTGGGTTTGGTTGAGCCTACTGGCAGCGGTATTGGCGGCGATTTATTTGCCATCGTTTGGGATGCCAAAACCCAGCAGCCCTATGGGCTCAATGCCTCGGGCCGCTCGCCAAAATCTCTGAGCTTAGCGCAGCTGAAATCTCAGGGTGAGAGCATTCCACCCTACGGCCCCTTACCGGTTTCGGTGCCAGGGGCAGTTGATGGCTGGTTTGAATTACACCAAAAATTTGGCAAGTTACCAATGGCAAAAATTCTTCAGCCGGCAATTGACTACGCCGAGAAGGGTTTTCCGGTAACAGAATTGATCGCCTATTATTTACAGCTCAGTGGCGAGCGGCTAAAAAAATACCCCGGTTTCAAAGATGTTTATATGACGGGCGGGGCAATGCCTAAAAAAGGTGAGATATTTAAAAATCCGGCGCTGGCCCATACGTTACGGTTACTAGCAAAAAACGGCCGCGATGAATTTTATAAGGGTTCAACCGCCAAGGAAATTGCTCGTTTTATGCAAGCCAATGGCGGCTATCTCAGCTACCAAGACCTGGCCTCTCACCACAGCGATTGGGTTCAGCCAGTGAGCAGTAATTATCGCGGTTACGATGTTTGGGAATTGCCTCCCAATGGCCAGGGTATTGCTGCCCTGCAGATTCTAAACATAATGGAGCTGTATGATGTAAAGGCGATGGGCTCGGGCAGCGTTGATTATATCCATACCTTTGTCGAAGCCAAAAAGTTGGCTTTTGCCGACCGGGCCAAGTTTTACGCCGACCCAGCGTTTAATAAAATTCCCACCAAGGCGCTAATTTCCAAGGCCTACGCCAAGCAGCGTAAAAGCTTGATTAACCCGCGCCGGGCCAGCAAAAGAGACCATGCAGGGCCCGTTGAGGGCGATACTATTTATTTAACAACCGCCGACAAAGACGGCAATATGGTGTCTTTAATTCAAAGTAATTATCGCGGCATGGGCTCTGGCATGACACCGGCCAAGTTGGGTTTTGTATTGCAAGACCGTGGTCAGCTGTTTAATTTTAGCGATGGCCACGCCAACCAATACGCCCCGGGCAAGCGCCCTTTCCATACAATTATTCCGGCCTTTGTCAGTAAAAACGGTAAGCCTTGGTTGAGTTTTGGGGTAATGGGTGGCGCCACCCAGCCACAGATGCACGCGCAAGTTATTATGAATTTAATCGACTTTGGCATGAACCTGCAGGAGGCCGGAGATGCACCGCGAATATTACACACCGGTTCCAGTCAGCCCACCGGCGAACTTATGTTAGACGGCGGCTACGTTAGCCTAGAGTCTGGCTTTCCCGCCAATACTGCTCGAAATTTACAGCAACGTGGGCATGTGATTCGGTCTAGCCTGGGTGCGTATGGTGGTTATCAGGCCATTATGCGCGACCCAAAAAATGGCGTATATTACGGCGCTTCAGAAAGCCGTAAAGACGGCCAGGCAGCAGGCTATTAAAGTGCGCGTAGTATTTTCAGTATGAGCCGGGGGCGCTGGTGAAGTGTCGACCCGGCTGTGCCGCGTGCTGTATTGCCCCTTCAATAAGCCAGCCTTATATCAATATGCCAGCGGGTAAAACCCCAGGCCAGCCCTGCGTCAATTTGGACCTCGGTGACTGGTCGTGCAAAGTTTGGGGGCAGCACAGCTACCCGAAATTTTGTCAAAATTTTCTAGCCGAGCCTGATTTTTGTGGTGAAAACCGCGATCAAGCATTGCAAATACTCAGTTTTTTAGAAGAAGAAACCCGAACATGAGTCAGTTATTAATTAAGCTTAACGATGTTAGTTTGGCCGAGGGCATTGCTATTCGCCAGCGTTTGGATGAGCAGGCGTTAGACTATTACGAAACCTCATCTGGTAATTGGGGGGTGTCGGTGGCCGGCATTTGGATTAATGATGACGCGCAGATGCCAGCCGCCGCCGAGCTATTAAAACAACACCATCTAGACTGGGCTGAAAATCATCAACCGCCGCCCGCACCGAGTCTATGGCAACATTTAAAGCAACAACCATTGAAGGTGGTTGGGCTCACTCTATTATTATTGGCTATCGTATATCTAAGTATCGCGCCGTTTATTGGTTTGATTTAATCTGCTGACTGCGGTTTTTAGGATGATTACTGCTATGCTATAGGGTAATTATCTTGGGGCTTGTTATGCAAAAAATCTGTTTGCTCTTTCTTTTGACGGTACTGCTCAGCTGCGAATCTGACAATGAGCACTTCTGCTCCAAATATCAGTTTTACTACAATAGACTCACCGAGCCTGGAGTATTGCCTTTTGCCCAGCTAAAACCCCAGCTCAAAAAAGACCTCAAAAAGAAGAGCAAAGCTGCAGACGATGCCAAGTTGGCGCTATTTGTCATCCAGGATATCGAGATAGGTCTGAAAAAAGACAGCGAAACCGCCCGCGACTATTGTATGCGTCGCCAGCGCTGGCAGGGCTACCGTTAGTTTCGACCAAAATTACCCACCCTTGATGCCCGGTGAATATAATCACTACAACCCCATAGCCCTTTGACTGGTTGCGAGTCAGCGGAAATAAATGTTGGCAGCAGCAATGGTTGTATATACGAAAAAACATATATATGATTGTGCGAATATTTATTCGATGAGTACCCAGCATGACAATCAAAGTGGGAATCAACGGTTTTGGCCGGATGGGGCGTTTGGTTTTACGCAGCGCCTGGGCTTGGCCGGAAATGCAGTTTATCCAGATCAACGACCCGGCCGCAGACGCCGAGACCTTGGCTCATTTGCTCAACTTTGATTCGGTTCATGGGCGTTGGCACCACGAGGCCAGAGCCGAGCTTGAAAAAATATCAATTGATGGCCAGACGATAGCCGTTACTGCCAATAGCGGTATAGCGCAAACAGATTGGTCCGGTTGCGATCTGGTTATTGAGGCCTCGGGCAAGTTTAAGTCTCAACAGTCCCTGGCGCCTTATTTGAAGCAAGGTGTTAAACGGGTCGTGGTGACAGCACCGGTAAAAGAGCCGCAAGTGCTTAATGTTGTTATGGGGGTGAACCAACATCTCTTTGACCCCGCGCAGCACGCCATCGTAACGGCGGCTTCTTGTACCACCAACTGCTTGGCGCCTGTGGTTAAAGTGATTCAGGCGGGGCTTGGCATCGCTCACGGCAGTTTTACCACTATTCACGATATGACCAATACCCAGAGTATTCTTGATACTCCCAGCAAAGATCTACGCCGGGCTAGGGCGTCAAGCATCAGCTTGATTCCCACTACCACCGGTTCGGCTACTGCAATTATGGAAATTTACCCGGAGTTGAAGGGCCGCTTAAACGGTCATGCGGTGCGGGTACCATTGGCCAATGCCTCGCTAACGGATTGTGTCTTTGAAGTCGAGCGGGGCACCACTGCAGAAGAAGTGAATCAGCTATTAAAAAACGCGGCCGAGGGCGAGCTGTGGGGGGTGCTGGGTTATGAAGAGCGGCCGTTGGTATCGGTCGATTATAAAACCGATCCGCGCTCCAGCATTATCGACGCCCTTTCGACTCTGGTGGTTAACGGTACCCAGGTAAAAATATACGCCTGGTACGACAATGAATGGGGCTATGCCAACCGTACTGCCGAGTTGGCTAAAATGGTTGGCCTGGCAGATATAGAGCAAAGCTAATGTTCGGCGTTAAGCGACAATCGCCCTGGGCCCAATACGCCATAGTAACGGCTAACTACTGGGCCTTTACTCTCAGCGATGGTGCCCTGCGGATGTTGGTGGTGCTGTATTTTCACCAGCTGGGCTACGGTGCTTTGCAGCTGGGTTTATTGTTTTTGTTTTACGAGTTTTTTGGCATAGTCACCAATTTAGTAGGCGGGTGGTTGGCCGCTAGGTTTGGTCTAAACCGCACCATGAATCTAGGCTTGGTGATTCAAATCGCCGGCCTAGCGATGTTGCTAGTCCCGTCCGAGATGTTAAGTATTGGCTGGGTTATGGTGGCCCAGGCTTTATCGGGCATTGCCAAAGACCTGAATAAGATGAGTGCAAAAAGTGCCATCAAGAGCTTGGCGGATGACGCCAGCTTATTTCGCTGGGTGGCCTTGCTCACCGGCTCAAAAAATAGTTTAAAAGGCCTGGGTTTTTTTCTTGGTGCGGCCTTATTGGCAGGTTTTGGTTTCCAGGGGGCGGTATTCATCATGCTCATAGCCTTGGTTTTAGTATTACTATTTAGCCTAATAAGCTTGAGCGATGGGCTGGGCAAAAGCCAATACAAACCCAAGTTCAAAGAAATTTTTTCCAGCAGTCGCAATATCAATGTCTTATCGGCCGCGCGTTTATTTTTATTTGCAGCCAGGGATGTTTGGTTTGTGATTGCGCTGCCGGTTTTTTTAAGTGTTAGCTTAGGCTGGTCTCATCAGGCTATCGGCGCCTTTTTAGCGGCATGGGTGATAGTTTATGGTGTAGTGCAAACCCAGGCGCCTAAATTCATTACCTCGGGGCGGCCACGTTCGCAGGCGCTGAATTGGGTATTGCTGCTGCTATTACTGTGTTCGCTAATGGTGTTTGGTTTGGAAGTTAATACCTCCCTCGATTGGCAAAAGTGGGTGTGTATTATTGGCCTAGCGTTATTTGCGATTGTATTTGCCGCTAACTCGGCCTACCACAGCTTTTTGGTGGTAGATTTTGCGCGCCGTGACGGTGCTTCGATGGACGTTGGTTTTTATTACATGTCCAACGCCGCCGGGCGCTTATTAGGCACAGTTTTATCGGGCTACCTATATCAAGTATTTGGCTTTTCAGCCTGTTTGATGGCGGCGGTAGTCCTATTGGCTGTCTGCAGCTTGGTTTCCTTGGCGCTACCCCGGCGGGCCTAGCGGCCCTGATGATAATGGCGCTATAGCAGAATGGAAGTTGGCGTCGGTATTAAGTTTGGGCCGCCGTCTTCGCAATGGCATAGCCATTGCAACCAGCGATTAATTTGAACGTTTATTACAGCGGCTCAAAAGTGTAGTTGGGAAGGTTGTCGTTGCGTTTTTTGCGTATTTTTCTTATTTCTCGCTGGGCTGCAATCGACCATTGATTGAGTTGTTCGCTGACGCAGTAACCGCGGCTGGTAAGCGCATTGATAATGGCGTTGGCCGCGCCTTGAGCTTGCTGTAGGCGATGATAAGGACCCTGGCTTTTCACTTTATGGGGTAGCTCGTTACTAATCCCCCCTAGCGCCACCAAGGTAAACAGTCCTCCCTCCATCGGTTTGACAAAAAGCTCGATACGCTTGCCACAGGCGGCGACTAACACCAATGATGTGCCGTGGGCAGGAAGAGAGGCATAGTTTAGTCGCATGATCTAAGTCTTTTATGGTTTATAGGTTAATAAACAACAGTTCAATTTATAGCTACAGAGTGTCTCATCAATCGAGTGGCGTCAATAATTTGATTGCAAAACTGAGACTCAGTTTTAGACTCTGTAAGTTGTTGTTTTTAAAAGAATTATATCAATGCGACTAAAGTGCTAATTTCAAATAAAAGTCAATAAAACCAAGCGTTTAGCTGTCCTTTTAAAGGTCTTCTGGCGCTCTAATCATTTTAGATGAGCGGTCGCCTAAAATTGCATTAGAGGGCTATTGGTGGTCACTGTAGATTCAACGGATTATTTTGGGTTAAACTCCCGCGCTTTGGATGGTGGAGAAAATTGCGTGTTGTCTGAGGCCTATTTACAGAGATTTGGCGGAGTTGCCCGGCTTTATGGTCGACGCGCGTTGGAGCAGTTGGCGGCAGCGCATTTTTGTGTGATTGGTATCGGTGGTGTCGGTAGCTGGGTAGCGGAAGCGCTAGTGCGCACCGGCTTGGGTGAAATTACCCTGGTGGATATGGATGAGATTTGCATCACCAATAGCAATCGTCAAATTCACGCCTTACAAAGTTCCATCGGTCAGTCAAAAATTGAAGTAATGGCCGCGCGTTTATTACAAATTAACCCTGAATTGATAGTGCATAAAGTCGATGATTTTGCCGACATCGATAATCTCGAAACGATCATCAGCCCAGACCATAATATGGTCATCGATGCGATTGATTCGGCCAAGGTTAAATCAGCCCTAATCGCCTATTGTCGGCGCCGCAAAATGCAGATTATCACCATCGGTTCCGCCGGCGGCAAAGTAGACCCACGCAGAATTGTCAGCGGTGATTTAAGTAAAACAATTAAAGACCCGTTGTTGTCGCGGGTGCGTAAGCAGTTGCGTCAGCAATACGGTTTTCCGCGCGGACCAAAAAAAGTTTTTTCGGTCGAGGCAGTTTATTCACCCGAGCAAATGCTCTACCCCGACGGCCAAGGTGGGGTATGTTCGAATAAGCCCGATGGCGAAGCGGCGGTGAACCTCGATTGCAGCGGCGGCTTCGGTTCCGTCACCATGGTCACCGCCGGTTTCGCCATGACCGCCTCCACCCGAGCCATAGCCCGATACCTAGAGCGGGCAGGTTAGCTCGGTACTGCGTTTATAAGTAAGGGGAGTGAGCCTTGAAACCTCGGCTCTATCTCGGCTTAGCTCTGGCGTTTTATTTTCCCGACCCGTCCTTCGACAAACTCAGGAGGAGCGGATTATGGAGCTTTATATCGAATCTGTTTTTGTGCCGCTCATGGTGAGCTTGACGAGCCAACAGAGTCGGGAAAACAAAACCCCAGGTCTAAGCCTGCATCGCGGCAGTAATCAAGTCTCGAAGCTATAGCGCTAGTATTTGTATTCCTGCCCGGATGGCTATCACAAACGTCAAGCATCGGGAGTTAGCCCAAGGCTACTCGTTAACAATACTCTGAATTTTCTGCACCAAACCATAAATACCATTATTGCGCGATGGGCTTAAGTGTTGGTCTAGGCCGAGTTGTTTAAAAATTGATTTAAAATCCAGCGCCAGAATTTCCTGCCGGCTTTTATCTTCAACCAAACTAATACACAAAGCCGCCAGGCCACGAATTAAGCGCGAGTCACTATCAAACCGAAAATTGTAGCGCTGCTGGTTTTTCTCCCAGGCTAGCCACAGCTGAGATTCGCAGCCGCTAATCAACTGCTCATCATTACGGATAGCCGGGTCACTGCCGATGCGGCCGCCCCAGCGCAATATGCCTTTATAGCGAGCCTGCCAACCGTTGAGTGCTAGCAGCTGGTCAACGTTAAAAGGTTCTTGCTGCTGGGTAACGGCCGGCGTTGCTTCGCCACTTTGCAGCCATTGCCTAATCGCTTGGACCAGCCTTTTAATATCAGTTTTGGAGTTATAAGCGGCAATGGAGGCGCGCAGTAAATTATCACAGCCTAGTTTGGCCAACAGCGGTTGAGTGCAGTGGTGGCCGGCGCGAATGGCAATATCGTGCTGGTCGAGAAAATACGCCAATTCCAATTCTTTACCCGCGCAGGAAAAGCTCGCAATACCTAAGTTATTGTCGGCACGGCTGTGCAGCACCAGCTCGGGCAGGTTTGCCAGTTGCTGGTGCAAATAATCACACAGTTCTTTTTCATGGGCCTGCAGTTGCTCATGGGGCTGTTGTTGCAAAAAATCAAAGGTAGCCGTTAAGGCGGCAATGTCGGCCAGGGCCGAGGTGCCAGGCTCAAACTTGTGAGGTGCCGGCGCATATTGGCTAGACTCCAAACTCACCTGGCTGATCATCTCCCCGCCGCCCTGCCAAGGTGGCAGCAGTGCTAGTCGCTCGGCTTTACCATACAGCAGGCCAACGCCGTTGGGGCCGTAAAATTTATGGGCCGAGCAGACCAAAAAATCACAGCCTATTTTTTTAATATCTATGGCTCGGTGGGCCGCCAGCTGGGCCGCGTCAACAATAAAAATAATGTCGTCATCTAAACGAGATTTAATCCGAGTTAAATCGGTAATGCAGCCCAGCGTATTTGAGGCGCCGCTGATGCTGAGAATTTTAGTCTTGGCGCTGATAAGGTGGTCCAGCTGCTTAAGGTCTAGGCCACCGAGCTTGGCGCAATAAGGTACGAACTTTAACACCAGCTGCTTCTGCTCAGCCATCATCTGCCAGGGCACCAAATTAGCGTGGTGCTCAAGCTCGCTCAACAGTATTTCATCGCCGGGTTTGAGTGTCTGGCAGAGGCTGCTGGCCAAGAGGTTCAACGCTTCGGTAGCGCCGCGGGTAAAAATGACCGTGTTTTTATCGCTGCTGTGTAAAAACTCTGCGGCTTTTTTACGGCTGGTTTCAATCGCCTCGGTAGCGGCTCTGGCCAAGCGATGACTGGAGCGGTGAGCGTTGGCGTTTTGGTGGCAGTAAAAATAAGCGATCGCGTCGATCACTGGTTGCGGTTTTTGCGTGGTGGCGCCATTGTCTAAATACACCAGCTGCAGGTTTTCGCGCTGTTGCAACAAAGGGAAGTGCTGGCGAAAGTGCTGGGGGCAAAAGGTGCTCATGGTAGTTGAAATATCCGGCGGCAATTATCGTTGCAGATTGTAACAAGCTCGGCCACCGGCTGGCCACGTAAGTCCGCTAAGGCTTCCGCTATTTGTGGTAAATATAACGGGCTGTTGTTTTCCCCCTGCTGGCCGTAAAGCGGCATCGAGGGGGCGTCAGTCTCCAATAGCATGGCCGAGGCAGGCAGTTGTTTTACCGTGGCAATAGTTTTTTTGGCTCTGGGGTAGCTGATGCTAGCGCCTATGCCTAGGCAAAATCCAAGGCGTATATATTGCTGCGCCAGCTCTAGGCTACCACTAAAACCATGCACCACACCGCCCGCCTTTGGGCGATAACGCAGCAGTAATTCAATCAATGGGTTATGGGCTTTAACACAGTGCAGAATTAAGGGTTGGTTTAAGTCTGCGGCAAGTCTAATTTGCTGCTCACAAACCAGCAGCTGTTGCTGCCAGCGCTGTTTGCTTTTGTCTAAGCCGCATTCGCCTATAGCAATACAGCCTGGCTGCTGTAGCTCGCGGGCAATCTGGTCACAATCTATGCCGCTGTTACACCACCAAGGGTGGGTGCCAGCAGAGTAGTAAACACCGTCTAGGCTTTGGCTGAGTTGGCCCAGCTGGGGCCAGGTTTTGGCTTCGGTGGCGGGAATAATAAGCTGCTGAATGTGGTGCTCTAGGCACTGCTGCCAAAGGTGTTCAGGCTGGGGCAGCAGGTCGAGGTGACAATGGCTGTCGATATATTCGACAGCGCTGGTTGGCTTACTGGGTGATGCCATTGATAAAGGCCAGTAAAATTAACAACGGGCAGAAAACGCGCACATAAACAGGCCAAATCTTCCAAAATAAACTGGCCTCAATGTTTTCATCACCTTGCTTTAATTCTTGCAAAAGCTTGTTGCGATGCATAACCCAGCCAACAAACAAACACAGAGCAATACCCAGCAATGGCTGGCTATAGTTGGTGGTAAAGGCGACGACAAAATTAAACAGGGCGCCAAAGTTGAAAATAATCATCGCGCTGATCAAAAATATACAGCCGCCTATCAACAGGGTGGCTTTTTTACGACCCAGCTTTGACTTTTCTGCGGCCAGGGCGACAGGAACTTCCAGCATGGAAATGGACGAGGTTAATGAGGCTACGCTCATGAGTACAAAGAAAGCCAATGCCACCCAAGGACCGGCGCCGCCCATGGATTTAAAAACGAAGGGCAGTACCTGAAAAATAATATCGGGACCGTCGAGCAGCTTGTCACCGGCGTAAATAACCGCGCCGTGTTTTTGCGCCACAAACATCGCGGGGATAATCAGCAGGCCGGCGGTAAAGGCAATGCCCACATCGACGGTGGTAACAATAGCGCCTAAACGTGGCAGGCTATCGTCCTTGCTGAGGTAGGAGCCGTACACCATCATGGTGCCAACGCCCAGGGACAGGGAAAAGAACGCCTGGCCCATGGCGCTGATAATCAGCTTGGGGGTAATGCTGCTTAGGTCAGGCAGTAAATACAGCTCCAAACCCTCACTGGCGCCGTCTTGGGTGAGTACATAGGCAATCAGCAAGATCAATAAAATAATCAACATAGGCATTAAGCGGCTAGACCATTTTTCAATACCGGACTCGACGCCGCTGGCAACAATGGTCATGGTTAGAGCTGCAAAAATACCACCAAAAATTAAGTCGCGGCATAAGCTGCCATTGCTGAGCCATTCTTGAACGCTGCTCAAACCGGCGACATTGGCTAGGGGCTCGAGCATATAGGCGATCATCCAGCCGGCTATAACAGTGTAAAAACTCAAAATTAAACTGGCGATAACAATGCCATACCAGCCGACAAATCGGCCTGCAATGCGTAGCCCAGGTTTGTCAGAAATATTGCCCAGGGCATCAACCGTATTGGAGCGGGCATGGCGGCCCAGCACCAGTTCCGCCATTAAAGCGGGGTAGGCCAGGCAAAAGGCTAAAACTAAATACACCAAAACAAAGGCGGCACCGCCGTTGCTGGCAGTCTGGGTGGGGAAGCCCCAGATATTGCCGAGGCCGACAGCAGAGCCCGCCGCCGCCATAATAAAACCAGTCTTAGAAGAAAATTGTCCGCGAGGGCTGCTCATATCAATCTCAGCTATTCAATTGTTATTGTTAGTTTTGTCAGCACAGATCAATGTGCGTTTGGCAGAATAGTGCCTGATATGTCAGCTTGATGCGAGGGAGCAGGGGGGCAAACAGCGAAATTGGTTAATTCTGGTGGAAAATCCGTTGTTTTTGGCGGTTCCAGTCACGCTGTTTTTCTGTCTCGCGCTTATCGTGTTGCGCTTTACCCTTACCCAGGGCAACCTCGCATTTCACCAGGTGCTCCTTCCAATACAGCGACAGCGCCACTACGGTATAGCCCTGTTGCTCGGCGGCACGCTGTAAGCGAGCAATTTCTTTGCGTTTTAATAATAATTTACGCGGCCGGGTAGGCTCGGTAACAAAATGAGTGGACGCAGTGCTCAATGGTTGAATTTGCGCATTGAGTAAAAAAGCCTCGCCATTTTTAAACCAGACATAGCTGTCGGTTAGCTGGGCTTTGCCCGCGCGAATGCTTTTTACTTCCCAGCCGGTAAGTGACAAGCCGGCCTCCAGATTATCAGAAATCTGAAAATCAAAGCGGGCGCGTTTGTTTTGGGCGATAGTATTGGGGTTGGATTTTTTCTTCTTGGCCATGGCGGCGGATTATATCGGCAGCTTCCTTCCAGTGCCAGCGCTCAATTGGCTTTATTCGCGCTATATCGGAATCTTCCTAGCTTGGCCGGAGCAGGCTCACAATATCCACGGCAACTAGGCTACAATGACCATCAAACAGCCGAGTAGAATGCTGGCCGATTAATGAGTCCTTCGACCAGTTCAGAATGAGCGGCGGTAGTCGTACTGGATATGAACGGGCGGTAGTCGTACTGGATATGAGCGGGCACTGCAGTACCGGAGATACACGGGCGGTGGTGTTGCCTCCGCACGATGAGATTGTTGAGCCAAAACAAAACCGCTCATCCTGAGCCTGTCGAAGGATTGGTTCTGCAAGCGCATAGCTTCCTGTTTTCCAGGTAAAAACAACGCCGCAAAGAGACTAACGAGAGCGTAATGATCTTTCTTACAATGTATAAATTAAACGCTTGAACCAGCAATGAAGCAGCTAAAGCCAATTACCGTTCGCGGTGTCCAGGGACTATGGGGCAGCCACCTACCCTTTGTCTGGGGCGCTGCCGGCTCGGCTATCAGCCTGATCAACCTCTGGCGCTTTCCCCATATCGTAGGTGATCACGGCGGCGGTGCGTTTGTACTGCTGTATCTGCTGTGTGTCTTTGCGCTCGCCATTCCTATCATGCTGGCCGAAATAGTCATTGGCCGCCGCGCCCGCATGAACCCAGTTTACGCCATCCGCGAAATTGCCCGGGTAGCCGGCGTCTCACCCATCTGGGGGCGCCTAGGTTGGCTGGTGATTTTGGCCAGCGTAATGATACTACCTATATACAGCGTAATTGGTGGTTGGGCTTTGGAGTATATGCAGCTCAACGCCGAGGGGCGTTTTTACAACATCAGTGAAGTAACCAGCCACTCCATTTTTAGCAGCTTTATGCAAGACCCTGGCGCCATGTTGAAATGGCATAGCGCTATTATCTTAATAACCGTGGTATTGGTGGCCAGTGGCGTAAAAGGCTTGGCTTGGGTGCTAAAAATTATGGTGCCTGCCATGTTTATTGTGATGTCGGTACTGATGATTAAGGTATTGGCCCTAGGCAGTAATTCGATGGCGGTGCAATGGCTATTTGAGCTGCGTTGGCAGCAAATGGGCTGGGACTCCTTATTATTGGCCCTAGGTCATGGATTCTTAACTCTAGGTATTGGCCTGGGGGCCGTTATGGCCTACGCCGCTTACTTACCCGCCGATACACCCATGGGTAGGCTGGCCCTAAAAGTAGGCGGGCTGGACCTCATTATTGCCGTCATGGCTAGCATGGTGATATTGCCCTTAGTTTTTTATGGTGGCATGCAGCCCGTGTCTGGGCCGACGTTATTATTTGTTTCCCTGCCGGTGGTGTTTGGCAATATGGCCAATGGCTCCGACTTGGCGCTATTGTTTTACTTGGCGGTTGCATTGGTTGCTATTAGCTCAACCGTGCCCTTGCTCGAGCCATTGGTGGCGTATTTTGTCGAATCAAAGCGCTGGTCACGGCTAAAAGCCACTATAATAGCGGGCGCGGCAGTTTGGGTGCTGGGGTTGGCGGTCTTATTCTCGTTTAACCGCTGGCAGCAGCTAAAACCCTGGCTGGGCATGACCGTTTTTGAGTTGTTGGACTACCTTACCGCTAATTTCATGATGCCATTGACCGGATTGCTGATGGCAGTGTTAGTCGCTTGGTTGCTGCCGTTGGACAGCGCCAGGTTGGGTTTTGCCCAGCAATCCCAATATCGTTTTAAGGCCTGGATGATGTTGTTAAAATACTTGGCGCCGCTGTTGGTCATCATTATTTTTATTGTGCCTGCCGTACAGCGCTTAATGGCTTAGCCAAAAACTAAAAAAGAGTAACTGTTTAGTGTCGACAAAAATACAGCGCAGCGCCCTAGTGACCTACAGCTGCCAGCAAATGTTTGAGTTAGTTAACCATATTGAAGCCTACCCAGAGTTTATGGATGGCTGTGTCGCGGCGCGTTTAATTAACCGCTCAGAAACCAGCTTAGAGGCCGAGCTTACCTTGAGTAAAGCCGGCGTGAAGCAGAGTTTTAGCACCCGCAATAGTTTGCGGCCACCAGAGTCTATGTCGATGGAGTTGTTAGATGGGCCGTTTAAATTTTTTCATGGCCTTTGGACATTCAAGGCCTTAACCGACGGCGAGCAAGAGCTGGGCTGCAAAGTTAGCTTGGAGCTGGAATTTGAATTTAAAAGTCGAGTATTACAATCCACCGTTGGCCGCTTGTTTGAGTCTACCGCCAACCAGCAGGTGGCTTCGTTGTGTCGCCGTGCCGACATTGCTTACCCTTAGAATCGTGGGAATCTAAATAAAATACTATGAGTGATATAGAAACCATTGCCGTTGAAGTGGCTTACGCCAACCCAGACAAACAAAAAATAATCGCCCTACTGGTAGAGCCGGGCACCACGGCTCTACAAGCGGTGCACAAATCGGGAATGGATAAAGTATTCCCTGAAATCGATATTGATAGCGCCAAAATGGGGATATTCGGTCAAGCTTTGGGAACCAAAGGACTGAAAAAAGCCCATGAACATGAGCTGCAGCCAGGCGATAGAGTGGAAATATACCGCCCATTAACCGCCGACCCCAAAGAAGTGCGGCGGCGGCGGGCGGAGAAAGCTAAGGCTGCTCAGGAGCAATAGCCTGAGTTAGCCGCCTAAGCCTGTTGGGCTTAGGCTAATGAGTGCCCATCCAGAAACTCCGTTTCTGGGCGATAAAACGTAAAACGTGAGACGTAATACGCTTAAAAACAAGTGCTTTTACGTCTCACGACTTACCTTAAACATCTTCTGCATCCGTTTCTGGATGAGCACTAACTAGCTTTAAGAGCTGCTGGTGGGGGTGTTGTCGGTTTCAGAGCGGAAATCGCCGGTAAACTTAACCAGCTTGCCTTCGGCAAAATAGACCACCAATTTTTCTTTGGTCATATTACGCTTGCCGTCACGCAGGCTGTAATAGTAATCCCAGCGATCCTGCTCAAAAGTATCGGCAATTAGAGGCGTGCCCAGCACAAAACGTACCTGGCGCTTGGTCATGCCCGGTTTAAGCTGGTCGACCATTTCCTGGGTAACAATATTGCCTTGCTGTATTTCTAAGGTATAAACCCCTGGGAATTTGAGATATGAGCAGCCAGATAAAATTATCAGAGATAGGCTGGTAATAGTAATAAGTAAAGCTTTTTGCATTGCAGGGGTTCCACATCGTTAGGTGAAGAGGGATAATACCCGAAGTTATTCATAAGTGAGAAGTCTCTTGGGGGAAAAATGGCCGTAGAAAATCAAGAATTACGCAAAGTAGGGCTGAAAGTGACCCTGCCTAGGGTGAAAATTCTGCAAATTCTGGAATCTTCCGAGCAGCGCCACATGAGTGCTGAAGACGTGTACAAGGCTTTGATGGAAGCCGGTGAAGACGTTGGCTTGGCGACTGTCTACCGAGTTCTGACTCAGTTCGAAAGCGCGGGTTTGGTGGTTCGTCATAATTTTGATGGCGGTCACTCCGTATTTGAATTAGCCCGTGGTGATCACCATGACCACATGGTCTGTATGGACACTGGTCAGGTTATCGAGTTCCATAACGAAGAAATTGAGCGCCTTCAGGTAGAAATTGCAGAACAGAATGGCTACGATATTATTGGCCATAGCTTGGTGTTATACGTAAAACCCAAGGCTTAATTGGCAGGAGCGTATTTTAATAAATAGGGCCCTCGGCCCTATTTGTGTTTTTGCAGTTTGTATTTGCAGCTAGTACATAGAGAATGAAAATGGCAGAAGAAAATAAAAACCAACAAAACATTTCCGGCCCCAAAAACTTTCAACTAAACCTAGTTGAAGTCGTTGATATCGCCTGTAGGGTATTGCACCAAGCGATTGTGCTACAGTCAAAAGACAAAGCTAAGTCAGTATTAAAAGACCTTAAAGCGGGTAAAGGGATCAAGGTAGGGGAGCTAACCCTGAGCGCCAAAAACAATGCCGGCGCAGAACAAAAGCTAACCTTACCCTTTAAAATTCGTTTGGATTACACCGAATTTCGTGGTCCCTTTAACTTTCCCGCGTTTGCCGCCTCGGTCCGCGAAATGATCAACCGTATTGGTCAGGTCATGGAAAAAAAGGAAGACCTAAATATACTTACCGAAGAAAAAACCGGCAGTGCTTTAATTCACTTGCCCGGTGTAATTCAAGACGCCGATGGCCGCTACAATGTCATGGTTATGGTGATAGAGCCTGTTAAAGAGAGCAAGCTAGCCCTAGTCGCCAAACTGTTATACCTCAACCCTGACCAATACGAGCAGCTGCGCCAAGATGAAGGCAAGCCGGCCGCAGTAGCGTCGGAATAAAGCGGCTTTAAAGTACACAAAGCAAAAGGGGCGGTTACCGCCCCTTTTTTGTGGGCGCATAAAAAGCATAATTTGATAGCCCTGCTAAGCGCTGATCATCTCCTTGGCATGGGCAATGGCTTGGGCGGTAATTTCTTCGCCGCCTAACATACGGGCAATTTCATCGACTCGGCTGGCGGGGTCAAGCTTGCTTAGGGTCGACTCGGCGCCGGTCTTATGGCTGAGCTTGCTTACCTGCAAATGCTGGTGGCCTTTGCTGGCCACCTGGGGCAAGTGAGTAACACACAGCACTTGGCCCTGGCTGCCAAGTTCGCGCAGCAAGCGCCCGACTACATCGGCGGTGGCACCACCAATACCCACATCAACCTCATCAAAAACCAGGGTGGGCGTGGCACTGGTTTGCGCGGTAACCACCTGAATGGCCAGGCTAACCCGCGACAATTCGCCGCCCGAGGCAACTTTAGCCAGGGGGCGGTGAGGTTGGCCTGGGTTGGTACTGATTAAAAACTCTAATTCTTCTAAGCCCTTGGCGCTGGGTTTGTTCAATGTTTGGCATTCAATCAACAGGCTGGCATTACTCATAGCCAGTTCCTGCAATTGCAGGTTTACTTTTTTACTCAGCTGCTTGGCCGCTAGCTGGCGTTTATGGCTGAGCTTGTCAGCCACTTGGTTGTAGGCGGCTAGGGCGTCTTGCACCTCTTGCTCCAGGGCTTCAAGGTCGCCATCAGCACCCACTAAGCTGGCCAGCTCAGTGCTAAAGTCTTGGTGCAGCTGAAACAATTCATGGGGTTGCACCCGGTGCTTACGGGCAATGTCGTAAACCCGGCTCAGCCGTTGCTCAACCTGCACTAAGCGTTCGGGGTCGGCGTTAAAGCTGCGGATATGCTGCTCAACTTCCGAGTTGGCTTCTTCCACCTGAATTAAGGCATTGGTCAGCAGCTCCTCGGTGCTGCACAGGTTTTGGTCTTTATGGGGAATGTCATTCAGCAGGCCTAGGGCGCGAGTTAAGCCTTCACGTAAAGACTGGCCCAACTCATCGCCATCGCACAGTGAGGCCAGCTGCTGGCATTTAATTAAGGTGTCTTCGGCATTGGCCAGTTGGGCCTGCTCACCTTCGAGCTGGGTGAGTTCATCGGCCTCTAAAGCCAAATCATCCAGCTCAGTAACTTGGTAGCTCAGCAGCTGGTAGCGTGCGGTGACCTCTTCGGCGTTATCGCGTAGCTCAATAAAACTTTGATGTAAGCCTTGCCAGTATTGGAAGGCCTGCTTGGTTTGGTCAAGTAAAGGCGTTAGTTTGGCGTAGTCATCAACTAAGGCGCGGTGGCGTTCTTTTTTCAGCAGTGATTGGTGTTCGTGTTGGCCGTGAATATTAACCAGCAGCTCGCCCAGGGTTTTGAGCTGCTGCAGGGTAACCGGCCGGCCGTTAATGAACGCCCGGCTACGGCCCTCGGCCGAAACGCTGCGGCGCAAAATACATTCTTGGCTGCTGTCTTCGCTGTCTAGTTCCGCGCCTTTTAGCCAGCGCTGGGCGGCTTTGATCTTGGCGATATCAAAACTAGCCGTCACTTCGGCCTTGCCGGTTTGGTTGCGTACTTTATCGGCATCGCTACGCTCGCCTACCGCCAGGCCCAAAGCACCCAATAAAATAGACTTGCCGGCGCCAGTTTCGCCAGTGATGGCAGTTAAACCCTGGTCTAATTCAAGCTCTAGGCTCTCAACCAGGGTGAAATTGTTAACGCTTAGATGGGTAAGCATGGCATTACCTTGAGTGCTCTGGAAATATGCTGTCTATATATACAGTATTTTTGCGAGTAGAGCAAAAACCTTTGCTACCAGGCCGGTTAAATAAATTGCCAATTTATACCGAGTGGCGCTTTAAAGGCCAATACCGGCGTTAGCGGCATAGTGTCGGCCTTGAAAGGCCTAAACCCGTCCCCATATAACCAGCAGACTATCAACACCTATCGATTGACGGAGAGACTTGTGTCTAGCGAAGAGCAGAATTCAAACCCAGAAACCCCTGAAGAAGTGATAGCCAATGAGGCCGAGGCTATTGAAGGCGAAGTGCTGGAGCCCAGCATCGACCTAGAAGCCGAAGAGCTGGTAGAAGACGTAAACCCGGCCCAGCTGGTCACCGAAAATGAGACCTTAAAGCTGGAATTGGAAAAAGCCAAAGACCAAGCCGTGCGAGCCCAAGCAGAAATGCAAAATGTTAGCCGTCGCGCCAAGCAAGATGTGCAGAAAGCCCACAAATTTGGTCTGGAAAAATTTGCCAATGACATGTTAGTCGTGGCCGACAACCTAGAGCGAGCCCTGGCCGCCATGGATGCTGACGATGAGAGCCTGAAAACCGCCCGGGAAGGTATTGAGCTGACCCATAAAGCACTGTTAGATGGGCTTAAACGGCATTCGGTTGAACAGCTAAACCCCGCCGGGGAACCCTTTAACCCGGAATTCCACCAAGCTATGACCATGGTGCCCAACCCAGATATGGAGCCCAATACCGTGATGGATGTGTTCCAGCCGGGCTACACCTTAAGTGGTCGCTTGATCCGCCCGGCTATGGTGGTTGTCTCTAAAGCGCCGTAAAAACCCTTCGACGGGCTCAGGATGAGCGGGGGGCTTACTCTGCTTGATGGCTCCGCTCATTCTGCGCCTGTCTAAGAATCATGGTGAGCTTGTCGAGCCAAGTTTTAGCAAAAACAGCAGAAAAAACCGGCAAATGGTCTTGAAAACATCGAAACCGGGCCAATATAGCTAGTAAGAATTTATATCCCTCAGAATAGTCTGGGCGAACAAACAAAGCGTAACATGCAGGCCGAGCCTGCCAGTAACAGGAGAATTTCCATGGGTAAGATAATCGGAATTGACTTAGGTACCACTAACTCGTGTGTATCCATATTGGAAGGCGACGGCAGCAAGGTCATTGAGAACTCAGAAGGCGATCGCACCACGCCTTCCATCGTGGCTTTTACCGAAGACGGTGAAGTGCTGGTAGGCCAGAGCGCCAAGCGCCAGTCGGTCACCAACCCCACCAATACTTTATACGCGGTAAAGCGCTTAATCGGCCGTCGTTTTAAAGATGACGTCGTGCAAAAAGACATCTCCATGGTGCCTTACTCAATTGTCGCAGCCGACAATGGCGATGCCTGGGTAGAAGCCGGCGGTGAAGCTAAAGCACCACCACAAATTTCTGCTGAAGTTTTGAAAAAAATGAAAAAAACCGCCGAAGACTATCTTGGCGAAGCCGTAACCGAAGCGGTAGTAACCGTACCGGCTTACTTTAACGATTCCCAGCGCCAGGCAACCAAAGACGCCGGTAAAATTGCGGGCCTAGACGTTAAGCGTATTATCAACGAGCCAACCGCCGCAGCACTAGCCTACGGTATGGACAAAGCCAAGGGCGATCGCACCATTGCGGTATACGACCTGGGTGGCGGTACCTTCGATATATCCATCATTGAAATTGCCGACGTCGATGGCGAGCACCAGTTTGAAGTACTGGCCACCAACGGTGATACCTTTTTAGGTGGTGAAGATTTCGATATGCGTTTGATCGAATATTTGGCCGCAGAATTTAAAAAGGAAAGCGGTATCGATCTACACAACGACCCGCTAGCCCTACAGCGCTTAAAAGAAGCCGCTGAAAAAGCCAAAATTGAACTGTCTTCAGCACAGCAAACTGAAGTTAACTTGCCTTACATCACTGCGGATGCAACTGGCCCCAAGCACTTGGTTGTGAAAATGACCCGCGCCAAGTTGGAGTCGCTGGTAGAAGAGCTAGTAATCAATTCTTTGAAGCCGGTAAAAACCGCCTTAGAAGATGCCGACCTAGCCGTTGGTGAAATCGACGACGTAATCCTGGTCGGCGGTCAAACCCGCATGCCCATGGTGCAGGAAAAAGTTGCTGCCTTCTTTGGTCAAGAACCACGTAAAGATGTAAACCCTGATGAAGCCGTAGCCATGGGCGCTGCTATTCAAGGTGCGGTTCTGTCTGGCGACGTCAAAGACGTATTGCTACTGGACGTTTCTCCGTTAACCCTTGGTATTGAAACCATGGGCGGCGTAGCCACACCGCTAATCGAGAAGAACACCACTATCCCGACTAAAAAGTCGCAGATATTCTCAACCGCCGAAGACAACCAAACCGCCGTAACCATTCACGTGGTACAGGGCGAGCGCAAGCAGGCTGCATCCAATAAATCTTTAGGTCGTTTTGACTTGTCAGACATCCCACCCGCCCAGCGTGGTATGCCACAAATTGAAGTGTCCTTCGACATCGACGCCAACGGTATTCTAAACGTTAGCGCCAAAGACAAGGCCTCCGGCAAAGAGCAGTCCATCGTCATTAAAGCCTCTTCCGGTTTAAGCGATGATGAAATCGATCAAATGGTTAACGACGCCGAAGCTAACGCCGAAGCCGATAAGGAATTTGAAGAGCTGGTCGGCGCGCGCAACACCTTGGAAGGCTTGATTCACGCCACCAAGAAAACCGTTGAAGAAGCCGGCGACAAGGCCAGCGACGAAGAAAAAGCCGCGATTGAAGCAGCCCTTACCGAAGGCGAAGAAGCCGCCAAAGGCGACGACAAAGAAGCCATGGAAGCAGCCACTGCTAAATTGACTGAAGCTTCTAGCTCCTTGGCGCAAAAACTTTACGCCGAACAAGCCGCCGAGGCTGAAGCAGCGGGTGCCGGTGCCGAAGCGGGTGCAGAGCAAGCCGCCCCCGAAGACGACGGTGTAGTAGAAGCTGAGTTCGAAGAAGTTAAAGAAGATAAGTAAGTTATCCCTTTAAAGCACGGGAGCATTGGGGTGAAAACCGCATTGTTCCCGTTTCTGTTTCTGGCTATTAAATACATTAAAGAACACTGACTATGTCAAAACGCGATTATTACGAAATACTGGGTGTTGAACGCGGCATTTCAGAAAAAGACCTGAAAAAAGCCTATCGCCGAGTAGCGATGAAGCACCACCCCGACCGCAACCCCGATGACGCCGGCGCGGAAGAAAAATTTAAAGAGGCCAACGAGGCCTACGAAATTTTATCGGACTCGCAAAAACGTGCCGCCTATGACCAACACGGCCATGCCGGGGTAGACCCCAGTCAAGGCGGAGGGCAAGGCTTTGGTAACTTCAGCGATATATTTGGCGACGTATTTGGCGATATATTTGGTGGCCAAGGTGGCGGCCGTGGCGGCCGAGGCGGCCCAGCACGCGGCTCAGACTTACGCTACACCCTGGAGCTAGAGCTAGAAAAAGCCGTACAAGGCACCTCGGTAAAAATCAGAGTTCCGACTTTGGTTCACTGTGGTACCTGTGATGGTTCCGGTGCTAACGCTGGCAGCAAGCCTATCTCCTGTACCACCTGTGGTGGCGTCGGCCAGGTACGCATGACCCAGGGCTTTTTCTCGGTCCAACAAACCTGCCCCAATTGTCATGGTAAAGGCACTATAATTGCCGACCCCTGTCGTGATTGTTCCGGCCAAGGTCGAGTAGAAGAAACCAAAACCCTATCGGTTAAAGTGCCGCCCGGTGTCGACACCGGCGATCGCATTCGTCTAACCGGTGAAGGTGAAGCAGGCGAGGGCGGTGGCCCAGCCGGCGACCTTTATGTCCAGGTTTCGGTAAAAGAGCACGATATTTTTGAGCGCGAAGGCAAAAACTTATACTGCGAAGTACCCATCAGTATTGTCGATGCCGCCTTAGGTGGCGAGCTAGAAGTGCCCACCCTAGACGGCCGGGTAAAGCTCAAAGTACCCGCCGAAACCCAAACCGGCAAACTATTCCGCTTGCGCGGCAAAGGCGTTACCCCAGTACGTGGCGGCGCCCCGGGCGACTTACTTTGCCGGGTAGAACTGGAAACCCCAGTCAACCTATCCAACAAGCAAAAAGACCTATTGCGCGAACTAAAAGAAAGCATGAGCGACAACAAAAACTCCCCCCGCCAGGAGAGTTGGTTTGAAGGCATGAAAAACTTTTTTAGCTAAGCCGACACTTAAATAGTAAGTAAAAAAACTTGAAGGGGCGCTATAGTGCCCTTTCTTGTATTTTAAAACAGCTGGTCCAATAGGCGCTGTTCAAAACCATAGCAAATAAACAACATATAAAAAGGTGAATGCCATGACCGCCAAACTAGCAGTAACCGGTGCTGCCGGTCGCATGGGTAAAATGTTAATTGAAACCATTGCCCAGCAAGACAACGCCATACTTGTCGCTGCCATCGAGCGCCCCGACAGCAGCTTGATCGGTGCCGATGCCGGTGAACTGGCCGGCCTAGGTAAAAACGGCGTGATCATCGTCGGTGACCTAATGACCGTAGTGGACGACTTCGATGTACTCATCGACTTTACCGCTCCCGCGCCCACCCTCGCCAATGCCGAAATTTGCAGCAACGCTGGTAAAGCCATGGTGGTCGGTACCACCGGTTTTAGCCCCGACCAAAAAGCCCAGCTAATGGATTACCAGAACAGCATGGCACTGTGTTTGGCCGCTAACTACAGCACCGGCGTTAACGTGTGTTTGAATTTATTACAGCAAGCCGCCGCAATTTTAGGTGACGACTACGACATAGAAATTGTTGAAGCCCACCACCGTCATAAAGTCGATGCACCCTCCGGCACCGCCCTAGCCATGGGTGAGGTGATCGCCGAAACCAAAGGCCGTGACCTAGAAAAAGTAGCCGTTTACGGCCGCGAAGGTCATACCGGCGCCCGCGACAAACAAACCATCGGCTTTGCCACCGTGCGTGGTGGCGATGTAGTCGGTGACCACACCGTTATGTTTATGGCCGACGGCGAGCGCCTAGAAATTACCCACAAGGCCTCATCGCGTATGGCTTTCGCTCGCGGTGCCGTGCGTGCAGCCGAGTGGATGGCAGGCCAGCAAGCCGGCCATTACGATATGCGTGATGTATTGGGGCTTAAATAACTAGCGCCCATCCAGCAACCCAGTTTACGGATGGGTGAAATTTAAAAGTGAGATGTGAAGGGTATAAAAACACGGCTGGTGCTATCCTGCGTTTCACATCTAACGTCTTACACACCCTTTCCCGGCGCAACAAAGCCAATTGTTAATCCAAAAGGTTTGGCAATTCGTTTCAAAGTTTCTAGCTCAGGGTTATGAATATCATTTTCAATGGCGCTTACAATTTTACGTGATAGGCCGACAATTTTTTTCCCGTACTCTTCCTGGGTCATGCCTAATAAAAGCCGCATTTGTTTTGTAGCCTGGCCCAGTGTCAGCTCACCCTGCGAAATACGCTCCAATATGGCAAGCTTATCGTCGTTAAAGGTGACTGGGTTTAGCTTCTCAATTTTCGCTCTAGCCATTTCCGCACTTCCTTAACAGCTGAATATTATTTTCTAGGCTGGGCTTTCGTTGTTCAATAATGTCGCCATCAATGCCCGCGATTTGCATGTAAGTGGTGAGTTGAGCCAGTGGTGTTGCCAGTAACGCTAGTTGCTTCAACAGCCAGGTTCTATCTACCCAAGGGGTAAAGTAAGCCGTAACAGCGTGCCAGTCGGGGCGCCCTGCATGTTCTTTATCATTATCCCAGCGGCTAACTCGGGCTATACCCGCAGGGTCTAAATACATGGGGGCGAAATCAAACAGCGGGCTTAATCTAGACTTACCATCGAGCCCTCGGAGCAGGGCGGTATTACGGCCATGGTTATCGGTATTACCCATAACCACATTAAGAATGTCGCGCTTAATATATTCTAAGGCAGTGTCTTGGTAATCTTCTTGGTCGATGTGTAGCATCATGGCGTCAAGCAAGGTTTCATGACGGCTAAAGGCTCCAAACTCAGCGATACCGGCAACAGAATATAAAGATTCCATGGCAACGCGCTCTGTGTGGCTTGTGTGTTGAATGCGATCAAATCGGGGAATAAAAAGAGCCCCACTTTCAAATTGAAGTGATTCCGCAACGCCAATACCAAAACGCCTGGCAACTTCCAAATAGGCCGCTTCATTGCGTAAAATTTTCCGGTCTGTTTCAGTATTTCCGCGCGCGAATTTAACGATCCAGTGTTTTTTCACATCTTTGTCTGCCAGGGCGCCTTCAGCATGCCATTGGCCATTTTGATCTTCTACCAGTAAAAATTTTGGAGCCTCGCCTTGCACGTCGCTTGCGCCCGCAACGGCAGCGCCAAAATTGTAGGCATATTCTATAAAGTGCTCTTGTTTTTCGATAATACTGGCCCGTGAAAAACCCGCGTGATTTTGTAAGGGGGTCAATTGGCCTGCTTCGTTTGGCAGCTGTTCCGGTACCCGGTATGGAGACATGGCAGACTCTTTAACTCGAATATTACCAGCAGGGTTAGCGGCAGCATGCTGCAGCAAAGTCAGCTCGCCGCTTATGCCGGCGGTAACGCCCAGCTGCTCGGCCCAGCGTCGCCGCCCTTCACCGCCGGGCAGCAGGTCCAATAAAAAGGCAGGCCAATGTTCTTCGGGGTGGCTGCTAAAGTCGACAGGGTAGCGACAACTAACGGCCGCCTGGTTAGGGTGTTGCAAATATTCAATAACATAAGGGGCGAGGTAGTCGAGCCTGGTGCGGCCCTTGTGCCCTTTGTCAGGGGCATAAAAAGTAACTTCCATGGCATCAAGCCATTTACCGTCGCGATGTATTTGAAGGGTGATTTTATTCATATGGGCATCATGAGGGGACATATAAGCGTTGTCAAGCAACTTTATGACCCCTTTTGGTACACATATAGGCTGTCGTTTAGATAAGCCCGCCTAAGGCTACCCCGACCGTTCGCCGCTAGGGTAAAACATAGCCAGCCACCCCAAAGCCAATACCACCATAAAGGTTGCGGCATTGGCCGGCATTTGCAAATTAAAGTCTACGGTTGCATGTATGGCCATGGCCAGTATCGCCATGGCCGCGCCAAAACCCATGCCGCGCAATAACTTATCACCGCGTTTCAACTGCGCGGTTAAACCACAAACAAAAATAATCAGCGCAACTAAGCCTAAGGGCAGGGCGCCCAACAAACCAAATTCCATTACAAACTGCACATAATCATTATGGGCTAAATGATAAAAACTGCGGCCAATGTCATAAGTCCGAACCTGGGGGAAGGCCGTATAAAAACTACCGCCACCCAAACCGCCAATTAAACCTTCTGCAATCAACGGCGCGGCGTTTTGCACCACCTCATCGCGGGTTTCACTTTGTTCGCTGGTGGCCTGCAAACGCTGGGCAACCTTATCTACCCCAAAAAAGGTACCGACAACGGCAACATCAATAACCACCAAGCTGGCCAGCAATAGCAGCATACCCCACAGCGAGGCCTGCTTTTTACCCTTGCGCCGGGCTTTTTTATTAAAACGGGTAAGTAGTAAAGCCAGTGGGCTAATAATTAATAGGCTGGCAAAAAACGAGGTATTGCCCATGCGCGAATGAGTCATGACCAGGCCGGCCACAATCATTACCAGGCTTAACCGCAGCACAATTTTTTGGCTTAAAATAGCCTTAACCCAACGGCGTATGTGCTCGCGTAAGCTACCAGCCCCAGAGCTAGCCAAGGTAGAAAGCATTAAGCCAATGCCGATAGAGGCACACATAACCAAATAACCCGACTGGCTATTGCGGTTAACAAAGGTGCCGGTGGCAACACCTAGGTAGCTGTCTTTGGGTACCAACAATAAATACTCAATACCGCTTAGCATCATAAAGCTGCCAAACAAAGCCTGGAACAAAGCCGAGCCCACTAACACATAGGCAGTTTGTTTTATCCGTGTTTTACTATCAATTAACAACAAGCACAAAGCAAAAATAAAGCTATAAGCCCAGCCCATTAACGCGGTATGGGTAGCGGCGTTATGGTCAATATTAAAACCAAAAAAAGCCTGGTAGCTAATAACGCATTGGCTAAACCCCAGCAAAACAAAAATTGGCCAAGCTTTTTTGCACGCTGTAGGTATAGGCTGCAAGCCAAAACAAAACCGCCACAGCCAAGCGCAAACTAAAACGCAGGTGCCAGCAAACAGCAACATAGCCGACCAAGGCCGAGCACTGGCCAGCGGCAAAGGCGCCCAAATAAGCAAAGCCAAAAACCCATAAAACAAGGCGTTAGCCGGTGCTGGTTTAGTGCTATTTAATGATTGTTCGTCACGCATAAAAGCTAAAATCTTAGGTGGGTTATAACAAGTAAATAGAAAACACTAACAAGCCTTAGTTACGCCGCTCATGGTGATCTTATTTCCCCCGCTCACTCACCAGCCGGTATTAAAAAACAAGTTTTCCGCCCATAACCAGAACAACCAAGGCTGGAGCTATAAGTGCGGCTTTTTAACCCAACAGCGATAGGCCCGCTACCAATTAAAATGTCCTCAATATTGACCTTAAACTTCCGGGCAATATCAGCCAGCTCTTTATGCTTGCTTTGAATCTGGCTGTTAGGTGAAACCTTAATCATTAATGTGGCGCTAGCAGGGGGGGTACCACCTGGCCGTTCAATCGCTAGCGCATCAATGCTCTTATTCCGAGTGGTTTTACTAGAGGATATTACAAACAAGCCCGGGTCAAACTTGGCAGTTTTTTTAAACAAGCCATAAGACTCAAACTGCAAATGAGTAATCTCCGGCTCGGTTTGGCGGTATTTCTTTTTATGCAGCTCTACCTGGGTATTAATCTGCTCGTCACCTACATTGGTAAAAGTAATAAATACCGTAGTGGCAGCATTATTAAATGAATTACTAGCGACCAATTTATAACGCTTACCCTCAATGCCATAAGGATCGCCGCAGGCCGTTAATAAAAAAGGTAGCGCCAAAAAGCAACAATACTTAAAAAACTTCATTCAATACATCCGGAATATGTTTAGCAAACAAACACAATTTTTATAGGTTACAGGGTGCGGGTTCCATTCCGCTCACCGCGACCTTGCCTTCTCCGCTCATGGTGAGCCTGTCGAAGGACACCCAACCAGCAGAAGGACAAATTCAAAGCAAAAATAAAGCGCCCTAAGGCGCTTTATTATAAGCTTGGTTTGCTTAGGTTGGGCTGCCACCGCCGCCACCGCCGCCACCACCACCGCCGCCAGCACCAGCGCCACCAGTACTACCAGAGGCAGTTCCTGCACCGGGGGCCGGGCCAGCCGCAGTAGACTCTGACAAGGCCTGGTCTAATATGGCTTGGTCTGCAGCGTCGCTGTCGATTTCTCCGCCCTGCGCAATTCCTTGCTTAGGCTTGCCAGCATCGCGTGCCGCAATAATTTGGCTTTCCAGCTCCGGGGCTACACTAATTGCCGCGCTCGCAATGTCACCGGCTTTATCGGGCTGTGCTGCCATAAGTGCCGTAACGGCAACAAGAAGGCTGTCTGGGTTAGCAGTTGCAATCTCTTCGATAATCTCATCTACAGACTGGCCGCCGTCAAGCGCTGTGTTTACCGCCTCAGCCATTGTTTTACCGGCAGCCAAGTCAGCAGCAATATCCGCATTCACTGCATTGGCTTGCACTAATAGGCCAAACATTAAGCCTCCAAGTGCGTATCTAAGTTTGGTTTTCATGGTGTTTCGCCTCCCTGCTGGCGCAGTGTAATAATTTAACGGTCTAAAATGTGGGCAAATCATAACAAACTAGTTAATAAGTAGTAAGAGAGTTGAGCCGCTTTAGTCACTAATAGCCTGTTTTATGTACCCGCTGATCAAATAAATGCACTAATTTAGTAATAATTTGGAAGTTTACTGGAAGTATTTAAATTCTTTGCTACCTTTTGTCGCCATATTCCTCAATTGTCTAATAAAAGAGAACTAGTTCTCATTTTGTAATTTGATAATAAAGGACTACTTGCCTACACTGGCCGCGCTTAAAAATACCACTAGAGTTGTGTTCTGCTCGATAACAGTGGGGATGGAAACCTTTGTATTAATGAGATCTGGAAGGAGCTAGGGCGTCGTATGGATTCGAAAATGCAGCAGGCTGCCGCATTTGGCAACAAAACAATGGATACAAGTAGGCTTGGCCACGCAACGGCGGCGCCATACAGCGGCCTAGGCGCACGGCCGCGTGCACAAACCACCAGCAAGCGCTTGTTAAAAAACAACCAAAACCTAGTCGCCTTATTGCAGCTATTGGTTGATATCATTATTGTCAGCGGCTCTCTCTGCGTGCTCACCTACCTACAGCAACAGGCTATTCCCTCTTCATATCGCTTCTTGGCAGTTATTGCCGCTTTTTGCATGGCGTTTATTTACAGCGAGCGGGGCATATACCGCTGTGCGGCGGGCAGCCGCCAGGGTTTGCTGCGCTTAACCATGGCCTGGCTAATGGTATTGGCCTGCTTGGCGGCACTGGGTTTTGTTACCAAAACCAGCGAAGACTATTCTCGTCAAACCCTATTATTATGGACAGTAGGAGCATGGCTGGCCCAACTAGTATCGTATTTAAGCTTTAGCTACCTAACCAGCGTGTACAAATCAGGCGATGCCCGCAGTATTCCTACCTTGGTTATTGGCTCTGGCGCTTTAGCCCAGCAGCTAACCAATAGCTTAAACAGCAACCATTGGGTACGTGACAAGGTTGTTGGCTTTTTATCCCTAGAGGGGGAAAGTACAGCCACAGAGGCCGCGGCCAGCAATACATTACTGGGCGTGCTTAGCAAAGCCTATTTGAACAAGCCCCTAGTCAGCGAGCAAAGCCCCCTAGCCCAGCAAAACTTACAACTGGTGAGCGAAACACTTATCGGCAGCAAGCTAATCACCAATATAGCCGCCCTGGCCGAGCTGGTTAAAGCCCACAAAGTAAAGCGCATATACCTGGCCTTACCCATGGCGCTGTCACAACAGGTTAGCCGCCTAAACGTAGAGCTGCTGGACTTGAATGTCGACATTATCTGGGCGCCGGATATATACGCCCTAAAGCTAATGAACCATTCCGTACGTGAAGTAGCCGGGGTGCCGCTTATTTCATTAAACGAAAGCCCGCTAACCTCGTCGCGCTTATCAACCATATTAAAAGACATAATGGACAGGCTAGTAGCCAGCATAGCCCTGGTGGTATTAAGCCCGCTGCTGCTGCTAATTGCCGCCGCCGTAAAACTCAGCTCACCTGGCCCAGTTTTATTTAAGCAACAACGCCACGGCTGGGACGGCAAAATTATAAAGGTGTGGAAGTTCCGCAGCATGAAAATGCACACCGAACAGCAAGGCGAAATAAAACAAGCCAGCAAAGCCGATGACCGCATAACCGCAGTGGGCAAATTCATACGCCGCACCTCCATCGACGAACTGCCCCAGCTAATAAATGTGCTGCAAGGCCGCATGAGCCTAGTAGGCCCGCGCCCCCATGCCGTAGCCCACAACCATTTTTACTCCAAAAAAATTAACGCCTACCTCTGCCGCCACCGCATCAAGCCCGGCATAACCGGCCTAGCGCAAATATCCGGCTGCCGCGGCGAAACCCAAACCATAGATAAAATGGAAAAGCGGGTAGAGTTTGATTTGGAATACATCAACAACTGGTCATTGTGGCTAGATATTAAAATTTTGATTAAAACGCCGTTTACGTTGTTGGCGAAAGATATTTATTAGTTCGCTGCTATCCCGATCACATTCAATGAAAGTGAGTTAATGTAATCTAAGCTAAGCTAAGCCTGAATTAAAATTTGGGTTATTGAGTTATCGAACTAATGGATAACCAGTGAAGTACAAAATACATATCCATGTCGTTCATATACAAAATCTACTTCGGTTTATATATCCATTGATTTAGGGTAATAGCTATTGAGTTGGCGGGACAGTAATGTTAATAAACATAGTAATACGGGAGGTATATGCGAGAGTTTTTTTGTTTTTCGCGGATAGGGTTCTCCTTGTAAATTGTCAGGAGGGACATCTTTATGGCTGGCTTAAAGTTGAGTTCTAAGCTGGTCGGGTAAAAGCTACTTGTTGCTGACGGGAGGCTGCTGCTTTTGGACGCAGTGTTGAAGTGTTGCAGTTAACCCAATCGTAAATGACGATATAAACTTGTAGGTGTTAAATTAAGATTATTGGAATAGGTGAAGAATGCTGCAGTATTTGCTTGTGATATTTCCTTGGGCTATTAGGCGTAGAGTTTTAAATTTATTTTTTGGGTTTGAAATACATTCTACAGCTAGAGTTGGGGTGTCGTTAATTTCCGTTGCCAAATTGAAAATGGGGCCAGGGTCTAGAATTGGGCACCTTAATGTTATTAAGGGTCTAGAAGAGCTGACAATGGAGGAAAGTGCAACAGTTGGAAATTTGAATTGGATTACAGCGCATCCAAAAGATGATAAAAAATTCTTTAGAAAGTATCAATCTAGAAGGACAAGACTTGTGCTTAGTGAGCATAGTGCCGTTACATCCAGGCATTTGATTGATTGTACTGACAGTATCGAGATAGGTAGGTTCGCTACGGTGGCTGGCTACGGTAGCCAGCTATTGACTCATTCAATAGACTTGAATGAATCTGAGCAAAGTTGCTATCCAATTATAATAGGGGATCATAATTTCATTGGTACCCGTACCATTATTCTTCCCGGGGTGAGTGTCGGCAACATGGTTGTTGTCGGTGCGGGTTCGGTGATCAATACTAGCTTGACTATTGAATTTGGATTGTTCGCTGGGCAGCCAGCCAAATTCATAAAGAAAATGAATGAAGTGTCATATTTTTCTAGGTCCAATGGCGAGGTTGTGTAGATTTGGTTGGATGGAATATATTTGGAGCTGGGTTCTATCAAGCTTCTAGTGCACTTTCTCAGTTGTTAATTGTGCCCTGTTTTATGTACTTCTGGGGGGGGGATCGCTATGGGCAATGGCTTTTTTCCGTTGCTCCATTGATGTTGTTGTCCTATGCAGATTTTGGCAGTTTAAGTGTTATTTCTAACCTCTTGAATCGGTACCATGGGCGGTTTCTTTCTGTTACAAGTAAATTGTATCTATCAGGGCTGGTCATCTATGCAATTCAATTTTTGTTGGTTTTTATTGTTTTGAGTTTGGTGTTGTGGTGGTTGTACTGGGAGTCAAGTGCATATGCTCTTTTTGGGTTTTATTGGCTATTCTTTAGTTTGACTATTTATACGGCTAACTCAATGCGGTCGGCAAAAAGTTACCCAAGCTATTTATTTATTTGCGCTACATCAAAGGTGGTTGAATTACTGGTGGTTTTGGGGTGCCTAATTCTAGGGGGAGACGAGCTGGCAGTCTCGATTTCATATGCAATTGTATCCGCAATATCATTTTTTATAATTATATATAAACGAGCTAAATCGGAAAAAGTAAAGATGGGAACAGAAGTTTCCAGTTTTATAGGCCTGTATAAAAAATTGTATAAAAAATCGATTTCAGCGTTTCTTTACCCGTTTTCAACTGCGTTATGGTTGCAGGGTAGTATTGTGATATTAGGATTGATGTTTTCAGGCATGGAGGTGGCGTTATTTTCAACATTAAGAACTTTGTCAAGAGTATCTGTGCAGTGGACGAATGTGATAAATACTTCGTACTGGGGGGAGGTGGCAAAGTTGTTGAAGTCGGGAAATAGAAAGAACCTTGATGAGGTGTGCAATAAGGCATTCTTGTTTTCTTTGATGGGGGGGGGGATATATTTGTTGGGTTGTTTGATTGTAGGTGAGAGCTTTTATCACATCTGGACCGGAATATCTCTAACTAGTGATGGGCTGTTAATGGCTTCGTTGCTTTTAGTGTCCGCTCTGTTTTCATTTATGTGGTTGTCCCTTGCGTTGCCTTTTGATGTGGGGAATATGCACAGACAATTTTCATTGGTTTATTTTCTATTGGTGGTAGCTTTTAGCGGTGGACTGAGTTTGGCTGGTGAATACGGCATCTACTGGTATTTGTTGTTATACATTGTATTGGATGTAACGATGTTCGTTTATTTGAAGGTGAAGGTGGTAGGTTACCTGAGTGGTGGCGAAACTGACTGAGTACCTTTTTTTTCATACATTGTTTTTTTTGATGATGACGCTGTTTTTTTTAAAGATGGATAGCAGTGCATCGATTTTTTCTCCGGTGTTCTGGTACCTTTCTTTCCATGGATTGGTGTTTGTAGTGAAGCCAATTTTATTTGTACTTGGCGAGTATAGTTTTATCTTTTCATATATTGGGTATTTCCCAGAAGAAAATGATTTGCTGAAAACGCTTGTGGTTACTGATTTGGCTTTACTTGCGTATTTTTCTGGTTCTTTTTTGAAAAATGGTTGCACCAGTAGCGTGCGGATTAATTTGAATTGGGGAGTTGTCTATATACGCTCATTTCAACTAATGTCGATAATTGTGCTACCCCTAATAATATTTTCATTCGTTACGTCTGGATCTGGGTTTTCGTATGATGGATCAACAAAGCAAATGATGGAAATGGTTGGGGGCGTTTCAATAAATGTAAATTCTACAGGCTATGTTACAGAGCTAAAGAACATGATGACCCCCTATTTTTTTTTGTTGTTTGTGATGTTTGGTGGCAGAAAGTGGGTTTGGTTGGTGCTGGGTTTTTATTTTGTATACCGGGTATATCTAGGATGGGAGCGAGTACATCTAGTGGTGTTAATTATTAGCCTGATGTTGTTGTGGTTGAATGGTAAAGGCCGTAAGTGGATTCCTTCCTGGTGGGTTGTTGTTTTCGTCTTGTTGGTGCCTTTGTTTTCCTTTTTAGGTGAGAATAGAAACTACGTTAAAAGTATATTTGATGATTCGGTAGCTCTGGAGGTAGTAGATCATAGTGGAGGGCTAGATTCGTTTGATAATTTAGATTTCGCAAATTTTGAATATTTGGCATATATAATTTCTGTTGTCCCTCGTGATTCACAGACATACACATACGGGGCCCAATATTTACAGATATTCACTGAGCCTGTGCCTCGTGTTTTATGGCCGGGAAAGCCCATAGGCGAGCCTGTAAAGCTAGTTGACCTGAATGAATTTGGTAATTTTGTGGGGTTAACAAAGTCTGTAGTAGGCGATGCATGGTTGAACTTAGGTTATTTGGGGGTAATTGTAAATTTATTTTTTTTGGGATATTTTTTAAAATATTTGTATTTTAAAATTTACATTAACGGTAGTAACATAGCAAAAATTAGTTGGGTGATGTTGATTCCATTTAGTCTGCAATTGTTCAGAGATGGCGGAATTGTCACAATAACGAAATTCCTGTTGTTTTCTTTCTTCCCCGTATTTCTATGGTTACTTTTCATTTTAATATTAAGGAAGAGTGATGAAAGTTAGGCAGTATATATCCGGTAAATTTCATTATATAAAATATGCAAAATACCTTGACGAGTCAATGGACTTTAGGCTTATATTTTCAGGTAAGCCTGTGGAGCGCCGTAGGCCTGACAGGGATAATATGTGGTCTTTTTATACTATAATGCAGTTGCTAATAAAGGCGCTCCCTGATAGGCAGTTTTCATTGGCGCTGAGGGTGGCGTATTGGTTTTGGCAGCGTTCAGTCTCTTCCCAGGTAGAAAAAGAAGGGGAAGTGGATCTTTATCACTGTCTGTGCCATGGGTTTACTGCTAAAACCATCAGAAAGTATAGGCCTGGCGCGCTTATCTTGGGGGAGGTAGTTAATGCTCACCCTGCAATTCAAACCTCCTTGGTTTCTATGTCAGCTGTGGACAGTTGCCAGCCGGTGCAGGCAGATAGAGGGCGAAAATTGATTGATAAAGAAATAGTACATGAAGCTGAGATGTGTGATTACCTACTGAGCCCTTCCCATTTTGTAACTAAATCATATATTTCTCAGGGTTTTTGTGAGAGTAAAATTTTCACAATAAATTACGGATTGGAGAAGCCTATAGCAGTGAAGGAAGTTTTATCAAAAAAAATATACTTGAAAAATGAAAAAATTAGAGTTGTATGTGTTGGTCAAGTAATACCCAGAAAAGGGCAGCTTCTTTTAGTGAAGGCTGTAGCGAATATTTTGAATAAGGGGTTTGATCTTGATATTACTCTTTATGGTCGGGCAGAAGCCCTTTACTTAAAGCAAATTAGAGCGCTAGGAGTATCAGTCGATCATATTCCACATATGGAAAACTCAAAGTTGCAAAAAAAATTAAGAGAATTTGATGTGTTTGTTATGCCATCTTATGAGGATGGGTTTGCTGTTGCTGTAACAGAGGCGTTATCAGTAGGGTTGCCGGTTATTGTGTCATCAGCTGTAGGTGCGGCGGATTTACTTAAGTATAAAACGAGCTCGGTGTTTAAGGTTGGCTGCAAGAATGATTTGGAGTTAAAGATAACAAATTTTATAAGCGGAAAGTATCGGGAGGAAATAGTGGATGTCGCAAGCTGGAAAACTTATGCGACGACCCTAAAGTTATTGTATGAGAAATGTTTGAAATAATGACTTTTTATTTGATCCGTGATATGCAGGTTCACTTTAATTTTAATGGCTACTAAATAATAGTTTTAGAGGCTATAGGTGTGATCTTTAAAGAGTTTTCAAAAACCTATGTCTTGGCCATAGGTTTTTACTTGAACTTATGTTTTATAGGATCGCTAAGATGACAACTTCTTTTTGGATATGTCTGCTGATGTGTTTAAGTGTTTGCGATTTTTCGTATGAATTTTAATGGTGGGGTGTTTTTGATGCCGCTACCGCACTGTTTTTCCTGACTGATTGTTTTTTCTAGAGTTGGTTTTATGTTGATATTAGCTGATATGCCTGGTCCTGTGCATGGGATGTCAAATGTAAATAGTTCATTTTTTCGAAATGTCAAAGCTAGTGGGATGCCCGTGGTAGTAATCAATACTGTTCCGTCGTATGCGGAGTATCTATTTGGAAGTAAGCTTTGGTTAGCATTGAAAACAATGCATACATTCTGGTGTTGGATTAAGCTGGTTGGTGTGCTAATTTTTTCTTCAACATCAGTCGTTTATAGGCCGATTAATGGTGGGGTTGGCCAGATATATGATTTAGTTTATTTAGGTATATGTAGGTTGGCTCGCAAAAATATATATATTCATCACCACTCTTTTAATTATCTGAACTCGAGGAGTTTTTTATTTGCGTTTTTAAACACAGTTTCTGGTTCGAAAACAAAGCATATTGTTTTAGGTGAACGAATGGCGGGTCTGCTAACGAGTTCATATGGAATTAAGGAGTCACAAATTACGGTTATTTCAAATATAGCTTTTTTTAAGGTTGATGGCGATGCTTGTTTGGCTGTGGGCGATCGTAAGTGCGAATTAGTTGTCGGTCATCTTGCCAATTTGTGCGAGGCAAAGGGCGTTGGTGATTTTGTTTCTCTTTGTCGTGAGCTGAATTCTCGTGGTGTAAGATTTAGGGCTAAAATAGCAGGCCCATTTTCGGACAGTGCGGCAGAAGAAATTGTCAGAAAATCCTGTGTCGAGTTGAAAGAGGTTGAATATTACGGGCCTCTTTATGGTTCGGAAAAAGATGCTTTTTTTGAGTCTTTGGATGTATTTGTTTTCCCGTCAAAATACGATAATGAGGCGGAACCTTTAGTGCTTTATGAGTCTGGAAAGAACGGAGTCTTAAATATTGGTACCCGCCAGGGCTGTATGGGAGATGTTATAAATCAACTACAGGGAGTTTCTATTAATTCTGGGCCCTTAATAATACAGACTATGGCTGATGTTCTGCAGCTAAAATTAAAAGAGGGGGCACTTACTTCTCGGGCTAGATCTGAGCGAACAGCCGCTTTCATAAAGGCGAATAAAATGGCGAAAGTGGCGCTAAATAATCTTTTACTTGACATGAGGTGTGGCGATGTTTCAGCTACTAAATAAATTTATTTTACCTTCTGGGTTTCGTGGGCGTTCTCCAATTGTTGTTCAGCTTTGGTGGTTTACGCAAAGCTTATTGTTCTCTACATCACCTCAGTTTGCCTATAAATGGCGCAATATGTTGCTGAAATTATTTGGCGCGAAAGTTGGAAAAAATGTAATTATTCGCCCTTCGGTTCGTATTACATATCCGTGGAAGCTTACGATAGGCGATTATTCGTGGGTTGGGGACAATGCTGAGTTATATACTTTGGGAGAAATTATAATTGGCAAAAATTCAGTAATCTCTCAAAAAAGCTATTTATGTACAGGTAGCCATGACCACCAATCTGAAGCTTTCGATATTTATGCCAAACCAATTATTATTGAAGACGAAGCATGGGTTGCGACAGATGTGTTTATCGCCCCGGGTGTTACTATTGGTAAAGGCGCGGTTATTGCGGCTAGAAGTTCTGTTTATAAAGATATGCCAGAAGGAATGATATGCATTGGTAACCCTGCGATACCAGTTAGGGCAAGAAGTAAAAAGTGAAATTCCTTCTGTATAGCACAAATTTTAGTCCTGAGCTCACGGGCATAGGTAAGTACAATGGCGAGTTGGCTCCAATGTTGACCACCTCAAAAATGGATGCCTATGTACTAACAGCGCCGCCTTATTACCCAGAATGGCAGCGCCACGAAGGGTTTGAAAATCGATATACTACAACGATTAAAGACGGTGTTAGTCTATACCGTTGCCCTCTTTATGTGCCAAAAAAAATAACTACCTTCAAGCGCTTGCTGCATTTATGTAGCTTTGCTTTGAGTTCCGCTTTTAGGCTGTTTTCGCTTGTTAGACTAAAGCCAAGTGTGGTCTTTTTGGTGCAACCTACTCTTTTTTGCGCTCCTGCAACCCTACTTTATTGCAAAATAACAGGCGCAAATTCAATTATGCACATCCAAGACTTTGAAGTAGATGCCATGCTGGGTCTTGGCTTGAGTCGTGGTGGCAGGCTAAAACGATTCGCAACTGGTATTGAATCATGGCTACTTAAAAAATTTGATGTGGTGTCTTCAATTTCTTTCAGTATGCTGGAAAATGCTCGCGCTAAAGGCGTTGATGAAAAAAAATTGCTATTTTTCCCCAATTGGGCTGACACTAATTTTGTGACACCCGATGTTTCCGGTGATGCAATTCGAGCAGAATGGGGCTTTACCCAAAATGATAAAGTCGTGCTGTACTCTGGTAATATCGGTCAAAAGCAGGGTTTGGAGATAATCCTTGAGGCCGCAGATACATTCAAGGCGAATGAATTAATAAAATTTATTATTATCGGTAACGGCGTATATCGAGAAAAATTACAACAAATGGCCCTAGAGCGCGGCCTTACTAATGTTCAATTTAAACAGCTGCAACCTTGGGAGTTAGTGCCACAAATTTTAGCTATGGCTGATGTGCATTTGGTTGTACAAAAACGTGGTGCTGCCGATGCAGTGTTGCCATCCAAGCTAACCAACATACTATCTGTTGGCGGCCATGCATTGGTTACAGCAGATACCGACACAGAGTTGGGTAAAATTGCACAAAAGTACCCTGGTATTTATCAGTGCGTAGAACCAGAAAATACGAACGCATTTATAGAGGGGTTAGAGTATTGCTTAGGATTAGATACAAAAAGTTGCAACGCTATAGCTCGTGAATATGCGGTTGATAATCTGAGTAAGGAGCGAGTGATTAGTAGGTTTGTTGAAGATATAAGGGGGCTTTGTGGTTCGGTTTGATCAATGTGATCCTTCGACAGGCTCAGGATGAGCGGGGTGGTTGAGGATGAGTGGGTGGTCGAGGATGAGCTGGTGGAGGGGATGAGTTAGTGGTTGGGGATTAGTTGGTGATTGGGGGTGAGTTGGTGGTTGAGGATGACCGGTGGTTGAGGACCCCCGGAGTGATGGATTATGAGTGGTTGTTGGTAGCCGGTAGGCTGGCCGTGATCCTTCGCCAAGCTTAGGGTTAGCTGGTATTGGTGGGCTGACCAGGAGTGGTAATGTGAAATTTAAATTGATTATTAATGGAACAAAATTGTAATGTCTAAAAAAATCGCACTAATCACCGGCGTAACCGGTCAAGATGGATCGTATTTAGCCGAGTTTTTACTAGATAAAGGCTATGAAGTCCACGGTATAAAACGTCGCGCATCATCATTAAATACTCAGCGGGTTGATCATATCTACCAAGATCGGCACGAGGAAGATGTCAGCTTTTTTATGCACTATGGTGACCTTTCTGATTCGTCTAATCTGACACGCATTATTAAAGACGTACAACCAGATGAAATATATAACCTCGGCGCCCAGTCGCATGTGGCGGTTTCATTCGAGGCGCCGGAATATACGGCAGATGTGGATGCCCTGGGTGCTTTGCGTATTCTAGAAGCCATTCGCTTTTTAGGCCTGGAGAAAAAAACCCGCTTTTACCAAGCCTCAACCTCGGAGCTGTATGGTGAGGTGCAAGAAACCCCCCAGCGCGAAACTACGCCGTTTCACCCGCGCTCGCCTTATGCGGTGGCTAAAATGTACGCTTATTGGATTACGGTTAACTACCGCGAGTCTTATGGTATGTATGCCTGCAATGGTATTTTGTTTAACCATGAGTCGCCTCGCCGGGGTGAAACCTTTGTTACCCGTAAAATTACCCGTGCGTTGTCGAATATTGCCCAGGGTTTAGAAAAATGTTTGTACCTAGGTAATATGGATGCCCTACGAGACTGGGGTCATGCCAAAGACTATGTGCGCATGCAATGGATGATGTTACAGCAAGACCAAGCCGACGACTTTGTGATTGCCACTGGTAAACAAATTTCAGTGCGTGAGTTTGTGCGTATGTCTGCCGCCGAAGCGGGTATTGTATTAGAGTTTAGCGGCGAAGGCCTTGATGAAAAAGCCACCATTACTGCTATTACCGGCGACCATGCTCCGGCGCTTAAAGTCGGTGATGTAATAGTGCAAGTAGACCCTAAGTACTTCCGCCCGGCGGAAGTTGAAACTCTATTAGGCGACCCCAGCAAAGCCAAAGAAAAATTGGGCTGGGTGCCAGAAATTACTGTAGAAGAAATGTGTGCTGAAATGGTCGCCAATGACCTTAAAAAGGCTAAGCAGCATGCCTTGCTTAAAGAGCACGGCTACGATGTTGATATAGCACTGGAAGGGTAAGGTAATGGCTAAGCGTATTTTTGTAGCGGGCCATGCTGGCATGGTGGGTTCGGCTATTTGTCGGCAGCTGGCCGCTGCTGATGTTGAGCTTATTTGCCGTAGTCGTGCCGAGCTAAATTTGCTTGACCAGGCGGCGGTATTCGACTTTTTTGCCCAGGCCAATATCGACCAAGTGTATTTGGCGGCCGCTAAGGTGGGTGGCATTGTCGCCAATAATAGTTACCCGGCAGACTTTATTTACCAAAATCTGAGCATTCAAAATAATATTATTCATGGTGCTTATCAGGCCGGGGTTAAGCAACTGTTGTTTTTGGGCTCGTCTTGTATTTACCCTAAGCTTGCTGACCAGCCCATGCAAGAAACGGCCTTGTTAACCGGCGTGTTAGAGCCGACTAACGAGCCCTATGCTGTGGCCAAAATTGCTGGTATTAAAATGTGTGAGTCTTACAACCGCCAATACGGGGTAGATTACCGCAGTGTAATGCCGACTAACTTGTACGGTGAAAATGATAATTTTCACCCGCAAAACTCCCATGTAATTCCCGCGCTTATGCGGCGCTTCCATGAAGCTAAATTGGCTAACGATGCGGCTGTATTGGTGTGGGGCAGCGGCAAGCCCATGCGTGAATTTTTGCATGTTGATGACATGGCCGCCGCCAGTATTTATGTGATGAACTTAGCTGGCGAAACCTATCGGGATAATACCCAGGCAATGCTCTCGCACATTAATGTGGGCACCGGTATTGATTGCACCATACGTGAGCTGGCCGAAACCATGGCCCAGGTGGTGGGCTTTAAAGGTCGGGTAGAGTTTGATGCCAGCAAGCCCGACGGTGCGCCGCGTAAACTAATGAACGTAGACCGTTTAAAAAGCCTAGGCTGGCAGGCTTCTATTAGCTTGCGCGATGGCTTGGCTGAAACTTACCAGTGGTTTTTAGCCAACCAAGGTAAGTTTAGGGCCTAACTGTGTTTCTTGATGCGCCGTTGTTCAGCAAGGTCATAGCCAGCACACCGCTGGTTTCAATTGACCTCGTGGTTAGAGACCATAATGGCCTGGTGCTATTGGGTGAGCGCTGTAACCGGCCAGCCCAGGGCTACTGGTTTGTGCCCGGTGGCCGAGTACTTAAAAACGAAACCCTGGCGGCGGCATTCCAACGTTTATGCCTAGCCGAATTGGGGCTTGCGTTGGATATAGAGCAGGCTGGCTATTTAGGCTTGTTTGAGCATTTTTATACCGACAGTGTTCTGTCCGCCGATATCAGCACCCACTATATTGTTAATGCTTTTGAGGTTCGCCTGAGCGAGCCGCAGCATGCGGCATTATTTGACTCTATACCTAAACAACAGCACCATGCTTATCGCTGGTTTAGCGAACCTGAATTGTTAGCAAGCAAAAAGGTTCATTTGCACAGCCAATGGTACTTTCAAAAGAATAAAGGAATTCGATGAATACACTCATTCCCGTAGTTATGGCCGGTGGCTCTGGCACTCGTATGTGGCCTATGTCGCGCACCGCCTACCCCAAGCAGTTTTTAAACTTAAACCACAGCAGCTTAACTATGCTGCAAGAAACCCTGGCAAGGCTCGATGGCTTAACGCTGGGCGCTAGCACCATTATCAGCAATGAAGAGCATCGCTTTTTAGTGGCCGAAAACCTGCGCCAGCTGGGGCAAGACGCAGCCATTATTCTAGAGCCGGTTGGCCGTAATACCGCGCCGGCTATTGCCCTGGCAGCTTTGAATGCATTGGCTGCTGCCGATGGGGCGGAATCGCCTATTTTGTTGGTGCTGGCGGCCGACCATGTGATTGAAAATGTGGCGGCTTTTCATAGCAGCATTGCCATTGCCCAGGGCTTGGCCGAGCAGGGCAAGCTAGTGACCTTTGGCATAGTGCCCACCGAGCCGGCCACGGGTTATGGTTATATAAAGCAGGGCGGTGCTGTAGGCCAAGGTTTTGCGGTAGATAGCTTTGTAGAAAAACCCGATTTGGCCACCGCACAAAGCTATATTGATGGCGGCGATTATTTGTGGAATAGCGGCATGTTTATGTTTAAAGCTGACCGCTATTTGGAAGAGCTGAACAAACACCAGCCCGATATTTATACCGCCTGCGTCGCGGCGATGGAAAATACCAGCCGTGATATGGATTTTATACGGGTGAATAAAGCCGCCTTTGAGGCCTGCCCCGATGACTCGATTGATTATGCGGTCATGGAACCTCTTTGTAGTGCTGCGGGCTCTGATACCGCTGTGGTTATTCCGCTGGATGCCGGTTGGAGTGACGTCGGTAGCTGGTCGGCGCTGTGGGATATAAAAGACAAAGACAGCGACGGCAATGTATTACAGGGCGATGTGATTAGCCGCAACAGTCGCAATAACTATGTGGTAGCCGAAGAGAAGCTAGTGGCGGTTATTGGGGTAGATAACCTCGTGGTGGTGGATACCAAAGATGCGATTCTGGTCGCCAACAAAGACCAGGTACAAGAGGTTAAAGCCATAGTAGCCGAGTTAAAGGCGCAGGGGCGTACAGAGCATATACAGCACCGAGTGGTGCACCGCCCTTGGGGTAAATACGATTCCATTGATAATGGTGAGCGCCATCAGGTTAAGCACATTACAGTTAAGCCTGGAGCCAAGTTGAGTTTGCAAAAACACCACCACCGGGCCGAGCACTGGGTTGTGGTTTCTGGCACCGCCCAGGTGACCAATGGTGATAAAACCTTTTTGGTGGGCGAAAATGAGTCGACTTATATTCCGATAGGGGTAGTACATTCCCTGGCCAACCCCGGCAAAATTCCACTGGAATTGATTGAGGTGCAATCGGGTTCTTATTTAGGCGAGGACGATATTGTGCGCCTGGAAGATGTGTATGGGCGGGTGGATAGTTAGGTTTTGTTACTTCCGCTCGTGGTGGGCCTGTCTGCTTATCCGCTCATGGTGAGGTTCGAGCCACGACAGGCTCGGGGGCTAAATTCTACTGAAGGCGATAACGCCGCAGCGGTGGGAGATAAGGTCTACGCTGCTGACGGTGTAGTTGCCGCGGGTTTCTAGCTGGGCTTCCATTAGGTGGGTTTTGTTGTTATTGCTAACCCTATCGAGAGCATAATCTTGCTCTTGCTTAAGTGGAAATCTTAATGGGTTGCCATCTTTAATGCCGACTAATAAGTCGGCCTCGCAGCGTACCTTTACCTTGTTTATATTTTTTTCTGCGCTGAGCTTGAAGCTCATTTGTATGGTGCAGGCGCTTACAATTAGGTTGTCAGCTCGTTCACATACCAATTTTTCTTGACCTAGGCTTAGTTTTATTTGGGGTGCCTTGCCGGCGGGTTTTTTCGCGGCGATGGTGTTTGGGGTGTTGGTACTGGTGCCGGTACTTAATGCTTGGTTTATGGCTTTTAAAAAACGGCTGGCGGTCCAGCCCTGTTTGGGCTCGCCATTGGCCATGGTGAACTTTATATTCGACCAACCTTCTTGTTGTTTTAACACCATCACCTTGTTGCCTTTGTATAGCTGGGTGAAGCTGGTGTATTGGCTGCCGGGGCCGCGACGAACTTTGACCCCCTGGCCGGTAACTTGGTATGGCTTGGCAGGCTCCGGGGCTTGAGTTTGGGTTTGAGTTTGGCTTGGCGCTGGCGCGGGTTCGGCTTTTTTAGCCAATGTTTTGGCCGCGGCGGCGGGTGGTTTTGCCGTTACAATTTTTGCTTTGGCAGGCTCTGGGTTTTGCTCTGGGGCAGCGGGTTGCGGCGCTGGTTTAGCTTTGCTCTTTTTGCGCGAGGTATTGGAGACTAAGTCTCTGATTAGGAAGCGCGACGCCATCCAGCCGGTACCTTTGCGCTTGCCTTCCGGTAGTTTGGGGTTGTTGAAGGCAATTTGAGTCCAGCCATTTTGTTCGTTTAATTTGGTAACAATATGGCCTAAGTTAAGTTGGGTAACACCGGGGTAGCGGGTGCTGGGGCCTTCCCTAACTTTAACGGCGTTGGCGTTGACCACGTAGTACTCGGCAGCCGTACTTAAGTTGGCTGCCAGCAACAGGGCTAGGCCAAGCCAAAATAACTGGGGCTTTGGGTTGTTGCGGTGGGCGCTATTGGTCATGGTATTAGCCGCTTATATTGAGGGTGGCGCGTATTTTAGCACGCGCTTGGCGTTGTTGCAGTTTGTTGCAGGCCAGCAGTAAGGCTGCCGCTAGGGCCACGCCCAGTATGTTGGCCAGCATATCGTAGTAGCTGAATACCCGTTGGGGTAATAGCTGGGCTTGTAATGCTTCGCTAATAACGGCGCAGGCGATAAGCAATGGCCAAATTAATAGTAGTTTTAGTTGCGGGTAGGCAATACGTGTTAATAGGCTGATGCCGGTAAATGCTAATACATGGGCAAGCTTGTCGAGGTTGCGCAGGCCAAAATCGATGGGCGCTGGCCTGAATATTCCGTACAGAACTACCGCTGCGGCGGCTAGCAGTACTAGCCTGTAACTATGAGGTTTGCTCATTATTGTTCCTGGGTAGCTGTTGTGGTGCTATTGCTCACGCTGATCTGTACTCCCGCTCACCTTGGGCGGAGTTTTAGCGACCAACGCCGTAATAAGTAAAGCCTAGTTGCTTAAGTAGCTCTTTGTCGAATATGTTTCTGCCGTCGATAATTAATGGCTGGGCCATGCGCTTTAACATTTCGCCGTAGTTGGGCGACCAGTATTCCTGCCATTCGGTTAACAGGATAAGCCCGGCGCTCTGGTCCAGTGTGTCGTTAAGGTTTTGGCAAATGTGCAGCTGTTGTTTTTGCGGGTGCGTTTGAAAGTGTTTTTCAATATTGGCGGCGGCCATGGGGTCGTGGGCTTTGATTGTGCAGCCTTGGGCCAGCAATGCCTCGATGACTTTTATGCTGGGGGCGTGGGCAATGCTGGTGGTGCCGGGTTTGAAGGCCAGCCCCCATACGCTAATGACCTTGCCTTGTAGTTGGCAGTCGTAATGGCGCCATAGCTTGCGGAAGGGCAGTTCTTTTTGTTTTTCGTTTTGGCTTAGGGCGGTGCTTAATAGGCTGGAGTTGCGCTCGTTTTGCAGGGTGCCGGCCAAGCCTTGAATATGCTGCTGAAAATGCTGACCACCAAAACCGCAACCCGGGGATAAATAGTGTTGGCCGATGCGCTCGTCCATGCCCATGGCGTCACGAATAACTTCTATGTCGACATTTAAATGGTCGGCTAGGTTGGCCAGGTCGTTGATATAGGCTAGGCGTAGGGCGAGCATGCCGGTAATGGCGTATTTGGTGTATTCTGCCTCTTTGCTGCTCATAATTTGCCAGTTGACCACTTGACTGCTAAACGGCCGCAGCAGGGCGCGAATGCGGCCGGTGGCCCAGGCGTCTTGGCTGCCAATAATCCAGTGGCTGGGCTGGGTGAACTGTTTTAGGGCGGCGCCCGCAAGTAGTTGGTCGGGTATGTAGGCAATAATTTGGTCTTTGTTTTGGCCCAGCTGTTGCTGCAGTTTTTCAGTGGCACCTATGCCGAAATTACTGAAATTAATTAACAGCAGTTGTTGGCTATGTTGCTCTTTTAACTGGCTTAAAATTGTTTCGGCTTGTTGCAGCTGGTCAGGCAAAAAAGCAAAGCAATGAATACCAGCGGCGCGGCTTTCGGCGTTGTTGTTACCGAGCTTAAGCCGGCCGTTTTGCTGTTGCTCGCGCACCAGGGCCATTAGCTGCGGCTCGTTTTTAACCAGCTCTGGGGTAATGGTTTCTAGGTCTTTGCTGGCGGCTTCGGTAGGAATAAACGTTACGCTGTTGCCTGCTTGGGTAAATGCGGCGGCGGCGGTCCAGCCAATAAGTTCGTCGCCCCATAATGTTATTTGCATGTTCGGGCTCCATTGGCGGCGTTGATCTGCTGAATAAGGCCCTGGGTAGAGCTGTCTAGGCCGCTGTTTTCATCCGGTGGGGTTTGTAGGTGTTGCAGCAAGTCGGTGGCCACTTTTTTACCCAGCTCTACCCCCCATTGATCAAAGGGGTTGATGTTCCAAATAACGGATTGCACAAATACCTTGTGCTCATACAGCGCAATTAGCTGGCCAAAGGCAAAGGGATTTAGCTCGTCCATTAATAGCGTGGTGCAGGGTTGGTTGCCAGCATAGCGTTTGTGATTCGGGGCTTGTTCGGTGCCTTCCAGCACGCTGTCGCCCAGGGCTAAAATTCGTGACTGGGCTAGGCAATTACTTAGGTTTAAGGTGTGCTGGTGGCGCAGTTCTTCGCTGTCGCTTTCCTGGTAGCGTTGGGCGGCAACAATAAAGTCGCACATTACTGCCTCGGTTCCTTGGTGCAGCAATTGATAAAAAGCATGCTGGGCATTGGTGCCTACTTCGCCCCAGAGAATCGGGCAGGTTTTATAACCTACCTTGTCACCTTCGCGGTCGGTACTTTTACCGTTGCTCTCCATTTCCAGCTGTTCTAAGTAGGCCGGTAGGTCACTTAGACGGCCGTCGTAGGGCAGTATGGCGTGGGCATGGATATTTAAAAAATTAATATTCCATATGCCGACTAGGGCTAATAATACCGGCAGGTTTTGTTCAAGTGTAGTGTGCCTAAAATGCTCGTCCATATCATGGGCGCCGGCCAGCATTTGGTAAAAAACCTCGCTGCCTAATTTAAGCGCTATAGGTAGGCCAATGGTCGACCACATGGAGTAGCGGCCGCCGGTCCAGTCCCAAAATTCTAGTTGGTTGGCCGGTGGTATGCCCCAGTCGCTGGCTTTGTTTGGGCTGGCGGTAACCGCTATAAAATGCCGGGCAATTAATGCGGCGTCGCTGCAGTTGGCGGTGCCACTTAGCCATTCTTTGGCGGTGGCGGCATTGGCCAGGGTGTCGATGGTGCTAAAGGATTTTGAGGCCAATACAAACAGTGTTTTACGTGGGTTGAGCTGGCCCAGCAGTGCCGACAGCTGGCTGCCGTCCAGCGATGAAACAAAGTGTACCTCGATCGGTTCTTGGCTTTGCTGGGCAAATTCCGTTAGGGCTTTGCAGGCCATTAAGGGGCCAAGGTCCGAGCCGCCGACGCCAATATTAACCACGGTGTTAATGGCGTCGCCTGAATAGCTGCGCCACTGACCGGCCCGGATTTTATCGACCATGGCGGTCATGGCACCTAGGCTTTGGTGAATGCTGCCGCTGATGTCGCTGGCACCCAGAACCGGGTAGGGCTTATTTTTGGGGCTGCGCAGAGCGGTATGCAGGGCCGGGCGGTTTTCGGTATGGTTTATTGGCGCGCCGTCAAACAGCTTTGTTATCCAGTCATCTAGCTGACATTCCCGCGCTAAGGTGATCAAGGTATTTAGGCTGTGCTGGTCAATTCGCTGCTTGGATATATCCAGAGTTAGGCCGTTAACGACCTGGGTAAAATTCTGGAAGCGCTGCGGGTCTTGAGCAAATAGCTGGTGAATGGGCTGGGCTTTGGCCTGGTCGGCCAAGCTTTGCAGCTCGGCCCACCGGGCTTGCTGGTTTATTTTCATGGGGTGCACATTCTCTGCTGAGGTAGCCGGCAATTTTATCTGAGGGTTTTTAACAGGGCCTTAAGTGAATCTCTGGTTTCTGGGTGTTGCAGGCCATAGACGACGTTGGCTTCCAAAAAACCGGCCTTGTTGCCGCAGTCATAACTTTTGCCGCGCATATTATAAGCCATTAGCTTGCCTTCTTTTAACCAGGCGTCCATGGCATCGGTCAGCTGAATTTCACCGCCGGCACCGGGTTGGGTGTCTTTTAATAGCGTCATTATCCGGTTAGGTAAAATATAGCGGCCATTAATGCTCATATTAGAGGGGGCTTCGGCTACTTTGGGCTTTTCCACCATGCGGCTAATTTCAGCGGTATCGCCTTTGGCTACACTGGCGCCGTTGCAGTCGACAATGCCGTAGCGCTCAACCATTGCATCGGGTACTTCTTCCACCATTACTTGGCCCAGGCCGGTGTCTTGGTAGGCCTTTACCATGGTGCTAAGGTCGGGTTGGTCTAGGCCAAAGCCTGGGATCAGCATATCCGGCAGGATCACCGCAAAGTCTTCCCCGCCTACGGCGGAGGCGGCGCACAGTACCGCATGGCCCAGACCTAGGGCTTTACCCTGGCGTACCGAAGTCACCGTAACGCCCTTGGGGGCGGTGGTTTGAATAGAGGTTAATAGCTCGGTTTTACCCTTGCGGGCCAGCTCGGCTTCCAGCTCATAGTGCACATCAAAATGGTCTTCTACTGCGGCTTTGCCACTGCGGGTCACTAAAATTATCTCTGTAAAGCCTGCAGCGGCAGCCTCTTCTACCACGTGTTGAATAACGGGCTTGTCGACTACGGGTAGCATTTCTTTGGCGATGGCTTTGCTGGCGGGCAGTACCCGTGTGCCAAGGCCGGCAACGGGGATGACAACTTTAGTGAGCATAATATCCTTCTTATGATTGGGGTTGATGTGGCATTTAAATCCTGCAAGTTTAGCATGCTGGCGCGCTGGTACGCATAATTTTGGGGCTTTGCCAGCGCCGAGGGTCAAAAATGTGACTTATTACCCATTGCTCGGTGGAAAATTAGTAAAAACGTGCTAAAGTCGCCGCCTATTTTTAATCTTATTTGATTAGCTGTTTTAAATACTACTTGGTTATGAACATGGAATGTAACTTTACCCCGCTTTTAAAAGCAAAGTCGGCACTCGCTCTTTTACCTTTGGCTATTGCTGCCAATTCCTACGGTATCAACCCTGCGCCTGCCTTTGATGCGGGGCCGTTTAAGGTGGTACCCACCCTGGCGGTTAAAACCGGCCAAAATGAAAACTTGTTTCTTACCGATGGCAACGAAGTCGATTCTTGGGAAACAGTGCTGACGCCTTCGGTAGAAATGGTGGCCCAAAAAGGCAATGACCGTTATGTGATTGGCTATAGCTTGAGCAAGGGTGTCGTGCACTCCAGCCGCGACGATGATTTTACCGACCATGCGCTATATACCGATATTAACCTAGAGTTAAACAGCCGTAACGCCTTGGGTATTAGTGCGGGCCTGTATAAAAACCACGAGGCCCGCGGTACCGGCGCCAACCAAGGTAGCAATGCCACCGCCAATGCTGAGGCGGTTGAGTATGACGACCGGGTATTTAATATTAAATACACCTATGGCAATGAAGATGCTGATGGCCGCTTGGAATTACGTGCCGGGGTAGTGGATAAAGAGTACACCAACTTTAAAACTCAAAACGCTGGCCGAGATCGATTTTCTGCCAGCTCGGGCGCTACTTTTTATTATCGTGTTGGGCCAAAAACTCAAGCCTTGTTTGAATTGCGACGTGAGCGAATTAATTACGATTTAACAAGCTCGTTGTTAGATAGCACCGAAATGGAATACCTGGTAGGTATTAGCTGGGAGGCTACGGCCAAAACCCAGGGTACGGTGAAAGTTGGTTATGCCAAAAAAGATTTTGCATCAGCCAGCTTGGCCGACGACAGTGGCATTAGTTGGGAGTTGACCGCGCGCTGGTCACCGCTAAGTTATTCGCATGTTGATTTGTCTACGGCTAAAACCCAGGACGAAACCGATGGCACCGGTAGTTATATTGAGCGTACGGCGAGCAATATAACCTGGACTCATAACTGGAGTGATCGCTTGTCTTCCCGGGCGACCGCAGGGCGACGTGAGTCTACCTATATAGGTTCTGCTCGCCGGGACGATGAAGATAATTTTGGTTTGGGGCTTACCTATAATATGCGCCGCTGGCTTGATCTCAGTGTTGATTATGTTTACAGCGACCGAAGTTCCAACTTTTCTGGTTTGGCCTACGACAATAATACCGTCTATCTGACGTTTGATGTCGCCATGTAATAAATGCAGGATAATTAAACGTATTGACGGCCAGGCTTCGCTTGGCCGTTTGTGGTTTTAGTGCGTTTGTTTTACGTTTTAAAAAAAGTAAAAACGTTCTGGGGTTGAAACATGAATGTACTGTCTACTTATAAATTTGCGGCATTGTTTGTCGCGCTGCTGCTTATGCCATTGGCTGGCTATGCTCAAACCAAACTTTCGGATTACCGGCTCGGCTCTGGTGATTTAATGAGTATTCAGGTGTTTGGTGAAGAAGATCTTAGTTTAGAAACACGCCTAAGTGACGCCGGTACTATTTCTTACCCGTTTATTGGTGAAATTGAAGTCAAAGGTTTAACCACCGGTGAGCTGAGCGGTTTCATTTCTGAAAAATTAAAAGATGGCTATTTAATTAACCCCAGTGTCAATGTCACTGTGGTTGAGTACCGCCAGTTTTTTATTAATGGTGAAGTTGAAAAGCCCGGTGGCTTTGCGTTTTTACCGGGCCTAAGCTTGCAAAAAGCTGTGGCTATGGCGGGCGGTTTTACCGAGCGCGCCTCGAAGAAAAAAATATTTATTACTCGTGAATCTCCCGGTGGGGCAGTAAGTACCTACCAGGCCGATTTAAGTTCCAAGATTTTCCCGGGTGATATCGTCAATATTGAAGAAAGCTTTTTCTAAAGCTCGCGGGTCGTTGTGAAGGGATTGCAGGTATGACTACAAATCAATTTTCTCCTCGTGTTATGGCGGGCGCCGACGCGCCGCAGGAGTTTTCAGCAGAAGAGGTTATCGACCTAAGGCAGTATTGGCGCACACTGATGCGTTACCGCTGGGGTATTGTTGGCTTCTCTTTTATTGTCACAGTGCTGACGGTGTTGGTATTAATGGCCATGAAGCCGGTGTACCGCGCCACCGCCACCTTGTTGATCGAGGCGGAAAAGGCCAATATTGTTTCCATTGAAGAGGTTTATGGTTTGCAGGGTGCAAACCAGGAATACTTTTTAACTCAATTCGAAATTTTAAAGTCGCGTAACTTGGCAGAAACGGTTATCCGCGATATGAGGTTACAGCAGCACCCGGAATTTAAGCAAGAAAAAGGCTTCGACTGGAAAGGCCTTTTGCCCTTTGCCTTGCCGGGCAGCAAGCAAAAACCCGATGAGTTTGAAGTTTTTAATGCCTTCGTGGAAGACTTTGTTGCCCGCTTAAGCGTTAACCCGGTGCGTAAAACTCAGCTAGTTAAAATTAGTTTTGAGGCCAATGACCCTAAGTTAGCCGCCGCGGTGGCCAATGCCATGGGCCAGGCCTATATCGAAAGTGGCTTGCAGGCCAAGTTGGATGTAACAGTGCAGGCTTCGTCTTGGTTGAATGAGCGCTTGTCGGGCATTAAGACCCAGTTACGTAGCGCCGAGCAAGCCTTGCAGGCCTATAAAGATACCGAAGGTCTAATTGGTGGCGGTGGCGGCGCTGACATTGCCAATAAAGAAATTGATTTAGTTGCCAGCAAGTTGGTGGAGTCACGTAAGGAACGTTTGTCGCTGGAGGGTTTGTACCAGCAGATTCAAGCGGCGGGTTCAAACCCTGAGGCTTTGCAGCAGGTTTCTGGTGTGTTGGCGAACACTACGGTCGGCCGGTTTAAAGAGTCGGTATTAACGGTTGAGTTAAAGCGCTCCGAATTGTCCAAACGTTATGGTTATAAGCACCCAAAAATGATTGCGGTAGAGTCGGAATTGCTGCGGGCTAAAAAGCAACTTAACCTGCAAATCTTGGGGGTAGTACGCGGCATTCAGTCGGATTACCGAGCGGCGCTGGCCAGCGAGCAGTCCATGCAGCGGTCATTGGCTGGCACCAAGGGGCAGCTGCAAAACTTAAGCCGTAAAGAATTTCGCCTGCGCGAGTTGGAGCAGGAGGTGCAAACCAAGCGCGCCATTTTTGATACCTTTCTAAAGCGCTTTAACGAAACCGATGCGACCGGTGATTTACGGGCCGCCAATGCCCGTATCATCGACCCGGCGGTGCGCCCGGTACGCCCAGCTAAACCGAAAAAGTCTTTAATTGCAGTATTGGCCATGGTGGTCAGCGGCATGTTCGCTGTTATGTGTGCTTTTTTGTTAGAGGCCTTGAACAATACCATTAAGAATACCGATGATGTTGAGCAGAAGCTGGGCATGACTATGCTGGGTTTATTGCCCCTGCTCAAGGGTAAGGATGTTAATAGCTATACCAGTTACGCTGTTGGTGACAATGGCAGTTTTGCTGAGGCGGTGCGGACCATCCGTACCGGCGTGGTGTTATCCGCTTTGGATAACCCCCATAAAGTGTTGTCTATCACTTCCACCTGTCCTTCGGAGGGTAAAACCTCGACCGCTATTAGCATGGCTTGCTCTCTCGGGCAGATGGAAAAAACCCTGTTAATTGATGCCGATATGCGGCGCCCCTCTATTGGTAAAGCTCTGGGCTTGGACAATAGAACGCCGGGCTTGTCGGCTTTGGTGGCGGGCTCCTGTGACTTGGATGATGCTATTCAGCGCTACGAAGAGGGAGGCATTGATGTCATGTTGGCCGGTATTATTCCGCCCAACCCGCTGGAGTTGTTGTCGTCTAAGCGGTTTGCTTCGGCACTTAAGGTGTTGGAAGACAAGTACGATCGTATTGTCATTGATATGGCGCCTTGTCAGGCGGTGAGTGATGCCTTGGCCATAGCGCCTTTGGTGGGCGCTATGGTGTATGTGGTTAAAGCTGATGATACTTCGTCGACCCAAGTAAAGTCTGGCATCAAGCGCTTGCGTGATATAAACGCACCGCTTATTGGTGTAGTGCTTAACCAGGTGGATTTGGATAAGGCCGCTAAGCAGTATGGTGCCGATTACTACAGTGGCTATTACGACGCCTATGGTTATTCCGATGCGGCGGTAGGTGATAGTAAAAAATCCCAGGCCGCATGATAGATATTCATTGCCATATTCTGCCGGGCATTGATGATGGTGCTAAAAATTTAGATGATTCCCTGGCCATGTGTCGCATGGCCGTGGCCGATGGCATTACTCATATGACCGTCACGCCCCATGTGCATCCGGGCCGCTTTGATAATAATCTTAAGACTATTCAGCCGGTTTTTGATCAGTTGCAACAGCTGCTGCTGGCCGAAAACATCCCTCTGAGCATTTCTATGGCCGGTGAGGTGCGTTTGTCGGCCGAGGTGTTAATGCTGCACGGGCAAAAGCAGCTGCCATTTTTAGGGCGCTGGCAAGGGCGGCAGCTTATGTTGCTGGAGCTGCCCCATGATGGCATTCCGCCGGGTTCTGATAAGCTGGCCAAGTGGTTGTTGGACCGCGATATTCTACCGATGATTGCCCACCCTGAGCGCAACCGTGCTATTGCTGAAAACATAAATAGGCTGGAGCCATTTTTACAGCTGGGTTGTTTGCTGCAACTAACGGCTATGTCGGTTACCGGTCGTTTTGGTGATAGTGCTTTTAAAGCCGCGCATAAAATACTTGATCAAGATTGGGCGGCGGTAGTGGCCAGTGATGCCCATAATGTTAAAAGCCGCCCGCCGATTTTGTCTGAGGCGTTTGAGCGAGTGGGTGCGGAATATGGTGCCGAGCGAGCTGAGAGGCTGTTTGTCACTAACCCTGGTTTGATTGTTGGTGTGGGCGCTATTGATGCTTAAGTCGCGGCTTTGGGTATTGCCGGTTATATTGTTACTGCTGGTTGCCGTGATTGTGGCCTTGCGTTGGGCCATGGCAGATTTGTACCACTACCAGGCGCGTTTCCCCGAGGAGCAGTGGGCCAAGGAGGGGCGCTACCCTTCACAGGTGGAGCTGGACCTGGCGTTGAAAAATATCGATACCTCCTTGAGTTGGAAGGCGGCTGTGCCTGATGCTTTGGATTTAAAGGGCTTTTTACTTTGGCATAAAATACTGTTGCGCCAGCTAGGTGGTGATATTTCACAGCAAGAAGTTGATGTTATCGCAGCGCAGGCGGCCCAGTTGCATCGCCGGGCTATAGAGCTGCGGCCGCGCTGGCCTTATAGTTGGGCCAGCTTGGCTTTAATGAAGGCGTATAGGCAGCAGTTTGATGAAGAATATTTGCAGGCGATTGATCGGGCGGTGCACTTTGGCCCCTGGGAAAACACCGTCAATATTCATGTTACTCAGGCGGGTATGATGGGTTGGTTTAAATTAAGCCCGGTGGCCCGCCAGCAGGTGATTCAAAACTCCGTTCGGGGGTTGCGCCGAAATTACTCGCAGGTTTCTGGCTTATTAAAAACCTACCAAAAGACCTTAATTGTTTGCGCCCACCTGCCTACCAAAGAGCCGTTATTTAAGCGCCTTTGCCGCTAGGGTTTGTGGTTCGGCGGGTTCGCCGTGATCCTTAGGCATGCTGCTTAACAAATGCTATTGCCCCGCCGGTGCTAGCTGGGGCAATATTGCTGTGTTTATATAAAGGCCACTAGGGCCAATAACAATAATAGGTGTAACCATGACGGCGGCGAATCAATACCCTTCTATTTATCATGCTATTCAGGCGGCAGCTGAGGCTAGGTCTCAGCATACGGCGTTGAATTTTATAACTCAGCTGGAGCCCGAACTCGAGTCTATCGAGGTTAGCTATCGGCAGTTGTTTGCTTCCATCTGCCAGGCTGGGCGGTTAATTAAAAGCTTGTGTGATAAGCCCCGGCCGGTGGCTTCTTTTTTACTGCCCAATATCCCCCAGGCCCACAGCATTATGTGGGGAGCGGAGTCGGTGGGGGTAGTTAACCCGCTTAACCCCTTGTTGAATGAAGATGCCCTGCAAAACTTGATGGCCTTGGCCGATACCGATGTGGTGTTTGCCCTGGGGCCTAATCCGCTGTCGGATATTTGGCAAAAAACCCAGGCCGTGGTGGCGCGTTTGCCCAATAAGCCCAAGCTGATTCCGGTGTTTTTTGCGGCCGAGGGTTATGACTTGTACGAGCAGCTGCAAGCGGAGCAGGATGCCGGGCCGTTGCCCCAGGAGTGGCTGCCTGGTTTGGATGATATCGCCTCTTATTTTCACACCGGTGGCACCACTGGCACGCCTAAGCTGGCGCAAAATAGCCACCGTAATCAGCTGGCTTGTGTATCGCTGCATCATGAGAGCTTGGAAGGCACCAGTAGCGATAAAGTAATTAATGGCCTGCCGTTGTTTCATGTGGCGGGCTCGATGATCAATGGCCTGTCGGCTTTGTGCGCGGGCATGGAAATGATATTGCCTACTATGGCTGGTTTTCGTGACCCCAAGGTGGTGAAAAACCATTGGAAGATAGTGCAGCGTTATGGCATTACCGTGGCCGGTGGTATTCCTACTTCGGTGGCGGCGGTGTTGGATGTGCCCGTGGGGGATGCGGATATCTCAAGCTTGCGCTTTCTAATTTCCGGCGGCTCTCCGGTGTCGGCCGCTTTATGCCATGAGGTTAAGCGGGTATTGGGGCTGGAGTTGTATCAAATTTTTGGTATGACCGAGTGTGCCGGTGGTGTTGCCATGCCCAATATCCATAAGCCCACGGTTCCGGGCAGTGCGGGTTTTGTCCGTGCCGCCGTTGAGGTGGAAATACTAGGGGCCAAAAAGCCCGGTGACAGCGGTGAGCTGCTAGTGCGCGGCGATGTGGTTTTCCCTGGCTATTTGAGTGTATTAGAGTCGCCGTTAAAGGACGGCTGGTTACACACCGGTGATCTGGGGCATATCGATGAAGAAGGAAATCTGTTTATTACTGGCCGGGCCAAAGACCTGATTATTCGCAGCGGCCACAATATTGACCCTGCTTTAATTGAAAATTGCCTGGAGCAGCATCCGGCGGTTTCTATGGCAGCTGCGGTGGGTAAGCCCGATAGTTATGCGGGCGAGCTGCCGGTGGCTTATGTGCAGTTGTTCGAGGGGCATCAGGTGAGTAGTGAGGAGCTAATGGCCTATGCCCAGGCTAATATTGCCGAGCGCCCGGCCAGCCCCAAGTTTATTGAAATTTTACCGGAGCTGCCGACCACGGCGGTGGGTAAGGTGCATAAGCCAACATTGCGGGGCATGGCTGCGGCGGTGCTTGTGTGTGAGCTAGTTGAGCAGGCTGGCGGTGTAGCTGAGCTGGCGGTGCGGCAGCTGGATAATGGTCGTCTGTTGGTTGAATTAAAGCAGGTGCAGGGCTTGGAATTCAGTGTGGTGCAGGGCATTGCCCAGGGCCTGGATTTAGACCTTATCCAGCTTTAGCACGTGCTCGCGTTTTAATGCGCGACAGGCTTACCGCATCCATGCCTAGGTAGCTGGCGAGGTGGTACTGCGGTAAGCGCTGGGCCAGCCAGCTTTCGTTTTCAAGTAGCCAGTGGTAGCGCTCTTCGCCCGACTGGGTTAGCAGTACAGCCTCACGTACTTCGTTACGCAAAAATAATTCTTGAATGGTCATGTCTATCATTCGCTGGGCGCTGCTGTGTTGTTCTTTCAGGGCCCAGAAGAGATGGTTGGGAAACTGTATTAGGCAGCTATCTTCGATGGCTTCGAGGTTGTACGCACAGGGTTGTTGGGTGAGCTGAGAGCTTAAGGAGCCGGCTAGCTGGCCTTCGCGGAAAAAATTTTTATTACGCTCGCGACCATCGGGGCTGTGGTAAAAGTGCCTAAGTAGGCCGCTGGCTACTATATAAGTATGCTGGGGGTGGTCACCGGCCTGGATTAAATTGCAGCCGGCGGCAACTTCTTTATAGTTGCTGATTTCATCGAGCAGCGGCCATAATTCGCTATGGCTTAAGGCGGGGCAGAGGAGGTCTTTTAGGTCTGCCAGTTTGAGGCTTGTCATAGTTAAAAGGTTCGTGCTGGCAGTTGTTGAGTGATGCTGAATTATAATGCTGCTGGGTGTTGGCACGCTAGTGCCCAGCAAAAGTTAGCTCGAATGCAGTTTATTGAAAAACAAGCTTAAAACGGCTTGACGCCCCAGTGGCCCGTCCCTATAATGCGCGCCTCGGTTGAGCTTAAGGTTAAATCGATTGTTGATGCGGGGTGGAGCAGCACGGTAGCTCGTCGGGCTCATAACCCGAAGGTCGTAGGTTCAAATCCTGCCCCCGCTACCAAATTTAAGAAAGTTGGTTGATTGAAAAGATGTATGAGTCTAGGGCTTGCTTTTCTTTCACTTGGCGCGATCTGAAAGGTCGATGCCTTAATGCCAAGTTTCAGTGATATGCTACTACTTTGGTAGTCATGTCGCTTTCGAAGAAGCCCCTTTATGGGGTTTTTTTGTATCTGCCGCAAGGTGGGTGCCGTCACAGAGGCCTGTGGCATTGTTAAATCACGGGCCGCTGGCCCGTTTTGTGATTCTGGGCCACAGAAAATTATTTGAGTAATCGTTTTATGGTATCAAAGCTGCAATTACAGCAATTACTGGAGCCGGTAGTAGAGTCTCTAGGTTGCACCCTCTGGGGGTGTGAGTATATGTCGCACGGCCGTCATACAACTCTGCGTCTATATATAGAAGCAGAGGGGGGCATTGGAGTTGAGCACTGTGAAAAAGTTAGCCGCCAGGTTAGCGCAGTTATGGATGTGGAAGATCCTATCTCAGGTGAGTATACCCTGGAGGTTTCTTCCCCCGGTTTGGATCGTCCTTTGTATACCTTGGAGCAATTCAAGGCGTATATAGGGCAGAGGATAAGTATAAAGCTACAACACGCCTTTGATGGTCGGCGTAAATTTACCGGCCAATTAAATGGAGTGGAGGGCGAAGACGTTTTATTAATAGTCGATAATGAAGAGTTTTTATTGCCTGTTGATTCGATAGAAAAAGCGAATGTAATTCCTAGTTTTTAGGGTTGCCTAATGAAGTTTGGACGTGAGTGGTGATAAGAGGCACTTATGAGTAAAGAAATTCTGTTAGTTGTGGACGCGGTATCCAACGAGAAGGGTGTCGATCCGGAAATCATTTTTGGGGCCATGGAAGTGGCTCTGGCGACAGCGGCCAAAAAGCGCTATGACGAAGAAGCCGAAGTTCGTGTGGTCATTGATCGCAAGACCGGTGACTACGAAACTTTCCGTAGCTGGGAAGTGGTTGACGATGAGACCATGGCCATTTTGGGTACTCAGTTCACCACCGAAGAGGCCGCCGAGGTCAGCGCTGATTTAAAAATTGGCGATGTCCACGAAGAGAAAGTTGAGAACGTTGACTTTGGTCGTATCGCTGCGCAAACCGCTAAACAAGTTATTGTGCAAAAGGTTCGTGAAGCCGAGCGCGCACAAATTGTTGAAGAATACCGCGACCGTATTGGTGAGTTGGTTAGTGGTACCGTTAAAAAAGTAACCCGCGATAATATTATTGTTGATCTTGGCAATAATACCGAAGGTTTGTTGCCGCGTGACCAGTTGGTTGGCCGTGAAGTTTTCCGCATGAATGATCGAGTGCGGACTTACTTGGCTGATGTTCGCACTGAAGTTCGCGGGCCGCAGTTGCATTTAAGCCGCTCCCACTCCGGTATGTTGGTTGAGCTGTTTAAGATCGAAGTGCCAGAAATTTCTGAAGAAGTGATCGAGCTTAAGTGCGCAGCCCGCGATGCCGGTTCCCGTGCGAAAATTGCCGTACACACCAATGATGGTCGTATCGACCCTGTTGGCGCCTGTGTAGGTATGCGTGGCTCACGAGTTCAGGCAGTATCCAATGAGTTGGGTAATGAGCGTATTGATATTGTGCTGTGGGACGATAACCCGGCGCAGTTTGTGATTAACGCCATGGCCCCGGCTGAAATTGAGTCAATCGTTGTTGATGAAGATTCTGCCTCAATGGATGTCGCGGTTGAAGACGACAACCTGGCTCAGGCTATTGGTCGTTCCGGCCAGAACGTACGCTTGGCTTCCGAGCTGACCGGCTGGGAAATTAACGTGATGAGCGTTGCCGACTGGGAAGAGAAGCAGCAAAGCGAAAGTGGCAATTTCATTCAAACCTTTATGGATGCCCTAGACGTTGATGAAGACGTGGCCGAAGTATTGGTTGATGAAGGCTTCACCTCTTTAGAAGAGGTTGCCTATGTGCCATTGGAAGAAATGCTGGCCATTGATGGCTTTGATGCAGACATTGCCGAAGAGCTACGCGCCCGTGCCAAAGATGCCTTGTTAACCCAAGCCCTGGCCAGCGAAGAAGCTTTAGAGAATGCCGAGCCCGCCGAAGACCTGCTAACTATGGAAGGCATGGATAAAAAGCTAGCCTTTGTATTGGCTAGCCGCGGCGTGATCACCATGGAGAATTTGGCCGAGCAGTCGGTTGATGAATTGATGGAAGTTGACGGTATGGATGAAGAACGTGCCGCCGCCCTAATTATGAAAGCCCGCGAACCTTGGTTCGCTGACGAGGCCGATCAGTAAACACTGACTGAGGAAAGATAATGGCTGAAGTAACAGTAAGCGAACTTGCCGCATCCGTAGGCACCTCAGTAGATAAGCTACTGGGACAAATGAAAGAGGCTGGTTTAAACCAGGGCTCTGCCACCGATGCAGTATCCGATGATGAAAAACAAACGCTGTTGGCGCATTTAAAAACTAGCCACGGTGGTAACGAATCGGAACCTAAAAAGATTACCTTAAAGCGCAAGACCACCAGTACCTTGAAAACAGGCAGTGGTTCTAGCCGTAAAACCGTTAACGTAGAAACGCGTAAGAAGCGTACCTATATTAAACGTGATGAAGCTGAAGCGGTTGACGAGGTCGAAGCGGTTGACGCGCCGATTGAGGCTGCGCCTGAGCCGGTTGTAGAGAAGGCCCCTGAGCCAGTCGTCGAGGCTGTGCCTGAGCCGATTGCTGAGCCCGAAGTGCAGGCCGAGCCAACTCCTGAGCCAGAGCAACCCGCACCCGTTCGTGAGCATGTGGTTGATGATATAGAAGCGAAGCGTTTGGCAGCCATAGCGTCCCGCCGTAAAGCTGAAGCTGAAACCAGTGCCAAGCGTAAAACGGCAGCGGATAAAAAAGCGGCCGATGCTAAGCCTGCCCCAGTTAAAACTCAGGCCGACATTGAAGCTGAAGCTTTAAAAGCGGAAGAAGATAAAGGTAAGCACGGCCATCCTTCTAAAAAGCGCGGTGCGCATGTAGAAGAAGCTGCTGAAGAAGAGGCCGCCAAGCCGAAGAAAGCCGTTAAGAAGCCTACTGGGGTTAAGAAAGCGCCCAAGGTTGATTTGTCGGTGCTGGATGAAGAGGTAGATCGTGTGCCTTCAACCATGCGTACCAAGAAGCCTAGGCTCGGTGGTCGTGGCAAGTCGGCTCGACGCCCCGCTATCAAGATGGGCAATAACAAACATGGCTTTAAAAAGCCAACAGGAAAAATTGTGCACGAAGTTGAAGTTGGTGAAACCATCATCGTTGCTGACCTAGCCCTGCAAATGGGTGTTAAAGGCGGCGAAGTGGTCAAAAAGCTGATGAAGATGGGCGTCATGGTCACCATGAACCAGCCAATCGATCAGGAAACGGCCATGTTATTGGTGGAAGAATTTGGTCACACGGCCATAGTCAAAAGCGATAACGTGCTGGAAGATAAGCTAGAGCAGGCCATGGCTTTTGATGGCGAAACCGTTTCGCGCTCGCCTGTGGTTACGGTGATGGGCCATGTTGACCATGGTAAGACCTCCTTGCTGGATTATATCCGTAAGGCCAAAGTAGTTTCTGGTGAGGCCGGTGGCATTACTCAGCATATTGGTGCTTATCGTGTGCCCACCAGCCATGGTGAAATTGCTTTTCTGGACACCCCTGGACACGCCGCCTTTACCGCGATGCGCGCCCGTGGTGCCCAGTGTACCGATATCGTAATTTTGGTGGTTGCCGCCGATGATGGCGTTATGCCGCAAACTGTAGAGGCGGTACAGCACGCCCGCGCCGCTGGCGTCCCTATCGTGGTTGCGGTCAATAAAATGGATAAAGAAAGCGCTGACCCAGATCGAGTTAAGAACGAACTGGCAGCGAAGGACGTTATTCCTGAAGACTGGGGTGGCGATACTCAGTTTATTGAAGTGTCGGCTCATACCGGTGATGGCATTGATGCCTTGCTGGAAGCTGTTTCACTACAGGCTGAGCTACTTGAACTAACCGCACCAGTTGATGTGCCGGCCCGTGGCGTAGTGGTTGAGTCACGCATGGACAAAGGCCGTGGCGCCGTTGCCACTGTCTTGGTACAGGGCGGTGAGTTAAAGCGTGGCGATATTATCTTGGCCGGCCAGAGTTATGGCCGCGTGCGTGCCATGGTTGATGACCACGGCAAGCAAGCCACCGGTGCTGGTCCTTCGACCCCAGTAGAAATTTTGGGCTTGGATTCAGCGCCAGGTGCTGGTGAAGAATTTGCAGTGCTTAAAGATGAGCGTCAAGCCCGTGAGTTGGCTACCCAGCGTGCTGAGAACGAACAACGCGAACGCCAGCAGCGTCAGCAAGCCTCTAAGCTAGAGAACATGTTTGCCAATATGGGTGCCGCCGAGAAGAAGGTTCTTCCGCTGGTACTTAAGACCGACGTACGTGGTTCGCTAGAGGCTATTTCTGCCGCATTGGCCGACTTGGGTAACGATGAAGTTCAGGTCAATATCATCTCCTCCGGGGTTGGCGGTATTACTGAGAATGACGTTAACTTAGCCTTAACCTCTGGCGCCATTGTGCTGGGCTTTAATGTTCGAGCCGGTGCTGCAACACGTCGCAATGCTGAGGCCGAGTCCATTGAGATCCGTTATTACAGCATCATTTATCAGTTGATTGATGAAGTGAAGGCGGCCCTATCGGGTATGCTGGATCCGGAGCGAGTGGAAGAAATTGTTGGTATTGCCGATGTGCGCGAAGTGTTCCGTTCGCCCAAGTTTGGTCAGGTAGCGGGTTGTATGGTAACCGAAGGTACGGTTTACCGTAGCAAGCCTATCCGTGTGCTGCGCGACAATGTAGTGATCTACGAAGGTGAGTTGGAGTCGCTGCGTCGCTTTAAAGACGATGTTAACGATGTGCGTAACGGCACCGAGTGTGGTATCGGCGTTAAGGATTACGACGTTAAAGTTGGCGACCAAATTGAAGTATTCGAAGTCAAAGAAGTGGCTCGCGAGCTTTAATTCCTGGCTATGGCGGGCTTTAACCCCCGCTCATGGTGAGCTTGTCGAACCAGGCAGGCTCAGTATTTACAAAATATTTAAACAACACCCGCTATGGGTTTGAGAGAGAATGGCAAGAGAGTTTAAACGAACAGATCGGTTAGGGGATGCGATACAGCGTAGCCTAGCTCAGCTGATTCAACAGGAAATTCGTGACCCGCGTGTTGGCATGGTTAATGTTAACGACGTCAAGGTCAGTCGCGACTTGGCCAATGCCAAGGTCTACATTGCCTTTGTTGGCCGCGATGACGACGAATCCTGCGAGGAAGGTACCGAGGCATTGAATAATGCAGCGGGTTTTTTACGCAGCCAGATGTCCCGTGATTTGAATGTTCGCATGACTCCGCGTTTGCGCTTTATCTATGATCGTACGGCCCTTAATGGTAACCGTATGAACAAGCTGATCAAAGACGCAATTGAGTCTGATGAGCAGCACCAAGACGATTCTGCTGAGTAGTAAAAATGGCTAGAAATCGTAAAGGCCGCGCCATTGATGGCGTGGTGGTATTGAATAAAGACGGCGGCATGACGTCAAACGATGCGCTGCAAAAAGCCAAACGTTTGTTTTTTGTCGCTAAGGCCGGTCATACCGGAGCTTTAGACCCACTTGCTACTGGCGTTCTGCCTTTGTGTTTTGGCGAGGCGACCAAATTTTCCCAGTTTTTGCTTGAAGCCGATAAGCGCTATCGCAGCACCTTTATATTGGGTGTGGCCACCGAGACCGGTGATGCCGATGGCGAAGAGCGTGCCCGCAGCAGTGCCGCAGCGATTACTGAAACGGATGTTGCCCAGGCCTTGGATAATTTCCGCGGTGATATTATGCAGGTGCCGTCCATGTTTTCGGCGCTTAAGCACAATGGTCAGCCGCTGTATAAACTGGCCCGACAGGGCATTACGGTTGAGCGCGCCGCAAGGCCGGTAACCATCTATGAATTGCAGTTGCTCGATTTCCGCCCTGGCGTAGTAGCCGAGGTCGATGTTGATGTGTTTGTCTCTAAAGGTACCTATATTCGTAGTATCGCCGAAGATCTTGGTGAGTTACTGGGTGTTGGTGCTCATGTGAAAACCCTGCACCGCAGCCAGGCTGGACCTTTCCATGAGGATCAGGCGATTAGCCTAGAGGCATTGACCCAGGAACGGGGTGAGGGCATGGCAGAGTTGCTGGATCATCATTTGCTGCCAATGGATCTGCCGGTCGCCGATTTACCTGAAATTCAGTTGCCAGAGGACTCAGCCTATTATTTTGGCATGGGAAACCCGGTTATGGATGCCCAGGTCTTTCGCCTCGGTGATGAAGGTGATATGGTGCGTGTCTTCGACCAAGAGCGCCTATTTATGGGGCTTGCGACCATCACCGACGATGGCCGAGTGGCACCAAAAAGGTTGGTTGTGCGAGCACCAACAAGCTCTTCCTGAGCCAACCGAACATTAGTCGAAAAAATTTAAGTAGAGTGGCAGAGACAGTATCTACCACTAAACTAAGAATCTACCCTTTAAGCCTTGGCTTTTGGGGTGATAACCGGCCCAAACCCAATGGGGTGCAAGCCATAGCCCAGCTGTAAATATGCACGGATGGGCTGAATTTATTTGGCATATTAATTGAGGATATGATTATGGCACTCAGTGCTAACGAAAAAGCTGCGATCGTTAAAGATTACGCTCAGGCAGAAAGCGATACCGGTTCTCCAGAAGTTCAGGTAGCGTTGTTGACTCACAACATCAACAAGCTGCAGGGTCACTTTGCTGATCACAAGCAAGATAACCATTCTCGCCGCGGTTTGATCCGCATGGTAAACCAGCGTCGTAAGTTGTTGGATTACTTGAAAGGCAAAGATGCTAGCCGTTACAAAGCTCTAATTGAAAAATTAGGTCTGCGTCGCTAAGATCTTAAGAGTGCCCCTAGCGGGCGCTTTTTATATCTGCCGCAAGAATTGTTCACCCCAAGTTGTTCTTTGGTTTAACCATCGAGAACAGAACGGGGGTATGCAAGATCATCCCCAGCCATACTGAAGTAACGTACTGGCGATGATCACCACAGCTGAATAGGTTGTCGATTGAAAAAATTGGCGCACCTAGTTCGGCTGTTTGTCGACCCGATTTGGGAATAGGCCCAAGTTTGGATAATTATATGAAATTATAAATGAAAGGAAACGTCGTGAATCCTGTAATCAAGACATTCCAGTACGGTAGTCAGACCGTAACTATTGAAACTGGCCGCGTTGCGCGCCAAGCCACCGGTTCTGCTTTAGTCACTATCGGTGATACTTCTGTTTTAACCACGGTTGTGGGTGCGAAGAGCGCCAGAGCCGGACAAGACTTTTTCCCCTTGTCGGTGCACTACATTGAGAAAACTTATGCGGCCGGTAAAATCCCGGGTGGATTTTTCAAGCGTGAAGCTCGTCCTTCCGAGAAAGAAACACTAACCTCGCGCTTAATTGACCGTCCAATTCGTCCATTATTTCCTAACGGTTATATGAACGAAGTTCAGGTGGTTTGTATGGTAGTTTCTACCGACAAGCTGAATGACCCTGATATTGCGGCAATGATTGGTACCTCGGCTGCCTTGTCAATTTCCGGCATTCCGTTTGCCGGTCCTATTGGTGCGGCACGAGTTGCTTACACCGAAGCTGACGGTTATTTGCTTAACCCTAGCTACGAGACCTTGGCTACTTCTGAGCTGGACATGGTTGTTGCCGGTACCAAAGACGCCGTGTTGATGGTTGAGTCGCAAGCGGCTGAGCTGCCAGAAGATATTATGCTGGGTGCGGTTTTATACGCCCACCAAGAGTTGCAAGCTGTGGTTCAAGCCTGTGCTGAGTTGGCTAGTGAAGCCGGCAAGCCACGTTGGGAATGGGCAGCGCCTGAAGTTAACCAAACACTGAGCGCGGCCCTGGCCGAGCAGTTTGGCAATGGCATTGGCGATGCTTACCGCATTACCGACAAGATGGAGCGTTACAACGCTCTAGGTGCTTTGCGCACCCAAGCGGTTGAAGCCTTAGTGAATGATGAAGCGGGTATTTCCGCTGATGATGTTCGCACCGTATTCAGCAAGCTGGAAAAACGCACAGTACGTACTCGTGTGGTTGCCGGTGAGCCGCGTATCGACGGTCGTGATAATCAAACTGTTCGCGCTATTGAAGTTGAAGTTGGCGTATTGCCTAAGACTCACGGTTCTGCCTTGTTTACCCGTGGTGAAACCCAAGCCTTGGTTGTTGCAACTTTGGGCTCTGCTCGTGATGCGCAGCTTATTGACGCTTTGGAAGGTTCGCGTAAAGACAACTTTATGCTGCACTACAACTTCCCTCCTTATTCTGTTGGTGAGTGTGGTCGTATGGGCGCAACCGGTCGTCGTGAAATTGGCCATGGTCGTTTAGCTCGTCGCGGTGTTGCTGCAGTATTGCCAAGCGAAGAAAGCTTCCCTTACACCTTGCGTGTAGTGAGTGAGATTACCGAATCTAACGGTTCTTCTTCTATGGCTTCGGTTTGTGGTACTAGCCTGGCATTGATGGATGCGGGTGTACCTATCAAGGCGCCTGTTGCCGGTATCGCCATGGGTCTGATCAAAGAAGACAATGGTTTTGCGGTTCTAACCGATATCTTGGGTGACGAAGATCACCTAGGCGATATGGACTTTAAAGTAGCTGGTACTGCTTCTGGTATTACTGCTTTGCAGATGGATATTAAGATCGAAGGCATCACCGAAGAGATTATGGATATCGCACTAGAGCAAGCTCTAGCCGCGCGTCTGCATATCTTAGGCGAGATGAACCAGATCATCGAAACCTCGCGTACTGAAGTTAATGACAATGCGCCGCGTTTTGAAACCATCAAAATTGATTCTGATAAAATTCGCGACATCATTGGTAAGGGCGGAGCAACTATCCGTGCACTGACCGAAGAGACTGGCGCTTCTATCGATATCGAAGACGATGGTACTGTTAAGATCTACAGCGACGACGGCGCTTCATTGCAGCTGGCTTTGGACAAGATCCAAGCCATTACTGCCGAAGCTGAAATCGGTGCTATCTACGAAGGTAAAGTTGTTCGTATCGTCGACTTCGGTGCCTTTGTTAACTTCCTGCCGGGTAAAGATGGTTTGGTTCACATTTCGCAAATCGCGGAAGAGCGTGTTAACGCTGTGACTGACTACCTTAAAGAAGGCGAGATGGTTAAGGTTAAGTGCTTAGACGTGGATCAACGTGGTCGTATCAAGCTTTCTATTAAGGAAGCCAAGGCCGCCGAAGCTCCAGCTGAAGCAGCACCTGCTCCTGAGCAGCCACAACAAGACTAAGTTTTAGTTTGTTGTGAAAAAAGGCCCGCTTTGCGGGCCTTTTTTATTGCTAGGATGGCAGAATTTTTTTCCAAAGGAAGGTGGTTAAATATTGTTGTAGAGTTTTTATGAAAGTTCGAAGTTTTTTTTGCTTATTATTGGCCGCACCGTACTGCTCCGCCGCCAGTTATGAGCGGGTTTACACCATACAAATGGGTGCCTTCCTTGAGCCTTCGGCGCGGGAAGTATTTATCCAAAAGCACCGACAGCTACCGCTGTATTGTCGTAAAAACAGCCGCGCTGCCTATATGGTTTATTACGGTGTATTTCAATCCTACCAAGACGCTAAGCCTCACCTGCAAGATATACCCAAGCAAGCAGCCTTAGGCGCCTATGTAGTGCGACTAGACAAGGTTCGTCTCAAGCCCTGCAGCAATATGCGCGACCGCTTGTTAGAATTGGGTTAAAACGTTTCTGCTGTCCCGTTAATGTGAGCTATTGCAACTGTGCCTGCTATTTTTGCTGGAGTTTTGTTGGTATAAGCTACGCCGTTTTCGGCATGTTGGCTCCTTTTTTACCATTAAACTATTAACCATCTTGGCGGCAGAACCAATCCTTCGACAGGCTCAGGATGAGCGGGTGTATAGGATCAGTCTGTGCGTTACTTTTAATTTCCCCAGCGCCGTACGGTGTTGTCAATTTACCCCATGCCGCTCATGGTGAGCCTGTCGAACCACATCTCTGGGTTGTGGCAGTTAGGCGCCAATCGTTTGAGCCTGTTGCTGCGCTAGGTGTTTTTTGGATTTATCTTCGGCCAGCCAGTAGTAAATACAAGGCAGAACTATCAAGGTAAAGAAGGTGCCAATAATCATGCCTGCCACTAATATGATGCCGATACTATTACGTGCTTCGGCGCCGGCGCCGCTGACCAATACCAACGGTAAGTGGCCCAGGGCGGTGGCGGCGGTGGTCATTAACACCGGGCGTAGACGGCTGGCAGCGGCTTCTTTTGCGGCGGTTAGTTTATCCATGCCTTGGGCTTGCAGCTGGTTGGCAAATTCAACAATTAAAATTCCGTTTTTGGCGATTAGGCCGGTCAGTGTGATCAGGCCAATTTGAGAATAAATATTGATGGTTGTTAAACTTAAAAAAGTAAATAACAAAGCACCGGATAGCGCCAAAGGCACACAGCCAACCAAAACAACCAGCGGGTCGCGAAAGCTATTGAACTGTACCGTGAGTACTAGGTAAACCACCACCAGGGCTATCAATAATACGCCGAGCAAGGTATTGCCCTCTTGTCGCAGCTGCCTGGACTCACCCGAATAGTTGATTGAATAACTGGGTGGTAGGGTCTCGCCGGCAATAGTTTCCAGCACAGTTAAACCCTGTTCTTTGGTGGTACCGGGCAAGACCGCCGCAAAAATACGAAACGATTTTTGCTGGTCAAATTTGCCCATTACCCTGGGGCTGACCACTGGTTTGAGCGTCGCGATGGCAGAGACTGGAATCAGCTCACCACTGGGTGTGCGCAGTTGTAAGTTTAAAAAAGACTCTGGATTATCGCGGGCCGATTGTTCAATCATTGGGATAACCCGAAAGGCTTTGCCGCCGCCGTCAAAACGATTGGCATAGTTGCTGGATAGCAGTACATTTAATTGACGGCTAACACTGGCTAGGTCCATACCCAGGTCGGCAATGCGATCGCGATTCAGTTGGAATTGCAGCTGCGGTAGGTCAATTTTTAGATCGGTATCGAGGAACATGAATTTCCCGCTTTGATAGCCGCTGGCAATAATCTCATTGGCAAAGCGCTGCATTTCCGCGTAGCTTGAGGCGGATTGCACCACCAGTTCCACGTCAAAATTTCCGGCAGTGGGCAGGGATGAGGACAACACCGGTAGTACTTTTAGGTCAGGAATGCGCGACATTTGACCAAAGACCTGGCCGCGCAGTGCTTGTACGCCATACTCTCGCTCTTCTGGGGCTAGCAACTTTATGCCACCAAAACCGCCATTGGCCTGCAATACCTGCCACACGTCATAGCTGCCGGGTAGCGTTAACAACGAGTCTATTACTGGCTCCATGCTGTGGCTGGTATAGCTAAGCGAGGCCTGCGGCGGCGAAGTGATAATGATATTAACGCTGCTTTGGTCTTCAATCGGCGCCAGCTCTTTGGCGGAAAACAGATAAAACGGTATTGCCAATAAGGTAAAAAATACTGCGGCAAACAGCACCTGCCAACGGCAATGAAAAACATGCTCCAACAGGGCGCTGTAGCGTTGCTGAACTTTTTCGAATTGCCGATTAACCCAGCGGGTTAAGCGGCTTTCTTTGCCGCCTTCTGGGCAGACAGTCGCGCTCATGATCGGTGATAGAGTAATGGCAACAATACCGGATATCAGCACCGCAACGGCTAAGGTGAAGGCGAACTCCTTAAATAAAACCCCGGTTAAACCCGAGAGAAAACCAATCGGGGCGTAGACCGCCGCCAGGGTGATGGTCATGGCGATGATGGGTGTGAGTAGTTGCCTGGAGCTAGTTAAGGCTGCGTCAAAACGAGACATGCCGTTGCGCATATGGCGGGCGACATTTTCCACCACTACAATGGCGTCATCGACCACTAAACCGACCGATAGTACCACGGCTAAAACAGTCAGTAGGTTAAGGCTAAAGCCCATAATGGTCATGGCGGCAATGGCGCCAAGAATTGAAATAGGTATGGTCACCAAGGGTACCAAGGCGGTACGAAAAGAGCCCATGAGTGCAACTACAACGATACCCACCAGCAGCACTGTTTCCAATAAAGTAGAGAAAATTTCTTTCAGCGCATCGCGCATGTACAAGGTGCCGTCATGAGCAATTTCGATGGTTAGATCATCGGGCAAGGTGGGCTGTATTTCCGCTAGTTTTTTATATAGCTCATTACCAATATCAATTTCATTGGCGCCCGGCAGCGGCCATACGGATATGAAGCTGGTGTCTCGTTGTGAATAGCGACTTTGAATTTCGCCTTCTGCCTCACCCAATTCAACCCGGGCAATGTCGGCAATGCGGATCAAACTACCATCAGCTTCACGCACCACTAGCTGCTCGAAATCTTCGGGGCTTTGCAAAATAGTATTGGTCAGCAGGTTGATGCGCTGACGATTGTTTTCACTATGGCCGATGGTAGCAATCACATTATTGGCTTGCAGTGCAGCCAGTACTTCATCGGCACCAATATTGAAAGCCGCCAATTTAATTGGGTCTATCCAAATTCGCATAGCGGGGTTACGGCCACCTGAGACTTCAATGCGCTGAACGCCATCGATCGATGCCAAAATTGGATTAACTCGGCGAGTAAGGTAATCGGTAATATCAGCGCGGCTCATTTGTTGGCTAAAAGCAGGTAAATAAAATACCGCGTAGGGACGGTCAGCCCGAACAATGGAAATTGCAGGGTCTTCGGCGCCCTGGGGTAGTTCAAACCGTACTTGTGATAATCGCGCACTTAACTCCGCCAATGCGGCGGTGCTGTCTTCATTGAGTTTTAACCAGGCGGTGACGGTGCTGTTGCCCGCAGTGGTATTGGAGTCAACATAGTCGACTCCGGGCACCGAGGAGGCGGCTCGTTCGATGGGTTCGGTGACAAAGCCCTGGACGATTTCCGCCGAGGCACCGGTATAGTGGGTGCTTATTTTTAGCGCTGAGCTTTCTATCTCTGGGAACTGTAATACCGGTAGGTTTATCGCGGCGCGGACACCGGCTAGCAACAGCACCAATGAAACCACCACCGCCAGTACCGGGCGCTGGACAAAGATGTCCATGATATTGGCTTTGCTGTTGCTCATTGCGCGCCTCCGGCTATAGCTTTGGTTTCGCGAGTATAGACTTTGAGACCGGGGCGTAACTTAAATGCGCCTTTTGCGGCAATCAATTGTCCTACCTTGAGGCCGCTTAATACGGTGAAATAGCTGCCTACTTTGGGGCCGAGTTCGACTACGATACGTTGCGCTCTATAGCCTTTGTTGTCATCGGGATTAAGAACAAAAACATATTGGCCAAATTGATCATGACTAATGGCCGAGTCGGGCACTCTAATTTTTTGTTGGCGCTGGCCGGCGGCAACTTTAACGCTAACCATCGTATGAGCTTTAAATTTCGATTTGCTATTGGCTAGTCTGGCACGGTATTTTAGCTGGCGTGAATTGCCACTAGCGAGTGAGTCTTGGGCGATAATGGTCGCCGGCAATGATCCCGGTTGGTTTATAGTCGAGACTTCAATTACCTCAGCCATCTCCAGTTCCCGTGCACCCTGCGGTAATTTAAAGTCTAGCCATATGTAGTCATCAAGGCCGATCAGTTTGGTGATTAAACTGTTGCTGGCTAGGTATTGGCCCAGCTCTAAGTTTTGGATGCCAGCGCGGGCATTAAATGGCGCGAGTAATATTTTTTTACTGATCTGTACTTCTAGCTGGGCGATTTCGGCTTGTGTTGTTTGATATTGTGCCGCGGCTTGGTCGTAGGCCTCGGCGCTGACGCGTTTACTTTGACGTAATTTTTTAATCCGTTGTAAGGTTAGCTCGGCAAGTTTGGCATTGGCTTTTGCGGCTTTAAGGCGGGCTTGTTCTTCGCGGCTGTCGAGCTCTAGTAATACCTGCCCGGCTTGCACCTGGTCGCCGGACTGGAAGTGCAGGGCGGTTATTTTACCGGCCAATTCGTTGTGCAAGTCCAGACGATGGGGAGCAACTAACTCACCAATGACAAGCAGTGTCGGCTGGAACTCAATCGACTCAGTAATATAGGGAACCACGGTTTCTGAAGGTTCGGGGTAGGCTTCTCCCATGGCGATGGCGGTCTTAATTTCAAAAAATTTGTAGCTCGCCAATGCGGAAAAAACCAGTAAGCAGGCGCTAATAACAATGATCCAACGTTTCAACATGGTTTGTTCCTCTATCGTAAATTCGCATTAATTAGGGCTGCTTCGGCGGCCTCTATATCTTCGGCTTGTAAATTGCGCTGCCAGGGGTAGCTACTGAGTAGGCGCTGCATATTTTTTATATGGTTGCTGTCACGGTTAATTGGAAAAGGCAGCGGCAGTTTGTGGTTGTCGGAATTGTAAATATGCTGGTGCAAAATGACTTGGTCATAGCCGACGCACAGCGCCCAGGTTCCGGTAAGCAGCTCTTCCAGCAGAGCTGGATTATTGTCCATCAGTAGCTCACCCGATTCGATCGCGTTAATAAAATACTGCTCAAATAAGTGAGTGATCGCTTCGGAGGCCGCCGCCATCTTGTTCAGCCAATTGGCCGAGCCTCGTTGCAGGATGGGCAAGCAGCTGGCCAAGCTATCCAAGTGGGCGGAAAAGCTAAAGCGTTGGGTTCGGTTGTGGTCCCGCAGTGCCACCCCCGCGAGTTGGGCGGGTGGGCGTAAAGGTAGCTCCAGAATCTGTTTAAAACAATCATATTGGTGCTGGTAGGACTGTGTTGCCAGGGCCAGCAGCACGTCTTCTTTGCTTTGCACGTGCTTATATAAGGAGCCAATCGATAAACCGGCTGCCTTGGCAATGGCGGACATGGTGAAATCCAGCAGGGAGCTCTCTTCGATACAGCGTACCGCGGCTTCGAGTATCAGCTTCTCTTGCTCTTGGCAGGAGTGTTTGGGGGCGGGTGACATAGGGGTGATCCAAGTTTTCAAGCCGGTAACTCTATTCGAATGGCGTTCAAATGTGAAATAAATTTTGTAAAGATCAACTTTGAATGAGGCTGCTGGGACATTTGTAGAGCCTCATTACTGGTCAACTGTGCTTTTGCTAAAGCCTTCATTGATTATTTTGGTTATAAGCTTATAATTTGATGGAATATAGGGGCCGCCATGAATTCACCTGAAGTAGTTAGTTTTTTCGATGTCGATACTTACACCGCCAGCCATCTTGTTATCGATGCTGAAACCCAGCGCTGCGCTGTGATTGATTCGGTGCTGGGCTACGATCTTGCGTCCGGCTGCACCTCAACAGATTCCGCTGATAAGATTATTGCAGCGATTCAGGCGCGAGGTTTAAGTCTCGATTGGATTTTAGAGACTCATGTCCATGCCGATCACCTATCAGCCGCGCCCTATCTAAAAGCTGCTTTAGGTGGGAAGGAAGCTATTGGCTCAAATATCACTCAGGTGCAGAGGGTTTTCGGTGATTTGTTTAACGCCGAAGCTGAATTCAGCCTGGATGGCAGTCAGTTTGACGCCTTATTTGCCGACGGCGAAGCCTTCCAGCTTGGCAATATTTTCGCCAAGGTCATCAGCACTCCGGGCCATACTCCCGCCTGTGTTACCTATCTTATCGGCGATGTTTGTTTTGTTGGCGATACCTTGTTTATGCCTGATTTTGGCACGGCGCGCTGTGATTTTCCCGGCGGCGATGCGGCCACCTTGTACCAGAGCGTGCAGAAAATATTTAGCCTGCCTGAGCAAACTCGGATGTTTATGTGTCATGACTATTTGCCCAAAGGGCGCCAGCACTACCATTGGCAAACCACGGTAGGCGAGCAGAAGAGAAAGAATATACATATACACCAGGGCGTCAGCGAGAGTGAGTTTGTTGGGATGCGGTCCAAGCGTGATGCCACCTTGTCTATGCCTCGACTGATTCTACCCTCGGTGCAGGTCAATATGCGGGCAGGGAAAATGCCTGAAGCAGAAAGTAACGGCCAGGTTTACTTAAAAATCCCTGTTAACGCGTTCTAGGGAGAACAAAAAATGTTACTTTCCAGGGTTCTGCCAATACTCAAATGGGGGCGGTTCTATAATCGAGCCGACCTGATTAATGATCTTTTAGCGGCGCTGATTGTGACCATAATGTTGGTGCCGCAGTCTCTGGCCTACGCCTTGCTGGCGGGTTTGCCGCCAGAGGTTGGTCTCTACGCATCGATGTTGCCATTAATTTGCTACGCTTTTTTTGGCAGCAGCAATGGTCTTGCGGTTGGCCCAGTTGCCGTTATCTCTTTAATGACGGCGGCAGCAATAGGCGTCATCGCCGAGTCGGGCACGATTGGTTATTTGGAAGCAGCCATTGTTTTAACCTTTCTCTCTGGTCTTATTTTATTGTGCATGGGCCTATTGCGGCTAGGATTTTTAGCTAACTTTCTCAGTCATCCGGTAATTTCAGGCTTCATTACCGCGTCGGGTTTAATCATTGCCCTGAGCCAAACCAAACATCTGCTGGGTATCGATACTGGTGGCCATAATCTGTTAGAGATCGGTGGCTCCTTGTTAACTAACTTGGCCCTGTTTAACCCGGCGACTCTGGCGCTAGGTATGCTGGCGTTGGCTTTATTGTGGTGGGCACGTAAAGGCTTTAAACCGTTGTTGCGCCGCCTTGGTTTTAAGCCTCGTGTGGCTCTACCGCTTTCTAGAACGGGACCTATATGGGCTATCCTCATTACCACGGCGCTGGTCGTAGTTTTCAATTTAGATGAGCGTGGTGTTGCCACCTTGGGCGTTATCCCTAGCGGCTTACCTACACTGCGACTACCGCTGTGGGATCTTGCCCTATGCAGCAAACTTATTGGCAGTGCCGTATTGATCAGCCTAGTGGGATTCGTTGAGTCCATTTCTGTTGGCCAAACCATGGCTGCTAAACGGCGTGAATCAATTGACCCAAATCAAGAATTGCTGGGCCTTGGCGTAGCCAATATAGGCGCTGCCATTTCCGGCGGCATGCCCGTCACCGGAGGTTTCTCTCGCACCGTGGTCAATGTTGATGCTGGCGCTGAAACTCCGGCCGCTGGTATTTTTGCCGCTCTGGGCATGGCTTGCACGGCGATATTTTTGACGCCCTATCTGGCAATGCTGCCGAAGGCAACTTTAGCCGCAACAATTATTGTTGCGGTGCTGGCTTTGATTGATATAAAAATACTCAAGCAAACTTGGCGTTATTCAAAATCTGATTTTCTAGCACTGGTGGTGACGATAGCGATAACACTCACCGTCAGCGTCGAAGTTGGCATTTGTATCGGTGTTGCTCTGTCTATTTTCACTTTCCTTTACCGTACCAGCCAACCGCATTTTGCCGTCTTGGGCCAGCTTCCTGGCACCGAACATTTTCGTAATGTGAAGCGCCATAAGGTTATTGTTAGTGAACGTGTTTTAAGCATAAGAATTGATGCCAGCCTGTATTTTGCCAATGCCCGCTATTTGGAAAGTTGCATTTTACAGTCGGTGGCTGCACAGCCAAAAGTAAAAGATTTGATCATCGTCTGTACTGCAGTCAACGATATAGACTCGAGCGCACTGGAAAGTCTGGAGTCGATTATGCGCCGGCTAAGCAGCGCTGGCATCCGCCTACACTTTTCAGAAGTGAAGGGCCCGGTGATGGATAAACTTCAGCGCACTGATTTTATTGATCAGCTAAGCGGTGAAATGTATTTGACCCAGTACCAAGCTATGCAGAGCCTGGCGCCGGAGATTACTGAGCCGTAATGCTATGTCGGTAATTGTTAGGTCGGGTTGATAGTATGGGTCGCTCCTAGTTTTGTTGCCACCTCTAGGCCGCTATCCACTGGGTTGACACAATAATAGATGCGGCGACGAGGCCTGAGCTGGCAAAATAGCTTTAGAATTAACGCAGCAACCATAGGCTGAAGCCCAGTATCGGTTAGCCGCAGTTGAGTTTTAATTCTATTGATCCTTTACGTTTTTTTATTAACCATTGGTTGTCGACTAGAACCATTGAATCAATAAAGCTACCCACCATTATTTTCTTGTCCGCGGTTACTGGCTGGGTCTCGCCGGCCGGCCCGGTAATTAGCCAGACCCTAGATTCGGCGATGACCGAGCGTTCTGATTCAAGCCTAAACTCAGTATTGGCGATGAGGTGGCAAGTGGTTTTTGGGGGGCGCTGGGTGAATGATTGCAAAATAGCCGCTCGCCCCTCAACACCGTTATCAGCGTCGCTGGGGCGAAACAAGATAGCATCATCGGTGTAGCACAACGCAAGTTCTTGCCAGCGCCGTTGATCAACCAGGTTGGTTACTCGATTAATAAGTTGCTGGCACTGCCATTGTATAAGCATGCTGTCAGTATTAGTCATTGAAGTAGTCCATCAATAAGCATTGGTTTATGGTCTGCCGGCAAGTTAAAGCTTAATGATGACGGATTTGGTTTCGGTAAATGACTCTACTCCATAGCGCCCTTGTTCACGCCCAATACCAGATTCTTTGTAGCCACCGAAGGGCAGGGCGGCGTCAATAATGGTGTGGCAGTTACCCCAAATCGTTCCGGCCTGAAGTCTGGCTGCCAATGTGTGCATGGTTTTCAGGTCTTTTGACCAGATGCTTGCGGCTAGGCCAAAATTGGAGTCATTGGCATAGCCGGCGACTTCGTTGATATCATCGAAACGATGCGCAACCACAACCGGGCCAAAAATTTCTTCGCGCACCACCCGCATTGAATGATTAACGTCTACTAGCACCGTAGGGTTAACAAAATATCCGTTGTCGGAGGGGCAGTCGCCGCCCATTAAGACACTGGCGCCTTGGCTTTTACCGTCTTCAATATAGTTTAGTACGCGATCGTGCTGTACTTTAGAGACCAGTGCGCCGTTATTTCCGTCCGCTCGTAGGGAAGCCTGCGGCGCCCAGAATTCTGCGGTTTGAGTGATTCCCTCCATGACTTCATCGAAGATAGAAGAGTGCACGTACAAGCGCGATCCGGCGACACAAGTCTGGCCTGAATTGAAAAAGATGGCCCCGGCGACGGCCGGCGCCACCTCGGCGATATCGACATCGGGGAAGACAATCGCGGGTGATTTTCCGCCTAGCTCTAGGGTGACGTGTTTAAGGTCATCGGTGACATTGCGGTGAATAATTTTACCGACATTGGTCGAGCCGGTGAAGCCGACCTTGTCCACTTGTGGGTGCTTAACCAACATGTCACCGGCGGTGTGTCCGGTACCGGTGATAACGTTGATAACGCCCGCGGGGAAGCCCGCCTCTGCACATAGGTCGGCAAACCGTAGGGCGGTGATTGAAGTTTGCTCGGCGGGTTTCAACACCACGGTGCAACCTGCAGCCAAAGCCGGGGCAATCTTGTTGGCGATCATAATAAGCGGGTAGTTCCACGGCGTAATTAAAGCCGCCACACCCACAGGTTCACGGCGGGTGTATGCATGATACTCGCCCGAAGCCTGACCAATTGGGTCAACTTGCTCACCCACCATACGGGTTGCCCAGCCAGCGGTGTAGCGAAACATTTTGACCGCAGCGGGGATATCAACCTGCTTGGCGAAGGTAACCGGTTTGCCGTTATCAATCGATTCTAATTCAGCCAGCTCATCGGTATTGGCTTCGATTAAGTCGGCCAGCTTGCGGATCAGCTGCTCTCTCACCATTGGCGCCAATTTGGTCCAGCGGCCATCGTCAAAGGCGGTGCGGGCCGACTGTACCGCGCGGTTAACATCGGTTTGGTCGGCATCAACAATATAGGACACAACGGATTTAGTAGAGGGGTCTTCTACCGCTATAGTTTTGTCGCTTGAGGCGTTTACCCATTCATTATTAATAAATAACTGCGGCTTGCGCGCCAGGGCTTTTTGCGCGGTAGCGGAATAGGGGAGTTGTTGGAAAACGTCTCTCGTTGTTGTCATGGGGTTGCTCCAAATAGGCGGCCATAATGACTGGCCTCGAATGCTTAGGATGTTTTTACCGGAAAAATAGAATCAGCCGTTATTGGCATAGGAATATAAACTGAATTACACTTTATGTATACATTTCACTTGTGTGGAGTAGGTATTGTCCATTATAAGTAGATTTCACTTGATGTTTGTATCCAGTGCTGTGCGATCCAGGGAGTTTGGTGGTGATGTTGGCTGCCGGGCACCGGACCTAAATGTGCTGGCATTGGGGTATAGCGGGTGTAAAAGAGTGTAAGACAATGCCGCCAATAGAGAGACAGGTTTCGTTGTTGACTTAAAGCATTCATAATGGCCGTTATCAATATAATAGCCGATGATTCTAACGTGATAAAAAGGGGTGATAATTGCTGAGTAATTCTTTGTTGCACAAGCTGAGGGAAATGATTTTGTCGGGCGAACTTAAGGCTGGCGAACGATTGACCGAAGTTGGCTTGTCTGAGCGGATGGGTGTGTCGCGTACTCCGGTGCGGGGGGTATTACCGGTTTTAGCAGCCGATGGATTTCTTGATCCAGTGGGTAAGCGCGGCTATTGTGTGCGCCGGTTTGATCCTGAAGAGTCGCTCAAGGAACTTGAGCTGCGCTCGATCCTGGAGGGCGTTGCCGCTCGGTATTTGGCTCAGGCTGGGCTCGATGAGCAGGTTTTGCAGCAGCTAAATGAGTGTCTTCGCGACGGTGATAAAATTTTTGAGAAGGGCTGTCTCAGTCTCGAGGATGAAGATCGATATGGTGAAATGAATGCCGAGTTTCATCGCATTATCGTAGAAAATTGCGGCTCTGCCCCGGTTATTAATGTGCTGCAAAAACTCAACAATATGCCTTTTATCGGCCCTTCCGTACTGGTGTTTAATCGAGTTGGTCTGGAACGAGCTTATGTATTGTTGCTGCGCGCCCATGGCCACCACCACGCCTTGGTCGACGCCATCAGCCGAGGTGACGCAGCTCGCGCCGAGGCGATATTTAGAGAGCATGGTAACTCCCAGCGGCAAAGCCTTTTTTCTCGCCTGGATACCCCAGACCCGGATGACTTGTCAGCGGCTGAATAATAGTTTTGTTTGCTAATCTCTCGGCAGCAAGTGTTTCTGCATCTTACCCGACGCGGTGCGGGGGATGTCAGCGGGAAATACTACGCTGACCGGTATTTTGAACTTGGCCAGGCGCTGTCGGCATAAATCCAGCACCTGAGCTTGGTCCAATGCCCCGCCCTGTTTCAGCACGATAAAGGCGCGCCCAACTTCACCCCAGTGGTGGTCTGGTACACCGATAACGGCGACTTCCGCAACATCTGTCAGCTCAGATATCACCGCTTCGACTTCGGCCGGGTAAACATTTTCCCCGCCCGATATATACATGTCTTTTTTGCGGTCAACTAAAAAGTAGAAACCATCTTGGTCGCGATAGGCGGCATCGCCAGTCTTGAACCAGCCGTCACTAAATGCCGCCGCTGTCAGTTCATCCTGACCCCAATAGCCTGGAGTAATGCTGGGCCCTTGCAGCCACAGTTCGCCGGTTGCTCCGGGTGTTACATTGGCTCCATGGTCATCGACAATGCGGGCTTGTACCGTCAGCAAAGGAATACCACAGCTACCGGCTTTAGCCAGTAGGCGTTGTTTATCTAAAACCGGCATAGCAAAACATGAACCGGTTTCGGTCATGCCAAAGCCGTCCGAGAAACGAATGCCGGCCTCGGCAAAACGTTCTACTTGAACCTTGGGGTTGGGCGCGCCACCGGTAACATAAAGCCGCAGTTTACTGAATTTTTCCGGGCTAAAATTTGGGTGTTGCCACAGCGTGGTCGCCATTTGAGGCACCGAAAAATAATGACTAATGCCTAATTCTGGGTTGGCAATACGATCAATTGTTTTTACCGGATCAAAGCCGGCGCTGATCCATACCGTACCACCGGCGAGAATCGGCACCCGGGTTGCCGCAAATAGGCCGGCAGTGTGAAACATGGGTAGGTCACACAGAAAAACACTGCTGCTATCAACCAGGCTACCTAGGGAAAAGTTAGTATTACTCCAAAAGGCGTTTTCTTCGGTAACCATCACTCCCTTTGGACGACCGCTGGTGCCTGAGGTGTAAAGTAGGGTGCTGGCTTGGCTCCAGCTTCGTCTGGCCGCTGGCGGAGGTATGTCACCGACTTGCCCCAGCTGCTCTAATATTGCCAATTCGTGTTGTTCTAACTCTTCCTGGCCTAGGTTGAACTCAGCATCCTTAAAAATAAGCTTGGGCTTAACGTCGGTTAATATCTGTGATATTTCAGCCGCCGCCAAGCGCCAGTTAAGTGGCACAAAAATGGCGCCCGCCCGAATACAAGCAAATTGAAGAATTAACTGGCGTGGATGGTTGCGCGCTATAACCGCGACCCGCTCGCCGCTGGCGTTGCCTAAGCGTCCGGTTAGCCAGGCAGCACATCGATCAACGGCCGCATCGAGTTCTAGCCAGGTCCAGGTTCGGCCCGATTCTGCGTCACCTACCGCGATATGCGTTGGCGTAGTTTCCGAATACTGTCGTATTGGATCTATGATGGTGTGCATGAAGTCTCCAGTGATTTCTACAAGGGTCTTAGCGCCAATCGTTATTTTGTTGTTTGCGCTAGGCATAGTTTTAGTGCTGTTGTCGCGCTTATCTGTACCCGCTAAAGATTAATCAAGCAGCTTTAGCGGGTACTAACGGTTTGTTACAACTAGTCTTTCCGTTGATACTCACCTAGGCCAGGTTTGTATGATTTCTCATCAAGGAAAAGGCGGATGCCTTCTTTTTTGGCGTCGTTGTCGAAGGAGTTGGCGGCTTCCTGGCAGCGCACCAAATAGTCTTCGGCATTATCATAGGTCATATCTTTAACCCGTCTTACGGCATCTTTTGCAGCTTTGAGGGCACTCGGTGTTTTCTTCAGCAATAGCTGCGCCAGCTCTTCGACTCTAGGCTTTAGTTGTTCAAGTGGCACGCTCTCGTTAACCAGTTTCCAGGCGGCGGCTGTTTTGCCGTCAATATTGTTGCCGGTAAGAGCCAAGTACATCGCGTCGCGCATGGAAATTAAATCAACCACAACTTTGGTCACGCCGCCACCGGGTAAAATTCCCCAGTTTATTTCAGACAAGCCAAACTTTGCCTCATCTGCACAAATTGCTAGATCGCAAGAAAATAACGGCCCAAAACCACCGCCAAAACACCAGCCGTGGACCATCGCAATGGTTGGCTTTTGATACCAACGTAGGCGCCGAAACCAGCCATAAGATTCGCGCTGGGATTTTCTTATGCCGCGCATGCCCTGGGATTCGGTTTCACGAAAATATTCTTTAAGGTCCATGCCCGCTTGCCAGGCACTGCCCTCACCGCCAAGCACTAGCACACCGACATTGTCGTCGAATTCTAATTCGTCAAGAACATCCATCATGCGCCGGTTCATTTTTGGGTTCATCGCATTTCTTTTATCTGGGCGGTTAAAATAGACCCAGGCAATGCCATCCTTTACTTCGTATTTTACGCAGTCTAACTCGTCATTCTCAACGCTCATAATAATTAACTCCTACAATAAAGTGATAACGTAATAATTTTTTGGCGAACTATATTTTTGTCTCAGTCGGCGTTGTCAGCCACTGCCGAAATGCCCGTGAAATAGCTTCTGGCGTTTCGACCGTAGACATATGGCCGGCGCCTTCCAGTGTCACCAGTTGGCTGCCAGAAATGTGTTTTTGAATTTCTTTGTGCTGGGAAATAGGGCTCCATTTGTCTTCTGTGCCGCTCATTAACAATGTTGGTACTTGGATAAATGGCAGTACGGCCTCGGCGTTTGGGCGAGTGAGCAGGGCTTGAATTTGGCCGTCAAAATCCTGTGCGGTATGGCGCAGTACCATTTGTTTTAGTTGCTGCATGAGCGCCGAATTAGCTAAGCCTGTGGGGCTCATCATCGGTGCTAGCCAAGTGTCGGCAACCGCCGCCATGCCTTTGTTGATGGAAAGGTCCAGCAGACGTTGTCGGCCCGGCACTTCGGCTTCACGGCGTGGGTGTACGCCGGTGTTTAGCAGAGCCAGCTGGTTAACTCGGCTAGCCGCTTTTGCAATAACTTCGAGCGCGACACGTCCACCCATGGAGTGCCCCGCTAGGGCAAAGTGCCCAGGCGAGTTAGCCAGCACATGGTCCGCCATCTCGCTAATGCTATTGAAACCGGCAAAGCTGAAGATGGTAATGTCGGCAATGTCGCCTAGTTGATCGGCAATGGTTTGCCACATAAAGCGATCACATAATAATCCTGACAACAGAACTAGAGGTGTTTTTGGGCTAGCTTTATTCATCTGTTGATGGCCTGACATTAATCGAGGTTGTTATAAACGAGGTGTCCCAGGGCGGTATTGGACACGGGTATGTGGTAGTGTCGATGCAGCTCTTCGATTTTTTGGTTGAGAGCGCCGCGCATAATTAGCCACATTACCGTTTCGGCGCCTTCGGTACCGGTTTCACGAATGTATTCGGACTGTGAAATTTTAGACAGTTCTACATAGTCATCTTTGAGTTTATTCATAAACTCAGTATCCCACTCGCGATTGATCAGTCCTGCGCGCGGGCCAAGTAACTGGTGACTCATGCCGCCGGTTCCCCAGACTTGTACATTGAGGTCTTCATCAAAGCTGTCCACCGCGTTTTTGATAGCCTTGCCCAACGCTAGACAGCGTTCGCCGCTGGGAGCAGGGTAGACAACGGTATTTACCGCGATGGGAACCACTCGACAAGGCCATTCTTGGGGTTGGCCAAAGGCTAGCGATAGCGGCACGGTCAGGCCGTGGTCAACCTGCATCTCATTGATGATGGTTAGGTCGAAGCCCTGTTGAATAACCGATTGGGCAATATGCCAGGCAATGTCCGGGGCGCCTTTAACATTGGGCACTGGGCGGGCGCCGAAACCTTCATCGGCCGGTTCGTATTCTTCCGCGCAACCGATGGCAAAGGTTGGGATTATTTTCATGTCGAAAGCAGTGGCGTGGTCGTTATAAACGAGAATGACGACATCGGGTTTTTCGCTGGCCATCCATTGTTTAGTGAAATCATAGCCACTAAAAACAGGCTTCCAGGCTTCAGTTTCTGTTTCGCCAATATCAATAATACGGCCAAGTAAAGGTACATGGGAGGTTGCCATGCCCGCTGTGATTTTTGCCATTATTTAGTTTCTCCTATAACGCGATTACCATCCGCTGAGCGGCCGCCTGCTTGCATCATCTGCATGTATTGTTCGGTGCTGAGATCAGTCATGGTGGAAACCGCGGCCGCTACGCTGGTGCCGTCGGTTGAGGCGATTTTTATTAGGTAATAAATGTTGCCGCCGAGCTCAATCAAACGGTTAAACTGCCGCGCAATTACCGCATCCTTTTGTTCTTCGGTCATTGGCCATTGATCCATATAAACGCGCTCGCCAGCTTTAAAGGCGGTGCGGTTATCGGCTTTCATCAATGACATGCAAAACTGATTTAAGTGATAGCCAATACGAGCCTTATCACCGTCAAAAACTGTGGTGCCAGGGATGTCGCTATAAGGTTTTTTGAGTGCCATGATAATGTTCCTCCGCTCAGTAAAGAATATTTACTCTGAAAAGGTCAAACCCATACGGGTATACGAATTGACTTAGCTTTTAAAAAATCGGCCAGCCGGGTTGGCGGCTGACCGAATAAGCTGGTTTACCTCGTTCAGACCCAAGGCAGACCAGGAAGCGGGTTTACTTAGTTCGCCAATCATTTTGGCCGGAGTAAGACTTGCGTACAACTTCAACATAAGGCACGGCGCTGACAATGGCGCGCATGCTTACTTGTTTGTGCTTTTCAACGGTAGGCTTAGATGTGCCGCCGTTCTCTTCACCCCAGACAAACACCACTTCAGTACCGGGTTCGGCGTATTCTGCATCGACGATGGCCAGGGTTAATAAAGAACGTTCATTTGAGCTGTAGGCAATCCAAGTAGAGACACCGATGGTTTCATCACCCACCATGACCTTATCGAAAGGGTGCATGCAGTAAACGGCGGATGGATAGTCAATAAACTTGGCGCGTTCATTCTCTTTTCCGTAAGTAGAAGCGATGGCGCTTTGCACATCCTCGTCCAACAGTTTAAGAGTGACTTTTTTGCGCGGCTTGGCTTGGGCCATTTTCTCTAGTGCTTCGCGACCGATAAAGTCGTGGTCAAACTTAACAAAGAAGCCATAGCCTAGATCCCACGGGGTCAGGTAGTAGTCTTCGATATTGTCTGAAAGAAAACTACCGCCAAGTGAACAGGTGGCTTCGTAACCATTGTCTGGCAACCATTCTCGATAAGCTTTCATGCTGTCGCCGGTATAGATGGCGGGCAATGGTGATGGAATCCAACCGGACTCAATAGTGTTGGAAGCATAGGTGCGACCGCCAACTTGTTTTAAACCAAATTCTTCCCCGGCTTCGACAATAGCCGCTTTAACTACTTCGCGATCTTCCCAGGGGCCATACAGTTCAACACCGGGCTGGCCGGCCATGCCGTGGCGTAATACGCCTACAGTTTTACCGGCGATAGTGATCTCGCTCATATTGAAAAATTTCAATTCGGGTGGCTTGGCGCCCAATACTTTTTCCATGGTTTGCATGGCGTTGGGGCCTTGTACCTGGTAGCGGTAAGATGCGCGATTTTCTTTATCTGGGCGCGAAGCGGTGCGCTGATCCAGGGTGCATTTCACATTCCAGTCGCCAGTCTCGGCGTGAAACATAACCCAATTTAGTGTGGGCGCACGGCCAACCAAGTTAAATTTGTTTTCGGCGATGTAGAACAAAATCACATCGCCAATAACATAACCTTCAGGCGTACAAGGAACAAACTGCTTGGCTTTACCCGGCTTATAACCTTCAAAGCTGTTAATGCCCAGTTTTTGTAAAAGTGCGAATGCGTCCGGGCCTTCAACCAGCAAGTCGGCCATATGGTAAGACTGATCAAACAAGACACAGGTTTTCTGCCAGGCTTGTTGCTCATCACGCCAGTTGCTGAATTCTCCCGGTACGCCGGGATACACATTTGGCCCTACTTGGGCATTGCGCAGCATGTCAACAATGCTATCCGCGGCATCTAGCTTTTGTTGAAGATTTTTATGGCTCATGGTGTGGTCCTTAGGTAAAGGTAATGGTTAAACGTGGTTTTCCGTTGCCAGAAGTTCAACGCCGGCGTGACATTCGCCCTGGGCTGAACAGTGTTTAATAGGGTTGCCGCAGCGTCTGGATGACGTTTGTTGGTGGTTTCAAAGTGGAGCTCAGTCACAGTCCGCTGGTTGGGCGCTAATGGCTGAGGCTCAAGCTTTAAAGTATCCAAACAAATAGAAACCAATGTTTTCCACGGCTGTTTGTTGAAGAGTTGTATACCTCTTCAGTGAGACTGAGTTTATCTTAAAATATTTTTAATGTATACATTTTGAGGTTATATTAGATGTAATGTGTAATTATTAAGCCAAATGGATACAAAAGATCAATTGAAAAATAGGTTTTTGAAATTATTAGAAGAGGTGGTTAAGGCGTATCCGCAGTAGATGCTGATCTTAGTGATAAGTTTGGCTATGTTGTATTCAAAGTTGTGTGGCTTTTGGTGGTATTGATAGGGCGGAAAACTACGCGCTGAAGCGACAAGCGCTATGGCGAGACGCTTTAATATCGCCGAGCGGCGATATTAAAGCGTGGGACTAAGAATTAAAAATTGTAAGCAACGGTGACGCCATACTGGCGCGGTGGTAAATAGGTACCGGTGATAGTACGGCTGGTTGAAATCGCAAACGCGCCAGACAATACCATTTCATCAGTCAGGTTTTTACCCCATAAGTTAACGGTAAAAAGTTCATCCGGAGAGGTGTAGAGGATGTTGGCATCCCAGATGCTGTAAGCGCTAGCGCCCATTACCGGATTGTTAAACTCGGTGTAAAATTGTTGAGCTTTTCTGGCCAAGTTGGTGGCCAGGGTTATATTTGCGCCGCTATCGAGTGGTATCTCATACACGGCGTGGATATTGTAGGTCCATTCTGGAGTATTACGCGGAGAGTTACCGGCTAGCGACTCACGCTGTGCTGAGGTACTGCTGGCGCCGAACAAGTCTTCATTTAATGGGTTGAGGGATTCAAACTCATCAAACTCGATATCATAAAAGGTCGCGTTCATATCCAGGGTAAGGTTGTCCGTGGCTGCCCACTTGGTTTCAATCTCAATACCTTTGCCGTTTGTTTGCGCAGCGTTTTCCAGTTTGGCGGAAAAGAACGGTGGCACTGGGATGGGAAAGGTACGGTCAAATTGAGCGTCATCGACCTTGTACATAAATGCGGCCAGATTTAATTGCAAGGAATTATCCAGGAACATTCCTTTTAGTCCCACTTCCAGGTTTTCAATGGTCTCTGGGTCAATCAAAGTGGGGCTGCGTTCACCCAAATTTGCGGTGCCACTTTTGAAACCTTCGGAGTAGGTGGCGTACAACATTAGGTCGTCTTCGGTGCGATACTCTATGCCTATTTCGGGGGTGAAAGCCGAATAAGTTTTGCTGTCGGATTTGGGTGCATCAAAAATGGCGGCAGGTGCTGGTGGTGGTGCCACGCCAAATAGGTTGTTGACTTCGCGATCTTCATAGGAGTAGCGAGCTCCCATTTTCACTGAAAATGCATCACTGAGGTCGTAGCTAAAGTTAGCAAAGGCAGCGTAGGCCTCGACGTTCAGCTCGGCCAGAACATAGACCCGCCCTTGGTCGGGAGCGTTTTTGGGGTCACGGCCGATAACCACTTTGCTATCAATGGTGTCATTGAAATAGTACAGGCCAATCAGTCCGCGCCAGTCGGTGCTGTCGAATGTGAACTGCAGCTCTTCGGAAAATTGCTCATTGTCGATAGTTTGCAGTTGGGTGGTGGACGTCACTGACGGTGGCAGGCTACCACTAACGGTATTAGAAACATCAAAGTCTTGTACCAGCTCATTGGAAAAGTCGCGCCAGTTGGTAATGGATTTGATGCTCAGCAAGTCGCTCACATCCCAGCTTAAGGTGTTGGTAATCGATGTGGTATCTAGCTGCGCTTCCGGTACAAAGTCACCGCCGGTATTGCGGGAGTTGATTTCAACATTGGGCAGGCCGAGTGCAACTAAGCCCGGGTTGGTGGTGTTAGGGAAGGATGCTCGAACAAATTTAACAGCGCGGGAGTTTTCATCTTCCTGGTAATATTCGACCGCCAGCAAGTTCTCTACATCGTCGTTAATCTGAAAGTGTAGTTGTGCGCGGGCGCCGAATTTGTTGGCGTCATCAATATCTTTGCCGGTGCCGGTATGTACGCCGTAACCGTCTCGTTTGTGATAGCGCATGGCAATACGAGCTTTTACCGTATCACTTAATGGGCCGCTGACTGCAGCATCGGCGATTATATTTAAATCTTCACCGCCGACGGTTAGGCGTGAATAACCTTCAAATTCATCGCTGGGTTTGGCGGTGATTAGATTAATAGAACCGCCGGTCGCGTTGCGTCCATAAAGAGTACCCTGCGGGCCGCGCAGTACTTCCACTCGCTCAAGATCGTACAATGATGTGAACTGGGCGGCGGCTTGTGAAATAACAGCACCGTCTACATGTAGTGCCACGGATGGGTCAATGCCAGCGAAAGAACTGCTCATGCCTACGCCGCGGACAAATATCTTGGCGAAGTTAAAGTCGTTGCCAAAGGTTAGGCCCGGCAGCATAACCTGTAGGTCTTCAATATTATTGATTTGTGAATTGGCAAGTTGCTCACCACCAAATGCACTTACTGCGGTGCTGACATCTTGCAGGCTTTGCTCGCGTTTTTGCGCGGTGACAACGACCTCTTCGAGCTCGGATGCCAGGGTTAAAGTTGGTGTGGCTAGGGTCGCCGCTATCGCCAAGGGTATTGGCTTTATAAACTTGAATGTGTTCATGGTGCTCCTCATTTTTCTCTTGTATTGTTATTAACTTTTTTAAGAAGAAAGCGCTGCTGATGGCTTATTCAAATGTTTTAAATCAGCGCCAGCCGCTGGCTGTACCCTCTGGAGTTATTCTTAGTTGTGAGGGTGCTCTTGTTATCTACTGCTAGCCAAAATATGAATAATCGTATTATTTCAATAATGTATTGCAATGATATCTGATATTGACGATATATTATGTTTGGATACATATCAACAGTTTCCATCAGTGTTGTCTTTTTTGACGCGAGTGCATTTTTGTCGTCTAACGCAGCATTTTTTATTATTTGTATTTATTATAAATTATATATTAAACAGCAGCTTACGGATTATTTTATACTTTACGGTTTACCGAAAATGTTGACAATAACGGGTCTGATAAGATGAATGTTAAAAAGTTAAAAATATAAATAATGTGTCCATAGTTGAAAGAGTTGAGATTCTGAGGATAATGAGATCTTTGCTGTCGACCGTGACATTGGCCTGCTAAAGCAAAGGCATAAGCCCATTTTGGTAGCGGCAGCGGTTATGATGTTGCCTGTGCATAGTTAGGCGACAGCTTTGAAGCAGTAACAAAAATTTTAATAATAAAAATGAGGTAGAGATGACAATGGTTAACGATCCGATAAAAACGATCGCAGATGCAAGTATGAGTCGGTTTCAAATAATCGCAGTGACCATTACGCTGGTCTTGAATGCCCTAGATGGCTTTGACGTCTTGTCGATTAGCATAGCTGCCACGGGGATAGCCTCGGAATGGGGGATAGGGCGGGACGCGCTTGGCTGGGTATTAACGGCCGAGCTTGTCGGCATGGCTGTTGGCTCGGTAGTGCTGGGTGGCGTAGCCGATAGAATCGGGCGGCGGCCGATGATTCTTGCTTGTATTTCAGTGATGGCCGTCGGCATGGTTTTGGTCACGACGACAACCAGCCTTATTGTACTGTGCATCTATCGTGTTATTACGGGCTTTGGTATTGGCGGTATGCTCGCGGCCATCAATGCCGTGGCGGCGGAGTATTCAAATACTAGACGTAAACACCTGTGTGTTTCTTTGATGGCAGTGGGTTATCCGTTAGGTGTTGCTGTCGGTAGTATCGTTAGTGGCAAGTTGTTAGCGCATTACGATTGGCGTTCAGTTTTTTACCTGGGCGCGGCGGTGACGACATTGATAATACCTTTTGTTTATTTCTGTGTGCCCGAAACCATTCATTGGTTGGTGCGAAAGCAGCCGCATGGTGCGCTGGAAAAAATTAATGCGACATTGCTGCGTATGGGGCACGCCCCAGTTACCGAGCTGCCGCAACTCAAGCCTGAAACCAAGCAGTCTTCCATGCTGAGTATTTTAAAGCCAAAATATTTGGCCACCACGGTCATTGTTGCGGGGGCCTATTTTTTCCATATCACGACATTTTATTTTGTCGCAAAATGGATGCCGCCACTTATGGTGAGTGAGTTTGGTTTTGGCCAGTCTCAAGGTGCGACCAGTCTGTTGTGGGTGAGCTTAGGCGGTGCTTTGGGTGGAGCGGTGCTAGGTCTGTTAACAATGAAATTTAGCCTTAAGGCATTGACCATTGCGATGATGTTGCTATCGGCTTTCTTGGTTGCTGGCATCGGCGTAGTTGATCACGATATCACGAAAATTTACGTCCTTTGTTTTAGTGTTGGCTTTTGCACCAATGCGGTAATCATTGGAATGTACGCAATTATTGCTCATGTATATCCCACTAGCCTAAGGGCCACGGGTACAGGATTTTCAATTGGCCTGGGGCGGGGTGGGGCCGTGGTCGGCCCGATCTTGGCAGGTTATATGCTGCAAGGGGGTATAAATTTATCAGCGGTTACCTTGATCATGGGGGCGGGTTCGTTGATGGCAGCGGGCTTGCTGGTGTTCCTTAAGTTAAACGCAGATCAGCCGGTTACTGTTCAAGCGCAAGCTTAATGGCTTCACCTAGGCAGCCGCTAAATGACTCCCTGGCCTCTGGTCAGGCGGGCATTTATCTTGTTTAGTTGTTGTCTGATTCCAATGCTTTGGCGTAGCGCAGGCCTACATAGGCGTGCTCGCGCATTAGCATCTCCGCTCTGGCGCCGTCGTTTTCCAGCAGGGCTTCAAGTAGTAGTTGATGTTGTATATGAGCGAAGCGTAATTTCTCGTATTCACGTACTAGATCTTTGGTGTCAAAAACCAGCGAGTCGAAAGATGCAAAAGGAAGGTGGTTGTTGCGTGCGATCGCGTCGGCCGCGGGAAGGCTGTCGCTGGCGTCGATAATGGTACGATGAAATTTACTATTTAATGCGCTCCAGCATTCGAAATCTTCCTCGGCGATGAAACCTTTCTCTAGCAGCTTATTGCCAGCTTCAATACAGGATTGCAGTTCAATTTTTACGGTTTCAGAGATTCCTTTTTTTGCCAGCCTACGCGCAGCTAAGCCTTCTAAGGCTCCGCGCACTTCCACTGCACACTGAATGTCTTCCGGGGTTACTTCTCTAACCAGGTAGCCGCGTTTTTCTCTTTTGCGCAGCAGTCCTTCTTGTTCGAGTGTACGGAATGCCAGCCTGATGGGTGTTCGCGACACGCCGAGACGTTCTGAGATTGGGATTTCGGCAAGCTTTTCTCCGGGGGCGATATCTCCGTCCATGATTAGTTTACGTAACCGTACTAATACATTTGAGCTGCTGGTCATTAGCACTGTCCTGCTATTCATTAGGTCGGCGATCATAGCACGGCGCCAACATTTAATTGACGACTCTCATGTTTAAGTATAAATTGGATACAATTATTGTATTTTAAAGGGTTATTTGGCTTTATAAAGCGCAAAGTGTATACAAAATGGTCGACAGTCTAAGGTGAAGGTGCGAGCTGGAGTATTGCCTTAGCGCGGCGCCAGCCGCCAGCCTAACTATGATGGTTTATCGGCAAGTCGGTGTCACGACGGAAATTATAGATCGCCCTGGGGCATTGGCGGGTAAAAGCGCCATGGTTTCCCAGGCAGTAAAAATCAGAACACCAGAGAAGGGCAGAAGCATGACAAAATCTTATATCCTGACCATGACCTGCGCAGATAGCGCGGGCATCGTGGCGGCAGTTTCAACCCAGCTGAATAATGGCGGGGCCAATATTGTTGAGGCGCAGCAGTTTGATGATCAATACGCAAAGCGTTTCTTCATGCGTATTGTGTTCACTATTGATGAGGCTGAATATAGCAGTGGTAGAGTTCAGGCCTTGTTGCAAAATCCGATTAAGGAGTTCGGCATTGAGTGGCGCTTGCGGCCTAAAGAACAGCTGAAAAAAGTACTGATATTGGTTTCAAAATTGGATCACTGTCTGGGCGACTTACTCTATCGCTGTCGCATTGGCGAATTGCCAATGGAGGTTGTAGGAGTTGTTTCGAACCACCCCAGAGAGGCGCTCAATATTACCTTGTTGGCGGATATTCCCTATCACCATCTACCCATTACACCAAGTACTAAGCCGCAGCAGGAAGCGCTGATAAAAAATATTATTACAGAGTCCGGTGCAGAGTTAACGATCCTGGCGCGTTATATGCAAATTTTGTCTGATGACTTAACCGCATTTTTATCCGGTCGTTGCATCAATATTCACCATAGTTCATTACCTGGTTTTAAAGGCGCCAAGCCCTACCACCAAGCTTTTGAGCGAGGCGTTAAGTTGATTGGCGCGACGGCTCATTTTGTCACCGCAGACCTAGATGAGGGCCCCATTATTGAGCAGGACGTCGAACATATTAGTCATGCTAATTCACCTGAAGACTTAGTTAGAAAAGGGCGAGATATCGAGCGTCGGGTGCTGGCAAAAGCAGTTACCTATGCCCTCGAAGAGCGAGTCTTCATCAACGGCTCTAAGACCGTTGTTTTTCGCGATTAACTTACTCTCCAGCCTTTAAAGCATTCAGCCGGAACTGATATCGACCTAGTTTCCGAATAAAAATGAAGTATGGGCTTTTTTGGATCCAATTCCCATGATAGAATTGGATCCAATTTGAAGGTGACAGTAATCGTAAAGAGGTGTTTGTTTTGACCAATAAGAGTTTGGAAGATGTACTGCAGGGCGGTGTTAATCCGGTAGATATGCTGCGTAATTCTAAAGTAGGGGCCTATGTATACCCAGTAGTACCCTATGAGTTTAGCAACTGGCGTGATGAGCAAGAAGCTTGGCGAGAGACCTGCGTTCTGTTCGACCAGACCCACCATATGGTCGATTTGTATGTGGAAGGACCCGATAGCCTAGAGTTCTTGTCGGGCCTTACGATCAACAGTTTTAAGGGCTTTGAGCCTGGCAAAGCCAAGCAAATGGTGCCCTGTAGTCATGATGGTTACGTTATTGGTGATGGTATTCTTTTTTACCTTGAAAAGAACAAGTTAGTTTTTGTAGGCCGTCAGCCTACCGCCAACTGGATCCAGTATAACGCTGAGGCCGGTGATTTTAATGTCAAAGTGACCTACGATGATCGCTCACCTGCCAAGCCTATGGGCAAGGCGGTAACGCGGATCAACTATCGCTTCCAGATTCAGGGACCTAAGGCCAGCCAAGTTATTGAAAAGCTCAATGGTGGTCCGGTTGAGAATATTAAGTTCTTTAACTTCAGTACGATCAATATTAAGGGCCGCAGCGTTGCTGCTCTGCGCCACGGCATGTCTGGTGCGCCCGGTCTAGAAATTTGGGGGCCCTACGAAGAGTACGATGAAATTCGCGCGGCTATTGTTGAAGCTGGGCAAGAATTTGGTTTGGTTGAAGTAGGGGCACGTACCTATGCCAGTAATACGCTAGAGTCCGGCTGGATTCCTTCACCTTTACCCGCGGTTTATACCGGCGAAAAAATGAAGCCCTATCGCGAATGGATAAAATCCAATTCATATGAAGGTTCTGCCGGTGCGATTGGTGGTAGTTACGTTTCCGATAATATCGAAGACTATTATATGACGCCCTATGCACTGGGTTATGGTCCCTTTGTTAAGTTCGATCACGATTTTATTGGGCGCGCAGCGCTTGAGAAAATGGCCGACCAGCCCCAGCGAAAAAAGGTGACATTTGCCTGGAACGGCGAAGATGTAACCAAAGCTTTTGCGTCACTGTTTCAAAAAGATGCGCCCATCTACAAATTTATTGATATGCCGATTTCCAACTATACCTCGTCCGGCCATGACATGGTGGTTGATGCCAAAGGCAAAACTGTAGGTTTGTCGATGTTCACCGGCTACAGTTATAACGAGCGCACTATGCTGTCGCTGGGTGTGGTTGATGCGGATGTTGAAATTGGTGATGAGTTGACTCTTTATTGGGGTGAGGCGGATGGCGGAACGGAAAAAACCACGGTAGAGAATCACCGTATGTTGGAAGTGCGAGTGATCGTCTGCCCAACTCCGTATTCTGAAGTTGCACGTAATACTTATTCAGCAGGATGGCGGAGCAAGTAACTTTGTTCCAGCAGTAGAAATAGCGCCATGAGGCCGCATTATATTCTTATAAGACGAGGGAGTATTTGTGGCCTTATGTGTAAGTAAGCTAAGACATTTCTTAGTTAACGATTGGTTGATTGCTAGCGCATATTAGTATTGCGCGAATCATGGCTAAGGCATTAATCGAAAAAAACGACGGGCTGCCTGGGTTATGACGATAACACCGAGCCTATTCAAATAATGAATAATGGAGGTTAAGCAAAATCTTTCTGGCCTTTATTACCGACAATTTTATTTTTGTATTAAATAGGTAAAAAAATGTCCGCACTTATTCTCGATGGTAAGGCCTTGGCGCGTAAAACAGAGGCTGAATTATCCGAGCGTGTCGCTAGGATCAAGGCCAGCAATGGCGGCAAAGCCCCTAGTTTGGCAACAATATTGGTTGGTGCTGACCCCGCCTCGGCAACCTACGTAAAAATGAAACAAAATGCCTGCAAGCGTGTGGGTATGGACTCGATCACGGTGGAGCTGCCAGCAGCAACGACGACCGAGCAATTGCTAAACAAAATTACTGAGTTAAACAATAATCCAAGTTGCCACGGTATTCTACTGCAGCACCCAGTCCCCCCACAGATTGACGAGCGTGCATGTTTTGATGCTATCGCCTTAGCGAAAGACGTCGATGGTGTGACCTGCCTTGGCTTTGGTCGCATGTCCATGGGCGAGGAAGCTTACGGCTCGGCGACGCCACAGGGAATTATTCGGCTATTAGATGCCTATAATATTCCGTTGGCGGGAAAGCATGCGGTAGTGGTGGGCAGGAGTCCTATCCTGGGTAAGCCAATGGCAATGATGCTGCTCAATGCCAATGCGACAGTAACCATATGCCATTCTAAAACGCAGAATTTACCGGACCTAATTAAGCAGGCTGATATCATTGTTGGCGCGGTCGGTAAGCCAGAATTTATTAAGGCCAGTTGGATAAAAGACAATGCCGTAGTGGTAGATGCCGGCTACCATCCCGGCGGCATAGGCGATATAGAGATGGGCCCATTGCTGGAGCGAGTTGCGGCGTTTACGCCAGTACCGGGTGGAGTTGGCCCAATGACGATCAATACCTTAATTTTTCAATCGGTCGCGGCCGGTGAGAAGAAGCACGGCGTTTGAATCTAATCAAACCGCCCATGTAAAAGTTACAGTGTTATGAAGCAACATACCGTTTACCTTGGTATTGGTAGTAATAGCGATGCCGAAATTCACATTCGCAGTGGTGTGGCTGAGCTGATTAAAAAATTCGGCTATAGCGAGATCTCCAGCGTTTATCTAAGTGAGGCAATTGGGATCAAGGGCCCGCCATTTTTAAACCTGGTTATTGCGATAAAAACCAACTTGGCGTTGGCCGATCTGATCCAATGCCTAAAGGTCATAGAGGCATGTTTTGGCCGAGCCAAGAAACGCGTTAAATTCAGCCCTATAACATTGGATATCGATGTTTTAGCTTTTGATGATTATTGCGGAAATATTTCAGGTGTTGTCTTGCCTAGACCTGAAACATTTGAATATGCTCATGTTCTTTGCCCCTTTGCGGAGCTGGCTCCAGAGCTGGTCCTGCCGAATTGTCAGCACAGCTTGGCAACACTCTGGCGCCAGCAAGATGTCGCCAAGCAAAGTATCGACAGGGTCAATTTTAACTGGGCCGAGGCATTGGCGGGCTGATCAAGGTTAACCCTGTGCTCGACTGGTCATCCACGGCTAGTAGGGCGGAATGCTTATAAGCAGTGAGTGCAGCTACTAATCGATAGTGTTGAAGTGTGGACAAAAAATTACTCTGGAGCGGAATCGAATTTTTTTTGAGCTGAGCAGTTGCGCGCTAGGATGAAATAATGGAGGTGATAATTGCTAAGCAGTTCATTGTTGCACAGGTTGAGGGAGATGGTTTTATCGGGTGAGCTTCAGGCCGGAGAACGAATAACGGAAGTTGGCTTGTCTAAACAGATGGGGGTCTCCCGCACGCCGGTACGAGGTTTGTTACCGATACTGGCCGCTGACGGTTTTCTCGACCAGGTCGGTAAGCGTGGTTATTGTGTGCGTCGTTTCGATCCGGAGAAGTCGCTAAAAGAGCTAGAACTTAGGGCGATTTTGGAGGGGGTAGCGGTCAGTTATATGGCTCGATCTGGTGCCAGTGAACAGGTGTTAGAGCAGCTTGAGCAATGTCTTCAACTAGGCGATAGAATTTTCGATAAGGGTTATTTCACTCTTGACGATGACGATCGCTATGGAAAAATGAACGCCGAATTTCATCGGCTTATCGTCGACAATTGCGGCTCAGCCTCTGTCATAAATATACTTAAGAAATTCAATAGCTCGCCTTTTATTGGGCCGTCAGTGTTAGTGTTTGATCGAATAGAGTTGGATAGGGCTTATGTATTATTAGTTCGTGCTCACGGCCATCACCATGCTTTGTTTGATGCTATTTGCAGAAGAGACCCAAGCCGAGCAGAGGCTATATTCAGAGAGCATGGTAATGTTCAGCGACAAAATCTTTTTCCTCGGCTGGATGCTGGTGATCCAAGCTGTCCTCGCAATCCCTTACGCTAGTTAAATGTCAGTGCTCCGGTTCGGTTTTTTTGTTGCGGCCGCATAGTCATAGCTTTAATTAGCGCATTAAAAATAATAATACCCAAGGTGTAGGTAAAAATTCATGACTACAAATTTACAGCTAGACAAGACTGCTGGGCTCGGGGGAAAGGCAGCCTGGTATGCATTGTTTCTAATTACTTCCGCCCAGGCGGTGTCGATGATGGATCGGCAAATTTTGGCGATTCTTATTCCGCGCATAAAGCTCGACTTAAACGTCGGTGACACCGAAATGGGACTGTTGTATGGCACCGTATTTGGATTGTTTTATGCGCTTTTCTCTCTGCCTTTGGGGCGCTTGGCCGATGGCTGGAATCGCGCCAAACAATTAGGCTTGTCTGTTATCGGTTGGTCGTTTATGACCAGCTTGGCGGGGTTCGCCAACAGCTTCGGTGTATTGGCTATATCTCGCTTAGGGGTAGGCATTGGTGAGGCGAGTGTATCGCCGGCTGGGTTTTCAATTTTAACCGATGTGTTTCCCAAAAAAATGCGTGGGACTGTTAGTGCATTTATGGCTGCTTCGGTTTCCATAGGTTTAGGTTGCGCCATATGGTTTGGTGCCGGAGTGGCAGATTATTGGGACGTTAATTTTACCGCTGATAATGCCCCTCTGGGCTTCTCCGGTTGGCAGGCCGCCTTTGTTTTAGCCGCTATTCCCGGCCTTGTTATCGGCATCTTGATGCTGCGCTTGCCGGAGCCAATTCGCGGCTTATCCGATGGTGTGATCTCTAAAAAGGACCCTCACCCCATCCGGGAGAGTGTGCTGACATTCACCTCGACCCTACCGGTATTGGCATGGCTGCGTATGGCCAGGCTAAAGGTGTCGGCTAAATACTGGTGTCTAAATATTGCTGGACTGATGTGCCTAGTCGGCCTGGCTGTGGCAATGACGACTTGGACCAATAGCTTGCGTGCCGATAATTCGGCGATGATGAATATAGGCTCCTTCGCTTTCAGTGCCAATGCACTGCAGTGGTCCTTGGTCGCTTTTGGTGGCTATGTATTGCTTAACTGGATGCAATCAATGCGGCTTCGCGATTACCCAACTTTTGTTTTGCTGACCAGCCCATCGATGGTGTTGATGATTCTGGTAGTGGTACTGCAATTTATTTTAAATTATTCCATCATGGCTTGGACGCCTGCTTTTTTGATGCATCAATTTGATAAAACCTCGGGCGAAATTGGCGCGGCTTACGGCATTATTATTATGAGTCTAGGCATAATTGGGCCGATGATCGCCGGGCCGCTGTCTGACAAACTGCACAAAAAATTCGATAATGGACGGGTGTTACTTGCCTTCCTTTCAGTCAGCTTATCGGCAGGCTTAGTTAGCTGGGTTTATGACGCTGCCAGCTTGGAGCAGTTTTATTGGCGCTTCGTCCCCTTCAGTTTAATTTTGACCATGTGGTTACCGCCATTGTATGCCAGCTTCATGGACTTAGTTTTACCCCGAATGCGCGGCACCGTGATGAGCTTTTATATTCTTACATCGACGATTTTTGGTATGGGTTTAGGTCCATATTTAACCGGCTTGATCAGTGATTCCAGCGGTCAAGGTTTAGGCAGTGCATTGGTGGATCTCTACTGGATTTCACCGCTGATTGCTATTTTGGCGCTGGCGCTGGTATTTAAATTTTCACTTGATCACGCTCAGGTGGTCGACCGTGCTATAGCCGCCGGTGAAAAACTTGAACGACAGCAATGATCGGGCCGGACAAGACTAGCCGGCTAAGAGACAGTTCAAGTCTCGTCCGGTTGGTAAACCTATAATTTTAATAACGTAAATTTGGAAGTGCTATGAGTGATTATCCTGAACTGCATATGATTATTAATGGCGACAGGGTCTATGCTGAACACCGGCGGACGCAGGATGTGACTAATCCTGCTAGTGGTGAGGTTATTGGCAAATTGCCGCTGGCTGACACTACGGATCTCAATCGGGCCTTGGAAGCCGCCAGCGCGGGCTTTAAAATTTGGCGGCAGTCTACGCCCCATGAGCGTGGTCGAGTGCTGCGGGCCGCATCGCAATTAATGCTTGAACGTGCCGATGAGCTCGCTCGATTGGCTTCAATGGAAATGGGCAAGCCCATCGCCGAGGCCCGCACGGAAATTATGATGAACGTAGGTTTGTTTGATTTCTATGCCGGTGAATGTCAGCGCTTGTATGGTCGGGTTTTGGTTCGCCCAGCGGGCCAGCGCTCCACGGTAATAAAGTCGCCGGTGGGGCCGGTGGCTGCTTTTGCACCTTGGAATTTCCCTATAGCCAACCCCGGACGTAAATTGGGTGCCCCCATTGCTGCCGGTTGTTCGGTGATTATGAAGGCGGCCGAAGAAGCTCCGGCTTCAGCGCTTGCGGTGTTGCAGTGTTTGCTTGATGCGGGTTTGCCGGCGGGTGTTGCCCAGGCTGTATTTGGCGTACCCGATGAGGTATCGCGTCATTTAGTGGCTTCACCGGTAATTAAAAAACTCTCGTTTACGGGTTCGACCGCAGTTGGCAAGCATCTGCTTAAGTTGTGTGCCGATGATATGAAGCGCACCACTATGGAACTGGGAGGACATGGTCCGGTACTGGTGTTTGAAGACGCCGATATTGAAAAAGTTCTGGATACTATGGTGCCGCATAAATTCCGTAATTCCGGTCAGGTCTGTGTTTCTTCGACCCGTTTTATTGTTCATCGCAGTCTCTATTTAAAATTTGTAGAGCAGTTTTCCACTCGCGCCAAGGCCATAAAAGTTGGTAGCGGTTTGGATGCCTCGGTGCAGATGGGCCCAATGGCCCATGCGCGAGGTGTGAATAATATTTCCGCTTTGGTTGATGAGGCGATTGAGCGTGGCGCCAAGCTCAATTGTGGTGGCCAGCGCATTGAAGGTAACGGCAATTTTTATCCCCCGACCGTATTGTCGGATGTGCCGCTGGAGTCAAATATCATGAATACCGAGCCCTTTGGGCCCGTGGCGTTAATCATTCCCTTTGACAGCGAAGACCAAGCCGTGGCGGAAGCCAATCGCCTTCCCTATGGCTTGGCGGCGTATATATGGACCGAAAATGGCAAGCGCCAGCAGCGATTGGGAATGGATATTGAGGCGGGCATGATCGGCATCAACTCGGTAATGATTGCCGCTGGGGACAGCCCATTCTGTGGTCTTAACTGGTCTGGGCATGGTGCCGAAGGTGGGCCAGAGGGTTTGGACGCTTGTTTAGTAACAAAATCTATACATGAAGCATAAGGAGATAACGATGTCACATGCATTAAAAACCGGTGGTGATCGCGGCTACCTACGCATTGCTACGGAAGAGGCATTTGCCACCCGAGAGCAAATAGACGCTTTCTTAACCATGATTCGCAATGGTACGGCCGATAAGGGTATGCAATCTCTATGGGGCTTTTATGCCACTTCTCCATCGGAGCGAGCGGTCGAAATTTTGGAGCGGCTAATGGATTTAGGTGAACGACGTATCGCTGATATGGATGCCGCAGGCATTGATAAAGCGATTTTGTCCCTGACCTCGCCGGGAGTGCAGCCACTGTTAGATATTGAGCAGGCCAAGCAAATTGCCGCAAATGCAAATGATCAATTGGCCGCAGCAGTGGCTCGTTATCCCGATCGATTTATTGGTATGACTGCGGTTGCCCCGCAAGATCCGCATTGGAGTGCTGCGGAAATCCGTCGTGGTGCCGACCTGGGCTTTAAGGGGGTAATGATTAATAGCCACACCCAGGGTGAGTATTTGGATGAGGAAAAATTTGATCCTATATTTAAAGCCCTAGTCGATGTTGATCAGCCGTTGTATATCCATCCGTCGACTTTGCCCGATGAGGCCATGGGCAGCATGATTGATGCCGGCCTAGACGGTGCGGTTTTCGGATTTGGGGTGGAGACAGGGTTTCATCTGTTGCGCTTGATCACCCAGGGTATTTTTGATCGCTACCCAAGCTTAAAAATTGTGGTTGGGCATATGGGCGAGGCGCTGCCGTATTGGATGTATCGTTTAGACTATATGCATCAAGCCGGGGTTAGGTCGCAGCGTTATGAGCGAATAAAACCTTTGCAACACAGCATCTCTTACTATTTACAGAACCATGTTTATGTTACCACCAGTGGTATGGCTTGGTCACCGGCGATTAAATTTGCCCAGCAAGTTTTGGGTGAGGACCGAGTGATGTATGCAATGGATTATCCCTATCAATATGTTGCCGACGAAGTTCGCACCCATGATCTGCTCGATGTATCGGACCTAACGCGGAAAAAACTGATGCAATTAAATGCCGAAGAAGTATTTGATTTGTAAGGATATAGGCGTGAGGCTAGGTTAGATTAAGCGGCTGCAAACAGAAATGTTTGCGGCCGCTTTTTTTTTAGAAGTTGTGTTTAAGAGTATAGGTAATGGTGCGAGGCAAGCCGGGTGAGGCGTATACCGCGCCGCCAAGGCTTGGGCCTGAGTCGGTAATCGAGGTGTAGTATAGCTCGTCGGTTAGGTTGCGACCCTCGATCGAGGCCTGCCAGCTTTCATCATCTGACAGCCAGCTTAAACGTGCATTGACCATGGTGTAGGATTCGATTACGCCAGCTTGGGTATTATCTGGAGCGGTGAACTTATCATCGCTAAAGTTAACATCGATACGGGGAATTAAAGTGCCGCCGGCAAAGGCAAACTCGTACTGCATGCCAATACTCCACGACTTCTCGGGTGAATAGGGCATTACCTTGCTGGTATCAAGGCCGGTCGAGGTATTAACGCTGGTGAGCTGAAAGTCGAGGTAGCTATAGGAGGCATCAATGTTGAGATTGGCAATAGGGTTGAAGTCAATTTCAATTTCATAGCCTTCAACATCGGCATCACCGGCGTTCAAGTTTGCCAGACAGGGCCTACCATAAAGAGCACCAAATTGGGCGGTGCAGTCGTTTACGGTAAATTGGATGTTGCTGTATTGATTGGCAAAAACGGCGGCGTTTACACGCAGGCGGTTATCTAAAAACTGAGCCTTGACGCCGATTTCTGTCGCATCCAATTCTTCGGGTTCGAAGCTGACGGCCTGAACATTGTAGAAGGGTCGAGGGTTGACGCCGCCGCCTTTGTAACCGGTGGAAAATTGAGCATAGGCCATAATGTCGTCAGTAAATTTATAACTTAAAGCCATACGGTAGTCGGTTCTTTCTCCAGTGAAAGAACTGGAAATTCCGTTCAGGGTTGAGATCAGGCAGTTGGACGGGTTGCCCGGTGTGCCGGGGGGGCCAACACAGGGTTGAATCTGGTTGTTGTCGGGATTGTGACGGGCAAAGGTGTAGTCTTTTTCATCTTCGCTGTAGCGGGCGCCAAGGGTGAGGCTGATGTCATCGGTCAAGTAGAAGATACCATTGGCAAAGACAGCCTTGGTGGTTGAGTCAACCGGGTCTGGGCCGTGAATGAAATCAAAGCCGACGTAACCTAAGTCGATGCGCGCTTCCATATCGGTTTGGCCGTTAAACCAGAAAGCGCCGACGGTGAAATCGAGGAAATCATTGAAGTTACCGTTTAAACGAAATTCCTGACTTTTTTGTTTGTGCTCGAGCGCCTGATGCAGCATTAAAACCGGCATTGGGCTGCCGTCGGCATCGTTGGAAAATGCGCTGTTGTAACTACGGTATGCGGTGATTGACTGGAGCTGCAAGTTTTCATTGATCTGCCAGTCTAGGTTGATGGAAAAACCTTTTGAATCTAGAGTTTGCACCGGTGGTAATTGCGCTCCGGTGCGACCATCGGCATAGGTAGAATAGTTCATATATGGGTTGTTGGGCGCGGCCGTGTCACAGGAGTGAGGGCCGTAAGGTACAAACATACAGCCGACGCCACTGCCTAGAGTAGAAGGTATGGCAACGGTTTCCCAAATTAAATTATTATAGATTACCGGTGCTACAGTCGGTGTTGCCTGCAGTAAGACGTTGGCTGGGGGTTGGGACTTATCACTGAGCCAATCGGCGGCAAAATTAATTTCCAACTCATCGCTGGGTAACCAGCGTAGCGCGACCCGCAGGGCGGTATAATCAATGCCGCCTTCTTCGCCTACTTTGCAGCCAGCGTCGATATTATTGTCGGCAAAGCCGGAGCCGGGGTGTGTGCAGGCGTAGGAAATTCGGTCGACATGACCATCGCGAGATTTGGATACACCCGCTAGCCGGGCGTATAGCTGATTGGGAATAATAGTGAAGTTAGATGCCGCTCTAACGGAGATAGCATTCAGGTCACCGTAGGAGCCTTCTACATAAGCGTTGTTATCTTCGTTGGGCTTGCGGGAGTACAGTTTTATTGAACCACCAATTGAATTTTTACCGGATAGAGTGCCTTGCGGGCCACGTAAAACTTCGACTCTATCCAAATCCAGCAGGTCGATAGCGGAGCCGGTTAATGTTGAGTAGTAGACATCATCGACATAGAGGCCAACGCCGGGTTCCAGAGCTGGGTTAAAATCAGTCTGGCCAACGCCGCGGATGTAACCGATAAGTGAGGGGCCGGCAAACGCACCGGCCTGGGTTAGGGTGACGTTAGGTGCTTGCGCGGCGATATCTTGCACATTTAATTGTCCGCGGGCTTCGAGCATTTCGCCACTCACCGCGGTAATGGCGATGGGGGTATCTTGCAGGTTTTGTTTGATAAATTGGGCGGTAACTACGACCTCCTCTAGTACCGATGCAGACTTAGAGTCCTCGGCGCTAGCGGCCAGAGAGGTGGCGGCAATAGCGGCAGACAGGATTGTCGATTGCCATTTTTTTTGTATTGTCATAGGTGGTGCTCCTTGTTTGTTTTTATTGCTACGGGTACTAAAAATTTAGATCGGCTCTGAATAGGTCCTAAATTGTGTTGATGGCTTTAGCGGGTAAAGTTGTACGGTAGCTGTGTAAAAATGTGCTGGAGTAATTCAGAGCAGGTTTTTAACTTGGCCATTGATGGGTGAGTTTTCTACGCGGATTGGGTGTCGTCTCTTCGCGCCATAACCGTGCCGGCTTAAAGCCGGCCGGTCATCGCTGGGGCTTGCTTACATCACGGTACCGATCAGTGATTTAACTTCCATAAATTCACTGATGCCCCATTTGCCAAACTCTCTGCCGTTGCCGGACTGCTTGTAGCCGCCAAAGGGCATAGTCGGATCAGGAGTACCGGCATTGATATAGACTTGGCCTGCCCGTATCCGTCTTGCCATGGCGTTGGCTTTGACCGGGTCACCACATATAACCGCCGACAAACCATAAACGGTGTCATTGGCAATGCGGATAGCATCTTCGTCATCTTGGTAGGGGATAATGGTGATCACCGGGCCAAAAATTTCCTCTCGGGCGATAGCCATCTGATTGGAAACATTGCTAAACACGGTGGGTTTGACAAAAAAACCTTGGTCTACATTATCGGGTAAACCGGGGCCACCGGCGGCGAGTGTGGCGCCTTCGTCAATGCCCTTCTGAATTAAGTTTTGAATTTTATTCCATTGCGATTTGTTCACCACTGGGCCTAGGTGCTGGCCTTCTTGTTGGGGGTCGCCTACGCTTAAGTTATTCATAAAATCAGCGGCAATCTTGACGGCTTCGTCGTGTTGGGATTTGTGCACCAATACTCGAGCCGGGGCGATGCAGCTCTGGCCTGAGTTCAAGCAAACACCACCGAGGCCTGCTGGTAGGGCTTGATCCAATGGTGCGCCTTCCAAAATGATATTAGGGGATTTTCCGCCGAGTTCCTGAGTTACGCGCTTAACCGTATCGGCGGCATTCTTCGCCACTAATACGCCAGCGCGGGTAGATCCGGTAATGCTGATCATATCGATATCTGGGTGTTGGGCCAGGGCTGTGCCGACGTTTGGGCCATCACCTTGGATCAGGTTAAATACACCGGCGGGAACTCCAGCAGCATCCATAACTTCGGCAAAAATAGCGGCGGATCCAGGGCATTCCTCAGACGGTTTTAGAATCATGGTGGTGCCAGCGGCCAGTGCCGGTGCTACTTTGGCGACAATCTGGTTCATCGGCCAATTCCAGGGAGTGATTAGTGCAACCACACCAATGGGCTCGTGCAGTACTTTATTTTCGCCAACCTGCTCTTCAAATTCGAACAGCTTTAGGGATTCGATTGCACTCATAAAATGGCCAATACCGCTACCAACTTGGGCGGTTGTCGAAACCGAAATCGGACAACCCATTTCGGTAGAAATGGCGGCTGCAATTTCGGGCGCCCGTTTTTGGTATTCCGCAACGACACGCTCTAACAATGCGATGCGCTCTTCTTTTGTGCTGATGGAGAAACTTTCAAAGGCGCGGCGTGAGGCGCTGACTGCGGCATCAACATCGGCGCTGGTGCCAAGGGTTATTTCTGTACAAGCCTGCTCGGTAGCCGGGTTGACCACGGTGTACGCTTGGCCGCCAATACTGTCGACCCATTTTCCATTGATATATTGCTTTAGATAAGCGTTCATATTTTCATTTCCTGATGTTAGGGCTCGTCTAGGTGAGCCAAGCGGTGATACTCACTTATGAGTTGTTATTTTCTCGGTCGATGTCGCCCTGCCAGCGCTCGGGTTTAATGGGCTCGCCGGTGATAGGGTGCTTATTGTGGAACGGCACAACCTTGTGAATGGGCCACAGCCAAAGGTCTTCTTTAGGGATTAGAACATCAGGCCCGGTTGGGTCTTCGGGGAAGGTTGTGTCTAAAAAGGGTACATAGTTTTGTTTGGTGTGGGCCCAGCCATCTTCAAAGTCAGCATGCCATTGGGGCATGTAGTTGAGAACATGAATACGCCACTTGCCGTCTACTTTTTTGTATACGTTTTCATAGATACCACCTTCCCACCACTGCCGGGTGCGGCTGGCGAAATCATCACCGGCATAATCTTGGTGGCGGCCAGCTTGCATCAGGGCACGAAAGCGTGCCCGCGCTGTAACGCCATCCTCGTCTATATCGATAATGTCTTGTAGCTGTGGGTGGTCTAATAAAAATCCATCAATAGGGCCATTGGTGCCATGAGTAAAGTTTTTCTGAAACCTGTCGATGTACAACCGAGCGGCGCCAGCCTTACCTTTAAAAATACCACCAAAAAAATGAACTTCAGAATCTTCGGTAAACAGGTCTACGACTTCGCGGTATAGGCATTTATCGATCATATAACCGTACAAATGGTGTAGTTTTTTAACCGCTTGCTCGTCTTCGCTGACGACAACTCTCTGCTTCAGTTGCTCAACGGTATTTTCCAGCGCTGTAATTTTTCCGATTAATGCGCTTATTTGTGTTTCCTCCATCGTTACTTCCTTTTTAGTTTGTTGTGATTTCAAGATCGTCCAATCTTTTAATTTCTTGGCCATAAGGTTTGATACCGCGATACATGCTGTAGGTCGCAAGCGGTAATAACACCGCTGCGGTAATAACCATTGCCTGCCACAGTTTGTCGGGATCACCAACGATACGATGTGTCACCATGCCGATAATTAAGCTGCCCATGGCACCAAAGAAAGTGAACATAAAGAGATAAATAGCAGTAACTTGGCCTCGCATCGCTGGTGGAGCAATACGTTGGATGGCGGCGTTCTGAGGCACCGCACCAGCAATGCCAAACATCGCTGCTAGGCTCATAAGTAACAGCGCGGATTCACCGGTGGGCATTAGCGGGGTGGCAATCGAACATATTGTTACCAAGCCAAATAAAATACAGGCTGCTCTTACGTTGGCATCTCGATAACGTTTGGCTAACCATTCAACGAAAATACCGCCGAAAAAAATTCCCAGCAATGAAGACGTTAGCAACATCGGCGCCATGACTTCGCCTATTTGTTCCTCACTCCAGCCATAGGTCCTAATCATAAAAGGGGTGCGCCAGAACTGTAGGCCAAAGGTTTCAATAGCGCTTAGTCCCAGGCCAAAAAATAAAGGGTAATAAACGGCTTTGTTAGCCTGAATGGCCTTGACCGCATCCAGGCCCATAAAGGTTAAAATTTTTCGGCCGGTGTTTGTTGTCGCAGGTATAGGCGTTATTACCTGTTCGGCAGCAGCCCGGCGACGATGGGGCTCTTTGATTAAGAAAAACAAGCAACCGATTAATATGCCAGGGAGACCCACGGCAATGAGGATCCACTGCCAGTTGTAGATCGTTAGACCGTGCCACTGCGCCGTTGGCCAAGCGGCTACATGGGCAATCATTTTGCCACCTAAATAAACCCCTAGGGTGGTACCGCCAATGAAGCCTAATTGCAGTAGCGAGAATGCCCTGGTTATTTTATGTGGAGGAAATGTATCGGCTAGGAGAGAGTATGATGCCGGGCCATGGGCTGATCCGCCCGCGCCGACGAACATGCGGGTGCCAACAAATTGCCAAAAGGACTGGGCTATACCGCCAAGGGCGGTAAGCGCACCGATAATAGAAATACCGCCGGCGAGAACATATTTGCGCGGAAAAATATCCGCCAAGCGAGCCAGAGGAATGCCAACAAAAACATAAAATATTATATTGGCCGGGCCGCCAAGAAAGCCCAGCTGTTCATCCGTTAGGTCGAAGGTGGTTTTAATGCGTTCGGCTAGCATACCAAAGATGGTAGCGTCAAAAAAATTGATAAAGGTCGCTAGGATTATAATAGTCAGGGCAGAATAACTGGACCAGGATGAGGGCCAGTCAGTGCTGTTTGAGGTACTACTGTTGTGCTCAGGGTCTGAGGTGATCGGAGCTGGAGCGGGTACGCTGGCTGCCATACGGAACTTCCTCTCGAATTATTATTTATTTTTAGGGCAATAATTATTATTTAATTGAGCTGGATTATGGATCCAATTTGTGTGAATGTATACAAGAAGAATGTCAAAAAGCCATTAAATCCCGGTTTAATGTGGATATTTTGAATTTCAGTCATATTATTGTATCCAATGAAGGGTGTGTTTCTAGGCTAGGCTCGGACCTTGGTTTGTGGCTCGCTAGAACTCGAATTAACTTTAAACAGGAGAGGGTGGCATGTTGTCCGGTCAGCAGTTGGTGGAGCGCGAGAATAAGGCCAGGAGGGTCGATGCTGAAATTACCTATTTGGATTCGGGTAATGTCATTAACCGCCGTTTTGTTTGCGCTGGCGCGGAGGTTAATACTGGTACTTATTCACCGCATGCGGTTGAGGTTAGAGATGGCCGGAGTTTGTCGACTGACATAACATTGGATAAACAGGGTTTTATGTTAGCGCGACACGTCAGCGCGGTGCCAAATTTTCTGGATCGTAGCGCAGTAACGGCAACCTATCCGCAGGAGGCCGCCGAGGTTGTAAAGCGGCTTACTGGCGCTGATGTAGTGGTGCCCGGTGGTTGGATGATTCGAACCCAGGGCGAGCAGCTTAAGGTAAAAAAAATAGCAGGCTACCAACACGCCGGCGGAGTGCAGCCTCCGGCGGGTGAATGCCATGTAGATTTTGCGCCCGATGTGGCGGAGCGGCAGGCGGCTAAATATTACGCGCAGAATTTTCCCGACGGCCCACCGTACCAGCGATTTATTGCGACCAGCTTTTGGCGTTGTTTTTCGGGCGGTGCCCAGGATTGGCCCTTGGCTCTATGTGATGCGCGCAGCGTCGAAATGGACGAGGGGTATAAAAACACATTGGTAGTGGTGGATGAAATTCCCGCTCGGGAAGAGTTGTTTGCGCCGATCGACGCGGAAGATAAAATGATAGCGGCAACTATATTTGAATATAATGAAAATCATCGATGGTGGTATTTTTCGAATATGCAACCGGACGAAGTTCTGCTGTTTAAATTCTATGACAGTGATAGCTCGGTTGCGCAACGAGTGCCGCATAGCGCTTTTTACGACGCCGGTGCCGACAATCCCATTCCGCGACAAAGTATCGAGTTTCGCAGCATTGCCTATTTTTATTAGCAATTTACACTGCTGTACCGTTAGCTTTAAAGAATATGGGCTAGCACAATCCAGGCTTAAACATGAGGTTTTGTTTTCCAGGCTCTAGGAGACAGGAGTCGACGTGAAGCCCCCAGGGACGGGTTTACGGCGTGACTGGAAAATAAAACGTCATGGTTAAGCCGGACTTAAACACCCAGACGCCGTCTAGGAAAACCCATAAGATACAATTAGCCAGTTCATGTCGCTCTTGTATGAAAATTACATCGATCCATGTCTACAGTGGCTTATGGGCTATAACTCAAGAAGTTAGCGGGACAGCAGTGAGTAATTTATTGAGTTTTTGCTGTCATTTAATGTGTTCAGGCTAATACATGTCTGCGCCGAATGGCACTTACTTAAGGGGAAATCTACCGCTGGGCCAGGCCCGAGTCAGGGGCTAGCTTTCACAAGCCTAAAAACAGGACGTTTTTACGATAGTGTATGGGGGCAGCCTAGCCGCTTACATTTTGCAGTCAAGCTTGCTAACAAATCGATTACAAAATGTAAGGTTGTGTCAAAGTGAAGTGGCAGGCTTTGGCTTGGCCAGCAGCGTATTGGCTACCCAATGGCCATGCACGCCATTGCGCAAGCGAACCGGCAATTTTATTTTTGCCAGCGGCCCTTGATCCAGCTTTTCGGCATCGAGAATGTGCAGCTCGCTCAGCATGGTGTCAAAATTATTGGCTACACCGATAAGGTAGCCGCAGCCTTCTCGAGCGGTATTGTCTCTGGGTACAAATTGGCATTCCTGCAGGGTGTAGTGGCCACCAGCAAAGTATTCGGTCTGTTGGTTTTTATCCAGGTCAAACCTAACCCAAGTGTTTAAAGTGAGACCAACATTACCGGCCAACACCTCGGCTTGGGGTTTGCTGAAGTCCATGCTCGGCATAAAGCCAACGCTGTAAGGCAGTGACCAAAAACGCTCATCGGTTCGGGGTAGCACGCCTACTGTTGGGAATAACTCAGTAGTACTGTACTCGGTGGCGTCGCTGTCTAAATCAACCGTGATTCGAGTCAGGCGGCCAGCGGCCCGTTGTGGATCAAAGGGCTCGTGCAAGCTGGGGAAAAATGGGAATTGGTTGCCGGTGGCCATGTCCATATCGACATGAATTTTGCTACCCTCGTCAAAAGCATTCATTACATGGGTGGCACATTTTTCTGGCCCTTTAAACCAGCGTACGTCGCTGCCATCACCACCGCGGCGCAAAACCCCAAACCAGCTGGGTAGGCTGGAGTCCCAAGCAAAGTGGACGCCCTCCCGCGTCATTTGTTCGACGTTAACCGCCATCGGAATGACCAAAAAAGCAATATAGTTTTGGGTGATAGCGAAGTCGTGAATTAAACCGGCGTAGGGTGCTTCTATCCAGGCTTGCCACGATACTTTACCGGTTTTATCAATGGCGTAGCAGGCGATGTCGCGGCTGGCTTCGCCCTTGGCCTCGTAGCCAAAACCAACCATCTCGCCGTTCACTGGGTCGATTTTGGGGTGGGCGGTAAAGGTCTTGGAGGTCATTTTTCCATCGAAGGTGTAGTAGTCGTCTAGGGTCTCCAATGTGTCTGGGTCAATCAGCACCGGTGGGCTATCTTCCTTCATCGCCAATAATTTTCCCGCATGAAAAATCAGGTTGGTGTTTGCGGTGCCTGCACTTATACCCCGCACCGATGGGTCATCGGTGCGGGGGTTACGATAGGTGCCAAACAGGGCTTTGCGGGCCTTGGTTTGAGCTTTGTAGCGTTGGGTTTCTACAAAGCGGGTTTTTACATCTACCGAGCCTTGCTTGAATTTGAACAGAGTTACATTGCCGTCGCCGTTAAATGGTACGTCGTTGCTGTAGCGCGGAGGGTAGATGAAATCGGGTTGAACTCGATAAAAGTGGCCGTTCATGTCGGTCGGAATTTCACCCTCAACGACGGGATCCTGAATGTCGATATTCATTCGATAGGGGGCGTTAAACGCGGTAAACCCAGGGGTGTTTGGAAACTGCATAGACATGGTACGAGGCTCCTGTAGTAGTTCTATTTTTTTATTCGGGCTTTGGTGGGCAGCCCTGCCAGGGCGCTTCGGTAATGGGGTGGGGGTAATGGAAGTCAACCACGTCAACTTCTGGCCAGCAAACTGCGGTGTTATCAATTTCATCTGGGCCCCAGGGAGTTTTGGGGAAGATGGTGTCCTCATCGTAGAAAGGCACAAAGTCAGGCTTGGTATAGGCCCAGCCGTTTTCGAAGCTGGCATAAAAAGCACAGCGGTAGTTAAGTTTTTTTATTCTCCATTTGCCGTCAACTTTAACGTACTCGTTCTCGTAGACTCCGCCCTCCCACCACTGCCGAGTATCTCCCTTTGCCTCCATGTGCAGCCCCGCTTGCATCATGCTGCGAAAGCGTCCTTTGGCTGATTGGTTGTCGGCGCTAACGGTGATTATATCTTGCATCTGTGGGTGGTCGAGTAGAAAACCAAACACTGGGCCATTGTAATCATTGGTGAAAATCTTGCGGAAGCGGCCAATGTACAGGCGCTCGACTGAAGACTTGCCCTTGAATACGCCCTTAAGAAATGTGACCTGGCCATCCTCGGCAAAAAGGTCAACAACCTCCTGATATAGGCACTTATCCAGGTAATAACCGTAGGTGAACTGTAAGCGGCGTATTGCCAGCTCATCTTCGACCGAGGTGAGCCGTTGGTCGAGCTTACTCACCTGTTGTTGGAGTTGGGATAAGTCCTTATCGCTGAGTTGCATTTTTCAGATCCTTTTTGGGCTAATATCTTATTTTGGATACAATAAATAATTGGCCGATTATGACTGTATTGTCAGAATAGCTTGTAATAAAGGCTGTAAAGCTAATTTAAGGGCATGAGCTTGTCAATGGTTTGCTGCTAATTTGTCTTTAAATTGGATCCAGTATTTACAAGAGTGATGAGCTTGGTCTACTATCGAGGAAATAATTTTAATAAGGGAGTTATTAGTTGTGTTAGATCTTTATTACTGGCCGACAGGCAATGGCAAGAAAATTACCCTCATGCTTGAGGAGTGTGGTTTGCCTTACCGAATTCACCCGATAGACATTAGCAAGGGTGATCAGCATAAGCCTGAATTCTTGAAAATTTCCCCCAATAATAAAATGCCCGCCCTAGTAGATCATGATGCTGAAGGTGGCCCGGTTTCGCTGTTTGAGTCTGGTGCAATACTTATCTATCTCGCTGAAAAGACCGGTAAATTTCTTCCGCAGGAAATCCATGCACGCATGGAGGTGCTCAAATGGCTGTTCTGGCAAGTGGGTGGCCTAGGTCCTATGGCGGGCCAGGCACATTATTTTTTACATTATTCGGGCACAAAAAACGAGGAGGGCATTGCTCGTTTTAGCAGTGAAGTAGCTCGGTTGTATGGGGTGATGGACAAACAGCTGGCCAGTAATACTTATCTTGCCGGCGCCGAATATAGCATTGCCGATATGGCGGCATGGCCCTGGGTTTTTCGTTACGATTGGCAGGGTCAAGACTTGAACGACTTCCCTAATGTAAAACGTTGGTTTGAAGCGGTGGGCGCGCGCGCAGGGGTTATCCGTGGTGCCAATGTCGGTACTGATTTGGCCGACCTTAATAAAAAAATGGATGACGCCGACCGAGATCGGCTGTTTGGCATCGATAAATAATTAGCAGCCGTTATAGATTTGGCGTCGATATTTAACCATGTGAGTCGGCTGTTGGAACAATAAGTCGACGCCTAATTCAGCGGATTAATAATAAAACGATTAAAGACGGGAAGCAGTCATTATGTCGGATGTAACATTGTATCACTGGGAGCCTAATGCTAATTCGGGTAAGCCCATGTTAACCCTTGCGGAAAAAGGAGTGGCGTATAACAGCCATTATTTAGATCTGCTTAACTTCGATCAACACGATCCGAAGTACCTCGAAATTAACCCCCAAGGCACCATTCCGGCAATGGTACATGGCGACCACATGCTGACCGAATCGACCGCCATTATGGAATATGTCGATCAGGTTTTTGATGGTCCGAGCTTAATGCCCACTAATGTTAAAGATCAGTGGCGCGTGCGCTGGTGGATGAAATTTATTGATCAATGGTTGGCGCCCCCAGTCAGCATGATGGGCTGGAGTTGGTTTGTTGGGCCTTCTGTGCGTGATCGTGATCCGGATGAGTTAAAGGCGCGTATTGACAGGATTCCTATGCCAGAGCGCCGAGTTGCCTGGCGCAAAGCGATCTATGGTTTGTTTTCAGAAGAAGAGCTGGCCAGCTCCCAGGCACGGGTGGAAGTTGGCATTCGGCTGTTGGAAGAGGAGCTGACAAAGCACCAATGGCTGGGCAGTGATAATTACAGTCTGGCAGATATTAACGGCTTTAACCTGGGCTTTGCGTTGCCAATGTCACAACCAGAGCTGGCCAATGATGAAAAAACACCGCACTTGATGGAGTGGCTACGAAAAATTTACGAGCGTCCGGCAACTCAGGCAACCTGGGCTAAAGGCCGGACCGAAATTGCTAGCCGCGTTACATTTTTAAATCGCGAATCATAATTGAGAGGTAAAGGATGAAAATGAAGCTTTTTTACGGTGAGCCTAATGCTGCCTCACTCTCGGTTTTGGCGGCGATATTTGAAAAAAATATTGAACAAAACTCGGATCTGCAGCTGCAATACATAGATCTCGCTAGAGGCGAGCGCCACCAGCGCCCAGAATTAAACAGTGTTGAGGTCGCCTACAGCGTTGAGGGCGAAGGTCCGGTTTTGGTGGTGGATGACGAGCCCATGGCCGACTCCGTGTTTATCGCTTGTTTTCTCGATGAACAAAATTCCGGCACCAAGCTCGTCCCCGCAGATGCACACGCGCGTTGGCAGCTAATGACTTGGTGCCGGTATGTGATCGAACGAGTTGCACCGGCGGCCGCTTTCCTGGGTACAAAAATGCATTTTCACGGCGACCTGGCGGCACTGACTGATGCGGAGTTTGCTGCCGCGACTGACAATATTACCTGTCAGGATTTAAAGCAGCGCTGGCAAGACGTGCGCGCTGGGGAATTTTCCGCCGAGCAGGAGATGGATTCTCGGGGCAAAATTACGGAAGTTGTGGTCAAGTTGGAGTCTGCCTTGGCTGAGCCGGGTGACTGGATTATGGGTGAGTTTAGCTTGGCAGACTTGGAAACTTTTGGCTGGTTGAATGGCATGCTCGATATTGTGCCGACCGCCTTTAACGACGCCCCCAATACCAAGGCTTGGTTGCAACGGGTAGCGGCTAGAGACAGTGTTAGCAAAGCTCTAGCGTTGGCGCAATCCAGTAATCCAGCCCAGGCCTGGGTGCCAGGGCCGGAGATCAATCGCTGGGGCTAGCCTGTCTGAGATGACAATAAAACACGCGTAAAAATTGGCGCTGCTGACAAAACTGCCGAGTCGAGAGTAGTCCCTAGAGCGGCAGCGCTGACGAATAATAAAAATAATGGAGTACAGTAATGATAATACGGAACAGTGCCCAGTTGGCACTAACCTCGTTATTGACAGTGGTTTTATTTTTACCTGCTTGTGGCAATGATCCAGAGGCAATAAAAAAATCCGATAAGCTGCTGGTAGACCATGAGCAGTTAGTCAAAGCTGGCGAGCAAACTTCCCAGTGGCTGACCTATAATCAATCTTATAAAGCGCAACGCTATAGCCCTAATAGAGATATTAAGCCGGGTAATATTAATAAGTTGGGCCTGAGCTGGTTTGCGGATATGGATACCAAGCGTGGTCAAGAGGCCACCCCTTTGGTTATTGATGGCAAGCTTTACCTGACCACGGCCTGGTCCAAAGTAAAAGCCTATGATGCAAAAACAGGCGCATTGTTGTGGGCCTATGATCCCAAAGTGCCGCCAGAAACTGCTGTAAAAGGTTGTTGCGATGTGGTCAATCGAGGTCTTGCTGCCTGGGCGGATAAACTATACCTGGGTACCTTTGATGGGCGTCTGATTGCCCTGGATCGGACCACGGGTAAACCCGTATGGGAAACCTTGACCGTCGATCAGGACAAGTCCTACACCATTACCGGTGCGCCGTTGGTGGTCAACGGCAAGGTGATTATTGGCAACGGCGGTGCCGAGTTCGGAGTCCGTGGTTATATTTCTGCCTATGATGCCAAGTCGGGTGAGCAGCTGTGGCGTTTTTACACGGTGCCGGATAACCCCGCGACAGGGACTCAGCCAGAGTATTTAAACCAGGCTGCCAAAACCTGGACCGGGCCGTGGTGGAAGTTGGGTGGTGGCGGCACCGTTTGGGACTCAATGACCTATGACCCTGAGCTGGACCTATTGTACATCGGTGTTGGAAACGGCTCGCCCTGGAATCAAAAATACCGTTCGCCAGAGGGCGGCGATAATTTGTATTTATCATCCATCGTGGCGATTAAGCCCGATACCGGTGAGTACGTTTGGCATTATCAAACGACGCCGGGTGAAACTTGGGATTTTACCGCGACCCAGCACATCATGTTGGCCGATCTCGAAATCGACGGCAAGCTCAGAAAGGTTTTGATGCAGGCGCCTAAGAATGGATTTTTTTATGTGCTTGACCGCGCCACCGGCGAATTTATATCGGCGCAGAATTTTGTTCCCGTTACCTGGGCAAAAGGTATTGACCCGCAAACGGCGCGGCCGATAGAAAATCCCGAGGCCAGGTATTACAACAGCGGCAAATTGACCGTGGTGCTGCCGGGTCCCGGTGGTGCACACAGCTGGCAGCCCATGGCCTTTAACCCCGAGCAGGGCTTGGTTTACATACCGGCCAACATTGGTGGCTTCCCTTTTGTCCATGAAAAAAACTGGCAAGCAAAAGCTCAGGGTTTTAATACCGGTGCTGATTTTGCGGCAGCAGCTATGCCTGCAATTCCGGCCGTGCGCAAAGCCGCGGCCGAGGCAACCGGCGGCGCATTGATCGCCTGGGACCCGGTGCTGCAGCAAGCTAGATGGCAGGTTGATTATCCCGCCGCTGCCAATGGCGGTGTATTGGCCACCGCTGGTGGGCTGGTATTTCAGGGCACTGCCGCCGCTGAATTGATCGCTTACGATGCGGCCTCGGGCAAGCGAGTTTGGTCCTTCCCAACTCAGAGCAGTGTTTTGGCGGCGCCTATTTCTTATGTCTTGGATGGCGAGCAGTACATTGCAGTTTTAGTGGGGCGAGGAGGGATTTTTGCGCTCAGCCCTGGATATCTAGCTTTAGAAAACGCTGTCAGCCGAAACGTCAGTCGCTTATTGGTCTTTAAACTCAACGCGGATAAAGCCCTGCCTAAGTTGAAGGCGGAGCCTGTTGCAGCGTTAACTCCGCCGGTCGAATCCGCCACCGATAAAAATATTCAGTCCGGCTCTATATTGTTTGCTCGTTATTGCGGGACCTGCCATGGCGATGCTGCAATTAGTGGCGGCGTGCTGCCGGACCTGCGTTATTCGGCCATGCTGCACAGCAGCGAGGTATGGAAGGCTGTGGTCCACGATGGCGCCTTGGCGAGCAGGGGTATGGTTTCTTGGAACAAAGTTCTAAATCCCGAAGAGGTGGATGATATTCGCCATTATGTTATTCGTCGTGCTCATCAAGACTTGGCCTTGGAATTGGCTGAGTAGAGGGGCTAGTTTTTTAACAGTTAGCCTCGGGCTTAGGTCAGATTGGATTGTGTAAATGCAGTGACCTAGCCTTATTAAATTTGAATTGAAAGGTAAAATTACAGTGATTGATATAAACAAAGTTAGAGCTATCGATATTCACACCCATGCCGAGGTGTCGTGTTGCGACCCCGAAGATCCGGTCATGGGAAAGTTCTTTGACGCCGCCTCAAGCTATTTTAAAGTGGACCGTAAGCGGCCCACAATTCCGGAAACCATTGACTATTATCGCAAGCAAAATATTGCCTTTGTTATGTTTACGGTAGATATGGAATCGGAGATGGGGGCCAAGCGCATACGCAACGAAGAAATTGCCCAATTTGCCAAAGACAACGACGATATTATGATGTGTTTCGCCTCGATTGACCCCCATAAGGGAAAAATGGGTGCCCGTGAGGCGCGCATGTTGATCGAAGATTACGGCATCAAAGGCTTCAAGTTTCACCCGCCAATGCAAGGTTTTCATCCTGCAGATCGAATGGCATACCCTTTGTATGAAGTGATTGCCGAGTATAAATTGCCAGCAATTTTTCATACCGGCCATTCCGGCATGGGCACCGGTTTACCGGGTGGTGGTGGCGTTAAGTTAAAATATGGTCAGCCCATGTTGATTGATGATGTAGCCGCCGATTTTCCGGATATGCAAATTATTTTGGCTCACCCTGGCTGGCCCTGGACCGATGAAAGTCTTTCTATGGCCTTACATAAGGCCAATGTATTTATCGACCTGTCGGGCTGGTCGCCTAAGTATTTCCCCAAACAGTTGGTGCAATACGCCAATACCCAGTTAAGCCACAAAATGTTATTTGGATCAGATTTCCCGCTGATTACTCCCGACAAGTGGATTGAATCGGCCAAGTCGATCGGTTTCAAAGATGAAGTGCTGGCGCGGATTTTAAAAGATAATTCCGCCAAAATTTTGGGTTTAAGTTAAACACGTTAATTACAAAGTTGCGGGCGAGTTGAATGGCCTGGCAAAAAAACATAAAAATAACTAACCAACATCGGAGACAAGGATATGGCCCTAACCTATTATCATGCGGAGCCCGTGGCTAATTCGCTTAAATCAATGATTCCCCTATTTGAGAAGGGGCTTGGGTTTAAGAGTATTTACGTTGATTTGCATAAGTTTGAGCAGCATCAGGATTGGTTTTTAAAGATCAACCCCGAGGGTCAGGTGCCTGTACTCGATCACGACGGCACAATCATTACTCATACCACCGTTATCAACGAATATCTGGAGGATGTGTTTCCACAAACACCTCTGCGTCCAACCGATCCGGTTAAGTGTGCGCAGATGCGTTACTGGAATAAATTCATTGACGAGCACGTCATGAATTATGTTTCTCTGCATGGCTGGCATCGTATGGTGTCGGTTATTGCGCGCGGGGTGGAAAGCGGTGATTTCGAGAAGTTGATGGAGCGTATCCCTTTGGCTGATCAGCGTCAAAAATGGAAAGCGGCGCGTTCGGGCTACGAGCAAAAAGACCTTGACCATGCCACCGACAAAATTAAAACAGCGGTGGATAAAGTAAATCAGCAGCTGACCAAAACAGCGTGGATTGGCGGCGATGATTTTACCTTGGCAGACATTAATTTCTTTTGCCACTGCGGCATGATGGTGGAGCGTATGTTCCCTGAAATGGATATTCCGAAGCGTGCCCCCAAGCTGATTGAATGGCGCCACCGCATGCTTGCCCGGCCTGCGGTCAAGGAAGCAATGGCAATGCCAGATCACAGTAATCCGGCCCTGCGGACGTTCACCGGCGAGGTACGGTAACGGTTGTGGTGGCGTCTGCAGCGCCAGTGAGAATAGGTAATTAATTAACAATCATCGTGAATGGAGTAAAAAAATGTTGGAATTAAAGGGACGTACGGCATTTGTTACCGGCGGGGCCAATGGGGTTGGCCTGGGCTTGGTTCGAGCATTGTTGGCCGTTGGCTGTAAAGTAGCGATTGCCGATATCCGCCAAGACGCTATCGATAAGGCCCTGGTCGAGCTCGATAATAACAACGCGATGGGAGTGCAGGTTGATGTGTCCTCGCGTGAGCAAATGGCGGTGGCGGCGGATAAAGTGGAGGCGCAATTCGGGGTGGTAACGCTGCTGTTTAATAATGCCGGCATTAACCTGTTTCAAACCATCGAAGATTCAAGCTACTCCGATTGGGACTGGGTTCTGGGTGTTAATATGCACGGGCCTATTAATGGGGTGATGACTTTTGTACCTCGGATGATTGCCGCCGGACAGGGCGGTTATATTGTCAACACCGCATCGATGGCCGCATTTTTAGGTGCTGGCGCGCCAGGTATTTACAACACCGCCAAATTTGCGGTTCGTGGTATGTCGGTATCACTGCGCGGGAGTTTAGCCGAGCACAATATTGGCGTCTCGGTGGTTTGCCCGGGACTGGTTAAATCCTATATCTACGCCAGTGATGATATTCGACCGGATAATCTAAAAGCCGGTGCCAAAAGCGTTGATAACGCTAATGTTGAGCGTTTGGCTGAGATTCATGAGTTCGGCATGGAGCCCGATGTGATCGCCGCACGAATTCTTGACGGTCTGCAAGACAATCGCATGTTTATCTTTACTCACCCGGAATTCAAAGACGAAATTCGTGAAGTCTGCGATGAAGTGTTAGCGGACTTTAAAGACTATCCGGTAGATTCAGGTCACAGCAAACGAATTGACTTTGAAAAAGTTCGGCGGAAAAGCTATCGCCAGCAGCGCCTCGGTCTAAAAGCAGAGTAGCGAATAGCGGGTAAGACACAGCAGCTCTTTTAACGGGGCTGTAGCCTGCCGTTTTAATTATGGGCTGGGTCAGCCTTTCGAAGAGCTTGAACGGGCGAGTTCAGTAATCCCTGGGGCCGGTATCATCTGTTCGTTGTGATGTATGTCAACCTCCGCTTGGGGAGTCCGTCAACCCCACCTCCTTTCGCTCTAGTAAAGCGCGTCGAACCGGAGGCCAAAGGGGCGTGTTTAATCGTACCGATAGCGGGCTCGGGGGCCGCGTCGTTATTTTAGATTGTATTGTCTGAGTATTGGCGCGAGTAGATCATCAGGATTGATGATCTACTCGCGTGGGACTTTAACCACCGGTACGCTTTTTGGCGGTGACCTTTATGCTAATCATCTGCTGTAGGTGGGCGTAAGCTATCGAGCAATTCAGGGTTACAGTCGGTTGGCATGGCCTTTAAAATGGCCTTAAAACGCTGCTCAATCGGCGCTCGCCATTCACCGTGTGTGATCAAATAAAGTTGCTTGTTCAAGATGCCATTTAGTACCAGTTCTCCAACAGTTTCTGGCTCCATCCACAGGTCGGATACCTGGCGTTTAGCCAGCATGTCGGCAGATTTGTCGAACGCCTCGCTGGTTTTAAATTGCTTGGGGCGGTTAAGTTTTGCTTGATGAATATTTGATTTTATCGGTCCTGGGCACAAGACGCTAACGCCGATGTTATCCTCTTCCAGTCCTGCGTTGAGGCTCTCAGACATAGCAATTACGGCGGCTTTGGTGGTGGTGTACATCATGAAGTTGCCGGGCATTGTGGTTAGCCCAGCCAGTGATGCGGTGTTAACTATATGCCCGCCTTCGCCGTGGGCTAATAACATCGGCAAGAAAGTCTGCACGCCATTGGCGACCCCCATTAGGTTTACCCCAACCGCAAAATCCCAGTCGTTAAAGGAGGCTTCTTTTATTGGGCCGCTGCAATCGACACCGGCATTGTTGACCAATATATGGAGCTTGCCGAATCTCTTTTTGACCAGGGCTGCAGCCTCAGCTAGGCTTTCTCGGTCGCTAACGTCTACCGCAACGGTGGTGACCTGAGGGCCCATGCCGGCGTCGTCAAACCATTGTTGCGCTGTCTTTCGATGATCCTCACGCAGGTCGGCAATAACAACTTTTGCTCCCGCGTGTGCGAGTACCTTGGCGATACCAAGGCCAATACCGCTGGCGCCGCCGGTAACAAAAGCGACCTTATCTCTAATTGTTTTCATTTTTTTCCTACTGTTATCGGTCATAAAAAAATGGTTGTAATGCCCAGCACTACAACCATTGATTAATATCTAGTGCGGCCAGGTTGTAGAGGTAAAACCTGGCCGCATCAGAGGGAGCTGGACTCTGTACAAGAGCTCAGTAATTCGCCATTGCTAGAATGTTTTCTTCATTGTTAATGACCATTCGCGTGGTTCACCGATTTGGGTAAGGCTGGTACCGGAGAAGTTTGAAACGCTATCAAAGACATAGAGTTCATAGGCTTTGTTGGTCAGGTTCTTTATGGATAGGGCGATGGTTAGATCTTGTTCGGCATTTTTCCAGGCAATACGTGCATTGCTTAAGATATATTCTTCAACAAAAACGGGAGTGCTGCCGGAGCCATTCATTAAGCGCTCGTCGGTGTAAGAGGTGTCGATTCGCGGGGTGATGGTAGAGCCATCGGCTAGCTCAAACACATATTGCATGCCGATGCTCCACTGGGTCTCGGGGGCCCAAATTCTGGGGTCATCGAGCCCAACAGCACTGCCGAGGCGAGGGTCCAGGCTTTTCCATTCAAAATCGTAGAAACTATAGGATACATCGATATTTAAATTTTCGATGGGCGCCCACGCCGCTTCAAGTTCAAATCCACGGGCCTGTGCTTCGCCAGCATTCTGCCAAGCACCACAGGGTGCGAGACTACCTAGCGAACTACAGTCACTAAGAGGTTGCTGAACATCGCTGTAGTTGTACAGATACAGCGAGGTATTGATACGCAAAGTGTCATCGAGTAGATCGAATTTACCGCCTATTTCGTAGTTCTCTAGGGTTTCTGCATCGAATGAGCCGTTAAGGGCCTGAACCTGATCAAACGGACGGGCTGATACGCCGCCGCCTTTAAAGCCAGTGGCAAAGGTGGCGTAAATCATGGCGTTATCGTTCAAGGCATAATCCACCGAGAGACGGTAATCCATTTGATTGCCGGCGTAGGAAGACGTTAATCCATCTAGGCCACCAACAACGGGCGCGGTCTGAGAAAAGTCTAGAGTACGGCGAATATAGGTATAATCTTTACTTTCCTCGGTGTAACGGATACCGGCGGTAATAGTGAATTTGTCGGTCAAGTTGTAAATGGCTGAGGCGAAAGCTGCTTGAGAGTCTGCCACCACAGGGTCGTTACCGACAAATTGCAGCGCTAAACCGCCGGGTAAATAACGGATATCTTGCAAGGTCCAGTAAAGCGTTGTTTGGTCTGAATAGTAGCCACCAAAGGTCAGCAGTAGGTTTTCATCCACATCATAATTGAAACGAATTTCGTGGCTCTCAAATTCATGCTCTAAGCGATTTTTACCGCCGGAGCTGTTGGCTTGTGGTGACCAGTCGTCGTCTGTATCAAAGCTTGTGGTGTATTCGCGGACGGCCGCTATGTACTTCATATTAAGCTTTTCGTTAATGTCGACAGACAATTTCACCGAGGTGCCCCAGCCGTCAAATGTCTGTACCGGTGATTGGTAGGTTGCTATAGCCGGTGTGCCACCAAAGGTGCTGACATTGGAGTTGTTGCGAAAATCGGCGTAGGTGCAATCATCACCGCAGCGAAAGTTTTCATTGCTTGTGGTGCGGATGATGCTTGCCGCAGAACTTTGAGAAACTTCGGTTTTGTCAGTGGAGATGTCCAGGGTCCAGTTGTCCGCCTCATAGCGAACCTGGGCGCGTAACGCAGTATAGCCTTGGCCGCCTAGCTTACCCCAGGTGCAGTTGCCCGCGCCCTGAGTCGCGGCAATACCTTCAGGGTTGTTAGGGTTGGCGCAGCCATAGTCAATCAGATCTACATAGCCCTCTTGCTCTTTATGCACGCCGGCAAGTCTAACGTATAAATTATCTGTCAGTGTGAACGAGGCTCCACCGCGGATGCTCATTAGATCGCGACTGCCGTAGGAGGCTTCAACGTAGCCGCCGGCTTCGCCATCAGGCTTGCGAGTGAACATTTTTATGGCGCCACCGATCGAGTTGCGACCGGTTAGTGTGCCCTGGGGGCCACGCAATACTTCGACCCGATCCAGATCCAATAAATCCATCTGGCCGCCCGTTAGGGTGGGGTAATAAACATCGTCGACATACATGCCTACGCCGGGTTCATAGGCGGGGTTGAAGTCATACTGACCAACACCGCGTATATACGCCTGAATAGATGGGCCATACAAGGCCGCTGCGGGTTGCAGGGCTACGCTAGGCGCTTGTCTGGCGATTTCATCTATGGAAGTTAAGTTACGGTTTTCCATCATTTCTGCGGATACCGCGGTAATTGCCAGAGGCGTGTCTTGTACGCTCTGTTCGCGAAATTGAGAGGTGACAATAACCTCTTCCATTACGTTGTTATTCGAACTTACGGTTTGTTGCTCGGCATTGTCGGCCGCAAAAGCAGGGTTGGCGGAGCTTAAAGTTATTACTGTAGCAATAACTAGGGCCAGCGGATGTTTTTGTATGGGCTTGCTGTTGTCGGGTCGATATTTCCTGCGGGTCACTTGAGTTTTCATGGATTGTGCTCCCTGGGTTTATTCTTATTGTTGATGATAATTTATTTTCTAGTCGGCTTTTGGATCCAAAATATACCGAAGAGCCTAAAGTATATAAAGGGGCGTGAAATAGCAAGAGTATTTTTTTGCTGTAACTGTTTTGTTTTTAGGTGCCATTTTAATCAAAAAATAGGACATGGTAAAAATTTGTTTTATAGGGTTTTGTAGATTTTTAATGTTTAAAAACAACGTGTTATGATGATTTCTTGTTGCCTTTGATGACGCTGTTCAATTACGAAAGTAGCAAAACTTAGTCCAGAGGTGGGTGGGGATGCCACAAAATCTGATGATTTTATGGGGATATATTCTTTTAGAATAAATTAAGTTGGATACAATATGTATGAATCGTTTAGTATATACATAAGGTGAGGCAGTGCCTCGAGATACCGAGAGGGCTCAGTGTGAGCTTTGGCGATCAATTGGTTTGATCGGTTGATCTTTTAGTCATGCACTAAGGCCCGCCGATAACTTCAAGGATAATAAAAAGTGAAAAAAGAAGGTGAAGTATTGTGGCGGCCGGATATGGCGGCGCTTGGACTTGCTAATGAAACGGCATACCGGCGGTGGTTGGAGGCCGAGTATGGGCTGGTTTTTAATGGTTACGCTGAGTTATGGGCCTGGTCGGTAGAGAACATCGAAGATTTTTGGCAGAGCGTCTGGCGCTATTTTAATATCGTTTCGACTGCGCCCTATGAGACGGTACTAGCCAGTAGGTCTATGCCGGGAGCTGATTGGTTTGCCGGTGCGCGGCTCAATTATGCCGAGCATGTTTTGCGCAATGAGGCCGGTGGCGGCGAGGCCTTGCTGCACGAGAGTGAATTGCGCCCGCTAACGTCGACAAGCTGGGCGGAGCTGGGTGTTGCCGTGCGTAAGGTGGCGACTCAGTTGCGAGCTATGGGCGTCGGTGAGGGCGATATGGTCGCCTGCTATATGCCCAATATTGTTGAGTCGGTGATTGCCATGTTGGCGACCACCAGTATCGGCGCTATTTGGTCCTCATGTTCACCTGATTTTGGTACGCGCAATGTAGTGGACCGATTTTCACAGCTAAAACCGAAGGTGTTATTTTGTGTTGATGGCTATCGATACAACGGCAAGGATTATTCCAGGCTGGATGAGGTTGAGGAAATTGTGTTGGTATTGGCGGAGTCTTTGCAAAGTATTATTTTTCTACCTTACCTCGATGCCGAGGCTGTTTTAGCAACCGATAATGGTTTGAGTTGGTCCGAATTGATGGCGGCCGATGAAGTTGCCGCCGCTGATTTTGAATTTGCACAAGTGCCATTCGCCCATCCCCTGTGGGTATTATTTTCGTCGGGTACCACCGGCTTGCCCAAGGGCATAGTACATAGCCACGGCGGCATTATTCTTGAAATGAGCAAGCTGATTAGCTTGCATATGGATTTGCACCCAGGCGAAAAAATGTTCTTTTTCACCACCACCGGTTGGATGATGTGGAATTTTTTGGTCAGTGGTTTGTTATTGCGAGCGGTGCCCGTTTTGTACGATGGTAATCCTGCCTATCCGGAGGCGGACAAGCTCTGGCAGCTGGCGGCAGCAACCGATGTAACTTTTTTTGGAACCAGCCCCACTTATGTGCAGATGCAGGAAAAGGCCGGTGTTAGACCGATAGATAAATTTAAATTCCCCAGTTTACGGGTGATTACTTTGGCGGGCTCGCCAGCATCACCGGAAAATATGGCGTGGTTTAGCCAGGGCGTAAAGCCGGATTTATGGGTTTCAACCGGCTCCGGCGGAACCGATGTGTGTACTGGTTTTACCGGCGGCTCACCTACCATACCTTCCTACGCTGGGGAAATGCAGTGTCGCCAACTTGGCGTTGATGCGCATGCCCTAGATGACAATGGTAACAAGGTTGTTGATGAGGTTGGTGAGATGGTGATACACCAGCCTATGCCATCTATGCCGATTTATTTTTGGAATGACCCCGGCAACGAGCGTTACTTGGATAGCTATTTTACTGATTATCCAGGGCTGTGGCGGCAGGGGGATTTTTTCAAGGTGAACCAGCGTGGTGGCTGCTTTGTATTGGGGCGGTCAGACGCTACATTAAATCGCCACGGCATACGTATTGGCACCGCCGAGATCTATCGCTGCATTGAAACTGAGCCACGCATTTTAAACTCCTTGATTGTTAATCTTGATTTACCTGGCGGGCAATTTTTTATGCCGCTGTTTGTGCAGCTGGCCGACGATGATAACCTTGATGATGACTTGATTGAATTATTAGCCCGGCGTTTGCGCGCGGAGTACTCGCCACGACATGTGCCCGATAAAGTGTATCAGGTGAGTGATATTCCTATGACCCTAACCGGTAAAAAATTAGAAGTGCCTATCCGAAAAATTTTAATGGGGGTGGATCCGGAAAAGGCGGCCAACCCCAGTGTCATGGCCAATCCGCAATCGCTGGACTATTTCATTGAATTTGCTCGCTGCAAAACCGATTATCCTGATTGCTTGGTTGAATCGTAGTTTAATCTGCCAGGGTGTTAAACACCCTGGTTTCAGTGCCTTAAGTGGCTTTAGTCGACTTTGCTGAGGTATTGAGCTCAACCGAGTTTAGTGTTCGTTGATCGATTGCCTAAATCAATATACCTGTCAGTTTTAAGGTAGCTGGCGCAAGCTTGGCTGAGGTTCCAGGCGCTCGGATCTTGAAGTAAAGCTTCGGCCAGATTTCTGCTGCAGAGCTACCCAGTTCACTATAAATTTAGATTGCTGTAACTAGTATTTGTACAAACGTACAAATTTATAGAAGCTTACCAGAATATTCGGCATAATCCGCATAGGCCTACCACTGCTCTGGTGGAAAATATAGCTGTGGTTGTTAGCAATACCGCCTAGCCTAATATAATAGCCGTCAAAAATAATAAGGATTTGGGTGCTGATGATTAAGCGGATTTTACAGATATTGGGTGTTCTGGTTCTACTCTTGGCCTTGTTGGTTGGGGGTGTTTTGGTTTTTGTGCCGGTAAATTTCACCGCGGTATTCAATGTGATGTTTGGTTATTCCATCGCCGCTCCGAGCCAAGACACGATCACTCAACGTCTTAAGGTGCCTGAGGGTTTTAGTATTGGCTTATACGCCAGCGGTTTGAAAAAAGTCCGGTTGATGGAATTTTCCCGTAGCGGCGATTTATTGGCCAGCCAGCCGCGCGAGGGTAAGGTGGTTTTACTCAAGCGTGATGCCGAGTCTGATGGTCGCCACAACGGACAAGTGACCTTGCTGCAGGGTTTAAATGCCCCCCACGGCATAGCGTTTTATCAGGACTGGCTTTACATCGCTGAGAAGGATGCTGTCGGTCGAGTAAAGTTTGACCACCAGAGCGGAAAGTTGGCAGGCGATTACCAGCGTATTATTACTGAGCTGCCCGCTGATGGTAACCACTGGAGTAAATCGATCCGCATTCGTGATGACAAGCTCTATGTCAGCATTGGCTCCAGCTGTAATGTCTGTATCGAGGCGGACCAGCGTCGGGCCACGGTGATGATATTTGATGTCGATGGCAGCAATGGCCGTATCTACGCCGATGGTTTGCGCAACAGTGTGGGGCTAGATTTTGCGCCCTGGGATGGCAGCCTTTATGCCACCGATAATGGCCGCGATTTATTGGGCGACGACTATCCAGTGTGCGAGCTCAACAAAATTGAAGATAAGGCCTTTTATGGCTGGCCCTATATCAATGCTTTTGGTGATTTGGACCCAGAATTTGGCACCGGCCAGGAAGCTAAATTAGCCGATGATAAAGAGCCGGTATTCGGCTTTGCCGCGCATAATGCGCCTCTGGGCATGCGCTTTATTCGCCAGGCCAAGGTGCCTGCTGGTTATCAGCGTACGGCTTTGGTGGCCCTGCACGGCTCTTGGAACCGTAGCTCGGCCGATGGCTATAAAGTAGTAGCGCTGCATTGGGACGCCGATGGTAAAATTAGCAGCGAAGATTTTTTCACCGGGTTTGAAAAAGGCGGCGATATAATTGGTCGCCCGGTTGATATAGCCGAGGGGCCGGATGGTTGTATTTATGTCTCCGATGATTTTTCCGGATCAATTTATCGGGTTTGTTATGGTGTGGCGCAAAATACTTTGACAGCAACTGCTGAGCCCAGCAGCGAAGATACCGTGTTGGCGAACTTGAGCAGCGCTGAGAAAAAGGCATTAAACCTGCAGGGCGCAGAATTATACGCGGCCAATAACTGTCAACTGTGTCATCAGCTTAATGGTCAAGGCGCCGCTGCGGGTAAGGCTCTTAAGGGTTTGGCCAAGCGTTATAGCGTGACTGAATTGCAAGACTACTTTTTACTGCCCAACCCACCCATGCCGAAATACCCTTTGGCTGCTGAACAAAGACAGGCCTTGGCGGTATATCTATTAGATGTGGCTCAATAAGCTTGGTTCGCTTCATCGGCCGCGGCTAAGCGGGCGATGGCCAGCAAGCCTATTTTAGTGGCGGGCAGCAGCTGCTCGCCATCCTGCTCCAGGTAGCTGATTATTTTTTGTTTCATCGGCCTGGCCCAAAATTGGCGGATATGATTTTCCACCACGGCCGCGCATTGTTGCTGGCTGCCGCGGTTGTTATTGGCGGCAATTTGGTTGGCCATTTCAATAAGATGTTGCAACTCTTCATTCATGTTTGAAGCTCGTGTAATAGGTGTGGCGCCCAGGTCGAGTAAAGCCAATTAAATTTTGGCCGCAACTCTGGGCTTGTTCGATTGCCAGGCTGGTCGCGGCTGAGACACAAACCAAACAGGATATGCCGCAGCGGGCGGATTTTTGTACCATTTCATAGCTGCCTCGGCTCGACACCAACGCAAATAAATTACTAAGCTCCAGCCCTTGCTTGGTGGCGGCACCAATTAATTTGTCTAAGGCATTGTGACGACCAACATCTTCGCGCAGCAGAATAATTTCACCGTTCTGCTGGACCAAGGCCGTGCCATGGACCGCGCCGGTGCTGGCTTGCAAATACTGTGTCTGCTGTAGGCATCGCACCGCTTGATCGATGGCTTCCGGCTTGGGTTTTAAGGTCTGTGTGAGTTTAGGCAGGGGGCGTATGGCTTGCTGTAATGATTCGGCACCACACAGGCCGCAGCCGGTTCGCCCGGTTAAGTTGCGGCGCTTATGTTTTAACTGCTCAAAGCAGCGCTGGGATATTTCTATCTGCAGCTCAATGCCTAGGGGCTGACGCTTTGACTCAATGGCGTATATATCCCCGGGCTCGCTAATAATGCCCTCGCTTAAACTAAAACCTAGGGCAAAATCTTCTAGGTCCTGCGGGCTGCACATCATCACCACATGGGACACACCATTGTAAACCAGGGCCACGGCGGTCTCTTCGGCAATCTGTTCGGCCCGAACTTCGTTGCCGGGCCAGGCCAAAACATCTAACTCTAGACAGGCACTTTTGCTTGTGCCGGTACTCATGGTAGCTCCACGGTGGGCAGTAGTTGTTGCTGCTGCTGTTTGAAAGCTTGTTGCTTTTGTTGCCATTCGCTGGCTTCCATACAACGCTTAACTTGAACCGCCGTTACTTTATATTCAGGGCAGTTGGTGGCCCAGTCGGAGTTGTCGGTGGTGACCACATTGGCCCCGGTTAGCGGGTGGTGAAAGGTGGTGTAAACCACCCCGGCCTGCATTCGGGCCGAAATTTTTGCCGCCAAATTAATTTCTCCGGCGCGACTTTTTAGGGTGATCATTTCGCCTTCAACAATGCCTCTTTCCTCGGCGTCGTGTGGGTGAATTTCCAATACATCCTGATCATGCCACGCTTGGTTGGGGGTGCGCCGGGTTTGCGCGCCGACATTGTACTGGCTCAGAATACGGCCGGTGGTCAGCAACAGCGGGAAGCGTTTATTCACCTTTTCTTCGCTGGCAATATAGTCGGTAATGACAAAGCGGCCCCGGCCAATAGGGAAATCAGTTTGGTGCATTACCGGGGTGCCCTCTGGGTGCTGCTCATTACAGGGCCATTGGATGCTGCCCAGCTGTTCTAAACGTTGATAGCTAACGCCGCTAAAGCTCGGGGTAAGACGGGCAATTTCATCCATTATTTCACTGGGGTGTTGGTAGTTCATGGGGTAGCCCAGGGCGTTCGACAATGCCATGGTTGCTTCCCAATCGGCTTTGCCAGCCAGCGGCTGCATCACTTTTCTAACCCGGTTGATGCGGCGTTCGGCGTTGGTGAAGGTGCCGTCTTTTTCTAAAAAGGAACTGCCGGGCAAAAATACATGGGCGAACTGAGCGGTTTCATTGAGGAAGATATCCTGCACTATCAAACACTCCAAGGAGCTTAATGCCCGTTCTACATGCTGAGTATTGGGGTCTGACTGGGCAATGTCTTCGCCTTGGCAGTACAGGCCTTTGAAACTGCCGGCGATGGCGGCGTCAAACATATTGGGAATACGCAGGCCGGGTTCGTGGTCGATTTTCACCTGCCATTCTTGCTCAAACTTGGCTCGGGCAGTGGCGTTTGCCACATGTTGATAGCCGGGTAATTCATGTGGGAAGGAGCCCATATCGCAGGAACCCTGGACATTGTTTTGGCCCCGCAGTGGGTTAATACCAACACCGTCACGGCCGATGTTGCCAGTGGCCAAGGCCAGGTTGGCAATGCCCATCACCATGCTGGAGCCCTGGCTGTGTTCAGTAACGCCTAGGCCATAATAAATAGCGGCGTTGTCGGCTTGGGCATAAACCCTGGCGGCCTGGCGTAATTGCTGGGCCTTAATGCCGGTGATGGCTTCGGTTTTTTCGGGCGCATGTTTGGGCTCGCTAATAAACTCGCGCCAAGCCTGGTAAGCCTTATTATCACAGCGTTGCGCAATAAACTGTTGGTCTTCCAGGTCTTCGCTGATAATCACGTGGGCCATGGCATTGATAAAGGCGACATTAGTACCGGGCAGCAAGGGTAGGTGCTGGGCGGGTTGCATATGCACGGTGTTTAGCAGGTCAATCTCTCGAGGGTCGGCGACAATAAGCTGCGCCCCTTGGCGCAAACGCTTGCGCAGCTGCGAGGCAAAAACTGGATGCGCATCGGTGGGGTTGGCGCCGATCACCATAATAACATCGGCCTGCATCACCGACTCAAATGTTTGGGTGCCGGCTGATTCTCCCAAGGTGGCTTTTAAACCGTAGCCGGTGGGCGAGTGACAAACCCGGGCACAGGTATCGGTATTATTATTGCCAAAGGCGGCCCGTACTAATTTTTGTACCAAATAGGTTTCCTCATTGGTACAGCGGGAAGAGGTAATGGCGCCGACTGATTCGCGGCCGTAATTTGCCTGTAGGCTTTTAATTCTATTGGCGGCAAAGCTCAACGCGGTTTCCCAGCTGACGGTTTGCCAGGGCTGGTCAATACTGTCGCGGATCATGGGCTCGGTGATCCGGTCTTTATGGGTGGCATAGCCAAAAGCGAAGCGGCCTTTAACACAGGAATGGCCCTGGTTGGCGTCGCCGCCTTTGTAGGGCACCATACGCACCACTTCCTGGCCTTTTAGTTCGGCTTTAAACGAGCAGCCAACACCACAATAGGCACAGGTGGTAACTACCGAGCGATCTGGCTGGCCTTGTTCAATAACCGAGTTTTCGGTCAAGCTTGCGGTGGGACAAGCTTGCACACAGGCGCCACAGGAAACACAGTCCGAGGCGAGGAAATTTTCCGCTCCGGTGCTAATGTTGGAATCAAAACCACGGCCATCGACAGTTAAGGCGAAGGTGCCCTGAACCTCTTCACAGGCGCGCACACAGCGGGAACAAACAATGCATTTACTGGGCTCGAAAGTGAAATAGGGATTGGAAGTGTCATTTGCTGCGCTGAGATGATTATCTCCGGCAAAACCATAACGCACCTCGCGTAGCCCTACGGTACCCGCCACGTCCTGCAGTTCACAATCGCCATTGCTGGAGCAGCTAAGGCAATCGAGTGGATGGTCAGAAATATACAGCTCCATAATATTACGTCGCAACTTGGCCAGCTTGGCGTTTTGCGTATGCACCACCATGCCTTCTTCGGCGGGGGTGGTACATGAGGCGGGGCTGCCACGGCGCCCTTCGATCTGCACCACACAAATACGGCAGGAGCCATAAGCTTCTAAGTTGTCGCTGGCGCAGAGTTTAGGAATATTGATGCCGTTTTCAAACGCGGCGCGCATGACCGAACTGCCTTTGGCAACATTGATAATGACACCGTCAATGCTTAGGCTAATTTGTTGCTCAGATTGGCCGGCTGGGGTGCCTAGGTCTTTATTGGGATCAAAATATTCGATCATGAGGCTGCTCCTGTCTTAGGGTCGCCGGGGAAATCACTGGCAAAGTGGTTGAGGGCGCTACGTACCGGAAAAGGCGTCATGCCACCCATGGCGCAGAGCGAGCCATCCTCCATGGTGTCGCAGAGCTCGTGCAGCAATTCACGGTTGGCGCTGCTGTTGTCGTTGGCGATAATTTTGTCGATAACCTCAACCCCACGGGTCGAGCCGATACGACAGGGGGTGCATTTACCACAGGATTCTAGGACGCAAAACTCCATTGCAAAACGAGCTTGCTGAGCCATATCCACGCTGTCATCAAAGGCGACCACACCGCCGTGGCCAAGTACCGCATTAAGGCCGGCAAAGGCTTCGTAATCGAGGGGGATGTCCCATTGGCTCTCGGGTAGATAGGCCCCCAGTGGGCCGCCAACCTGCACCGCTTTTAAGCGGCGGCCACTGCGGCTGCCTTGGCCGATGGTGTGCAAGATGTGTTTAAGCTTGGTACCAAAAGCAAACTCATAGAGGCCGCCGCGTTTGATATTGCCAGCCAGCTGAACCGCCAAGGTACCGCGTGAGCGGCCCATACCAAAATCTTTATAATAATGGCTGCCGCGGGCCAAAATAATGGGTACGCTGGCCAGGGTGATGACATTGTTCACCACCGTGGGCAGACCAAACAAACCCTCCAGCGCCGGCAATGGCGGCTTGGCTCTAACCATGCCGCGCTTGCCTTCTAAACTCTCCAGCAATGCGGTTTCCTCACCGCAGATATACGCTTCGGCACCGAGACGAATTTCCACGTTAAAAGTATGTTCGCTGGCACAGATATTGTTCCCGAGGAAGTTGTTGTCGGCCGCAATATTAATTGCCCGCTGCAATTGTTGGTGGGCGATCGGGTATTCAGAACGCAGGTAGATATAGCCCTTGTTAGCACCCACAGCCAGGCCCGCGATTATCATGCCCTCGATCAAACAGAAGGGGTCGCCCTCCATCAACATGCGATCGGCAAAGGTACCGGAATCACCTTCGTCGGCATTGCAGACAATATATTTTTGACCGGCCTGGGCGTCGAATACCGTTTGCCATTTTATTCCGGTGGGAAAGGCGGCACCGCCGCGGCCACGTAAGCCGGAGTCTTTTAGTTGCTCAACAATGGCTTGGGGGGTTATGGCCAAGGCTTTTTTAAGTCCAACAAAGCCGCCGTGTTGTTGGTAGTCCGCTAGGCTTAAGGGGTCGATTAGCCCCACTCGGGCAAAACTTAGGCGCTGCTGTTGCTTTAGCTCGGGAATATTTTCAGTTAGGCCTTGGTATAAAGGGTGTGCGCCTGCGTGTAAAAAGTCCGCGGCCATTAAGCTGTCAATGTCCTCGGCCTTAACCGGGCCGTAGGCAACCCGCCCTTGCTCGGTTTCAACTTCAAGCATGGGTTCCAGCCAACACAAACCATATGAGCCATTGCGAATAACCTGCACCGAGCTGGGTAGTTTTTGTTGCACTGTGTGTGCCAGCTGATCGGCGCCTTTGGCCACCGCCGTGGTGTCCATGGGGATATAGACTTTTATTGCGCTCATGACTTTGCCTCCGCCTTGAGTTCAGACATTAATTGCTGAAAACGCTCTGGACCGACTTCGGCATGAATCTTATCGTCAATCCGAACACTGGGACCGCAGGCACAATTACCTAGGCAGTAAACCGCAGCCAGACTGATCTGCTGGTCTTCGGTGGTTTGGTCGTAATCAATGCCTAGCAGCTCCTGCGCATACTGTTCGAGTTGGCGGCTGCCATTAGCTTGGCAGGCCTCGGCGCGGCAGATTTGCACTCGATGTTGGCCCTGGGGCTTGGTTTTAAATTGGTGGTAAAAGCTGATTACACCGTGGATCTCAGCGGCTGAGAGCTTTAACGCGGCGGCAATAAGCTCGGTGGCCAAGTCAGGTATATAGCCTAGCTGCCCCTGGATGGCATGCAGCAGCGGCATTAGAGCGCCGTCCAGGGCCTGGTATTGCTGAATCAACTGGCTTATGACGAGTTGGGTCTCGCTTTGGTTTGTCGTTATTGCTGTCATCAGGGTTTCACTATTTTATTTAAATAAGCACTTGAGTGCATATTTAGGCTGTGTTTTTATAATGACTTTAAGCTAACACGACTGATTACTGTCATAAATATGAAGAAAAGTACCTATATAGATAAGGCTGGAGCTAAGGGTTCATCTGCGCTAAAAAAAACCTCGCGTATACAGGTGGTGCCTAGCTGGACCTTCCGAGATGAGCGGGGTGAAAGCCTAAATCCCAAGCTGTTCGAATTATTGGCCGCGATTGCGCGTTTGGGTAAATTGACCTTGGCGGCAAAGGCGGTGGGCTTCTCCTATCGCCATGCTTGGAACCAACTCAATAAATGGGCCGACTTTTTTGGGCTGCCATTGGTTGAATTACACCAGGGCCGTGGCGCCAAGCTAACGGTTTTAGGTGATAAATTAGTCTGGGCACAGCAGCGGGTCAGTGCCCGGCTGGAGCCAGAGTTGGAGAACATTAGTTCAGAGATCAATTTGCAAATCCAACAAGCCCTGCATACCTCCAATCCGCTGCTGCGGATCCAGGCCAGTCACGGTTATGCGGTCGCCTTGTTGCCTGAATTTCTACAAAATGTTCAATTGGATTTGCATTACACCAGCGCCGAAGATGCGCTTAAATCTTTAAGTCGAGGAGAGTGTGAACTGGCCGGCTTTCACTTGCCTGCCGAGCCCCAAGGGCTGAAGAAAATTGCTGCCATTAATAATTATCTCAACCCCCATGACCATGGTTTGCTACGGTTTATCTCGCGGCAGCAGGGCTTGATGGTCAAGGCGGACAACCCTAAATCTATTCGTTCGGTGGAGGATTTACAGCGTTTGGATGTACGTTTTATTAACCGCCAAAAGAGTTCTGGTACCCGCGCTTTGTTAGATCAGCTATTGGCTGCCAAGGGCATTAATCAAGAGCAGGTGCAAGGCTATACCACAGAAGAGTTCACTCATTCGGCGGTGGCAGCTTATGTCGCTGCCGGCATGGCGGATGTTGGTTTTGGTGTGCGTCATGCGGCGCATCAATTTGGTTTGAAATTTTACCCGCTCTGCCGCGAACGTTATCTATTTGCCTATCGTAAATCCCAGTTGTCACAACTAGGACTAAATACCATGATTGAGCAAATCAATACTGAGCAATTTCGTCAGGCAGTAACAACTCTGGCGGGTTATAGTGCCGAGGACTGTGGCGCTATGTTGAGCTTGGCTGAAATCTCCTGAGGGCTGTAAGCGGGAGCTGTGGTAAAGGCCTGCTGTATCAACGCGGTACAGCTTTGTTGAAAAACATCATTGCCATTTAATGGCGTACCAACAACGCTGTGTTTATTGAAATAATGTTGGCAATTTAGCTGATGGATAATCTGGCCTAGGCTAAAGCACTGCGGCTGATGCCATTGACTGCCACGAAATTTTAAGGCGCGGGCGATATGTAGGCTTAGCTGCTCAGATATTTTATGCTGCAAGTGATTTAGGCTGGGAGTGGTGATTATTGCACATTCTACCGCCTGCATTAAGCGGCTGGCGGTTGGGGTATCGAATAACTCCTGATAAAGAGAGTTGATTAGGTCATCGCCTGCTGCAGTCCAGCGTTGCTGATGTTGTAGGCAGGTTTTTTCAATGTCTTGGTCTAATTGTTGGTGGATGGTGCAAATCAAAGATTCTTTGTTGGGAAAGTATTGGTATACCGAGGCGATGTTGACGTCAGCCGCTTTAGCCACACGATTGGTGGAGAATTCGCTGTAGCCCTCATGGGTCAAAATATTTTTGGCGGCGTTGAGAATAGACTGTATTCTATCTTTGGCGCGTTTTTGTTTTGGGGCTTTGCGAGCTTGCAACATGGCTTGGTAAAATCCTTGTTAAAATTTAAGCGGCGTTTAAGAAGTTTTTATCACAGCGGCTATGTGCTGCCTGATCTTTAAGCTGCAAAATTATATCCCGGAGAGTCGCAACCCCAATGCCGTGGGGGTCGGAGTAATGGATTTCAAATTGCGGAATTTGTTGTTCTAACTGCCGACAATAGCCATTACAGTGACCAGCGAAACCAATATTAAATTCCAGCTCAGAGCTAAGTTGTTGTAGCTGCTTTTGGGCAAAATCAATGGCCTGGCAGACATCATCGGAAAAATTATAGCTTTTATTGCTGTGCCAATAGTGATATTGACTCATGCCTTGGCTCTGTTCACGTAGCTGCTCTAGCAGGTCGATGATTGGCTGGCTTAAGGGCGGAGCAAAACTGGCGCGGAAAAATCTGACAATATTGGCACTTAAATGCCGAGTAAATGATGAGCTAAACATAATAATATTATAATAATAATGAGCCTGAACGGCATTATCGATTCAGCTGAATGAACTTTTCCTGAATACAGCCGAGTCGTTATTTTTTCGGCTCAGGACTTCCTGCAAATACTATCTTCCTATCTGTTGCCCTCACCAAGGTGGTGCGGCTGTGGATTGCAATCGACAGGCTAGCGACTATAGGCTAACTTAATCTGAATTGATTCCGGCGACGGCTTGCTTGCGCCAGCTAGATGGCGCTGAGCCACTCCAGTTTTTGAACGCTCGAGAAAACGCTGCTAAGTCAGAAAACCCCAGCTGCTCAGCTATTTCCGCTAATGAGCCCGAGCTATTACGCAACAAGTCTTCTGCTTTGGAAACTTGCACTTGTTTAAGGAGCTGGCCAAAGTGGGTGGATTCAGCGCTTAATTTTCGCGCTAGAGTACGTGTTGAGATGCCAAGTTTGGCGGCCAATACGTTACGATTTGGCATTGGGTTTTCTACCCATAGCTGTCGCTTGACCAATTCTGAATAGCTTGGCTCTACTCTGAGCTGGCAGGCCAAGCGATGAGCCATTTTTTCATAGCCCTTAAAAATTAGCGGGTTGGCCCGTGGTGGCTGGTGTTGCCACAGGCCCAATGGGTAATAAAGGCGGGTGCGGTTACTGGAGAACTGTACGGGGCATTGGAAGTGGTGCTCATACTCTTGGGCGCAGGCAGGTGCCGGAAAAGGCAGGCTAACTAAGCTCGGGCGCAGGGTTTCGCCGCCTATGTCGATGCTTAAGGTGGCACTGGAAACTAGGTCGCGGGTTAATAGAAAATCCCGTAAGGGGTGGGCCAGTGCACCTTGGTTTTTATTAACCTCCAGGTTGAACTCTAGAAACGCATGGGTTTGTGTTTCGCCTGCCAATAAGCGGCTATGGCCCCAGGTTAACTCCGGATGAGAAAGAATCACTCGGTAGGCGGCCAGCATGTTGTCGGCATGGATAGCGGTTAGACCGAGGATACCAAAAAGGCTGATATTGGCATTGCTGCCGGTTTCCAGGGCGTATTGGGCCAGCTCTTGGCGTTGGCTTACCAGGCCGATTAAGCGCCCTAGTACCTTCTGCTCAGTCTCGGCGCTGATCGGGTGTTCGGGTTCTTCCAAGGCAATCTCGGGTACCCCACATTCACGCATAATTTGATGGCCGTCTTGGCCCAGCTCTTCAAATTGGCTGAGGTCGAGTATCATTCCGAAGGAGGTACGGCGCGGGCTTTGCAGGTTGCCCATGGCTAGGCTGCGTTGGCACTGGTGTTTTATGGTAATCATTGTCTAATAATACCAATGTGGCTTAATTTAACAAATATATGTCCCTCGGCAACATCGCCTCGCTAAGCTAGCTGTGGCACATTAACCCCATAATAATGACACTAGGCGGAAGGTTATGGAACATATCGATGTTTTGATTGTTGGTGCGGGTATCTCTGGTATTGGTACGGGCTGCCATTTGAGCATGAAAAGCCCGGACCAGAGCTTTATGATTCTGGAGGGGCGTAAAGATCTAGGTGGCACCTGGGACCTGTTTCGCTACCCAGGTATTCGCTCTGATTCTGATATGTACACCTTTGGCTATTCTTTTCGCCCCTGGAATGAGGGTAAAGATATTGCTCCGGCCGAGAATATAAAACGTTACTTACGAGAAACGGCCCATGCCTATGAAGTGGATAAAAAAATTCGCTATGAGCACAAGGTGCAAAGAGTAGAGTGGTTGTCGGAGAAAAAACAATGGATTGCCAATGTTAAAAATCTCGCCAATGGAGAAGAGTTTCAAATTAGCTGCAATTTTTTGATGTGCTGTACCGGCTACTATAACTATGACAAAGCTTATCTGCCCGAGTTTAAGGGTTACGATGATTTTAAAGGTGAAATTGCCCATCCCCAGCACTGGCCTGAAAACTTGAATTACCAGAATAAAAAAGTTCTAGTAATTGGCAGCGGTGCCACGGCGGTTACGGTGGTGCCCTCGATGGCTGATAAGGCCGAGCATGTGACCATGTTGCAGCGCTCGCCAACCTATGTGGTTACCCGTCCAGCTGAAGATCCGGTGGCGAAATTTTTAAACCGTTGGCTGCCCGCTAGCTGGGCGCACCGTTTGGCACGTATTAAAAATGTTTTTCTCAGCCACTATATTTTCACCAAGGCGAAGAGACAACCGGATAAGGTGCGAGAGTACTTACGCGATATGGTTAAAGATGAAGTGGGTGATGCGGTCGATGTTGATGTGCATTTCAACCCAAAATATAACCCTTGGGATCAGCGTTTGTGCATGGTTCCCGATGGTGATTTATTTAAAGTTTTGAAAAACGGCAAGGCTTCGATTAAAACCGACCATATTGATTATTTTACCGAGACCGGGGTAAAACTACAGTCTGGTGAGCAGATCGAAGCGGATATTATAGTCCCCGCCACCGGCTTGACCTTGCAGTTCCTTGGCGGTATGGATGCCTATATAGATGGCGAGCCCTTAAACAGTGGCGATATGGTCAGTTATAAAGGCATTATGTTTGGCAATGTGCCCAACTTTGCTGCGGTGTTTGGTTATACCAACGCGTCGTGGACATTAAAGGCCGATCTTAGCTCGGACTATATTTGTCGTTTGTTGAATTACATGAAGGACAAGAATCACTCGGTAGTGGTACCGCAATTAGATGCGGCAATATCTGAACCTTTACCCATGATTGGTAATTTAAATTCGGGTTATATTATGCGCTCGGTAGACATTATGCCCAAGCAGGGTCATGAATACCCTTGGCGCAACCAGGACAACTACATCCGCGACTTTTTTGCTATTCGCTTTGGCAAGTTAAGCGATCGGGTACTGGATTTTTCTTAGCTCTGTTTTAAAGCTAAATTAGTAGCCCTGCCAGTTCTACCTTGGGTAAAGTTGGCAGGGCCTGTTAAAAGGCTTTAGCCCTGTAGCCGCTCTTCTATAAAGTCTAACCGATCCTGGCCGAAAAACATTTCGTCGCCAATAAACATGGTCGGTGCACCAAATAAACCTCGGCCAACAGCGGCCTCGGTGGCGTCGATCAAACAAGCCTTAATATCGGCCCGCTGGCTGCCCTCAACAATGGCGCTAGCGTCGAGCCCGCCTTGCTGTAGTACCTCGGTCAGCACGCTCAAGTCACCCATATTCTTTTGATCTTGCCACATTGCTTGGAAAACCACCGCTAGGTATTGATCAAAGCAATTCAATTCTTGCGCAACAAAGGCGCCGCGCATTAAGTTTAAAGTATTGATGGGGAAGTGTGGGTTGAACTCCAGCTTGACACCGTAGCGCTGGCAGAAGCGTGGCATATCGTGCTGGTTCATATACTGGCCTTTGGCGGGTACGGCGATAGGAGAACTATTGCCGGTGGCTTTGAAGATACCACCCAGCAGAGCGGGTTTATAGCTAATATTAAGCGGATACTGCTGCTCTAGCTGTAACAAGCGCTGATAAGCGAGGTAGGCGGTTGGGCTGCCGAAGTCAAAATAAAAGTCTAGTTCCAGGGCCATGGTGGACTCCTTTGTGGTCAATTTTCAATTGGGCTTATTATTACTTTCCCTTGATGGTTCCAAAAAAGAACTTATGCATCATAGATTCCAATGATATACGAGTCAACCTATACTAGCGGCTCATAATAGGGTGTTTTTATGCGTTGGGAAGATATTGATCAGCAGGTTTGCTCGGTGGCCAGAACTCTGGCCGTGGTTGGCGATCGTTGGAGTTTATTGATTTTACGGGATGCGTTTTTAGGTACCCGTCGGTTTGAGCAGTTTCGCAGCCAGCTGCAGGTAAGCCGCCACCGTTTGAGTGAGCGCCTCAATAAACTGGTTGAGTTTGAGGTGCTGCGCAAGGAGGTCTACCAAGAGCGTCCGTTACGGCATGAATATCGTTTAACTGCCAAGGGTCGGGACCTCTACCCGGTAATCATGACCATGGCTGGCTGGGGTGACCGCTGGTGTGATGACGGCAAAGGGGCGCCGGTTATTTATAAGCATAAATCATGTGAGCAACATTTCACCCCGGTGCTTAGTTGCAACGTTTGTGGCGAGGCAATAGAGCCCCGTGAGGTGACACCGGAGCTAGGCCCTGGACTGAAAATAGCATTGGCTGAAGGCGGTGGCATGTACCCGGAGCCATCGGAGATGGCGGAAAAATTACCTAAACTATTACGTTAGACGTTATGGCAGGGAATGCGATAGCCACATAGAAGCCACAAGGAATATAACTATGCCATTGTTAATACTATCGGTTTTATTACAGATCGCTCTGGTCATTCATATCGTTAAGACGGGACGCAGTACCACCTGGATCTGGGTTGTGATGATGTTGCCCTTGGCCGGTTCCGTAGCCTATTTTGTACTTGAGGTGCTACCTGGCTTGGCTAATAGCAAGGGTGGGCGTAAGGCCCAAAGGGACTTAAAACAGGCGATTGATCCAAATCGCGCTGCGCGTGAGGCGCTGCAGGCCTATCAGCGTTCGGATACGGTGGAGAATGCCTCAAACCTGGCAGAACAATTACTAGAGCAAAATGAGTATGAGCAGGTGCAAGAAATTCTTAAGCCCTGTTTGCGCGGTGCCCATAGTGACGATGCCATGGTTCTATTTCATTTGGCCGCTGCCGCGTTTGGTTTGCGTGATTTTGCTGAGTGCAAGACGCTATTGGATCGTTTGATTGAAAAAAATCCCGACTTTAAAAATCCTGAGGCCCATCTGCTCTACGCTCGCTGCCTTGAATCCCTGGGTGATAACGAGGGTGCTGGGCACGAATTTGAGGCCCTGCACCAATATTTTTCAGGTCCTAAGGCCAGTTATTACTACGCGATGTTTAATCGTTCTCTGGGACGCGATGGCCTGGCGCAAACCCTGCTCGATGAGATAGCCCACGATGCCATCAAGGCCAATGCCCATTATCGCGACATTCATCGGCAATGGATAAAAAAAGCCGCGGTGGCCAATCGTTGAACTCAGCTCGTTGGTCTATAAAACGGCTGCTATAGTCTGGATTAGTCGAGTACTAAGATGTTCTTTCACTGCTGTCCCGTTAACTTTAATGATTATGAGCTAGCACTGTCTAGGCTTAGCCATGGGGTTTTGCTTTCCAGGCTCTCTGAGACAGGAAGTCGAAGCGAAGCCCCCAAGGATGGGTTTACGGCGTGACTGGAAAGTAAAACGCCATGGCTAGGCCGGAATAAACACCGCAGATTCTATCTACGGGATGGCCAATTAAATACAAAACGCCTGTCCATGTCGTTTTTTATAAAAGCTACTTCGGCCCGTATATAGAGCGGCTTAAGGCTAACAGCTCAACAAGTTAGCGGGACAGCAGTGGTGTTCTTTGTAGTTGCTGCTTAAGAAACTGACTCAAAATTTTGGCCAGCATCAACTCCTGTTGTTCGTTTTCGTAGTGGTGCCCCATGCCTTTAATCAGTTGTTCTTGAAATGGTATCTGGGCCTGGTTTAAGGCGAAACGCATTCTATTATAATGTTCAATGTCGACAATTTTGTCGTCTTCGCCCTGTACCAGAAGCAGAGGTATTTGATATTTATGGGCGGCGTAAACCGGAGAGATCTGTTTCAGGTGTTGAGCATCACTGGCGGCGGAGCCTACATATTCACGCAGCCAATTTAATTCGGCTAGGGAACCATCAATGTTGGCGGCATAGAGCTGAACATCGGTAACGGCCGCAATGGCAGCGGCGCAGATGAATTGTTTTGGATATTTTAACGGCGTTGCCAGTGCTGCATAGCCACCATAGCTGGCGCCAGCGATACACATGCGTTCGCCATCAATAAAATCAAGTTTGGCGACCTCGGTACTGACAGCGTTTATGTCCGCCAGCATGCCGCTGCCCCATTGTTGCTTGCCTGCGTCGATAAAAGCCTTGCCATAACCGGCGGAGCCACGATAGTTAATTTGCAAAACCGCCATTCCTTGGCTGACTAGGTATTGGCTTAGAGGGTCGTATAGGCGGTTGTCCATTACTCCCAGGGGCCCACCATGGGGGATAACCACCAGAGGTATGGGGGTTGGGGTGTGTTTGGGTTTGCTTAAAAAATACTCAATCTTAAGCTTGTCTTGCACTAATTGCCTGACAATTAATTCGCTATGCAACTGCTTGCTGAGACCGGGCAGTAGCTCCGTTATTTTTTTAGCTTTGCCATTTTTATAATAATAATAGCTACCGGGGTTGCTGCTAGAGAAATTGTAAAGTAAGAACTTGTTTTCGCTTAAGTCCGAATCGGTAATTGCGAGGTAGCCGCTAATACCCTGTTGTTTGAGCGATTTTTCTAAGCCTTTTAACTCATTGCGAAAATAGACGGTTTGCAACTCCCCGCGGGCTTTTACCGAAACACTGAGTAGATCGCTGTGTAGGTAAGAGGTGGATACCCGATAGATGTCAGAGTCGGAATGCTGGTAGATGATCTCACGCTTATCCTCAGCAAAGTTATATTTAAAAAGAGCGCTAGGGCTGCCCTTTTGTTTGATGATGGCGTAATAGCTGGCTTCTTCACCGGCATAGCGAACTGGAGTGATGGATTCTTTGTTATCGTCTTGATGCTTCTGTTTTAGGTCCGCTAGGGTCGTCAATATCTCCCAGCTCTTGCCTCCATCTTTAGTTTGATGTAGCTGCAATTTTTTATCTCTGCTCCAAGCCAGGGCACCAACAATTTTATTTTTATGGCTAAACCATTTAAAGGCATAGGCCTTTATGCTGGCTATTTTGTTTTTTCCCGATAGCTGCCCACCGTCAAGGCGCTGGGTCTTTTTGAGATTTAGCCCCATGGGTTGTAGCTTGTTGATGTCAATTTCAAACACTTTTGAGTTAGAACTGCGTTTGGCAAATAGAAATCTACCTGCTTTATCGGGTAGGGGGTTGATAAAATAGCCGGGGCTGCGCATGGCTATCAGTTGGTTTTTATCGGTGCTGGGGTTTACGGTATCAATAAATATAAGTTTAGATTTATACTTGGTATCCACCAACTGGGCGATGGGCATTACTTCTTGAATTAAAGAGGCGGCGAGGTGACGGTCATCTATCCACGTGATGCGGACGGATTTTGCCGCCTCATCGGAGAAGAGTTGTTTATAACTGAAAACCTGTTTGCTTTTGTTGCTTTGGTTGTCGAGCACAGTGATGATAATGTCATTATCATGGCTGTTGACGCTGGCGATAAACCGCCCAGAGGGACTAAGACTTATATCATCAATGACCTGTTTAGCAAAAAAGTCATCAATGGTAATGGCATGGCACAAATTGCTAAAACAATAAAGTAAGCATGAAATGACAAGTTTAGGGTTCATTTTTCACCTCGATATTTTAAAAAACGCTGAAAAAAATGATCTTGATGGAGCCCAGCATAATGCAGCGGGTAGAAGTTGAGTAGGTCGGCAGACTTTTCTTTAATGGCTGCAGCGCTGCTGGCCAGCCTATTTTCGACTCGAATGTTTAAACTGTCAGAGGCTCGGCTTTGGGCTAAAATAATTTGGCCGAAGTAGTTAATATGCTGCGCTTCTACAGTAAACCTGAGGTTGGGATATTTGTGAAAGTTGAGCCGGAAAGGTAGGTCATAATGCGGTGCGGCTACTGTACTTAACTGGTAACTACCTTTTTCTACCGGAATCAACTCAATATAACGGCCGGGTTTGTAGGGGCCGAGCTTTAGCTTTCCCTTATTAAAGCTAATTTCCGAGACGGTAGCCTTGATATCTAAGTCTAAAATCAAGAGCCCCTGTTTGCGCGATAATTCTATCGATGGGCGGATCTCCTGCGCCCAGCTGCTGGTTGCCATTAGCATAAGTAAACTAGTCATCCAATGTTTCGTCATTCTATCCCTGCCTTTTATAATGCCGAGTTATTATGTCATAAAATCCTTGGCTTGTTTAAATTGCCTCATTCGGCTTTAATGCAGCTTATCGCAATATTTTAAAGGAGTGAAAGAATGCGAGGTTTTGCCTTACAAAAGTTGAGTTTGGTCCTAATTACGTTGGTTATGGTCGCTTGTGCCAACAGTAAAATAAATGTAGTTCCTGCTTATTCAGCCCAGCAATTATGGAATGCCGAACAAGGCTTGGTGGTCGCCAGGGTGATCAATGCGAGCCCCTACCCACTGCCTTACAACTACCTCACCCTTGCACCCAAAGATGTGTTTGAGGCCAAGGAAAATAAGTTTCAGCGTATCGCCAACCTTAAAACTATTGGCGACAAGGCTAGCTTATTTGCCAGCGGTTTAGCGCCAGGTAGTTATTCTTTGTCTGATTTATATTCCTACCGCAACTATGGTAATTATTACTATCAAAACTTCGGTAGTGTCGAAGCTAGTTTTGGTACTTTTGTAGTGGAAGCTGGCAAGGTGACTGATTTGGGCACTCTAATTTATTATCGTAAACCCGATGGTGATGTTTATTATGATGTGGTTAACCGTAAAGCCGACGCAGGTTTGACATTAGACTTGGTTAAGCAGTCGTTACCGAGCGTGGTAGCTAAGGTAGATTTTAATAGCCCACTAAGTTGGAGCGAAGATGAAAATTCGGATGATCGTCAGGACCAATATTTAAACATGGCGCAAAACCCGATCAATTATAATCAAGCCTATCCCTTGGCTGATGGCGGTTGGAAGTTTACCGCGCCCCTAGGCATGCTGATCAGCCGAGATGCGGGTGGTGAATGGGGCTTGGAAGCGGTAGAAACTGACTATGAACTGGAATTTTATAGCCGCAACCAAAGTGGTGATCAGCTGGTCAGCTCGGCAGATAAAATATTATATTTAAAACTTGCAGGTAGTGACAGTTGGCAGTCATTTCCTGCCCCTGAAGTGGATGTTCGTTTTAATAAGGATAATAAGGAGTTCGCGCTGGCAGCATTGCAATTACTCGATGACGGCAGTTTTGTAGCGCTTTATCACAGTGACTATTTTTTACTGCTAAGACATAAGCCCCAAGGTGAAAATAAGTGGTCCAGCCGCACGGTATACAGTCCGGGCTTGCAGTGGATGAGTGTTGACCATTATCTGCAAAAACAAGATGAAATAGCGACAGCTCTGGCTCAGAAAAAAACCAATAAAAGGGTAAAGCGTAAGAAAAAAATTGCTAGCTTTTCAATCAGAAGCCATCGAGGAGACTTTTACATAGCCGCTGATAAATCGCTTTATCGGCTATCCACCAAGGACTTTCAGGCCGAGGCTATTAATAAAGATTTCTCTGTCGAGGGTCTGGATCAAAGCGGCCTAGACCAAATAACAATCCATCGCAGCAGTATCTGGGATGGCAGCGTAACCACTGAGTACAGCTTGGATGATGGCAACAGTTGGAATAGCTATAACAAAAGCTTGGACCGCTGCCCAGCAAGCCCTGCGCCGGAGTCAAACAGCAAGTGCAGTGATGGCAAGCGCCGGTTCCAAAGTTACCGCCATGCCAGTTTGCCTGTGTTTTACCAAGACGGTACCGCTTATTCTATTTTTACCAAAGTAGCGATAAATTTTTGGAATTCTAGACGGACCAGCACCAAACTAATGGTTAGATCAGTCGATGGCGGAAAAACTTGGCTGGAGGTCAAGGATGTTGAGCTACCCAAACATTGTCATCGCATGATAAAGGGGGTTGGCAACGAAATCTTGTTGAGCTGTAGCAGTACGACGGGGCAGTTTTATCATACTGATAAAGATAAAATTGAATGGCAGTTGGACTATGAGCCTAGTTCGTTTTAAGCGGCTCTTTATTTGTGCTTAAATTGAGCCCAAACCCTGACGGCTAACGCCAGAGGCTGGGCCATATTCAATTTTCTAAAATAATTTAAACCGGGTTAATGAGTAATTGGCTTGATGTTACTGCTCAAGCTCTTTTTCGGTAAAGACCCCTTCGAATAGAGCGCTGGATAAATAGCGTTCACCTGAGTCCGGTAATATGGCGACGATTACCTTGCCTTCGTTGCCGGGCTTTTCCGCCTGACGAACTGCTGCGGCTACCGCAGCGCCACTGGAAATTCCGGCAAGAATGCCCTCTTCGCGCATTAGGCTTCTGGCTGATTCGATTGCCTCTTCGTTATCAATTGTTTCAACTTCGTCGATTAGGCTCATATCCAAATTATCAGGAATGAAACCAGCACCGATTCCTTGTATTTTATGTGGGCCAGGGGTGAGAGGCTCTCCTGCCATGGTTTGGCTGATAATGGGCGACGCCGCGGGTTCAACTGCCACCGAGGTAATGGCCTTGCCGGCGGTGCCTTTGATATAGCGGCTAATACCGGAGATAGTCCCGCCAGTGCCAACCCCGGCCACCAAGATGTCGACCTTGCCGTAGGTCTCTTTCCAGATTTCTGGGCCGGTGGTCTTTTCATGTATTGCCGGGTTTGCAGGGTTGCTGAACTGTCGGGCTAGCCAGGTGTTTTTCACATCGGCGTTATGGATTTCCTCAGCTTTCTCGATCGCACCTTTCATGCCTTTGGCTCCAGGAGTGAGCTCGAGTTTAGCCCCGAGCGCCTTGATTAACATACGTCGCTCTAGGCTCATGGTGTCGGGCATAGTCAAAATTAGCTGGTAACCGCGTGCTGCGCAGACATAAGCTAGGGCAATGCCGGTGTTGCCACTGGTCGGTTCGACGATGGTCATACCGGGTTTGAGCACACCGCGTTCCTCAGCATCCCAAACCATATTGGCACCAATGCGGCATTTAACCGAGGCGGCGGGGTTGCGTGATTCGATTTTAACGTAGACTTCTTTGTCGGTCATACGGTTAAGCTTCACTAATGGCGTATTGCCAATAGACTGAGAGTTGTCCTGAAATATATTTTGCATGCCTTGAGCCCTAAGTACGATGGTCTATAGATTCTTGCGCGGTTATATCGGTTACTAGTTATAGTAAAGCATAGGATGAACATTACTGTTAAATGATATATTCATTCAAATTATTTTCAATATTCCACAAATGTATATTGTGTTGCGGTTTTAATTCCAATTTCTTATTGGTCTGTTTTGCTATGTTCACTAATACTCTTAGTTATTGCCTGAACACAATAAAATAGAAATAAGGAGATCGTATGGCCATTCTGGAACATACACTAGGTATCATGCTTCACCCCGATCGTGAGTGGAAAGCCATTCGTAATGAGCGTCATTCATTTGCCCAAGTCTTTTTAAGTCATGTGCCGATATTAGCGCTAATCCCTTGTTTGTCGATGTTTTACGGCGTTACTCAGGTAGGTTGGAGTATTGGTGATGGCGATGTACGCAAATTAACCATGGAAAGTGCTGGGTGGCTGTGCGGCTTAACCTATTTTGCCATGATGGCTGGTGTTTATGTGCTGGGTGAGTTTATTAATTGGATGTCGAAAACCTACGGTGTTAGCGACAAAGCTGACCGCCGTCATTATGAAGGTACGGCACTGGCGGTTTACATCACCACCCCGGTATTTTTAGCCGGTTTTATTGGTCTCTACCCGGACCCCGTTATCTATTCCGTGGTACATATTCTAGCCGGTGCTTATACCGTTTACCTAGTCTATGAAGGTATTCCTATTTTGATGAACATAGAAAAGGATCAAGCTTTTATGTATGCCAGCTCGGTAGTGACAGTGGGCTTGGTTATGCTGGTCATGGTACGCGTCGGTTCGGTAATTGTCTGGGGCATGGGAGTCGGGCCAGTCTATATCGATTAGATTTATCGAATGAGTTTTTAAAAAGCAGCCATTGGCTGCTTTTTTTATGCCGAATTTAAATGCTTAAGTTGCTGGATCACTATGCTAAGGCCAGTGCTGGGCTAAGCTGCGTGTGACCGGCAGCAACAAAACTACCTTGGCGGCCTGGGTTACCATCACTTATATCTGGCTTCAAAATACAGTTAAGGAGCGGTATGTTGGAGTGCTTAGATTCTCTTCCGGCTTAGCTCTGGCGTTTTATTTTCCAGACACGCCGTGAATCCGTCCTTGGAGGCTTCACGTCGACTCCTGTCTCCTAGAGGCTAGAAAACAAAACCCCAGATCTAAGCCTGCATCGGCTAGTGTTTAGATCTAAACTTTTCCGCTTTGGCTGGCGGCCCGGATTATTATCACGCAGCCATGGCCTTAAGGGGCGATAGCAGGAGCGGTAGCTTGGAGTGCCTAGATTCTTTTCCGGCTCAGCTCTGGCGTTTTATTTTCCAGACACGCCGTGAATACATCCATGTAGGCTTCACGTCGACTCCTGTCTCCTGGAGCCTAGAAAACAAAACCCCAGATCTAAGCCTGCATCGGGCTAGCGTTTAGATCTAAACTTTTCAGCTTTGGCTGGCGGCCCGGATTATTATCACGCAGGTAAAGAGTCCTAGTTAGAACGAATTCTAGCCACGGCATCAACCCAGCCTTGGTAGCGTCTATCTCGATCGAATTTAGACAGCTTGGCTTCGAAACGGCGGTCCAGTTGCCATAAAGATTCAATCTCTTCTAGTGATTGAAACACTCCGGCTTGCAAGCCGGCCAAATAGGCCACGCCGAGTGCGGTGGTTTCGACGCAGCTGGGGCGGTCGATGGTGGCTCCTAGAGTATCGGCCAGGGTTTGTAATACCCAGTTGTTACGGCTCATGCCGCCATCAACGCGCAAGGTTAACGGCCTTTGCCCATCGGCTTCCATAGCTTTTTGTAGATCTTTGGTTTGGTAGCAGACGGATTCCAGTCCAGCGGTTACCAATTCTTTGATTCCAGTGTTACGACTGAGCCCTAATATAGCTCCGCGGGCTTCCGGGTCCCAATAGGGCGCACCTAAACCCGTAAACGCGGGCACCAAATAAACCCCGTGGTTGGGGTCGGTTTGCAGGGCTAGTTCTTCGGTTTCGGCAGCATCGTTAATTAACTGCAGGCCATCCCGCAGCCATTGCACCGCGGCACCGGCAATGAAAATGCTGCCTTCCAGGGCGTAATGGCTAACGCCGTTGAGGCGATAGGCGATCGTTGTTAGCAGGCGATTATTGGATTTGAGCGCTTCGGTGCCAGTGTTTAACATAAAGAAACAGCCGGTGCCGTAGGTACTTTTGGCCATGCCCGGTTGAAAACAGCCTTGGCCAATAAGTGCGGCTTGTTGATCTCCCGCCATCGCTAAGATGGGTACTTCTGCGCCTAAAAATTCCGCGTCAATAGTGCCAAAGTCGGCAGCGCAGTCTTGTACTTCGGGCAAAATCTGGGCTGGGATATTAAACAGCTTGAGTAGATCTTGATCCCAGCATTGTTGGTGAATGTTATATAGGGACGTACGGCTGGCATTGGTGGCGTCGGTCTGGTGACGCTGGCCATTGCTCAAACGCCATAGTAAATAACTGTCGACGGTGCCGAAGGCCAGTTCACCGGCTTCTGCTCGAGCGCGCGCGCCGGGTACGGAATCGAGCAGCCAGCGAATTTTGCTGGCGGAAAAATAGGGGTCTAGCAACAAGCCGGTTTTTTCTTGTACGAGTGGCTCAAGGCCTTGTTGCTTTAAACTGTTGCAATAATCGCTGGTGCGGCGGTCTTGCCAGACGATGGCAGGCGCAATAGCTTTGCCAGTTTTACGCTCCCAGATGATGGTGGTTTCACGTTGATTGCTAATGCCAGCGGCAAGGATGTTGTCGGCGCTAATTGCGGCGTTGCTTAATGCTTGGCGGCAGCTGTTTAGGGTGCTTTGCCAAATTTCTTCAGGCTCGTGCTCAACCCAGCCATTGTTGGGGAAGTACTGGGGGAATTCCTCCTGTCCAGTGGCAATGGCCTTTCCTTTCAAGTCAAAAATAATCGCCCGAGAGGACGTGGTTCCCTGGTCGATGGCCAAAATGTAATTTTTATTATGCATGCCGTTATCCTGTTTTATCGACCTAACATCAAACCAGCTTTTGGCCTTGCAGCAGCGGTGGAACTGGGCAATCTAAACTATCGGCTACAGCTCGAAATAATTCGGCTTCGCTGGCCGCTACCTCACCGTCGTGATTAATACTGGCCGCCATAGCTTTTAGCAGCTTAGGTTTTTCCAGCGGCTTTAGTTGGTTCAATTGTTCCAACGCCTTATCCAGCATGGATAGCTGTAGTTTTTTGTCGGCCAACATAGGTGCCGCTGTCAGGCCTAAAAGCTTGGCTCCGGCGGTATAGGCTTGCATGGCTTCAGCCTGGTCTTGATGACCGGCAGCGGATAAAACGCTTAGCAATAATTGGCAGGCCGGCAGACATTGTTTAACGGTATAGCGTGCGCCGTTGGGCTGATGTTGGTCGAGGTTGTGCATCAGTATTCGATACAAAGACCATTCAAAGATATCAACTTGATCGTCGGCCCTAATCAGAATGATGAGGTTGCGTTTAAATATTTGGTACTGCTGATCCGATTGTTGCTTTAGCGCCGGCAGGCATAAATCCAACAGCGGTAGATAAAGGGTTCGGGGAAGTTTTAGCAGCTGTTGCTGCAAATCCATGACCACTTTAAAGCTGGCTGGGTGAGCCTTGGCACGCAGTTTTTCTAACTGTGCTTGGCGGATCTGAGTTTGTTCGTCCAGCAGCAAACCATAAACTAGCGCGCGGGCGGAATAGGGCTCGCGGGCGGCGTCTTTTAAGGATTCAGAAATTGTCGCCAGGGTTTGTTGGGCTTTTTTCACATGGGCTTCAGAAACGTGACCGATGCTCTCTAACGCCGAGGCCATTGGGGCGGCAGCCATCGCGGCTGCTCCGGCAAATGCCGTGGCTCCGGCGGCTGCTTGTGGCTGGCGGGTTGCTGTAGTGTGGGTTTGCTTTGATAACTCTGGTATAGAGCCATCCCAGTTGGGTTCAATCCGGCGAATGCGTTCTGGCAGCGGCGGGTGAGTGGCCATTACTTTGCCAAACGCCATACTGACCGCTTGGCCAAAAAACATATGGCTAAATTCAGGTGCGCTGGGGTTCTGTAATTGTGAACCCTGGCTGTGCGCGGCGATTTTTTTTAAGGCGCCGGAAATGCCGAAGGGGTTACGGGTAAATTGTACCGCGGAGGAGTCGGCTAAGAATTCCCGCTGGCGGCTGACTGCGGCTTTGATCATATTGCCAAAAAAAGTGCCGGAGTAACCGATCACCATGAGGCTTATGCCTATGGCCAATATTGGCATGCCTTTATTTTCACGGCTACGGCCCATGCTGCTGTAGGCGCCGCCACGCATCAAAAAATAACCTAACATGCCGATAATTAAAATACCGTGCAGGATGCCGACCAGGCGGATGTTTAAACGCATGTCGCCGTTAAATATGTGGCTAAATTCGTGCGCGATTACGCCCTGCAATTCATCTCGATCGAGTAGCTGAACGCAACCTCGGGTAACGCCTATCACAGCATCTTGAGGTTTGTAGCCGGCGGCAAAAGCGTTGATACTTTGGTCGTCAATCAAATACACCGGCGGCACCGTGGTACCAGCGGCCAGGGCCATTTCCTCGACTACATTTAAAACCCGGCGCTCGTCGGCGTCCTGGCTTTGCGGCTGAATTAAGCGGCCACCCATGGATTCGGCGACAACCTTGCCGCCGCCAGATAGCTGTGCCAGCTTATATAAACTGCCCATGGCGACCACGGCGCCAACTGCCACGCTAATTTTACCCAGCAGTACCCAATCCCATCGACTAAGGGCCTGTTGAACCATATTACCTTCGCCATTGGTGTCGATATAGCCAAGAAAAAAACTCACCGCTGCAGTACTTAACAATACCAAGCTAAGTACTGCGAGCAGCATGAAAATTACTAGCTTACGAGTATTGCGCCGTGCACGGTCTTGATGTTCAAAAAAATTCATAGGGCTATAAATCTTGGGGCCAAAGACGATGCCTGTGGCGATTTAAGATAAAATCTATAGCAACAATTAGCCGGTATGGCTTTGTTGCTATAGGGTCGAAAACGCTTGGCTTAGAAAGAAACCTTAGGGGCGGCTTGAATTTCAGCGCTGTCGGCAAACTCTAGCAAACCGGCATCTGGGCCGTGGCCAAAGGTATTGGCCAGTGCTACTGGGGGGAAGCTTTGCTTGTAGGTATTGTAAGCAGTAACCGCATCATTAAAGGCCTGGCGAGAAAAGGCCACCTTGTTTTCGGTGGTGGTCAGTTCTTCCGATACCTGCATCATATTTTCGTTGGCTTTGAGGTCGGGGTAGGCTTCCATCACCACGCTCAATTTGCCCATCGCTCCGGCTAGTGCACCCTCGGCACCGGCAAGCTGGCCCATGGCGGCGATATCACCCGGGTTACCCGCAGCGGCTTGCAAGCCACCCATGGCAGCGTTACGCGCTTGGATCACGGCCTCTAAGGTCTCGCTCTCGTGCTTCATATAGCCCTTGGCGGTTTCAATTAGATTGGGGATCAGGTCGTAGCGGCGTTTTAATTGCACTTCAATCTGCGAAAAACCATTCTCATAGCGATTTTTCAAGCTGACCAATTGGTTGTAGATTCCAATGATATAGAAAATCAATGCGGCGATAATGACGAGAATGACAATGCTGGATATGTCCATATGGTTGGGCCCTAGTCTTAAACAATGAATAAGCACAAGATATTAGCATTGCCGAGACAAGGGGAGAACCCGAAGATGGTCATATTTTGCTAACTGGCCGGATCTATTGGGCTTTGTTATTATGCCGCCGCGCGACAATTTGGCGGACTATGACTCCGTTTAAGTTAGTGAGCGCCAATTAAGACGGTAAGTCTTGAATCACGGTACGGATTAGGTGGCTATTAGCCAATAAACCTATTTGCCTTGGCTAGACGTAAAAGCGGTCGACTGATCGCAAAAACAACTAATTTACGCGGTAAGGCTTAAACCTAAACAACGTTGGCTAGATTTTAACAGCAGGTATGCTGTTTTTATCTCAGACCGTTATTAGGTTAAAGGCGCTGCAGCAATCGGCTGCGGCCAATAGATATGTGGAGACTAACAATGTCAGATCCTGTAGTGATTGTAGGTATGGCTCGAACCGCCATGGGCGGAATGCAGGGCTGTTTCAGCGCCCTCTCAGCACCTCAACTCGGCGCGGCAGCTATTAAAGCTGCGGTGGCCGAGGCCGGCGTAAGCGGCACAGATATTAATGAAGTACTTATGGGTTGCGTATTGCCCGCCGGCGTTGGCCAAGCTCCAGCTCGCCAGGCGGCCCTAGGTGCTGACCTGCCCATGGGTGTGCCTTGTACCACGGTCAACAAAGTTTGTGGCTCGGGTATGAAAACCGTCATGATGGCACACGACGCCATTGCACTGGGTTCGGCCGATGTGATTGTGGCCGGTGGTATGGAAAGCATGAGTAATGCGCCGTATATTTTGCCCCAGGCCCGTGCCGGTTACCGCTTAGGCGATGGCGAGATTAAAGACCATATGTTTTTAGACGGTCTGCGTGATGCCTACGAAGGCAACTTGATGGGTGAATTTGCCGAGGCCTGTGCCGGTAAGTATACCTTTAGCCGGGAAGAGCAAGACGCTTATGCCATAGAGTCTTTGCGCCGTGCCAAGGCCGCTATCGATGAAGGTAAGTTTGAGCGTGAAATTACTCCCGTCGTCGTCAAAACTCGCCGTGATGAAACTGTTGTTGCCATCGATGAGCAGCCAGGCAATGCCCGCCCTGATAAAATTCCTAGCTTGCGTCCAGCTTTCGCTAAAGACGGCACTGTCACCGCCGCCAATGCCAGCTCCATCTCGGATGGTGCTGCGGCCTTAGTATTGATGCGTCAGTCCGAGGCAGAAAAGCGCGGCCTTAAGCCATTGGCTGCTATCCGCGCCCATAGCCAGCATGCCCATGAGCCCAAGTGGTTTACTACGGCACCTGTGGGAGCCGTCAAAACATTATTAGACCGTGCCGGTTGGACTGTTGATGATGTTGATCTGTTCGAGGTTAACGAAGCTTTTGCCGTGGTCGCTATGGCTGCCATGAAAGAGCTGGGCATGCCTCACGACAAGGTTAATGTGCACGGCGGCGCTACTGCCCTAGGTCATCCTTTAGGTACTTCGGGTGCGCGTATTATCGTCACTTTGTTGGCCGCCTTGGAAACCTACGGTAAGTCCAAAGGTGTAGCGACTCTGTGTATCGGTGGTGGCGAAGCAACCGCGATTGCAATTGAACGTTTGTAAATAGGCGGCTCAAACACTAAAACCCGGCAATAGCTTATCGCTTGTTGCCGGGTTTTTTGGTTTCAGTAACTTTAATTAGCGATCCCATCAGGGTTTAAAGTCGGATAAGGGTGGTAGCTTTGATTCTTTTCCGGCTCAGCTCTGGCGTTTTATTTTCCAGACACGCCGTAAATATGTCCCTATAGTCTTCCGCTCGACATCCATGTCTCACAGAGTCTGGAAAACAAAACCCCAGATCTAAACCTGCACCGTGCTAACGTTTGGATCTATATTTTCAACTTACTTCTTCAAGCTAATATTTATTCCGGGTTACGGCCACTTAACTTAGGGCGCCCCGAGCTAATAGTGCGGAGCTTCAGTGTTGTTTGTTCCTGCACTCGCAGGTTCAAATTTCGTGTATTTGTGGACCAACAAGCGACACGAGCCTCTTTACTAATTAACGTACTCAAACGTCCGCACAACTTTCTGTACTCCGCCGACTTGGCTGACTAAATTGGCGACTTTATTGGCGTAGGCTTGGCTGACAATACCCATTAAAAATACCACGCCGTCTTCGGTCACAACTTTAACCTTGCTGCTGTCGACATCTTTTTGTGCAATCAGTTTGGCTTTTACCTTTGAGGTTAGCCAAGTGTCATTGGTTCGGTCTAGCAAGGAGCTATTGCCTTGAATTTGCAGCTCGTTAAAAACCTGCCTTACCTTCGGAATGCGCTTAAGGGTCTCAGTGGCCAAAGCTCTGGCTTCGGCCGAGCTAACCTCGCCGGTGAGCAGCAATACCCGGTTATAGGCATTGACATTAATGTGAGCATTTTTGAGTGCCGGGCCGGCTTTGCGTAGGTTTACCTCGGCAATGGTTTCTAGGCGCTCGTCGTCAATATAGGTACCAAAGGTGCGCTCGCTGGGGTCAGGCTGGATTGGCTTGCTAGTACTGGCATCCATTATGGTGGTGCAGCCGAAGCTGGCGCAGCACAAACCGATTAAGGCTAGTTTTCTAAAGGTGGAAAGCATGGTGTTAAACCCCAAATAATTGCTGGTCTATTAAATCACATAAACAAAATACAGTGAGCAGGTGAACCTCGTGAATGCGGGTTCGGCTTTCTAGCTGTACTTGCAGTTCGATATCGTTGACATCCAACAGGGCAGAAACATCGCCGCCGTCTTGACCGGTTAAAGCAATAACCGACATGTCTCGATCATGGGCAGCTTGCACCGCCTGAATTAGATTAGAGGGTTTGCCGCTGCTACTGATGATTATCAACAGATCACCGGGTTGGCCAAGGGCGCGTATTTGTTTGGAGTACACCTCGTTGAAACTGCCGCCGTCAGCAATGGCTGATTGGGTGGTGACATCGGTGCCTAAAACCAAAGAGGGTAGGCCGGGACGCTCGTTTTCAAACTTGTTGATGAGATTGGCGTTGAATATTTGTGCAATGGCGGCACTGCTGCCGTTACCACACAACAGTAATTTGTTTTCATTGACCAAAGCGTGAACAATCATCTCGCTGCTCTCAGCGATTAACGGTGCGAGGCCTTCACCGACATGCATCTTGGCTTCGATGCTTTGGTGAAATAAAGTAATAACATGCTGATCCATAATACCCTAGCCAGAAATACTGAAGTCAGCGCTAGTCTAGCGGTTTTAACGGGGTCTGTTAATTATTTAATGCCTAAACTGCATAAAGCATAGGTTGGCGAGGCATTAGCTCAATTGTGGAGAATATGGTGGGGCCTAAGCGGTAGATGGATTACTTACTCACACACCAGCGTAAACGTGGCTTATGCCTAAACCTGAAAGGCATTTTTTATCCACTCGCTGACTACTAGCCGCGGCATTTGTGAGTCAATAGTTATGACGTCGAAGCGGCAGGGCTCTTGTTGTAGCTGGTGTTCAAGCAAATATTGTTGGGCTGTGCGAATCAATTTCTGTTGTTTTGACCGAGTCACGGCTTCGGCGGCGCTGCCAAAGGCCGCGTTTTTTCGAGTTTTAACTTCGACAAAAATACATTCATTGGCGTGGCTCATCACCAGGTCGATTTCACCCTGTCGGCAGCGATAGTTTTGCTGTCTAAAAACCAGCCCTTGCTCCAGTAAATACTGCTTGGCCAGCTGTTCGCCCAGCTGACCAATATTATTGCTGTTCATCTACCTGGGCTTGTTGTTGCTCGGCCTGCAGTTGAGCGATTGACGGCAGGGCTTGGGCTACGCCGTATTTGATGATTGCCCATTGTTGCTGGCGTACAATCTGGCCATTTTGCAGCATATTGAGGCTGCCAGTACCGCCTTGGATGCGCACGCTATTGACTTGGGATAGCTGGCGGATGCGCGGGTAAACCTTAAAACTATCGGCACCTAAGGCATATAAGCGCTGGTAAGCCGGGGCTGGTTGGGCGTGCTGGCTCACTTGTTGTTGCAGAATCGAATCATGCTCTAATAACCAGGGCAGGGCGCTAAAACGAATGTTATCAAGGTCGCGGTTATTCTTTTTATCGGCCTTGCCGTTATAGACATGACTGGTCGCGTACACCGGTAGGCCGCCGGCATAGTGAAAGGCTAGGGTGGGCTTGACTTGACGCGCCTGGCCGCTGTTGGCGAGTAGGAACACGGCATCGACGTCTTGCCGACGGCGAGGTTCAAATTCTAAGTTAGTGTTGATGATTTGCTGCAATTTACGGTGGCGGTATTTGCTTTGGTTAAGCTGCAGGCTATTTTCAATCACCTTGGAGTAATCATTTTTACCCGTGAAATGCTGCTCTTCTACTACCACTCCACCCAGCTGTTGCCATTCATCACGAAAGGCTTTGGCGCCGCGATTTCCCCAGGCGGTTTGTGGTGCTAAGATCATCGCGCGTTTGTGCCCTGCTAACCAGGCGCGCTGAGCACATTGGCGGGCTTCATCTTCCGCCGCCAGGCCAAATTGAAATAAACCGTGTTGGTATTCCTGCTGCTGGCTTTCGGAGGGCGCGGCGATATAGTTCATTGCTAACACCGGTACAGGTATGGCAAGGCGCTGGTTTAGTTGCTTGACCTGGTTTTTGTCCAAGGGGCCAATAATAAACTCTGCCTCGGCACTAACGGCCTGATCATATAAGCTATTAATATCGCCTTTGTTGGCATCAAAGAAGTCAACCTGTGGTACCCGAGCGCCTTGTTTTTCGGCATTAAAAAGGCTGACCATAAAGCCATCGCGAATGGCCTGCCCGGCTTTACCCAAACGACCGGTGGTGGGTAGGATAAGAGCAACTCGGCGTGGTTGTTCGGCAATGATTTGTTTGAGTAGCTGTAGGTCCTGGGGTAAGTTAATACTGGCTGGGTGCGCGGGCCATTGTTGCCGCCATTGCTCTACCATGGCCTGCTGCTGCTCGATACTGTCTTGTTCACTTTTGGCAATGCTGGCCAGTTGATACCAGGCCTGTAGCTGCGGCAGCGGTGCTCGTTCCGCCAGCTGTGTTAAAACGGCGCTGTTTTCCATCATCAGACCCTGCCAAAGGGCGTGATGATTTTGTTGCTGCTGTGTGGGGTTTAGCCAATGGCTAAGTGCCATACGCTCATTGCTGCTGGCTTCGGTATTACCTAACAAGGTGAAAACACTGGCCTTGAGCTCGCCTAATTGTTGTTTTTGCTCCAAGCTTGCTTGGAGTTTCAATTGCTCTAAACGATCGTGGCTGAGCAGTTCCTGTACCCTAAAATAAGAGCCGTCCTCCATCGCGACCTGGGCCGCCAATAAGCTATAACGAATAAACTGTAAGTTATCTAATTGCTCGGAGTGCACATTGTCCAGGGTGCTTTGGGCCCATTCTGTCTGCCCTTGTTGCAGCAAGCCCGTGGCAGCCAATAGCCAATATCGGTTCTTGTCGGCACCGTAGGCTTGCTCGGCTTTTTCCAGCAGCTGTTGTGGGCTGAGCGGGGTTTCTTGCTGAGGCTTCAGCTGGGTATAGCTATTATCCTTGCTGGGGGTGGAATTACACCCGGCTAGGCTAATAATTAAACTTAGCGCTAGGCCCAATTTTAGGGGGTGGGAACTCAGTGTGAGCGGCATGGTGTTTTTACCTTTAATACCTTGCAGGCTTTTTTTGCTGCTTATTTTAGAGATGCCCATAGGGTTATCGGACTTAGGCAGCTACAATATCCGGCTATTTTACACGAATGGTTTAAATAATGACTGAATCAATTCAGCCAAATACGCTATATGTGGTCGCGACGCCAATCGGCAACCTGGGCGATATCTCCCAGCGGGCAATAGCGGTACTGCAGGGGGTGGATAGTATCGCCGCAGAGGATACTCGTCACAGTGCCCGCTTGTGCCAATATTTTGATATTCGCACACCTTTGCAGGCCTACCATGACCATAGCGATGAACATAAAGTCGCCGCGTTTTTAGACCGTATCGAGCAGGGGGCTTCGCTGGCCTTGATCAGTGATGCCGGCACGCCGTTAATTTCAGATCCGGGTTTCCGCCTGGTTAAGCTGGCCCGCCAGCGTGGTATCCAGGTGGTGCCTATCGCCGGTGCCTGCGCTTTTGTGGCGGCCCTTAGTGCGGCTGGCCTGCCCTCTGATCGATTTACCTTTGAAGGTTTTTTGCCCTCAAAAAGCGGCGCGCGGCAGCGGCAGTTGGAAGCGCTCGCCAGCGAAACCCGGACCTTAATATTTTATGAGTCGCCGCATAGAATTGTCGATAGTCTCAGCGACATGGTGGTAGCTTTTGGGGGCGAACGCGAGCTGGTGTTGGCGCGGGAGTTGAGTAAGACCTTTGAGACCTTTATTCCAGGAACGGCAGCGTCGGTACTCGAGGCAGTACAGGCCGATCGCAATCAGCAAAAGGGTGAGATGGTGGTGATGGTGGCTGGCGCCGAGACCCAAGTTGAGAAAATCGACCCCGCCGTTGAGCACATTATGCGCAGCTTATTGGCCGAACTACCGATTAAACAGGCGGCAAAAATTGCCGCCCAGATTACCGGGCTGAAGAAAAAAGTTCTGTATCAATGGGGTTTGGATCAGAAAAACTAGGCCGAAACTTGAGATATAAAAAACCGCCTATTACTAGGCGGTTTTTTGGTGAGGGGCGAACCCCTCAGGTCATTCCTTTAAGTGTTTAACTTAAAACCGGAATGTGCCTTGCAGTGCCACAGAGCGTGGACGATCGAAAAAGGAGTAGTAAGCGGTGCCGGTACCACCGGTAAGAGCGCCTGACAATGGCGTGGTATTACCAAAGGTCTTTACCGTTTCGTCGGTCAGGTTCTTGCCTACCAAGGCCACTTCCCATTGTCCGTCGGCTGCACCTAGAGCAACCCGTAGGTTAACTTTGGTGTAGGAGTCTTGAACTAGGTTGGGGTCTAAGGTTGGCGAAGCAAAATACTCATCGCTGTAGATCAGATCCAAGGTCGTGTGTAGCTCCATGCTTTCGCCAATCGGCAAAAAGTAATCGGCTGACAAGGTCGCTTGGTACTCAGGGGTGAATTCACGACGTTGACCGCTAACATCACACAGGCCTGGGTCAGTCACGCTATTCGGTGTTTGACCAAAGTAACACTGGTTATTCGGGAAAGCGTCGTATTCAAAATCCAAGTAAGCGGCTGAACCGGAAAGGGTTAATCCTTCCGCCACTAACCAGCGACCGTCAATTTCAATACCTTGGCTGGTGGCTTCACCGGCGTTGGTAACGTTAAAGCCGAGAGTGCCGTCAAACTGGGAAGTTTGCAGGTCTTCATACTCGGTGCGATAAACTGCAACGTTAACCTCAGCAGCACCATCGGCCAGGGTGAATTTACCGCCTAGCTCAAAGCTGGTGGCTTTTTCTTCGTCGTATTCAAACACGCCGATCTTGCCAGGGTTGGTAACTACAGATCCGCCACTAACAATGCTGACGCCGTAGCTTGGGTCTGGATGAGCGTTTGAGCGAACATCAAAGCCGCCGCCTTTAAAACCAGTAGTCCAAGTGGCGTATAGCATAGCGTCTGAGCTTACATCCCATTGGGCGGTTATTAGCGGGGTGAACGCACCTTCGTCGCGGCTGTCGGAGATGGTGTCGTAAGGTTCAACGGCAAAGGCGCTGAACAAAGTGTTTAACAGTAGATCGCTGCTACCGACATCGGCACCGGTGGTATCAACATGGTACTGGCGACGTGACGCTTTTTTGTCTTCCGAGGTATAGCGGCCACCGATGTTTAAGCGCAGCTCGTCACTAATGTTCCAGGTAGCTTGGGCAAATACTGACCATAGGTCAGACTCCTGCTCAAACGAACGGCTGGTAGCGATATTCGAGTAGGCTGGGCTGAGAGCCCGCAGCACACTGTTGGTAGGGATAATGATAGAATCAGCAAACTTCAATTCTGATGACTGCCAAAAGCCGCCGGCAATCCAATCCACGGTTTCGCCACCGGGTGAGGCTAGGCGAATTTCCTGGCTGTACTGGTCGAAGGACTCGTCGGCATAGGTGGTGAAAATGTCGGCGCCAGTGAAGTCGCAGTCACACGCCTCTTCGGAATCGTAGCTGTTATAGCCGCTTATGGCGGTTAAGGTTAAATCACCAATACCGTATTCAACCGTAAGAGTGACGTTTTCGGTGTCGTTGTTGCTATATTCCGGCGTGCCATCCGGGCCACTGCTCTGACGGTTAAAATCTTGGGTGGTGTCTAAAGTGTACGTGCCGTTACCAACTGCTGCATTGGCGCCAGCCAGTGCCGCGGCGAAAGGGATCCCGCCAGCAACGGTGTAGGGGTTGATAACTTCCAAGAATCGACCCTGGGTATCAAAACTACCTTTTTCAACTTTAAGGCCAATGCTTAAGTCGTCAGTCGCTTCCCAGCTCAATGAGCCGCGAAATACTCGCACGTCTTCGGCTGATTGGTCAGTGTTTAAGGTGGTGTTTTTGTAATAACCGTCAACATCACGGTTTAATATGGCCAGGCGACCACTTAAGGTGTCTGACAAGGGGCCAGAAAGAACCAGGCGAATATCGCGCTCACCATGGTCGGGCTCGTATAAAGCCGTGATCGAGCCTTCAAACTCATCGGTGGGCTTGGCGGTGCTTATAGAAATGGCGCCGGCAATAGAGTTCTTACCAAACAGAATACTTTGCGGGCCACGTAGAACTTCGACACGCTCCATATCAAACATGGGCGCGCGAGTTAACTGGGCGCGACCATAATAAATACCATCAACATACTGGCCTACAGACTGCTCAAAACCTTGGTTAATACCGGAGCTGATGCCGCGGATGCCAACCACTGTGCCGATGCCAGTTTGGTTGAATGTCAGGTTAGGCACGTAGGCGGTCATGTCGTCGAGGTTGCTCATGCCCGCTTCGGCCATTTTCTCGCCGGATACGGCGCTCACCGAAATGGGAACGTCCATCAAGCTTTGCTCGCGTTTTTGGGCTGTAACAACTACCTCTTCTAGCTGTAATTGAGCCATGGAAGGCATGGCTAGGGCAGCTACAATGCTACCTACAGCAACGCTTAGGGTGCGTGGTTTGGAAAATATCATGGGTAAATCTCCTGTAATGGGATTCGAAAACGGCAGATCGCTATATTATTGTCTACTGCTCGTTCGGTTTTTCTTATGGCGCTATTAGATTTATTGCGATAAAAAAAGTAACTAGTTAAAGGTGTAGCAAAAAAAATCAACCAGCCGCCGCAAGATATATCATTTGGTCTTATTAGCCAATATAACTGTCCAAATTGTCTAAGTTTGCTTTTGCGTTCGACTTTTTTGGCCATTGCTACAGGCCAGATCAAACAGAATCATTGACCTGTGATTTATTGACTCAAGGCCATGGCCAAGAACGCTAAAATCTTGTTAGCCGGTTATTTTCCTTGCAAGTACAAAACGCTTTGTTTAATGTTGCGCCGTTGAAGGTGGCTGGGCAGTCGCTCTGTTGTTTCTTTCGGGGAACAATAGGGAGGAAAGTCCGGGCTCCAAAGGGTAGAGTGCCAGGTAACTCCTGGGGGGCGAGAGCCTACGGAAAGTGCAGCAGAAAGGAAACCGCCTACGTTATGTTGTAAAACATAGCCGGTAAGGATGAAAAGGTGCGGTAAGAGCGCACCGCGCAGCTGGCAACAGTCTGTGGCGATGGTAAACCCCACTCGGAGCAAGACCAAATAGGAATCCGCTGGTGTGACCCGCACTGGATTCGGGTAGGTCGCTCGAGGTGCTTGGTGACAAGCATCCCAGATGAATGATTGTCCACGACAGAACCCGGCTTACAGGCCACCTTTAACTTTTTATTTCCTGCTATTTTTACCAATTCTCATTTAGGCCCATGCAAACTTAATGTATTACATTAAGTTGTGGCGCTATCTGCTTGAAATTCAACATCTTCACCCTCGTTTTTCGTCTATTCCCAAGCATATTCTCAACCAGTTTCTTAACTTTAGCGGCTAAATCGGCGATTTTCACCGCTTTTTGCCTTGACTTTGACTCGATCGGAATTATAGTGTCAGTTAGTGGAAAAAAGTGGAGTTTTGTGTCTTTTGGTGGTTTGTCTTTGTCGCCAGTGGGTATAAGTGGAGAAATCGTGTTTCAAGGTAGTGATGCTATCAATATGGACGCCAAAGGGCGTCTGGCCATCCCAACTCGTAGTCGTGACGAGCTGATGGAGGTCTGTGGCGGTCGTATAGTGATTACCGCGCATACGGAAGAGCGTTGCTTGTTGGTTTACCCGGAAGCTCAGTGGCAGCAAATTTTGCCGCAGATTGAAGCACTGCCCACCTTTAACAAGGCTGCTCGCCGAGTCCAGCGTTTGTTGATTGGTTACGCCAGCCCGGTTGAGATGGACCCTAAAAATGGCCGCATCACGGTGCCGCCAACATTACGCAGTTATGCCGGCTTGGAGAAAGAGCTGATGTTGGTAGGCCAGGGTAAGAAATTTGAATTATGGAGTACCGAGCGTTGGAATAGTCTGCTTGAAGAAGAAGTGGATGAAGAAATGCCGGTAGAAATGTTGAGCTTGGCTCTTTAAAGGTGTGGTCATAATGAGTCAGTCAGAACATTACAGTGTGTTGTTGCAAGAATCGATACAGCAGCTGATACAGGATGAGAACGGCCTGTATATCGATGGCACGTTTGGTCGCGGCGGTCACAGTGACGAAATATTAAAAAGCCTGGGGCCAAACGGCAAGCTGTTAGCCATTGATAAAGATTTACAGGCGATAGCAACGGCGCAGCAGCGTTTTGGTGATGATAATCGTTTTGAAATAGCCCATGCATCGTTTGCTGATATGCAAACGCTAGCGCAGGAGCGAAATATAGAAGGTCAGCTTGATGGTGTCTTGCTCGACCTTGGGGTTTCTTCGCCGCAATTGGACCAGGCTGAACGCGGCTTTAGTTTTAGTAACGACGGCCCTTTGGATATGCGCATGGACACCAGCAAAGGAGAGAGTGCAGCGGACTGGATTAATCGGGCCGAGCTGGATGATATCGCCTTTGTATTAAAAGAATTTGGGGAAGAGCGCTTTGCTAAGCGCATGGTCAGGGCCATAGGAGAGCAGCGGGATAAAACGCCATTTACACGAACCAAGCAACTCGCAGAGGTTGTGGCTCAGGCAAATCCCGCTTGGGAAAAGGGCAAGCATCCAGCAACACGAGCATTTCAAGCGATTCGTATTTATATCAATAACGAATTGGGTGATTTACAAGTGGCGCTGGATCAAGCCTTAGACATACTCAAGCCCGGGGGGCGCTTGGTGGTTATTAGTTTCCATTCCTTGGAAGATCGAATAGTAAAACGTTTTATTCGCCGGCAAGAAAAAGGCGCAGAGCTGCCGCGCGGTATGCCGGTAATGGAAACCGAGCTGGATAAAACTATGCGCAGCTTGGGCAAGGCGGTGAAAGCCAGTGAACGTGAGCTGGAGGAGAATATTCGCTCCCGTAGCGCAGTGATGCGGGTAGCTCAAAAGCTATAAAAAATCGCCAGTCATTCAGTCGGCGATAAGATCGTGCTAATGGCCGTAAATAATAATGTAGTAAGAAATAAACAGTTCGGCATTTAAAGGGGAATAGCCATGGGGCAGAGAGAATCGCGCTGGCGAGGCGTGGGTTTGATTGTGCTGCTGTGGCTGCTGGTGATGGTTTCTGCCATTGCTGTCGTAAATATCACCCATTCAAGCCGATTAAAGCTTAACCAATTGGAACAGTTGCGCCGTGACAGCAATCAGCTGCAGATAATCTGGGGGCAGCTGTTATTGGAGCAGGGTACCTGGGCTGATTACGGCAGGGTAGAAAAGCTGGCACACCAGAAGTTAAAAATGAAATCGCCAGAAATACACGAGATGGTTATTGTTAAATGAGCAAAAAACCAATCAGCAACACCTTAGCCCGTTGGAGGTTTTACCTACCAGCGGCTTTGTTGTGTCTATTGGTTGCTGTCTTACTTTGGCATTTGGCGATGTTGCAGGTGGTCCCTGGTGAAAAACGTGGTTTCGAGTTTTTGCAAGACCAGGGCGAGGCGCGAACCTTGCGCAGTGAAAAAATTAATGCCTATCGTGGCGTTATCACCGACCGTAATGGCGAGCCGCTGGCGGTAAGCTCGCCGGTGATTACTCTGTGGGCAAACCCACAAGAATTGGCAGCAGAGAAAAAAAGCTGGGCTAAACTGGCCCGAGCGCTTGGTATTAAGCCCGCCGATTTGGCCGCGAAAATTAAGCGCTATCGAAAAAAAGAATTTATGTATTTAAAGCGCCAAATGTCCCCCCAAGGTGCGCAGCCGGTAATGGATTTGAATGTCGCTGGTGTTTATGCCGAGGAAGAGTATCAGCGATTTTATCCGGCCGGTGAGGTGACTGCGCATATTTTGGGTTTCACCGATATCGATGGCGAGGGGCAGGAGGGCTTGGAGTTGGCCTATAATGATTGGCTTAGCGGCAGCCCTGGTTCTAAAAAAGTTCTAAAAGATTTACGCGGGCGGGTTATTAAGGATTACGGTCTGGTTAAAGCGGCTGAGTCGGGTAAAGATTTACGTTTGAGCGTCGACCTGCGGTTACAATACCTGGCCTATCGTGAATTAAAGGCGGCCATGAAAGGTTTTCAGGCTAAGTCTGGCTCTATTGTGTTATTGGACGTTGAGTCGGGTGAGGTTCTGGCGATGGTGAATCAGCCTTCCTATAACCCCAATGATCGTCGCTCGATAAGCAATACCAATCAGTTACGCAACCGCGCCATGACCGATCAGTATGAGCCGGGTTCGACCATGAAGCCTTTAACTATCTTGGCGGCTTTAGAAACCGGGCGTTTCAATCCCAGCTCAAAGGTAAATACCCACCCCGGCTATATGATGGTCAAGGGCAAGGAATTTAAAGACCCGGTTAACTACGGTGAAATTAATCTGGCAAAAATCATCACCAAATCCAGCCAAGTTGGCTTGGTTAAAGTGGCTCTGCAAATGGAGCCGGATGATGTGCGGGATATGTTTTTTAGGTTTGGCCTGGGCCAGGTCACTGGCAGTGGCTTTCCTGGCGAGCGTTCCGGCAGCCTGCCCAACCGACCTAGATGGCACGATATAGAACGTGCCAATTTTGGTTTTGGCTATGGCTTAAGTGTCACCGCCGTACAGCTGGCCCAAGCTTACAATGTGTTCGCCAACGACGGCGTTTTTAAACCGGTATCGTTACTTTACCAGCAGCAAACCGAGCCGTCCAAGCGCGTCGCCGCTGAAAGCATTAGCCGCGAGGTTCGAGCTATGTTGGCCACGGTGCCGCAAGCTGGCGGTACCGCAACTCGGGCACAAATCACCGACTATCCGGTGGCAGGTAAGACTGGCACTGTGCATAAATTTATCCGCGGCGGAAAAGGTTATGACGACAATCGTTATATGTCGGTTTTCAGTGGCTTTGCGCCGGCAGAGAAGCCCCGTGTGGTTGCCGCCATTATGATCAATGAGCCGGGTACCGAGGCCTATTCGGGTGGCAAGGTTGCCGCCTCGGTTTTTTCTCGAGTGGTTGAGGGATCATTGCGTTTACTACGTGAGCCGCCAGTTGTCGCCAGTGCGCTTAAAGCTGTTGGCCAGCCTTTACGTTTGGTGGGGGTATCCAATGAATAATAGCTCCATTCATCACGCTGCCATTAGTTTAGATCAGTTGATGGCGGGCTTTGAGTTGCCCGCTGCGGATCTGATGAAGTTGGCCTTAGTCAAAATAACGGGTTTGCAACAAGACAGTCGTAAAGTCCAACGCGGTGATTGTTTTATCGCCGTGACGGGTTTGGAGACCGATGGTAGGAAATATATTAATGCTGCAATTAAGGCCGGTGCGGTAGCGATAATTCAGCAGACTGAGCAGCAAGTTATAAGCCTGGAATGGCAGCAGCTCCCCATCATTTCTATGCCAAATTTGTTACAGCGAATTAGCCCGCTGGCGGCGAATTTTTACGCCCAGCCTAGTCGGCAGTTGGATTTGATTGGCATAACCGGAACCAATGGTAAGACCAGCTGCGCCCAATTACTGGCGCAATTACTGAGCCGCTTGCAAACGCCGGCGGCCATGATAGGCACCATGGGTTATGGTGTGGTCGATAAAAGCGGTGGGTGTGAACTAAATGATACAGGCATGACCACGCCGGATGCGGTCCGTAGCCAGGCTATTGTTCATGAGCTGGTGGAACGGGGCAGCAAGGCTGCGGTACTGGAAGTTTCCTCTCATGCGCTGTTGCAGGGTCGGGTTGCCGCCTTGGATTTTACCCAGGCAATTTTTACCAACCTTAGTCGTGATCATTTGGATTATCACGGTGACATGGTCAGCTATGGCGAGGCCAAGGCCAAGTTGTTTGCTTTCGATACATTGCAGTCGGCCATCATCAATGCCGATGACGAGTTCGGTCAGCAAATACTGCAGCGCTTAGCGAATAGTGATACCAAGGTATATAGCTATGGAGTCGTCGATAGTGACGCTGATGTCAGCTTGCAGAATATTGAATTTTTAGCGGATGGCATTCGTGCCAATTTACACAGCCCTTGGGGGCAGGCACCGATACACAGTAAATTGTTAGGGGGCTTTAATCTCTATAATTTATTGGCGGTGGTAACAGCGGTATGTGCCAAAGGCTTTGATTTTAACGCTGTGGTTGCACAAATCGAAAAGTTAAAGCCGGTCGCCGGTCGTATGCAACGGGTGAGCGTCGAAGCCAATAGCAAAAAGAAAATTACCGTGGTGGTGGACTATGCCCATACCCCGGATGCACTAAATAAAGCGCTGTTAGCCCTTAAGCAACACTGCGGCGGTCAGCTGTGGTGCATATTTGGGTGCGGTGGCGACAGAGATAAAGGCAAGCGCCCATTGATGATGGCAGAGGCCTTGTCGCTGGCTGACCATATTATGATAACCAGTGACAACCCGCGTGGCGAAGACCCCCAAGCGATTATTAACGATATTACCGATGAGTTAACAGCTGAACTGGCTGAAGCAAAAAGTAGCGGCCGTTTTATCACTCAGCAGCTTGATCGCGGCCAGGCTATCGCCGCCGTGATCGCTAGCGCTGGCGTAGGAGATACCGTGTTAATCGCGGGCAAGGGGCATGAGGCCTACCAACAAATTGGTGATGTAAAACTGCCCTTCGACGATGTCTTGGTGGCTGAGAAGATTCTAGCGGGAGAGGTGAACTGATGTACTCGCTAAGTACCGAACAATTGGCAGCTATGCTGCAACAAGATTATCAAGGTGAATCAATAATTTTTACTGGTTTAAGCACGGATACCCGTAGTTTAAACCCAGGTGATTTATTTGTAGCCTTAACCGGCGACAACTATAACGCCAACGAATTTTTGCACAAAGCCGCTACGGCTGGGGCCGCCGGCCTGGTAGTTGAGCAGCGCGACCCTAAGGTTTTGCTGCCGCAGTTTTTAGTCGAGGACTGCTATCGGGCGCTAGGGGTTATAGCCCAGGGCTTACGCCAGCAGTTTAGCGGTAAGCTGGTTGGTATTACCGGCAGCAGTGGTAAAACGACGGTTAAGGAAATGTTAGCAAGTATTTTATCCTTAGCGGCACCAACCCATGCAACTCGCGGCAATTTAAATAACCATATTGGGGTGCCGCTGACTTTGACGCAGCTCGAAGATGGCGATCAATTTGCCGTTATTGAGATGGGCGCTAGCGGGGCCGGTGAAATATCTTATTTGACGGCGATTAGCCAGCCCGATGTGGTTTTGGTAAACAATGTAATGGCGGCCCACTTGCAGGGTTTTGGTGATCTTGATGGTGTTGCCATGGCCAAGGGTGAAATATACCAGTCATTACACCAAGATGGCCGGGCCGTCATTAATTTAGATGAGCCCTATGCCGAGCAATGGTCGGCCGGCTTAAGTGAATCACAAATTTTACGCTACAGCATTCATAATAATAGCGCTGAAGTGTTCGCTAAAAGTATCGACCACGGCCGGGGCTTGTACAGCTTTGATCTGCATACTCCCATCGGTACTGAATCAATAAAACTCAAAGTTCCGGGCGAGCACAATGTTGCCAATGCGTTGGCTGCTGCAGCCTGCGCTTTGGCTTGCGGTGTGGGCCTGGCCCTCATTAAACAGGGGCTAGAAGCGGCCGCAATGGTGAAGGGTCGGTTGCAATATCTACGTGGCTTGTGCGCCAGTACTATTGTTGATGATAGCTACAATGCCAACCCTGGCTCAGTGTGCGCAGCAATGGATATATTGGCGCAATGTCAGGGCCGCAAAATCTTTGTATTGGGTGAGATGGGTGAGCTTGGCGATAGCGCTAAAAAGCTGCATAAACAGGTCGGCAAGCATGCCCAGCTCCTAGGTTTAGACCAGTTACTCTGCCTGGGCGATTTAACTTCTTACGCGGTTAAGACTTGTGATAATGCCAAGCAGTTTGAGAACAAGGAAGAGTTAGTGGCGTATATCAAGCCGCTGCTGGACAAGCAAACCACCGTGTTGGTTAAAGGTTCGCGCTATATGGCGATGGAAACTGTAGTACAGGCATTGTTGCCAACAAAAACAAATGATGAGGTAACGGGCTAATGCTGGTTTGGCTAGCGGAATATTTACAACAATATATTAATGCCTTTGCAGTGGTGCAATACCTGACCATGCGGGCAATTTTGGGTGTGCTAACCGCCTTGGTGTTATCGCTATGCCTAGGTCCGTGGATGATTCGTCGTTTAAACAGTTTGCAAATTGGCCAGTCAGTTCGAAATGATGGGCCGGAATCACATTTGATTAAATCAGGTACGCCGACAATGGGCGGCACCCTGATTTTGGCGTCAATTTTCATCAGTGTTTTACTTTGGTCGGATTTAAGTAACCGCTATGTTTGGGTGACTTTATTGGTGACCGCTATTTTTGGTGCCGTCGGCTGGGTTGATGACTACCGCAAAGTAGTTGAGGCCAATTCTCGTGGTTTGCCCGCCCGCTGGAAGTACTTATGGCAGTCGGTGGCGGGTATTGGCGCAGCGGTGTTTTTGTATTACACCAGCCAGAGCCCTGCTGAAACCCAATTAATTATTCCCTTCTTTAAAAACGTCGCGATTGATATGGGGTTGTTTTATATCGTGTTGACGTATTTTGTAATTGTAGGCTCCAGCAATGCCGTTAACCTTACTGATGGCTTGGATGGTTTGGCTATTATGCCAACGGTTATGGTGGGCGGTGCCTTAGGGGTAATCGCCTATGCCGTGGGCAACAGTAATTTTGCCGAATACTTACACCTACCTTATATAGCGGGAGCCGGTGAGCTGGTAGTTTTCTGCGCTGCCTTAGCTGGTGCAGGCTTGGGTTTTTTATGGTTTAACACCTATCCTGCTCAGGTCTTTATGGGCGACGTTGGCGCCCTGGCCCTAGGCGCCGCCCTGGGTATTATTGCGGTTATAGTTCGCCATGAAATTGTATTTTTCATCATGGGTGGCATTTTTGTGATGGAAACCGTTTCGGTAATCTTGCAGGTAGGTTCTTACAAATTGACCGGCCGCAGAATTTTTAGAATGGCACCTTTGCACCACCATTTTGAACTAAAAGGTTGGCCTGAGCCTCGAGTGATTGTACGTTTTTGGATTATTACGGTGATGCTGGTGCTATTTGGCCTGGCGACACTCAAACTACGTTAAGCCTCGTTTATTTGAACTAGAGAGACAGACTTGAACCAGTTGATCAGTACTGACAAGCAAATAGCGGTAGTAGGCCTTGGGCTTACGGGGCTGTCCTATGCCCGTTATTTGCAACAGCAGTGCTTGAAGTTTGTGCTTATGGATACCCGTGAGCAGCCACCTATGCTTGAGCAGTTTGAGCAAGAGTTTAAAGGTAGCGAATATCTGCAAGCCCTACACCTAGGTGGCTTGGATCTAGAATCTTTATTGGCGGCTGATAAAATATTACTCAGCCCCGGTTTTCCGCTGGATAATGAGCTGTTGCAAACTGCAAAAAATGCCGGGGTTCCTATCCAAGGGGATATCGCTCTATTTGTTGAGTCTATTGATTCTCCCGTCGTTGCGATTACCGGCTCAAATGCGAAAAGCACAGTAGTCAGCCTATTGGGTTTAATGGCCGAAATCGACGGTAGAGATGTTGCCGTTGCGGGCAATATTGGCCAGCCAGTTTTAGAGCTTTTGCAACAGGATAAAAAGGATCTTTATATTTTAGAGCTGTCCAGTTTCCAATTGGAGGCTGTTGAAAACTTAAACGTCGATGTTGCCTGTATTTTAAATGTCAGTGAGGACCATTTGGATCGCTACCAGGGCATGCCTCATTATCACGCCACCAAGCAAAAAATTTACTTTGGTGCCAAGCATATCGTCTGCAATCGTCTTGATCCGTTAACTCAACCGCCTTTGGCCGAGGGCGTGCAGCTCAGTAGCTTCGGCTTGAATACGCCAGATTTCAAACAATTTGGTCTACGCCAGTCCAATGGCGATGATTATTTGGCCTATCAATTTGAAAATTTAATGCCGGCTAGTGAAATGTCTATGGCCGGCCGTCACAATATTGAAAATGCCCTAGCGGCTTTGGCAATAGGCAAAGCCGCAGGTTTGGGTTTTGACGCCATGTTGCAGGGCTTGCGCGAATATAAGGGCTTGCCCCATCGCTGCCAGTTAGTTGCAGAGGTAGGGGGTGTTAAATACGTCAATGACTCTAAGGCGACCAATGTTGGCGCTGCTTTGGCCGCGCTTAATGGTTTTGATCGGGGCCAGAAAAATATCATATTGATCGCCGGCGGCGTCGGCAAAGGTGCTGATTTTTCCCCGTTGAAAACAGCCTCCGGTACAATTAAATCGGCGTTATTAATCGGCGAAGATGCTCAGGCATTGGCAGACGCCCTTGTCGGCGTCGACAGCATTTTAGTCGATACTCTAGCGGCAGCGGTAAAGCTGGCGGCGAGCAAGGCCTGTGCCGGTGATCTAGTTTTGCTGTCACCCGCCTGTGCCAGTTTGGATATGTTTAAAAATTTCGAGGCCCGTGGCGATGCATTCAGCCAAGCGGTCAGCGAGCTAGCTGATGGAGGTGGAATCGATGCCTAAGCTTGCCACCATCAATGCGGTAGATTTAAAGATTCCTACCTTGGGTTTGCAGCAGAAGCTAGAGCTTACGACGGCTTCAGGTGAAGCGGCGGTGGACTGGGTTTTCATTATTTTGCTATGGGCCATTGCCTCAATTGGCTTGGTATTAATAGCTTCGGCGTCGGTTAGCCATGCCGACAGCCTCTATGGCGATTCATTGTTTTTTGTCAAACGCCATAGTCTGTACTTGGTGCTGGGCTTGATCGCGGCCGGGTTTATTGCTGTTTTACCCAGTACATTATGGCGTGATTATGGCGTTCTTTTTCTGGTTATTGGCTTGTTATTGTTGGTGGCTGTGTTGATCCCCGGCTTGGGTAAAAAAGTCAACGGTAGCCAGCGCTGGTTTGATTTGGGTTTTATTACTGTGCAGGCTTCAGAGATTGTGAAGTTTTGCATGATCGTATTTTTCGCTAGCTATTTAAGCCGCAAGCAATATGAGTTACAGCAGGGCTGGAAGGGCTTTTCGGTTTCTATGCTAATTATTGCCGTGGTTGCGGCATTATTATTAAAGGAACCCGATTTTGGCAGCACCGTGGTTATCAGTGCTACCGCCGTGGCCATTTTATTCTTGGCCGGTATGCGCCTATTTCAATTTGCTTTAGTGATCAGCGGCGGCGCTGTGGTGTTAGCGGTACTGGCGACCAGTACCAATTATCGCATGGATCGGCTGATAGGTTTCATCGACCCCTGGAAGGTGCAGTTTGATTCGGGGTATCAGTTAACCCAGTCTCTAATTGCGTTTGGTCGCGGTGAATGGTTTGGCCTGGGTTTGGGTGGCAGCATTCAAAAGTTGTTCTATTTGCCAGAAGCGCATACAGATTTTATCGTAGCCATATTGGCTGAAGAATTTGGTTTGATCGGTGTTGCTACAGTGCTGCTGCTGTTCGCCGCTTTAATTAGCCGTATTTTACTGATGGTTAAAAGGGCCATGGTCAAGGACGATAAGTTTGTTGCCTTTGCCGCCTTTGGCATTGCCATTATGTTTTCTGCTCAGGTGTTTATCAATATTGGCGTTGCTTCGGGCTTGTTGCCAACCAAAGGTTTAACCCTGCCTTTTGTCAGCTGGGGTGGCAGCAGTTTATTGGCTAATTTTGCCCTGGTGGGATTTTTACTGCGGCTGGATTGGGAGGTGCGACAAGCACCGTTACTGAAGCAGTCCAAAAAGGCTAAAAAAACTAAACCTAGAGCAGCGAAAAAAACGGCGCCAGCGGCGCGAAAAAATGAAAAAAGGAAAGTGGCATGATGAAGTCAATTTCCTTTGTTGGGCATAGTGTTTTGGTGATGGCCGGCGGTACCGGAGGCCATGTTATCCCGGCATTGACAGTGGCAAAAGAATTGCAGGCGCGGGGCGCGGAAATAGAATGGCTGGGTACCCGGCGTGGTATCGAATCCCGTTTGGTGCCAGAGGCGGGCATTAAAATTCACTATTTGGATATCGAAGGTGTGCGTGGCAGGGGTAAATTGGCTCTGCTTAAAGCGCCATTTTTACTGCTTAAGGCAATCTCTCAGGCCGCTAGAGTTATTCGCGGATCGCAGCCCAATGTCGTGCTTGGCTTGGGTGGTTTCGCTTCTGGTCCGGGTGGTGTGGCCGCGCGTATTGCAGGGGTGCCGCTGGTGATTCATGAACAGAATGCCGTCGCCGGTACGACAAATCGATTACTGTCGTTTATTGCGACACGTATTTTGGAGTCGTTCCCGCAGAGTCTGAAAGGTGCGGAATTGAGTGGCAACCCTATCCGGCAGGAAATTTCCGGTTTATGGCAAGATTCTGAACGAATTTCCCGCCGCTTGGCGAAGGCGTCAAGCAAGAGAATTTTAGTTTTAGGTGGCAGCCTTGGCGCCAAGGCAATTAATGAGCTATTGCCAGCGGCAGTGGCAAAAATACCGACCGAACAGCGTCCGCAACTTTGGCATCAAACGGGTAAGAACCATCTGCAATCAACTCGTGATTTATACCAACAAGCGACGGTGGCGGCTCGGGTTGATGATTTTATTGCAGATATGGCCGAGGCATACGCCTGGGCCGATTTTGTTATCTGCCGGGCCGGTGCTTTAACCGTGTCCGAATTGACTGCGGCCGGTATAGGATCCCTCTTGATTCCCTACCCCCACGCTATTGATGACCACCAAACAAAAAATGGCCTTTGGTTGGTGGAAGCTGGCGCGGCTTTGATGGTGCCCCAGCGTCAACTGGACAAAGAAAAATTATTAGAAATTTTGCAGTCTGATTCGTGTGCTGAATCAGAACTTGAATTAATGGCAGGCAATGCCCGCAAGTTAGCCCGCCCTGAGGCGACCGGCCGCATTGCTGATGTTTGTATGGAGGCCTGTCGTGGCTGATTATGTAATTGATATCCCTGAGATGCGGCGTATCCGCCGTATTCATTTTATTGGCATTGGCGGTGCTGGTATGAGCGGTATAGCCGAGGTATTGCTTAATCAGAAATACCAAATATCTGGCTCCGATATTCGTGAATCGGCCAGCACCATGCGCTTGCAAGCCATGGGTGCCAAAATATTTATAGGCCATAAAAGCGACAATGTTAACGGTGCCGATGTGGTTGTGAATTCAACCGCAATTGATGACAGTAACCCGGAAATAATTGCCGCGCGGGAAAGCCGCATTCCTATTGTAAGACGGGCAGAGATGTTAGCCGAGTTAATGCGCTACCGTCATGGTATTGCTGTCGCGGGTACTCACGGCAAAACCACCACCACCAGTTTACTGGCATCGGTGTTGGCGGCTGGCGATAAAGACCCCACCTTTATTATTGGCGGCTTGTTAAACAGTGCTGGTAGCAATGCCAAGCTTGGTGCCAGTCGCTATTTGGTGGCTGAGGCTGATGAAAGTGACGCTTCGTTTCTGCACCTTCAGCCTATGGTCGCCATAGTCACTAATATTGATGAAGACCACATGGATACCTACGAGGGTGACTTCACTAAACTGAAAAAAACCTTTGTCGAGTTCTTGCATAACTTACCTTTTTACGGTTTGGCGGTGGTCTGTGGTGACAATGAAATTGTGCGAGAAATTTTGCCTGAGATTTCACGCCCGGTACTGACTTACGGTGCCAATGAAGATAATGATTTTTATGCTCATAGCATTGATCAACAGGGCCTTGAAACTCACTTTAAGGTGCGGCGTCCAGGTTTGGGCAAAGACTTAGAAGTTTGTGTTGCGATGCCCGGGTTACACAATGTGCTAAATGCGACCGCAGCGGTGGCAGTGGCAACCGATGAAGGTGTTAGCGATAAGGCTATTCAACAAGGGCTGGCGACATTTCAGGGAGTGGGACGACGCTTTCAGGTGTATGGCGAATATCCCGTGGCCGGCGGCAATGCCATGTTGGTGGATGACTATGGCCACCACCCAACTGAAGTCGCGGCCACTATCAAAGCGATACGTGAAGGTTGGCCTGATAAGCGCTTGGTTATGTTGTACCAGCCCCATCGCTATAGTCGTACCCGTGATCTCTATGAAGAGTTTGTCGATGTGTTATCGACTGTTGATTGCTTGATCTTATTGGAAGTTTATAGTGCCGGGGAAGAAGCCATTCAAGGTGCTGATAGTAAGAGCTTGTGTCGCAGTATCCGAGTCCGGGGCCAGCTCGATCCGATTTACGCCTCGGGACCCGAAGTGGTGCCAGACTTGGTTAAAGACCTGGTCCGCGGCGGCGATATTGTTATCACCCAGGGCGCGGGTAATGTTGGCCTGCTGGCCGGCGAATTAGCAAAAAGAAAGTTATCGTAATTAATCCGTAGTTAAAAATAGTTTAAAGACAGTTTGAGCATAGGTAGAAAAGTGACACGAAGCAGCAAGACACAGTTAACTCATGAGCAGCGCCAGGCCTTCGGTCGTGTCGGCGTGCTTTATGGCGGCCTATCAGCTGAGCGCGAGGTATCGCTAAATAGTGGTGAAGCGGTGGCCAAAGCTTTAGAGAGCTTGGCTATTGAAACTGTACGTATTGATGTTCAAGCCAATGCGATTGACCAGCTTAGGGCGGCAAAAATTGATCGTGCATTTATTGCCCTGCACGGTGCCGGCGGTGAAGATGGAAGGATGCAAGCCTTGTTGGAATATCTGGCTATTCCTTACACCGGCAGTGGCGTTAAGTCATCGGCACTGGCTATGGACAAGCTGCGCTGTAAGTTTATGTGGCAGGGAATGGGCTTGGCCACGCCAAAGTTTGAATTGTTGAGTGCCACCTCGAACTGGCAACAGGTGATTGGTGAGCTTGGCGCGGTAATGGTGAAACCGGCCAGCGAAGGCTCCAGTATCGGCATGGCGCCGGCGCACAATGCGCAGGAATTGGAGCAAGCCTATTTTGAGGCGGTTAAATACGACCGCAGTGTTATCGCCGAGCAGTTGATCAGCGGCGCCGAATACACAGTAAGCATTTTGGGTGACGAGGTTTTGGAGCCGATTAAGCTGGAAACGGATCATCAGTTTTATGATTACGATGCTAAATATATAGCCAACGACACCCGCTACCTCTGTCCCTGCGGTTTGCCCCCAGAGGCCGATAAACAGTTACGGCAGTTGTGTTTGCACGCATTTAACAGTTTGGACTGCGAGGGATGGGGGAGAGTTGATTGTATGGCGGATGAGCAGGGTAACTTTTATTTGCTAGAGGTTAATACCTCTCCCGGGATGACCGACCATAGTTTGGTGCCGATGTCGGCCGCGGCCGAAAATATGGATTTTGCTGATCTAGTGCTGAATATTTTACAGCACAGCTTGGCTAGCAAATAAAGCAGTGGCTCAGATACCTAGAACACAGCGCGGAGCCAGCCGAGGCGGTTCCGCGGCCAAGCGGCAAACAACAGGTTTACGCTGGTCTTATGTGTTCAGTAGTTTGCTTTTGCTAGCTATGTTGGCGGTGCTGATCAATATGGCCAGGGAGCCATTGATCGAGCTAGTGGACAGGCCGGTATCGCAGGTAGTGGTGGAAGGGGACTTTCGTTATGTTGACGAAAATGCGATCAGAGAATTGGTATTGCCGGAGATAGACCGCAGTTTTTTACAGTTGGATCTGGTTAAGATTAAGTCCCGGGTAGAAGCGCAGCCTTGGGTTAAGCAGGTGGTTTTGAGCCGACAATGGCCAGATAGCTTGCAAGTAGTCGTTTATGAGCAAACGCCCATAGCGCGCTGGAACAAAAATGGATTTTTGAGTGTCGAGGGGCGGCCAGTTATGGCTCCCGACGCCGCGAAACTGCTGCAGGCCCTGCCTGAACTAAGTGGTTCACGCGAACGAGCTTTGGAAATAATGACCAGCTATCGGCGTTTGTCGCAGCTGTTGTCAGGGCAGAACCTACAACTGCTGGAGTTGAGGTTAGATCAGCGTAGAAACTGGTCGCTGAAATTAAACAATGGCTGGCAGCTTGAAATAGGCCGCGAGCAGATTTTTGAAAGAGTACAGAGGTTCACCCGAATTTATCAGCGGGTACTAAAAAATAAGGCGCAGATCAAAAAAATTGATTTGCGATATCAAAATGGTTTTGCCGTTAGCTGGCTGCCATAAGAACTAATCGGTCGCAGCTGCGACAAGTTGAAAGCAGAAATTCTGCTTGGGGAAACTACATGGCACATTCAAGCGAAAACAAAATGATTGTTGGCTTGGATATTGGCACCTCGAAAGTGGTGGCCATTGTCGGAGAAATGTCAGTTGAGGGGCAGTTGGAAATAGTGGGCATTGGCTCGCATAGATCCACTGGCTTGAAAAAAGGTGTGGTGGTGAACATTGAATCCACCGTGCAGTCGATTCAGCGCGCCATTGAAGAAGCTGAATTGATGGCCGGCTGCCAGATTCACTCGGTCTATGCCGGCATTGCTGGCAGCCATATTCGCAGCATGAATTCCCACGGTATTGTTGCGATTAAAGATCGGGAAGTGTTTAGTCCGGACGTCGATCGAGTTATTGATGCAGCCCAGGCTGTGGCCATACCGGCGGACCAAAAAATTCTGCATATATTGCCGCAGGAATATCTTATCGATGAGCAGGAGGGCATAAAAGAGCCTTTGGGTATGTCCGGTGTACGCTTGGAGGCCAAGGTGCATTTGGTCACCTGCGCCCAAAACGCCGTGCAGAACATTGAAAAGTGTATTCGCCGTTGTGGCCTAGAGGTAGAGGATGTCATTCTTGAACAGTTGGCCTCAGGTTACTCAGTGCTGACTGAAGATGAAAAAGAACTGGGTGTTTGTATTGTTGATATCGGCGGCGGCACTACCGATATCGCCATATTTACAGAGGGCTCTATTCGTCATACCGGCGTTATCCCTATTGCCGGCGACCAGGTGACCAATGACATCGCCATGGCTTTGCGCACTCCGACGCCGCATGCTGAAGATATAAAAATTAAATACGCCTGCGCCCTGGCCAAGTTAACCGGCGCCGACGAAACCATTAAAGTGCCCAGCGTTGGTGATCGTGAACCTAGAGATCTATCTCGCCAGGCTTTGGCCGAAGTGGTGGAGCCGCGCTATGACGAATTATTTACGCTGATATTGGCTGAGATTCGACGCAGTGGTTTCGAAGAAATTATCGCGGCCGGTATCGTTTTAACCGGCGGCACCGCGAAAATGGAAGGTGTGGTTGAACTGGCAGAGGAAATATTCCATATGCCGGTGCGTTTAGGTGCGCCGCAAAATATTACCGGCTTGTCGGATATTGTTAGCAATCCTATTTATTCCACCGGTGTTGGCCTGTTGAATTATGGCGTCAAGCAAATGAAAGAAGGCAAAGATAGGCATTATTCACAAAAAGAGGAAAACACCTCGGTTTGGGAAAAATTGAAAAATTTATTTTAATAGTAAAATTTAGAAATGGCATCGCTTGCTTAGGATGTTGGTTTTAATCAAAGGGGAAAATGAAATGTTTGAATTAGTGGATAACGTACCGCAAAGCGCGGTCATAAAGGTTTTTGGTGTTGGCGGTGGTGGCGGCAATGCGGTTAAGCACATGATTGCGAGCGAAGTTGAAGGTGTAGAGTTTGTTTGCGCCAATACTGACGCTCAGGCATTGCGTGACATCGGCAATGGCACCGTATTGCAATTGGGTAGTGGCTTGACTAAAGGTTTAGGCGCTGGCGCCAATCCCAATATTGGTCGTGACGCCGCGTTGGAAGATCGTGATCGTATCGCTGAAGTGATTAACGGTGCCGACATGGTCTTTATTACTGCTGGCATGGGCGGCGGAACCGGAACTGGTGCAGCACCCGTGGTGGCCGAGGTTGCCCGTGAAATGGGTATTCTAACCGTTGCCGTAGTGACCAAGCCCTTTTCTTTCGAAGGTAAAAAACGCACCGGTATAGCTGAGCAGGGAATTAAGGAGTTGCAAGAAAACGTAGATTCTTTGATTACAATTCCTAACGAAAAACTGCAGGCAGTTATGGGTTCCGACATGACATTATTGGAAGCCTTTAAAGCGGCCAATGATGTTTTATTAGGAGCAGTACAAGGTATAGCGGATCTCATTATTCGCCCCGGCATGATCAATGTCGATTTTGCCGATGTGCGCACGGTTATGTCCGAGATGGGTATGGCGATGATGGGCACCGGTGAGGCATCGGGCGAAAATCGCGCCGTTGAGGCCGCCGAAGCTGCGATTCGCTCGCCGTTGCTGGAAGATGTCAACCTGCAAGGTGCGCGTGGTATTTTGGTTAACATTACCGCCGGTATGGATCTGTCCTTAGGTCAGTTTACCCAGGTAGGCGATACCATCGAAGAATTTGCTTCCGGTGAGGCCACTGTGGTTGTCGGTACGGTGATTGATCCTGAGATGAGCGACACCATCCGAGTAACCGTGGTTGCGACCGGTTTGGGCGGTGCTGAAAAAGCTGTGAAACCAACCCAGACAAAGGTGGTCATAGACAACACTCGTGGTGCCAATGGCCAGCCTAATTACGCTGAGCTGGATAAGCCCACAGCGATACGCAAGAAATCTGCCGCTGCGGCACAAGCTGTTGCAGTAACTGACGATAAGGACATGGAGTACTTAGATATTCCCGCCTTCTTACGTCGCCAAGCAGACTAAGCGATAAAACAGAAGTTAGACCGTCTAATTAGGCTAAGTCTTCTTTCTATATATAGGGGCGCAAGAAAAGCCCGTGGAACCCGATAGCTTATGGTGCTTATCGGTAATGGTTTCACGCTGCATTTTCTGTTAATATGCGCGGTTTTTAATGCCAGCGATCGAGGCGTGAGCTAAATGATTAAACAACGGACGCTTAAAAATGCAATCCGAGCAACAGGTGTGGGCCTTCATACCGGGGAAAAGATTTATTTGACCCTATTACCGGCCCCGATAGACCGGGGAATTGTATTTCGACGGGTAGATTTAGACCCAGTTGTTGATATTGAAGCGAAGGCCGCCAATGTTGGTGATACCACCTTATCCACCACCCTGGAAAAGGACGGTGTCAAGGTTTCAACCGTAGAGCACCTATTGTCTGCCATGGCGGGTTTGGGTATCGACAATGCTATTGTTGAAGTCAGCGCCGCTGAAGTGCCAATTATGGACGGCAGTGCGGGCCCCTTTGTGTTTTTATTGCAATCTGCCGGTGTGGCAGAACAGGAAGCAGCGAAAAAATTTATTCGCATTAAGCGTAAGGTCGAAGTTACTGAGGGGGATAAATTAGCCAGTTTCCTTCCCTTTGATGGCTTTAAAGTCTCTTTCAGTATCGACTTTGACCACCCTGTTTTTAAAGGTCACACCCTAGACGCCTCGGTGGATTTCTCCAGCACTTCGTTTGTTAAAGAAGTCAGTCGAGCGCGTACCTTTGGGTTTATGCATGAAATCGAGTACTTGCGCTCCAAAGGTTTAGTCAAAGGCGGTAGCGTCGACAATGCCATCGTGGTTGATGAGTTCCGTATCATCAACGAAGATGGTCTGCGTTATGAGGATGAATTTGTAAAACACAAGGTGCTGGATGCCATTGGCGACCTGTACCTGCTGGGTTATAGCTTAATTGGTGAGTTTAAGGCGCATAAGTCTGGCCATGCTTTAAACAACAAGTCTTTGATCGAGCTGATAAAGCAAGAAGACGCCTGGGAAACTGTTACTTTTGAAGATGAAACTACAGCTCCCATCTCATACATGAAACCGGTCATGTCGGTATAGCCTTAATTTTAGGCTACACTTATATAATAAAAAAGAGGCTTCCTAGGCTGCCGGCGTTAATTTGTTACCCGCCGGTAAGCAAATCCCAAGAGGTTTTAAAGCGCTTAAAATGCAGGCGCGGGCTAGTCTCGTGCTGCATAAACTAGGGTTTGTGAGCTAAAACAGAAACATAGGTGCCAAAACCTAGTTTTAGACTGGAATGTGGATGATTTGTATGCCATATTCAGTCGCTGTTAATATGATTCAGAAATAAGCAATCCTGAATTGTCGAATAAATAACCGAGGTTGTGGTTGTATTACCCATGAAATTGATCTTACTGAATAAAGACGCAAGTGCACATCGTACAGTAACGATAAGTAGCTGGACCTTGGCGTTTTTATCCGTATGTCTATTGGGTTTACCTATTGGCCTGGGTGGGTATTTAGCCTACCAGACGGCGCAACTCAGTGACGAAAACGATATTATGACTGCCGAGGCTAAAGAAGCCTGGAAGGAAAATATCGCCGCACAGCAGGCTGAAGTCGAAAGCTTAAAGCAGCAGTCGCAAGAAAAAATATCTGCCTTAACGGTACGCATGGCTGAACTGCAAGGCCGCCTGATGCGTATCGACGCTCTAGGTGAGCGTTTGACCACTGTCGCTAAATTGGATAAGGGTGAATTTGATTTTCATGTTGACCCCGCGGTCGGCGGCCCAGAAGCACAGGGCGAGTCTTACCAAGCCCCAGCATTTATACATGCGATCGATAGTCTAGCAAGCCAGATTGATGATCGTGAGCAGCAGCTAGAAACTTTGGATGCGCTGCTGGTTAAGCGCAAAATTGAAGCGGATATCTTTCTCGCGGGCCGCCCGGTTCGCAAGGGCTGGTTATCCTCCCGCTATGGCAATCGCACCGACCCCTTTAACGGCAAGGTAGCCTGGCATAATGGTGTCGATTTTGCAGGCAAACATGGTGCTGATGTTATCGCCGTTGCTGCGGGCGTTATCACCTGGGCCAGTAGTCGCGCCGGTTATGGCAGCCTGGTTGAAGTTAATCACGGGGCTGGTTTTTCAACTCGCTATGCCCATAACAGTGAAGTTAAAGTGGCCGTTGGCGATGTGGTTAAAAAAGGCCAGACTATTGCCGCGATGGGTTCTAGTGGTCGCTCTACCGGCCCCCATGTTCATTTTGAAGTTTATAAAAACGGCCGCTCGGTCGATCCTGCCTCCTACGTTCGTCGTAACCGCCGCTAAATTTCCAGCGCCTTTTATAAGCCCGCCTCGGGCTTGATTGTGCTTGCGTCTGCAAGCCGCATAAGGTTTACTTTGCACCTTTTGCTGATAGGGCCTGAACTGGCCTATAAACTCGCTGCATAGCGGCTAATACCCCCGTATTTTGGTAGGAAACATGATTTCTAAGCTGGTTAGAACTATATTTGGTTCAAAAAACGATCGTCAACTTAAGCGGATGAAAAAGCAGGTCAACAAAATTAACCTGCTTGAAGAGTCTATGCAGGCCCTAAGTGACGAGCAAATTAAAGAAACCACGGTTCAATTAAAGCAGCGCTTTAGCGACGGCGAGAGCTTAGCTGACTTGTTGCCGGAAGCCTTCGCGCTCACCCGTGAAGCTGGCCAGCGGATTATGGGTATGCGTCACTTCGACGTGCAGATGATTGGTGGTATTGCTCTGCATGAAGGCCGTATTGCCGAAATGCGTACCGGTGAGGGTAAAACCTTGGTTGCGACCTTAGCGGCCTACCTTAATGCTTTGTCAGGCAATGGCGTACATATCGTTACGGTTAATGACTATTTGGCGGAGCGTGATGCTAATTGGATGCGGCCCCTGTATGAGTTCTTGGGCTTGAGTGTCGGTGTGGTTCAGTCCCAACAAGACCACGAAGAAAAATATCAAGCGTACCAAGCCGATATTACCTACGGCACCAACAACGAATTTGGTTTTGATTATCTGCGCGACAATATGGCGCTGCGCAAAGAGGATAAGTTTCAGCGTCCGCTTAACTTCGCCATTATTGATGAAGTTGATTCGATTCTTATTGATGAGGCGCGTACGCCGTTAATTATTTCCGGTGCCGCAGAGGATAGCTCAGAGCTATACCGCCGCATGAACCAGCTGATTCCGAAGTTGGAGCTGGGTACGGAAGAAGCTGGCGATGGAGATTTTACCGTCGATGAAAAATCCCGCCAAATTGAGATGACTGAAGCGGGCCACCAAAAGATAGAAGCCCTGCTGATTCAAGAGCGCTTATTGGCCGAAGACGAAAGCCTCTATTCGGCGAATAATTTAGGTCTGTTGCACCATGTGCATTCGGCCGTGCGAGCACATAATCTATTTCAGCGTGATGTTGATTATATCGTTCAGCAAGACCAGGTGGTATTAATCGATGAGCATACCGGCCGTACCATGGCGGGACGGCGCTTATCCGAAGGCATGCACCAGGCACTAGAAGCCAAAGAAGGGGTAGCCATTCAGCAGGAAAGCCAAACTCTGGCTTCCACTACTTTCCAAAACTATTTTCGAATTTACCAGACGCTTTCAGGTATGACCGGCACCGCTGATACCGAAGCCTTTGAATTCCGCCAAATTTACGGTCTTGATGTAGTGGTTATCCCCACTAATCAGCAAGTTAAGCGCAAAGATTTAAATGACTTGGTCTATATGACCACCAAAGAAAAATACGATGCGGTTGTGGTTGATATCAAAGAGTGCATGGCAAAAGGCGCCCCCATATTGGTAGGTACCGCCACCATTGAAAGCTCTGAGGAAATGTCCGCTCGCTTGAAAAAGGATAAGATTCCGCACCAGGTATTGAACGCAAAGTTTCACCAAAAAGAAGCTGAAATCATTTCCCAAGCTGGACGCCCGGGTACGGTTACCATTGCTACTAATATGGCTGGCCGTGGTACCGATATTGTTTTAGGTGGTAGTTGGGAGGCAGAAGTTAAGGCCTTAGATAATCCGGACCAAACCGAAATTGATAAAGTTAAAGCTGATTGGAAAGAGCGTCACGCTACCGTGCTTGAGGCCGGCGGCCTACATATATTGTGTACCGAGCGCCATGAATCTCGGCGTATAGATAACCAGCTGCGTGGCCGCGCTGGACGTCAGGGCGATCCAGGTTTTTCGCGTTTTTACCTGTCCCTAGAAGATAACCTTATGCGTATCTTTGTTTCCGATCGTCTGCGGGGTTTTATGCAGGCCTTGGATATGGACGAAGGTGAGGCGATTGAACATCGAATGATGACCAATGCCATTGAAAAAGCCCAGCGCAAAGTAGAAGGTCGTAACTTTGATATTCGTAAGCAGCTATTGGAATACGATGATGTGGCCAATGACCAACGCCATGTTATCTACAGCCAGCGTAATGAGTTACTGGAGGCTGAAAACATTGAAGAAACTATTACCGCTATTCGCAGTGATGTGGTTGACGATGTGGTCAGCGACTATATACCACCGCAAAGTGTCGCTGAGCAGTGGAATGTAACTGGCCTAGAGCAACATTTGAAGAATGAATTTGATACGGAATTGCCGGTTCAGCAATGGCTGGATGAGGATGAGCACCTAGACGAAGAACAATTGCGCGAACGTATCGGTGAAAAATTACAAGCCGCCTATAATGACAAGTGTGAGCGTGTCGGTGATGTCATGCGTGATATCGAGCGTCAAATCATGCTGCAAATTTTGGATATGCTGTGGAAAGAGCATTTAGCCAATATGGACCAGTTGCGCCAAGGTATTGGTTTGCGTGCCTACGCTCAGAAAAATCCCAAGCAAGAATTTAAGCGCGAGTCTTTTGAGATGTTTGAGACCTTGCTTAACAATTTAAAGCACGAAGTTATTCGAGTTTTATTCCGGGTAGAGCCCATGAGCGAAGAGCAAATGGATGAAATGGAGCGGCAGCGGGTAGAAGCCTTAGAGCAGCAAACTATGGATCTTCAACATGAGCAGGTAGCTGCCTTAGGTGCCGAGCTGGAGCAAGCAGCAGAAGCCCAGCCTTTTGTCCGCGAAGGTGACAAGGTTGGCCGTAATGACCCCTGCCCCTGTGGTTCAGGTAAAAAGTTCAAGCAGTGTCATGGTAAATTGGCATAGTCTGGCTCTTGTATTTGGCATAGTCTGGATCTTGTATAAGGAGGCTAGCCCACGCCTCTTGCTTTGATTTTGTTGAGCCATGGCCAACATCGGGTGATCCTAGGTTCCGCTCATCCTGAGCCAGTCGAAGGATCACCTTAAATCTACACTTCGCTGATCCTGAGCTTGGCGCAGGGTCAGCATTTCAGTTTATTGATTACAACATAGGTAAAACACCATGGCCGTAGGACAGTTTCCCATGCCCCCTCTAAAGCCCATAGCTGGTATTCGACTGGCTGCTGTAGCTGCCGGTATTCGCTACCAGGGGCGCAACGATCTAGTCATTATGGAAATTGCTGAGGGCGCGACTACGGTTGGTGTTTTTACTCAAAATGCATTTTGCGCCGCCCCCGTTACCCTGTGCAAAAAACATTTGCCGGGCGCTATTCGCTATTTGCTTATTAATTCAGGCAATGCCAATGCCTGTACCGGCGACCAGGGTTTAACAGATGCAGTTGCCAGCTGCAGCAAGATTGCTGAATTGGGTCAGGTGCAAACGGAGCAGGTGCTGCCATTTTCCACCGGGGTAATTGGCGAACCAATGAATATGGACAACTTTTTGGCGGCAATTCCCGCCGCGATGGAAAGCTTTGGCGCAGATGGTTGGCAGGCCGCTGCCGAAGCGATTATGACCACCGATACCCGCGCTAAAGGCGCTAGCCAAAGTTTTGATTGGCAGGGGCAAACCATTACGGTCAACGGTTTTGCCAAAGGGTCGGGTATGATTAACCCAAATATGGCGACTATGTTGGGGTACGTTGCCACCGATGCCAGGGTCGAAGAGGCGGTGCTGCAAAAAATACTCAAGGCGAGTTGCGACGCATCGTTTAACCGCATAACCGTCGATGGCGATACCTCGACTAATGACTCTTGTATTTTGGTGGCTACCGGACAAGCGGGCAACGAAGTACTGACGAAAGATGAGGGCGAGCTATACCAATCACTGCTCAATGCGGTTAAACAGGTGCATATCGACCTGGCCAAAGCCATTGTTACCGATGGTGAAGGCGCGACAAAATTTGTAACGGTTAACGTAGTGGGTGGCGGCACTGAAAAAGAATGTGTTGATGTGGCCTACGCGGTGGCGCAGTCTCCCTTGGTGAAAACAGCCTTATTTGCCAGTGACCCTAACTGGGGGCGTATAGTTGCCGCCATTGGTTACGCCGGAGTAGAGAATTTGGATGACCGCAAGGTGACGGTGCATCTCGATCACGTTTTGATTGTCGAGCATGGTGGCCGTGCAGCAAGTTACACCGAAGCGGCGGGGCAAAAAATAATGGACCAAGAGTCGATTGCCATTAATATCGACTTAAATCGCGGTGAATATAGCGACCGAGTTTGGACTACCGACCTATCACACGACTACGTCACCATTAATGCCGAGTATCGCTCGTGATGGCGTCGGTCTATGTGATGGTCGGCGTTATATTGAATCAGCAGGGGCAAATATTTATAGCCAAGCGCCCGGACAAAGCTCATCAGGGCGGTTTGTGGGAGTTCCCCGGTGGCAAGCTTGAGGCTGGTGAACAACCCTTTATGGGCTTGATCCGGGAGCTTAAAGAAGAGTTGGATATAGAGGTGGTTGCGGCTGGGCCTTTGATAAAAACCCAGCACGATTATGCCGACAAGTCTGTCACCTTAGATGTATGGGAGGTGACGGAATTTGAAGGTAAAGCCCGTGGCGCCGAAGGCCAGCAAACCCGCTGGGTTAAGCCGCAGGAGTTAAATCAATTGGATTTTCCCGCCGCCAATAAACCGATCATTGAAGCTGTGCTAGCGAATATTCCAGCGGGTTAGGGTAAGCTCTAAGCCGGTTCATCCTCAGCATATCGGTAGAGCCATCTCGGAACAGCCATCTCGGAACAGTAGAAAATTCACTCTAGTAAGCCTGCCCCACGCCGCTTTGGTGATGCTGCCCCACGCCGCTCATGGTGAGCCTGTCGAACCAGGCCTCGTTCACACAGTAATCGCTTGTCGAACTAAATTATCCTTAATGCTTCAACTGGTCTTCCTGCATTTGGGCCGAATCCAAATCCCCTGATAGCATGTCTTCGTAAACGGAAGAGCCGGCAATTTTATGGCCTTCGCTGGCCCATTCACCCAAATCAATTAGCTTACAGCGTTCGCTGCAGAATGGCCGTTCAGGGAATTTCTCATTCCACAGAACTTTAGCTTTGCAGGTGGGGCATTGTAGTTCGCTGGGTTTAGACATGATTAAACTCCTGCCAGTTTTAGGTAAGATTGGTGCAGCTGCTCAACTTGCTGATCTAGAAACTCTAGGCCTTGGTCGTTGACTATAATGTCGTCAGCCTTGCTGCGGCGATCTTCGCGGCTGGTTTGAGCGGCCATTATGGCTTTAATCTGATCCGTACTCACGCCGTCGCGGTTGCTGGCTCGCTCCAGCTGTAGCTGCTGCGGTACATCAACCAGTAATATGCGCTGGCATAGCTGGTGTTGGTTGGTTTCCATTAATAACGGCGATACTAAAAATACATAGGGGCTGCGGGCTTGCTCCAGACCCTGAATGATTTCAGCGCGGATAAGGGGGTGGGTAATGGCTTCTAGAGCAAGCCTTTGCTTGCTGTCGGCAAAAACAATTTCCCTTAATTTAGCGCGGTTTAGCTCGCCATTTTTTAACAAGACATTGGCGCCGAATTTTTTCGCGATTTGGGCCAGTGCGGGTTTACCTGGTTCGACGATGGTGCGAGAGGCAATGTCGGCATCAACAATGCTGATGCCGACATTGGCAAAGCGATCAGAAACAGCCGTTTTGCCACTACCAATACCACCGGTGAGGCCAATTATAAAATCAGACATAATGAATTCTTTAAGCGAAGAAGCCTAAATAATAACTCAAAATGGCTTCACCAAACAGCAGGTTTAACCAGCCGGCAATGGCTAGGTAGGGGCCAAAGGGGATGGGTATATTTTTATCTCGACCGAGAATGATAATGCCGGCAATGCCGATAACGGCACCGACTAAAGACGATAGGATAATAATTACCGGCAGCGCCTGCCAGCCCATAAAAGCACCCAGGGCGGCGAGCAATTTAAAATCACCATAACCCATGCCTTCCTTACCGGTGACCAGTTTAAACAGTTGGTATACCGACCAGAGGCTTAGGTAACCAAGCACCGCACCCCAGAGTGCTTCAGGCAAGGTGACAAACAGGCCTTGGCTGTTGGCTATCAAACCCAGCCACAGCAGCGGCAGGGTAATGTTGTCGGGCAGTAGCTGGGTGTCGATATCAATCATAGTTAGGCATATTAATGCCCAGGTAAGCACCAGGCTGGCCGCCAGCGGCCAGCCAAAACCATAGTGGTAAGCCAGCAAGGCCGATAATAGTGCGGTAACCAGCTCAATGATTGGGTAGCGCTTGGATATCGGTTGCTCGCAGCCGGCGCAGCGGCCTTTTAAAAATAAATAGCTAATAACTGGAATATTTTCCCAGGCCTTTATGGGGCGCTGGCAATTGGGGCAGCAAGAGGCTGGCACCATCAAGTTAAAGCGCTTGGGTTGGTCTTCTTTTGGCGGTTGTTGCTGCAGTATTTCATAGCAGCTGCAGCGCCATTGTTTTTCTAAAATTCTAGGCAGTCGATAAATAACCACATTAAGAAAGCTGCCCAGCAGCAGGCCTAATAGGCCGGTGGCCAATACCAAGGCGGTAGGGTATTGGCTAAATACATCTTCAAACATAATGAGTTCTTTTTGTTTGGCTCAGTTTATTTAAGGGCGGTCTAAAAATAACGCTGCTAGAGCTCGCCTTAAACGGCCTGGCCAATTTGGAATATGGGCAGGTACATAGCAATCATTAGGCCGCCAACAAGAACACCAAGAATGGCCATAATCATTGGTTCTAGCAAGGTGGTTAAGTTGTCGACCATATTATCCACTTCGGCTTCATAGTATTCGGCAACTTTATCCAGCATGGCGTCCAATGAACCGGACTCCTCGCCAATGGAGGTCATTTGAATCAGCATAGCCGGGTAGATGCGTTCATTGCGCAAGCAAGAATTCATGGTCATGCCGGTGGCAACATCGTCGCGTACATTAATAATAGAGTCTCGATAAACGGCATTGCCAGCGGCTCCAGATACCGAAGTCAGGGCGTCAATGAGTGGTACACCTGCAGAGAATGTGGTCGACAGTGTTCGGGCGAAGCGGGCAATAATTGAGTTAAATAAAATGGCGCCAATAATGGGTAGTTTTAGGCTGAGCCGGTCGACCCCGTCAGCAAAGGCTTTGGATTTTTTCTTGGCGCTGCCAAATAGAAAAACAGAGACAATAATGCCGCCTAAAATTAAATACCAAGTATCTTGAACAAAATTAGATATTTCCATTACAAACAGGGTGAAGGCTGGCAGCTCGGCGCCGAAACTGGAGAAGGTCTCGGCAAATTGCGGCACCACTTTGACCAAGAGAATTCCAGTAACCACCCCGGCGATAATTAAAATTGCGATGGGGTAGGTGGTAGCCTTTTTTATTTTGGCCTTTAGTTCTTCCGATTTTTCTTTGTAGGTAGCGATACGGTCGAGCATAGTTTCCAGTGCGCCCGATTGCTCACCGGAATCGACCAGGTTGCAAAATAGTTCGTCAAAGTACTTTGGGTGGTTTTTTAAGCTGGCGGCGAACCCAGAACCGGCGGCCACGCCTTCACGGATGTCGAGTATTAGTTTACGCATTCTAGGGTTTTCTAGGCCGTCAGCAACAATTTCGAAGCTCTGTACCAAGGGTACGCCGGCCTTCATCATGGTGGCCAGCTGCCGGGTAAACATGGCTATATCCATCGGTTTGATGGGCTTGCCATTAGAAAACAGAGGTTTGGGCTTTTTACGTACGCTACGTATTCTCATGCCTTGGCGTATAAGTTGGGCTTTTACCAGGGATGAGTTGCCACCGCTCATCTCACCTTGTACCACCTTACCTTTCTTGTCGGTACCCTTGTATATATAGACGACTTCAGACATGCGAATTAATCCTTAGTTACGCGGTTAGCTTCTTCTAAGCTGGTTAGGCCTTCGGCGACTTTACGTAATGCCGAGATTCGTAAATTATTAAAACCTTCTTCTTTGGCGGCTTTGGCTAGGTCCAGCGAGTTGCCACCCTCCATGATCAGCGAGGATATCAGCGGGGTTATTTTCACGGTTTCATAAACCCCGACCCGGCCTCTATAGCCACTGGAGCATTTTTTGCAGCCTACGGCTTGGAATATGCGGAAGTCGCTAGGGGCTATGCCAATTTTATCCATGCCCGCCTCATTCAATACATCACTGGGAATTTCTACCGGCTGCTTGCACTCTTTGCATAGGCGCCGAGCTAGACGCTGGGCGATAATCAGGCTAACGGTAGTGGCTACGTTAAATGCGGGTACGCCCATATTCATCAACCGAGTTAAGGTTTCTGGCGCGCTGTTGGTGTGCAGGGTGGATAAAACCAGGTGGCCAGTTTGTGCGGCTTTTATAGCAATTTCAGCGGTCTCTAAATCTCGGATCTCACCGACCATAACAATATCGGGATCTTGACGTAGGAAGGAGCGCAGTGACTCGGCAAAGGTGAGCCCCACCTTATTATTTACCTGAACCTGATTGATGCCTTCCAAGTTGATTTCTACTGGGTCTTCCGCGGTGGATATATTACGTTCGGGCGTATTGAGAATGTTCAGGCCGGTATACAGCGAAACGGTTTTACCCGAACCGGTTGGGCCGGTAACCAATATCATCCCTTGGGGCTGGTTTAGGGCTTCCATATACAGCTGTTTTTGGAAGTCCTCGTAACCCAAGGCATCAATGCCAAGTTGGGCGCTGGTAGGGTCGAGAATACGCAGTACAATCTTTTCACCGAATAGTGTGGGCAGGCTGTTAACACGGAAGTCGATAGCCTTGTTTTTGGAAACGCGCATTTTAATGCGGCCGTCCTGGGGCAGGCGTCGTTCAGAAATATCCATCCGCGACATGACTTTTAACCGCGCCGCCATCCTCGTCGCAAGAGCTGTTGGAGGCGAAGTAACTTCACTTAAAACGCCATCGGTACGAAAACGGATACGATAGCTCTTCTCATAAGGTTCAAAGTGAATATCGGAGGCACCTATTTTAATGGCGTCCAACAAAACCTTGTTGATAAAACGCACAATCGGAGCTTCATCAATCTCTTCATCGTCGGCGCTGTTGTCGCTCTTGCCTTCATCAACGATGAGGTCTTCAAAGTCTTCGTCGATATCGCCTAGGGCATCACCTAAAGTCTCTTCTGATTCGGATATAAATCGTTCAAGCGCTAGGTAGAGTTTGTCGGCTTCGACCAAGATCGCCTCGGTGCCTAAGCCGGTATTAAACTTAATTTCATCCAGGGCGCGGATATTGGTCGGGTCGGCCATGGCCAAAAACAGCCGTTTACCGCGTTTGTACAGTGGCAGAGCGTTATGCTTGAGTACCAGCTTGCTGTCTACCAGCCCCTGGGGGGACTGCTCAAAGTCAAAGGCATTCAAATCTATTAGCGGCGTGCCAAATTCGTCCGAGGCCAGCAGGGCAATATCTACTGCGCTAACAAGGTCGCGTTTAACCAGGTACTGGACCAGCGGTTCCTGAGCGGTAGAGCTCTCTAATACCGCTTCCTGAGCTTCATCCGCGCTAATCACATTGTCCTGTACTAGGCGGCGAGCCAGGCCGTTTAGATGAGGTGCTGATGTATTCATTTATTCAATCCGACCTTGGTGTGAGACAGCAGTTTCGCCGATTCTAGCAATATTTGGTAAGCCACCTACTAATATAGTTCAAGATTATATGATAACCCTATGTCTTTGCTAGATTTTAAGATGATTTGGCACTTATTATTTGCCAGTTAGAGGCGTAATCGTGGTTATTTGCTACCTTTATCTATAGTGCCGGAGAAATAACGGTAATAAGCCGTAATAAAAAGGCCCGCGAGGTTGATAATTCGCTGGCCTTTATCTTGCATATCTACAAACCAAGAATCTATAAAACATGGCATCAGTATGCGAGTAAAGGGATTTACGTTAATAGAGCTAATGATAGTAGTAGCCATTGTTGGCATATTGGCTGCAGTGGCCATTCCAGCCTACCAAGGCTATGGCGCCAGGGCCAAAGCAGTGGAGGCGGTGTCGCTATTGGATGGCCTGGCGCGTGATGTTCACGTTTATCATTCAGATAAAGGTGTCTTCCCATCGATGGCACAGCTAACAGCCTACGCTGGCGCTAAGGTGATCAGCGCTCGGTATGTTTCCACCATTGATGTGGCTACGGGCATTGGCACCGGTCATGTTTATCGCGCCACATTCAGAAATGGCATTGGTGATGGCATCAGCGGCAAGTATATTGCCCACGATTACTCGATCGATGGTGGTTTGGTAAGCCATGATTGCATCTCTAACGTCAGCAATCGTTACCTGCCGCAATCCTGCAAGAACTAATATTGCCTTTAAGTTTACCCGGAGCCTGGTTTTTGTTTTTACATATCACAGGCCTCACATAGTGCGGCACAAACTGACAAAAATTGTCACTCGTGTGAAGCGTGTCACAAAAATCATCTTATTCAAAGTGAGTGGAGCCAAGGTGGTATGGGCCCTAAGCTTAAAGTTGGTAAATATAGATTGCTTGGCATTGTTTGTGCTTAGTATACTTGTCTAAACAATTCCAATGGAGATCGACAATGAAGACAGTTCAAAAGGGTTTTACACTAATCGAATTAATGATCGTGGTAGCGATCGTAGGTATTTTGGCCGCCGTTGCCTTACCTGCTTACCAGGATTACACCTCACGTGCCAAAGTAGTAGAGCCTGTTAGCTTGCTATCTGGTTTGAAAATTGACGTAAGTGACTACTTTACCGATAAGGGCACCTTGCCTACTTTGGACGAGTTGACAGCTTACGCGGGCCCGAAAGTCGTTAGTGGAAAGTTTACAAGTGACATTACAGGTACTGCCGGCTTGTTTACTGCAACGCTACGAAGTGAAATCGGTGCTAATATTAGTGGGACTACTGTTGTGTTGAGTTATTCAACTAATGATCAGGGGTTGTTGCAGCATACTTGTAAGGCTGGCACGGGTACACCTATCCCAGCAAAATACCTTCCTGCCGAATGCCGTTAATTCGATAAGGGTATGTAAAATCCGGCCTATGGCCGGATTTTTTTTGTGTTTTATTTAAGGTTGTCTTTTGTTGCATAGAATTCGCTTCCCTGTAATGCTGCTGTTGTCGCTAGCGAGCGTTTATTTTATTTATTCGCCAGGCCTAAGTGGTGGCTTTTGGTTGGACGATCATGGATCTTTGCCGGATTTGTTTGAGTCCGTCAACGCTGGCGGTTATTGGGAAGGGGTGTTTGGTGGTGGTACCGGCCCGTTGGGGCGGCCGCTGAGCCTGTTGAGCTTCGCTTGGCAGCACGAATCTTGGCCCAAACCGTTCGCTTTTTTGTTGTTCAATATAGTGCTGCACATCATGAATGCCTTTTTGGTTTTTTTATTGTGCTATAAGCTTCTGGCTAGCGTGTTGGAATATGATGAGGTAGATGCTAAGTATCAATATCGTTTTACGGTAGCCCTTACCATTACCATGTTTTGGGCTTTATCTCCGCTCCTGGTCTCCACGGTGTTGTATGTAATACAGCGCATGGTGCTATTGTCTTCCTTTTTTGTGTTGCTGGCCTGCCTTTGCTTTTGCTGGGGATGTCAGTTGTTACGGGCGCAAAAGGTTCGCTGTGCAATTGCTGTATTTATTGCAGGTTGTGGTGGTTGTGGTCTATTGGGTATGTTGGCCAAAGAAAGCGCCTTTTTATTGGTGATATACCTCTTTGCGATTAAATATATTCTCGATCAATCGGGCGTCAGCAAAAATTGGTTTTATCGCATTGTAATTCCGTGGTTACTGTGGCTTGCGTGTTTGTTATTTTTAATTTATACGCTGTTTAAATTGCAGGGAACTTTCGCTAGCACTTACCAGTGGCGGGAGTTTGGATTGTCAGAGCGTCTACTGACTGAGGCGCGTATTGTTTGGCTGTATGTGGGGCAGTTATTTCTGCCTGAGGTCAGTTACCTTGGCCTATATCACGATGACTTTCAGATTTCTCGTTCAATTTTTAATCCTGTCACTACTTTTTGGTCTTTACTTGCTTGGCTATTAGTTGCCGGAATATTCTTTTGGGCCCTTCGCAAGCGTGAGAAAATTGTTGTTTTTGGGTTGTTATGGTTTATTGGTGGCCATTTAATGGAAAGTACGGTTATTCCATTGGAACTTTATTTTGAGCATCGCAACTACCTGCCGGCCATTGGATTGTGGTTTGCGGTTATTGTTTATGTGAAAAAGCTTTGGCATGTAATTAATGCGACTCTAATAAAAAAAGTTTTAGTGGTGGGTTTACTTGTTTATGGTGTGTTTTTTGGCGGAATAACGTACTACCTGACTTCACTTTGGGGGCGTCCAGCGGAGCTTAGTGTTGTCTATGCAGCGGAGAGAAAGCAGTCTTTACGAGCGCGTGCATTAATGATTGCGTTGTACCAGAAGGCCGGTTCTGTAGATAAGGCTTATGGATCCCTGAATGAGATAATAATTGATTTTCCAACAGAGTTGGCCCCTAAGCTCATAAGAGTGCAGTTAGCTTGTGTGCACCCAGGTAACTATTCCGATGGGTTGACGGGCGATGTATTTGAATTTGCTACTCGTGCACGTTTTTCCCATGGTTCATTAATGGCTCTTGCCGGGCTAATTGATGGGGAAATGTGGGAAGGGAAATGCCAATATTATAGTTCTGGCGATTTGATATTGCTAATTAATGCGCTAAGAGCTAATCCGAATTATAGGCATAAAATTCCTATGCTGGCGGGTTTTACTTCACAAATCTACCGCCAGGAAGGCGATTTCGAAATGGCGATAGAGTGGTTGAGGCGTTCGTCCAGTACAGGGTATGATCGTGATTTATTAGAAGTGGTTATGCTGGCATCTATCAATAGACATAAAGAGTCCCTAGCATTACTGCAAGAAATAAAAACCCACAGATTACCATCGTATATATCCAAAAGTCGTCGCAGCTATTTAAGAGAGTTAGAGATCACTATTAAAAATGATATCGAAAGCCAAGATTAATTTGAGGGTAGGAGACAAAGTGAAAGTGTCAGTTGTAATACCGGCTAAAAACGAAGCCACAAGCCTAAAGCTATTGTTACCTGAAATAAAAGGCCTAGATTTGGTTGATGAAATTATTGTGGTCAATGATGGCTCAAACGATAATACATCGAAAATTTGCCGGAAATTCCAGGTCAAAGAAATCAGGCATCCGATTAGCTTGGGTAATGGTGCGGGTGTGAAGGCGGGTGCTAGAGCAGCCAGCGGAGATGTAATTGTATTTATGGATGGCGACGGTCAGCATCAAGCAAAAGAAATAGAGGTGCTGTTGGAAAAATACAAGCAGGGCTATGATTTGGTGGTTGGAGCTAGGGACGCGAGGGGGCAGGCTAGCTTATTTCGCCGCTTGGCTAATGGCGCGTATAATCGCTTTGCTTCGTGGATGACAGGGCATAAAGTAGAAGACCTAACCTCGGGTTTTCGGGTGGTCAATGCTGAAAAATTTAGAGAGTTTCTGTATATGTTACCAAATGGATTTTCTTACCCCACTACGAGTACGATGGCTTTTTTTCGCTCCGGTTATACTGTGGCGTATGAGCCAGTGGAAGTGCTTAAGAGAGATGGGGAAAGCCATATTAATATAGTGTCGGATGGGGTTAAATTTTTATTGATAATTTTTAAAGTGGCTACGCTTTACTCGCCGTTGAAGGTCTTCTTTACAGCTTCTTTTTCATTGTTTGGCTTTGGTCTTGGCTATTATTTGTATACTTTTTTAAGTTTTGGGAGATTTACAAATATGGGGATGGTGTTAATGCTGTCAGCAGTCCTGGTTTTCTTAATTGGATTGGTTTCAGAGCAAATATCCACTCTTTTCTACAAAAAATAGGTAATTACATAATTTCTGAGGTGATAAGTTTTAGAGTGCCATCATCTACTTTTCCCTGTTTGTGAGTGAGCCAGCAGTGTATAAAAAATGCTACATTTTGGGTGGAGCCACTCCCTGTGTTGTTGGTATTTAGAACTAAATGCCTAACGTTATTTCCAATGAGTGCTTTAAGAGTTGATTGTTGTCGTTGAATTTCGTCTAAGGTTCGTTCTTTTTTCCTCGAGTGAATTACTTCGGTTGGAGCATCACAAAGAATATAGGCATCGGATGCGGGTGCCAACCGAGTTGCAAGTTTGTTTAGTGCTGGCGGTCCGGGCATTAAAGCTACATCAAGTGGCCCCCTGTCGGTTAAAGTGATTTGATCTGCAGAGGTGTTTCGGCACCTCTCCTTAATAGACCTGTACCAATAATCGAGTGTGTATGCGACACAAGCTGTGGCGGTGGTTAGCTTAAATTTTTTGTTTGGAACGGGCAGTTCTTTAGATAAGCTGTCTTTGTGAGTTGGGCTATTTGGCTCAATCAGTTTATTGACCGTATCCCTAAAGTATCCTAGTAGAGCGCTATTTTCGCGTGATCGTCCCCAATATAGAGTTTTAATTTGCCAGTTCTTTTCGGTCTGGTGGAGAAATATATCTAACTTTTTTAAAGTGGTAGTTTTTCCACTCCCGTCAGTGCCGTAGGTGCTGATAATCAATTGACGTTTGAATGGTGATTTTTTTCTAACGATTGTTTTTATTCTATTGAGTATGAGGGTGAGTTTTAAGTAGCTACTGCAGTAGTGTTTGCAAGAATACAGTAACATTTTCAGGGGTGAGGGTTTTTCGCCGTCAAGCCAATTTTTTATAGTGTTGATTTGCTTGACGCTGAAAATATTGGTGCGGTTCAGCCATTCATTTTTTTCCTTTATACTTAGAGTGTTCCATTGCTCGCGCGCACGTTTTAAGCGGTCTCCAATTAAGTGGCCCCGCAATACACCTCTAGTTGTAAGTATGCTTTGGAGGGCAATTCCCCCGATAAAGGGGGTGCTGTCGTGATAGAAAATGCAGGGTTTTATAAATCTTTGATCCAAGTATATAAGGCTGCGCCATTTTAAACTGCCGGTATGAATTTCAATTATTGAGTTGCTAGTTATATTTTTCAGCCTAATGGAAGAAGATAGCGCCCCATTCTTACTGTGTGTGTATGTACCATGGGTCAGACGCCAGTTGATGAGGTGAAGCCTAAAAATGGTCTCGCTAATAGAACTAGTTTCAACCCAAATATCTAATTCACGGTTGTTGTGAATATCTTGAATTGATACGGCGGGTTCTCTGAGTAGGCACCAAGACTTTGGCTTGAGTACGCCGGCTAACTCATTGAACCATTCGGGAAGATTAGTGTTTTTCATTATTTATTAAGATGGTCGGTGGATTTCAAGGCGAATTTAGTTTTTATTATATCTAACGGCCAAATCAGGCGGGTACGATAGGCGTCAATGTGCTTCTTAGCCAGAAAGATAGTAAGCTTCTCAATTATTTTAGTTAAATGAGTTGCAGAATAGTAGTCAAGATAAGAAGCTAGAATTTTATCCTGGACTGTTTTAGTGTTTTTTTTGTCAATCAATATAAGGCTTGATATGGGATGGCAGACGCTAATGCCCATGATTAAAGTAGCCAAATCTAAGCAGCTGCAGCTGTGCATTGGTGCCTTAGGAATAAGATAGTCATTCGGTATAGGGTCCAAAAGAACAAGTTTTTGGTTTTCGTCCCAAAAGAGGTTTCCGTGCCAGCAGTCGCCGTGTAAAAATGATATAGGCAAGGCTGTCAAAATTAAATTTATGTCAGTCTTTGAAAGTCCTGCCGACTTTAAAAATATTTTTGAGTAACTAAGGCATGAGTCAACTTTTAGGTCATGATGAAAGGCGGCCAGTGACCGACCTAGTTGCTCTGCGCTGTCTGGGTTTGATTGTAGATTAAGGTATACTGGACTAATATCATTCCTATATTCATAATCAATAGTAGAGTTGTGGTCATTTAATCTAATTGGTTTTGGGGTGCTAAATCTCATTGAGTCTTTACATAAAGAATAAAAAAGATTAACTCGATCCCAGTCGATTGTCGCGTTACCCTTATGCTTTTTTGAGTACTCATTGTTGTTTTTATTCATTGAGCAGCTTACTCGCTTTTACCGAAATGAGGGTGAAGTAAGACGAGGCTAATAGCACCTCGCAAAATAGCAATATAAAAGCAGGGCTATGCCAGCCAAAAATAGGTATGAATGTCAAGTTTAATGAAATCGAAGTGATTGCAATAACGGCTTGAATTTTAATTCGGTGGTTTAATAAGTCAAGTGCAACCAGGCTTTGCTCTGTTGCTACTCGTATGCTATAGGCTATGGGTAACCAGCAAAATATGAGATTTAGGTTTGATATTACCCTGTATTTTTCACCTAGTAAAAATACAGCCCCAGTTTCCAAAAATAGATATACAATGATTGAAATTGGCACTGCTAATATAGCGGAAATTAAAATATATCGATTGATGAAGTCTAGTGTCATTGCACTATTTTTATTGAGACCATACAGTTTCGATGAAATGATTAAGGATAAGGCTGAAATAGGCACGGTGGCCAGCTCGTAGAGCTTATATGCTGCGGCATAAATTCCGGCATAAAGCTCTTGCGAAAGGCTCATTAGGATGGGGCGGTCAGCTTCAGTGTGCACTCTGTTGGCCAAAATTGTTCCCGAAAAGTAAATTCCTTCCCTAATTTCTTGGGGTTTTATGGCAAGGTTTTTTCCCCTGATATTTTTGACAGCGTTTGAAACGGTCGTCATCAAAAAAAGAACAACCATTCCTAGCATGCTTGACATGGCATAGAATGTTAACCACTTTTCTAGTGATTGATCACTCTGGCTGAGGAATAGTAGTGCAAATAAAAATCGGCAAGCAGGTAGGAGGGCCCTTAAGGTAGACATGGCTTTACTGTTCGCCAACCCCTGATTTATTTTTGCGTACAGTTCTATGAATCGCGCAATGAGGAGATCAGAAAAAGTAATGGTTATAAGAATGTACAGGTCGATTTGGGAGTGCAGTATATGGACGTTAATCAGAAGGCAAGTTATTACTATTAGTGGGAAGCTATAAAGGATACCTTTCAGGCCAATGATTTCACTGGCTGGTTGCAATAGTTTGTCCTTGGCGCAGTTTCTCATTGCTACCGAGTCTAATCCAAGGCCTACTAAGGGCGAGAATAGTAAGTTCAGTCCTATGGTGGCCGCAAAAATTCCATAATCCTGTGGTGTCAAAATCCTGGCTATTATAATGACCGTTACGGCTTGCAAGCCTATACGTAAGAATATTCCTCCAGTTGTTAATAAAGCGTTGAAGAACTTTTCCTTAAACTCTGTTTTGGTCATATGGGCTTTATCGCCTAGCTGATAATGAGAATATCTTTTCGTATTCGTTTAGCATTCTATATTGGTCGAATTCTTCGACGCATTTTTTTCTGTTGTAGTTTCCTTGGTTTTCTCTAAGAGCTTGGCTGGATATTAGTTGCTTGATATGTTTTTTCCAAAGTGAATAATCATCGGGAACTAAAAATCCGCCCAGCTGGTGTTCAATCAATTCAGGTAAAGCTGAATTGTCGCTGCATATAACGGGTATGCCAGTAGCCATTGCCTCGGCCACAACAAGGCCAAATCCTTCTCTCTGGGATGGAAATAGCAATATGTCTACTTTCTGGTATAACTCATGCATTTTAAGGTATTCATAGCGGGGAATCACCTTTATATTATTGCGAGCTTTAGTGTTTGAGTTTCGGAGTCCTTCGGTGATCCAGAATTCTGCCTGGCCTTCAAATTCTTTAGCGAGGTCATAGACAATTGATATGCCTTTTCTTGCTATTGGGTTTCCAGCGAATAAAATTCGCAATTTATCCCAAGTTTTTATTTTTGGGGTAAAACGAGTGCAATCTATACCGTTTTTAATAGTGATTACAGGTTTCTTGATGGCTAATTCAGAGGTGACTAATTCACGAAGATAATCGCTAACTGTAATTATTACATCGGCACGCTCTACGGATTGAATATTATTTTTCAATCCTATTTTTGAATAATAAAGGCGTCTCTTCCAGTCTTTTATTGAATTTATATAGTTATTGTCGTAATAATAATTGTGGAAGGTCGTTATATTAGTACAATCAACTCCCATTGTTTTTGTTCCTAGCTCCGGCGTGCTATGGACGACGTCAGCGCAGCCAGTATATAGTGGGGTGCTAATAGGTAGTGAGGCTCGCCAAGGGTTGATGGTGTTTAAGTTGTAATTTTCGAATCCTTTTTCCAAATAGCTATGAACTACTTCTACTCCGGATCCAGATACCACTGTGCTATCTATATTCATTTTTTAATAATACGCGTTAGAAATGGTTGATTGGATATTTGGGATGGAAGCTTATCGTTATTATTGGATTTACGATAAATGACTATCATTTTTGAGGATATTTCACTCTGGCATGGAAAACTGGGCAGATTTTGTCGAAATACATGAGGTGTTAGATCAGTTTTAGAGATAGGCGACTGTAATTTGAATATATACAGCAGACAGCGCCAGTTAGTTTGTGGTTTATTTAGTCGCATGACTGGCTGCCTGCTGTCTTTCCTCTGTCATAACTGGAGCGTACTGTTTTTCCAGTCAATTTATAGTAGATAAAACTATAGCCATTCCCACTTTTATTCCAGTCAAATTCTTTTAGAACATCAAGATTTCCTTGTTGGGCAATTTGTTCAATATTTGTGTTGTTCAACTGTGAATTGATGACAGCCGCTAGCTTGTTGCTGTCTTTTTGCGGAAATAGAAATCCATTTTTTTTGTCGGCAATGATATCTTCGATAGCTTTCAAATCAGAGCAAATTGCTAAGCAGCCACAACCCATGGCTTCGATAATCGTTAGGCCAAGGCCTTCTTGGTCGCCGCTGTCAGTTACGATGGAGGGGAATACTGCTATCTTATGCTGGCGGAGCAGAGCGGGTATGGCCTCGTTTTTGACGGCGCCGATAAAACGTACGCTATTGCTTATGTTGAGTTTTTGGCACAAGGCCTGCAAGCTTGGTTTCAGCGGGCCATCGCCGACGATAGTTAAATTTATGTTGTTATGCTGTGTTAAAACTTGGGGCAGGGCTCTAACTAGAAACTCCAGGCCTTTTTTGTCTACCAATCTGCCGATAAAGATAAGGCCTTTACGATCAGCCCATTTGCTACCTTGCGTGGTGAACAAATTCTTTAGATCGACCCCCATACTTTGAACCGTTATGGGGCAACTAGGAGGGTTTTCCCACCCCTGCATATGATCCTTCATTGTCGTACTGACGACAGTGATGTGATCAGCCTTGGATAATATCCACCTTTTTAATTTTGAGCTTAGCCTTCCATTGAATGAAAATAGGTCGCCACCGTGGGAGGTGATCAGTAACTTGGGCGCTTTCTTCCCAAGTAGCAGTTTACAAATCGCGGCGCTAAAACCCTGAGGGATAATCCAATGGGCATGAATAAGTTGGTATTGATTACGGCGCTGTAATTTTAAAATGGAGAATATTTGGCTAAGAAAAAACAGCGGCAAGATCAAATAATTGTAACGATAACGTTTTAAATTGGCGCCAATACCGCCATCGTAAGCAATTTTTTGCCAGCGCTGGATAAAGTATTGAAATCGATAAACCGGTATGCCGTCGAGGTTTTCTGTCTTTTTTGCCCCTTGGGTATGAGGCGCTAGCACGTCAATAGAGTCACGGCTGCCACAGTGTTTGGCTAAATAATGAACAAATGCCGGCTCGGTATCATTTTCCCAGCGCGGGTAAGTAGAGCCTAAAACCAATATTTTCATGAACAGACGCTTGTCGATAGTTGGGCATCCATTTTAGCACTAGCCCCGTATCAACACTCAATAATATTAACCGGCACTTCCAAAACATTCACCGCTAAGCCTCCTCTTGAAGTTTCTTTGTATTTATCCTGCATATCTTTGCCGGTATCGCGCATGGTTTTGATGACTTGGTCGAGGGAGACAAAGTGGCTGCCATCGCCTCGCAGGGCCATGCGTGCAGCGTGGATGGCTTTGATGGCGGCCATGGCATTGCGTTCTATGCAGGGTACTTGCACTAAGCCGCCGATAGGGTCACAGGTGAGGCCGAGGTTGTGCTCCATGGCGATTTCGGCAGCGTTTTCGACCTGGGCGGGGTTGCCGCCCATCACTTCGGCCAAGCCGCCAGCAGCCATGGAGCAGGCCGAGCCAACCTCGCCCTGGCAGCCGACATCGGCGCCGCTGATGGAGGCATTTCTTTTATAGAGCGTGCCGATAGCGGCGGCGGTGAGTAAAAACTGCTGCACACCCACGTCGCAGGCGCCAGGCACAAAGCGCACATAGTAGTGTAAAACGGCGGGGATAATACCGGCGGCGCCATTGGTGGGGGCGGTGACCATACGGCCACCGGCGGCGTTTTCTTCGTTGACGGCCAAGGCATAAAGGCTGACCCAGTCCAAGGTGGTTAACGGGTCAGACAGCGAGGCTTCGGGTTGGCTCAACAACTGCTGTTGCAGCTCGGCGGCGCGGCGTTTTACTTTTAGGCCTCCGGGTAAAATACCTTTATGGCGTAAACCATTGTCGACACATTCCTGCATTACCGCCCAGATGGCCATCAGTTGATCGGCCGTTTCTTGTCGGGGGCGCCAGGCGGCCTCGTTCTGCCACATCACCGCCGAGATAGAAATGTCGTCTCGCCGGCAGATCGCCAATAGCTCGGCAGCGGAATTAAATTTATAGTCTTTTGGTCTAGGGTCGTCGCTAACCGCATCTTTTTGCGCTGTCTGCTCGCCCACAATAAAGCCACCACCCACTGAGTAATAAGTTTTTTCCAGCAGGGTTTCACCGCTGGCGTCAAAGGCAGTAAAGCGCATGCCGTTGGGGTGATAAGGCAGGGATTTACGTCGATGCAAAATTAAGTCGGTTTGCTCGACAAAGTTTATCGGCTGCTGGCCGAGTAGATTAATACTTTGCTGTTCTCTGGCGGCCGCGACTTGGGCACTGATGTTATCGACCGCAACGGCTTCCGGGGTTTCGCCCATTAATCCGAGAATTACGGCTTTAGCCGTGCCGTGGCCAATACCGGTTGCGCCAAGGGAGCCGAACATTTGCGCTTCTAAACGTTGGCAAATGATTAGTAGGCCCTGCTTGTTTAAGGCGTCAACAAACTGCTTGGCGGCCCGCATTGGGCCCACAGTGTGTGAGCTAGAGGGGCCGATGCCGACTTTAAATAGATCAAAAACGCTGATGGCCATAAATTTTGGGGCTCTGTTATTGTGTGTGCCGACGGCTCCCCATGAGCAAACGGTGCTAGGCTTAGAGTGGTGCTAGGCTTAGAGCGGTGCTTCGACAGGCTTGCGGGCGGTGCTAAATTTCTCACCAAAATACAACTAAATAGCCTATCCGAGCCAGTTGTGATCCGATCAGTTCCCATGGTTCTCCGGTAGGCTCGCGCTGAGCAGGGCAGGGTGTTTATCAATCCTGCCAGTTAAGCAACACTTTGCCGCTCTGGCCGGAAGCCATGGTATCAAAGCCTTGTTGAAAGTCATCGATCGGAAATTCGTGCGTAATGATGGGGCTTAGGTCCAGGCCGGATTGCAGCAGGCAGGCCATTTTATGCCAGGTATCAAACATCTCGCGGCCGTATACGCCTTTAATGGTTAAGCTTTTAAAAATTACTTGGTTCCAATCGATGGCCATTGAATTGGGTGGTATACCTAGCATGGCAATTTTACCGCCGTGGATCATATTTTTTAGCATGGCATGAAAGGCGCTGGTCACACCGGACATTTCCAGGCCGACGTCAAAGCCCTCACTCATCCCTAGGTCTAGCATGGTATCTTCGAGCTTGGCCTTGCCGACATTAACCACCCGGCTAGCGCCCATTTGTTTGGCCATATTTAAGCGGTAGTCGTTGATATCGGTTACCACTACATGGCGGGCGCCAACGTGGCGGGCGATGGCTGCGGCCATAATACCGATGGGGCCAGCGCCGGTAATTAATACGTCCTCACCGGTTAAGTCAAAACTTAAGGTGGTGTGTACCGCATTGCCGAAAGGATCAAAAATAGCTGCGAGCTTATCATCAATATCGTCGGGAATTTTAAAGGCGTTTTCCGCCGGGAAAACCATGGTTTCGGCGAAGGCGCCGGGGATATTCACGCCTATGCCCTGGGTATTGGCACAATAATGACGCCGACCAGCGCGGCAGTTGCGGCAATGGCCGCAGGTGATATGGCCCTCGCCAGAGACCCGATCGCCGATATGAAAACTTTTAACCCCGGCGCCCATCGCTACTACTTCACCAACAAATTCATGCCCGGTTACCATGGGTACCGGGATGGTTTTTTGTGACCATTCATCCCAGTTATAAATGTGCATATCGGTACCGCAGATTGCGGTATAGCGAATTTTAATCAGCAGCTCGTTAATACCCGGTTCGACGGGGTCTATCTGGCTGAGCCAAATACCGGGTTCGGCTTTTAGTTTTGCCAGTGCTTTCATGCAATCACCCCAAGTGTTTTAGCCACTTCAATAAAAGCTTCAATGGCATGGTTCAATTGCTCACGACTATGAATGGCCGACATTTGGGTGCGAATTCTTGCCTGGCCCTTGGGCACCACCGGGAAGGAAAATCCAATCACATACACGCCCCTGGCTAATAGTAGCTCGGCCATTTCGGCGGCGAGACGGGCGTCGCCAATCATTACCGGAATAATGGCGTGGTCGGCACCGGCTAGGGTGAAACCGGCGGCGCTCATATGCTCCCTGAAATAAGCGGCATTGGCCATCAGTTGCTGGCGCAGCTCGCCACTTTGTTGCAGCATATCGAGTACTTTTATCGAGGTGGCCACCACCCCAGGGGAGACTGAATTAGAAAATAAATATGGCCGTGAGCGCTGGCGTAATAGCTCCACCACTTCTTTTTTGGCGGCGGTAAAACCTCCAGAGGCGCCACCCAATGCTTTGCCCAGGGTGCCGGTAATGATATCAACTCGGTCCATTACGCCGCAGTATTCATGGCTGCCGCGACCGTTTTTACCGACAAAACCCACCGCATGAGAGTCGTCCACCATGACCAGGGCTTGGTATTTATCCGCCAGATCACAAATAGATTTTAAATCGGCGATTACTCCGTCCATGGAAAAAACGCCGTCGGTGGCAATGAGTTTATGTCGGGCGCCATCCGCATCGGCTTGTTGCAGCTGGGCTTCCAGCTCGGCCATATTATTATTGCCGTAGCGGTAGCGCTTGGCTTTACACAGGCGTACGCCATCAATAATGCTAGCGTGGTTAAGGGCGTCGCTGATGATGGCATCCTCAGCGCCGAGGATGGATTCAAACAAACCACCGTTGGCGTCAAAACAAGAGGGGTAAAGAATGGTATCTTCGAATCCTAAGAACTCGCTCAGGGCCTGTTCCAATTGTTTGTGAATGGTTTGGGTGCCGCAGATAAAGCGTACCGAGGCCATGCCAAAGCCATACTCTTGGCTGCCTTGCTGGGCGGCTGCTATTAACTCGGGGTGGTTGGCCAGGCCTAGATAGTTATTGGCGCATAGGTTAATGACGGGCTCGCCGTGCTCTACTCGAATACTGGCGCTTTGCGCCGATGAGATGTAACGTTCCTGCTTATACAGCCCATCGGCCTTAATCTGCTCAAGGTGCTGTTTGGTATGCTGGTAAAAATCCGCTTTCATCGTCTGTACCCGTATTAATATCGCTTAATTAATGGATACTATAAGGCCCGGAATAGCTTGGGCAAATGCTCATTGGTAATTAGTATGAGTTTAGTAGAAGTAGCGGAAATTAGGCCGTTATTGGTGACTTGTGCTGCGCCACCTTGGTTCCGCCGCGGGTTTTAAGTTTAGAGAATGTTGTATGAGACAGAAAATCAGCCTAGGCATCAGCGCTTGTCTGCTTGGCGATGCGGTGCGTTACAACGGAAGCCATAAGCGCTCTGACCTCTGCTTGCAAGAGCTTGGCCGGGTATTTACCTACCAAAAGTTTTGCCCGGAAATGGCTGCGGGTATGGGCGTGCCTAGGCCGACCATGCGGCTAGAGGGCAATGTTAATAATCCAGATTTGGTGTATAGCCCCGGCCCCCAACGTGAGCAATACCCAGGCGCACTCAATACTCGGCTAGAGGCGGGTTTTAGCCAGCGACTAAAACAGCTGGATGATGTAAACGGCTATATCTTAATGCAGAAATCCCCTTCTTGTGGCATTTCGCGGCTTAAGGTTTACCAGGGGAAAAATGAGTATATTAAATCGGGCCGGGGGTTATTTGCAGCAGCGCTAATAAAGCACAAGCCGTGGTTGCCGGTGGTAGAAGAGGGGTGTTTACATCAGCCCCGGGTACTAGAAAATTTTGTTGTGCGGGTTATGGTTTATCATCGCTTGCGGCAGCAGCTAGCCGAGCCAGGCCGGGGCCAATTAATCGACTTTCACCGGCGGCATAAATATTTGCTGATGGCCCATAATGTAAGCGCCTACAAAAATTTGGCCGTCAAGCTGGGGCGGGATGAAAGCAAAAAATCCGCACAATTAAAACCAGAGTATTTACAAGGTTTCATGCAGGCGCTAGCTCACGTTGCAAGCCGCGAAGGCCATGTTAACGCTCTGTGCCAATGGGCTGAAGATCTAAATTCCGCGCTAACTATTTCGCAGCAGCAGCAATTAAATGATGCTATTCAACAATATGCAGCAGCCGAAATATCATTGGCAAGAGTAATGGCTTGGTTAAAAAATAACGCCACTGGGGCCGCCGCCGAGTTGATAGCACCGCAGTTGTATTTACAGCCCTACCCAGCGGCGCTTGACCTGCGCGATAATATTTGAAGGCGTTTAACGTGTTCGTTTATATCGGCAGGCCGCTGTCTTCTTTTACTGTTTCAATCACAATATAAGTATGGGTTTGGGCAACCCCGGGTAGGTCAACCAGCTTGCCTAGCACCTCGCGGTAGGATTCCATATTGGCAATTCTAAGTTTAACCAAATAATCAAAGCCTCCGGCCACCATATCGCATTCGGCTACTTGCTTCAGCGTTACTACCGCCTGCTTAAATTGATCAAATACATCACCGGTGGTTCTATCTAGGGTGACCTGGACGTAGGCCACCATGGCCAAGTTTAATAAACCCGCGTCTAGCTTGGCGCCGTAACGACGAATATAACCTTCGGCTTCAAGCCTTCGTACTCGCTCTAGGCATGGGCTGGGGCTAAGGTGAACTCGGTTAGCCAGTTCAACGTTAGAAATACGACCTTCGGTTTGCAGAGTATTGAGGATGGTCAAATCAATTCTATCTGGCTTATAGCCCTTATCGCTACGAGGTTTACGGCTCATAAAGAAATACTCTGGTGCGGTTAATTTTGTAATTTTGCTTAGGTTCGAAATATTGTGCTATTTAAATCCTTATTATGCAATCTAATTCTGATGCGCTATCCATATAATGCAGAACAATTGAGTCACTTGTTATTCTGAAGAACTATGTTGTATAGCCAAGATCTAACCGCCACCGATACCTTGCGCCAGGCCATTCGCGATACTTACCGGGCCGACGAAACCCAAGTGCTAGAGCAGCTGCTAGCAGCTGACGAACTCAGCGCCATTGACCGCGCTAGTATTTGGCAGCGAGCCAGGGCCATGGTCTTGGCCATTAGGGCAGAGCAGCAGGGCAAGGGTGGCGTTGATGCCTTGTTGCAGGAATTTTCTCTGTCGACCGACGAGGGCATTGTGCTGATGTGCTTGGCCGAGGCTTTGTTGCGAGTGCCGGATAAAACAACCATGGATAGCCTCATTCGGGACAAGCTTGCCGATGGCGGTTGGGATAAACACTTAGGCAGCAGTGATTCCTTATTTGTTAATGCCTCAGCCTGGGGCTTGCTGCTTACCGGTAAAATGGTGAGTTATAACGACGCACGTAAACGTCAACAATTCGGGCTGTTAAAACAGGCTTTGGGGCGCGTGGGCGAGCCGGTTATTCGCCAGGCCATCCGCTATGCGATGCAAGTAATGGGTACCCAGTTTGTCTTGGGTACCCGCATCGATGAAGCGCTAAACCGAGCTCGGGTGCAAGAGAGTAAAGGCTACCGCTATTCCTATGACATGCTAGGCGAGGGCGCCAGAACGGCAGCCGATGCGCAGCGATATTTCAAAAGTTATATGCAGGCCATCGATGCCATTGGTCAGGCTGCCAGTGGCCTTGATCATATGGCAAGTCCAGGCATCTCGGTAAAGCTCTCGGCTATTCACCCGCGCTTTGAATTTGCACAGCGCCAAAGGGTATTGCAAGAACTGGTGCCGCGCTTAAAAGCGTTGGCCCTGGCGGCAAAAAAATACAATATAGGTTTCACCGTTGACGCCGAAGAAGCCGATCGTTTGGACCTGTCGATGGAGGTTATCGAAGCTGTCTACCTCGATGCCGATTTGGCCGGCTGGCAAGGCTTTGGTTTGGCGGTGCAAGCGTACCAAAAACGCGCCAGTTTGTTGATCGATTGGTTGGTACTGTTAGCCCGCCGTGGTGGTCGTCAAATAATGGTGCGCCTGGTTAAGGGTGCCTATTGGGATTCGGAAATTAAATGGAGCCAGGAAGAAGGGCTAGACGCCTATCCGGTTTTCACCCGTAAGGCCTCTACCGATGTTGCCTACCAAATTTGTGCACAAAAACTATTGGCCGCTAGAGATTGTATCTACCCCCAGTTTGCTACTCACAATGCGTATACCGTGGCCAGTATTTTAACACTGGCTAATCGGAACCAGCAGAATACTGGCAGTGATAACGGCAATGCTGATCAGACTAAGCCCGGTTTTGAGTTTCAGCGTTTACATGGCATGGGCGAAGCGCTCTACCAGCAGGTGGTGGCGCAAGACGGTATTGCTTGCCGTATTTATGCCCCCGTAGGCGAACACGCAGATTTGCTGGCCTATTTAGTGCGGCGGTTGCTGGAAAACGGTGCTAACAGCTCTTTTGTTAATAATATTGTTGATGCCACAGTACCGGTAGAGTCCTTGTTACAAGACCCGGTTAAGCAGGTGCAACGCTGGAACCAGAAGAACAACCAAGCAATCCCCTTACCGGAGGATTTATACCAACAAGAGTTTCAAGTCGCCCGTAAAAATTCCGCCGGCGTTGATTTAACTGACGTAAATAATCTGGGGTTGATGAAAGCGGCGATGGCGGGACTTATGGCGAGTCACTCAAAGGTAATGCCAGGGGGAGACGTGCAGGCCGTTAGCAACCCAGCCAAGCCGCAGCAAGTTATTGGCAGCTTTAAGGTAGATGATAGTCGCAGTATTGAAAACAAACTTCAGCAAGCACAGCAGGCGTTTGCGGGCTGGTCGGCGGTCACTGCGTTGCAGCGAGCTAAACTGCTAGAAAAATTGGCCGAAGCCTTGCAGCAACAACGCGATGAATTATTACTGCTGTGTATCAACGAGGCCGGTAAGACTGTAGCCGATGCGGTCGCGGAATTACGTGAAGCCGTCGATTTTTGCCGCTACTACTCCAAGCGGCTCATCGCCATGGCAGCCGGCGATAAGCCGGGGGAAAACCTTCTGCCAGCGCGTGGGGTGGTTTTATGTATCAGCCCTTGGAATTTTCCCCTGGCTATTTTTCTCGGCCAGGTGGCTGCCGCCCTGGCAGCGGGCAATACCGTGCTGGCCAAACCGGCCGAGCAAACCTCATTAATAGCCCTTAAAACTTTGGCATTAATGCAGCAAGTGGGCTTTCCCAATGGCGTGGTTCAGTTAGTGCTGGGCGCAGGCCAAGCCATTGGTGAACTGCTAGTACCCGATGCCCGTATTAAGGCGGTACTGTTTACCGGCTCCACCGCAACCGGCCACTGGCTTAATACAACCTTGTCCCAGCGTGATGATAATAATATTCCGCTGCTTGCTGAAACCGGCGGACAAAATGCCATGATCGTTGATTCAACTGCTCTGCCAGAACAGGTAGTGGACGATGTGATTGCCTCGGGCTTTCAGTCCGCCGGCCAGCGCTGTTCAGCGCTACGGGTACTATTTTTACAGGAGGAGGTAGCCGATAAAATTATTACTATGATTGTCGGCGCGATGGCCGAGTTAACAATCGGGCCACCCCAATGGTTAAGCACCGATGTCGGCCCGCTTATCGATCAGGCCGCACTTGGTCGGTTACAGGCCCACCAGCAATTTATGGCGGCACAACCAGCAAAAACCGCCAGATTACATTTTGCCAACGAGCTTCCCGCTGGTTTGGCCGCTGGACATTTTTTCCCTCCGCATCTTTATGAGATCGACAGCCTGGATCTGCTCAAACAAGAAGTATTTGGCCCGGTGGTGCACATCGTACGTTTTAAGGCCGGGCAGCTGGAGCAGGTGGTGGCGCAAATCAATAGGGCGGGTTTTGGTTTAACCCTGGGAGTGCACAGCCGGATACAAACGGTATGCAATGCCGTGGCGGCCAATGCTCGGGTTGGTAACATTTATATTAACCGTAATATTATTGGCGCAGTAGTGGGGGTGCAGCCCTTTGGTGGTCGCGGCCTTTCCGGTACCGGGCCCAAGGCCGGCGGGCCGCACTACCTTGAAATGTTGTATAAATCCGATAATGATGAGCCAAGGCAGCAGCTACCGCGGGTCTCGGCTGAACTGGGCAAGGACAAAAACACCTTGGCCCCAGCCTGTCAGGTGCAGCAATCTTGGCAGCAACTAGGCGTCGTCACACGGGTGAATCAATTGCGTCGGTTGGTGGCAAGCCTGGCCGAGTGGCAGGAGCTTAGCCACACACGCGGGCAGCTAGAAAACATGCTGGAGCTATGCGATCAAAATCTGACGCAGCTTGAAAAGGCACAAATTACTAAATACCTGCCCGGGCCAACTGGAGAAGATAATCAGCTCAGTTATGAGCCCAGAGGTGTATTGTTGGCAGCACTGAATACTGAAAACTTGATTTTGTGTTTGCCGCATTTGATTACGGCACTGGCAGCGGGCAATACTTTGGTTTTGGTTGATCTAGATGGTGATGGTAATATACCGCGCTGGCTTGGGGCGAAGTTTGTGCAAGCCGAGCTGGATCAAAATTTGCTCCATTGCTACGGCCTGGCTGAGCTTGGCGCTTTACTGGCGGATAAAAATTTAGCCGGAGTCATTAGCCATGGCCACTGCCGTGAATTCAAAGCTGTTTTGGCCAAACGCCCAGGCGCTATTTTACCGCTGCTAAACAGCTGTGATAAATATTTTGTCCAGCGCTTATTAGTAGAGAAAACCCGCAGCACCAATACCACTGCGGCCGGTGGCAATGCTTCGCTAATGTCCATGGCGGAAGACTGACTTAGGCGCTGAGTAATTCAAATTTTTGGCTAGGGAATTATATTGGCTGTTGCAATATCATACCGGCCAGCCAATAAGAGAGGTTTATGAGTATTAAAATTAGCAGTGATTTTGACGGTGGTAATATTGAGGTGCTGGCCAATAACAATGATGGCGTCCAGCATTTAAATATCCGTATTGATAAGGCGGCAGATTATCGGCAATGGTTTTATTTTAAGGTGGAAGGTGGCGCCAAGCAGCTATTAAAATACAGCTTGGATAACGCCTGCCAGGCCTCTTATGCGGAGGCCTGGCAGGGCTATGATGTGGTGGCCTCCTATGACCGGCAGTCATGGTTTAGGGTGCCAGCAGACTATATTGAAGGCGCGTTACAATGGCAGTTTAGCGCGGCTCAGGACAGTGTTTATTTTTCCTATTTCGCTCCGTATGATCAAGCCAGACATGATCAGCTGATTCAGTATATAAGCCTGCAGGCCGCCAGCGAGCAGATCAAAAAAATTACCACGGTGGATGGCTACAGTGTCGAACTGTTTAAAATAACGGATCGCAGCGTTAGTGCTGGCAAGAAAAAAATTTGGCTGATTGCCCGTCAACATCCGGGTGAGACCATGGCTGAATGGTTTATGCAGGGCCTGTTAGAGAAGCTGTTCGATAGCAATGATAGCAGCAGCCAAAAGCTGTTGGCTGAGGCGGAGTTTTATATTGTGGTTAATATGAACCCCGATGGTTCCTGGGCCGGTAATTTGCGTACCAATGGTGCTGGTACCGACTTAAATCGCGCTTGGGCCGAACCCTGCGCCTCCGCCAGCCCGGAAGTTTTAGGTGTGCGTGATGCCATGGATCAGATCGGGGTCGATCTATTTTTGGATATTCACGGTGACGAAGAGCTGCCCTATATTTTTACTGCCGGCTGCGAAGGTAATCCAGCTTACACGCCGCGGTTGGCAGGCTTGGAAGAAAGGTTTCGCCAGCGTTACCAGCAAATTAATCCGGATTTTCAGTCGCTTTACGGCTATAGCAAAGACGCGCCTGGCTCTGCAGATTTACGCATTGCCTGTAACCAGGTGGGGCAGCGTTTTGACTGCTTGGCGTTTACGATTGAAATGCCTTTTAAAGACAACGCCAACAACCCAGATCCTTTAACGGGCTGGTCGCCTCAACGCTCGATGAAATTGGGTGAAAGTAGCTTGGACTTGATCTTAGAACTATTACCAGAGCTTTGAGAACAGCAGTGCTGGAGCAAATTCCCAAGCACTGCCATGGTCAGCTTAACTACAGTATGAACTGCTTTACATTGCCGGATAGCTGTTGCGATAGCTGGCTAACTTCTTCCGTTGCCTGGTGTAATTCGCTGACGCTGCCGCTGGTATCGTCGTATTGCTGCTTAATAACCTGCACATTACGATTAATTTCCTCAACCGTGGAAGATTGCTCTTCGGTGGCGGTGGCGATTTGAATGTTCATATTATTGACATCGGAAATCTGATCGATAATTTCGCCGATACTGTCAATGGTATTGTTGAGGCTGGTGTCGGTGGTGCTGGCCAGCTCCAAGCTTTGGGTGATGGCGTTAACTGCCTTGCGGCTGCCGACTTGTAATTTCTCGATGTTTTCTTGAATCTGTCCGGTTGATTCCTGGGTTTTCGAAGCCAAAGATCGAACTTCATCGGCTACCACCGCAAAACCTCGGCCCTGTTCGCCTGCGCGTGCGGCTTCGATTGCGGCGTTTAAAGCGAGTAAATTGGTTTGCTCGGCAACGCCGCGAATGACATCCAGGATCGAGCCGATTTCACTGCTGTCTTCAGCCAGTTGGTGAATTACCTCATGGCTGCCGCTTAACTCACTGCTTAACGATTTCATTTCTTCCCGCACCGATTGCAATAACTGACTACCCGCTTGAGCTGATTTATTGGCCTGCTCCGAACGTGCCGCAGCGCTGGAGCAATTCTGCGCGACCTCCTGCACGGTTGAGCCCATCTCGTTCATGGCAACCGCCGCCATTTGGGTTTGTTCAAGACCAGAATTGACTTGGGAATTGACGTTATTGGAAACGTCTTGCAGGGATTTCAAGGTGGTATTCAAAGAGTTGTCGGCATTTTTCATATTGTTGATTAGCCCGCGTATATGGCTAACCATTTGGTTAAATGACAGGGCTAGTTGTCCGAGGTCGTCTTTTGCATACGCGGTGGCTTGTACGCTAAGGTCGGAATTTTGACCCAGGCCTCGCATCGCGATTGAAATAGAATTGAGCTGTTTATTAATAAGCTGGCTGGAATAAATGCACAGTGCTGCCGTCGCGCCCGCAGCCAGGAAGGACATAATAAGCAACAGGGTAAAGGAGCTATTGGCTTGGCCCTTTTTGTCGCTCAGTACCTGTTGGAAATTGCGCTCAATTCGGCTCTCGGCGGCTTTTAATCCATTTATTCGCTGGCTTGCTAAAGCAAACCAGGCCTGGGCTTCGATACCAAAGTTCGTATTGTTGGTCCAAACCGTCTGCCGTACATTGGCCACTTTGTTTTCAATGCCCGAATCCATTTCTTGCTTGGCCATGGCCAGGGTTGCTGGGATGGCCATTTCTTCAAACAGCTGCATATAACGATTTTGTTCGACCGCCAGGGTTATGGAGCGTTCTTTTTGTTTGGCGCTGGCCTGGTTGCCGGCTAAAATTGAACTGACCACGGCCCGTTCGATACCGGCTCTTTCCTTGGCATTTAGAAAATAGACATAGGAAATGGCTAGACGGGAGGTGGCAGAATCGTTTACCTCGGCGGCCAGCATGGTATTGATGTTGAGCAAATTGGTATTGGCCTGGGTGAGTGTGCCAATGGCCTGCGCCAGCGGTATGTTCAGGGAATCAATGCCTTGGCGCAGTTTTGGCAAGCCGCCAAGCTGCTGGGCAATATCGCTTAATAGTCGCTTGATTTTAGCGTTTTCAATATCACCGCGTACGCGTTTATAAACGGCCAAAAAGTGGCTGACACTTTTGTCAGTTTGCTGCCTTTGTAGCCGGACTTCGTTTTTAAAGCGGCTGCCTTGGCTGCCGAGATAGACGGCGCTAGAGCCTCGCTCTTTTTGAATTTCGTGAACCAATTGATTACCGGCAACGGCGACTTCACTGAGTTCATGAGCCACAGACATATTGGCGGCATCGGCTTGTACTTCAATCAGGCGATTAGCTATAAAAAACAGGGCCAACACCAGTGGTGCGCCAGCCATAATTAGTAACTTTGCTTTTATTGACAGGTTTTTGAAACTCGTCACGATTCCCTCCGGTATTTAGTTGCCCAAGCTTAGTCAAATCATTCAGCGACGGACTTGGGTATTATTGCTCCATGCAATATAAACCTAGTTGGTAATAAGAAGACTTCCTTGTTTATTAGGCCTTGGGCGACCAACGGTTAAGATAGCAAGCTGGGTATGGCCATTTTCCTTGAGATTAAGCGCAGCCCCCGGGGTAGGCTGCCTCGTTCACTGGGCTCAAGTCAGTTGGTGGGCTGAGTTTTGAGCCAATATCAAGTTTGGCAGGCGGACAGCCAGGCTGAATTTAATCAAAATGATATAAGTGACCCGGACGCTCAGGGGTTAATCGGAGGCTTCCTCAGGGAGTAGCTCGCGGGCGTATTTTTCAATTCGATCAAAAGCGGGTTTCAACACATTAATGGGCTGGGCCAGGGAGACGCGAACATAGGCATTGGTACTTTGACCAAATCCGACTCCCGGCAATACTGAGACCTTTTGTTTTTTTAGTAAATCTTCGGCAAAGCTGAGCCCGTCTTTGGCCAATTGATCGACTTTGATCATAATAAACATACCAGCTTTAGGGGTTTGGCAGGATATGCCGGGAATATGATTAACCCGATCGCAGATATAATTACGACGCTGTTTATACTCTTCGCGTACACCGTGAATATACTCCTCGTCATTTGTCAGAGCAAAGGCCGCCGCATCCTGGACAAATTGGCAGCAGCCAAAAATTGTCGACGAGGTAAAGCTCAGTAAGTGCTGGGAGAACTCCGTACTGGCTACCGTCCAGCCTAAACGCCAGCCGGTCATTGCATGGGATTTAGACAGGCCGTCTATCAAGATGACATTGTCAATTTTCTCGGCGGCTTTGCGCAGTGAGGTATGCTCCTCTTCAAAGGTGATCATCGAATAGACCTCATCGCAGACCAACCACAAGTTATTTTCAAGGCAATACTGAGCCAGTTGCTTTAATTGGGCGGCATCAATCATATTACCGGCGGGGTTGCCTGGCGTATTGATAAAAACCAGCTTGGTATCAGCGGTAACCGCGGCTTTAATCCGTTCAATATCAAAGGCGAAGTGGTTTTCGACATCCAGTTCGACCGGTATCACCTTAACGTCTAAGGATTTAAAAATACCGTCATAACCGACGTACATTGGCTCGGCTACAATTAGTTCATCACCGGGATCAAGTAAGCAGGACATCACGCTATAAATAGCATTGGTAGCACCAGGGAATATTACAATTTGGCTGGGGTCGCAGGGCTTGGCAGAGGATTTTTTTTCTATATCGGCAATGATCTGACGTAAATTAAGCTCGCCCATACCGGGGGCATAATGGGTGCGGCCTTTTTCCAGGCTGTCGATGGTGGCCCGGATGGTTGAGGGCAGGGTAGCCAGGTCTGGGTCGCCTACCGACAATAGATAAACGTCTTCGCCTTGGGCAAATTGCTCGCAGGCGCGATCGTGCACATCCCAGACTCCAGCTGAGTCTTGGTCCAGGCGATTTGATAAATTACTGATATTGGCGCTAAAGTTCATGGCCATCTCCGGTTAGGCGGTTAAGAAGTCTGACTCGAAAACTTCAATAATAGTGGGTAGTGAGTATTGCTGTGCTTGTTGCAATTGCAGCTGCAGTTGCTGCTTATTTTTTGCCTTGGCGGCGCGGCAGCCATAGCCCTTGGCGATGGCGATAAAATCTGGCGTATGAATATCGCAGGCAATGGCGTCCATACCGGCCGCTTCAAAATTTTGAGCGATCATTTCATAGCGCTGATTATTCCAAATAATAACCACGACGGATAACTGGGCTTCGACCGCTGTCGATAGCTCGTTAATAGTGAATTGCAGGCCGCCATCGCCGATCAGGGCGATAATAGGCAGTTCCGGCCGCGCCAATTTGGCTCCAAATGCTGCGGGTAGGGCATAACCTAAGGTGCCATAGCCAGTGGCAGCGGAAGCAAACCGGCGGGGTTTATTAGCGCTAAGCTGGGCGGCAGCAAAATAGGCCGGCTGGGTTGAATCGGCCAAGATAGCGACTTCCGGCAGAGCCGCAAGCAAGGTATCGAGAAAGTCTTGGTAATCGCCATCGTTTAAGTCATGTAAGTGAGTATTTACAATGGCGCTACGTTCAACCCCTTGTCGGTCGACCTCATCAAGAAGTGGCAACAGGGCGGCGATGGCGTAACCGCTGTCGGCTTTGATCGCTATCTCAGGTTTGGCGTTACGGGCGAGTTGAGCGCTGTCGATATCGATGCGGATCAGCTTGCCATCGAGTCTAAAGCCACCATTAAAAAAGAAGTCATAATCGGTTTCGCTAAACTCGGTGCCTACCCCTAAGATCACATCCGCGTCATTAAAGAGATCACGGATCGGCTGGTAGGACGGGCTGCTGGCAAGCAACAAGGGGTGCTCTGGTGGTAATAGGCCCTTGGCATTGTGGGTCAGGGTAACCGGGCAATCCAGTTTTTCAGCCAGGGTCTGCATCAGCTCCGGGTAGTTTGCGGCACCACCCCCTAAGGCAATTACCGGCCGCTTCGCCTGATTCAACAATTCTGCCGCCTGCAGTAATCGATCTGGCGCGGCGGCAGGTTTACTGGCTAAGGGCCAGCTTATGGTTTCAACATGGCTGGCGTCGGCGGTAATAACGTCTAGTGGCATAGTGATGTGTACCGGACCTGGGCGCTCGCTGGTAAAGATACCAAATGCCCTGGCCATCACCTTTGGCAGCTCGTCCACCCTAGCGACTGTGTGGGACCAGCGAGAGCACTGGGCCATAGCCGCTGGTAGGTCTCGGGTTTCGTGCAGACGGCCCTCGCCCAGACCCTTTTCGAAGCTATTGTTGTCAGCTGAAATGACCAACATTGGAATTGAATCTTGTAAGGCTTGCCCCATTGCGGTGGCAATATTAAACGCTCCGGGGCCAGAAACGGTAATACAGGCAGCAGGTTTACCCGTTAAGCGGGCATAGCCGTCGGCCATAAAACCAGCGCCTTGTTCATGGCGGGGGCTAACATGTCGGATTTGGGTGTGAGGCAGGCCGCGGTATAGTTCGATGGTGTGGGTGCCAGGAATGCCCATGGCCAATTCTATGCCATAAGCTTCCATCAATTGGGCCAAAACAACGCCGCCGGTTTTCATATGTCTGCCTCGATATTAATTCGTAAAAATCATAAACTATCTGGTTCTGTGTGGCTTTAATAGCGTATTATTCGGGATTGTTGATGAGAAAAAATCATTAACTAGATGGCGGCGATATTAAATAAGTAACCTACTCAATATAGACGAATTAGAGCCCATCGCTTATGCAGCAAAAACTTCCCAATACCAAAGCCTTACAGGTATTCAGTGCAGTGGCCCAGGAAATGAGTGTAACCCGAGCGGCCAGCGCCTTGCATATGACTCAGAGTGCCGTTAGCCGTCAATTGCTGGGTTTGGAGGCCCTGTTGGGCGTGGCGTTATTCCGGCGGGAGAAGCAGCGCTTGTACTTAAGTGTCGCTGGCAGTCAATATTTGCAAGAGGTCAGCCCATTGCTGGACCAACTAAGCCAAGCCAGTGATCGACTGCAACAGGCTAATAACCGCAGCTTGAAAATCGGCATTGAACCGGCTTTGGCCAGCCGTTGGCTAATCCCAAAGTTGGCGGATTTCAAAATGCAAAACCCCGGTGTTGATGTCGAGCTGCTGACGGATATCAGACAGTTGTACCAGCAAACGGGCGACCTCGACGTTGGGTTTTTATTTGGCGATGGCCAATTCAATGATGCCCGCAGCCACTATTTTATGGCAGAGAAATTGGTGGCAGTTTGCACCCCCGCGTTATTGAAAACCCAGGCTGTCGCTAAGACGCTAGAGCAGAGTTTAAACTTCCCCATTTTGCACCACACGGCGGCCTATTCAACTAGCGAGGCTTGGCTGCTGGCGGCAGGTTTAGGGCAGCCGCAAATTGATAGCTTAGGAGGATCCAGGTTAGGAAGTTTTGGCTTGATTGTTGATTTGGCCAAACAGGGACTCGGCATGGCAATTGTGCCTGAATATTTTATCAAGGACGATTTGCACCACGGCGAGTTAGTCCTAGCCTGCGAAGAATGTCTGCCAAGTGAGAAAGCTTATTATCTAGTGATGCCTAAGCACAGTGAAAGCAAGCCAAGGGCGCTGTTGTTTAAAAACTGGGTATTGTCACAGTCGCTTTAAAATAGGCTAGCTTTCCAGGCATTCTCATGAAAACGGGCTATGCTTAAGCTTCGATCTATAGAGACACAAACAATGAGCAGTTTAAGCCAGGCGACTGGGGTTGAATCCCCCACTAATACCAAGATCATCAGCACCCAAGATATCCTATTAGATCTCTGCGGTTCGGTTAGCCATGTATTGAGCACGGCCTGCCATAAGCCGATACGCCATGCCCAATTGGTGCAATCTATCCGCCGAGTATCGTTAAAACCGGATATCTCGGGTTTTGTGGTATTTGACGGTGGCTTTACTGGTTTGGTAGTGCTTAATTTTAGCGCTGCAGCAGCGATGGAAGTCTATCGTGACTATATGCTGAGTATGGGTATGAGCGAGTCGGACTTGTCGATTCGCTATACCGCCGATGAAGTAGGCGACATTGTGGGTGAGCTGATCAACCAAATTGTCGGTAATTTTATCAACAAAGTGAATCAAGTCTTACAGACAACCGTAGAGCAAAGCCAGCCCAAGGTGTTGACCGCGACCCGCCAACTTTCAATTTCTATTGACGCTGGTTTAGAAGAGCCGGTAATGCGCCGAGTCGCGTTTACTACCAGCCGCAATAATGTGTTTTATCTTGAATACTCGATGGAGCAAACTGAGTTTGTTTGCACCGAGGATTATCAGCGTAGAAACCATACCGACCCAGATCAGGTTTTAGATGATCATAATCAATCCGTTAGTAATTCAGTTAACACCGCGACGGATGGACAGTCTAGTGCAAATGGCGGTAGCAGCAGCGAAGATTTATTGAGCGAGCTGGGTTTATAATATTTTTTTAGTCTATTCAGGGCGCCCGGTAGTATTTCAAGGAGCCCTATCCTTATCTTCTTGCCTTGTTTTTGCTGCTGGCTCTCCATTGTCCGCCGGTGTTGATTCTGGTTCCTGCCAGTAGCGGTCCTCATCCAAATAGCTATCATCCTGATTCTCCCAAGAATAGCGCTTTTTTTCGGGTAGTGGGTCGGCTTTGCGCCAGATGATCGCGGCCACTACTCCGGCAAACGCGCCGGCCATATGGTATTCATAGGATATGCCCGGTTCACTAGGGAATATACTCACCATCATGCCGCCATAGAGAAAAAAGGCGATCATTAACAAGGCGGTGGATTTCTTATCGCGCCGCAGTAAGCCAATAACAAATAAATAGAAAAACAAACCATGAGTTAGGCCGCTGGCACCAAAGTGAAAGCTGGGTCGGGCCAATAACCAAACGCCAATACCTGAAACCAGCCAGATAAAACCCAACGCCCACCAACGCGATCTAGGGTAGGCCATCAATAGCGCGCCGCCGAGAATAATAAGCGGCGCCGTATTGGCGCTGATATGGGACCAGGAACCGTGAATTAAGGGGGCGAATAAAATACCGGCTAAACCACTGGCCTCCAGCGGGTAAACACCCCAGCGGATGATGTTAAGGTCTAGCCCGGCGGAAACAGCGACCACTGCCCACAATAAAAAGCAAAAGCTAGCGGCGGCTAACAGTGATTGTTTAATGGAGTAAGGTTTCATTAAACTGATATGGGGTTAGTTTTGATGATTTAAAGCGTTCCTGTGGACATCGCTGCCTCACCGAGTCTGGAGAACAAAACCTCAGATCTAAGTCTGCATCGTGCTAGTTCCCCTAGGTTAATTTTTTAGTGACTTATTTAATTAAATTTTCAAGGTTACGAGCACCACAATGCGAGGGGCGGCAGCAATATAAACCACCCTGGCGGCCCGAATTTTAACGCGGGTAAATGCTTTAGTCAGTTTCTATTTTTGTAAGCACTGCTTCAGGCTTTGGTAGCCGCTGCGGCTGATGCTGAGCTGTTGGCCGGTTTTTATATTGGCCAGTTTTTTGCTTTTACCCTCTTGGCTGATGCCGTCGAGGAAGTTGATATTAAGCAAAAAAGAGCGATGGATACGGCAAAACATTTGCCCGTCTAAGCTGTTTTCAAGTTGGGTCAACGTGCTTTGTTTGATATGGGTGATATCTTCGCCGTTTTTAATTTGATGAATGCCAACATAATCACCAGCGGCTTCAATATAGGAAATGTCACGGGCTGCAATTACGGTGACGTCGCCGCCGTCACGCACCAATACGCGGTCGCTAATGTCCGGGGACTTTATATCGACCAATAGCTGTTGATGCTGTTTTATATTGGGTTGTTGCTTGGCTACTTTTTCCAGTGCGGTAGTTAGCCGTTGTGGATTGATCGGCTTTAATAAATAATCCAGCGCGTTGCTGTCAAAGGCGCGCAGGGCGTATTCGTCATAGGCGGTAACAAAAATCACCATAGGTACATCGTCGCCGAGTAGCTCCAGCACATCAAAGCCGTCGATCTGGGGCATTTGGATATCGAGAAAAATAAGCTGGGGCTTTAACTCATTTACTGCCTTGATGGCCTCGAGACCGTTGCTGCATTTTTCCAGAATCTCAATTTTTGGGTGGTCGCTTAAGGCTGAGGCTAGGGCCTCGCGCGCATGAAACTCGTCGTCGACGATAATGGCAGTCAGGGTCTGGTTCATATGCCGGCCTCTAGTCGGTGGCTGCCGTTGGCAGCATTAGTTTTGCCTGGAAGTGTTTGCTGCCCGGCGCTAGTATTAGCTGCGCGGTATGGCCGTAATGGGCCTGTATGCGCTTACGGATTGAATCAAGGCCCAAGCCGCTGCGGGTTTTTTTGCAGGCCAAGGGGTCGAAGGGGTTGTCGATATTGATGCTTAGCTGGCCTTCGCTATAATCGATTTTTAGCGTGATGGTGCCACCTTCAATTAGGCTGTTAATACCATGGTTGATGCAGTTTTCTATCAATGGGAACAGTAATAGAGGTAACATTTTTTTCTGTCTGGCCTGCTCGTCTATGACAAACTCAGTACTTAAACGATCGCCAAAGCGCTCACGTTCTATACCTAAGTAATTTTGGATATGCTCTAGTTCGTCGGCAACGGTCACCGTTTCATTTTTTCCGTAGGCGACGCTGTAGCGTAAAAATTGTGAAATTTGCAAGCACAGGCTATGTACTTTGCCGCTATCGCTTAGGGCAATGTTGGCAATGGTATTTAAGCTGTTAAACAAAAAGTGTGGGTGCACAGCGGCTTTTACCGCTTGCAGCTCAGTTTGGCTAATTAGCAGCTTATTTTCCAGCGCGGCGCGTTTTAAGGTGTCGTGTTTTTGGGCGATAAAATACAGGTAGTGAACCAATATCCAAAACCCATAGACCATGGATCCATGTAATGACAAGGTCAGCAATGAGTCCTGGTAAAGCTGGCTCCAGGGCAGTTCGCTGATGCGATTGAGTAGCGCAACATAGGCGGCGCCACAGGCCAGCCATATACCTATAGTTAGCGCCAGGGCGACAATTTGGGCGGCGATAAGCTTGAAAAAATAGGTGTCGTCTAGGCTGTATTTTTCACAGATGTAAAAATTGGAAATACTGAAAAAAAACAAAAAGAATAACATCGGAAAAAACAGGGCCGCGGCTTGAATAAAACCTAGGTCTAGTTGTCGGCCAATGGCAAAGGTCAGCATGGTAGCCAGGGCTATCCAAAGGCCGACAATCGAAAATAGCACACGTGGAGTAGTGAAAACAGGATGCATGAGTGTCCTAGCCTCAATTTTTAATGCTGATGCCGCCCATTATGGCAATGCCTTTGACGATCAAGGTTTTCTTTTTCATATTCAGTTTTTCTGCCAGGCAGCTGGCTTCGTTAGCTACGCCGCCCAAAATTGGGATGGCGCGCGAGTTGACCTGCCAATGCAGCGGTACCTTGATTTCAACGCCGCCCATTAGCGCGAGTACATGCAATTCCATATGGTCGCCATCTATGTCGGCATCGCTGAGGTTGATGTCAGCGCCGCCGAGTATGCTGGTAACACTGCCGCCGGCTAAATTGGTGGAGTGGGTTTTATATTCCACTCCGCTGAGAAACGACATGGCGTCGACTGAGTTTTCATTGCCTGGATCGTTGCCTTTTTTACGCGAACCCAGGTAATGGAAACCTGCCGCCAAAAGGATTATAGGTACAATGAGACCGCCAAAACTAAAGTGAAAAAAGTGAATGCTCTTAAGAAAAAATAATGCCCCCAAACCCATCAATATATACGGCATGGTTCGGTTTTGTTTGGGGCTAGCGTTCAGTAGTAGGGCAATGCCCAGCAATATGAGGCCGATATGCCATTGGCTGACAATGGGCCCAATAATATTGATGCCTAACAGCTTGACTAGAAATAACAGGCCTAGGCCTATTAATATCCAAGCTAAGATAGGTTTCTTTGCGGGTGTTTGATTATCGCTCATGGCTCTACTCTGATTCAGTTTATGCGCAACAGCAGCCTATGCCTTATCGGCGTCGGGCTGCTGCGATTGATCTTGCAATATGATCACGGCATCTTCCGCTTCTTCTTGCGGTTTGGTGTCATTGTCGCTATTTGTTGTGTCAGTCTGTTTGCTTTCTGTTTGCGGGGCAACCTCTACGTCGGTCTCGTCGGCACTGGGCCAGGGAGCAAAAGGAAAGGGCTTATCTTCGCTGTTGTAGCTTAGGTAGTCGAGGGCGCTGTGGAAGAATATGCCCACTGACTTACCTAGCCTGCGTAACTCGCGATTATCTTCGCCGCTGACCAAGCTGAAAACAAATTGTAATACCACCAAGACGAAAAAGGTGGTGCCCGCAATGTAAAGCAAAATACCGAATAGCACCATATATAAAAATCGTTGCCATTGGCCATTTTTGGAAGAAGTGTTGCTGGAAGAGTTGTTCTCGCTCATGGTAGCTCCTAAGCTCTGTAATGTAGTTACAGTGCCAGACTAGCGTTGGCAAATGCAAAGGTCACGGCCTTATCGGTGAATGAGGGGCAGGGCTCGCCTAATGACGCCGCAGGGCTAAGGCGGGAAATGGGTAAAGGCGGAGCGGACTCCGCCACTTGAACGCGGTTATTTTATTATAGGGGCAGCAGTAGCGGGGCTAGACGCTTGCGCTGGTGGGCAGAGTCACCATACTGCTGCTGGCTCCACTGGGCGCGACGAATATACAGCTGGGCGTCGCATTCGTAGGTGAAACCCATGCCACCATGGAATTGCACCGCCCGGTCGCCAGCAAATAATAGCGCATCATTGGCGCAGGCTTTGCTCATGCGACAGGCAATTTCAATGTCCTTATCAATTTTACCGGCGCTGTCTTCGAGTAAGCTGGCAGCGTGATAGACCTGGGATTTAGCGCCGTCGATTTGGTTTAGAATATCCACCGCAGGGTGTTTAAGGGCCTGGTAGGAACCGATTAACTTACCAAATTGTTTACGAGTTTTTAAATACTCTATTGTTAGGTCCAGGCAACTTGACGCTGCGCCAACGGCCTCGGCCGAGGTTAATAGCGCGGCAATAAGCTTGGCCTCCGCGATGACCTCACCGGCATTGGCGATAAGGTTTTCCTCTGCCACCGTTACCCCGCTAAAATCAACCAGGGCCGCGCGTTTGGTTTCATCTATCAAGGTATGGGCTTGGATGGCCCCATTGCCTAATTGACTGGCCTCCACCAGGGCGATGCTTGGCTGGCCGTTGTGGCTGCAGCTGACTAGAAATAACTCCGCATTAGAGGCGTAGTCTACCAGCCATTTACGACCATTGAGCTGGCCGTTGTGCAAGCTTAGTTCAGTGTGGCTTCCACCCCAATCTTCATTATCTAGCAGCGCTAAGGTGGCAATACTACCGCCGGCAAGCCGGCCTAAGCAGTTCTCGCGCTGTGTGCTGCTGCCAGCTCGAATTAGAATCTGGGCGGCGATATTGGTGGTGATAAAGGGGGTTGCCAATAAGTTGCGCCCCATCGCTTCCGCGATAGGGATTAGGGCCTCCAGGCCCAGACCTGAACCGCCGTTGGCTTCCGGGATGCAAATGCCGGCCCAGCCTAGCTCACAAATATCGGTCCAAACTTGGTCTTTATAGCCCTGGGTGTCGTTGAGCAAGGCACGTACCTGCTCAATACTGGACTGGTCTTGGCAGAAGCCGCGGGCGGACTCCTGAATCATTTGTTGCTGCTCACTAAAGTGCATCGCAGTGGAGCTGGCGCTGTTTACAAAACTCATGATTGTGCTCCTTATTTACTTGGGCAGGCCGAGCACATGCTCGGCAATAATGTTGGCTTGCACTTGGCTGGTGCCACCACCAATGGTGGCGGAGAAATTATTGAAATAACCACGCTGCCACAGGCCGCCTTCAACGGCGTCATCGTCGCCAACATAGAGGCTGCCTTTGCCGCCTTGTAAGCTAATTGCATACTGCCTGGCGCGGCGGAATAATTCCGTGGCAACCAGCTTGCCAGATAGCGCTAACGAAAACGGGTAGTCGGTACACAATGGGTGTATATCAGCCCGTTTTTGCATTAGGGCGAGGCTCTTCTCTTCCATTAACAATTGCACCAGCTGGTCCTGTACCACAGGATCTTCCAATAGCGGTTTTCCGTCGCGGTGAATACTTTTGCAGGTTGCAACCAAATCAGCCATGGCAATGGGGATGAATTTATAGGTGCTGGCCTGACCGCCATCGACACTGCGTTCGTACTGCAGGGTTTGCATGGCTACTTTCCAGCCTTCGCCTTCATTACCCATTAGGCAATCTTTGCCAATGCGAGCATCGTCGAAAAATGTTTGGCAGAAGCCGTATTCGCCGGTAATTTTTTGGATCGGTGAGGTGCTAACGCCAGCTGCGGTCATTGGCGCAAGAAAAAATGATAAGCCGGCGTATTTACTTTTGGCCTCGGGGTTGGTTCGCGCCAGTAAAATCATATATTTGGCGTAGTTGCCAAAGGTGGTCCAAATTTTACTGCCGTTAATTATATAGTCATCACCGTCTTTGACGGCGCGGGTCTGAGCGTTGCCTAGATCCGAACCGTGGTCTGGCTCTGAAAACCCCTGGCACCAGATATCTTCAGCGGTCAAAATACCTTTGATATATTTTTGTTTCTCAGTCTCGTTGCCCATCTGCAAAATGAGTGGCCCAGCCCAGCCTAGCCCAATAACATTAAAAATGATGGGTGCCTTGGCGGCCATCAGTTCCTGATCGACAATATCTTGATAGGCTTGCGGCATAGAGCGGCCGCCATATTCTTGCGGCCAGGCCATGCCCAGGTAGCCGGCATCATAGACTTTGCGCTGCCAGGCAATTAAAAATTCGAGCTGTTCTTCACTGCCCACTTCCATAAAACTCTGCGGCAGTAAAAATCCTGGGTCGGCAGGAATATTACTTTTAAGCCAAGCGCTTACTTCGGCGCGAAATAGCTCTAAACTGGCTGGGTCGGTGTTCATAAAGCCTCCGTGTGCTTGCTTATAGTTGGTACTGGCGACTGGCCAGGTCACGCATAATTTCTTCGGAGCCACCGCCGATGGCGTTGACCCGAACCTCACGGTATATACGCTCAACTTTATTGCCGCGTATATAGCTGGCCCCGCCCAAAATTTGGCTGGCCTCACGGGCGCAATATTCCAGGGTTTCGCTGGCCTGCACCTTGAGTAGGGCGATATCGCCAAAGTCCGCGCAACCGTCCATAATTTGGTGGTTAACGTATTGCAGGTAAGCCTGGGTAGCGTTAATGCGTTGCTTCATAGTGACAATTTTGTGGCGAATAACCTGGTGCTTCGATAACGGTTTGCCAAAGGTTTTTCTCTCCTTGGCCCAATTGACGGCTTCTTCCAGGCAAGCCCGAGAGCAGGCTTCCATATTAACCACCATGCCGATGCGTTCGCTGTTGAAGTTGTTCATAATTACGATAAAGCCATGGCCTTCTTCACCGATTAGATGATCGGCGGGGACCTTAACATTGTCGTAATAAATGGTGGCGGTGTCGGAGCACCACCAACCTTGTTTTTTATCCAGGGGAGTACGGGAAACGCCCTCTAGATCGGTCGGGATCAACAACATCGAAACACCTAATGCGCCCTCACCGCCGGTACGTACCGCGGTGCTGATCCAATCGGCGCCCATGCCTCCAGAAATGAAGGTTTTGCTGCCATTAACGATATAATAATCGCCTTCACGTCTGGCTGTGGTAGTGATATTGGCCACATCGGAGCCGCCGCCGGGCTCGGTAATACCCAGTGATATACGCTTTTTACCCGCTAGCACGGGGGGAATGACCCGTTCTTTTATATGCTCCTGGGAGAAGTTCACCACCGGCGGCAGGCCGATACCATGGACTAGCAAGGTGCTGGCGATACCCCCGGCGGAGCCAATACGGCCCAGCTCTTCGCCTACGATATTGGAGTGAATTTGATCCAGTCCTTCACTGATACCGCCGTACTGTTCGGGATAGCCGAGCTGTAGCAGGCCGATGTCGGCCGCTTTTTGCCACATCTCATCGGGGATTTTACCGTTTTCATCCCAGTCGTCGAAATAGGGTACCACTTCTTTGTCTAAGAATTTACGCAGCTGGGCGCGCCATTCTTCGTGGGTATCGTTGTAGCGGGGGTCTTTTAGTTTGGCAGCATCAAAATCCAATGACATGCTTTGCTCCAGGCTGGGATAAATAAAGCCTGATATTAAAAGCAGTTTGGCTCTGCCGCATTGGAATTGGCGCCAATGAGTGTTTACTTGGTGCCTTTATATTTAAGCAATTTATAGGGCTCTCACTATTTGCTATTAAGAGCTCTGATGAAATCACTGGGTGAACAGCCTTGCCAGGATTTAAAGGCAGTAGAAAATGAGGATGAATCGGCATAGCCGAGCAGGAACGCCACCTCGGTGATCCCCATCTGCTGAGCACTGAGCAGTTTTTTGGCCATGGCGGAACGCAGGTCTTGGACCTCGTGTAAAAAATGGGTGTCGCGCTCAGACAAGCGGCGCTGCAGCGTGCGGCGCGAGATCGAGAGCTCATCGGCAATGCTGTCAATGCTCATATCACCCGAAGGTAGTGCTCGCACAATAGACCGCCTCAACTGACGTAGAAAACCGTCACCACTGTCTTTATCGATCACGCTGAGCAAACCCAGCTGCTCAGGTCGGGTTGGCTCCAGGCCTTGGATTAATGGGTAATCGAGCGCATTGATATCAAAATACAGGCCACTAAACGCCTGCCCAAACACCAGCTTATCGCCAAATACTTGGGTTAATAAGCGAGTATCTTTGGGTTTTGGGTAGTTGAATACGGCTTTTTCGATAATCACCGGTTGCAAGCAAACGGTTTGCAATAAACAAATGGACGAACTCAAAATCATATCGATGGTATAGCGCCCGGAAATGTCGATGGGTACCAGAGGGCGCCATTCGGTGTGAATACTATCGCCTTCGCGCACGACTACCGAGTCGCCGATATCGCCCTGCATTTCTAACACACTGGGCATCATGTTTAGCCATTGGCGTAGGTTGGTGCATAGGGTCGATAGATGCAAAATGAGCCCGACCAGATTAAGAAAGCTGGCGCGACCCGCCTTTAAGCCGATATCTTCATCGCCCGATAATTGGGCCAGCCGGCGAGTAAGGCGGTAGATGGCGGCAACCGGGATACGTTTGTCTTGGGTTTGTAACCACAGGGGGTCGATATCGCAGTCGGCGGCCAATTGTTGACTGTCGACGCCGAGATTTTCAGCCAGCTGAGTGAACAACAGTACGATACGGCTGGATGCGGTCCAGCCTGGGTCAATAGTATTCATTAAACCTCAAAAAATAAATTATTACCGGCCTTTGAATGTTGCCGGGCAGCTAAGCTCTAGCAAAAGAAATGGCATGCATAATTGCAAAGCTTGGTCGGTGGTCTACGCTCAAATTGACAGCCTACAAACATATGTATTGTTGGTCAGTAGTTAAGATTTACTGCCAATTGGGCCTATATTATAAATTTATCATAAAGAAACTTTTTATATAACTGGTAGTTTATGTAAACCTTTATGGTACTCGAAGTGAGGATAAAGCTGTGGGTTTTACGTTGCCTCGCCCTGCAATCTTGGTTACGGACGATATAAAAGCCAATCGGGTGGCTATGCGGCAGATATTGAAGAATATTGATGCCGATATCATTGAAGCCGATTCGGGTAACGAAACACTTATTCAAATGCTGCGGCATAGCAACAATGTTGCCTTGATATTACTCGATGTCCAAATGCCTGGCATGAATGGCTATGAAGTGGCCGAATTACTGCGTGAAGAAGAAAAGTTCCGCTGTGTGCCGGTCATTTTTGTTACCGCAGCATATAAAGACTCTGAATATGTTTTGCAGGGTTATAACTCCGGTGCGATTGATTATATCGAAAAGCCAGTCGACCGGGATATTTTGTGTTCCAAAGTCCGTATTTTTTTGGATTTATATCGTAAACAGCAAGAGCTAGAATCCCTTAATCTACAGCTAAAAGACAATTACCAACGTTTAAAAGAAGAAATTTCTGAGAGAGTTAAGGCCGAGCAAAGTTTAAAAAAATTGTCTGAAGCAATTCGACAAAGCCCGGCGTTGGTGCTTATTACTGATGTCGACGCCAATATAGAATTTGCTAACTCGACGTTTTGCCGAGTAACCGGCTACGCCCAGGAAGAGATATTGGGTAATAAGCTACGTTTTCACCAATCAGGTTTGGCATCAGGTGAAAATTTTGAAGTCATTCAAAAATGTATGGACGCCGCCAAGCCTTGGTTTGGTGAATTACATAATCAAAAGAAAGACGGTAGTTATTACTGGTCCTATACAACTATTTCCCCGATGCTGGATGGCGCCGGCGCGGTAACAAATTTTGTTTGCATTGAAGAAGATATCTCCCTGCGTAAGGAGTATGAAACTCGACTCCTAAAACAGGCAAATTTTGATGAAATAACAGATTTGCCCAATCGAATTTTAGCACTCGATCGCATTAGCCAGGCATTTTCTGTTGCCGGTAATGATAAAAATATTTGCCCGCTATTTTTTATCGATATCGATGGTCTTCGCCGTATCAACGAAACTCTGGGTCATGCCTCGGGTGATTTGGTGTTGGTGGAAATTAGCCAGCGCCTAAAAAATCTTGTCCGTAATGGCGATACTGTGGCGCGTATTGGCAGTGATGAGTTTCTAATTATTCCAGCAGATATTGTTGATGTCGATGCAGCTTGCGCGATGGCACAAAAAATATTGGCTGTGATTGAGTTGGCCATGGACATAAAAGGCACGCCGGTGCATATGTCCGCCTGCATCGGCATTACCTTAAGCGGTAACTTTAATATCGATCCGCAGACCGCGATTCAAAATGCTGAGTCGGCCATGTACCGGGCGAAAGAGCATGGTAGCGGCAACTATCAGTTCTTTAATGATGAGATTAATCAATCAACCCAACGCAAGCTGAAGATGGAACTGTTGCTGCATAAAGCTTTGGAGAAAAAGCAATTTGAATTGTGGTTTCAGCCTATTATTGATACCCAGAGTGGCCGGCCGATATCCGTCGAAGCCCTGCTACGTTGGCGTTGTGATGAACTTGGTCAGGTCAGCCCGGAAGAGTTTATTGGTGTGGCAGAAACAACCGGGCAAATAAACACCATAGGTTTGTGGGTGTTGAAACAGGCCCATTTTTTTGCCAAAACATGGCAGAAGCAATTTTCTTTAGACTTGGGCATGGCGGTGAACGTTTCAGTTAATCAGTTTCATGATAAACGATTATTTGAAGAGTTGACAAGACTTAAGCAAACCAGCCCCGATGCCAGCCGGCTGGAGCTGGAGATCACAGAGCGGTTATTGTTGAACGACAATGAGGAGCTGGTTACTCAGCTAAACAACATAAAAGATATGGGTTTTAGTTTTTCGATAGATGACTTTGGCACCGGCTACTCCTCTTTAAGTTATTTAAAAAAATGCCCGGTTAATACGGTGAAAATTGATCGGTCTTTTGTGAATGGCCTGCCAGAAGATCAGGAGAATGCCGCACTGGTTCATGCCATAGTAGCCATGGCTCATGGGCTCAAGCTCAAGGTGATTGCCGAGGGTGTTGAAACCTTAGATCAATGGCAATTTCTTAAAGAATGTAACTGCGATTACCTGCAAGGTTATTACATTAGTCGACCTATGCCCGGGGTAGACTTTACTCAATATCTACAGTCATCGATTTCGGTCGAGGAAGATGCTTGATGGCGAAGCCACCAAAAATTATCATTGCTGACGACCTACCTCAAAATAGACTGGCTCTTAGGACCATTTTACGCAATGGGGCGGTGGATTTGATCGAGGCGGAGTCAGGCAACGCAGTGCTTATACTGGCTTTAAAGCATGATGATATCGCTTTGATATTGCTGGATGTGCAAATGCCCGGCATGGACGGCTATGAAACAGCAAGGCTGCTACGGGATGAGAGCCGAACCCAAAATATTCCCATTATTTTTTTGACCGCGCTAAATCACGATGAAGAGTATGTTCTTCGCGGTTACGATGCCGGTGGGATTGACTATTTACATAAGCCGTTGGTCCCTAAAATCATACAGGCTAAGGTTAAATTATTTGTTGAGTTATGGCAGGTAAATCAAAAGCTTGTGGCCGAGGTGGAGTCTCGACGCGAGGCTGAGAAAGAAATTAACCACATGGCTATGCACGATCAGCTGACAGAACTCCCCAATCGAGCTCAATTGCTGAAAAATTTAGAGCTAGGAATCGCCCGGGTAGATCGATATGGCGGCAAGTTGGCGGCAATTTTTTTGGATCTAGATGGTTTTAAACCCGTAAATGATCTGTATGGCCACGATGCCGGAGATCAAGTTCTGAAAATACTGGCGCAGAGGCTGAAAACCATGATGCGCCCAACTGATACCGTATCCAGGTTTGGTGGTGATGAATTCGTAATCGTAATGACGGATCTTTCTAGCATTGACGAAATAAAATTTAAATTACAAGCCATCGTTGAGGCAGCCAAGGAGGACATAGACTGGCGGGGAACAAAATTAAGCCTAGGGGCTAGCCTAGGAGTGGCATTGTATCCAGGTCACGGCCAAGACAGTAGTGAATTGATAAAAAGTGCCGATAAGGCAATGTATCGGGCGAAAAAGTCTGGCAAAACCTGTTATCGGGTTTATCAAGATTCGGATCAGCAATCGATCAATGAGGCCTACAACCGAAGAATATTGGAAGGCCTAAATAATGCCATTGAAGGTGATGAGTTTGAGCTGCGTTACCAGCCTATTGTCAATGCAAAAACCTTTGATCTAGTCGCCGTTGAAGCGCTGTTACGTTGGCATAGTCCGGAGTTTGGTGAAGTCGGCCCGCTGAGTTTTTTGCCGTTGGTGGAAGATCATCAGATGATGACTGAGCTTGAGACCTGGATCTTAGAGCACTCACTTGCTGACGCGGTTTCTTGGTGGCAGCGGACTGATGAAAAAATCAAGGTCATGGTTAATATATCAGCCAATCACTTAGGCTCAGCCCAGGTTGGAAATAATATTGATGAGCTTCTAAAAAGTAAAACCTGTTTGGCGGGCCTCAGTGCGGGTGTGGACTCAGTTAGCGATTTTATCGGCTTGGAAATTCAAGAGGAAGGCCTAAATAAAGCCTTTAATTTAGCTTCTACTACCCTGTGTGATATCCATTCTCAGGGTTTCGGTATTTCAATAGATAATTTCGGCAGCCAAGGTATTGGCCTGAAGTTTCTCAATGCCGATGTGGTCTCTACCATTAAGATCGGTAGGGATATAATTCAGCAAGTCGTAGACTGTGAAGACAAACAAAAATTGGTTTCTGCCATTTGTTCTATGGCACATATTTTTGGTTTTAAGGTGATTGCCTTGGGAGTAGAGACGGAACGTCAATTGCGCGTTGTGCAGAAGCTAAATTGTGATTATGTGCAGGGGTTTTACTTTAGTGAGGCGCTCAGTAGTGACAACTTGTTCGCGTATATGAAAAAAACTAAAGACACAAAGAAAGTGGTAAGTTAATGAGAAAGTTTAAGTTCATTCTAATTTTTGCGTTTTCAATAACAGCGATAACCGGCCTATCGTATTTGGCATATTCAAGCCTCAGCTCCTTATATGAGGTGATTGATTTAGATGCGGCGGAGTCGATTAATGTTATTGCTGACTATAAGGTAGACCAGCTTGAGAAGTTGGAGAAACGCCGAGGCGAGAAGCTAAAACTACTTGCAAAAAACTCTGTTTTATTAGATTCCCATAGATCTCTTACTGGCTCTGCATCGGCTAGCCTTTCAGAGCTGGAGTTGAGGAAGGTAGATGCAAAATTAAAAAATATGTTTTTGGATCATAGGGAGCTTGGCAGTTACTACGATGTTTTTTTGATAAGCCTCTCGGGTGACGTTGTATATTCTGAATTAAAAGAGAACGACTACCGTAGCAATTTGTTACATGGCAGGTACAGTCGCAGTGGCTTAGGTAGAGTTTTCAGAAAGACCTTAGAACTAAAGAGAAAATCCTGGATCGGTTTTTCCCCGCATGAGCCTTCCGGTGGAAAATACGGAATATTTGTTGGTACGCCAATCTATGACGGCGATACTTTAATTGGGGTTTTGGTCGAGCAGGTTTCTAATGACTATTTTTTAGTTATAGCGGAAGATTATACCGGCCTAGGTGATTCTGGGGAGGTGGTTATTGGTATCGAGCAGGGCGATTCGTTTTTGTTCGTAACACCTTTACGGCATGCGAGTAACGCGGCCTTTAAGAAGCGATTGCCCATGTCAGCATACCGGGGTGAGTCGATTGAACAATCCTCGCGATATGCCAGTGGAGACGGTAAGGGCCGAGACTATCGAGGTGCGGAAGTAATAGCGGCTTGGCGTTATGTCGCCTCCGTTGACTTATGGATTTTGGCAAAAATTGATGTTGCTGAGGTGATGAGCCGTGCTGGAGGTATACAGAAAGCTATCTTTATTGCTTTTGCGCTCTCTATCCTTTTGGTTGTATTTATGGCCTATATTGTATTGTTTTATATTTCGAAATATATATCTAAGCCAATCAATAATCTTCTTGCTACTGCCGAAAAAATTTCTTCCGGTGAATTTGAACAACAACTTGAAACATTTGAGTGGGAGGAGTTTAACAGATTAGGCCTGTCCTTTAAAAAGATGGTGGCTAAGCTTCGGGATTCTATGAACTCGGTCAATAACCAGCTCTGGTTCAAAGACGGGATGGCCAAGTTATCTGAAGTGACCGGGGCTGATCAGAGCGCTTTAAGCTTGAGTAAAAACGTAATTACTACTTTGTGTGAATACCTACAGGCTCAGGCGGGTAGTATTTATCTCTTAAAGGACGATGTATTACAGCTCAACGGCGGTTATGGTCTGGATGAAGGGGCTGTCGTCCGTGATCAATTTTCAATTAATGAAGGTTTGATGGGGCAGGTGGCTTTTGATCAGCGCCCGGTTAGAATCGAGGGCGCAGATGAAAATGTTATTCGCATACGCTCAGGTTTGTTGGACAACCCCGTTAATGCTGTGCTGTTATTTCCTATTAGCTACCACCATCAATTGATAGCGGTATTGGAGCTGGCTTGGTTGGGAGGCATTCCAGAGAGAAGTGAAGAATTCTTAAATCAAGCGCGGGAAAACATTGCTTTGGCCTTTCTTACCGGCGAGCAGCGCAACCAGGTTCAACGAATGCTGGAGGACAGCCAGGCGCAAACCGAAGAGCTGCAGGTTCAGCAGGAAGAGTTGCGGGTCGCCAATGAGGAACTAAGTTCCAAAAGCTTCGAACTTGAAGAAAAAGGACAGGTTTTAGAAGCGGCCAATGTAGAGGCTGAGCGGCAAGCGGTGGAATTAACCAATGCCAGTCGCTATAAGTCAGAATTTTTAGCCAATATGAGCCATGAGCTGCGGACGCCGTTGAATAGCTTACTTATTTTGGCTAACTCTCTAGCCGATAATGACGATAATAATTTAAATGATGATGAGGTTGAGTCGGCTACTGTTATACACGATAGCGGCAAACACTTGTTGGGTTTAATTAATGATATTTTGGATATTTCCAAGGTTGAATCGGGGAAAATGCAAATACACCGAGATTCGGTTTCAATTTTGGATTTAACCCGTAGCCTGGATTCTCGTTTTGGTCATATGGCAATGAAAAATGATTCAAAGTTCGAGGTCAAATTGGAGCAGTCACTGCCCGAAACTTTTATTTGTGATGGCGCTAAGCTTAACCAAATACTCACCAACCTGATCGGCAATGCGATTAAATTTACTCATGATGGCCAGGTTGTTCTGAATGTTGATGTGATCGATGACAATATTCGTTTTGCCGTTAAAGACACCGGTATTGGTATTGCCAAAGACAAGCAGCAGGGCGTATTTCAGGCATTTCAACAGGCCGATGGGTCAACCAATCGCAGTTATGGCGGTACCGGTCTGGGCTTGTCGATTGCCGCTAGTTTTGCTGATGTATTAGGTGGTCGAATAGCATTGGATAGCCAGCTTGGCGAAGGCAGTGAGTTTAGTTTGTATCTGCCTTTGGATGCAGCCGAGGGGAGTGAAGTGATTGACCAACAGGGGGAGTTGGATCAAGGTTTGCAACGGCGACGAGACCGGGAGCTGCAGGCCGAACAAGTCGATCGCGATGTGGACGATGCTATCGAAGTAGCCCACGATTTTGTTGATGATAGAAGCCGTTTGGACCCGGCGAAGCCTGCCTTGTTGGTGGTCGAAGATGATCAAAATTTTGCTAGAATTTTATATAACGCCTGCCACCAACAGGGCTGCCAGGCGATTGTTGCCGCCGATGGCCCAACCGGAATTGAGTTGGCTAGGCACTACCCCGTTAGGGGGGTAGTACTAGACTATATGCTGCCAGGCCTGGATGGCAGTGAGGTTTTGGCTGCGCTTAAGGCTGACGATCGAACCCGAGACCTGCCGGTACATATTGTCAGTGCTCTGGATGAACTCACTGATTTCCAAATCGGTGATGCGGTAGGCCATACCATTAAGCCGGCTTCGGCGCGCGACATAAAACAAGTGATAGAGCAGTTGCTGGAAAAAACAGGCAGCCATTTAACCTTGTTAGTGGTCGAAGACGACGATGCCACTTTTTTAGCGTTAACCAAACTCTTGAAGTCAGAAGGAATTAAATTAGCCCACGCAAAATCGGGTAAACAAGCGATTTCAATGTTACGTGAGGACGGTAGCTTGGCCGAAACTGAGCGCCGGTTCCAGGGCATGATTGTCGACCTAGGTTTACCCGATACCAATGGTTTTGATTTATTGGATGATATTGAAAAAAATAGCGATACCGTGCTGCCGCCGGTAATCGTGTATACCGGCAAGGATCTTAGCGACCAAGAGCAGCAACAGTTAAGTCAGTTTACCCATCAGGTGGTAATAAAGTCCGATGATTCATCCGAACGCATGCTGGAAGAGGTCCATGTATTTGCCAGCGCCATCGCCAAAGCCCCGGCGAATGGCAGTGGTTCTGCCAACGTTGTTAATATTCGAGCCAAGGGCGACAGTAAAAATTTACAGGGTCGGGCTATTTTATTGGTTGATGATGATATGCGTAATACGTTTGCGCTGGCGAAAGTGCTGCGTAAAAAAGGCATCACTGTGCATATTGCCCCGGGTGGCCAAGCTGCCTTGGATAGCTTGGAGCAACACCCGGATATTGAATTGGTATTAATGGATATAATGATGCCAGAGATGGATGGCTATGAGGCGACAAGACGGATTCGTGCGATCGAACGCTTTAACGATATTCCGATTATTGCGGTTACTGCGAATGCCATGGTAGGTGATAAAGAGAAGTGTATCGACGCCGGGGCAAATGATTACCTTTCAAAACCTGTCGACACTTCAAAATTGTTGCAGCTTATGCAGCTTTGGGTTTAGGGTTACAGCCTCATGGGCGGTTTTTTATGGGCTGAAAGTCCTGGTTTAATGCAAGTTATATCCAGCTTGCAGGGTAGCCCTGGCGGCTGGGATTTCAGCCTATATTCGCCAGCCTCAATGGAGCGTCAATTACAGCGGGTGCTGGAGCAGCATAATTGCCGGTCTATGGCTGATTTGGCTAACCGGATCGGGGGTATGAACCCTGAGCAAAGGCGCCAATTGTGCGATTCTTTAACGGTTAATGTAACCGAGCTATTTCGTGACCCAGATATGTTTTCGATCTTAGCTAAAGAAGTATTCCCCTATTTAGCTGAATTTCCCCGTATCAAAATATGGTTGGCCGGTTGTGCAGTAGGTGATGAGGCATATTCCTTGGCCATATTGCTGGCCGAGTATGGCTTACTTTCGCGCTGCCAGATAGTCGCAACGGATCTCTGTTTTAGTGCTTTGGAGTCGGCTCGCAGTGGGGTTATCGACGGCGTGCTAAACAAGGAGAGTGCCGCTCGCTACCGCTTAAGCGGTGGGCGGGCTAGTCTAATGGAAAATTTTAGCTGCCAGTATGGGGTAACTAAACTAAACCAGGAATTGCTGCGTAATATCCACTTTATTCAACATGGCTTGCCTAGCCAGGCGCCGGTACATGGAGCTCAGTTGGTCTTGTGTCGCAATGTGCTTATCTACTTTAATTCCCAATTGAAGGATCGCAGCCTGAGTAGTTTGTGTAGTGGTTTGAGCCCACACGGGCATCTGGTGCTAGGCCCCAAGGAGACCTTGGAGTTCAGCCCGTTCAATAAATACTTTACGCTAACCGCAGCTCCCCAGCAGATATACAAGGCTAATGGCATCCTTCCCAGCGCCACTCATTATTAGCGTTTGCATTTGCTAAGGTTGACCACTGAGCCTCTTCCTGTCGACGGCACTACGGCCTGATTAATGCCCAAAAGCTGAAATGCGGTTATTATTACGATCAAATGAGACTTGGGCGGGTTAAAATACCTGCGGCATATAATAAGATACTCGTCTTGCTTACTAGTGTTCATACCCTCTCAAACATAAGAGTAAATTCCATGTTAAAAGCTCGTTTTGTGAGCTGTGCTATGACTGTCGGCCTCGCCGCTGTTATGCTCAGCCAGCCCCTTTACGCCGGTGCGATTGCACAAACCAAAGGTGACTTTCAGGATAAATTCCGTCAGCTGGATGAGTCCCTGCCCACACCCAATGTCTACCGTAGCGCTGCCGGTGAGCCGGGTGAGCGTTATTGGCAGCAAGAGGTGGATTATAAAATTAAGGCCAAGCTGATTGAGGATAAGCGCAGAATTGAGGCCAGTGAAACCATCGTTTATAAGAATAACTCGCCCCATAGCCTTAAGTACTTGTGGTTGCAGCTGGACCAAAATAAATTTAAAAGTGATTCCATGGCGGAAATGAGCACGGCTTTTGCCGGTATCGGTCGCCGTGGCCCCAGTACTAAAAGTGGCAAGGGCCAGGCACCGGCCAAGCTCAGTTTAGATGAGCTGCGCCGCCACCAGTTTATGCAGGATAATGTACTCGGCTACCAAATTGAGTCGATCAAGGCGGGTGGTAAAAAGCTGGACTACACCATTGTTGGTACCAATATGCGTATCGATCTACCGAAGCCATTGAAACCTGGTGCCAGTAGCAAATTTAGCATTAAATTTGGTTTTAATATCGTTGAAGAAGACGCTGTCTGGGCGCGCTCTGGCTACGAGCATTTTGCTGATGATAAGCGTAAAGGTGGCAATGATATTTTCTTGTTGGCCCAGTGGTTTCCTCGATTACACGCCTATACCGATTATGAGGCCTGGACCAATCGTGAGTTTCTTGGTCGGGGTGAGTTTACCTTAGAGTTCGGCGATTATGATGTTGAGCTAACTGTGCCGGCTGATCATATTGTGGCCTCTACCGGAGCTTTACAAAACCCGGGCTCGGTATTAACCGCCAAGCAGCGCGCACGCTTAGAAACAGCCAAAACAGCCAAGCGGCCGGTGTTTATTGTGACCGCAGCAGAGGCCTTGGATAACGAAAAAGAAGGCAGCAGCAAAACTAAAACCTGGCGTTTTAAAGCCGAACAGGTACGCGATTTTGCCTGGGCCAGTTCACGTAAGTTTATGTGGGATGCCAAAGGCTACCAGCAAGGTGGTAAAACCCGCCCCTTTGTTATGGCGCAGTCCTTTTACCCTAAAGAAGGTGGTGACCTGTGGAAAAAATATTCCACCGAGTCGGTCATTCATACCATGGAAGTCTATTCTCGCTTCTCCTTTGATTATCCTTATCCCGTAGCCCAGTCAGTCAATGGCCCGGTAGGTGGTATGGAATACCCGATGATCACTTTCAACGGCCCTCGTACCGAGTTACAAGACGATGGCAGCCGCACCTATACCCAAGGTGAAAAACGCTTCTTGATTGGCGTGGTTATCCATGAAGTAGGGCATATCTATTTCCCTATGGTGGTTAACTCAGACGAGCGCCAGTGGACCTGGATGGACGAGGGCTTAAACAGCTTTTTAGACGGTGTTGCCGGGCGCGAATGGGACCCTAAGATGCCCTGGGGCGTGGAGCCCAGGGATATAGTGGATTATATGAAATCCTCTACCCAGGTGCCGATTATGACTCAGTCTGACTCGGTGTTACGCCTGGGCCCTAATGCCTATACAAAACCGGCCGCTGCCTTAAATATTTTACGTGAAGTAGTCCTAGGGCGAGAGTTGTTCGACTTTGCCTTTAAAGAATACGCTCAGCGCTGGAAATTTAAGCGGCCTACCCCGGCGGATTTTTTCCGTACTATGGAAGAGGCTTCAGGGGTTGACCTAGATTGGTTCTGGCGCGGCTGGTTTTACAGCACCGATCATGTCGATATTTCGCTAGAGCGTGTTTACCAGCTACGTTTGGATACCAAAAATCCCGACATCGACTTCGCCCGCCTGCGTGATATTGAAGACGACAAGCCTAGTTCATTGCACGTGGATCGTAATATCGCAGAGGGGAAAAAAACATGGTTGGAGCGCAACCTCGATGTGCGTGACTTTTACGACCAAAATGATCGTTTTACTGTCACCAACAAAGAGCGCAACAGCTATCAGAAGTTTCTTAAGGACCTAAAACCTTGGGAGCTTAAAGCCCTGAAGCGCGCGGTTAAAGAAGATAATAATTATTATGTGCTCGACTTCGCCAACAAAGGCGGCTTGGTAATGCCAATTTTATTGCAGCTGCACTTTACCGACGGCACTAGCGAGCAGCAGTATATTCCCGCAGAAATTTGGCGACGCAGCCCCAAGGCGGTGAAAAAACTGATTGTGACCGCCAAGAATAAGATGCTGAAAGAAGTGGTGGTTGACCCACATTGGGAAACCGCCGATACCGATATCGAGAACAACCATTATCCCCGTCGCATCATTCCTTCTCGGGTTGAAATGTTTAAAACCAAGAAGAGAAAGGGCAAGGTTAACCGCGATATTATGCAAGATATTAAAACCGAGCTGAAAACCGAAGACGATAAAAAAGGCAGCAAGGACGCGAAAAAAAGCGACGATAAAACGCCTAAGGCCAAGGGCTGATGGCTTTTCGATTGTGGCCGAGCTTATTGCTTGGCCTCGTTTGTTGGCTGGGATTTGCGGCGTCGCCAAGTATTGCCCACCAACAAAAGGTGGCTATTAGTAGCGTCTCGTTTAACCAGCGCAGCGGTAATTTGGAAATTTACCATCGCTTTTTTATCCATGATGCGGAGCACAGTATTCGTCATCTTTTTGGTAAAGGCGCCGATATCCTGCGCGATGCTACAACCCAGCAGCGTTTCGCGGACTATGTGGTGGCGGGGTTTAGGCTGCAGAGTTTGAGTGGTGACGACCTCCACCCCAAGTTACTGGGTTATGAAGTTGACGGTAAGTTTTTTTACATCTACCAGGAAGTGACGGCTATAAAGCCAATAGCCGGACTGCGGTTATTGCAACCGGCCTTACAGGATATCTGGAGCCAGCAAATTAATACCGTCAACGTCGAAGGGCGTGGGCCGGTTCAGAGTCTTAATTTCTCCGCCGGAGCGGGTTGGCAGTCGGTTACATTCAATTGATTTTGACCGCCAGCCGCTGCATTTTTATTCCTTCCCGTTCCTTAAATTTTAGCTGAGCTAATTTGCAAGGGTTTGCCGCTTATTAAGCGGCAAACCCTTGCCTGTTATCCCATTGTTTCGAGCCTTAGCCCCTTAAACTCGCCATCTGCCGGACTTTCTTGCTTGGCATGCCTATTGCTATATAGGGAGTAATTCGATATTTAAGGTTACCCCATGTCCGCTACCCACACTGCCCCAGCAACCCCAGCCTTATTGGGCCTCGCAAGATTAATGACTATGGCATTCCAAGGCCGGGATCTGACTGCCATTGGCCAGCAGCTGATCCAGCGCAGTGAAGCCAACGATGCCAACGCCCTGCTAGACCTGTCTACTTTATTGCAGCTACGCGGAGATAAAACCACCGGCTTGGCGGTACACCATGAGGCTTTAAAATTACAACAGCAGTTCCGACTAATACCTGAGGTACAAAAAACGACTTTAAAGGTGTTGGCCTTCGTCGCCCCCGGTGACCTGATGACCAATACGCCATTGGAGTTTATTGCCGACGGTGGCGGGTTTCAGTTGCAGCTGCTCTACGTTTCGGCTGAACTGGGCTTACCAAAACATATTCCCGAGCATGATATCGCCATTGTTGCCCTGAGTGAGCTGGATCGAAATATGCACACCTTGGCTGTGCTTAAACCCTTCTTAAAACAATGGCCTAAGCCCGTATTAAATATGCCCGAGGCCATAGAGGTATTGGGCCGAGACTCAATATCCAATCGCTTTCAAAATAACCATCATATTGATATGCCGCTTACCCTCGCGGTGCAACAGGGCCAGCTGGCACAGCTGGCCCTGGGAGAGGTCGCCTTAAATGAATTACTGGTGGATGCCCATTGGCCTATTATTGTCCGTCCTTTAGATTCCCATGCTGGTATCGGTTTGGAGAAAATAGACGGCCCCGAAGCGTTGGCGGCCTATCTTTACAAGAATAATAGCGCGGAGTATTTTATTGCCCGCTTTGTTGATTATCGCAGCGCCGATGGCCAGTTTCGCAAATACCGTATTATGCTCATTGATGGTGAGCCCCATCTGGCCCATATGGCTATTTCCGATCATTGGATGGTTCATTACCTTAATGCTGGCATGGTCGAGTCGGCAACAAAACGCCAAGAAGAGGCGAGAACCATGGTCGCCTTTGATGAAATTTTTGCCCGCAAACATCGCCAAGCGTTGAAAGATATTCATCGAACCACCGGCATGGATTATTTGGGTATGGACTGCGGTGAAAGCCAGGACGGCCGTCTACTGGTTTTTGAAATCGGCGCATCAATGAATGTTCATGCCATGGACCCGGTCGATATTTTTCCCTACAAACAACCGCAGATGCAGCGTTTATTCGCCGAGTTTGTCAATATGTTATGGCGCAAACATATCACCGCCAGAATTGATCGACGTGCCCAAGCCGCACCACAGCGGCAGGAATTGGATGTGGCCAGTATTGCGGTTTAAGCATAGATTCATAGCAAGCATTAAAGCATCGATATGTAGGGCCGGCAGCAGTATAAACTATCCTGGCGGCCCGGATTTTTACCCCTAACATTAAATTCTCTGATTCTTCCCCGGCTTAGCTCTGGCGTTTTATTTTCCAGACCCGCCGTAAATCCGTCCCTGGAGGCTTCCGCTCGACATCCATGTCTCACAGAGTCGGGAAAACAAAACCCCAGATCTAAGCCTGAATCGTGCTAGCGTCTAGATTAGAACTTTTCGGCATTTATCTTTATAGGCCTATACGTAGCCTTGAAAAAAACTAGGCGTTACTTGGAAAAGTAAACTGTGCCTTTTCGCGTACTCCGCCCGCGGGCCAGCGCTGGGTAATGGTTTTACGCTTGGTATAAAACCGGATGGAGTCGGGGCCATAAGCGTGTAGGTCACCAAACAAGGAGCGCTTCCAACCACCAAAACTATGGCAGGCCACCGGAACCGGCAGCGGTACATTAACACCGACCATGCCGACCTTAATATTATCACTAAAATAGCGGGCGGCTTCACCATCACGGGTAAAGATACAGGTACCATTGCCAAATTCATGGGCGTCAATTAAGTCCATGGCCTCCTGCATATTCTTAACGCGCAGCACACACAGTACCGGACCAAAAATTTCATCGGTGTAGATGCTCATGTCCGCGCTGACGTGGTCGAACAAAGTACCGCCCAAGAAATATCCGTCTTCATGGCCCGCAACTACTAAGCCGCGGCCATCAACCACACACTCCGCTCCGGCAGCAACGCCGGCATCGATATAGCCTTTTACCTTGTCAAAATGCTGTTGGGTAATTAAAGGACCCATGTCATTATTATTGTCGGTACCTGGACCAACTCGTAGTGTTGCTAATTGCTCGGCTAGCTTTGCCACCAATACATCGCCGGTTTCATTGCCCACGGCAACCGCCACGGAGATAGCCATGCAGCGTTCGCCACAGGAGCCATAAGCGGCGCCCATTAGCGCATTAACGGTGTTGTCCATATCGGCGTCGGGCATAACAATGGCGTGGTTTTTAGCACCGCCTAAAGCTTGCACACGTTTGCCCTGGCTATTGCCGGTGTTGTATATATATTCGGCGATAGGGGTCGAGCCGACAAAGGATATGGCATGTACACGGGGATCATTGAGTAGTGTATCTACCGCTTCTTTATCGCCATTAACGACATTAAAAACGCCGTCCGGCAAGCCCGCTTCGGTTAACAATTCGGCCAATATAATGGCGCACGAAGGATCGCGCTCGGAAGGCTTTAAGATAAAGCTATTACCGCAAATTATGGCCATGGGAAACATCCACATAGGTACCATAGCGGGGAAGTTAAACGGTGTGATGCCGGCACAAACACCCAGCGGCTGGAACTCGCTCCAGGAATCGATACCCGGGCCAACATTTTTACTGTGCTCGCCCTTCAGTAGTTCCGGTGCGCCACAGGCGTATTCAACCACTTCAACGCCGCGGGTAAATTCACCCAGGGCATCGTTTAATACTTTGCCGTGTTCTTCGGTAATGGCCGCGACTATGCGCTCTGCATTGGCTTCCAGCAGCTGTTTGTATTTAAACATAACCCGGGCGCGTTTTAGCGGTGGGGTATCACGCCAGGCTGGGTAGGCCGCTGCGGCTGCGCTAATCGCATTTTCCACGGTTTGCTGGCTGGCCAGTGCAACTTGTTTGCTGACGCCGCCGGTGGCGGGGTTAAATACATCTTGGTTACGGCCGCTGTCGGCGACAAGTTCGCCATTAATAAAATGTCCTACTGTGTTCATTGTTGTCATCCGGTTGTCAGAATTAAAAAAATTTCTGGTTTTCGATAAGTGCATAAGGCCTAGCAATTAAAGTTAAGTGTTCTATATCCGGCTCGGCCTTGGCGTTTTTTTCCAGGCTCTCTTGATTCGACAAGCTCGCCATGAGCGGAAAAATGGAGTCAATTTGAAGCCCCAAAATCCGCTCATCCTGAGCTTGTCGAAGGACGTGACTGGAAAATAAACCTTAAGGCCTAAGTCGGATTTATATATCCGTACTTAACGAAGCACTTAAAAAAATACCTCGGTAGCCCTTATTATCAACCAAGCTCGCCAATCGATTCGCCCAAGGCATTAATCAAACTATCGATTTCATGGGCTTCGGTGGTAAAGGGCAGACCCAGTTGGATAGTGTCGCCGCCATAGCGAACATAAAAACCCTTGTCCCACATCTTCATGGCAATTTGGTAAGGGCGCAGCATGGGCTCGCCGGGCGCGTGTTCAAACGACAGACCCGCGGCGAAACCGTAGTTGCGTATATCCGTTACATACTGGGAGCCCTTTAATCCATGTACTGCTTCTTCAAACATTGGGCTCATGGATTTAACGCGGCCAACCAGCTGTTCTTTCTCTAACAGGTCCAGTGCCGCCAGGCCAGCGGCGCAGCTAACCGGGTGAGCGGAATAGGTGTAGCCGTGGGGCAGCTCTAGTGCGTACTCTGGGCCGCCGGTTGCCATAAAACAATCGTAAATTTCTTGCTTAACCGCCACCGCGCCCATGGGCACAGCGCCGTTGGTGAGCTGCTTGGCCAAGGTAATGATATCGGGTACTACGCCAAATTCCTCGGCGCCGGTATTGGCGCCCATGCGGCCGAATCCAGTAATCACCTCATCAAAAATCAGCAGAATGTTGTTGGCGTCACAAATTTCGCGTAAACGCTGCAAATAGCCTTCAGGCGGCGGGATTACCCCGGCAGAACCGGCTAGCGGCTCGACAATTACGGCGGCCACATTACTGGCGTCGTGCAGGGCGATCATCTCAATCAGTTCATTGGCCAGCTCGGCTCCGGTGGCGGGCATACCTTGGCTAAACTTATTTTCAGGTAATAGAGTATGGCCCAGGTGATCAGCGTCCATAGCCGGGCCATATAAGGCGCGGTTGGCGCCAATGCCGCCCACGCTAATGCCACCCCAGTTAACTCCGTGATAGCCCTTGGCGCGGCCAATTAGCTTGGTTTTGGTGCCTAGGCCCTGTTTGCGCCAGTAAGCGCGGGTAATTTTTAAAGCCGTTTCTACCGCTTCCGAGCCGGAGCCAGTAAAGAACACTCGGTTGATACCGGCGGGCATAAATTCAGTGACCCGATGCGCCAGCTCGAATGCCTTGGGGTGGCCAAACTGAAAGGCTGGCGAGTAATCCAGCTGTTTTATTTGCTCAGCCACGGCCTCGTTGATTTCCGTACGCGAATGGCCTAGCCCACAAGTCCATAAACCAGATAGGCCATCAAAAATCTGTCGGCCTTCGCTGTCAGTGTAATAATTACCCTTGGCTGCGGTGATGATGCGTGGGTCCTGTTTAAACTGGCGGTTGCCGGTGAAGGGCATCCAGTAGGCATCCAGTTGCTGTTGGCTTAAACCCGCCATCTTATTCTGACTCATGCTTGGATCTCTGTAGGTTCGAATTAAAAGCCGACTTTACAGGCTTTGTTATGTTGTATAAATTGCACTCTATCTATCTTTAGTGTGATATCTATGAAACATAAAAATCAGCCCATAAAAGCCCAGATAACTGAGCGTTTGGGCCAGTTAGGGGATGTGGATTTAAGGTTGCTGAGGGTTTTCCGCCAGGTCGTGGAGGCCGGTGGTATCTCGGCGGCGGAGCTGGATTTGAACATAGGCCGCTCTACCATCAGCCGCCATATCAAAGACCTGGAAATCCGTTTAGGCATGACCCTGTGCCGGCGTGGCCGGGCCGGGTTTTCTTTGACCGATGAGGGCGCGCAAATTTACCGCGCTACTTTAAATTTATTAGGTTCTTTAGAATCCTTTCGGGCCGAGGTTAACGATGTGCACCGCCAGCTAAGCGGAACCCTGAGCATTGCATTGTTTGATAAAACGGCAGGTAACCCTAATTCCTATATACATCAAGCCTTGGCTCTTTTTGATGATGTGGCGCCTGAGGTGGCCCTAGAAATTTATGTTGAGCCACTCAATGTGGTTGAGAAAGGCGTTATCGATGGCCGCTTCCAATTAGGCATAGTACCGGCCCATCGCGAGTCGGCGAGTTTGGTTTATCAGCCTTTGTTTCTAGAGCAGATGTACCTCTATTGTGGCAGGTATCACCCTTTATTTGCACAGGATGACACTGTCTTGAGCAATAGCGAGGTGTTGCAATATAAATACGCAGGTTTAGGCTACCACTCGCCCAATATGGAAGTCGGCCGACAACTAAATATGCAGCGCAGCGCCACAGTGTATGACCAGGAGGCTATCGTGCATTTTTTAATGTCCGGCCGTTACTTGGGGTATTTACCGGAACACTACGCCGCCGAATTAGTGGCGCGAGGAGAGGCTCGCGCTATAGCCCGTGAGACATTCCAATACCTGTGTAAATTTATGGCTATTAGCCGGCGCTCGCCCAAGCCCTCGCGTATTGTTGAATGCTTTTTACAGTGCCTGACTGAGGCTCACCCAGAATTAGAAGGATAGATGCACATGACCGCTATGCAGCCCTATTTGCAAACCACTGAATTTATTGAGTCTGAGCACCCAGACGTTATTGCTTTTACCGCGGCCCATGTAAAAGGTGAAACTGATTTGGACAAGGCCGTCAGCGTTTATTACGCCGTACGTGATGAAATTCGCTATGATCCTTTTAGTGCCAGTTTGGACCCAGAAGGTTTTAAAGCCAGCTCGGTATTGGCCTCGATGCGCGGCTGGTGTGTGCCTAAAGCCGTGTTGCTGGCGGCTTGCTATCGGCATTTGGGTATCCCGGCGCGGTTAGGTTTTGCCGATGTGACCAATCACCTATCGACTGAAAAAATGCGCACTATGATGGCAACCGATATTTTTTATTGGCATGGTTATACCTCGGTCTATCTAAATGGTCGTTGGCTTAAGGCGACCCCCGCTTTTAATTTGGAGCTGTGCCAAAAATTTGGTCTAAAACCATTAGAATTTAATGGTTTAGAGGATTCGATCTATCACGAATTTGATCAGGCAGGTAACCGCCATATGCAGTACTTAAAGGAGAGGGGAGATTATACTGATTTACCCTACGACCAAATTATTGCCGATTTTGATCGATACTACCCTAGCATGCGCAACGCCATGGATGTTGATTTTGACCAGGATGTTGCTGCGGAAATTTCAAAATAGCTGGAAGTCGAGCGCCCGACGCAACGCTCCCAAAGCTCGCGGGGCAGTAGCTTAAATGTTAATCAATGGGGAGCTTTGGCTGCCCTACACAAAGGTTCGAGATACCCGTGTTCATCAGGTATACTGGCGCCAATGAGCACGGGCAAATCTTAATGGGTTTAACGTTCTCCACTCTCTTTTAATGGTGGGAATGTAGACCCAACGCCTTGTACCCCTGTTCGCAGTAATAAACGCAGCAGACGATGCTAACGGCCTTTTATAAACGGTGCATTTGTCCGGCGTTAACCCGCAAATATACGCCCCCAGAAATCAGTACTATACTTATTGTATAAGCCTGCGTTTGCATAGCTTGTGGCTCGATTAATGGCGGCTAAATTTAACGTGATATTAAATAAGATTTTGACAGTATGACTAAGAAAACATTAAAAATTCGCGACAAAACTATTTTCGATGGGGTTTTTGTTAAAGTTATTCTTAAGTTTCTGTTTTTAGCTTGGTTTAAAGTGTTTGGTTGGAAAACCACCCCGGTTTCGCCAACGGGGGCGGGTATTACTATCGCAGCCCCCCATACCTCAAACTGGGATATATTCTATGCCATGGCGGCGGCGATAATATTTGATATTAAAATATATTTTTCAATCAAAGACAGCTGGTGCAGAATGCCGGTGATGGGCCCCATTATGCTCTGGTTGGGCGCCATTCCTATTGATCGCTCTGCCAGCGGTAAGGGCCAGGTAGAACTGATCAAAGAATTTGTCGATAAACATAAAGGTACGAATGAAACTGTATTTTTTCTGTTCACACCAGAAGGCACCCGCGCCAAAGTCGATAAATGGAAAACCGGGTTTTATCATGTGGCGCAGGACTGTGGCCTGCCTATTTTCTTGGCCCAGGTTGATTATCGCACCAAGGTCTCTGGGGTGTTCCATAGCTATCAATTAACCGGCCAAAAAGATAATGATATAGCGGCGATCCAAGCTGCCTACAAATGCATTCATGGCCGTTTTATCAAAGATCAATTCCCTGCCTATACCGGTCCTGCCCTTGAAATTTCTGAAATGGAAGCCGCTATCATTAAAGCGGTGTTTTCGATAAAAAATGCAGCCACCAAAGCTGAAATTTCAGCCAAGGCCCATCTTGAAGAGCTGAGTTCCAAAATGTTGGATAAGTTGGTGGATAAGGGCATTCTAGAAACCAGCAAACAAACAGATGGGCGCTTCTCATATCGCTTAACGTCAGCGGGTAATGGTTGTTTATTGCATGCTATGCCATCTTTGAGTTAGTGCGCATACGCAGTCTCAATGGATGGACTATTTCAGGTTTTTTTAACGGGCTTTAGCTCTCGGATTTAAAACCATTTTCACGTCACCTTTCCTTGGTGGTAAGGCCATGCCTACAATAGCTTGCTTAAGTATTGAGTGCCTGGCTGGCCTGTAGTCCGGTGAAAGAAACGAGGTTATAGGTAAACCCTAGCGGTGGGCATTGGCTAGTTTTTTAATCCTTATAAGCTAATGATTCTGCAGTAATAATCACGGCAACAGATTATCGTTGATCATTATGCAATCTGTTTCAATTAATACGGGAAAATGACCAGAATTATTGGGTGCGAAGGTGCTTAGCGTAAACCCGCACTCCTGATAGCTGGTAATAGTTTCTCGAAAATCCATTGAATGCTGATATAATTTTTTGATGGCAAGCTCGCTCTGGATACCGATAAATTCTCGTACTGCATCCTTTGAGGCCATTATGATTTCAACGTCATAACCTTGCGTGTCTAGCTTTAAAAAGGGTCTTTTAAAGTTATGTTCGTCCTTAAGTCGTGAAAACGCTGACGCCAGAGTTTCTGTTTTTACCGTTACAGATTCGCTAACCTTATTCATCTTGGTAAAATTATCGACTTCATCATGGCGCGGAGTGCTTAGGGAGCTGAATTGTGAAGAATGCATAATGTTGAATATCTGCTCGCCATCCTCTGCTGACAAGGCATGCCCAACGATAATCCAATTGGGATCATTCTTGGCCTTTTCTCGTAATATGTCAGCCGCTTTGGGTATTGGCTCAAAGGAGATGATAAGCCCTTTAAAACCGGTTTCTTTACGGATCATGCGGGCATATTGGCCAAGGTTGGCACCGACATCAAAGACACAATCTACCTCATAAGTAGAAAACATTTTTTTTAGATGCTCCTGTTCCCAATACTTGTATAAAGATTTTACGTTGATTAGGCGTATGTTTTTATAGCTCTGATACAGTCTGCGCAGTTTTCGTACAACCATGTTGCTCATTTTCGTATGCCTAGTTTATTTAGGATGCCAGCTTATCGGTATGAGCTAACAAAGGCTTAAGTCTAAATTATATGCTGCAATATACACTATAAAATGGAGCCAAAGCGCTGGCAAATGTCTTTATATTGAGGCTATTGAGAGGGTGGGTAACTAAGCCGAAGGAGTTAGGGCGGGGTAATTGAATCACCCTAGATGTTTCAAGCACGTGCGTAAACCTTGGTTTACCCCTTTTGGCTGAACTTGAGTAAGGGAGGCTGAGCCACATTGCTGAAAGTTGCAAAAATCTGTAATGGCCTCCAACAATGCAGCGGTGACTAAATTTTCATCAAAGCCGTGCTGTTCCATATGCAGTGATTTAATTTCCAAATGACTATTCTTACGGTGAGCCTTACAGTCCATACGCCCAATGAATTCACCACGGTAAAGTAGCGGTAGGCTGAAATAACCATATTGACGTTTGGCCGCGGGCAGATAACATTCAATTTGGTAGTTGTATTGAAACAAGGCTTTGAGCCGCTCGCGCTGAATTACACAGTTGTCGAATGGTGACAGAATTAATAAGCGATTGTTTAAGCGGGGCAGGCGTCGTTCGAGTGTACCTGCTGCCATTATAAAGACCTCGCCACTGCTTAATTGAAGCTGTTCTAAGCTGTGCTGAACCAGTCTTTCATTAACCAAGTTTTTCATGGCTTGGCGTAGCTCAGCACTGCGGCGCTGGTAGGTCAGCCCTTTTAATGAAACCAACCCGTGGCAGCGCAGCTGTTGGTCCAGAATATGGGCCGCAAATTCCTCCATGCTGGGCATACAGGCGTTTACCTGGCTTGGCAGTACACGCTCGCTTAGGTCATAGGTTTTCTGAAAGCCGGCGCGGTCGCTGACCATTAAATCGCCTTGCATATACAGCTGCTCTAGGGCTTTTTTGGCGGGCTTCCAATCCCACCAACCGGCCCGTTTGCTGCTATTTGACTCTAAATCTCGAGACCGAATCGGACCATCGGAGCGTATCCGAGTCAATAGCTCTGCCATGACTTTTTCATCAGGTTTTTTAAACCAATGGGTTTGGCCGCTTTTAATCGCGTATTTATAAGGCAGGGAAAAGCGAAAATCAGCGCTGGGTATAAATGCCGCTGCGTGGGTCCAGTACTCAAAAATGTCGCCATCGAGTAACATTTGATTGGTCATGGCGGGCTTGAAATTTGGCACGCGAGAATAAAAAACATGATGGTGTGCACGTTCCACCACCGAGATGGTATCGACCTGTACATAGCCGATGTGGTTAATGGCTTTACGAGCACCCACCAAACCACGACCAAAGGGCAGAGCCTGTAATAAGCCTTGCGAGGCTAAGGCAATACGACGTAAACGGACTAGGTCTTGTGGCTGTGTTATTTTTATCATGGTTATCTGCACCTAATACTGCAGCTAGTCTTGTTAATTGGAGGCTTCACTGTCAGCTAAATTTTCATAAACTGCAATGCAGCTGCCTACTCAGTAGGCGCAAAACCTTGTCGAATTTCAATCCGTAGCGGCGACTATCGGGTGTGGCTTTAGCTGTTGTCACGCTAAATTTTTATGGGTCGAAGTACCCAGGCGAGTAATCTGGCAGCTTAGCATCAACGCAATAGCGGAGCGGCCGCTATTTTCACCCTAGGCTTTGGGTTTTTCTATATTGAGCACACCCATCCGATAAGATAGCGTTGAAGGTTTAATGCCCAGTAGTTTCGCCGCGCCTGTTGCCCCTGAAATTTTCCAATTGGCTTGTTCCAAGGCTTTAATTAAATTGGCTTTCTCAAAGGCTAGAAATTCTTGTTCGGTTAAAAAATTGCCGTCATCAAAACTCTGTTGCACGTCTTTGTGGCCGAGGTTTTCGGCTATCTCTGGCATAGCCAAATCTAAGCGTAGGCGCTGGCCTTTAGACAAAATTAAGGCTCGCTCAATTACATTCTTAAGTTCACGGATATTCCCTGGCCATGGCTGTTTGCTGAGCATGCTGGCCTGGGTGTTGGACAGCTGCAATATGTCTCGGCCTAATTCGGCGGCGCCTAGATGTAAAAAATGCTGGGCTAATAAGGGAATGTCTTGTGGCCTTTCTCGCAGCGCCGGTACCGATACGGGAAAGACGCTGAGGCGATAATAAAGGTCCTCGCGGAAATTACCGAGGCGCACTTCTTCTTCCAGATTGCGGTTGGTCGCAGCCACTATCCTGACATTTACCTTGATGGTCTTCTCATCGCCGACCCGTTCAAATTCTTGCTCCTGTAGCGCCCTTAACAGCTTACCTTGCAGGTCGATGGGGATTTCGCCGACCTCATCCAAAAATAGAGTGCCGCCATTGGCCAGCTGCATTCGCCCAACGCGGTCGCGGTGGGCACCGGTAAACGAGCCTTTAACATGGCCAAAGAACTCGCTCTCGAATAAATCCTTAGGTATAGAGGCACAGTTAACTTTAACCAAGGGTTGATCGACCCGGGGGCTTTGCTGGTGAATCGCCCTGGCTATTAGTTCCTTGCCAACGCCAGACTCGCCCGATACCAGTACACTGGTCGGGGTGTCCGCAACCGCTTCAATTTGTGCCAAGGTTCTTTGTAAGGCCGGGCTATTACCGATAATTTCGCCAAAATTACTGTTCACATTTAGCTCGTCGCGATAATAGTCTCGCTCTAACTCCAGCTCTTCCTTGAGTTGCTTAATCTCTTGGAAATCGGCTTCGCGTTGCCGTTCGTTAGCCTTGCGCTCGCTAATATCACGAAACAATACCACCGCGCCCTGTATTTCACCGTCGACAATAATTGGAGTGCTGATGTACTCCACCGGTAGGCTGCTGCCGTCATGGCGCCAGAACACTTCATTGTCAACTCGGTGCACTTCTCCATCTTTACAGGCGGCATAAATAGGGCAGTGGTGGCGCGGGTAAGGGGTGCCGTCGGGGTAGGAATGATGATGGATATCATGCAACGGGGTGCCCATGATCTCTTCTGGACTCCAGCCGAGAATGCGGGTGGCGGCGGCATTGGCAAAAGTGGTTCGGCCCTCGACATCAATACCGTAAATGCCCTCTCCAGCGGCGCCGAGTATTAGCTCGTGCTCGGATTTTAAACGCAGCAGCTCACGGTCGAGTAGGCGATGGTCTTGGTCCAATAGTATCAGGCTTAAGCAGGCTTCCTGGCCGCTCGCTTGCGTCAAGCAAGGCTCACAAACATAGCGATTATCTAAGATGGAAAACGGCTCAAGATTATCGTCCTGGAAGATTTTCTTCAGCTGCAGCTCAACCGTATTGTCGGTGCAATTGTTGATTTCTAATTGTAAAAAATCGGACCAGGAAAATAGCGCTAACCAGTGCTCACTGGCGCTTTGTAGCTCAAGGTTTTTCTGGCTTGTTGCCATTAACAGCGCAGTTTTTATGGTTTTACTATTGGCTTGCGTCGTCACAATATTCCCTAAATTTTTAAGCTCTCATCTCAGTAATTTGAGAATCCCAAAAAACTGAGAGTTCAATATTATCATAAGCCATTGATTTTAAAGCAATAAATTACCTGGCACACTTTTGGCAATAATGACTGGTATGGGATCAGCAATTGCGCCTAAGCCGATTAGCTTAGAACGGCGCCCAGTGTAACTAAAGAATGTGTATTTATGAATAGATTGAATTTACCGCCCTTGAACTTCGAAGCTGCTTTGGTGGCGGTGCAAACCCTGGAACAAAGGTGGAACCAAGGCAGTGCTGATAGTGCGATTGAATTATTTAGCCCGGATTGTGAATGGTTGTATCTGGGCGAGAATAAGCAAGGCAATGAACAAGTTTATAAGGCGCTGATTGAGTTTTGGCAGCAGCGGCTTCATTTTCGTTTAAAAGCAGAATTATGGACCCATTCTTTTTCACGCTTGGCCTTGCGCTACCAAGCCGAATGGCAACATGCCAGCAATGGCCGGTGGCAACGTAGCCGTGGTAATAGTCTGCTGCAGCTAGACAATGAGGGTCTGATCCGAGAATTGTTTCAGGCTGAAAATACCCAGCTCATCGACAGCGGTGAGCGTCGCTTGAGCCGTAGCCGGTAAAACTTATGAAACCCAGAACCTTGGCTGCATTGACCCTAGCAACAGCCTGTTATTTGGCCAGTGACTTTAGCGCTATTAATTCGGTTCTAAGCTGGGTCGTGTATTCGTAGCAGCTATCGGCTGCTTAATTGAGAGAATCACTATGCAAACATTAGATAAAACAATACGCCACCCAGCCCCACCGTTCACGGCGGCTAGCGCAGCTGACAAAGTTCAAAAAGCCGAGGACGGCTGGAACAGCCAAGACCCTATCGCCGTTTCCATGGCCTACAGCGAAGACAGCCAATGGCGAAATCGCTCGGAGTTTATTAACGGCAGACCGGCAATCCAGAAGTTTTTGGCGGACAAATGGCAGCAGGAACTGGATTACAAATTGAAAAAAGAACTCTGGTCCTATACCGATGACCGCATTGCCGTGACTTTCTTTTATGAGTGGCGTAACCCGCAGGGCCAGTGGTTTCGCTCTCATGGCAATGAGTTGTGGGAATTTAACCGGCAGGGTTTTATGACCCGACGCATTGCCAGTATTAACGACCAGGAAATAGGCGCACCTGAGCGTCTATTGTAGTTTTTGCAACAAGCCGCTGGCTTTGGCGGTAAATACAAAGTCAACCCCGTTTTACTTGGAATAAAATACAAAACTTGGAGAAGTTATTATGTCTATTAAATTATATCGCCACCCACTGTCCGGTCATTCTCATCGGGTAGAGTTGTTTCTGTCTCTATTGGATTTAAAGGTCGAAATAATTGACGTTGATTTGATGCAGGGCGAGCATAAAAAGCCAGAATTTTTGCAAAAAAATCCCTCTGGCCAGGTTCCGGTACTGGAAGATAAGGGTCATTTTATTAACGACTCGAACGCCATTCTGATCTATCTCGCCGCCACTTATGCGTCCGGTTCCGACTGGTACCCAGCGGATGTGCACAAGGTTGCTGAAATTCAAAAGTTCCTCAGTACCGCAGCGGGCTCAGTGGCGTTTGGCCCGGCCGCGGCTCGTCTGGTCAATGTCTTTGGCGCGGGTATAAATCATGAGCAAGCGATTAATACCGCCCATGGGTTTTTAAATGGCCTAGAGCAACATCTACAAGGCCGCGATTGGCTGGTCGGCGATTCTGCAACGATTGCCGATGTTGCCAACTATGCTTATGTCGCCCGAGCGCCAGAAGGCAGCGTTAGCTTGGATAAATACAGCCTGGTTCGCGCTTGGTTACAACGTATCGAAGCCTTGCCGGGTTTTGTGCCTATGCAAAAAACAGCGGTTGGCTTGGCCGCTTAAGCCATCTGTTGTTGCCTCACCGGGATAGATTCATCATGCTCGCTGAGGTAGCAGACATTCTTTGTGAGGTGAACCCTACGCCTCTTTTTTTATTAAGCACAATCAATAATTTTAATAACGGGTGTCTTATGACGGAACTATCTTCACCTTTTCACCGTGGCGAACGAGCCATTCAAAGTTTGTTAGGGGTTCGCGAGCAGATGGAAGGTTTTGGTCGGCGAGTGATTCGCGACCATATGCCCGAGCAGCACCGAGAATTTTATCAAAACCAAAATTATCTTTATCTAGGTCATGTAGATTCTGTGGGCTGGCCCTGGGCTTCGATGCTGTTTTCCGAGAATAAATTTATCAGTTCGGCAGATGCCGGTAGCCTTGAATTGAATGTGATGCCTATATTGGGTGACCCACTAGGCAGCAGCTTAACGCCGGGCCTAGATATCGGCATCCTAGGCATTGAGTTGCACAGCCGCCGACGCAACCGTTTAAGTGCCGCCGTCACTTCCGCGGATGGAAAAAATATAGGCCTAAAAGTAAAACAGAGCTTTGGCAATTGCCCGCAATATATTCAACAACGATATTGGCACGATGAGCCGCGCTCTTACCAAGAATCTAGCTTCGAGTGCTTTTCCTCGCTGGATGCTGATGCCAAACACGTAATCGCTAACGCCGATACATTTTTTGTTGCCAGCCACGCCAAGACCGATGATAGCGAGGCCAGTAATGGCGCAGACATTTCCCACCGTGGTGGCAAGCCCGGTTTTGTCCGGGTGGACGATAGAAACACCTTAACCATTCCCGACTACCTGGGTAATTTTCACTTCAACACCCTGGGTAATTTTCTCGAAAACCCCAAAGCTGGTCTGTTATTTATCGACTTTGAGCGGGGTCATATCTTGCAGCTGACCGGCCGAGTAGACATTTTATGGCAGTCAGACGCAATGGAATACTTTCAAGGTGCTGAAAGGCTGTGGACCTTTGTGGTGGAAAAAGGTCGCTGGCTGCGAGATTGCCTACCCAAGCAATGGAGTTTGCAGTCTGAATCGCCCAATAATCGTATGACCGGTAGTTGGGACGAGGCTGATCAACAACGCCAGGCCGCCAACAATGCTCAGCAATGGCAAAATTTTAGCGTCGGTAAAATTGTTCAAGAGTCTGCCAGTGTCCGTTCTTTCTATTTCAGCCCGCCAGCAGGGCAACCCCTTAGTCGTTTCCAGGCCGGTCAGTTCCTAAGTTTGCGCGCGTCGATTAACGGTGAAACTATGAGTAGAACCTACACCGTTAGCAATGCGCCAGGTGACGAGCATTACCGGATCAGTGTTAAACGCGATGGCGTGTTCTCCCATTTTTTGCATGACCAGCTTGAGCTTGGCGAGGGTGTGGAGGTATTGGCCCCCCAGGGTGATTTTGTGATGGATACCGCCGCCCAGTCAACCGCCTTGCTGTTTGCTGCGGGTATTGGTATTACCCCGATGCTCGGGTTTATTCGCGACAGTGTTAACGAGGCCATACGGGCGAGGTACCAACGCCCCATCATGCTGGTAGTGCAATTAAAAAATCGGCAAGAACGCTGTTTCTATCAAGAGTTAGAAGTCTATCAGCAGGCCAGCCAGGGCCGTATTAACGTCGTTTGGTGTTACAGCCAAGATGCCGTAGTGGAGCCGGCTAACAATGAGTTACGTGGGCGAATAAATGCAGACCTGGTGGCGCGCCTGCTCAGCAGCGGAGATGTCCAGGCCTACCTCTGTGGCCCGGCGGGGTTTATGCAATCGGTTTATCAGCTGCTATTCGATACGGGTTTAGCAGACGAGGATATTTTCGCCGAGGCTTTTGGCCCGGCCGCATTGAAAAAACACAGCAATAAGCACGAGGCGGTGGCGGAGCATGCGGCGGTACAATTTTCTCAGCAGGGGCGTGAGCTTAGTCATAATCTTTGGCAGGCAAAAGATGGTAGCTTACTAGAGTTTGCCGAACAGCATGGTTTAAGCTCCAACTTTTCCTGTCGTTCCGGGCGCTGTGGTAGCTGCCGGGCCAAGTTAGTTGAAGGCCGCGTTAGCTATGCAGGGCAAACCGTTTTAGAGCATGGCAGTGATGAAGTGCTGCTGTGCTGCGCCAAGCCAGCTGCCGGTTGTGATACTGTCAGCATTGAATTGCCGGCTTCCTAGAATAATTTGGCTTATCCTTTTACTGAATAGATGTAACTATTCAGCACACCCCGTAACTGTTCAGATGGCGTCTGATTTGCGCTAGAACAAGGCGACAAATGTGAGTTTACACGTGTAAATGATCATTTTTAACGCGGTTATAGCGCAAGTCGGGAGTGAGCTGAATAGTTACGAATAGATAGGACCCAGCATGAGTATAGAAAACCTCAATATGGATTTCAGCCAGACGGTGGTAATCGACACCGCTAAGCAACCCTGGCTGCCTAGCCCACTCGCCGGGGTCGAGCGTATTCCTTTGGCCCGGGCGCAAGCAGAGCAGGGCCATGCCACTAGCTTGGTAAGGTATCAAAAAAACGCCAGCTTTCACGCTCATACACATTTTAGGGGTGAAGAAATTCTGGTGCTCGAGGGGGTATTCTCTGATGAGTCTGGCGATTATCCCGCCGGCAGTTATTTACGCAACCCACCGGGCAGTCGGCATCGGCCGTTTAGTCAGCCTGGCTGTACGCTATTTGTAAAACTGCAGCAGTTCCAGGTCTCGGATAAGCAGCAACTGGCCTTGAATAGCCGAGACCTGTTGGCTGCAGCGGCAGGGCAGAGAGTCTTATTGCATCGGCATAAGGATGAGCAGGTAGAGCTAGTGTCGCTAGCCGCCGGCAGCCGCTTAAGCTTGAATGCATCGGGGGCTACCCATGAAATGTTTATTGTTAGTGGTGCGCTTGAATACAGCGGCCGTCATCTTAGGACTTATGCCTGGCTTAGATCGGCTGCTGCGATCGAGGTGAGTGGTACAGCCGACTCGGTGCTTTGGTTAAGGTCCTGGACTTAAAATCTTAGGGCTTAGGGGATAAGGTCCTAGGCTTAAACTCCTGGAGATAAAGCCTAGCTATATTAAAAGCAGCAAAGACGATTAAAAATCGCCCTTGCGTAAGCTGACTTTAATACATAGGCCGCCATTGCGGTGGTTGTGAGCAGAAATAATACCGTCATGCAGCTCTACTGTTCGTTTGCTTATGGCAAGGCCAAGGCCGTAGCCGCCACTGGAACGTGCACGCGCTTCGTCAGTGCGGAAGAAGGGTTTGAAAATGTCATCCAAACTGGCCGCGGCTACGCCCTTGCCCATATCTCGAACTTCAACCTCATAAAAATCTTTTTTACTGTCATCAAGGCCAACTGATATTGATGAGTCCTTTGGCGTGTAGTGCAAGGCATTGCGCAGAATGTTTTCAAATACCCCTATTAAGCTATTGCCGTGGGTGGCTACCAGGGCATCATTAATCGGGCTGTGTAATGCCAGGGTCACATCTTTTTCTTTGGCTTGCATGCGGTAGTCTTCAACCAAGGTTTCCAGCAAGGTTTTCAAATCAATTGCATCGGTCAGCTCCCAGGCCGCCGTGTCGGTCATTGGCATGGATAAAATATCGGAAATAATATCGTTTAAGTAATCCGCTGCTTGCTTAACCTTCTCCAGTTCCTGCTCGGCGCCGCCCATGCATTTTTGCTGGGCCAGGGCCAGGGCAAACTGCAAGCGCGCCAGGGGTGAGCGTAGCTCGTGGGAAACGTCTTTAATTAAACGCTGTTGTTCCTGCATTGACTTGTCCAGGCGCATAACCATATGGTCAAACTCAAGGCTTAGGTCGGCAATCTCATCGCGGCGTTTTTTCTTACAGGCGTTAAACTCCTGGGAGACCCTCACGGTTAAATCACCGGCGGCAACGCGTCGGGTAGCATTACGCAAAATATCAATGCCGCGACTTAAACGCTTGGCCAGAATTAAGCAGGCGGCACCACTAATGGAGATAGAAATTAGCAGCGGCAACCAAATATTGTAAAAATACAACTGCCACCATAAGCCGGTATCATCGGGGGCATCCTGGGTCACAATTTTGATGGCGGTGCCATCGGGCAGGCGCAGGAAACGACCAAAATATAAGGTACCCTGGTGGCCAATTTGTTCTTGCGGATGCTCTGCGCTGAGTTTATTAAGTAGTTTGTGAAGGCCTTTATTCACCGGCCGGTTGAGCAGGTCTTTATGATTTTCATCAATGGCATAAACCAGGCGAATAGCATTTTCGGGCATATCTTGCATGCCTTGGCGAATATCTTCCAGGTTGTAGTTGATGGCTTCACGGACCACCTCGCGCAAAAGTCGTTCAGCCGCTTTGGATTGTTGAAATTCTTGTTTTGACGATAGGTGTTTGTCCGGACGTAGATCAAGCAGGTGAGATACCAAGCCAGTGCCAATGAGCATCAAAATAGTAATGCACCAGAATCCAAAAAATAACTTTAAATAAACTTTGGTCATGGCTTAGGTATTACTGGCTAGAGTCAACATATAACCGGCGCCGCGGATATTAATAATTAACTCTTTGGCAGCACCTTCGCCGGAGAGTTTTTTCCGCAAATTACTGACATGCACATCGATGCTGCGGTCATAGGGGGTCAATTTTCGGCCCAGGGCTTTTTCAGTCAGGGTCTCTTTGCTAATAACTTGCCCGGCGGAGCGCATCAACAGTTCCAACACGGTAAATTCTGCACCGGTTAGGTTTAGGCCTTTGCCAGAGAATTGCGCGGTATGAGCGCTAATTTGTAATTGTAGGTTGTCGACTTCGATTAGGTCCGATATCTGTTCGGGGTGGTTGCTGTCAACCCGGCGCAAGATAGCGCGAATGCGAGCGACCAGCTCACGGGGGTTGCAAGGCTTGGGTAGGTAGTCATCGGCGCCCATTTCCAGGCCAACAATACGGTCTACGTCTTCACCTTTGGCGGTAAGCATTAATACCGGTGATTGGCAGTAGTCACGCAGTTTTCGCAAAACCTCAAAGCCGGTATAAATAGGTAACATGACATCGAGGACGATCACATCAAAGGTTTGTTTTTGGGTAATATCCAATGCCGCCTGGCCATCGTGCACCATGGTGATCTCAAAACCTTCGGTCGCAAGGAACTCGCCTAACAAGGCGCACAGTTCCTGGTCGTCATCTACTAAGAGCAATTTGCTCATTGTTATGTCCTATAGTTAGTTCTCATCCATATAAGGATGTGGGAGACGTGAAAGGTGAGACGAAAGAAAACAAAACCCTTGTTTTATACGTTTTACATCTCAGATATCACGTCTTGCCCGCCCAGAAACTGCGTTTCTGGGCGGGCAGTAGTTAGCTAATCGACGCCATTTTGCCCTAGTGAACCGGGGGCGTCAGTGGCTATTACCCTTCTTAACAGTTACTTTTTCAGCCTTTACAAAGGCCTTTTGGGGCAATCTTAACGAAATGTTACCTGGCGTAGCCCCTGTTTACGTTGACCCAACATACACTGTGGCCACATTAAGCAAAAAACACAGGAAAAGCTGATGAAATCATTGAAACTGTTAACCCTAACAACCATGGCTGCCCTAAGCCTAGGCTTATCAACCATCACTATTGCCCATGGTGATGCCCCGGACCATGAAACCCGCCGCGGGCACGGTGATGGCAAGGGTGGTGAGCATTTCCGTCGTGGTGATAAATCTCACGGTGAGCACCGCCTAAAAAAGATGGCGCGTGAGCTAGAGCTAAGTGAAAACCAGCAAAAAGACATTAAAGCGCTGTTTAGCAACGCAAAAGATCAACGTAAAGCCCAGCGTGAGGCTATGCGCACAGCGAAAACTAACTTGCACGAGGCCATTCGTGAGGGTGCCAGCAGAGCCAAGGTACGTAAACTGGCGGATAAAGTCGGTGATTTAGTGGCCAATAAGGCTATGCAGAAATATCGTATGCATAAGCAGATGGCTAAAATACTGACCGCCGAACAGCAGCAAAAAATGAAAGCTATGCATGAGCAGCGCCGCGAAAAAATGGAGCAGCGTCACCAGCGTAGGATGGAACATAAAAAATAAGCCCCTTGTTTAAGCATGCTGAATATCCCCAATTCAGCGGCTTTTTCACCCGGGCGGAGTAGTGATCCGCTCGGGTACCCTATCTTTATTTAAATCCTCGCTACAATTGCACCGCTTGTCATTTGCTGCGAAAATCCGGCCTCAGTAAACAGTATTGAGGTTGATGTGAGCAAGATCGGTTTATTTTTCGGCAGTGATGAGGGCAATACAGAGCACATTGCTTATCGTATTCAACAGCGCTTTGGCGACGAGCAGGTCGAGGTGATGGATATTGCCGATGTCACCCAGCTGGATTTTGCCAACTTCGATCGTATTATTCTCGGTATCCCCACCTGGGACTTTGGTCAGATTCAGTCCGACTGGGAAGAATTTTGGGATGATATTGCCGAGGTCGATTTTAGCGGTAAAACTGTGGCCCTGTTTGGCCTTGGTGACCAATTTGGCTATGGCGATTATTTTTTAGATGCCATGGGCATGTTACACGATGTGGTCAAGAGCGCCGGCGCTATTATGATTGGCTATTGGCCCACCGAAGGCTACGAATTTGAGGCCTCCAAAGCGTGGTTTAAAGATGAAAACCTGTTTATGGGTCTGGCTCTCGATGAAGACCAGCAAGAGGAACTCAGCGCTGGGCGATTAAACCTGTGGTGCGAACAAGTCGCCGCCGAATTTGAAATGGATTGCGAAACTCAAACCCTGGAAGATTAAGCTCACTGGCCTGCGCTGGCTGGGGCCTTGAATTTCAGCTGCGGCAGGGCTAGAATCCAAATAATCATTCAACTTTTGTTGGGCTTCCTCCCATGTCAATCTACAAACTCAAAACGCCGATCGTTACGGGTGCTATTAAAGGCTGTTGCTACAGCTATTTAAATAGCCGTGCCGACTTGCGCGCGCAGTTTGTAGCCATCTACGATCGCTTAGAAGTTCGCTGTTGGCCGCCGGAATAACACTCACTTAGTTCCCCCCCAAAAAACAGTCTAATTTTATTGTAACTATTCAGCTCACGCCCGAATAGTGTCATAGCAGCGTTAAAAAATGATCATTTACCCGTGTAAACTCACATTTTCTGCCTTGTTCTGCCGCTATTCGCACGCAATCTGAACAGCTACCGAGGGTACTGATTAGTACATTTATTTACCGTGGGTTTAGCTCGCGGTGTTTGCGATAGGTGCATTATGTTGCGCAATGTTTTAACTACAAGTTTGTCAAAATTTGGCGCCGAATCTTGGCAGATTCTTCGCCTGGGTATTCCGCTAATGGTCGCCCATATGGCCATGGTTGGCCTAGAGGTTATCGATACTATGATGGCCGGCCAGGTTAGCGCCGAAGACCTGGCCGGTTTGGCTCTAGGAGTCAGCATTTGGCTGGTGATTGAGTTATTTATGGGCGGCTGGATCAGCGCCATGACCCCGCGTATCGCGCGTTTTCTCGGGGCAAACCGCTTCAATGATATTCGCCTAGATACTCAACAGGCGATGATCATGGCTTTACTTATTGGTAGTGTAGCAATGCTGCTGATCTGGTGGCTGGTGCCTTATCTCGACTTGTTGGGGGCCACCCCTGAGGTTACAAAAATTGCGCAAAATTACCTGAGTATTATCGCCTGGGGCATGCCGGCCTCGGGGGTAATTTGGGTCATGCTGTGTTTGTGTGAGGGTTATGGCGATATACGTTTTTCGATGGGCTCTAGCTTATTTGTTTTGGCCTTAAACGCCGGGTTGAATTGGGTCTTTGTCTTTGGTCACTTTGGTTTTCCGGCAATGGGCGCGGTAGGCTGCGCCTGGACTACGGTGGTGGTTTATTGGGTTTGGTTAGCCATTGGCGTAGGCTATATTCAATGGCGGCCCTATTTGCGTAAGCTGGAAATTTTTAGCCACTGGCCCGGTTTAATTTTGGCGCGCTGGCGGGGGATTTTAATACTGGGCCTGCCGATTAGTTTATCCCTATTGGCCGAGGAAGGTTTTTTTAGTGTCGCCAGCTTATCGATCGCGCCTTTGGGTACCCAGCCTTTAGGCGCACATCAAATTACCATGCAAATTGTGGTCATGGTGTTGATGTTGAGTTTAGGCATAGGTCAGGCTACCGCCATTCGCATGGCGGGCAGCTTGGGCAGTGGCGATATCGCTAAAACCCAGCAGCAGGTCATTACCGGCTTGTTAAATGCAGTCATCTATTCGCTGTTATTCGGTATGCTTATTTTCTTAATACCTGGGGCTGTGGTGTCGCTATTTACCCAGGACGCCAAATTGGCTGAAGTGTCGGTAGGTATTTTGGTGTTTATGCCCATCTATTTGCTTTCTGATTCTATCCAGCTCAGCAGCGCACAAATTTTACGCGGTTTTGAAGATACCAAGGTGCCGATGTTGATTCAGGTTTTTGCCTATTGGGCGATTGGGTTTCCCTTGGCCTATTCACTTGGGGCTACTGACTTTTGGGGCCGGGCTTATGGGGTGTTTGGCTTTTGGCTGGGTTTTTATGCGGGTATTAGTATCAGCGCAGTATTGCTGGGCTTACGTTTACGCAATACATTAAAACTGCTGCAAAGAGGGGAGTTGGTACTGAGCTGATTCTAGCTTTAGCTATCTGGTTTTAGCCTCGGTATTTAACGCGCCGCCTGAATATCAGGCGGCTACTGAGTGCTTTTATTTGTCTTCAAGTACCGCAGTGGCTTCTATCTCAACCTTGGCTCGGTCTTCCATTAGGGCGCTTACTTGTACTACCGCCATAGTAGGGAAGTGCCGACCAAAATGTTGACGATAGGCTGCCCCAATTTCTTTTAGCGAGCTGAGGTACTCTTTTTTATCGGTGATATACCAGGTCATACGCACCAGGTTTTCGGGCTTGGCATTGGCCTCGGCTAATACCGCAACAATATTCGCAAAAGTTTGCTCTACCTGCTCGCCAAAACTATCGCTGGGGAAATTTCCATTAGCGTCCCAACCAATTAAGCCGCCAGTGAAAACCATTTTCCCCTGTGCTGCAATGCCATTGGCATAACCCTTGGGTTTTACCCAGTTTTCAGGCTGTAAAAAATCCATGCTGTAATACCTATTGTCGCAATATTGTAAGGTTGATTTCAGGTCACCGCGGGTTTAGCGCTTAATGGCCTTCGTTGATCAGTGTTTGCCGGGCGATAATCAGCTTTTGCACTTCAGAGGCGCCTTCGTAAATACGCAGCGCACGTACTTCGCGGTACAGCTCCTCTACTGGCATGCCCACGGTTACGCCTAGACCACCAAATAATTGCACCGCCGTATCGACAGCTTTTTGTGCCGCTTCGGTGGCATACAATTTAGCCATGGCGGCTTCACGGGTTACTCGCTCGGCGACACAGTCTTTGGTCCAAGCGGCGCGGTAAATCAGCAGCGCGGAAGCGTCAATATCCAGCGCTATCTCGGCCAGCTGAGTTTGCACCAATTGCAAGCTGGTCATGGCTTCGCCAAACAGCTGACGCGAAGTGGTACGGTCAATGGCTTCGTCTAGGGCACGGCGGGCAAAACCTAATGATGCGGCGCCAACGGTAGAGCGGAACACATCCAGCGTAGCCATGGATATTTTGAAACCCTCGCCTTCATTACCCAGTAATTTACGCTTGGGGATCTTGACGTTATTCATGGTTAAACGGGCCAGCGGGTGCGGCGCACAGACTTGAATACGCTCGGCAATTTCCAGGCCTTCGCTGTCGGCGTCCATAATCATCGCGCTGATGCCTTTGGAGCCGGGGCCGCCGGTACGTGCAAACAACACATAGTAGTCGGCGATGCCGCCGTTGGAGATAAAGGTTTTTTCACCGTTGACAATATAATGGTCGCCGCCGTCTTCGGCGCTGGTGGTCATCGCCGCCACGTCGGATCCGGCTTCGGGCTCGGTCAGCGCAAAGGCGGCAATTTTAGTACCGGCGCGCACCGCGGTTAAATATTCTTGCTGTAGGGCATCGCTGCCAAACAAGCTAATTGAGCCGCTGCCCAAGCCCTGCATGGCGAAGGCAAAATCAGCCAGGCCGGAATAGCGGCCTAGGGTTTCGCGAATTAAACACAGCGAGCGGACATCCAGTTTTTGACCTTCGCTGCGCAATGCGACGGCGTAATTCAGCCAGCCGCCGGCGGCCAGCTTGTGGACCAGCTCTATACAGGCGTCATCCACATCGGTGCCGACATGGGGTTGGGTATCAATATTTTCAGCCGCCCAAGCTTCAAGGGCTTCGGACAGCTGGCGGTGTTTGGCTTCTAAAAAGGGCCAGCTTAAATAGCTTTTATCACTCATTATTATCTCCAATGTAGGCTGGCAAAAGCCGCCCATAAACATCTTACAATCGCCGTCGTTGTTGGACACAGGCGAAATGTATACTTACCGAATTAACCTTCCGCTCAAAAATCGCGCTCATCCTGAGCTTGTCGAAGGATTCTATTAGTCTGTCAAAATACCGCTCATCCTGAGCCTGTCGAAGGATCATGCCAGTGCTTAATTACCCTCAAATACCGGTTTTTCTTTTTTGACAAAGGCATTGTAGGCGCGCTCAAAATCGGCGGTCTGCATACAAATCGCCTGGGCCTGCGCCTCGGCTTCAATGGCCTGGTCGATAGTCATATTCCACTCTTGGTTGAGCATGGTTTTGGTCATACCGTGGGCAAACGTCGGGCCTTCTAATAATTTGTGCGCCATGTCTTGGGCGGTTTGCAAAAGCTCATCGCTTTCAAGCAAGCGATTGAAATAACCCCAGCGCTCGCCTTCATCGGCACTCATCATGCGGCCGGTGTAAAGCAGGTCAGCAGCCCGGCCCTGGCCAATAATGCGCGGCAAAATTGCGCAGGCGCCCATATCACAGCCGGCCAGGCCAACCTTGGTGAAGAGGAAGCCAGTCTTGGTTTTGCTGGTGGCGTAACGGAAGTCAGAAGCCATGGCGATAATGGCGCCAGCGCCGACACAGATGCCGTCGATGGCCGAAATAATCGGCTGCGGGCAGGCTCGCATGGCCTTGATGAGGTCGCCGGTCATGCGGGTAAAATCTAGCAAGCCACGCATATCCATTTTAGTCAGCGGACCAATAATATCGTGCACATCACCACCGGAGCAGAAGTTGCCACCAGCGCCGGTCATCACCACGGCTTTGACATCGTCGACATAAACTAGGTCGCGAAAGGTTTCCCGCAGCTCAGCGTAAGACTGAAACGTCAGTGGGTTTTTGCGGTCGGGGATATTCAGGGTGATGGTGGCCACGCCACGCTCAAAGCACCATAAAAAGTGCTCAGGCTCAAATGTGGTGGGGTCAAATCGATTAGGGTCTCGGATCATGGCGCCTTTCCTTTATCCAGCAAGCCGGTGCTATGGCTGTTGCTTGGGTGATAGCTTGGAATCTAGTTTGAGATAAATTATACACGTTAATAATTTATTTGGTATATATTTACAGGTAAAGTAATATTCGATAAGCTTTGCCAGGCCACCCGGGCGATGGTTAAGGTGATGGCTTAGAATGCAGTCTTAATACTTTTAATATGCGGTGTAAAAATGAATTTAGCGGATAAACACGTGGTAGTGACAGGGGCCTCTAAAGGTATTGGCGCTGCTATTGTTGATGCCCTGGCAACCCAGGGCGCCAAAATAACCTTAATGGGCCGCAACTTGGCCGACCTAGAGGTCAAGGCCGCCCAATACCCAAGCACCCAATGTGTATCGGTAGATGTCGCCGATGGCGATGCTGTAGTCGCCGCTTTTGGTAAAGCGCGGCAGGGTTTTGGTCCGATCGATATCTTGGTGAATAACGCCGGCGCAGCCGCAACCGCTCCCTTCCATAAAATGGACGCGGCGACTTGGCACCAGATGATCGCGGTCAATTTAAGCAGCGTATTCTTCTGCTGCCAGCAGGCTATAGAGGATATGCGGCCGCAAAAATCCGGCAAGATAATCAATATCGCCAGCACCGCTGCTCTTAAAGGCTACGGCTATGTCTCGGCCTATGTTGCCGCCAAGCACGGCGTCTTGGGTTTAACTCGCTCACTCGCCCTGGAAACCGCCAACCACGGCATTACCGTTAATGCGGTTTGCCCCGGTTATACCGAGACCGAGCTGGTCAAAAATTCGATTAAAACCATTATGGATAAAACCGGCCGCACCGAAGATGAAGCCCGGGCCGAGTTAGCCAAGAGCAATCCGCAGGGCAGGTTAGTGCAGCCAGAGGAAGTGGCCAGTACGGTATTGTGGTTGTGTGGGGCGGAGTCAGTAACAGGGCAAGCCATAGCCGTAGACGGCGGCGAAACTATGTAGGAGCGGATCTTTTAACCGCTGGCGGCGTTGCTGCGCTGCTCGATCGGTCACGTAATTCATTATAATTCCCGCTCATGGTGAGCCTGACGAATCATTCCTCACTGCGCTGCCCGGCGCCTTGCCAGCGGTTAAAATCTCTCGCTCCTACAGTCTACCGTAGGGTTTGGGAGCGGATCTTTTTGTCCCTGGCGGCGTTGCTGCGCTGCTCGATCGGTCACGTAATTCATTATAATTCCCGCTCATGGTGAGCCTGACGAATCATCCCTCACTGCGCTGCCCGGCGCCTTGCCAGCGGTTAAAATCTCTCGCTCTTACAGTCTGAGGCAGGGTTAGGTGAGGGTTTTTTAATTTCTGCCGGCGTTGCTGCGCTGCTCGATCGGTCACGTAATTCATTATAATTCCCGCTCATGGTGAGCCCGTCGAGCCATCCCTCACAGAGTTACAAAATATAAAAATCACTCTTGTTTATTGCTCCTGACCCTAAGGCCTCTTGGTGAGCCAGAAAACCTGATACGCAGATGAATCAACGATTTTTGGTGTTGGCTATTTTATTCCTCTAGCACACCTAGATTTAGGCGGCAGTGGGAATCGCCATGCATCTCAATTCAAGGTTTAACGCTACCCAGCTAAGCGTTGATATGAAAAACCTAGTATTTGGCGTTGTGATTTTTGGTTATATTCAGTTTGGTAATGATTTAATGCTGGCTGCCCGCTGGTTATAAAATAAGTTTGACTTGTCACCTCGGGTTTTCTACCATCATTGCGATCATTAATTAAAGGATTTTTTTTATGAACAAATTCATCATCACGGCAGGCCTATCAATTATGGTGTTGGCGTCTTCGGCGGCGTTGCAAGCTGGAACGGCCATTAAAGAGAATGTTGCAGCTGCAAAAACAATAGCGGCAAAATGTCAAAATCATGATTCATCTTGCGTAAAAAAAGCGTCAGGTCTTAAGTTAGAAGGTATTGACGGTGAAGCAAAAGATGGTAAAGCAAGAAAGTCACCTAAAAAGAATGCAGAGTTGAAAGCTAAAAAAGAACCGCAGAATACCACCGATATGTTTCTTAAGCTCGAAGGCATTGACGGGGAATCGTAAGCCAAGGGTTCTGGGTCTCTAGCCATCATAAAAACTTCGTCCGCTGAGTGCAGCTTGGAAATTCTGCTTCAACTTCTGCACCCAAAGTACTTTGATATAGTTTTTATGCGTGGCTGTCTGCCCGCGTATTTTTCGGGCTTTGTTGCCCACGCTTGTTACGTTTTGAATTTAGCAATTAGTTCGTCCTTGTAGTAGCTTAAAGCATCAAAGTTGAATTTTGGAGATGCAAGCACTTCTTCTACATCCAGTTGATTCGACTCTAGCCAGGCCTCAACAAAGGTCGAAAGAGGTATAAACGCAGGCTTAAAGTTATCAATTTTAGCACTGTTGCAAAATACAGCAGCCTCATCTTTGCTTATCCATGTAGGCAGAGCAAAACCAGTTGATGCTCTTAGCATATACACCGACCCATTGGACATTAAAACCCACAGCCCGTCACTCTCTATCACAGAGCTTACGTACTTCTTATCGCCTATTAGTTCCAATTTTTAGTTTTCCACTTTGCTAGGAAACGTGACAACTTATGATAAGCCACTATTGCTCATCCTGGTCCGCCTTATTTTTTTGCTGAGACTTTCTAATGTATATGCTTGGCTTGGGGACCATTTTTGGTTTTCGCCAAGTAAAAAGACAAACAATTAGCTCTACAATCCAAAGAACACCCCATAAAACCACTTCAATAATTAGGGCCAAAAATACTACCACGGCCTCTCCGGCTGTCATTGCTTCAGCGCCTACTGTGAGCGTGCCTGAAATAAGCTCAATGAGGCCAACTATCTTGAAAAACGCCGAACCAGAGCAATTAGCCCTTCTACAATTGCAGCTATTAAACTAAATATACCTTCGATCATAGGTGCTCATCAGCCTTGTAGCGTCTCATTAAGAGGCAATAAAATAGTTGGTTAAAATAAGCGAGGCACGCGTAAAAACCAACTGTTTTTTTCTGCTTTAATAACTTGTTATATTTTTTAGGACTTTGTGCTTGGCTTTAACGCTAGATAAAGCAACGGTCCAACTGAAACAAACACCAATGTTAGTAACGCAAATGGTAAAAAATACAGATTGGATCTACCTAAGTTTTTACTATCTTGGTAAATCCAAGTTATGGCTAAGAATGCCATGATATAGAGATCAAAGACAACCTGAGCTGTATCCGGACTGGAGATTAGCTGGTAGCCAAAACTTAACAGTGACTGTTGAGCAATTGACATTGCATAAGCGGTGTAACCCGTAAATAGAAGTAATAGAATTATTGATGTTATTCGGATCTTCAAACCAAATTCCTTGCGACAAACTATGAGAAAACACAACGCCTCAAACACTGGCTTGGGTATGATGGTGTTCTTTTTTCGTGTTCTTGCAAAAACAAGTGACAGCGTACCCAAGTCCGCGTGCCTTGATTTGATACATGTTTTTTTTACGCATCGAACTCTGCTTCAGTAATGTTGATTACTTCAGAAATCAGCTCTGCTGATATGCCATGTATACGAGCATGACCTTTTTTAGGGTTTTGCTCTACATCGTAGCCTTTGCCTTCTAAGAAGGCACTTAGCTCATTATAAATATCTTTGCTTCGTCCAAAGCTGAGATTATGCTTTCCTGATTTTCTATGACCAATGTAGTACGTTAAATTGGTTTTATCACTAAAAAAGGTTAAACCATATTTACGAATGCTACTTCTCAGCGATATTTCAATTTTAGATGATATTTCACCCAGTAATGATTGAAGTGATGCAGATTGCGTTTCACTTTCTTTCTTCATTATATTTTTAGTATAAGAATCTTCTGCGCCTTCAATGGTGATTTCGCTTGCACCCAATAATTCCATCATTGGTTGCATACGCTCAACTAACGAATCATCTTTATCTAGGAACCACTCACCCTCAATGCGGTTATCTTCAAGTAACAGGTGCATAGCATTTTCTACTGCGCGAGCATCGTTGTGCTCCCATGCTGCAATGCACTGCGCTTTGATAGGAGATTTTGTGTTGCTTATTTGTTGTAACCGAGATGTCAGAGTTGCATTTCCGGAACCAGTAATGCCCACTTTTTTATAGGGAATTTCGATGTGGCCGCCAATATCAATATGGCGCATTACATATATTATCGTATGTTGTTTATTCATTTACGCTCTCAGTTTGATATGACATGTAACGCCGCCATTTACGGACGGAGTGTGATGGCGGCTTTTGTGCGTGTTTTTGCACAAAAGGTGACAGCTCACGGAGTTCCGCAAGATGGCCTGGTTAGCTCGCATAGTTCCGAAGAACACTGAGAGCATTGTGTTTATTGTAAAAATAGTTGTAGCTAAATGCACCTACCCCCGGCTGAAATGCTGCCGAATACAGAATGTCTAAATCTAGTATAACTAGCATCTTCGGCGGAATACCCAACCCTTTGAAGTCAGTAACTTTGTATAAAGCGTACTGACCTCTACCTTCGACTTTGCTATAACCATTTTGCTCCAAGTAGCCTTCTAGCTTTTGGTACTTGCCTGTAGATAATGATCCAATTTCTTCTATTTCCGAAACTACTCGGTACCTTAGTAACGGGATACAAACAAGACATGCGAATAAGGTCAGAGTTAAAAAAGCGATAGTTTCGCTACCTTTTACTGCTTCAGCTTGTATTAAATATAAACCTGCAACTAGAAGGATTGCTAAAGCAATAGCAGGAACTACGTAATCCATACGACCACCAAAGACAGCACGAACAGAGCGTTCACTTAACATTCGCTGTATTTGATTTTTATTCACGTGATTCCAATTCCTTTAGGAGCTAACGCCCAAAGCAGCGGTGCGAAGCATCCGCTGCCTTTTCTTGCTACATTTTCAACTTCAATGCACGCACACTTCGTTGAGCTAGTGTTTTAAACATGTCTTGTACTTTTTGTTCAGCACTTTTAAGATACTCATCATCGACTTGCTCCTTGGATTCAATCCAATTGGTACGTATTGGGCTTGAAGTAATCCAAGATGGTGCCGGATCTTTATATCCACCAACTCCGCCACTTGCGACAAACTCACCGGTTTTTCCATCATACACCCAGAAAAACATTTGAAGGTAAGCTTTAACATTCTTAGAGCCCATCATGCCCCTTTGATAAATTCCAAATCCTTCAAAAAATTGATTGGTATTATAATATGGGTCTTGGTACTTCATGGGGCTGAGGACCATTACATATTTAATTCCTTTTGACTCGGTATACTGAAATAGATCTTGCCCCTTTAGAGGGTGTTTCTCTAGGGTGAAATAATTGTAGTCAGGCTTTGATATGGATCGACGTAGTTCAGGATTACTTAAAACCGTATAGTTCTTAGACAGAAGATTTTTCACCTGATCTTCAGCGTACTTATTGATATCCCAATCTGTAACGTCAATAGAGATCATGTTATTAGTAAAAATCGTTGTGCCTACTGTCTTGACACTCAAGGTATCTTCAAATTGGCTAATGACTAGAATGGCATCGTTCTTTTCTACTGCTTCCATTCGTGCCAGATTATTCGTCGTTGCACACCCTGACAATAGAGCTGTGGCTACTATCAAAATACCGAGGTATTTCATTTAATTCTCCTTGAAATGTAACGCCGCCAGAACGCGGCAATTTTGGAGTTGATTTTTGGTGGCAACGTAGCGCCCGCCACAAAAAAGCGACGGAAAAGTTGCTCGCCGTTACTGGCTTTGTTATGCATTGCTAATATTCCACCCCAACGGCCAGCATGATTGGGTACTCCCGATCTTCTTGGCATACGGCTAAATATAGGATGAACTCCTCTCGCTCCCAAACTGCCGAAACATAAGCCCCTGGGACGTAAAACTCATCATCTTCTTCCTCTTCAGGTTCGTCTTCCAAATCCGACGTAAACTTATGGCTGCCATATTTATCGTCTAGTTTTGAGGCAAGGCTTTTTAGCGTAACCGTAAACTCTTGAGTAATTGAGTCTATTAGCTCGTCATCATGCTGATCTTCCTCGCTCTCTAGATAACGAAGGTTCATAACATCAAATTCATCTTCGCCAGAGCCGAGTAGATCTGAGACATGAGCGACAATATCATCTGGAATTTTAATTTCTTCCATTTTCTCGGATTTCCTACGTGTGCATAACAGCCTATTCAATGTCAAAGTGACGCAATTAATCGCGTCACTTTGACGCGCTAGTTAAAAGGACACCCAACTTAGTAATACTTACAAAAAATACCCCTATAATTTGGAGTTCTCATCTTGGGTGTCCTGTTAGCTTTTTCAGTATCCAATGTACGTCCCACCGCTAACCTCAACTATAAAGGGTGAATCATCCATAATATAACCTCTAAATGTCGTTTTAGCCTCATTTTTTTTAGTTTCCACAGCTCCAAATATAATTTGGTCACCAGATAGCTTATACGCTAATTCGTAGGTTTTCGCAGAATCCAGGTTAAGTGTTATATGATGAACTTTATCGACGGTTGATATAAACGCTCCATTTGAACAATAACAAAATTTGAATTCAATATGATATTTTCCAGGTGAAAGGCTTCTTATGTGATACCCGAAAGGGAGTGGGTTGTATTTATTCTTGGACTCAACCCCATTAATTTTCAAAAAAATAAAGCTGTTTTGATATTTTAATATCGAGGAGTTCTTATCGTTAACATTTCCATAGCGATTCGTTTGAGCGCAAGAGATAAGAACAATAGACGCAAACAGTATCAGAACATGTTTCATTTTTTCTCCAATCGGGGAGTTAACGCCCGCTTAAGCGGAAAAATATAGCTGGCTAAAATGTTGAACGGAGTGAAAACAGCCAGCTGTATTTTTTCCGTTTGAAGTTCTTGTTATGTGCTTGTTGTAGCCAGTTTGATTCCAAGTGC